>Ga0209460_1000019_pt1 | contig 403078 bp, 368 predicted proteins | sample EBPBio132013_DNA_FD_185868 | JGI IMG/M metagenome (GOLD analysis project Ga0209460, IMG submission 185868) | Wastewater treatment Type I Accumulibacter community from EBPR Bioreactor in Madison, WI, USA - Reactor 2_5/13/2013_ DNA (SPAdes)... | ecosystem: Engineered > Bioreactor > EBPR >...
GATGAGGGATGAGGGATGAGGGATGAGGGATGAGGGATGAGGGATGAGGGATGAGGGATGAGGGATGAGGGATGAGGGATGAGGGATGAGGGATGAGGGATGAAATCTTTTCGTGGCATTCAATGATACTGGGAAACGATAATTTTTGCCTTCCTCCTTCATAATTCATATTTCATCCTTTGGTTCAGGGGTTGACAAGGCGTGTATGATGCGTTCGTCAACAACGCACAATTATCGTCCTTGATCTGCCTTAACAACCAAAAATCCCTTGCCAAGCAATTGGACTAACTTTTAAGGAACGGTTTGCAAAATTGCTACGTCATGATTGCGTAACAATAAACAACCAGTAGGAGGATAGTCACATGCAACGGTTTTTTGGGTATGTATTGCTCGTCGTATTGATGGTCGGCTTGGTTGGCTGTGGTGGTGGCGTAACTGATACAACTATTCCGGCTCCACCCAGCAGCAGCGAATATCAAAATGGCCAAGATCCAATTCTTGATGCAGCAGTTAGCAGTTTCAGCCAAAGCGCCGCCAACGTTGGCACTGGCACAACTACCAAATTCTATATTTCAACCGCAACTATGGATGAAATTAAGAATTTCTATACAACTGAAATGCCCAAGCGTGGTTGGAAAACCATCGAATCACCAGCAGTTCCTAACACGGTATCAGTCAATTTCCAAGCTGATGCTAATGTAGCGGCAATCAACGCGATTGATTTGACGATGACTGGCAGCACTGGAATTCTGGTCATCACGACTGGCACTAACGTCAAATAAGCGTCACAATCTGCTGAGTTTTCAAGCGCCCTCAGTGTTGAGCAATTGCTTAGGCTGAGGGCTTCGTGTGGCAGATTGCAAGAGTTTGGCTAAGTTGTAACCTTTTAAATGTATCGGCGTACCAAGCCTTGTGATTATTACCACACTGTTTTGGGTATAGCACGTTTTTGATTTGAGAGTTAGGATGAATGGGTGGCGCGAACATTGCTGAGCGTAAAGCCCTTGGCAATGCGAATGCCAACAACAGATTTTATTTAGGAGGAATAACCCTCATGTCAAAACGGACGATTAGCGCAATTTTAATTGCCCTTGCATTAAGTGCATGTGGTGGTAGTGCTGCTCCAACCGCGACGACCGCTCCAACGGCAACGACAGCTCCAACTGAAGTGCCAGCGCCAACTGCAACCGAAGAAGCGGCTGCACCAACCGAAGCTCCATCAACTGATCCAAGCGGAGCCGCTGCTGAAATTCCAGCACCACCGCAAAGCGATCCCTACGTTAAGGGCGAAAACGAAATCATTGATGCAGCAATCGGTGGCATGGAAGGTGAATTCGAAAACCAAGAACAACAAACTGGCTTGGATCTCGAACCATTGACCTACTACTTGACCGAAGAAGACCCACAAACGATTGTGGACTTCTACGAAGGTGAAATGGCAACCTACGGCTGGGGCACAGGCCAAGTCGAAGATCAAACCTTCGGCAAAGTCTTGGTTTATCCAAGCGCCAGCGAATTGACCACCATCGCCATGATCGGTGTGTTGGATCTTTCAACCGTTGATCCAAGCATGAAACAATCGATCATCTTCACCACGGTTGGTCGCTTGGGTGGCGGCATGACTATGCCAACCCCTGATAGTGGTGGCAGCACCACCGACCCAGTGACCACTGGCGACTTGAGCGATATTCCAGCTCCACCAAGCAGCGAAGAATATCAATCGGGTGACGATGCCTTGACCGATACCTTCATGGATAGCTTTGAAAAAGGCTTTGCTGGTAGCGCTGGCAGCACGGCTGTCTTGGGCAAGCAAGCCTATATCTCAACCGCAACTCCAGAAGAAATCAAAACCTTCTATGATGACGAATTGACCGCTGCTGGCTGGACTTCAATGCCAACTGGTGCTGATACCACTGGCGGCATGGCTGGCACGCAAACCTTGACCTATGCCAACATGAGCGCTGGCGAAGCCTTGGTCATTATGACTGTTGATCGCAGCAGCATGGGCATGGGCGATGGCATTTTGGTCATCATCATCAAAGCTGGCCAATAAGCTTTAGGCTTAATTAACTATCGGTTCCCCCTGAGTTGCTTCGGCGATTCAGGGGGATGTTTTTTTGCAAAATGACTGTGGTATCATACACCCGCGATCCAAATCAAGCAGCCAAGGAGGCAGCCATGACGCGCGAACGACTTTCTGCAAGGGTGCAGAGCGTTCCACCTTCAGGGATACGGCGGTTTTTCGATATTGCTGCCACAATGGAGAATGTGATTTCGCTCGGGATCGGCGAGCCAGATTTTGTCACGCCATATACGATTACCCAAGCTGGGATTCGCTCATTGCAACAGGGCAAAACTGCCTATACTTCGAATTCTGGGACGATCGAATTACGCCAGGAATTACAAAAACACCTCGATCATTTGTATGGACTCAATTATGATCCTGAGAATGAGTTATTGATTACGGTTGGGGTCAGCGAAGCCTTGCAAAATGCCATGCTAGCAACGATCGATCCCGGCGATGAGGTGATCATTCCTGAGCCATGTTTTGTGGCCTATGGCCCAAGTGTGGTGTTTGCTGGCGGGGTTCCGGTGTATGTCAGTACCTCGGTCGAGCAGGAGTTTCAAGTAACCCGCGAGGCAATCGAGGCCGCGATCACGCCGAAAACCAAAGCGATCTTAATTGGCTATCCCAATAATCCAACTGGCGCAGTGATGAGCCGTGAACGCTTGTTGGAGATCGCCGCCCTAGCTGAACAATACGATCTGTTGGTATTTTCCGATGAGATTTACGATCGTTTAGTCTATGGGGTTGAGCATACGAGCTTTGCCCAATTACCTGGCATGCGCGATCGCACAATTTTGCTTGGTGGGTTCTCCAAGGCCTATGCCATGACTGGCTGGCGTTTGGGTTGGTTGGCGGCTAGCGCCGAAATTGCCAATGCTGTGCGCAAAATCCATCAATACGCTATTATGTCTGCGCCAACGGTAGCCCAATATGCTGGCTTGGCGGCGCTGCAAACTGGCGAAGAAGATGTTCAGCGCATGGTCAGCGAATATGATCGCCGTCGGCAAGTGATTGTGGCTGGATTGCGCCAAATTGGCTTGCCAACCTTTGAGCCACAGGGCGCGTTCTACGTTTTCCCGCAGGTCAGTAGCCTTGGCCTCACCAGCGAAGCCTTTGTTGAAGGCCTGCTTTACGGCGAAAAAGTCGCAGTTGTCCCAGGCGATGCCTTTGGCCCAAGCGGCGCTGGCTTCGTGCGCATGTGTTACGCTACCAGTATGGATAATATCGAAACCGCCTTAGAACGAATTGAGCGCTACGTTCGTTCATTGTAAGTTTAGAAGGATGCGCCATGAGTACCGAATCACCTGTTGAATGTACCCGCTGTAAACGACAGCTTTCGTCCGATGACGTGCGCATGGCGCAGCCTTTGATCACCTTCAAAGAGCTGGTGCAAGCTGCGATTAAAACCCCTTCCTTGCTCAGCGCAAGCTTGCCCGATGTCCCCTATTGCCCAGAATGTCGGGTGATTATTGCCAAACAACGCCAAACTGAACAACTCAAATTTTTAGGTGCTGCTGTCGCTGTATTAGCAATTCTGATTGTGCTTGTGTTGGTTGTACTCTAGCTGGATTCACGCTTGGGGGTTAAATTTTTAGGACAAAATGATGCTTTTATCTGTGTTAATTCCTTGCTACAATGAAGCAGCAACAATTGCAAAAATGCTAGAGCGGTTGGCGCAAATTACAATTCCCATGCAATGGATCGCCGTTGATGATTGCTCACGTGATGCGACCTACCAAGTTTTACAACAATTAACTGCAACATACCCACACATGCAGGTTGTCCAACATCGCCAAAATAGTGGCAAGGGTGCGGCTATCCGCACGGCCTTAGCCCATGCCACTGGCGAGATTGTGATTATTCAAGATGCCGACCTCGAATATGACCCTCACGATTTTTATGAATTGATCAAACCAATTGAAGCTGGTTTGGTTAATGTCGTGTTTGGTTCGCGCTTTATGGGTCGGCATACGGGTATGTATTTCTGGAATGCTATTGGCAATAAAGGTCTCACCTTTTTAACCAATTTGCTGTTTAACTGTTGGATCTCCGACATGGAAACCTGCTACAAGGTGATGCGCACCGATATTATGCGCTCGATGAACCTGGTTTCCAACGATTTTCGGATTGAGGCAGAAATAACGGCGAAGGTTCTGATGCAGGGTGAGCGAATTTTTGAAGTGCCAATTACATACTTGGGGCGTACTTACGAGGAAGGTAAGAAGATGCACCCCAAATATGGCTTTTTGACGGTTTGGGCGTTATTCCGGTTGCGTTTGCTCGGTCGCCCATAACCACGGTATTTGCTCCTCTTACAGAAAAGGTGATACATATGCCAGTCGTTGCAGTTCTTGGCGCTCAGTGGGGCGACGAGGGCAAAGGTCGTGTTGTCGATTTATTGGCAACCAAAGCTAAAATGGTTATTCGTGCTGCCGGTGGCTCTAATGCCGGCCATACGGTGATTAACCATCTTGGCACATTTAAATTGCACCTTACGCCCGCCGGAATTTTCGATGCCAATGTAGTCAATATTATCGGCGCAGGCACGGTGATCGATCCTGCGGTGTTGATGAAGGAGTTGCAAGCCTTACGTGAGGCCAATGTTTCGCTTGATCAACTCTATATCAGCGATCGGGCACATGTGGTTATGCCCTATCACGTTTCGCTCGATGCCCTCGAAGAAAAAGATCGCGGCGCGAACGAAATTGGCACAACCAAACGGGGCATTGGTCCAGCCTATGTTGATAAAGCTTCGCGGATGGGTATTCGCATGGGCGATTTGCTCCACGAAGAAACCTTGCTCAGCCGCCTAACCAGTGTGCTCGAATATAAAGGCCGCGTGCTCAACAAGATGTATGGTGCTCAGCCAAGCGCTTCATTGCACGATATGTATCTGCAATATTTGGAGTTTGGTCGCCAACTCGAAGCCCACATCGTGCCCATCCACACCATGGTTCAAGATGCCTTGCGTCGCGATATTCCAATTTTGATCGAGGGCAATCAAGGGGCGTTGTTGGATGTGGATTATGGCACATTCCCGTATGTTACTTCGACCGCAACTGGCTCAGCGGGCGCATGCCAAGGCGCTGGAATTCCGCCAATGCGCTTAAATGGCGTAGTCGGAATTTACAAAGCCTACACCACCCGCGTTGGTGGTGGGCCATTCCCAACCGAATTAACCGACGAACTTGGTGAGCATATTCGCCAAGCTGGCCATGAATTTGGCACAACCACTGGTCGCCCACGGCGGGTTGGCTGGTTCGATGCGGTGGCGGCGCGTTACGCTGCTGAAATTAATGGCATTAGCTCAATCGCCCTCACCAAACTCGATGTGCTCGACGATGTTGAGACGCTCAAAATTTGTACTGGCTATCGCTGGAACGACACCGAGCTTGATTCCTTTCCTTCGTCGATTTCGGTGCTCAGCCAAATCGAGCCAATTTACGAAGAATATCCAGGTTGGAAAACCAACACCAGTCATGCTCGCACCTTAGATGAATTGCCCGAAGCGGCTCAACGCTATGTTCGCCGCCTAAGCCAATTGGTTGGCGTGCGCTTGGGCATGATTTCGGTCGGCCCATCGCGTGAGCAAATGGTGAGCTTGCAGGAAATTTTCTAGCCTAGCTTCATACCCTACATCCCTCAGAAGTTTTGTAGAATCACCAACGGCATAGCATTCGCCTATATCCGCGAATGCTATGCCGTTGCGCTTGGCCGTAAGAATTAAACAGTTTCGAGCGGAGCTGGCGCACCAAATTGTACGACCAACTCGCCATTGCGAAACACCGCTCGCAGGGCTGGCCGATCAGCCAACATCGTCGGCAAAATCATCTCACGCCGGAAGTTGCCAATTTCAATAAACAATTGATCGCCACGTTTGGTCATGTTCACTTTATTAACTTCGACATGCGGCAAGGGCAAACGTAGCTCATACTGATCGCCCTGCTTAGTGATGTCCATGGTTTTGCCCACGTAAAACACATCAAGCGGATTGCGCTCGCCAAACAAGGCTGCGCCAACATCGGCCAGATCATCGAGCCCTTTGATCTCACGGGCATACATTGGGGCTTCCCAAATTGGCAGCGGCGTGAAAATATCATGAACTTGAGCGCGATAGCTAGCCTGAATTTCTTGCATTTGTTCGATAAAGCTATGACCACGCACATCGCTGGGCATCACCCGATTAAGCACCACGCCATCGACCGGATAGCCATACAAGGCCAAGTAGGTTGCGGCGCGTTGGGCCTCTTTTATTACCATACGCTCGGGGTTGACCACCAAGCGATAGGAACTAATTTTGGGGTCGGCCAAGGTTGCTCGCAGTGCTTCAACCTGCTCAACAAAGCGTGGCAAGGTATCGAACATATCCGAAGCTGGCACCAGTGCCCGAATCAAGGGCTTAGCCACTTTCATGGTGCTGGTTTCCCATTGCATCACCCGCGAAGCATACCAAGTGAAGGTTTCGGGCATGGTCAGCAAGCGCACGGTTTCGCCAGTTGGCGCTGCATCAACAATGACTGCATCGTAGTTGCCTTCTTTAGCTTGTTTGCGAATATGCAACAAACTGACAACTTCTTCCATGCCTGGAATCACTGCTAATTCTTCGGCAGCAACTTCGTTAACACCCTTGCGCTTGAGCAAATTGGAGACAAAGCCTTGCAACTCGCCCCAGTGTTGGCGCACTTCCTCCAACACATTGATTTCTTGAGCCCAAAGGTTTTCGCTCAGCTTGGTGGGGCTAGGGCCAACTTGGCAATCAAGCGCATCGGCCAAGGAGTGCGCCACATCGGTGCTGACCACCAATGTTCGATAGCCCATGCGTGATGCTCGCACGGCGGTTGCCGCAGCGGTTGTGGTTTTGCCAACGCCACCCTTGCCAAGATATAAAATCAAACGCATTGTATCTTCCTTTCGCTGCATTGCGAGAATACATGAATCACTCGCTGCACTGCTGTTTTGGACGTTATGGTCAACTGGGTAGTTGCAGCCTAGCTGTATTATCGCATATCGTTGTTACGTAAACAGGGGTATTTGGGTTTTGGCAAGCGCTGCTGCGCCGATTGCTGCATAACGCAAAGCCTTGCCCAGCGTAATCCAAGCCAAACTTGGCAGCCATGGTTTGCCTAAGGCTCCGGCCACCCCAACCAATACATCCCCAATTACAGGCAACCAGGCTAAAATTAAGGCTGGCGTACCCCAACGCCCTAGCCAACGCTCAGCCCGTTGCATGCGCTCAGCCATCGTGTTATTGCGCTGGTCGATGACAGTCCGTGCTCGTTGACCAAGCCAAAAGGTCGTAGCCGAGCCAAGCACATTGCCCAACGTGGCAATCAACAATGGCAACCATAGAGATTCGGCATGAACGACCATTGCCGCTAAGGCCAACTCTGAACCGAGTGGCAAGACTGTGGCCGCCAAAAAACTCACGCTAAATAAACTTAGATACAGCCAAATCATTGTATTTTTCCTTGTTGCCAACGTTGCCAGAGCAAGCCGATTTCGGCATTGCGCCCCAAAGCCAAGCTTACCACAAAGCCAATTAAGCCCAAAACCGAGGAACTGGTTAAACTAAGCAATAAACTGCTGGAGCTGGATGGTTGCCAACGCTGGATTACCCACCAGGCCAAACCACCAGCCACACTGCTCGCTGCTAGTACCTGCCACATAAAACGCCAATTGAGCTTAATTGGTTGCTCAACGGTTTTTTGTGCCAGCCATGCCAAGGCTAAGGTTTCGGCCCATAACGAAACGGTAGTCGCCCAACCAAGCCCAGCTAAACCCCAACGTCGCCACCACAAGGCCAAGCCAATTTGTAACAACGCGCCGAGCACCCGCATCACACTGGGCCATCGGGTATCGCCCATGGCATAACTAAACCGAATCAACAAGGTGCTCAATGCCAAAGCAGGCAAGCCAGGCAAAGCCGCCCATAAGGCAGTGCTGGTCAGCTGCACCGATTGTTGGTCAAATGCGCCACGTTGCAGCAACAAGACAACAATCTGCTGACACAGCACCATGCCCAAGACCATCAGCGGCAAGGTGAGCAGCAACGACCAACGCCAACAACGCGCCAGCCATTGTTGCAAGGCCTGATAATTGCGTTGCAATACCAAGCCTGTTAGCACTGGAAACAATACACGGCCTAGCACCTGCGGCAACAAAATAATTGGCACTTCGACAATTCGGCGGGCATAGGTTTGAGCCGCTACTGCGCCAGCGCCAACCGTCGAAGCAATCGCATTCTCAATCACACTAATCAAATGCACCGATACCAGCGAGGTTAATAATAAGGGATAGGCATGCTGTAAAACGCTGGTGAGCCGCGCTCCGCGCCAGCGCCAACTTGGCAACCACGGTACATCAGCTTGCAACAACGGAATTAATCGCAAAACTGCCCCAACCACCAAGCCCCAAGCCAAGCCATACACGCTGCCAGTTGCAATCAAAGCAATTACGGGAGCTAATTTCAACATCAAATCGGCCAAGGCTGGGCGGGTAAATTGCTCGAACGCTTGATACCACGCGCCCAACACTGCGGTAAAACACATGATCGGAAAGGCCAATAAGCCAATGCGAATAATCGTGGCGGTCATAAGCAAGGTTGGTTGATCGAAGCCTGGTCCAAATAAGCGGGCTAATTGCTTGGCATACAGCCAGCCCAAGCCTGTGAGTGGAATTGCCGCCAAGCTGACTAAGCCCAAACTCGCGCGAAGCGTGCGCGGACTATTCGTTTGATCGTGCAAAATCATGGGAACGAGGGTTGGCCCAGCAATATCGCCCAGTAAAAATCCCATTAATAACACCACCGCTGCTCCGGCCAAATAGGCATCAGCGGTCGTGCTTGTACCAAAAAAATGGGCTAAAGCGACTTTTTCAGCAAACCCCAGCACTTTATAGGCGGCGGTTGCGGCAATCAAAATCAGCGATGTGCGAAACAAGGTTTTTGGCTGCATAGATACTCTTTTAATCGAATTGCTCGTATAATTGACATTATGCAACAGCAAACCGAACAATTAAGCGATGGGCAGCGATTAAATGCGGCTCAAATTTGGGCATTTTTAGCCAAAGCCGCAGTTGGCCGCTTGGCAACTCACGATCACGCCCGCAACCAGAGTAATCTTACGCCGCTCTTTTTTGTCTGCGAAGCACCGCATATTTATTTCGCAACCCAACCTGGCCATAAGCTGAATTTGTTGCGGCGCTATCCCCAAGGCGTGGGCTTACAAGCCGATGCCTTTGAGCCAGAATCTTCAACCAGCGTTTTTGTTTGGGGGCGCTACCGTGATGTGCCGCTGGGCGCGGAGTATGCCCATGCCACGCGATTGCTGGCCTTCAAGTATGGCACTGGCTTTTGGCAACAAATTATCGATCAAGCCACCAAGGCTTTGAAGGCTGGGCCTCGCGCGGTAATCACCACAATTAGCCAAGCCACGACTGGTTGCATTCAAATCGAACGGATCGGCGGGCGACGCTGGGAGCATGGCTTATGATGCGGATTTTAGCGCCAGCCGCAGCCTTGGCTTTGCTCGATGAACTGTCGGTGCTCCGAATTGCAGGCTTTGATCAAGCGCGATCTGCCAGCTATGCCGTGCCCTTGGCTTTTGTGCGGCGTGAGCAAAGCCTGCTGATTGCGATTCGCGCTACAGGACGCTTGGCCCAGCTATTGCAACTACAACCCCAAGGCTGGTGCATCGAAGCCGATCAGATTAACCCTGATTGGACGTTTCGTTCAGTTGTTGCTCAAGCCAGCGCCCAGCCTTTGGCCGAGCCACAAATTGCGCTGGTGGCGCTGGCTGAGCGCTATGGCCGCAATTGGCCGCAATGGCGACCGAATGCCCCAATTCAAGCCTTTTCATTGGAACTAGCGGCGATCCAAGGCCGCCACAAATCCTAAGGAGCGCCGATGATCACCGTTACCCGCGAACGCCAACTCCGCCGTCCAATCAGCGAACTCTGGCAACTGTTAGCCAATCCGCATAATTTGCCGCGAATTTTGCCACGCATCGCCCGCGTCGAAGTTAGTGAGCTAGCCAACGATAGCCAACCGGTAACTGCCTATTTTGATTTTGGCATTCCGCTTGGTACGCAGGCCGCCCAAGGCAGATTTAGCCTGATCGAGCAGCAATCGATTCGTTTTGATGCTGAGCAACCCTTGCCAATTATGGCTCACTGGCAACTCCAACCGCATGCTAATAACACCAAAGTGCATGCCAGCCTTAGCTTTGATCTCAAGCCAATTTTGGGGCCAGTTGCCAAAGTGGTGCCAATGAGCATCGTCAAAAGCGAAGTTACCCGTGAGCTTGAGCAAGCACTCGCTCGCATCGAACGCCTACGCCTGAGCTAGAGGACGAATCATGTCACCAAAGCCGCTTGCGCCAAGTAAACGCTGGTTTGATCTAATCGTTGCTAGTTTGGGCTTGCTGCTGCTGAGTCCATTGCTGTTGCTGATTAGCTTAGCGATTAAATTAACCTCGCGTGGCCCAATTTTCTACATTCGCCCGCGCGTTGGCCGTGATAGTCATGAATTTCCCTTCTATAAATTTCGCACGATGGTGGTGAATGCTGAAGGCCAAGGCTTGGGCATTGAGGTCGCCCACAACGATCAACGCATTACGCTGGTTGGCCAATGGCTACGCCGTTGGAGTTTCGATGAATTACCGCAATTATTCAATGTTGTGCAGGGTGAGATGAGCTTAATCGGCCCGCGACCCAGCTTGCCCGAACAAGTAGCGCGTTATACTCCCGACCAGCGCCAACGTTTGGCGGTGCGGCCAGGGATTACGGGCTGGGCACAGGTTAATGGCCGCAATGATATCGATTGGGCTGCTCGGATTCAGCTTGATTGTTGGTATATTGAGCATTGGAGTTGGCGACTTGATGGCTTGATTTTGTGGCGGACAATTGGCGCAATATTGCGGCCAGTTGGCATTTATGGGCGCGATGGTGTGGCCAAAGATTTGCGGAGTAAATAATGCGACCAGTAATTATTGTTGGAACTGGCGGCCATGCGCGTGAGGTAGCCGAAATTGTGCAAGCCCAACATGCGGCTGGTAAAGGCGGCCCATTACGTGGCTTGCTCACCGACGATGCTGCGCAGCATGGCACAAGCATTTTAGGTATTCGGGTTTTGGGGCCGATCGATTGGCTGACCACTCGTTTGGCTCAAGTGCATGTCGTGATTGCGATTGGTGATAATGCCACCCGCCAACGCATCGCCCACCAATTTGGCGCAGCGTTACAAGCGACCAGCGCAATCTCACCGCATGCGCTGGTTTCGCCGCATGCCACGATTGGCGCAGGCGCAATGATTTTCCCCAATGCCGTGGTTGGGCCGCTTGCCGTCATTGGCGAATATAGCATTGTGAATGTTGGGGCAAGCGTTAGCCACGATAGCGTTGTGGCAGCGTTTTGCAATCTCAACCCTGGCTCACGGGTGGCTGGCACATGCAAAATTGGCGAAGGCGTTTCATTGGGCATGGGCGCACAGGTTATTCAAGGCCGTAGCATTGGGGCATGGACAGTGGTTGGGGCGGGCGCAGTGGTTATTCGCGATTTGCCCAGCCAAGCCAAGGCAGTTGGTGTGCCGACCCGCTTACTGGTTTGATCCACGAAGGACACGAAGTTATTTTTAGCCACGAATTGCACGAATTGCACGAATTATGCTTCTCATTCCCAATGGGCTTACCTCCATTCCCGCAGCTCATACTGACCCCTGACCCCTGAATCCTAGCCCATCCTCGTTTGCCTTTTGCCTTTAAACTAAAACCCCCTCGCCCAATTGCTGGGACAAGGGGGCTTGATTGAGGTTTTGAATTAGGCAGCGGCGTTGCCAGTTGCCAATTCGACCAAGCGATCTTGCAATTTCTTGTCGAGCAACGAGCCAGCAACTTGAGGCCGCAATTCTTTTTCGAGGCGGCGGCGAGCTGGGCCACGTTGAGCATCAGGGAAATCATTCAAGATGCGTTCGATTTCAGCATTGATTTCGCTTTCGTCAACGCTCAAGCCTTCGGCTTCAACGATTTTGCGCACAACCAACGATGATTTCAAGCTTTCTTCGCCACGGGGCAACAATTCTTGGACTGCTTCGTCGTGGGTTTTGCCAACGATTTGCAGGTATTGCTCCATGTTGATGCCATAGCGAGCCAACGATTCAACTTGCTCGTGGAGCAATTCGTGGGCGCGTTCAGCAATCAAGGCATCGGGCACATCGAAGCTAGTTGCGGCGACAACTTCTTCGAGGTATTGGTTCAAGACATTACGGCGATGATGATCGCCTGAATTCTTGACCAAACGCTCCATCAGGTCAGCCTTGTAAGTATCCAAATCGCCTTCAAATTCTTCCAAACCTGGGAGTTCTTCCCATGCTGGCAATTGGCGATTTTGAATTTCGCTGACGGTTACTTTGAACACAACATCTTTATCGGCAACCCGAGCATCAGGATGATCGGCTGGCAGGTGAGCGCTGATTTCGCGGGTTTCACCAGCTTTGATGCCTTTCAAGCCTGCATACAGTTCAGGCACGATGCGGCGTTCTTCCATGATTAAGGTCGTTGGTTCGCCTTCATCATCATCGTCATCATCGTCATCATCGTCATCATCGTCATCATCGTCATCATCGTCATCGTCGTCTTCATCATCATCGTCATCATCGTCATCATCATCATCGTCATCATCGTCATCTTCTTCTTCGTCATCTTCTTCTTCGTCAAGTTTGTGCAAAGGCACACCATCGACCAAGGTTTGGACGGTTGCGGTGAGTTGATCGCCTTCAGCGGCTTCTGGTTCGCCTTCGGGAGCACTCAAAACGACGTGTTTTTCACGAGCTTGATCTAACGCGACTTCCAAGGTTGCATCGGTAACTGGTTCTTCGGTGAGATCAACCGTGATCGCCTTGTAATCGGGCAAGATCACTTCTGGCTCAACCGGAACCAAGATGCGGAAGCGGAATGGCTCTGGCTCTAATTTTTCTAAGGAAGCTTGAGCAACTGGCTTGATATTTTCTTGTTCGAGCGCAGCACGGAAGGCCACATTGATAATTTCGTCGGTCGCTTCTTCTAAAATTGCGGCCTTGCCATAGTAATTTTCAACGATAAAGCGAGGAGCTTTACCTTTGCGGAAGCCTGGAATGGCAACCTTGCTGGCAATCCGTTGCGCGGCCTTGTTCAATTCTTTTTCTATCGTCGCTGCGTCTGGCTCGATCTCAAGCGCAACAATGCGCTTTGGTAATTGTTCAGTTGTGACTTTCACACGATCTCCAAAGTATATGTTATTTAAGCGATCTTTAACTATCGCCAACGAAGGCAGTCTAGCGTGACATTATACCAGAACATCGCTCAGGCTGGGCTAGCGAATCTGGGTGAAATTAACAAAGCAAGCTTAGTAAACAGTTTGCTCCGCCAAGAAATGGCGATACATCGGCGAAACTGCCCGTAAACGCTCGACGATTGGCGGCAACAAGGCTAATACGCGCTCGATTTGCTCGGCAGTGTTCTCGCGGCCAAGGGTCATGCGCAGGCTGCCATGGGCGCGTTCGGCACTCAAGCCCAAGGCCATCAGCACATGCGATGGGTCAAGCGAACCGCTGGTGCAGGCCGAACCACTTGAGGCATAAATGCCCTGTTGATCAAGCAACAGCAACATGCTTTCGCCCTCAATAAAATCAAACGACATGTTGACATTATTGGGCAAACGCTGGCTGCGATGGCCGTTTAAGTAGACATGCGGAATCGCTGCTTCAATTCCGCTAATCAGCCGATCACGCAGGCTGGTTAGTTGGTTGCTACTCTGTGGCAATTCATCGACGGCAAGTTGCAAAGCTTTGGCTAGCCCAACGATCCCAGGCACATTTTCGGTGCCAGCACGTAAACGCCGTTCCTGCGAGCCACCATTAATCAACGGTAGCAAGGGCACGCCACGCCGCATATACAACGCGCCTACGCCTTTTGGCCCATAAAATTTATGCGCAGTTAAGCTTAATAAATCAACATTCAATTCTTTAACATTAATTGGTTGCGCCCCGATCAACTGCACTGCATCGGTATGAAACAGCACATTGTGCTCGCGACAAACCGCGCCCAATTCGGCAATCGGCTGAATCGTGCCAATCTCGTTGTTGGCGGCCATAATGCTGACCAACACCGTGGTTGGGCGCAGTGCCGCTCGTAAATCGGCCACGGCAACCAAGCCCGTGCTATCGACCGGCAAAATCGTGATTTCAAAGCCAAAGTGTTCGAGATATTCCACCGCATGCAGCACCGCATGATGCTCGATGGCGCTAGTGATGATGTGATTGCCTTTGCCTGCATCACGCTGAGCAAACGCCACGCCCTTGATCGCCAAATTATCGGCTTCGGAGCCACCGCTAGTAAACACAATTTCTTTGCGTTTTGCTCCCAGCAAACTCGCAACGGTTTCGCGGGCTTCATCTACGCCTTCGAGCGCTGCGCGGCCAAGTCGATAGATGCTTGATGGATTGCCATAGGCCGTGTTGAAGTAGGGCAGCATGGCCTCAACCACCCTTGGATCGGTCGCAGTCGTCGCTGCATGATCTAAATAAATTGTTTCCGGAGCCATACCAGACCACCTTTGATGCTAATTGCAAGTTTGTCGCTGGTTTGATTTTACCGCTTTTTAACCCCAACCTGCTGTAAACATTTCGCTACATTCGGCCAAAATCGCAGCTTGGGTCACAACTTGCAATTGCTGGTTCATGATTGTTCAACCTGGGACGCTTAGGAATAATGGTATGCTAAGAGCACCTGAATCGCAACATTGGAGGCATCATTATGAACCAACGGCTTGATGTAGCTGTGATTGGCACTGGCAATTGGGGCACAACTTTAGCCTTGGTTTTGGCTCGCGGCGGGCGGAATGTCACGCTATTTGGCCGCAACCAAGCTGAAGTTGCTCAATTGCAAGCTGCTGGCGAAAACAGCCGCTTTTTGCCTGGGCAGCGCTTTCCTGCAAATTTGGGCTTGGCCTATGATCTGGCGCTGGCCGCTCAAGCCCAAGTTATTCTCCTCGCTGTGCCTTCGAAAACAATTCGCAGCAATGCGCTTCAACTTGCCCCACAGCTCGCCGCCGATAGCATTATTTTGAGTTGCGCCAAAGGTATCGAGTCGGGCAGCCTTGAAACGATGAGCGAAGTGCTGGCTGAGGCACTTGCGCCGCACCCACGCGGCTTGATTGGGGCGCTTTCGGGGCCAAATATTGCCAACGAAATTGCCAAAGGCTTGCCTGCAACCAGTGTTGTAGCGTTAAGTGATGATCAAGCTGGTCAGCGGGCGCAGAGCTTGCTCACCACCAATCTGCTGCGGATCTATCGTTCGAGCGATGTGGTTGGGGTTGAACTGGGCGGGGCACTCAAAAATATTGTGGCGCTCGGCGCGGGCATTTGCGATGGCATGGGCTTGGGCGATAATGCTAAAGCAGCGTTTATCACCCGTGGTTTGGCCGAAATGACCCGCTTGGGCATGGCACGCGGCGCACATCCGCTGACCTTTGCAGGCTTGGCGGGCTTAGGCGATTTAATTGCCACGTGTGCCTCGCCGCACAGCCGCAACCGCCGCTTGGGTGAAGCCTTAGCACGCGGCCAATCGCTCGAAACGGCCTTGGCGCAGCTTGGGCAGGTGGCCGAAGGCGTGAATACCACCGCCACAGCACGACAACTTGCTCAACAGTATGGCGTTGAATTGCCAATTGCTGATGAGTTGTATCGAGTATTATTTGAGGGCAAATCGCCACAGCAAGCAGGCCTCGATTTAATGCAGCGCGACCCCAAAAACGAATTGGCAGGCTTGCAAGGGCTATTTTCAATTTAGCAAGGGAGTTCGGGTATGCAGGAGCTACGCACATTCAACCACAACCATCTGGCCGAATTGGCTCCTTTGATCGCCGCTAGCACCGCCGAAGGCTATAGCATGGTGCAACGTTTTTACGATGAATGGCAGAGTGGCGTACAAACCTTTGCCCAAGTTGGCGAGGGCTTTTGGGGCATTTGGCAAGGCCAGCGTTTGCGGGCAATTGGCGGCATCAGTCGCGACCCCTACCAACCAAACATTCAGATTGGGCGCATTCGCCATGTCTATGTGCTGCCAGCTTGGCGACGACATGGCTTGGCGCAACAAATTGTGCTGCATAGCCTGAAGCATGCTGCTGGCCACTTTGCACAAATTAGTTTATATACGAGCAATCCGGCGGCGGCGCAGTTGTATCTGCGTTGTGGGTTTGCGCCAGCGACCGGATTGGTGCGCACGACTCATTGCTACAACTACCCAAGCTAGCAGCGAAATTGCTTTTAGGCCATTAGCATGAGCAATTTTGCCTATCATTCTCATCCACTTCTCATCCAAAATGTTAAATCGGCTTGACATATCAATTTGCACAGAATCGATTTTGCTGGTATACTCGCAGCCAATGTGCCGCGAATGGCGTTGCACAGGGAAGGGTGGGAAAACCGGCATTCCCATGCCCAATTACTCAAGGAGGCACACTGTGTCGCTGGAAAAAGATAAGTCAACCGTTATCAATAACTATAAACTGCACGAATCAGATACTGGCTCGGCAGACGTACAAATTGCCCTTTTGACCGACCGCATCAACCAATTGATTGAGCACTTGAAATTGCACAAGCAAGACCACCACTCACGCCGTGGTTTGCTGAAGTTGGTTGGTCGTCGCCGTCGCTTGTTGGCCTACCTGAGCAAAAAAGATAATGCTCGGTTCCGCGCTGTCAGCGAACGCTTGGGTCTGCGGATCAAAGCCTAAATTGGGTAGAGTGCTTGCAAAGCATGCTAAAATACACGTCTGGGAGTACAATTGCTCCCAGACGTTTTTGTGTTGAGCCAAACATAGCCTCGCTGGCTCAATGATTGCAATAAAAGAGGCGCACTGATGTTTTGTGGACGTTAGGAATTGGCGCGTGAACAGTGACAGGGAGTTGCTGTGCAGGCTCCAGTGCCTAACGCTCCACATCGTGAAGCACCCAAGTGGGGTGTTTGGAGGCACATTTTGAGTGAACAACAAGTTCATAGCGTAACTGTCGAGCTGGCGGGTCGCCCGTTAACGATTGAAGCAGGTCGGGTTGCGCAGTTGGCCAATGGAGCAGTTTTGGTGCGGTATGGCGATACAGTTTTGCTCGCCGCTGTCACCGCGTCAGCCGAACCACGCGATGGGATTGATTTCTTCCCACTGACGGTTGACTATGAAGAAAAGATGTATGCCGCAGGTAAAATCCCCGGTTCGTTCTTCAAACGTGAAGGCCGCCCAACCGAAACTGCTATTTTAACCTCGCGCTTGACCGACCGCCCATTGCGACCTTTGTTTCCCAAAGGTTACTACAATGACGTGCAGGTCTCGATTACGACGCTTTCAACCGATCAAGTTAATGATCCTGGTCCGTTGGCGATTATTGGCGCTTCGGCAGCCTTGGTGATTTCGGATATCCCGTTTGCTGCGCCAGTTGGTGCAGTGCAAATGGGTCATATCGATGGCGTTTTTGCAGTCAACCCAGTTATGGGCTTGATGGAAAATAGCCGCCTCGATTTGGTGGTTGCTGGTACCAGCGAAGCCGTGATGATGGTCGAAGCTAGCGCCTACGAATTGACCGAAGCTGAAATGCTCGAAGCCGTCAAACGCGGTCACGAAGCCATGCAAGCGGTTATTCAAGCTCAACTTGAGTTGGCCGAAAAATGTGGCAAGCCCAAAAAAGAATTTGTGGCTCCAGTCGTCGATACCAGCCTACAAGACGAAATCAAAGCGTGGATGGGCAATCGCTTCTTGCAAGCTTTGAACAATAGCGACAAAGCTGCTCGTGAAGCTGCTACCGATGGCTTGCGCACCGAAGTGTTGGAGCAATTCAGCGCTGGCGTGGCCGAAGAAGAATTGGCAGCACGGGTCAAGGCAGTAACCAAAAACTACGATGCCTTGGTTAAAGATGAAGTTCGTTCTTCGATTCTTGAGCAAGGGATTCGCGTCGATGGCCGTAAGGTCAACGAAATTCGCCCAATTGCGGTCGATGTTGGGGTTTTGCCGCGCGTTCACGGCTCAGGCTTGTTTACCCGTGGTCAAACCCAAGTGCTCACCGTAGCAACGCTTGGCTCGCCTGGCGATGAGCAACGGCTCGACGATTTGGGTATCGAAACCACTCGTCACTACATGCACCACTACAACTTCCCAGCCTTCTCGACTGGCGAAGCTCGACCTTCACGTGGCCCACGTCGCCGCGATATTGGCCACGGTAAGTTGGCCGAACGCGCTTTGGTCGCAGTCTTGCCTGAAAAAGATAAGTTCCCTTATACCATGCGTTTGGTCTCAGAAGTTTTGGCCTCGAACGGTTCATCGTCAATGGCTTCGGTGTGTGGTTCATCGCTGGCCTTGATGGATGCTGGTGTGCCAATCAAAGCTCCGGTTGCTGGCGTAGCGATGGGATTGATCACAGGCAAAGCCGCTGGCCAATTCAGCGTTTTGACCGACATCCAAGGCTTGGAAGATGCTTTGGGTGATATGGACTTCAAGGTTGCTGGCACGACCGCTGGCATCACCGCGCTGCAAATGGATATCAAAACCACGGGCATTACCTATGAAATTATGCAGCAAGCGTTTGAGCAAGCTCGCCAAGGGCGCGTGTTCATTCTCGATAAGATGAATGAAATTATCAACACTGCGCGTAACGATATTTCCCAATTTGCCCCACGAATTATCACCCTGCAAATCGACCCATCGAAAATTGGGGCATTGATTGGGCCTGGTGGTAAGACGATTCGATCAATTATCGAGCAAACTGGCGCTCAAATTGATGTTGAGGATGATGGCCGCGTATTCGTGACCACGCCCGATGCCGATGGCGCACGCATGGCGCAATCGTTGATCGAAGGCTTGACCCGCGAAGCCAAAGTTGGCGAAATCTTTACTGGTAAAGTTGTGCGGATTATGCCGTATGGCGCATTCGTCAACGTGTTGCCAGGCAAAGATGGCATGGTTCACGTTTCCGAGCTTGATGAAAAGCGCGTCGAAAACGTTGAAGATGTGGTCAAAATTGGCGACGAATTGACCGTGATGGTGATCGATGTTGAACCAGGCACTGGCAAATTGAGCCTTTCACGTCGCGCAATTCTGACTGGCGAAACCGCTGAGCAACGCAAGAGCAGCAGTAGCAAAGGCGGCCCTCGCGGTGGCGGTGGTGGTGGCGATCGTGGCCCACGCCCAGGTGGCGATCGTGGCCCACGCCCTGAAGGTGATCGCGGCCCGCGCCCCGAAGGTGACCGCCCTCGTGAAGGCGGCGACCGTGGCCCACGCCCAAGCAGCGGTGGCAATGACCGCCGTGGTGGTGGCTTCCGCGGCTAATAGGTTTTGATCCACGAAGGACACGAAATAACACGAAGGGCTATTGGCTAAAGGCTATGGGCTATCGGAGATTGGCTGGAAATACCAACGATTGTTCCGATAGCCTTCAGCCTAGCGTCTCATCCTTCGCGCAACTTCGTGTCCTTCGTGGTTTAAACCCGACCCCAACAACCAATCCCCGACCCCAAAATTTACAAGTGACGCAAGAAACGCTCAGGATGATTGAGAAAATCGCGCAATAAGCTGACATGTTCAATCGCGTTATATTCAATCGGTTGCAAACCTGTAGGGCTAATCTGGAGCAAGCGAGCTTTGGGGTAGGCCATAATAATTGGCGAGTGGGTCACAATCACAAATTGGCTTTGTTGTTGTTCAACTGCATCGCGAATTAATGCCAACAAACTCAATTGGCGAATTGGTGCTAGCGGGGCTTCTGGTTCGTCGAGTAAATATAAGCCATTTGGGACAAAACGCGATTGAAACAAACGCAAAAAACTTTCGCCATGCGACATATGATCGAGGCCATTGCCATAATGATGGCGCAACTCCCCAATCGTGCGCGAATGGGTTTGACGAGCTTGGGCACGCGCCAAGGGCGAAAGTGTGGTATCCGCCTCGATCTCGCGTAAGCCAGCTTCGGCTTCAAGCCGCAATTGATTTACCCGCTGAGCATAGCCAAAAAAATCTTCAGCCCGCAAGAAAAAGCCGCGCCCAGTGCGTTTATGCCAGCTAAGTTTGAGATATTTGGCTAAACGTTGAGCCGAAGTCAGGCTTTGATCACGCTCTAAATCGTGGGTTCCGACGGCGATTGAACGCGTAGCAACCGCCAAACCTTCTAAAAACGTTGATTTGCCCGATCCATTGTCACCCACAATAATCGTCACAGGCACGTCAAAATCGAAGGTTTGGCCAACCAAGGCTTGGATTGCTGGCACATTTAGGGGAAATTGCTCAGCATCGTGGGCAGCTGGTGGTTGAATTTTCAAACTAGCGAGTAGCATCGCTCAATCTCGTAGCTCAGTAATTGTGGCTTGAACCTGGCCTTGATGCAATTGAATACTCACATTATCGCCAATTGCTACTTGGCTGGTGTTGGTCAGGGCACGATCGTTATGCAATACAACGGCATAGCCGCGCGCCAAGGTTCGTTCGGGATTGAGTGCAACTAAACTGCGCTCAGCAACTTGAACTTTTAAGCGAGCCATTTCGAGCATACGCTGGATCGCTCGCTGCAACTGTTGTTGTTGGGTATTGACCTGCTCACGCGCTTGATGCAGCCGCATTTGCGGATTGTGACGTAAAAGTTGTTGTTGCTGTTGGCCTAATTCGCTGCGCAGCAATTGCAAACGCCCTTGAAACAAGCCATGCAACAGCCCAACTTGGCTGATCAATTCATCGCGCAACGTCGCTAAATCGGGTGTAACTAACTCAGCGGCAGCCGAAGGCGTTGGCGCACGCAAATCGGCAACAAAATCGACAATTGTTGTATCGGTTTCGTGACCAACTCCGGTGACAACTGGCACTGGCGAGGCAAAAACCGCTCGCGCCACAATCTCCTCGTTGAACGCCCAAAGATCTTCAATTGAGCCACCACCACGGGCCACAATAATCACATCTGGCTCGAAATCGAATAGCTCATACAAGGCTTCAACGATCGAAGGCGCGGCATCTTCGCCCTGCACGAGAGCTGGCGCGATAATCACTTCGGCCAAAGGGAAACGGCGGCGCAGCACATTCAACATATCCTGCAAGGCCGCTCCAGTTGGCGAAGTGACAATGCCAATGCGTTGAGGAAATAGCGGCAATGGCCGTTTGCGCTCGGTTAAACCCTCGGCTTCTAATTGGGCTTTGAGCCGTTCATATTGGGCTTGCAACAGGCCTTCGCCAGCAGGAGTAATAAAATCAAGATAAATTTGCAAGCGTCCATTATACAGTTCAACTTTGCCATGACCTAAAATTGCCATGCCATCTTGGGGTAGGTGGCTCAAACGCAAGGCTGTGGAACGCCAAATCACCGCATCAATACGGGCATCGGCCTCTTTAAGGGTCAAATACCAATGGCCTGATGAATGGCGTTTGCAGTTAGAAACCTCGCCATAAACCCAAACATCACTCACCACGGGGTCGCTAGTGAGCACTGCATTGATATAGCCACATAACTCACTGACTGAAAGTTGTTCCATAGCTTGGCCTGCTTGCAGATGGTAGTAGCACAATTGTACGAGAATTTAACTAAAAAAACAATGTTGGATAGCCAGTACCCAACATTGTATGGAACTTAATCGAGCGGCACGATTGAAATGAGCACTTGACCATATTCAACCGGCTGGTTATTTTCAACGTGGATCGCTGCCACGCGGCCATGAATTTCGCTCTCGATTTCGTTCATCATCTTCATGGCTTCAACGATGCCAACGACATCGCCTGGGTGCACTTCATCGCCAACTTTGACATACGGTGGATCTTTGGGCGATGGTGAGGCATAGAAGGTTCCCACCATTGGCGAATTGATTGGTTGACCAATAGGCGCGGCGGGCGTTTCGGCAATACTGGCTGCAACTGGTGTCGCCGCTACGCCACTGGTCACGACTACAGGTGCTGCCACAGCATAGGGCGTGCGCTTGACATGAATTTTGGCATCGCCACGCTCAAGGCTTAGCTCAGTAATATCAGTTTGGGTGATTAACCGCAGCAACTCACGCACATCCTCGGTGAGTAAATTCTGTTCGGGCGTTTGCTCACTCATGGGCTAGCATCCTCAACTACACAAGGAGAAATGGCGACGGCGCAGGGATTCGTGCCCAGCGCCGTGATGATCAGCTTTAAAATAATGGGCCAAACCCCACTTAGATCCGCGTGATGTACTTGCCGTTGGTGGTATCAACCCGAATCCGTTCGCCAACCGCGACGAATGAAGGCACTTGCACCACTAAGCCAGTATCGGTGGTTGCAGGCTTGCCGCCACCTGAAGCGGTATCGCCCTTGTAGTTTGGCTCGGTTTCAACCACAACCATCTCAACTGAAGGTGGCAACGAAATATCCAGCACTTCATCTTCGTAGGTCAAAACGTCGAAGGTTTCGTTTTCGCGAATATACAACAACGCATCTTCGAGCAAATCCACGCTGACGGGGAATTGATCGTAGGTTTCGGTGTTCATCACATAGATATAGTTATCTTCGCGATAGAGATATTGCACGTTACGGGTTGACAAGCGGGCAACTTCGAAGCGTTCGCCAGCCATAAACGTTTTAACCGTTGTAGCACTGGTGCGGACATTGCGTAAGGTCAGGCGCAAGAATGCCGTGCCACGACCTTGCTTGACGTGGTTGGCTTCCATCACGCGGAACAATTCACCATCAATAATGAGGGTTAGACCTTTGCGTACTTCACCTGTTGAGACCATGATACACGAACTCCCTTTGGGTTGTAATAAATTTTAGGCTTGCTCGATCACAATGATCGGGTCAAGTGGCGATTGTGTAAGCGTTTCAATGCCATTGGCATTGAGTAAAACCAAGTTTTCGAGCCGCACGCCGCCCCAATCGGGCAAATAAATGCCTGGCTCAATGCTAAAAATTGAGCCAACTGGCAGCAAATCGTTGTGAACGCGGCTGAGCCGTGGCTCTTCGTGAATTTGCAGGCCAACCCCGTGGCCTGTGCCATGGCTGAAATATTCGCCATAGCCTGAGGCTTCGATCACATCGCGAGCCAAGGCATCGGCTTCTTTGCCAGTGGTATTGGCGGTGATGCCGTTGGTTGCATCCGCAAGCGCGTGGCGCACAATGCCATAAATTTCATCAAATTTGGCATCGGGCTGTCCGAGTACCAAGGTGCGGGTCATATCGCCATGATAGCCAGCATAGAGCGCCCCAAAATCGACCACAATCGGCTGGCCTTGGCCCAGCGGGGCGTTACCAGCGTGATAATGGGGCAAAGCACTATTTAAGCCAGCACCCACGATAATCTCAAAAGCTAAACCATCGCCGCCATGCTCAACAATTGCCTTGTGCAATTCCCAAGCAACTTCACGTTCGAGCATGCTTGGGCGCAACATTGGCTTAACTGCGGCTAAAGCTTGGTCGGTGATGTTAATTGCTTGACGCAAGGCCGCAACTTCTTCGTCGCTTTTAATCGCGCGGAGTTGCTCGGTCAATGCCCCAATTGCAACCAAGGTTACATCAGCAGGCAAGGCTTGGCGCAAGGCATTGTAATCGGCAACGCTGAGTGTTGCTGGCTCAAAGCCCAAGCGTTTGATCGGCGCAATATGGCGGCCAACGCAGCTATACAAGCTTTCATCAAGCGTGCGGGTGATCGTTTCAAATTGGCTGGCCTCTTGGGCTGCTTGCACGGTATAGCGGCCATCGCTGATTAATAATGCCCGTTGAGCATCAATGATCAACAAGCCCGCCGAGCCAGTAAACCCGCTCAGATAGCGCCGATTTTGGCTATTAGCGACCAACAATCCATCGATTTGGGCTGCTTCAAAAAGCATCCGCAACGCTGCGAGCCGTTCTTGAGACACCGCGCACCAGCCTTTCAGCACACTACAAGCCCGCTTGGGGTTGCCAACGGGCTTTGTGTAGTATATATGCCATCAAAGATGCTTGTCAAACGTTTTTATTGTAAAGCTGTTGCTTGTTTGATCCTCTGGCTATTTCGCCCCGCCAAACGCGGCGAAGCAGCTATTTTTATGCAAAATATCGATCTTTTGGAAGCCGACGCTGCGCAAAACGTCAATTTGCCAGAGTAATGGGCGCGGCGAATCTTCGATCTCGATATATTCAAATACTTGGTTGCGGTAAGCCTCATCGCGGAAATCGCTGAGATATTGACCATAGCGTTGCCACATCAAGCTATGAACAGCCTCACTAGAATGTTCCACCAGATCGAAAATCCACAGTGAGCCGCCTGGACGCAAGGCTGCATAGCATTGAGCAAAGACCGCCTGCCATTCAGCATCGTCGCGTAGGTGATGAAATACCGCCGCTGCCACAATAATATCAACCTGCTCACTGCCCAACTCAAGCTGGCGGACATCGCCTTGCAACGTAGTGACCTTGCCTGTTGTGGCGGCCTCGACCCGTTGTTGCGCTCGCTCAAGCATTGGCAAGCTCAAATCGATCAGCGTCACATCAAGGTTGGGCAATTCTTGCAAAACTCGCAGGCTGTAATTGCCAGCACCGCAGCCAATATCCAAGATATGGCGAGCATTAGGCGTGGTGGCCGCCGCCGCTTGGGCAACCAAAGTCATTGCTAACGGGGCATCGACCGTCGCCGATTGACCTGTTTCCAAATTGGAAAACCGCTCAACATCAGCATCGAAGCGGGCACGAATGGTTTCAACAGTTGATTTGGCCATGGGGAACATCCTCAAACCACAAATAAGCGTCAATCGCGCTATTTTAGCAGGTTTGAGCAATTTTGTACTGATCAATATAAGACAGATTTAGCGCTCTTTTGGCTGGTTGAGTTTTTAGTATTTCCAATTCCCGACCCAACCTCGCTGCGTGGTTTCGTTGCTCAATCAATCCTTAATCGATGGTGGTCAGTTTGATTGGCAATGCTGGGGCGGGCTTGCCGCGTACACGCCGAATTGCTTCTTTGAGTGCACCCAGCAACAAGCGTGGTGGCGAAAGTAGGCTGATGCTCAAGCCATTGCGGCCATTGGTGGCCTTCGATGCAAGCCAAACCGCTTTTTGCGCCGGTACACTGGGCGGATTGCCCCACATGCGCAAAATGGTGCTGAGGGCTTCAAGTTTGGCTTCGTAGCCTGCCATCACTTGCACATCGGTCAGCATATCGGTGGTCATCAAGCCGGGGTTGAAGCCCAAAATTTCAATGCCTTGGTTACGATGTTCTTTGGCGAGGGCCAAGGTAAAGTTGCGCACCCAGCTTTTGCTAGCGCCATACGCGGTTTGAAACGGCACAGGCCCAGTATCGCCACGCCCAAACAGATTGATCAATTTGCCATGGCCTTGTTGTTGAAAATATTTGAGCGCCACGATTGAGCCATGATAGGTGCCAAAAATATTAGTGTCGATCACGCGCCGATAATCGCGGGGATGTATAGCCACAGTCGCGCCATAAGGCCCAGCCACGCCAGCATTGTTGATCCAAACATCGAGTTTGCCAAACCGGGCGATAGTTTGATCGCGTAATGCCTCAATTGCCGCCAAATCGCCAACATCGCAAGTTGTCGCCAGCACATGGCTCGATTGGCGTTTGAGTTGAGCAAAGGCTTGTTCAAGGCTGGCTTGATCGCGGCCAGCGATCACAACTTTGGCACCTTGGCGTAGCATTGCTTCGGCCATTGCCAAGCCCAAGCCACGACTGCCACCAGTAATGACAATTACTTTATCGAGCAATTTCATCGGCTACTCCTAAAAATGCCTGAAGCTGGGCCAATTCGCCCAGATCTGCCAACAGCAAATCGGGCTGGTGCTCAGCGAGTTGTTCGAGGCTGAACTTACCACTTGCCACGGCGACCGAGCATGCTCCAGCAATTTTAGCGCAAGCAATATCAAACGGCGTATCGCCAATTACCACCACATCATCAAACGTGCCATGCCAACCAGCAGCTTGCGCCCGTTGCAATGCGACGGGCACTAAATCGTTGCGAATATGGCTATCCGAGCCGAATGCGCCCCATTCCCAACGAAAATAGCGGCTTAGCTCAACAGCATCAAGTTTGATTTTGGCGGTACGCTGCATATTGCCTGTTAGCAACGAATGAATTGTATGCGGTTGTAAGTGGCTCAAAGCTGCCTGAACCCCATGTAAAATTGTGGTTTCACGTCGCAGATATTCAAAACGAGCTTGTAATTCGCCTTCATACACGGCGTAAAATTGTTCAAGCCGTTCGAGAATTGCCGCCTCTTCCCATGAATGGAGTGTCTCGCGAACGATCAGGCCATCAGTTTTGCCAGCGGTTGGGCTAAGCGGCAGATCAACCTCGTATACATGCTGAAACGCAGCCTTGAAAGCTTCAAGACTGCGCCCATGTGACCGAATCAGGGTTCCATCAATATCCCAAAGTAGCAATTTCATTGTTCGGTTGGTTCCCCATTTACAAGGTCGGCCAGCGGCTGCACCAATTCACCAAGGCTACGGAATTGCGGGCCTAACTCAGTATCTTTGAGTGGAATATTGACTGGCACGGTTAAACTGACAGGCACTGAGGCTTGCAGCGGAATCGTCAGGCTCAAATAGACCGGCAATTCCAAGCCTTCGGGCAAATTCAAGGCCACGCTGGCTTTGAGATAGCCCACCCCTGGAAGGGTGATATCGGCAGGCACTTGCAACGGCACAGCCTGGGTCACCCGCACATTGGTATTTTGGCTAACAGGCACTTGTAAGGTGATCGGCAACTGCTCATTGAGCGGTACACTGGCTTTAATCGTGGCATTGCTCAGCCCATCAATCGTATCAGTTAATTTGGCGATCGTTGGTTTAAGCGGCGCGAGGCCTGTTTTATAGCCAAATAACGCAATTGCTAAAACACCTAAGCCAATGATTAATACAACATTGAGGATAAAGGAGGTCATGATCATAAACTTGTACGAGCGATCGATATCAACTCGTTCAACAGCAGTTGTTTTGGTCGAATCGGTGGATTTGCGGTTGCGATTGGCCACGTCAACCTCCTTGCAGTGCCTCGAAGGGGAAAATTCATCAGCAGTATACCACAGCCAATCGTTGCTTGTCATGGCCCCAACTGCGAAAATAGCCCATTCAAAAGGCCAAATAATGCCATTTGATCGTGAAACGATGCGCTATGCTACAATGCGCGTTGGTAAACAAGCAAGCCCATGCGTGAGGATGTGATTATGGCCCTCCATGAATTGACAATTGCCGAGGCCCGCGCCCAATTAGATCGCGGTGAGATTACCTCGGTGCAACTGACCGAGGCTCTGCTGGAACGCATCGCCGCGTTAGAGCCAACCCTCCATTCGTTTTTAACTCAAACGCCCGATTTGGCCTTGCAACAAGCGCAAGCTGCCGACGAGCGCATCAAGGCTGGTAACGCCACGAGCTTAACTGGTATTCCATTAGGCATTAAAGATGTGATTGTCACCAAAGATGTGCGCACTACCTGCGGCTCAAAAGTGCTGGAAAATTGGGTTCCGCCCTACGATGCCACCGTCGTGAGCAAACTCAACGAGGCTGGCACGGTAACCCTCGGCAAGCTTAATATGGATGAGTTTGCCATGGGTTCGTCCAATGAAAATAGTGCGTTTGGCGGTACCCGCAACCCATGGGATACCGAACGCGTGCCTGGTGGCTCGTCGGGTGGTTCGGCGGCGGCGGTTGCTGCTGGCCAAGCTTTTGGCACATTGGGCACTGATACTGGTGGCTCAATTCGCCAACCTGCCGCGTTGTGTGGCATCGTTGGCTTGAAGCCAACCTACGGGCGGGTTTCACGCTATGGTTTGGTGGCCTTTGCCTCATCACTCGATCAATGTGGGCCATTCGCCCGCACGGTTGAAGATGTCGCCTTGTTGCTCGAAACAATTGCTGGTCATGATCCCAAAGATTCAACCAGCGCCAATTTGCCTGTGCCCGACTATCGCGCCAGCCTCACTGGCGATATTCGCGGACTCAAAGTTGGCGTGCCTAGCGAATATTTCGTCGATGGTATGGAGCCTGGGGTTGAAAAAGCGGTACGCACGGCGATCGAGCAGATTAAAGATTTAGGTGCTGAAATCGTTGAGGTTTCGCTGCCACACACCAAATATGCCTTACCAGTCTATTACATCATTGCGCCAGCCGAATGTAGCACCAACTTGGCTCGCTTCGATGGTGTGCGCTATGGCGTGCGCTTGGAAGGCAATGGACTGTTCGATGAAATTGAATCGACCCGCGGCCAATTGTTTGGCGCGGAAGTGCGCCGCCGGATTATGCTTGGTACCTATGCACTCTCATCGGGCTATTACGATGCCTACTATCGCCGTGCCCAACAAGTGCGTACCTTGATTCGCCGCGATTTCCAAGAAGTTTGGAGCAAAGTTGATGTATTGGCAGCACCAACCTCGCCCAGCGTGGCCTTCAAAATTGGCGAAAAAGCCGATGATCCAGTGGCGATGTATCTCTCGGATGTGTGTACATTGCCGATTAACTTGGCGGGTGTGCCTGGCTTGGTCGTGCCCTGTGGCTTCAGTGACAATTTGCCAACTGGCCTGCAATTAATTGGTAAGCCATTCGATGAAGCGACCTTGCTGCGCGTCGGCCATGCCTACGAGCAAAATAACAGCTGGCACAAACAACACCCTAGTTTGTAGCCAAACGTTTCGTAACCACGAAGAACGCGAAGACCACTAAGTAATGATCCTTGGTGCTCTTCGTGTCCTTCGTGGTTAAATTTCATCCCTCATCCCTCGTCCCTCATACTTTCCTTGGGCTATTGCAATCTCTGAGCGCCACCGCTACCATTGAACTACGAAAGCATCTAGTAGGGAGCCAACGGCATGACCAGTTATAGCATCACTGGGCGGGTGGTTCGGACGATTGATCTTGCGCCGCTTGCCAACATTAGCGTGCGGTTTATCTCACAAGCAGGCTATCTGAGCAATGTGGCCAATCGCAGCCTCTTGCCAGCAGGCCAAGTCGATTGGACGCGCTCGCTGACAGGGTTTAGCGGCACGCGCTGGGAATGTTGGGAGCAGCAGATCAACGGCAAAGTGGCAATTGCTTGGGGCGATTTTCGCGATGGTGCGCTCATCTACAATCCCCATTTGAGCGATGATGGACGGGTGTTTCATAGCGATAAAACCTATTTGATGCCCGAAGTTTCGCCAGCCCAAGAAGTGAGCTGGACACGCCAAATCACTGGATTTGCTGGCTCACGTTGGGATTGCTGGGTGCAATATATTGATAAGCGTGTGCCAATTAGCTGGGAATCGTTTCGGGATAATGCTTTGATTCATAATCCCCAATTGGCTGCTGATGGGCGTTTATTCCAAACCGCCAAAACCTATCTGATTCCCGATGTTGCGCCTGTAGCCCGTGCGGCCTGCGAAGTCAAAACCGATGCCCAAGGCAATTATCGCTTTGACAATATTGGAGCAGGCGCAGTTGGCTTGCTCGAAGTCAATGTCGCTGGTTATACCCCCGTTCGTGTGCCAGTGATTGTCAATAATACAATTAATCAGCCGATCAATGTGCGCGGTGGTGGCAGCGGCGTACGTTCGGCTCACCCCAGCTATAATGCTTTACATCCCAAAGTGCGAGCGATTATTGATCAAGCCTTGTTTATGCTGGGCGATGAAAAAACCGTCTACGATGCGCTGCCCACGAATTTGCAACAAATGTGTTATGGAGCGCAATTCGCCAGCAATCCCAATCATCAATACTATAAAGATATTGTTTGCGCCGATTTGGTGAGCATTTGTTTGGCAGCAGCAGGCTTTAATGTGGATTGGAACAGCGGAGCCAACCCGCATATGGCCCAGCATTATGCGCCTGGCCCAGCTACCCTGCAAGAAATTACCGATGGCAACGATTGGCAACCAGGCGATGTGCTAGTGTTTGGCAATAACGGCGCGGCGCGGGCGGGCCATGTAACGTTGTATGTTGGCCCCTTCCAAGGCACTGATCGTTCAGGCACGAATTATGCGCTGAGTGCCAATTTCGATGTGGTTGAAGCCAGTATGAACTTTGATCTCGCCAATGGTCAGCGTTGGGGCTTGGGCAACATCGCCACCACCCGCCAACAATGTTTGCAAGGCAAGCGCGGCTATCAATGGGTCAAGCGGGTGCGGTTGAAAGAAGTCGCAGCGTTAATCTAAATTGCTGCGCTCAAATGAAGTGACGATCTGCAACTGATTGCTGATTCGCAGGTGGGCTAAACTGCGCTACAATGGGGCATATCGTCATTTCTCAATGTGGAGGAAAGACCCTTATGGAACGACCAATTCGGGTGTTAGTGGCCAAACCAGGGCTTGATGGCCACGACCGTGGCGCAAAAGTGATCGCCCGTGCCTTGCGTGATGCAGGCATGGAAGTTATTTATACTGGGTTGCAACAAACCCCCCAAATGATCGTTGAAGCCGCCTTGCAAGAAGATGTTGATTGCATCGGCTTGTCGATTCTCTCAGGGGCGCATATGACCTTGCTGCCCAAAATCACCACCATGCTGCGCGAAAACGATGGCGCGGATATTTTGGTTGTAGCTGGTGGCATTATCTCCGATGAAGATGCAGCAATCTTGCGCAACGATCATGGGATTGCGGGAATTTTCGGGCCTGGCTCTTCGACCCATGCAATTATCGATTTTATTCGTGAGCATGTTGAGCGTAGCTCGGTAGAAGGGTAGGTTGGGCGTGGAACTTGTAGCAAAGGCTCGTGCGGGCAATCGCCGTGCACTGGCCCGCTTGATAACCTTGGTTGAAGCTGGCGATGCCCAAGCCCAAACGGCTTTGGCGGCGCTCTACCCCTACACTGGCCATGCTCATATCGTTGGGGTAACTGGCGCACCTGGCACTGGCAAATCGACCTTGGTAACCCAAATGGCCTTGCATTGGCGCAGCCTTGGGCGCACGGTCGCCGTCTTGGCGGTAGACCCAACTTCGCCATTTAGTGGTGGCGCAATCCTTGGCGATCGGATTCGCATGCAAGCGTTGGGCGGCGATAGCGGCTGTTATATTCGTTCGATGGCGAGCCGTGGCAGCCTTGGCGGTTTGTCGCGGGCCACTGGCGATGCCGTCAAAGCGCTCGATGCAGCAGGCTTCGACATTGTGATTGTTGAAACTGTGGGGGCTGGTCAGGCCGAGGTCGAAATTGCTCGCGAAGCCCATACGGTGGTGGTGGTCGAAGTGCCAGGCATGGGCGATGATATTCAGGCGATCAAGGCTGGGATTTTGGAAATTGCCGATGTATTTGTGGTCAATAAAGCTGATCGCGAGGGCGTTGAGCGCACAGTTCGGCAATTGCAGATGATGTTGCATCTTGGCAGTGGCGAACATCGCGATGGCTGGGAGCCACCAATTGTCCAGACCGTTTCCAACACTGGCAAGAATATCGCCGAGGCTGCGGCGGCAGTCGAACGGCATCTCGCCCATCTCAAAAGCAACAATTTGCTCGAATTACGCGAACGTGAACGGATTGAGCGCGAGTGGAAAGTGATTATGCGTGAAACGTTGTTGCGCCAATTGCTGCAACGACTTGAGCCGCACGTCCATGAACAACTACTCAAACAGATGAGCGAGCGCCAACTCGACCCGTATGCTGCCGCCAAGCAAGCGATTGAAAGCGTTTTGGAATTCCCGCAACCGCCAGCTCCCACTCCCGCATAACAGACGAGGCGAGCTGTGGTCGGAATGACATCGATCTGGCGGGTAATGGCTGAGATACTCGGCATCCGACCTCGGTTTGGGTTTGGTTTCAGCCCCACCCAATCAATCCGAGGTCGTTATGCCTACTGTTCAGCCCTTACCTGCACTGTTGGCGAGGGCTGAGCAACGATTTAGCGCTCAGCAACTTCAACCCAAATACGGTTGCGCTCGCCCGTGTAAATCGATTGTGGGCGAATAATCCGGCCAACGGCGCGTTGCTCGAAGGCGTGGGCAATCCAGCCAACAGCGCGGCTGATCGTGAAGGTTGGGGTAAATAGGTCGGTTTCAAAATCGATGCCATGCAATAGCAAGGCAGTGTAGAACTCGACGTTGGTTTGCAATTTGCGGCCTGGCTTGTGTTCTTCGAGCAGCCGAATTGCGGTTTGCTCAACATGGCGTACAAGTTCGTATAACTCGCGGTTGCCATCGTTGGCAAAGAGTTGATCGGCTGCACCTGCCAAAACCTCAGCCCGTGGATCACGTACTTTGTAGACACGATGACCAAAGCCCATCAAGCGCTCGCCGCGTGCTAACTTGGCGCGAAGCACTTCCTCAGCGCGATCAGCTGTGCCAATTTCAAACACCATATCCAAGGCTGGGCCAGGTGCGCCGCCATGCAACGGCCCTTTGAGCGCTCCAATTGCTCCCGTAATCGCCGAAACCAAATCCGATTCAGTCGAGATAATCACGCGGGTGGTGAAGGTCGAGGCATTCAGGCCATGGTCAACCACCGTGTTGAGATAGGTTTCGAGTGCCCGCACTTGTTCGGCGCTTGGCTCTTTGCCAGTCAACATCCACAAATAATTGGCAGCATGGCTTAAATCGTTGCGTGGTTCGATAAATTCGGCTTGGTTACGTGCTCGCCAGTAGGCCGCCACAATCGTTGGCAAAGCAGCCACAATTCGTTGGGCCGTAGCTTTTTCATCGGCCAATGGGGTTAATGTGGCGGTCGCAGCCCGCAGTGCATCCATCGGGTCGGCCTGTTCGCGGCCCAGCTGTTGAGCAACTTCTAAGGTCAGGGCTGGCAATTGGCGCTGGCTGGCAAGGCTCTGGCGCAATTCGGCCAACTCACTTTGGCTTGGTAAATGGTCATTCCAGAGGAGAAAAATCGTTTCCTCGAAGGTTGCAAACGGAGCCAAACGCTCCAAGGGAAAACCGGCAATAATTAATTCCCCAGCTTGGCCATCGACACTGCTGAGCCGCGTTGCCGCAGCAACAATCCCTTCTAAACCTACATGAACTTGGGTTTCAGTCGCCATTGACAATCGATCCTTTCCAGCGTGTTAGGCCTTGAGCGGCAATTTTGCCGCTTGAAATTCCTGCTGCTATCGACTATAAATAGATTTATCAATGTTGTCAATGTTGATTGACAAATCAATATTGGAATGGAGCAACGCAATGACGCGCTATTTGAGTGCTCGCGAAGTGGCCGAGCATTTGGGAATTAGTGTGCCAACCGTTTATGCCTATGTGAGTCGCGGGTTGTTGCACTCGGAGCCAGCCGGAGCGCATGCTCATCGCTATTTATTTGATGAGGTTGAGCAATTGAAATTACGCCGTGAAGGTCGGCGCAATCCGGCTAGTGTGGCGGCTGGAGCATTGCACTGGGGCACGCCAGTACTCGATTCAGCGATCACGCTGATCGATAATCAACAGGTCTATTATCGTGGGTTTGATGTGCGCGAATTGGCCAGTAGTGCCAGCATCGAAGAGGTTGCTAGCCTGATTTGGGTCGGCGATCGGCAACAAAGCCAGCAATTATGGGGAGATTTGCCAGCGCTGAACATTCCCCAGTTGCCTGATCTACCGTTGCTTGAACAATTTGTGGTAGCGTTGGCAATCGTTGGCAGCAACGATCATGCCGCTTTCGATCAACGCCCGCAAGGCTTGCAACGCACAGCGGTACGCGTGGTGCAATTGTTGATCAGCGTGGCCGCCAAACGTCCCTTGCAAGGCCCGATCGTGGCGCAATTGGCCGAGGCTTGGAAGATTCCGCCAGATTTACAGCCGTTGCTCAATGCTGCATTAATTGTTAGCGCCGATCATGAACTCAATGTTTCATCGTTTACTGCTCGCTGCGTGGCTTCGGCGGGCACAACCTTGTATGCTGTAGTTAGTGCAGGCTTGGCGGCGCTGGGTGGAGTGCATCATGGCAAGCAAAGCGAATTAAGCGAGCTGCTGTTGGATGAGCTCTTGCGTAGCCCTGATATGTATGCAGCGTTGGCCCAAAAACTGCGCTTAGGCCAGCCGATACCTGGCTTTGGCCACCCGATGTATCCCAACGGCGACCCACGCGGCAAGGTATTGCTCGATCTGATTCGTCGATTAGCGCCACAATTTAGCAACGATATTGATCGCATTATCCAAGCCGTTTATGAATTATTAGGCGATCATCCGACGATCGATTTTGGCTTGGCGTGGGTTGGGCGGGTGCTGAATTTGCCCTTGGGCAGCGCAATGAGCCTATTTGCCCTAGGCCGCAGCCTTGGCTGGATTGGCCATGCCTTGGAGCAATATAGCGATGCACGGTTGATTCGGCCACGCGCTCGCTACACCGGCGAACGACCAAATATAATCAAGATTTAACCTGTGCTGCAACGCGTTATTTAGCCGATTCTAATGGGCTAAATTGAGCTTTTAAGCACTACTTGACAAAATATCTAAATCGCACTATTATTCGCGACATTATGAAGAAACAAATGCTCACAACCCTTTTTTCGCCAGCATTGCGGCTGCGTCGTCCCCGTACCAACGAGGTTCGGTGGGCTTGCGCCGTTTGTGCTGCATAACAGGCAACGAGCAAGATAACAAACGCCCAAGCGTTTCCCCCCGAACCTCATTTGATGGTTCGGGGGGAATCTTTTTTAGGCAAAATTATGAAGGATGAGGGATAAAGGATGAAACATTTGAATGATGCACTAGCCATGTATTCATCCCTCATAATTCATCCTTCATCCTTAACCGTAGGGAGTTCGCAATGATTCGTGTTGGTATTTTTGGCGTAACTGGATACGCTGGATACGAACTAGCTCGCTGGTTGCAGCGCCACCCAAGCGCCAGCGTGGTTTGGGCTGTTTCCGAATCGTCGGCGGGCAAGCGCTTGGCGCAGGTTGTGCCTGGCCCACTTGACATGCCGTTGTTGGCTGCGAATCAGGTTGATTGGCAGGCGGTTGATCTGATTTTCACGGGGTTGCCGCACGGTGTCGCTGCCCAAACGGTGGCAGAGGCCCGCAAGCATGGTGTCAAAGCCATCGACCTCTCCGCCGACCTTCGCCTGGACAGCCCCGCCGCTTACACCCGCTGGTACGACCACACGCATCCCCACCCTGAACTTTTGAACGCTCCCTATGGCTTGCCTGAACTGAATCGCGCTGCATTGGTTGATGTGCCAGCGATCGCCAACCCAGGTTGCTATCCCACTAGTGTTTTGCTTGGTTTAGCACCTTTGCTGGAACAAGGCTGGTGGCAAACTGGCCAAACCATCATCATTAATGCTGCTTCGGGCGTTTCGGGCGCTGGCCGCGCACCCAAACAGCACTTACATTTTGTCGAGGCTCACGAAAATTATAGCCCCTACAACATTGGCCATACCCATCGCCATGTTGGCGAAATTGAGCAAGAACTGAGCAAGTTGGCAAATGCACCAGTTAATACGATTTTTGCACCACACCTCTTGCCGACCCAACGCGGTATTTTAAGCACAATCTATGTGCCAATTCAGCCAGAGCTGGATTTGGCCAGTATTCATGCGCTTTATCGCCAGCGTTATGCTGCTGAACCATTCGTCAATGTGCTTGATCAAGGTCAGTTGGCCAGTTTGGCGCATGTTGTGCATACCAACGATTGTGCAATTGGCTTGACGCTCGCTCAGCCTGGCATGTTGATCGTCACAGCGGCGATTGATAATTTGCTCAAGGGTGCTTCGGGTCAAGCAATTCAAAATATGAATATTATGTTTGGTTTGCCTGAAACCACGGGCTTGCGCTAGGAGTGTGCAATGCGGATCTTGAAGCTTGGCGGCAATGAAATAGATGATCCAACTTGGCTAGCTCGCTTGGTCGCGGTGATCCAAACCATGGTCAATGTCAACGATGTGCCGATTTTGGTGCATGGCGGTGGCAAAGAAATTGGCCAATTGCAGGTAGCGCTTGGTGGCGAACCGCAATTTGTGGCTGGCCTGCGTGTCACCGATCAAACGGCGCTCAAAGCGGCCACGATGGTGCTTTGTGGCATGGTCAGTACTCGCTTAGTTGCAGCCTTGAATGCGGTTGGCGTAGAAGCCCTCGGCTTGTCGGGCGTTGATCGCAACTTGGTGTATGCCACCCGCTTAGAGCATGCCGCTGGCGATTTGGGTGCGGTCGGCAAGCCAGCCCGCATTCGTGCCACGGTTTTATATGAAGCCTTAGCGGCAGATGTTGTGCCTGTGCTGGCTCCTTTGTGCGCTGATGGCGTTGGCGGCACGCTGAATGTCAACGCTGATGTGTTTGCGGGCGCGATCGCCGCCGCCGTTGGAGCCGACGAAGCTGTGTTTATCTCAAATGTGCCTGGGGTTTTGGTTGATGGTGTGGTTTCGCCACGGCTCAACACCAACGACATTCAGGCATTAATCGCTAACGGCACAATCAGCGGCGGCATGATTCCTAAGGTCGAATCGGCCTTGAGCGGCTTGCAAGCTGGCGTAAAAATCGTGCGCATCACGAATATCGATCAGCTCGATGCTGGCACAATTATCGAGGCCGCCTAATGCCCAGTCATTCGGTTTACGACAATATTCGAACGCGAGTGATTGTGCTACGTGAGCAAGAACTCTTGATTCTAGCCACCGAAGATCAGCCAGAATTGGTTTGGCGCTTGCCTGGCGGTGGTTTAGAACAGGGCGAATCGTTGGCCGATTGTGCTGCCCGCGAAGTTTGGGAAGAATGCGGCATTCGGGTGCAAGTTGGCAAAGTTGCTTTCTTGCGCGAGTGGGTTATTCCAACCTATGCCATCATCGACCCAAATGATCGCGAGCCAAACTATGGCTTAGAAGTGTTTCTGTATGCTACGCCGTTAGATCCGCAAGCTACACTTCGTGCCGAGGCTGCCGATAAACCAATGCCCGAATGGCGAGCGTTGGCTGAAATTGCTAGCATGCCATTTTGGCCCAAAGAGCTGAAATCGTTGGCAACGTTTTTGGCTCAAGGCCAACGCCCAAGCGCCGTCCATTCATTCGTTAGCAGCTTTGAATCTGGTTGGGCAATCCCACCAGCAATCGACTGGAGCTAATCAGGATTCAGAGAGAAGGAAACCGCGAAGAGCGCGAAGCACGCGAAGGCTGGAGTTACAGAAACGCATCAACAATCCAGCATACAAATATTTGGGGGTGCAGGGGGATGAAAACCCCCTGCGTCTCCCGCCAGCGGCGGGACGGAAGGGTGGAGAAACGAGGCTTGGGGATTGGTTGTTGGGGGATGGGAAACCACCCATGGTACAGAAGGGTGGAGAACCATGAGCATTGATCAACGAAATCAAGCCCTGTATTGGGCCTAACATATATCGATATTTAAACATTATCCGGCGCAAGCCGTTTTGGGAGTAACCAATCAATGGTTGCCATTCAACACAGTACACTTTTGGCTCCAATCGATCCTGCGGACATTGTGGTTCGGCCCGCCCATGAAAACGATGTGGCTGGCATGAGTGAATTGGTAGCTGAAAATGTGCGGGCTGGGCATTTATTACCCCGTTCCGCTGACGAAATTCGTGCTTCTTTAGCAAATTGGGTAGTTGCCTGCCATGGCCAACGGGTGATTGGCATCGGCTCGTTGTTGCTGATGAATCCTGATCTGGTCGAGGTTCGCTCATTAGCTGTAGCAACCGAGTATCGCGCTGCTGGCGTAGGAGCCAAAATTGTGCTCGAACTGGTTGCTCAAGCCAAATTGCGCCGCATTCATACCGTTTTTGCCTTGACCCGCGCTGTCTCGTTTTTTGTGCGCTTGGGCTTTAGCATCACCGACAAAGAACGCTTCCCCGAAAAGGTTTGGCGCGATTGTGTCAAGTGTCCACTCGTCACCTGCTGTGACGAAACCGCCGTCGTTTGGGAACATTAAATAAAAGGATGAGGGATGAGGGATGAAGGATGAAGATCCAATCCCTTGGGTTTATTCTTAACGTTGTCTGTTGTGAAATGAAGGATAGTTCAGGGATTTTATCCCTCATAATTCTTCCTTCATCCTTAGCTTAGGTTTATTCTTAACGTTGTCTGTTGTGAAATGAAGGACAGTTCAGGGATTTCATCCCTCATAATTCTTCCTTCATCCTTTCAATAAGGAGTTCATTGGTCATGTCGAATGCGACTGCAAATAAAGTGGTGCTAGCCTACTCTGGTGGTTTGGATACCAGCGTGATCGTGCCGTGGTTGAAGGAACACTATGGCTGTGAAGTCGTCTGCTATTGCGCCAATCTTGGCCAAGATGACGATCTGAGCGGCGTAGAGGCCAAAGCAATTGCTTCGGGCGCAAGTGCCTGCTATGTCGAAGATTTGCGCGAAGAATTTGTGCGCGATTTCTTGTTCCCGATGTTGCAATCAGGTGCAACCTACGAACGCACCTACTTGCTCGGCACGAGCATCGCTCGCCCATTGATCGCTCGCGGTCAGGTGCAAACCGCCTTGAAAGTTGGCGCTGATGCACTTTCCCACGGCTGTACCGGCAAAGGCAACGATCAAGTGCGCTTTGAATTGACCTACATGGCCTTGGCTCCCCACATGAAAATTATCGCGCCATGGCGTGAATGGCACATTCGCTCACGGGAAGATGCGCTGGATTATGCTGCATTACATAATGTGCCAGTCACCAGCACTCGCGCCTCGATCTACAGTCGCGATGGCAATATTTGGCACTTGAGCCATGAAGGTGGCTCGTTGGAAGATCCATGGTTAGAGCCAGAATTAACCATGTTCCAACGCACCGTGACCCCTGAAGAAGCCCCCGATTTACCCGAATATTTGGAAATTGGCTTCGAACGTGGTATTCCAGTGAGCGTGAATGGCGAGCAACTTGGCCCCGTGGCGTTGCTGCAAACCCTTAACGACATTGGCGCTCGTCATGGCGTTGGCCGCGTCGATTTGGTCGAAAATCGCTTGGTTGGCATGAAAAGCCATGGCGTATACGAAACGCCAGGCGGTACATTGCTCTATCGTGCTCACCAAGGCCTCGAAGAATTGGCGCTTGATCGCGAAACCTTGCACTTCAAAGATACCTTGGCAATCCGCTTCTCAGAGTTGATTTACAACGGTCAATGGTGGTCACCGTTGCGCTATGCCTTATCGGCATTCTTCAGTGAAACCCAAAAGAATGTTACAGGCGTTACCCGCTTGAAAGTCTTCAAGGGTGGTGTGCATTTGGTTGGGCGCAAGGCTGAACGCAGCTTGTACGTGCCCGATTTGGCAACCTTCAGCGAAGATGCCGTTTATAACCAAGCCGATGCTGAAGGCTTTATCAAGCTCTTTGGCTTGCCTCAAAAAGTCGAAGCCTTAACCTCAGGAGCCGAATAAGCATGAGTATCTTTCGTTTTGCCGCCGGCTTCCGCAGTGCTGCGGGGCGATGTGGCTTGAAGGCCAGTGGTAATCCTGATTTAAGTTTACTTGTTGCTGATAGTGTTTGCACCGGGGCTGGGGTTTTTACCACCAGCCTCGTCAAAGCCGCGCCAGTGCTCTACGATCAAGCAGTGTTGGCCGAGCATGCCAGCGAAATTCGGGCAATTATTGCCAATGCTGGCTGTGCCAACGCTTGTACCGGAGCACAAGGCGATGCGGCAGCTCGTGAGATGGCCCGCTTGGCGGCTGAAGCAGTTGGTTGCGAGCCACACCAAGTTTTGGTGCTTTCAACTGGCGTAATCGGCCATCAACTGAATGTTGAAAAAGTTGCCAAGGGCGTGGCGGCAATTGCGCCTGAACTGGGCGTTGAGCATGCTCCAGCGCTGGCCGAAGCAATTATGACCACCGATACCCGCCCCAAAACGTCGAGCGCCACGGCGGTGATCGATGGGGTTGAGGTAACGGTGGCTGGGGTGGCCAAAGGCGCAGGCATGATCCATCCGATGATGGCAACCATGCTTTCAATTGTCACCACCGATGCAGCAATCGATGCCGATTTGGCCCAAAGTTTGTTGCGCGAAGTCACCGATGCATCATTTAACTGTGTAACGGTGGATGGCGACCCGAGCACCAACGATACGCTATTGTTGTTGGCTTCAGGCGTGAGTGGTGTGACGATCAACGCCAGCAATATTACGGCCTTCCGCCAAGCGCTTGAAATTGTCTGCATCGATTTGGCCAAACAAATTGCTGCCGATGGCGAAGGCGCAACCAAGTTAATCACCATTACGGTTGATCATGCGCCGAGTGTGGCCGCAGCCCGTACCATTGCCCGCAAAATTGCCTGCTCACCCTTGGTCAAAACCGCGATTCACGGCGGCGATCCCAATTGGGGGCGAATTTTGGCGGCAGCCGGAGTCGCGGGTGTTCCATTCGATCCCAGCCAAGTTGAATTGTGGTTAGGCGAGGTGCAATTAGTTGCTGGTGGCACGCCCACCAACTACAACGAACGCGAAGCTGCTAGCCAAATCAGCGGCCAACAGGTGGCAATTCGCCTAAATCTTGGGGCTGGCGCGGCCATTGGCTACGCTTGGACCTGCGATTTTAGCGCGGAATATGTGCGAATTAACGCTGATTATCGGACGTAGAGGTTGGGGATCGGGGATCGGTTTTTGGGGATCGGGAGTTTTAACCCAGAGTCACAGAGATGCGTAGGCTATAGGCTATGGGCTAGTGGAATTTCGTTGCAAAACCAAATATCAATAGCCAAAAGCCTATAGCCTTACCGATCCCCAATCCCCAACTACCGACATCCAAATAACGAGGTAACCAAACCATGTGGGGTGGACGATTTAGTGGCTCGTTGGCTGAGCATATGCGCTTATTCAACGATTCGTTTCCAATCGATCGGCGCTTATGGGCCGAGGATATTCGTGGCTCAATTGCTTGGGCCAATGGCCTGGAACGCGCTGGCATTTTGCAAGCCGCCGAATGCCAAGAATTGATCGCAGGCTTGCGCCAAGTCTATCAAGAGTTTGAAGAAGGCCTATTTTTGCCCTTAACCAGCGACGAAGATATTCACACGGCGGTCGAACGCCGCTTGGGTGATTTTATCGGAGCCTTGGCGGGCAAATTGCACACTGGCCGCTCACGCAACGATCAAGTTGCGACCGATACCCGTTTGTGGACATTGGGCGCACTCAAATTGGCCGATGATCTTATTCGCGATGTGCAAGCGGCCTTGCTGGAACAAGCCAAAGCAGTTGGCGAAGCAATTTTACCTGGCTATACCCACCTGCAACGGGCGCAGCCAGTCTTGTTATCGCACGCACTTTTAGCCCATTTTTGGCGTTTAGATCGTGATCGTCAACGTTTGCACGATGCAACCAAGCGCGTCAGCGTGCTGCCGTTAGGCTCAGGTGCACTGGCTGGTACAGCCTTTGCAGTTGATCGGGCAGCACTGGCAGCCGAATTAGGTTTTACCAGCATCAGCCAAAATAGCCTTGATGCGACCAGCGACCGCGATTATATTGTGGAAATTTTGGCAGCAATTGCGCTGTTGGGCGTGCATATTAGCCAGCTCGCCGAAGATTGGATCATCTGGAGCAGCTCGGAATGGGGTTTTGTCGCGCTAGACGATGCCTATTCAACTGGCTCAAGTTTAATGCCCCAAAAGAAAAACCCCGACTCATTGGAGTTGGCTCGCGGCAAATCTGGCCGTTTGATCGGCAATTTAATTACCGTTTTGACCTTGCTCAAAGGCCTACCATCGGCCTACGACAAAGATTTACAAGAAGATAAAGCGCCCTTATTCGATGCGATCGATACATTAAGCCTGACCTTGCCAGTGGTGGCGGGCGCAATTCGCACCGCTCGTTTCAACACCAAACGCATGGAATCGGCGCTTGATGATGCAATGCTGGCAACCGATGTGGCCGATGAATTGGTACGCCGGGGAGTGCCATTCCGCGAGGCGCATCATATTGCTGGGCGTTTGGTACGCGAAGCCGAACAACGTGGGGTTGGCATGCGCCAATTGCCTGCCGAAAGCTTCGTAGCCGCCCACCCAAGCCTGACCGATGTTGCAGGTTTATTCGATTTTGCTCGTTCCGTCGCCATGCGCGACGTACCTGGTGGAACAGCGCCCAACGCCGTGCGCGACCAACTGATTGCTGCTCAACACGTTTTAGCAGAAGGTTGAGGTGGCTGCTAGCACCTCGCCCTGCCGTTAATCAAACGGAGGCTTCCCAATGACACACCCACTTCTTGGTCGCGATTTACTGGCCCTGGCGGATTGGAACGACACTGAATTATTCGACGTGCTGGAAACTGCCGCCGAACTCAAACTACGCCAACAACGCCGCAAAGCTCACCCTCTTTTGGCCAACCGCACCTTGGCGATGATTTTCGAAAAGCCCTCAACCCGCACTCGCGTTGGCTTTGAATCGGCCATGGTTCAACTCGGCGGGCATGGCATCTACCTTAGCCCGCGCGATACCCAAATTGGCCGTGGCGAGACAATTGGCGACACTGCCCGCGTGCTGAGCCGCATGTGCGATGCAATTATGGCACGGGTCAATGATCATGCAACCTTGGTCGAGTTGGCTCAGGCTGCCGATGTGCCAGTAATCAACGGGCTTTCCGATTGGCTGCATCCAGTGCAAGCGCTCGCCGATGCCCTGACCATTCGCGAGCATTTTGGTAGCTGCCAAGGCGTAAAATTAGTCTATCTCGGCGATCCTAATAATGTTTCCAATTCGTTGCTTGAGCTTGCCCCACGCTTGGGCATGGATTTTGCGATCGGCACGCCATTTGTGGCCAATGTTGATCAGCATTTGTTGGCCCAAGCTCGCCTGCAAGCAGCCGCCAATAGCACTAAAATCGTTGTGACCAATGATCCCTTGGAAGCGGTGAAAGATGCTGATGTGTTGTATACCGATGTCTGGGTCAGTATGGGTCAAGTCGTGGCCGAAGGTCATTTGGAAGCCTTACAACCATTTCAAATTAATGCTGAGCTTTTAGCCGCCGCGCGAACTGGAGCCAAAGTTATGCACTGCTTGCCAATGCATCGCGGCGAAGAAATTAGCGCTGCTGTCGCCGATGGCGAACGTTCGATTGTGTTTGATCAAGCTGAAAATCGCTTGCACACTCACAAAGCCGTTTTGGTTGCAACCATCGCTGGCTTAGCCTTACGCCGCACCAAGCGCCTAGCGGCCTAAGCTGAGGGATCAGTTGTCAGGGGCTAGGCTTCAGGCAGAGGAAACCGCGAAGAACGCGAAGAGCGCGAAGGGTGGCGAATCGAGTTGTCAGAGGCAAGGGTTCAGCTCCACGAAACCGCGAAGAACGCGAAGATCGCGAAGGCGCGAGTGAAGAGGGGGATGGTGTAATTCAAATAGTAAATGAAATTAATAAATCCTCATCTTTCAAGCCATCCGTTCAGGCCAAAACAGGCGTAGACTGAGGTATGGACTGAAATTCGTGTGAGGATGAACGATGAATCATTTACAACAGTATCTGGTCGATGAGTTCGTCGAGGATTATCAAGAAGGGCTGATTAGTCGGCGGCAGGCCTTGAAGAAAATCGCAGGCATTACGGGATTAGTGGTAGCAACCCAGTTGTTGGCAGCCTGTGGCGATCCAGCTACGCCTGCAACGGCGACCAGTGCACCCAACCCAACTACCGCACCAACCGCCACGACTGCCGCTGCAACTGAAGCCACACCAACCACCGCCAGTACAGGCAGCAGCGTGCCCAACAGCGTGGCCGAAAATGATCCAGCGATCAAAGCGGCAATGGTGGAGTTTGCTGGTGGCGACGGCCAGCTAATGGCCTATCTGGCGCAGCCAGTTGGTGATGGTTCGTTTCCAGTTGTGTTGGTTTGCCACGAAAACCGTGGGCTTACGCCACACATTCAAGACGTTGCGCGGCGGGTGGCCAAGGCTGGCTACGTTGGCTTAGCGCTTGATTTGCTCTCGCGTGAAGGCGGCACGGCCAGCATTACCGACGCTGATAGTGTGCCTGGCTTGCTCAGCGGCGCACCACCCGAACGCCATGTGGCCGATTTCAAGGCTGGAGTCGAGTATCTCAAAACTCAGTCGTTTGCCGATACCAGCAAAATTGGCATGGTTGGGTTTTGCTTTGGTGGTGGGGTTACCTGGTTGGTTGCGGCAGGCATGCCCGAATTAAAAGCCGCCGTGCCATTTTACGGCCCACCAGTGCCAAGCAGCGAAATTCCCAAAATCAATGCACCCGTTTTGGCAATTTACGCCGAACAGGATGATCGAATTACCAGCACGGTAGCCGAGGTTGAAGCAGCGATGCAACAAAACAACAAAGTCTATCGCAAAGAAATTTATCCTGGGGTCAATCACGCTTTTCATAATGATACTGGACAGCGGTATAATGCAGAGGCTGCCCAAGCGGCGTGGGCTGAAACGCTGGCTTGGTTTAAGCAATATTTGGTCTAGTCGATAGCATCCAGCAGCTTTTTCTGCTCGCACTCATCGACAACGATGGGTGCTTTTTGATCGGCTAAAATAAGGCTTTTCGGCTATACTGCCGCTAGATATTCACCAATTGGAGTTTCAATAATGTATACCTTTGCTCGCTTCGAGCAAGCCATTCGCGAGGCCTTGCTTGCCACCAATTTAATTAGCGCCGCCGATATTGATTTAGGCGCACCCAAAGCTGCTGGCGTACAGGCCGATTTAGCCTTGCCTTGTTTTCGTGCCGCCAAAAGCCGTGGCAGCAACCCTGCTCAAGTTGCCCAAGAATTAGTTGCCGCGCTACAATTTGCGCCCGATAGCTTGGTAGCCAGTGCGACAATTTCTGGCCCTTACGTTAATTTCAATCTCAACCCTCAAGCCTTTGCCAAAGCCGTTTTGGCCGATATTCAGGCTGGCGGCACAACTTATGGTAGCAGCACCAAAGGCAATAATCGCAAAGTGATTGTCGAATATTCGTCACCCAACATTGCCAAGCGCATGCACGTTGGCCATATTCGCTCAACGATCATCGGCCAAGCGATTGCCAATCTCTACCAACGGCTGGGCTATCAAGTGATTCGCGATAATCACTTAGGCGATTATGGCAAGCAATTCGGGGTTAATATTGCCGCCACCTTGCGCTTTGGCAAGCCCGAAGGCGAAGGCGAGGCCGTGCTCGCAGCGATCGAAGAACAATACAAACGCTACAATTTGTTGATGAAGGGCGCAAACCCCGACGATGCCGATTATGATCCCGATGCCGAAGTTGATTTGGATGATGAAGCCCGCGCTTGGTCGTTGAAATTAGAACAGGGCGATCCCCAAGCAGTTGAAATTTGGCAATGGATGGTTGATTTAACCAAAACTGCCAATCAGCCCAATTATGATCGTTTGGGCGTGCATTTCGATGTGCAACATGGCGAAAGTTTTTACAAAGATATGTTGGCCGAAATCATCAGCGATGCAGGCGAGAGCGACCTTGCGGAGCGTGATGGCAAAGCAATTATTGTCAAAGATTTACCCGACCATCGCGGCAAAAAATTACCAACCTTTTTGATTCAGCGCTCGGATGGTGGCACGCTCTACATCACCCGCGATATTGCCACCATTAAATATCGTGAGCAAACTTACAATCCTGATGCGATGATTTACATTGTGGGTCAGCCCCAAGAATTGCACTTCCGCCAAACCTTTGCCATCAGCAAGGCCTTAGGCTACACCGATGCCGAGTTGATTCATATTTCGTTTGGCACGGTGTTTGATGCTAAGGGCCAACCACTTTCAACCCGCAAGGGCAATATGATTTATCTCGAAACCTTGCTGGATGAAGCCCGCAATCGCGCCAAAGCCTTGATTGAGCAAAAAATGGCTGAAGGTAAAACCCAGCTTACCGCCGAATTGATCGATCAAGTTGCCGAGCAAGTTGGGGTGGGCGCGGTGATGTACAACGATTTATACCAAGATACCAAGCGTAATATTACCGTCGATTGGGATCGCATGTTGGCATTCGAGGGCAATAGCTCGCCCTATTTGCAATATATGCACGCTCGTTGCTGTTCAATTCTGCGCGATTTTGGCGAATTGCCTGCTAGCTATGATGGCAGTTTGTTGAGCCACCCTGCTGAAACTGGCTTGTTGAAAGAGCTAGCCCGTTTGCCCCAAATTATTGAAGAAGCAGCGGCACGCTATGCGCCGTTCGTGGTCGCCGATTGGCTATATGCCACGGCACGGGCCTTTTCGGCTTTCTACGATGCCTGTTCAGTGCTCAAAGCCGAAACGCCAGAGTTACGGGTTGCGCGTGGCCATGTGGTTGCTGCCACTGCTCAAGCGCTCCGTAACGGCTTAGCGCTGCTCTCAATCACTGCTCCTGAGCGAATGTAAAGCGTGGCTATAGGCTTTGGGCTATGGGCTATCGGAGATTGGTGTGCCTACCAACCAATCGTCGATAGCCTAGCGCCTTCAGCCAACTGCCATAGTTGCTCTGCGCCTCTGCGTTAAAGAATCAATCCACGAAGAGCACTAAGGTCGCGAAAGACAAGGCTTTGGGCTTTGGGCTATCGAAGATTGGTGTCCATATCAACCAATCGTCGATAGCCTAGCGCCTTCAGCCAACCGCCATATATTCGATCATGAGGACTAACTCTATGACTGATTCCAGCGCAGTATGGGTTGGTGAAGCTAAGCGTTATGATCAAACGCGTCCGACACCGCCTTTGGTCTTGATTGATATTCTGACTCAGTTGATCCATACTCCACGTCCCAAACTTGTCGTTGATTTGGGGTGTGGTACTGGTCGATCAACGACGATCTGGAACGAACGAGCAGCCCAAGTCATTGGGATTGAGCCAAGTGAGCCAATGCGCAACGTTGCCATCCAAAATCTTGCGGCCCATATTTCAGCTACAACTATCAGCTACCAAGCTGGAGTAGCACACCAAACAAGTCTTGAATCTAACAGTGTCGATATTATTACCTGTGCTCAAGCCTTTCACTGGATGGAACCAACGGCAACGCTGGCTGAAATTGCTCGCATTCTTCGACCTGGCGGTGTGTTCGCAGCCTATGATTATAGTTGGCCGCCAACCATTCATTGGGAAATTGACCAGATTTTTCAAGAGGTCGATCAGCGGTTTGAGCACCTAATTGCAACCCGTGGCACACCAACGGAACGCCCAGGTTGGGCCAAGGAGCAACACCTTGCGCGAATGCAGCAGAGTGGGCTATTTCAACATACCCAAGAATTAGTGCTCCATCATTGCGAATATGGCGATGCGAATCGTTTTATTGGTCTGATCTTGAGTAGTGGATATAGCCATCATCTCAAGCATGGCACGGTTACTGAGGAGGAAATTGGGTTTGATCGACTCAGACAAGTAGCCCACGATCTGATTGGCAAGCAGCCAATTCCGTGGTATTTCAGTTACCATGTGCGAATTGGCATTCGCTAGAAACGAGCCATAAAGCATGCGATTGGCTTTTGGCCGTAGGATTAATGGATAATTCCAATCCCAAAAACGTTCCGATAGCCGATAGCCTAGCGCCAATAGCCAACCGCCATAATTGCTCTGTACCTCTGTGTTAAAGAATCGATCCACGAAGAACACGAAGGACACGAAATAATTAACTTTAGCGGTTCTTCGCGCCCTTCGTGGTTCAATTTTCTCGCTGATCATTCATATTCCTGGATCTCTGCGGTTAATACCAATCCTCAACTCCTATGTTCTATGTTCTTTGCTCTATGTTCACTTCATCCCTCATCCCTCATCCTTCATCCTTACTTTGACTTCTCTTGGTGAGCCTGATACCATGCCCAAGGGCTAAACACCTCTGTTTAGCCATCTTGATTGATGCATTTACTCGTGCGGAGGTGCAATGAAGCTCCACGAATACCAAGCCCGTGATATCGTGGCTCGTTATGGCATTCCAGTGACAGGCGGCGGTGTTGCTGCGACGGCGGAAGAAGTTCAAAAAGTTGCCGAGCAAATTGGCGGCCCGGTGGCGGTCAAGGCGCAAGTGCATGTTGGCGGTCGGGGTAAAGCTGGCGGGATCAAGTTGGCCAACACGCCAGCTGAAGCCTTCGATGCTGGCAAAGCGATTTTGGGCATGGATATCAAAGGCTTGACGGTTGAAAAAGTCTTGGTAGCCGAAGCGATCACCTTCGACAAAGAAATTTATCTTGGGGTGATTTTGGATCGCGCGACCAAGCGGGTGGTGCTGATTGCTTCATCAGAGGGTGGCGTTGAAATCGAAGAAGTCGCCAAAACCAATCCTGATGCAATTATCAAATTGCCAGCCGACCCCTTACTTGGCTTGCAACCCTACCAAGCCCAAGAATTGGCCTATAGCATTGGCATTACCGATGCCAAGCAAGCTCGCCAATTTTCCAGCATTGCAACCGGTTTGTATCGGGCATTTGTCGAAAATGATGCTGAATTAGCCGAAATCAACCCCTTGGTGGTGTTGCCAAACGGCCAATTACAAGCCCTCGACTCGAAAATTGTGCTTGACGATAGCGGCTTGTTCCGCCACAGCGAAGTTGCTGGCATGCGCGATATCGCAGGCGAGCCAGAATCAGAAATCAAAGCCCGCGAAAATGGCCTGACCTTTATCAAGCTTGATGGCAATATTGGCTGTATGGTCAATGGCGCAGGCTTGGCAATGGCCACCATGGACGTGGTAAATCTGTTCGGTGGCGAACCAGCCAACTTCCTTGACATCGGTGGTGGTGCGAACGCCCAAAAAGTCGCCGCAGCCCTCGATATCATTCTCGATGATCCCAACGTTAAAGTTGTGATGGTCAATATCTTTGGTGGCATCACCCGCTGCGATGAAGTTGCCAAGGGGATTGTCGAAGCCCAAAAGATTATCAAGCGCCAAGTGCCGATGGTGGTACGCTTGGTTGGCACCAACGAAGCCGAAGGCCAACGCATTTTGGCTGATGCCAGCTTAACTCCAGCTTCAACCTTGGCCGACGCAGCCCAAAAAGCTGTTGATATTGCCAAACAATAATTTAGCTAAGTTGGGCTAACATCGCCTGAATCAATTGGCGTTCATGCAGATCAACACAATTGCGGTGGAGTTGTTCTAAGTTGGTTTGCCAATACAGCAGCGTTTCGGTTCTAGCTGCTGGCAAACGTTCGCACCACGCCAAATCACGGGCACACAAGGCCAGTTGTAGCTCAACTTCGCTATAGCGCGGCGCAACGCTGGGCAAACGCAAACTTTTGCCTTCAGGGTAAAACGTATCGGCGACTAACTCATGGGGTTCGAGCCGAAACAAGCCTGCCAGCAAAATAACCGTGCGCTCCGAAGGCGTGGCCAAACCCATTTCAAAGTGGGAGATCGCCACCCGCGAAAGCGCCAAGCGATCAGCAAGGGCTTGTTGTGTCCAGCCATGCAAAGCCCGCAAACGGCCCAACCGCTGGCCAAATGATTCTGGCATAGAACAATACTCCCAAACATGGTGCTGTTGATGATACTGCACATTCGCCAAGGTGATTGCTAAGCCACTTAGCAGCCACCCCAACCATATCGAGCTATGCTAGAACGATATAAAATCTAGCCTAGATCGAATGAGGATAGCATGACCAATAAAGTCGCAGTGGTGACCGGAATTACCGGCCAAGATGGTTCGTATTTAGCTGAACATTTGCTGGCCCAAGGCTACCGCGTCGTCGGGATGCTACGGCGTTCCAGCACAGTTAATTTCGAACGCATCAAACATATTCAAGATGATATCGAACTGGTCACGGGCGATTTGCTCGATGAAGTTTCGTTAATTAATTTGCTGCAAACCTATCGACCTTCCGAGGTTTATAACTTAGCAGCCCAAAGCTTTGTCCAAACGTCATGGTCACAACCAGTCTTTACTGGCGAAGCTACAGCCTTGGGCGTGACGCGGATTCTTGACGCAGTACGCACGGTCGATCCTTCGATTCGCTTTTATCAAGCGAGTTCGTCGGAGATGTTTGGCAAAGTGGTTGAAGTACCGCAAACCGAAAATACGCCATTTTACCCACGCTCGCCGTATGGGGTCGCCAAAGTTTATGGCCACTGGATCACCGTGAATTATCGTGAAAGCTACAATATGTTTGCTTGCTCAGGCATTTTGTTCAATCACGAAAGCCCACGCCGTGGCCGCGAATTTGTCACCCGCAAAATCACCGATGCAGTAGCGCGAATTAAGCTTGGCTTAGCGACTGAATTACGTTTGGGTAATCTCGAAGCCCAGCGCGATTGGGGCTTTGCTGGCGATTACGTCAAAGCGATGTATTTGATGTTGCAACAAGACCAGCCCGATGATTTTGTGGTTTCAACGGGCGAAACCCACTCAGTGCGCCGCTTCTGCGAGATCGCGTTTGGCCATGTTGGCTTAAATTATGCCGACTATGTAAAAATCGACGAACGCTTTATGCGACCTGCCGAAGTGGACTTGTTGATTGGCGACCCAGCCAAGGCCAAGCGCATTTTAGGTTGGCAACCAGAAACGCCCTTCGAGCAACTGGTGACCATGATGGTCGAAGCTGACCTCGAATTATTGAAACATGAATACCGGATTTCATAAGGATGAAGGATGAGGGTTGAAGGATGAAACTGATTGATCGTCACTATTTCATCCTTCATCATTCATCCCTCATCCTTGCATTTGTCAAGGAGGACATTTCCATTGAGTATTTTGGCTGATAAAAATACCCGCCTGATTGTGCAGGGGATTACAGGCCGCGAAGGTGAGTTTCATTCGCGCCAAATGCTGGAATATGGCACAAATTTGGTCGGTGGGGTTACACCTGGTCGCGGCGGCCAAAAAGCCGTTGATGGCCGTGTGCCTGTGTTCAACACGGTCAAGCAAGCCGTCAAGGAAACTGGCGCAAACGCTACGGTAATTTATGTGCCCGCTGCTTTTGCACCCGATGCCGTCCGCGAAGCCGCTGATGCAGGCATTCCGTTGATCGTTTGTATCACTGAAGGCGTGCCAGCGCTGGATATGGTGGCAACCTATGAGTTTGTAAAGCTCAAAGGTTCACGCTTGATCGGGCCAAACTGCCCGGGCTTGTTGACCCCAGGCGAAGCCAAATTGGGGATTATCCCCGGCTCGATTGCCAAACCAGGCCCAGTTGGCGTGGTCTCCAAATCAGGTACATTGACCTATGAAGCGGTCGATGCCTTGACCCGCATTGGCCTTGGCCAAACCTCAATCGTCGGGATTGGTGGCGACCCAATTATCGGCACCAACTTCATCGATGTTTTGGCGATGTTCCAAGCTGATCCAGCCACCGAAGCGATTGTGTTGATCGGTGAAATTGGTGGTAACGCTGAGCAAGATGCCGCCGCCTTTATCAAGGAAAATGTCACCAAGCCAGTGGTCTCGTTTATCGCTGGTCAATCGGCTCCTCCAGGCAAGCGCATGGGCCATGCTGGCGCAATTATCGGCGCTGGTGGCGAAGGCACTGCCCAAGAAAAAATCGAAGCCTTGGAAGCAGTTGGCGCGAAAGTTGCCAAATTGCCCACCGATATCGCGAAATTGGTCGCCGAAAGCCTTGGCAAATAAGCCAATTAGTTGGCACGAAAAAACCACTCCAGCAATTGGAGTGGTTTTTTGTTTGCGATACCAAAAGCCCGCTGAAGCTGATTAACCTTTTACCCCGCCCAAGGTTAAGCCGCCAACGATATATTTTTGCAACGCCAGATAGACAATCGAGACTGGCAGCGAAATCATAATCGACATCGCCGCAAAATTCGACCATGAAACTGTGGCATATTGGCCAGTCATGGTTTGCAAGGCAATTGCCAAGGTATAATTGTCGGCCTTGTTGATAAAGCGTGCGGTCAAAGCAAATTCTGTCCAGCCAGCCATAAAGCCCAAGAAGGCAGTTACGGCCAAAGCTGGGGTGGCCAACGGCAGAATAATCCGGAAGAAGATTTGGTTTGGTGAAGCGCCGTCAATAATCGCGGCTTCTTCCAACTCCTTGGGAATCGTATCCAGATAGCCTTTGAGATTCCAGATCGCGAATGGTAACGCGCCGGAAATCATGGCCAAGCCTACGCCATATAGCGAGCGACCAAGCTCAAATGGTCGGGCATTTTTAGGAATTTCAATCTGCGTACCGCCCCATAAGAACAGTGCAGCCACCGCTAAACCGCCAACCAAGAATGCAGCTGAGCCAGCCCGAAAATCATCGGAGCGAACCCGTGAGATCGTCATAAGCGCTAGGCCAGCGACCAACAAGCCTGCCATCGTGAAATAAATGATGCGCAAGATTTCAAGGCTGGTGCTAATTTTGGCCAACATCGCAAACAATGGCGCAAGCGTAGCAATCCCTGGCATCAACAAAATAAAGCCAATGCTCAAGAAAATCAATTTGCGCCCGACGAAGTTCAAGCGCGAGAAGGCATAGGCTGCTGAAACCCCGATCATCACTGAGAAGAACGAGACCCCTGCTGCCAAGAAAAAGCTATTGCCCATCAACTTCCAGAACGAGATATCGCCTGCTGATTTGGAAAGCGGTTGCTCGATCACTGCTTGATAGGAGCTTAACGAGATCGACGATGGAATAACTTCCAATTTGAGTGGTCGGGCACTGCCTGCTTCCTTGAACGAAAGCGTAACGATCCACATAATTGGAAACAAGACTGAAATTGCCACGGTCAAGCAAAATGCCTGCAACAGCAATTGTTGCCACCATTCCAATTGACGGCCAGCACCGCGCCCACGAGCAAACAGGCCTTTGCGGCTGGTCGGTTGTGCAATAGATGAATTAGCCATCGTATGACTCCGCTACTCGTGAAATTCTGGCGGTAATTGCTGAAATACAGCCCAGAATAATAAAGATAAAGACGCTAAATGCTGCCCCAATCCCAAACAGCGAGTTACCGTTGATCAGCTTATAGGCTTGGGTCACCAAAATTTCGGTTTGGCCGAGTGGGCCGCCGCCGCTGATAAAGTAAATCACATGGAATAGATTGAAGGTTTGGATAATCCCCAAGATGGTTGCTGGAACCATGGCGGGGCGCAGCAATGGCAGCGTAATTGTCCAGAATTTATTCCAGCCAGTTGCGCCGTCGATTGAAGCCGCTTCATATAATTCTTTGGGGATACTTTGGAGTGCGCCAGTGGCCACAATCGTCATAAATGGCCAGCCCAGCCAGATATTGGCAATCAACATGGCAAAGTACGAAAGTGGTAAGCCAAAGGCGACTGGCTGAATTTGTTGCAACCAATCGATCCCCTTATCGGGAAAGGCTGGGCCAAGAAAGATCTTCAACATCATATTGATCGCGCCATATTGCCCATCGAACATATTGCGCCAAATCGTGGCAATAACCAACTGTGGCAGCACCATGGGCAAGATATAAATTGCGCGATAGATCTTTTTAAACCACAAACCCTCGACGTTCAACATCACGGCGATGACGATCCCCAGTGAAACGTGAAAAATCACATTCGAGAATGTCCACCAAATGTTGAAGCCCAAGGTTCGCCAGAATTTGAAGCTGGCTAAGTCGGCGTTTTTAGTAGCCAACTTATCTTGCAAAATTAATTGATAGTTTTCAAAGCCCACATATTTGGGTGGCGTATAGTTTTTGGCAAGAGGGTTGATGCTGGATGGGCCAAAGTCGGTTAGCGACATCCAAAATTGGTAGAGAATCGGATAGAACGTGATGATCGACATCACGATCAGAGCGGGAAAAAGATACGTATAGGCTGTTCGCGAGGTTCTGGTGCGTGCCCACCACGAAGGTCGTGGGATGGCGCTATCACTAGCACGCTCGACGCTGCTTTCTGCCGATGCCATGGCGTGGCTCCTTTGCTGACAGGGGCGGGGTCTGTGATGATTTGGTATCGCGTGAGCGAGGAACAGGCCAGACTACGGCATCGTTACAGCACTATCTTTCGCTAAGCCCACCATAGCCTTGGCTCGACCCGTTCCCTCACAAGGAAGGAACGGGTCGGTTGATTGCCTTATTTACCGTTAGCGGTATCCATTGCAGCACAGGCATCAGTGATCGCCTTGGTTGCATCTTCGCCGCCATCAAGTGCTTTGGTTACAGCATCGCCAACTGGAGTCCAGAAGTTGTTAAGTTCTTGGTCTTGTGGGCGAGCATAGCCAGTTGAAGCAGCTTGGCTGAAGCCGAGCACCAACGCATCGGTTGGTACAACGTTGACATCAGCTGGAACGTGGCCAGCTTTTTCGGTGTAGATTTTTTGTGATTCGGTGTTGGTCAAGTACATTGCCAAAGCAACTGCACCTTCAACATTTTGGCTGTTGATGTTGACATAGAAACCGTCAACGCCAGTCAATGGGCCAGCAGGACCCTTAGGACCAGCAGGCATTGCGGCAACACCAAGTTTGTCGCTCAAAGCAGCTTGGTAGTCGGCCAAAACCCATGGCCCGTTGATGATCATGTCAGCTTGGCCTTCGCGGAAGAGGGCATCAGCTTGAGCACCATCGGTTGAGAAAGTTGCGCCAGCAGCTTTGAGATCTTGCAAATACTTCAAGGCATCGCCGCCACCATCGACTAAGCCACATGACTTGTCGGCGGTGAACAAGCTAGCACCGAAAGCTTGGAAGAAGCCGAAGTTGTGGTAAGCGCTTTGGTTCAAGACCAATTTCTTGCCATCTTTGACCATTTGCAACAACTCGTCGGTGGTTGCTGGTGGGGTGGCTACGGTTGATTTGTTGTAGTACAAAGCAACGGCTTTGAATGATTCTGGAATACCATAGAGCTTGCCATCAACCGACATCCCAGCAACGCCAGCAGGAGCGATGTTGGTCAAGTTGGCTTTGTAAGCGTCGAGGTCGGCCAACAAGTTCTTGCGAGCCAAATCGCCCAAGCTATCATTTGGAGCCAAGAGCAAGTCTGGGCCGCCAGCAGCAGCAACGTCGTTTTCAAACTTGCTGAATACTTGGTCGAATGGTACTTGCAACACGCTGATGTTGGCTTCTGGGAACGCAGCCTTGGCTTTTTCGATCAACTCGGTCAAGGTTGCATCTTCAGCGCCACCGGTGCTGTAAGCGTGCCACAAGGTGATATCGCCAGTTGCTGCCATGCCGCCAGTTGCTGGGGCGGTAGTTGCTTCGGGAGCAGCGGTTGCTTCTGTAGTTGCGGCGGTTGGCTCAGCGGTTGCTTCTGCCGCAGTAGTTGGGGCGGCGGTTGGTTCTGCTGCGGTGGTTGGAGCAGTGGTTGGGGTGGTTTCGCCACCACAAGCTGCCAATAAACCGACCATCATGATACTGACGAGCAGGAAGCTCAAAATACGCTTCATTGCTGTACACTCCTTTGTACCATATTGAAAAATCTGTTACCGTGCCGATTAGGGCGAACAGGTGAATATGAGCGCGTGAAGGTTATTCACGCTCGATCAAGGGCAATTGTTAGCTTGCCAACGAACCAACCTCGTTGGAATGCACCCCTAAAGTTGCAGGGCGTTCCAAGGCTGGCGGCGCGAATAAGCGCTCGGTAGCAAGGGCTGCGGCTCCCAAGGCTGCGACATTGCGGCCTAGTGCGCCGGGCACAATCGAGGTATTATTCACTGCAATCGCTAAAGCGCGTCGCGCCACCGTTGCTCGAATCGTCTCGATTACTAATGGTGAGGTTTCCGGAATAACCCCGCCAATCACAACCCGATCAGGATTGAATATATTAATGATACTGGCAATTGCCACACCAAGATAGTGGGCGGTTCGCCGCAAAATAGCTTGAATTTCGGGGCTGCTCTCGGCTTTACGCACCAAGGCATGCACATCATCATCGGCACTAATCAGCTTTTGCTCGCGGGCTAGCCGTAAAACCGTGATTTGTGAAGCCAAGGCTTCGAGTGAGCCAGCGTTGATTGGGCCAAATGATTCATCGTTTTCGACGCTGAGGGTGGTATGCCCAACCTCGCCAGCGCTACCAATCGAGCCGCGGAACAAATGACTATCAATAATCAAGCCAGCGCCAATCCCGGCGCTACTCATATATAAGTAGACCATGTTTTGCGCACCTTTACCTGCGCCCCAACGATACTCGGCCATCGCGGCTAAGTTGGCATCGTTATCAATTGATACGGGCAAGCGGAAGGTTTGGCTTAACTCTTCGCGAATTGGCACGTTATCCCAACCAGGCATAACTGGCGGGGCAATTGTGCGGCCATTGCGAAAATCCAATGGGCCAGGCACGCCAACCCCAATCGCACTAATGCGGCCACGGCCAACCGGCGATTCGGTCAGCATCGTGCTAATCAATTGTTTGATTAGCGGCATGCCAACGGTAGGGCCATCATTAACATTGAAGGAAATTTGACGACGCGAACAGATTCGGGCGTTCAAATCGGTAATAACGGCACTAACGGCGTTGCGCGAAACATCAAGCCCAATAATATAATTGGCTTGATAATTGAATTCGAGGATAATTGGCCGTCGGCCACCTTTTGAGGTACCAATGCCCGTTTCCGTAACAAGGCTTGCGTCAATCAGATCGTTAATGATGCTTGAAACGGTCGAACGACTTAACTTGGTGTGCTTGGCGATATCTGCCCGCGAAATCCGTCCTTCACGCCGAATTAACTGGAGTACCAGGGCGCGGTTGAGTTCTCGCATCAAACTCAGATCAGCTGTCAATGCCGAAGGACGATTCATTTGCAGGCTCCTACTTGGTAAGTGGCTCCGATTTTAGCAACTATTTGGTACTTTGTCAAGACAACAAACAAACATGGCCGTTTTATGATAGAATGCGATTTAGGCCGTTCTAAAGCTTTAAATCGCAATTGAGGCTTGTCGCTATGGATGACCGATTATCAATCAGGCTGGAGCAATCGCTCGATTTTTGTATTAAATGTAATATTTGTACGACTGCATGTCCGGTGGCAGCGGTCACCGATCAATTTCCTGGTCCCAAGTATGTCGGGCCGCAAGCAGGCCGTTTTCGCCATGATCAAGCTGAGCATTCGCCCGATCATTCAGTGGATTATTGCTCTGGCTGTCGAGTTTGTAACGAGGTTTGCCCAACTGGCGTGCCAATCGCTGAACTCAATGCCCGTGCCCGAGCGCAGATGGTACGCGAACATGGCTTGCCCTTGCGCAACCGCCTGCTTGGGCGCTCGGAGCTGTTGGGAATGCTGGGCACACCCTTCGCCCCGCTAGCCAATTGGACAATGAGCAATCGGCCAATTCGTTGGTTGATTGAAAAATTATTTAAGATCGATCGGCGTGCGCCGCTGCCACAGTGGGCTGGCTATACCTTGCGCGGCTGGGCACGCAAACATCTGCCCCGCGCTGCCACACCGTTACGCTGGACGTATGGCCTGCGTTCGTGGCTCAGCCGCACCGCGCTTGTGCCGCTTGAACAACGCCGTTTGGTCCAAACTCAAACCCTACAACCAGCAGTTTCCACAATTTCACGTAAAGTCGTCTATTTTCATGGCTGCTCAACCAATTATTATGAGCCACATGTTGGCAAAGCTGCCTTAGAAGTGCTGACCCGCAATGGCTGTGAGGTGGTGTTGGCTAATCAGGGTTGTTGTGGGTTGCCGATGCTTTCTAATGGTGAGTTTAATGCAGCCCGCCGTTATCATGCCGCCAATGTTCATGCCTTATTGCCATGGATTCGCCAAGGTTATGTGGTGGTAGGAACTTCGACCAGTTGTACTTTGACGCTCAAAGATGAAGCTCCCGAATTGTTGGGCTGGCATGATCCTGAGGTTCAATTGGTGGCCGAACAAACCTACGATATTTTTGAATATTTGCGTTTGCTCGACGAAGCAGGCAAATTTGATCGCAACTTGGGTGCAATCGAAGAGAGCTTGCCCTACCATCCGCCTTGTCAATTAAAAGCCCATCGCATCGGCCTGCCAGCCCGCGATATTTTGGCGCATATTCCAGGCTTGCAAATTGAGCGAAGCCAAGCAGCCTGTTGTGGGATTGCTGGCACCTATGGCCTAAAAACCGAAAAATACCCAATCGCAATGGATGTGGGTAAACCGTTATTTGAATGGGCCAGTCAACATCCCGCTGATACGGTGCTGTGTGATAGCGAAACCTGTCGCTGGCAAATTAGCCACGGGACGGGTATGGAAACCCGTCATCCCGTGGAACTTTTAGCCGAGGCCTATCGCCGATTTGATCAACAGCGCCAACTTAGCTAACACTGGTTTCTACTTTGGCTCGCCACGCAGCATGAACATATCCGCCTTCATGGTCGGAGTGTTCGATTCGTTCAAAGCTGGAGCGGGCGGCATCAACCTGACCCAAGCTACGTTGCAATTGACCAATTCGATAGAGCAATTCAGCTTGTTGCGGAATCGGGCAGCCATTCAACAAAAGTTCAGCTTGATCTAAGGCTAATTGGACTTGGCGTTCGTCGTTGGCCAAAAATGCCAATTCGGCGCGGGCAACATAGAGGCTGGCTTTGGCGGCAACATGCGGCGCTAAGGCCAAGCCTGCTTCGATCCATTGCTTGGTGGTTTGGCTAGCTTCATCAAAATGCAAGCTCAACAACGCGTTGTGGCTATAGCTCAAAGCCAATTGCTCGTCCAACACCAAGGCCATACTGGCATAATGGCGAGCTTCGTTCCAATCGCCGTGAGCAGCCAAAGCGCGGCTCATTTCTAAATAAATTGGGGCATGAAATGGATAGAGTTGGTCGGCGCGTTCGATCGCTTTGATGGCGGCTTCGGTTTCGCCTTGAGCCAATTGAATCGAACCCATGGCCAACCAAGCATCAGCTGAATCGGGGTAAATACGCAGCGACCATAAAACGAGGCGTTCAGCTTGGGCATACGAACCGCGTGCCCAAGCTCGTCCGGCGTACCAAACCAAGGCAATCCGAGCAACAAATAAGCCAATCAACAACTCGCCGAGCAAAGCCACGCCAACTGCTTGATTGGTTAAAAAGTACAAGCCACAGAGCGCTGGAAACACCACAAGTTCTGGCATTAGCATCACCGCTCGACCAACCCGTATTCCTGTGGTTAGCTGTCGTCGTTCCTGCCGTTGCGCCGTCATGATTGTCGCCATAGCTCAACCCCTTGTTATATATACTCGTATCAGGGTTAAGTATCGCCCAAGGTTGTGACAACGAGTGTCACAACCTTGAAAATTTGTGCTATTTTGCTAAACTCCAAGCTACTGCTGCCTGACCATGCAACAGGGTGGTATCGAACAGTGGCACCTCACAATCAGCTTGGTTAATCAACAAGCCAATTTCGGTGCAGCCCAAAATAATGCCCTGTGCTCCGGCTGCAACCAGATCGTTAATCACCGCCAAATAGTAGGCTTTGGAGCTAGAGTCGATTTTGCCAAGGCACAATTCATCGAAAATAATCCGATGAATTTCATCACGCTGTTCTGGCTCAGGCGTGACGACCGCCAAGCCATAGCGTTGGCGCAAACGCCCAGCATAAAAATCGTGCTCCATGGTGAAGCGTGTGCCCAGCAAACCAATTGTAGTTAATTGTTGCTGTTGAATCGCCGCTGCCGTTGGATCGACGATATGAATGAATGGCACTTCGACTGCTTGCTCAATTGCGGTTGCTACCAGATGCATGGTGTTGGTGCAAAGCACAATACATTCAGCGCCAGCCGCTACCAAATTACGAGCAGCCTGGGCCAAAATCTCCCCAGCAGTTTCCCATTGATCAGCCTTTTGCAACGCGGCAATTTCAGCAAAATCAACTGAATACAACACACATTTGGCTGAATGCAAACCCCCAAAACGCTGTTTGACCGCTTGGTTGAGCACCTGATAATAACTGACGCTCGATTCCCAACTCATCCCGCCAATGAGGCCAATCGTTTTCATGCAAAGCTCCTTGGTACAGCAAACATCAACATGGAGCAATGGTTGGTTGGCCATATGCTACGCCGCCTATGATACGCGCTTTTGCTTACGACAATTCTGCGACAGGGCTGCGATTGGCTTGTGACAAGTGGCAAGTATGCTCAGCATGTTCGTTTTTGAGCATAGGAGCATTGCCTTGAACCAGCCTCAATCAATTCAAACAGCTACTAATGGTGCGAAAATTAGTATATTTTTACTGCTAACCACGGTTTTGACGGCAATTTGTTATTATTTTTTGGTTGGCCCAAATCCGCAAGCGGCATTTGGATTAGGGTTGATCTTCAGTCCAGCGCTAGCCGCAGTCATCACCCAATTAGTTTTCGAGCGGCGGTTGGCAGGTTTGGGCTGGAAAATCGCCGCACCCAAGGATTTATTGCTCAGCTATGGGTTGCCTGTGAGCTATGGCTTAGTCGTGTATAGCGTGGTTTGGCTGAGCGGCATTGGTGATGTTTCGTTGCAAGCCTTAGCAAGCCACGTTGGCCTAGCCACACCGTTGCCAATCAGCGGCTTTTGGGGCTATTTGGGCGAGGTTGCAACGCTTGGCATCGTTCGATCAGCAATCTTGGCATTTGGTGAGGAATTGGGCTGGCGCGGATTTTTAGTGCCAGAGTTGAGCAAACGCTATTCGCTCGCCGCAACCGCGACAATCAGTGGGCTTATTTGGGCAATCTGGCATTATCCAGCGATTTTGTTGGTTGAGTATAACAATGCTGGTGCACCGCTGTGGTTTGGCTTAGGCTGTTTTACAATTTTAGTGATTGGCCTGAGCTTTGTGATGGCGTGGTTGCGCCTGAAATCGGCCAGTGTTTGGCCAGCAGTGCTGTTGCATGCCAGCCATAATATTTTCATCCAGACAGTTTTTAATCCGCTGACCAGCAAAAATGCCATTACGCCCTATGTAATCGATGAATTTGGGCTTGGTTTGGCGCTCGTCGTGGGCTTAGTGGCGTGGTTAGTTTGGCGGCGAACAAGATATCAATAATAACCCATGGATATCCTAAAAAAAGCTCCTACTCAGTTGAGCAGGAGCCTTTGTTTCATTACAAAACAGGTGAGATGAAGGTGGGTAGGGCGGTTACGGGGTTGACCATCCCACGAAATTGCTTGCCATAGAACGAGGCAATGACCTTGATATGACCAAGAATGCGGGTATTGAAATTGTGAAATTCTTCGATTGGCACTAAAAGTTCGCGATGACGGCGACGAATGCCCACCGATTTAACCGTAAATTGGCGCGCATATTGTTCGCTAATTTCAAATTCAGCCACAAAGCCAGCATAACCAGCCTCGGCATCCTTGGTTTTGACTGCTTCAGCAACATGGCTGGCATAATCAAGGTTGAGGATGGGATAAGCAATTGGTGGCTCGGCCAATTGTGCTGGGAATGAACGATAGCCCGCTTGCGCAATCAATGTTAGTTCTTCTAACCCAACAGGTCGATATAGGATCATCTGCTTGTCCTTTCCCTTGTGCCACCAAGGTGTGATTGTAAGAAGCTATAACGTATCGTTTAAAGGTCACATCACACTCAAATTATTCCACATCTATTTAGATACAAATCAGATTTTAATTTTGCATGAAATTTGGTGATTAATCAAGGGATTTTTGGCCGAATTTGGCTTAATCCACTATCAATAGTGTGTCAGGAATCCAAAGCATGAACCATACCACAATTGAATCACCCGCCGACAACTGACTCAATTAGGATAGTTGGCATGCGCTTGGTGTTGATAGTAGATTAAGCCTTATATAGCTATATACATCTAGTTTGAATCAATTGGATGCATGGGTCAGAGATTGGCTTGATACGTTTCCCACGCAGCACAATAGGCTTGATAAACTGTGGCTTCAAAACAGATCAAGCTGACTTTTTCGGGGATTGAATTGCTCGCAAGAAAGTTGGCAATCGTTTGGATCGCAAGCGGGGCAGCTAATTCGACCGGATAGCCATAAATTCCACAGCTAATCGCTGGAAAGGCCAGGGTTTCAAGTTGATGTTTAGCAGCAAGTTCGAGGCTCTGTTGATAGCAGCTGGTCAGTAATTCGGCTTCGTGTTTATTGCCACCCTGCCAAACTGGCCCAACTGTGTGGATGATTGAGCGCACTGGCAAGCGATAGCCTTTGGTGATTTTGGCTTGGCCAGTTTTGCAACCACCTAGTTGATCACATTCAGCCTGTAATTCGTCACCAGCTGCATGATGAATCGCCCCATCAACCCCACCACCTGCCAGCAACCACTCATTAGCAGCATTAACAATTGCTGCACCGACAAATTTGGTAATATCGCCGTGTAGAATTTCGATGCGTTGGTTCATTGGAAATTCCCTCTCAATTTAATGCTGATCCAAGAAGCGCACGAAGGATAGGAACCGCGAAGCGCGCGAAGGACACGAAGGTTAAGTTTTTGCCACGAATAATTATTTTTCGCCACAGATTATCACAGATTTGCTTGATTATAATCTTCTTAGCCAAAATCAATTACCGTTCATCCCTCTTTCTGCCTTTTGCCTTCTGCCTTTTGATTTCATCTTTCATCCTTCATCCTTAAATAAAAAGCCCCTCGCCCATGTGCATGGACGAGGGGCTGAACAGCCTTGCTTATGGATAAATCCCGCGGATTTGGGTTGCTTCAGCGACCCGTGCCACCGCGACCATATAGCCGCCCATGCGCATTGAAACTTTGTGCTTGAGGGTTTGGGCCAACACCGATTCAAAACTGTGCTGCATAATCCGCTCAAGCTTGTTGTTGATTTCTTCTTCAGTCCAGAAGAATTCTTGCAAGCCTTGAACCCATTCAAAGTATGAAACGGTCACACCACCAGCATTGGCCAAGATATCGGGCACAACAAAGATGCCTTTTTCAAACAAGATATCATCAGCTTCGGGAGTAGTTGGGCCGTTCGCGCCTTCGACCAGCAATTTACAGTGAATTCGGCCTGCATTTTCCTCGGTAATTTGGTTTTCCAAGGCACATGGAGCCAAAATATCACATTCAATTTCAAGCAACTCGCTATTGCTGACCCGCTCGATGCCTTCGGCTTGGTAGCCTTCCAGCGAACGATGTTGCTTGGTATAGGCAATCATTTCGGGGATGTTCAAGCCACGACGGTTGTAGTAGCCACCAGAAACATCGCTAACTGCAATCACTTTGCTGCCCATGCGCTGCATCATATCGGCGGTAACACTACCCACGTTGCCAAAGCCTTGAATCACCACGGTTGCGCCTTCGATGCGCAAGCCAAGATGTTTGGCGGCCTCGCGGGCAACAATGCTAACCCCGCGTCCAGTTGCTTCGACCCGCCCAAGCGAGCCACCAACTTCAACCGGCTTACCAGTGATCACAGCTGGCACGGTGTAGCCACGATGCATCGAGATTGTATCCATAAACCAAGCCATCACTTGGCCGTTGGTCCCAACATCGGGAGCAGGAATATCTTTTTCAGCGCCAACCAAAATGCTAATTTCAGTTGCAAAACGCCGGGTCAATCGCTCTAATTCACTTTGCGATAGTTTCGTTGGGTCTACAATGACCCCACCTTTTGCGCCGCCATAAGGAATATTAACCAGCGCACATTTCCAGGTCATCCACATCGCGAGAGCACGAACTTCATCGATATCGACTGCTGGGTGATAGCGAATCCCGCCTTTGGCTGGACCACGTGAAACATTGTGTTGGACGCGATAACCGCTAAACACTTGAATCTCACCATTGTCCATTTTGACTGGGAAATTGACGCTTAATTCGCGTTGAGGGACGCGCAGAACTCGACGCAAGCTGTGGTCGAGATTCAGCTTTTCAGCAGCGAGATCGAATTGACGCTGAGCATTCTCGAATGCGTTGCGATGAGAGTCAGCCATTGACTTGTTCCTTTCTAATTGATCGCCTTTGATCAAAAGAGGCCTCTTGGTTATGCAGAAGTCTCTCTAAGATTATACGACATATAAATCCAACGGCGTTCACCGAGAAACAGGGCGTTCCACCATGAGCGGCGCACCTGACCCTCGCTAAAGCCCAAATTACGGTATAACGCTCGCGCACTGTGGTTGGAGGCACTCACGTACAGCCCTAGGCGTTTTTTGCCAAGCTCACGGGCTAGCGTCATGCTATGCCGCATCATTGCTTGGGCAATGCCTCGCCGACGATAGTGTTCGGCAACCGCCACATCGCTAATAAAACCTTCATCCCGCCCAATCCGATGGTCGATTTGGGAAAGCGCATGAACGGCGCGAAACGCACCCCAAGCACCAAGTTCGCGCAAAAATGCTTGCTCAACCAACCCAACATCGTCTGGACGCATCTCGACGGTGCGCAGCGTAATTGTGCCGACAAGTTCGCCGCCAGCTAACATGACGTACATTCCTTGTAGGCTACTTGGCCCTTGCATTTGATGCGATTGATGTAATGCCGCCACGCCACGTTGGATGCCGCGTTTGCCAAAAGCCGAGCTAAATTTATCGGCAAAGGCCAGTGCCTGCAATTGCAACATTGGCGCGAGATCATCCATTATGGCTGGCCGAATCATCAAAGCCAAGTCACCCAACTGAAAAGGCACCGTTGCACGGATTTGCGGTGATGGTACAATCATTGATATTTTCCAAACAAAAAAACCGTGCAACCTGCACGGATGATTGGAGCGTACCACAATCAACGTTGATCCGGCACGTTAGCTAGGCGCATTCTACACCCGCTCGGATCACCCGTCAAGCACTATTAGTCGGGTGCGCGAGGTAGGCGCGGGTGAGCTTCACGGCCTAGCAGGCTAATCGACCGGAATACTTTAGGAGGATTGTGTATGTCACTGTTTTGGATTGGTTGTTTCGTGATTTTGGGCTTACTCAGCATTAGCGGTTTGATTTTGCTGTTGCTCAAACTCGGCGTGATTGTGCAAAAAGCTGGCGAACCCCCACATATCGATCATGGCAATTATTCGATGGATCAAGGTCGCGAGGTCAAGGCCGAGGATCAATAATTAACTAACAGCGTACTGAAAAATCTCAGTACGCTGTTTCTTTAACGACGGAGCATAACTCATGCCAATCATCATCGCTATTTTAGGCATGCTTGGCTTAATTGGGCTGGCAAAGGCTATTTCAAAATTATGGCAACGGATCAGCGTGCTGATTCAAAAAGCCAAAGAACCACCACATATCGATCAGTTAGATTATTCGATCAATGACGTACATGAGATCAAATCTGAGCAAGGGTGAGTTGGGTTGAACGTGCTGGAGCAATTACAGCACGTTCGGCATTTAATAGATTGATTGAACCTCAGGCAGCGCCAAACCTGCCAAAAAAGCTTGCATTATATCGTGATGATCGTCAGTTAGTGGTGTCGTAAGTTGCTGACCAATTTGGGCCAAAATTGCCTCAGGATGCGGGCCAACTTGGCTAACGATTGTGCCAATGTGGCGTAATAACTGAGCTTCGGCCTCAAATTCAGCACGGGTTAACGGCTGCTCATGATGGCTAGCACAATAATAATCAGCAGGCAAGCCCAACAAGCGCTCCAACAAAGGGAAAAGTTGGCTGGTGGTTAAGCGTCTTGCTCCATGATACAAGTCGTCGTAGATGCAATCGCCCAAAAAGACCACCGCTTGGCTTGGCAGATAAACAATCATTGAATCGTGAGCGTGATCGCCACCAACCACGATTAATTCAGCAACACAATTGCCCAAATCAAGCGTTAATTGTTGTTCGATGGTGGTGGTTGCTGCGACAACCTGCAACTGGCTACGATCAGCCAACTCGGCCTTAATCATATCGCGGCAAAAGGCAATTTCTAAACCATCAGCCACTCGCTGATCCAAAGCTACATCACTCCAGTCGAGCGTCGCCAGCACCTGCAAAATACGGTTGGTTTCTTGCGAGGCATAGCTTGGCAGGTCAAGGGTCGCTGCACCAAACACATGATCCCAATGCCAATGGGTCAGGGCAAGGCAGGTTGGTTGCGGCAAGGCTCGGGCCTGAATTGCCTTACGCAATAATCCAACATGGGCAGGCGAATTGCCTGAATCAATTAATAAACATTCACGATCGCCAACTACCAGGCCCAACATCGGGCGATCGGTGCGACTATCAGCAGGCAACCAAAAAATTCGTTCGGTCAAAGGCTGGAGTTGATCAAGGGCATGCATTGAAATTCCTTCTCCCACTAAGGAGGCTACCATGGGTTCTTCGCAAACTTCTGGGCGGTTGGTAGTAGTTATTATTAGCTCAATTGTTCTGTATCTGATCTTCAATATTGGTTCGATTTTCTTAATTGATCCGCGCAAATACCCAACTTTGCTGATCGTCGTGACCGTGCTCGGTGTTGTGGGCTTTGGAATAGGAATTTACTTGGCGACACGCTGGGCACTCAAGCCATCGCGTTATCGCGAAGCCGAGAAAATTGGCCAACTGATACAAGGTCGCATCGTGGATTGCACGCCAACGGGCTGGAAACACAAACGTTCTCGCGGCTTTTCGACTGGAATTACTGGACATGAATATCGGCTTATTCTTGAGATTAACCAGCCCAATCAGCCCAACCTCCAAGCAACGATCTATAGCTATTTTGGAATCGATAAAACTCCGCGTAAAGGCCAATATTTGAGCCTCAAGCAGCACCCACAGCACCCAGAAGTAGTCGTGCTAGCTACACCAACCACGGAATGAAACGCTTGCTGCGTTGTTGATAAGCGGCATAATGTGCAAAGCGTTGATTGAGCAATTGCTCCTCGTAACGGGCTTTGAGCCATAAATCGATCAATAAAATTGCCAATACCAACCAGCGCCAAAGCCGTGGCTCAACCATCACCCACGCCAAGCTACAAACCGCCAATGCAGTGTACATTGGGTGACGAATCCAGCGATAGGGACCATGGACGGTTAATTGGGCGTTACTCAGCAGTTCGGGCATAATCGAGAGATTGTTGAGGCGCATGCTGATCAGCGCCCAAATGCCTAAGCCAACACCTAAACCAAACACCACCAACCAAAGCATTGAAACCTTCTGCAATGGTGTGCTGATCGCCAACAAACCTAAACAGATGAATTGTAAGGCTACATAGATTTTCGAACGCATACATGCTCCTGCGTTAGCAACCCAAGGCAAACGATAATAGTTCAATTTTAGGCCTAAATTAAACCATTCGCTGTTGCAACAAGACCTCGCTATAATCGGCAACCCAGCCAAACCCCAAAGCTTGATAGGTGTTAATTGCCGCTTGATTGGCACAATGCACATTCAAGCCAATGTGATTAATGTCGTGGCGCAGGCTTTGGCAAAGCTTGGCGGTTACTTGCTTGGCTAGCCCTTGGCCACGATAGGTCGGATGGGTCGTAATATTGCCTAAGGCTGCCACACGATAGTTTGGCGAATAAACATGAATACCCGCAATGCTGATTAATTGATTATCACGCCAAATCCCGTAGCAACAACCTGTTTCGAGCATGCGTGGGTCGAAGGCATTGTCAGGATAAGCCTCGGTATACAATTGATTAATCGCTGGCAAATCGGCTGGGTGCAATTGCATTACAGCTTGATCGATTACTACCTGATCAAGCTTACTGAAATCCTGCAAAATCATTTTTTGATGCAGGCCATGATCCTCAATCTGGTAACGATCAGCCAAACCCTCGGCAATCCCAGGCGAAAAATGGCAATAGATCTTGGCTGGCAGCAATGGGCGCAAGGCATCGCGCAACTGAGCCGAATAATGCTGTTGCTGATCATCAAACATCAACCAAATTGGGGTGTTATGGCCAAGATAGATTAACGCAAGCTGTAATAATTCACCTGCTTGCTCAAGCCCATACCAAACCGTCGATGGCCAGAAAAAGCGATCTAAATCGCCAATTTGATAAATATTGAGATCAGCATTGCGGCTAAGCCACGCTGCAATTCGCTCTGGTTCGTGCAAAGAAATTAAACGCATTTCAACCACCTCAAGCTAGTTCAATCAATCGCCCAATTATAGGCCAGCAAAATCTCCGTATACTATGAACACGATCTGATTCTAGCCTGAAAGGGTGCTGCAATGAAGCGCTGGCAAAGCGATGGGATTCTTTTGTTGATTGTGATGCTTTGGGGCAGCACATTTTTTGTGGTTCGCGATGCCACTGATCATTGGCCACCGTTGGCCTTTGTGACTTTACGCTTTGGCTTGGCAACCTTGGCCCTGCTGCCATGGGCAATTAAGTCGTTCAGTCAGTGGACTCGCACCGATTGGCAAGCAGGTTTGATTACTGGTGGCTTGCTATGTGTTGGCTATATCACCCAAACCATTGGCATTAGTATGACCACCGCCTCACGGGCTGGATTCGTTACCGGTTTAAACGTGATTTTTGTGCCGCTGATGGGCGCAGTGCTGTGGCGAACGAAAGTCAGCGCCAAAGTTTGGGCTGGGGTTGTGTTGGCGGTGGCTGGTTTATATGTGCTTTCGATTGACCCTGCGGCTCAAGCTGGCGCTGAGCCTGTTTCGCTGTGGGGCGATTTCTTGGTGTTTATCTGTGCAGTGACCTTTGCTGGCCATATTTTGGCGATTGGCCATTGGACCAAACAGGCCTCGCCAATTGCCATGAACTTGATTCAAGTGGCGGTGGTGGCAGTCGTTGCGGGCATTGGCAGTCTGTTATTTGAAACTGTACCCGCCTTGCCCGCCGATGTTTTTTGGGCTGGAGCCTATTTGGGCATCATTTGTACAGCGGTGTTACTGGCGATTCAGATTATCGTGCAGCGCTATGCCTCGCCAACCCGCACCGCCCTGATTTTCGTGCTGGAGCCAGTCTTTGCGGCACTGTTTGCCTCGACCTTTGGCAACGAAACCATTTCATCAACCTTTGTTTGGGGTGGCCTATTAATGATGATCGGCATTGTAATTGCTGAATTGCCACCACTAGCGATGTTTAAAAAGCAGGAGCCGAATGAAACAGTTTGAGGCGATTTTATTTGATTGCGATGGCGTATTGGTCGATAGTGAGCCGGTCAGTATGCGAGCATTGGATGTTTTTCTGGCGCGTTATGGCAAAACATGTGCACCCGACTGGGGTCATCGTATGGTTGGTCGGCGAGCTTATGATAATGCCAAAATGTTGGTTGAGAGCTTCGATTTGCCCTTGAGCATCGAGCAAACGATTGCCGAGCATCGCCAATTGATTTTTGAACTGGTTGAGCACGAAGCCGAAGCCATGCCTTATGCAGATCAGATCATTCGTTGGCTCAATCAACAGCAATTCCCGATTGCGGTTGCAACCTCGTCGCCGCGCCCATACTTGAACATGGTGTTGCGAAAATTTGGCTGGGATGCTTGTTTTGGGGCGACGGTAACGGGTGAAGAAGTTGCCAACGGTAAACCAGCGCCTGATATTTTTCTGCGGGCCGCCGAATTGTTGGGAGCCAGCGCTCAGGCCAGCCTTGTGCTGGAAGATGCGCCGCAAGGAGTACAAGCAGGTTTGGCAGCGGGAGCAACCGTTTATGCAGTGCCCAATAGCGTCACTAAATATCTAGAATTTCCGGCAGCGGTGCGCCAATATGCCAGTTTGGCCGAGGTTTTGGCCGAACTACAAGCTCATGCCTAATCGGCTAAGCCAGAACGCCGTTGTTCTGGCTTAGCCTAGTGATTAAGCACCCGATCAATGCCACTTTGCAAACTGCTACAGGTGGCAATATCGCCAAGATCAATCCCCATCCCAACGATGGTTTGGGCCACATCGGGGCGCACACCAACTAACATCAAACGACAACCAAGCAAATGCGCTGCACGCAGTAGGTGTAGCAAGCTTTGGCCAACTTGGGTATCGATCACTGGCACAGCGGTAATATCGAGCAACAAATATTTGGCCCGCCGTTCTTGAATTGCTTCCAAGGCGCGAGCTTGGGCCTGTTGAATTCGTTGTTGATCCAATGCGCCGACCAAGGGCATAACCAACGCGTGGCTGGTTAATGGCAAAATTGGCGTGCTCATTTCAGCAATCACTTGGGCTTGCTGCTGAATCATGAACAATTGGTGCTCGATTTGGCTACGGGCGGCTTCGGCTTCTTCACGGGCGGTTTGCGCAACAACATATTCATTGGCCAAATCGTTGGTATTTTGCTCAAGCGTTTGAGCCATTTCATCGAAGCTGCGACCCAGCATGCCAATTTCATCGTTCAGTCGCAGCCCTGCTCGGGCCGAAAGATCGCCACTGGCTAGGCGTTCAGCGCTGGTTTGTAATTTCTGAATTGGCTTGATCAACCACCGTGGGAAGCGCCACGAGGTCAATAATGCCAGCAGCACAATCACGCTAGAAATAATCGTTAAGCGCATAATCGCTTGCTGCCCCGCTAAATCCAGCTCGGCACTACTGGCCTGTGAAGCATGATTTTTGACTTCGGCCAGATCATAGGATTGGTCGGTTAAGATCTGAATGTTGTTTTGAGCAGCCTCGAAGGTTTTAACAGCAGCTTGGGTATCATTAATTGAGCCTTCGTTAACCGCAATTTCCACGCTGCTGAAACCACGCACATAATCGCGCCAAGCTTCACGCCAAGCCTGAGCTTGAGCTTGATCAAGTTCGCTGCCAGCAGCATCTTCAAATTCTTTAATGGCTTTGCCTAGCTCAAAACTGGCCGCATGCCACTGCTGCAATGGTTCGTCTTGAGCTGTAATATCGCCAGCATTGAGCAAAAAATCCTTTTCGTAGCGCCGGCATTGCAAGGCATGGATTGAAATTTCGCTGGCCAAAATGCTCATTGACCGATCATTTGCTGCGGCGCGTGAAGTGCGGCGAATCGATTGCAGGGTAAAAAAAGCCAACAGCGCGACGGCCAACACCAACACGCTCAGGCTGCCAAGCGCCAAAAATAAACGCTGACGAAAACCCATTGTTTTGAACAAACCAAAAGCTTGCATGAACCATACCTCAGCCAATTCTCAACCGACTAATAACGCCGTTTAGGCAAATCTTGGGCGGCAGTTGCTTGGCGAAAAATTCCTTCGTTCGATTTAACCCAGCGTTCAAATGGCTCGCCGTTGACGATTTTCAGGGCAGTTTCAAAAAATTGTGGCCCAAGCAACGGATTACATTCAACCGTTACATTCAAATCGCCAGCAATCATGGCTTTGAAGGCATCTTCAACGGCATCGATCGAGACAATTTTGACCTCGACCCCTGGTTTGATGCCTAATTCTTTGAGCAATTCGATCGCACCCAAGGCCATATCATCGTTGTGAGCATAAATCGCATCAAAATCAGTGCCATATTGTTTGATTAAGCCTTGCAAAACGGTTTTACCTTGAGCACGGGTAAAATCGCCACTTTTTGAGACCAAAACCTGCATTTCAGGATATTTTTTCAAACAATTATGAAAGCCAGTTTTGCGATCGCGGGCAGGAGCCGAGCCAACTGTACCTTCTAGCTCAATAATTGTGCCTTTTTGATTGAGCAACTGCGCCATTTCTTCGCAAGCTCGTTCGCCTTCTAGCACAAAATCCGAGCCAATAAAAGCAGTAATTAATTCATCAGGCACGTTGGCCGTGCGATCAACCACAATAATTGGAATTCCAGCAGCTTTGGCTTCAGCAAACACCTCATCCCATCCATCGGCAACAATTGGCGAAACCCCAATCAGATCAACTTTTTGAGTGATGAACGAACGAATCGCATTAATTTGGTTGATTTGTTCCTGTTGGGCATCGGCAAAGCGTAAGTCAATACCCAAATCTTGGGCACTTTCTTGGATCGAGAGGGTATTGGCGGTGCGCCAGCGGCTTTCAGCGCCAATTTGCGAATAGCCAATCACCAAATCGGCATAGGTTTTTGAGGTTTTACTCGTAGTTACCGGTTGGTTGGTTTGGCTTGAGCCACAAGCCACCAAACTCAACAAAGTTACCAAAATCAATAAACGTTTGATCAATGCATGCTGTGACATAGGGTACGCTCCGATGGACGCTATGTACACTCACTCTCATGTGATGCTGCGTTGGCGATCCTAACACAGCCAATTCGCCCGACTCAATAGGCTAAATCGCTAAACTCTCTAGGTATAGCCTTCTATGCTATGGGGGATTAACAAGTGGTAACAGCTTAACCCTCTTGCAGATCGATGGCTTTAAGGTAGAGTAAACGCAGCAATCGGTTATATCGATCTGGAGGAGCTATGTCGGATACAGCCCATGTTGTTTTGATCAGCACCAGCAATGCTGATGAGGCCCGCACGTTGGCCCGCGCCTTGGTTACTGAACGGCTGGCCGCCAGTGTCAATATTTTGCCCCAAGTTACCTCGATTTATCATTGGGATGGAATGCTCAAGGAAGAGCCTGAAATCTTGTTGATTGTGCGCACCAGAGCCGATGCCTTGGGCAGTTTGATCGAGCGCGTCGAACAATTGCACTCCTATTCGCTGCCCGAAATTATTGCTTTGCCAATTGTTGATGGCTCGCAACGCTTTTTAAACTGGATTTTGAGCGAAGTCATGACCAATGAGGATGCCTAATGCAACGTATTTTAATTGTTGATGATGAACCAAGTGTGGTCGATGTGGTGCGCTCGCGCTTCGAGCGCGAAGGCTTTGCCGTGGGCGAAACCGGCTCAGGCGAAGATGCTTTAGTACGCTTGCGCAACGAAACCTATGATCTGTTAATTTTGGATATTGGCTTGCCTGGGATCGATGGCTTTGGCGTGTTGCGCCAAATGCGAGCCGAGGGTTTTGAGCAACCAGTGATTATGCTAACTGCCCGTGCCGATGAGGTTGATCGGGTCGTCGGTTTGGAACTAGGCGCTGATGATTATGTGGTCAAGCCATTTTCCCCGCGTGAACTAGTGGCCAGAGTACGTGCATTATTGCGGCGTACTGCCGAGGCTAGCCGTTTGCGCCAACAAATTGGTGATTCCGCCCCAACCTCAAGTGGTTTGCAGCTTGATAATGCTCGTCGTCGCGCCACCTTCCGCGATGTCCAACTCACCTTGCGTCCCAAAGAATTCGATTTATTGGCGTATTTGGCTTCGCACCCAGGCCAAGTATTTACCCGCGAAGTGCTGCTAGGCCAAGTTTGGGGCTATGATGAATATGTTGATGCCCGCACCGTCGATGTGCATATTCGGCGCTTACGCTCTAAATTAAGCGAGATCGATGCTGAATCGAATTTGATTCAGACTGAGTGGGGCATTGGCTATCGCTTTATCGAAGGCTAGGATTTTTTCAACCCCTCTCTCGTAGCATTTGAGAGAGGGGTTTTTCATGCAATTAGGGCTGGCAATAGTCGGCATTTTGGGTAACGCTCTCAACTTTGACTGTGGTTTTGGCCCAAACCACAAATTCGCTCAAACCAACTTCACTAGCCTGATTGCCCCAATCGTAGGTGTAGCCTAGACGTGTCCAAGGGTAGCCATTTTTGGGATCATACGAGAGGCTGCGTTGGAGATTGAACCAATCGCGGCTAAATTCATAATCTTGTTGCGATGGGAAGGCGCTTGGCTCGGGCATTTCGAGTTGGGCAATATTATCGGTAATTTCAGGGTCAGGGCTGGGTCGAAAAAGATCTGCAGCTGGAACCCACAAGTGCACTATCCGATTTTTGCCATTGTTAGCAGGCAAGCCCAGCAATTGCTCCAAACGCAAGGTTAATGGTACATCACTCGTTGGTAGATAGGCTTTGCAGAAGTTTTGCATTTCGGGCACGGCAGTCACCCAAGTTTCGCGGGTGGTCGTGGTTTCTTGACCCACCAAATTATCATAGCCATTCCACGAAGTCCAGGTGGCCACCAACACGCGGCCTGTTGCTTCATCCCACACGAGGTTGCTATTGCTGGGATCGATGATCGTCAGCTTATCTGAAATTTCGCTGGGTTCGGCAATTTCGGCATCGCTGACCGCCGCTCGAAAACGCCGTTCGAGTTCGGCTTGCTCTGGGGTAAAGGTGGCAGTTGGCGAGGCCTCAGTGGTTGCAGTCGCAGCAGGCGGATTGGTCGCGGCAACGGTTGGCTCGCTGGTAGCAACTGGAACCTCGGTTGGTGCGGTTGTGGCGGTGGCAGTTGGTGGTGGCACAGTTGCCAAGGCAATCGTGCGATCCTCGGTTGTGCTTGTGCCGCAGGCCGCCAAGATTGGCAGAATCAAGCTAATTGCTTGAAATTTCGCCCAGCGGCGTGCCCATAAACGTTGAGCCATGTGCATACTCCTTCCTAAAACAAGAATCCCAAATCAATTGACCCAAGTGCGAGAACGCAGAGGGTCAATCCAACAAGAGCATATCGAGCTGCTGGGTAGCTGCAAGGAAGGGTCTAACAATCCACAGCATCTTACATTGGCTAGTATACAGGGCTGTCAAGATGATTGGCGTTGTTTGATCAGCTCAATCATGGCGGCGGCATTTGGCTCTGAGCTAGCCGCTAAACCTATGATTACGCCTTGTTGGTTGGCCTGCGGCTGATTTTGGCTAACTTTCCATTTGCCAAGCAAACGAGTAATTGGAATGGCGATGCCGACAATTGCTTTGAGCAGGGCTTCGGTATAGTCGTGTGGTGCATCAGCGACCTGCCACTGATGCTCAAAACTGGCTTCGTTGTGGTTGGTCAGCTGCTCAAGCTGTTGGCGCAACCATTGTGGGTCGTCGATCACTTGCAAAGGGCCATAGGCGTGAGCCACAGCATAATTCCAAGTTGGCACAACTTTGCCAGTTTGGGCTTTGCTAGCATACCAACTCGGCGTGATATAGCTATCAGTTCCATGAAAAATTGCCAAAACTTCTTGTTGCGGATTATGCTCCTGCCACATACGATTGGCTCGGGCCACATGCCCATACAGTGTGCCAAATTCGCCCGCTTGAGGGTCGAGATATAACGGAATATGATTGGCATTGATGCCTTCAGCGCCAATCGTAATAATCGTCGCCAAAGGTTGGCGCTGGATTAATTCATGCAATACTTCGGGATTTGGCTCGGCAAAATGTTTGGGAATATACATAATTATGCCTCTTTCAATGTTTGGAGCATATTGGCATCGCGCAGTAACAGCCAGCCATGGGCATGTTTTTGCCATAACGAAAAGCTATCGCCAGCTCGCACAATCGGCGGTTTGCCATGCGGCGGCTGAATCTGCACTTGTAGCTGATTCCAGCAGGTCGCCCATTTACCATTAAGCTTAATTTCTTGAATTTCAAAATCGATTTTGAGTTCGAATTGACTCAAGCCAGCTGAGGCTGCTGCAAAGGCTGCTTTACCGCGCAGTGGTGCTTGACCAGCTACCAAAAAAATCACATCATCATCCAAAAGCGCCAAAATTTTACTCACCTCACCAGCTTCGGTCGCCTGAATCCAAGTTGTGACCAATTCACGCAGTACCATCTGATCATCAAGCATCGCATCCTCCTTGATCAAGCCAATTATGCCAATGAAACTCAACTGATTGTACCGCCCAACGACTGAACATTGCAGCGTTAAACAATTTGCACTAAGATCGAGTTTTGTACCTCCAACCCAGATTTCTATGATCACCACCCCTCCGCCCCGCCTCAAGGCGGGGAACGCAGGGTGTTTCATCCCCCTGCACCCCCTAAATGACAATAAATGGAGAAATATAGAATCATAATCAAGTAGAAATTAATTATTTTTAGCCAGTAACCATGCGAGATTGATTATGTCATCGAATTATGCTTAAACAAGTAAGCCAGTTGAAGCTAATCAACTGGCTTGAATCACGGTTGGATTAACTAATTTTAGAGCTGTTGCACAATCGCAATTGCAAAGCCATCGTAGCCTTTGCTGCCAACAGTTTGCAGGGCTGTGGCGGTCAGCTTGGGGTTCGAGGCTAAATCATCAAACAACTGGCGGGTTCCTTGAATCGCTGGGTCAGGATTACTAGGATCGGTGACTGCACCGTTGCGCACCACATTATCGCCAATAATTACCGTGCCAACATGGGCAAATTTGAGTGCCCACGCCAAATAGTGCGGGTTATTGGGCTTATCGGCATCAATAAAAATCAGATCGAATGGCTCAAGCTTTTCTTCGGCCAACTGAGCTAGACTATCGAGCGCTGCCCCAACCCGTACCTCAACTTTTTGGCTCAAGCCAGCTTTGTCGATATTGGCTGTGGCAACCTCGGCGTGATGCGGCTCATATTCCAAGGTAATCAATTTGCCATCGGCAGGTAAAGCGCGAGCCAACCAAATTGAGCTATATCCGCCCAGCGTGCCAATCTCCAAAATACGCTTAGCCCCACACATCAGCGCAAATAGATACAGCAATTTGCCTTGATTAGGCGCAACATTGATTGGTGGTAAACCAGCTTCAGCACTGGCTTGCAACGCTGCATCCAAGGCTGGATCAGCTTGTACCAATCGATCGGAAATATACTGATCAACCGCATCCCATGTTGTTTGATTCATCGTATCCTCCTAAACCACAGCTAAACCCGTTCGAGCTTGGCGAAGGCGGCGAGCAGCTTTTTCACGCCTTTGCCTGGAAACGCCACCGTCACTTCTTCGTCATCGCCGACCATTTTGCTACTGACCACTACGCCCTCGCCGAAATTGGCATGACGCACTTTATCGCCAGCGCTATAACTGGCGGCGCTTGGCTCACGTTCGGGGCGTTTTGGTCGCACTGGACCACTCGCGCCGCTCCACATGCTGCTGGTGCTTGGTTGCGTGCCCCGCGTGCGTTGCGGCGTGCTGCTTTGCCATTGGCTTGCGGCATGGACTGGCATTTGTTTGACTTCACGGGTGGGCGTGCGCTGAAGCAAATCTTTGGGAATATCGCCCAAAAAGCGCGAAGGAATCGTGATATCGGTGCGGCCCCAAGTTGCTCGTTTGAAAGCATAGAGCATGTACAACCGTTGTTTGGCGCGGGTTGTACCAACATACAGCAAACGGCGTTCTTCCTCGATGCTTTCGGGGTCGTCAACTGAGCGTCCGTGCGGCAACAAGCCTTCTTCTAAGCCCGCCAAAAATACCACTGGATACTCTAAACCTTTGGCTTGATGCAGGGTAATCAAGGTTACGCCAGGTTCGCGCTCTTTATTGGAATCAAGGCTATCAACATCGCTCACCAAGGCAACTTCTTCTAAAAAGCGTGGCAATTGATCTTCAGTGGGCAAGGCCAGATATTCCATACTGACGTTTTGCAATTCGAGAATATTTTCCCAACGCTCAGCGCCTTCTTCCTCGCCATATTCGGCCACCAGCAACTCTTGCAAGGGCACACGCTCAAGCAAGCGCTGAATCAACTCGCCGAGCATCAAATCGTAGCGCAGATCACGGAGGCTTGCCACCAATTTTTGAAATTGCTCGACAGCGTTGCGTGCTCGCCCGCTGATCGGCGGATTTTGAGCTTCGTTGGTAACGAGCAGTTCGAGGGCATCCCAAATTGAAATATCAAGATTGCGTGCCCATTGTAATAGCTCTTGCTGAGTGCGATCGCCGATGCTTCGACCTGGCACGTTGATCACCCGTAGCAAACTAACTTCATCGTGGGGATTATGGATAATGCGCAGGTAGGCCACAATATCTTTAATTTCTTTGCGTTCGTAGAAGCGCGTGCCGCCGACCAATCGATAGCGCAGGTTGCGGCTGATCATAGCTTCTTCAAAGGCGCGGGATTGGGCGTTGGTGCGATACATCACGGCAAAATCATCGAGCGAACGACCTTCACGACCCCGAATGCGCATAATTTCATCGGCCACCCAACGCGCTTCCTCGTTGTGATCATAGGCCTCGACCAACGAAACCAACTCGCCATCCTGCTGATCAGTCCAGATTTTGGTGGTATGGCGACGATCATAGGCTGCATCGATGATCGATTGGGCCACATCAAGAATTGGTTGGGTGGAACGGTAATTTTGCTCCAGTGGAATAATTTGGACATCGGGATGCGCCTCTTCAAATTCGCGCACATTCGCCAACCGCGCTCCACGCCAAGCATAAATTGATTGCTGAATATCGCCGATCAAAAAGTAGTTGTTATGGCCAGCACCCACCTGATTGATCAACGAAAATTGCACTCGATTGGTATCTTGCACTTCATCAACCATCACATGCACATAGCGCTCGGCATATCGCGCCAGCACATCGGGATGATATTCAAATAAATTAACGGTTTTGAGCAGCAAATCATCAAAATCGAGGGCATTATTGGCCAGCAATTGTTTTTCGTAGCGCTCATAACAGCGCAGCACAATTTCATCAAAATAGCTGCTAACGCTGCGAGCAAACTCGGCTACGCCGATCATCTCGTTTTTGGCAGCGGAGATACGAGCATGAATTGAACGCGGATTATATTGCTTCTCGCTTAAATCCAATTCGCGTAAAATCTGCTTCATTACCCGTTGCTGATCATCGGCATCGTAAACCACAAAATCGTTGGCGCGTTGCAGATGCTGAATATCGCGGCGCAACCAACGGGCACAAATTGAGTGGAATGTACCCATCATCACATCGTGAGCACGACTTTCGCCAATCAAATTTCCAAGCCGTTCGCGCATTTCGCGGGCAGCCTTATTGGTAAAGGTGACGGCTAAAATGTTATAAGGGCGTACCCCAACTTCGTTAATTAAATAGGCAATCCGATGAGTCAGCACGCGGGTCTTGCCCGAGCCTGGGCCAGCCAGCACCAACACTGGCCCATGAATCGCTTGGACTGCGCGTTGTTGTTGGGCATTCAACCCAATCAGCAGCGGGTGAGTCATTGATCTAGTCCTTATGTGACGGTCGATAACCGTGATGTTTAGTATATTGCTCTCTCTATTGTACCCGTTCCGGCGCTGAAGTGGAACAGGTGAGCGACACGAAAAAATGATTGACTATAGCAGAGTTCAGGTTAATTGTTTGAGTTCAGGTTTTGTGTTTTTGCGTTGCAACAGGTTGCGCCAACTCCAGCGGCGAGGCCGTGTAATATCCAACGAGCGGCGCAAGCCTTCGCTGGTCAGGGTAAAACCAACCAACAGCAATACCATCAAAAGCCCAGCAAAAATTGAAACCCACGGCGCACGACTATATTGGCCAAAAAAGTCTGAAAGCATCTGCCCAAGCTCAGGCTGACCAGCTTTTTGCTTGACAATATCGGGTAAAGGGCTATCGGTGGTTTTATCAGTGTAAATATAGCTGCCGCCGATGTAATAGCCCAAATAGCCAAGCTCAGCCACAATCAAGGTGACGGCGGTTAATTCGCTGGCAAGCAACATTGGCAGCAACGGCCAAACCTGAGGCAAAATATAGCGCCGCGTAATTTGCCAGCGATTCAAACCAATTGCCTGAGCGCTTTCCAAATAGGGCGCATGCAAAATCTTTTGCACATAGCCCTGCACCACGCTGGCACTATTAACCCAGCCAGTCATACACAAAGCAACAATAAACGCCGTTAAACCTGCATTATTGGCAGTGATCGGCCTAACCCCTTGATAGACAATTACCGCACTGCCGCCAGTCCAAATCAAATAACCCAAGGCTACAATCAAAATTGGCAAGGCGCTGGTGATGGTGGTAATTGTATCCAACCAGCTTGCCACGCGTGGCCCTAAAAAGCCAACCACCCCGCCAACTACCAGTCCAAGCAGTAAGCGTACCGCCGCAATAATGACACAGAGCACTAAAGTTGGTCGAACCGCCCATAACAGCCGACTCAACAAATCGCGGCTAATATCATCAAAGCCCAAAGGATATTCGGGATGGCTGAAGGGGGGCAAGGCTTGCATCGGCGGGCCGCCATAGAGTTGGCCTTGATAACGAAAAGCGCGATGTTCCTCGGCTGGATCATGGGGAGCAAGGCTAGGGCCGAAGATCGCAATCAGCAGCATCAAGCCAACAATGCTTAAACCAAAGGTCAATGGCAGATTTTTAAACATTAGCCTCTCCCTGCACTAGCTTGCCGCCCAAGCGGGTTGATCCATAAGCTCAGCATCGAGGCTAGTAAATCGACCAAAATCAAAATTGCGCCAGTCATGGCCAGCAGCAAAGCCAAAATTAATGGGTTGAAAAAAGTAATTGAGCGCGAATTGGTAAGGGTATTGAATAGCATCCAGCCTGTACCGCGCCAATCGAACAACGCTTCAACCAAAATTAAGCTGCCAACGACCATCTGTAGGCCACGGCCCAAACTAGCAAATACCGCCGGCGCAACATTGGGAATTGCATGGCGACGGACAATTGTGCGCCAACGCAAGCCTTTACTTTTGGCAACTCGCACATAATCTTGCTGAAACTCATGTTCAAGTAAGCTTGCACCAATCGAGGCAATATAAAATGCCGGACGCAAAGCCAAGGTTAATGCTGGCAAAATCAGATGTTTGGAGGTGCTATAGCCTTGGACTGGCAAGAGCAATTGGTTCGTCCAGCCAGCTCGTTTGGCATAGAGCAAACCCAAAACTAACAGTGTGCCCAAGAAAAAACCAGGTATCGCATTGCCCAAAGTAAAGATTGTGACCATTGTCGGCGAGACTCGCCCAGTGCGCGGCGAAATTGCCAATAAGCACATCCCCAAACCTAAAACGATCGTTGCAAGAAATGCCACGCCTAACAATTGCGCCGAACGTACAACAAAATCATCGATATATTCAGCGACTTTTGTCCGTTCAATCCGCCCAAGATCGCCATCGATCATGGCGCTAAGCACACCACGATAGTGAGTCATAAACGGACGATCATCGAACTCATACGATACATCAAATCCATTGCCTGTTTGAGTTGACACTTCCTTGGGTGGATAAAAAAAGCCCTGCTGACGATAGGCATACCACGCCCCTAAAAAGTGTAATGTCGGCACTAACACGATCAACAACGCAAGTTTGCGAAGCAAGAGTCGGCTCATAGTTCTAATCTCCAATTGGCCCTGAGGAATGAGCGTTGAGGTGTTATGTATATTACTCATTCGCTTAACGAAAGGTTCAGCCTTACGACTGAGCTTGGCGCAATTGGCCATGAGCCTATATATGTAGCAAAGAACATAGAGCAAAGAACATAGAGCATAGGGGTCAGGGATCAGGGGCTAGGGGTCAGGCACGAGGGTTTAACCCAGAGGCGCAGAGTTTGTGAGGGATCAGTTGTCAGGGATAAAGGGCCAGCCTCGCACAACCAAGCTGAACCCTGACCCCTAGCCCCTGATCCCTCGCCCTTCGTATCCTTCGTGGATCAAAACTGAACCCTAATCCCTAATCCCTGATCCCTCGTAAGATTGTTAAGTTTGTTGCTTAAATTAGTACTTGACGAAATAGCAAGCCATGTGGTATGCTCCGGCCAATCGTAATTGACACAAGGTTTTGTCAGCCATGCAATCTTTCAACAGCTTCAACTCATATGCATTCTTTAGCAGCTATTTTTATTACTTTAGCTGCCATATTGAGTTGTCGCTGCCTACGAAGGATTAGACACACCTTACTGATTTTGGAAATACCCTTCGGCGCGGAGCGACAAGCTCCGCGCTTTTTGTTGTGCTTCACTGGAGGATGCTATGCTCGTTTGTCGTGGAGTTCGCGGTGCAACGGTGGCGGTGGAAAATAGTTCAGAGGCCGTATTGGCAGCAACCAGCGAGTTGTTGTTGGCCATGGTTCAAGCCAACGAGATTGATCTTGACGATGTTGCTTGTGTCTTTTTCACCACGTCATCCAACCTCAACGCGCAATTCCCAGCTTTGGCTGCCCGTCAGCTAGGCTGGAACGACTTGGCCATGCTGTGTGCACACGAAATGGATGTTCCTGGCAGTTTATCACTGTGTATTCGGGTGCTGATTTTGTGGAACACCAGCCGCAAACCCAGCGAGATCATACATTGCTATCTTGGCGATGCCGCCAAATTGCGCCCCGAGCGCGCTCAATCAACAGCGTTGTTGAACCTGCCCACCTGGCAACCTGCCTAAACTTGGCTGCCATTCGTTCGCGACGGTATTTGGTATTGGTACTTAGGGTTTGTCAATTTGGAGGCATTTGACCATGATCGTTGTAATGAAGTCCCACGCTGATCTGACCGACCGTGACGCTGTTTTGGCTCGCTTAGCCGAAAATAATCTCAAAGGCCATTTATCTGAAGGTGAGGAACGGATTGTGATTGGTGTCGTAGGCGCAAAAATTCCGGCGGGCTTAGAAGAACAGTTGCAATCAATGAGCGGTGTTCAAACCACACTCCGCATCACCCGCCCCTACAAATTGGCTGGCCGTGAGTTCCAACAACACAATACGGTCATTCGGGTTGGCGATTTGGAGATTGGCGGCGGCACACCAGTGATCATGGCTGGGCCATGTTCAGTCGAAAGTGCTGATCAATTGTTACGCACAGCTCACGCGGTCAAGGAAGCCGGAGCCAACATTCTGCGCGGTGGCGCATTCAAACCCCGCACATCACCGTATGCTTTCCGTGGGTTGGGCGAAGAAGGCTTGAAAATTTTGGCTCAAGCGCGGGAAGAAACTGGTTTGCCAATCATTACCGAAGCTCTGAATACCCGTGATGTTGAATTAGTCGCCCGTTACACCGATATCATCCAACTTGGCGCTCGTAATATGCAAAATTTCGCGCTCTTGGAAGAAGCAGGCCAAACTGGCAAGCCAATCATGGTCAAGCGTGGCCCATCGGCTACCGTCGAAGAATGGTTGTTAGCGGCTGAATATATCCTTGCCACTGGCAATCGCAACGTTATTCTGTGCGAACGCGGTATTCGCACCTACGAAACTGCCACTCGTAACACCCTCGATTTAAATGCCGTGGCAGTTGCCAAGCGCCGCACTCACTTGCCAGTTATTGCCGACCCCAGCCATGGCACTGGCAAATGGTACTTGGTGCAACCAATGGCCTTGGCAGGCTTGGCCGCTGGCGCAGATGGTCTGATGATCGAAGTTCACCATGACCCCGACCGCGCTTCCTCAGACGGCCCTCAATCACTCAACCACCTCAACTTTGCCCAATTGATGCAACAAGTCCGTCGCCTAATCGCTGCCCTAGAGCCAGAATTAGCAGTCGCATAACACAGGGGAAATTTAACCACGAAGAGCACGAAGGGTACAAATGTTGGGTTAGTTGAACACTTGAGTTTTATAAAAGCACAATAATCCAAGTAATTAATCTTTGTGCTCTTCGTGTCCTTCGTGGTTAAAAAATTAATTCGTCAGTTTGAAGCGTTGGGCATTGCTACTATTCCATGTCCATTGCTGAATGTTGGCGTTGTCGGCGCTGCTACCACCAGCCACATCAACCACTTTGCCCGTTGCTCGATTGACAAAGCGCATAAAGCCATCGTCGAGCAGTTCAAGTCGCCATTGTTGGCTCGGGTTACTCACCGCTGTCCAGAGGTGAATATTGGCTCCATCGGCGCTTGAATCGCCCGAAACTGAGAGCATTTTGCCGCTGCTGGGGTGGCGCAGCTTGTAATAGCCATTATCGCTATGTTGAAATTGCCATTGCTGGGCGAGGCCAGTGTAGCAAGGCCATTGCAAAATATTCGTGCCATCAGCACTATTATTATTGGCAACATCAATACATTTATTGCTATTTTTGTTGGCGATTCGCAGTGTGCCCACAGGCTGAATCCGCCATTGTTGGTCGGGATTGCCCAGCCAAGGCCATTGGTGAGTCGCAGCCCCAGCATCCACCGAACCATAGACGATCGAGAGATATTTGCTACTGTTACGGTTGGCAATCCGCAGCCAACCATCGCTGACGGTTTGGAAATTCCATTGCTGATTCGATTGATTGTTGCCGCACGACCACTGATGGGCGATCCCACCATCGGCAGTGCTCCACGCCGCCAGATCTAAACATTTGCCAGTTGCTTTTGAAACTAATTGATAATAGCCACTTTCGGCCAAGCGTAGTTCCCACTGTTGCGCCGTCGCGTTATTACAGGTCCATTGCTGAACTTTCGTGCCATCGGCGGCATTCGCCCCAGCAACATCCAAACATAGCCCACTACTGCGATTGATCAGATTAAAGGATGCAGCATTGGTTGGTGGCGGTGGTGGTGGGGTAGGAGTTGGCGGATTATCACCACCCGGCAAGGCGCGATAAACCAATAACAAACGTTCGTTGCGATTGCGATAGGCGGTTGCTACCAAGCCAAACGTGCCGTTGCCCCAATTGGTCACATGGCTACCATCGCCAAAGGCTCGCCATTTGCCATCAGCACCCTGTTGATAGCTCAAGCCGCCCCAATATTCCATGCCTGTTGGCCGTTGAATCCACAACTCTACTTTGTACAGTTGTTGGGCGGTTACGCTCGGCTGCAAATTAAGATCAACAAATTCGTTGCCATGCGAAATGCCAGCCCAGACTTGACCATTATCACTTTCGTCGATTTTGAAGCCGCCAGTATAGATTTTGCGTTTGCTGCCGCCTGGCGCATCGGCTTCCCAATCTTCGACATCGCGCACATGCTGGCCCTTCAAGCCCCAATAAATATGAGTATTGCGATTGTCGTAATGTTTATATTTGGCAGTGAGCACGCCTGCCGAACGCGGCAAATAGGTGTTGCCAGCATAATAATCCTCATCGCCAGGAAACATCACATCGGTAACAGCCACAATATCGTTGGTGGTGTTGATGGCGGTCAGGCTTTGGTTGGCATCCCAGGTTTGTTGGGCGGCAGCAGGCGTTTTGGGCACGCGCACCTTGCCATCGGCCTGAATATAAAAACCAGTAGTATTGCGCTGCAACGTCCAGCCACAACAGGGCGTGCTAGCATTCCATGGCCCCAATTGATAGCCAGGCATGGTCTGATACGGCGCATACAAACCACCATTGGTCTGCACCAACGCCCGCATATCGTACTCGCTGTTGATCGCCCACCCGCGATTTTTGTTGCCAGTTGACCACAACACGCCGCTGGTAATATTGGGCACATTTGGCAAACTATAATCACTATTGACCAAATAATAGCTGCCCATATCGCTGTACGAATGGGTCATACTGGGAACATATTCGTTTGCAACATTACTTTGCACCGCGTAATTAATGCCTTCAAACGTGACGCTGCCATAGCTGCGGGTGGTGTAGCCCTCAGCATTGACCGCAACTGGCTCGGCAGCACGGGTAGGCTGAGTCAACATCACCCCAACCAACAGACTACTCAGACAACTTAGCACCAGCCCCCAACGCCAATGACGATGATTGAAGCCGATCATCATAACTCCTTTTTATTAAAATTATTTAATCAATCATAGGCTGGAGCAGCTACTTATTTCAATGACCAAAAGAAGCTAGATTTAGCTGTGAGGCGAACGAGAAGTATAAGAATGGCAAAATTGAGGCTGTTAGATGGGCAAAATGGCATAATCGCCACTTGCAGATTTTGCGCAGAATGGCTAAACTTGGGGGAGATAGATTGTGGGTTCAATCAGCTTTAGTGGGCAACCGCGCCTGATCACTCCAGTACCCGCCCACCACATGCATCCTTCAAGCAGCGACATCCTATTTGAGCCAAATGCACGTATATGCTTACACCTTGATGTTTGGTGGCGTAGCTTTTGCTCAAGCAGCCAACAAGCTAATCAAGCAAGCATCAATTGAACATTCAAGCAGCATTGTTGATTGTAATTAATTATGTATATTTTTATCAAAACCTGCTTTATTTTAAACTTAAATGCAGATCTTGATTAATTATAATCATATTAATCACATTAAATTATATTGCAGCACTTAATTGCGGTGAAAATACAAAAATCACCGATTAGGCATTCATTGAGGCAGAAAAATAGATTAGAGACGCAGATTTAGGATGGATGCACGCTATACGTTAGAATCAATTAGTCTGGATGCATACTGATTATCTTATGGCCCATCGCATCCATTTTTCGTTGGATGACGAACATAAGATCAGAAAGGATTTCAGTGGCAAATCAACCAGCTTCGAATGCGGCGCGGGCCGCAGCTTCGGGTGATCAGGCAGATTTAGTGTTGGCAGCCGAGCTAGCCGCAGGCAACATACAGGCCTTAGAAACATTGTACGAGCGCTATGCCCGCCCAATTTTCTCGTTGGCACTGCGGATTTTGGGCAATGAGGCCGATGCTGAAGAAGTGATGCAAGATGTTTTAGAGCGGGTTTGGCGTTATTCAGGGAGTTTCGACGCACAACGTGGCCGCTTTGGCTCGTGGGTCTTAGGCATGACCCATCATGTCGCAATCGATGCAGTTCGCAAGCGCAGCCGCCGCCCACAAGCGGTCGATGCTGAAGCCAGCGAACTCATGCTAGGCCTCATTTCCGACCCAAATCAACCTGATATGACCGACCAAGCAATCCAGCATGAGCAAGCTGGGCAGGTTCGTGATGCTTTGCGCAGTTTGCCCGAAGCCCAACAACAAGCAATTGAATTGGCATTTTTTCGTGGCCTAAGCCATCTGGAGATTGCCGCAACAACCGGTGAACCTTTAGGGACGGTCAAAACCCGCATTCGTCGGGGCATGGAACGGCTCCGCACCGTTCTCTCCAAAACAGGGGTATTCAATGACTGACCAACGTGACGAACTTATCGAACTCTATGCACTTGGTGCTCTGCCTGCTGATGAAGCAGCCGAGGTTGAGGATTATTTGGCCTCAAATAGCCAAGCGCAACAACGCTATTCTCAATATCGCCATATTTCCCAAGCATTATTATGGAGCGTCGAGCAGCGTGATCCGCCTGCCGGAGCTTACGAGCGTTTTCGTGAGCGCTTGGCTACGCCCTCAAATGTGCCTGCAAAACCACTAACCCAACCAACCCAACGCCAATCATGGTTGGCAAACCTGTTTGGTCGCCGCTACCGTTTAATTGCCACTGCGCTCACTATTTTCTTGGTGCTGCTGGGTGGTGCTGGTGGCCGAATTTGGCAATTGCAAAACGAGGTTGGAGCGTTACAACCCTTAGTTGAGCAAAATAAGCAATTGACGGCTTTGCTCGGCGAATCGGGCACGCAGCTTGTGCCATTGGCCGATACAGGCAACGGCATGGCTGGCGGCACGATCAACATCATCGTTAATCCGCAAACTGGCCAAAGCTATTTGCGAGCTAGCCATCTACCACCTTTGACCGCCAACCAAAGCTACCAACTTTGGCTAATTGCCGATGGCACGCCGCAAAGCATGGAAGTGTTTGGAGTTGATACCAGTGGCGATGCCTTGATTTGGATCGATCGGCTGCCCTCGACCGGAGCCGAAAACTTGCTCGGAATTACGGTTGAGCCAGCTGGGGGCAGCCAACAGCCAACCTCAAATCCGCTCGCAGTCGGCACAATCGATGCCTAAACCAACCCAACCGCCAGTCAACCTCTAAAAATGACTGGCGGTTCTTTTTGGCTAAACCACTGGCTACCCCACAACTTCCCACAGCACCTCGCTTGGCATTCTGGGCAAAACCACTCCAATTCTAGACAATTTAAGCAAACTTCCAAAATTCATGGCAAAAATTTTGGGCACTTTATGCACAAAGAGGGTCGATTTTTGTGCAACTTATACAAGCTAGCTAGCTATGGGTTTGGTTATTTTGTTCGATATCTGTTTGTAAGCCATCAGCTACTATAGATTCAATCGCCCAACTTAGGCAAAATCCACAAATAAACGACCTCTCAACCTTTATAAAACCCAAGCTGTGAGGTATCCGACGATGAGTTCAACTGTGCAACTGATCTTATTGCTGTTGGTGTTAATCGGTGTCGCTAAAATTGGCGGCGCACTCAGTGCCGCGCTTGGCCAACCAACCGTGTTGGGTAAGCTGTTGGCGGGCGTGCTGCTTGGCCCAAGTTTAATTAATGTCATGCACTGGGAAACCTTCCAAAGCAGCGATTTGAAATCGACCATCCACTACCTCTCGGAGCTTGGGGTCATTTTCCTCATGTTTATTGCCGGCCTGCGAATCGAAGCTCATGAGTTGCGCGAAGCTGGCAAGGCTGCCACTTGGACAGCAATTTTGGGCGTGATTATTCCATTCTTTGGTGGGCTGCTCAGCGCTTTGGCCTTTGGCTATGGCCTTATTCCAGCAATTTTTGTGGGTTTATTGTTGACAGCAACCAGTGTTAGCATTTCGGCTCAAACCTTGGTTGAGCTTGGGCGACTCAAAAGTCGAGTTGGCACAACCTTGCTAGGCGCGGCGGTGCTCGACGATATTATTGGTCTGCTGTTACTCTCAATTTTTATGGCCACTCAAACCAGCGATGGCAACTTCATGACCATTGTTTGGACGATTGTGCGCTTGGTGGGCTTTTTGGTGGTGGCTTGGTTCTTGGGCCAGCGCTTTTTGCCGCGCATCCTTGAGCGAGTCAAAAAAATGCGTACCAACGAGCCTGTGCTCACCTTTGCGGTGCTGGTGGTGCTCGGTTTAGCCTTCACAGCTGAAACGGTGGGGCATTTGGCAGCAATTACCGGGGCATTTATGGCTGGCATTCTCCTGAGCCATACCGATGTGCGCGATGAAATTGATCGTTCAATTTCTAGCTTTACCTACGCCGTACTTGTGCCAATTTTCTTTATTGGAATTGGCCTGAACACCGATTTGAGCAGCCTCAGCGGTGCAGCCATCCCAATGGCCATTATTTTGTGTATCGTAGCGATTGGCACCAAAATTGTGGGCTGTGGCCTAGGAGCCAAAATTGCTGGCCTCAACCAACGTGAGGCAATTCAAGTTGGCTGTGGCATGATCTCGCGCGGCGAGGTCGGGTTGATTGTCGCCTCGCTGGGTGTTCAAAATCAAATTGTTGATACCAATGTATTTTCATTGACCGTAACAGTAGTCTTGGTCACTACCCTCGTCACGCCAATTCTGCTGAAATGGTCATTCAAAACCGAGCCATTACCAAGCCTCCACTTGGCGCTTGAGCCTGAGGACGAAGTGTTGGCAATTGGCTAAGGCATTATATTCTTGAGGATTGATGGATTGCAGAAGCGTTGGAATCCCCTCTTGCATTCCAGCCGTCAGTGTTGACGTGAGCCGCGTTGCAGCGACATGCATTTGACCCTATTCCGATACGGGCTACAGAAAGGAAATGCCTGTGGAAGAGCAACTCAACTCATTGACGGTCAACGCAAACATCTTGTGGGTCTTGCTCGCTGCTTTTCTGGTCTTCTTTATGCAAGCTGGGTTTGCTTTGGTTGAAGCGGGCTTCACCAGGGCAAAAAATGTCGCGCACACCATGCTCATGAACTTGATGGTGTTTTGTATTGGGGCGATCGGCTTCTGGATCTGTGGCTTTGCCTTTGCCTTCGGCGGGGTCAACCATACCTACCCAGCAACAGGCGCAAACGCTGAATGGAACTTCGGCCCAGTTACTTTGGGCGCTTGGGGCGATGCACTCTCCTCAAATCTCGCCTTCGGCGATCAATGGGGCGTGCTTGGAACCAGTGGCTTCTTCCTGAATGGGATTGGGCTGAGCGCTGCTGGGATTTTTGCCTTCTTTATGTTCCAAATGGTCTTTATGGATACCGCCGCCACGATTCCAACGGGCAGCGGAGCTGAACGCATCAAGTTCATTGGTTTTGTAATTATGGGCTTTTTGGTCAGTATGTTCGTCTATCCACTTTCAGCCAACTGGGTTTGGGGTGGTGGCTGGATGGCCAACATGGGCCGCACACTTGGGCTTGGCAACGGCGCAGTCGATTTTGCAGGCTCAGGGGTTGTACACATGACTGGCGGCGCGGTTGGTTTGGCAATTGCGCTGGTGCTTGGGCCACGGATCGGCAAATTTAACAAAGATGGCAGTGCCAACACGATTCTTGGGCACAACTTGCCAATGGGTGTTTTGGGCGCAATCATCCTCTTCTTTGGCTGGTTCGGTTTCAATCCAGGTAGCTCATTGGGTATCCAAGGCTCGTTTATGAACCTAACCGCCTTGGCCGCCTTGAATACCTTAATTGCAGGCGCTGCTGGTGGCATCAGTGCCATGACCTACACATGGTTGAAGAATAAAAAACCAGATCCAGGCATGAGCGTCAATGGTTTATTGGCAGGCTTGGTGGCAGTTACCGCGCCTTGTGCCTTTATCACGCCAGTTGCCGCAGCAATTATTGGGGCAGTTGGCGGGGTTTTGGTGATTTTCGCCAGCATTCTGTTGGAAAAACTCAAAATCGATGATCCGGTTGGTGCCGTGCCTGTGCACTTGTTCAATGGCTTTTGGGGCGTGATTGCGGTTGGTCTCTTTGCCAACGGCAACCCCGATACCGCTAGCTGGAACGGCATCGACGGCCAAGCGGTAACTGGTTTGTTCTATGGCGGAGGGTTCAGTCAATTGTTCGCACAGTTGATTGAAGGCTTGGGCATTGGTATCAGCGCATTTGTTCTATCGTTTGTGGTCTTCAAAGCCTTGGCCAAACTCGGCCTGATGCGTTCACGGGCTGAAGACGAAGTAGCAGGCTTGGACTTACCAGAAATGGGCATGCCTGGCTATGTTTCTGATGGCGCTTATATGCCCGAAACCGGGGCAGCCCCTGCTGCTAGCGAAGAACCAGCTGCGGCTGGCTTGCCCGCTGGCGCTGCTGCTTAACTCAATTCAAACTTCAAACGCCGTAGGTTCGAGCCTACGGCGTTATTTATTTTAGCCGCCAACATAGGGCATAGATGGGGGCTATCGCGTCAATTGAAAGCTATGAGCACCAAGCTAGCTTATAATCATATCTAGATTTAATCATCAAATAGAGGAATTGCTCATGGCTTCAGCTTCAACCACCCCGCGCCAACCCTCGCCGTTGGTTGCTTTACGCCACCGCGATTATCGGCTGCTCTGGAGCGGCCAACTGATTTCAATTGCTGGCTCACAGATGCACACTGTAGCCTTGCACGTTCAGGTCTATCGTTTAGCTAGCGCAATTCCTGGGGCTAATCCAGCGATTTTTCTGGGCTTGATTGGCTTGTTTCAGTTTATTCCCTTGCTGTTGCTGGCCTTACGTGCAGGTCTATTGGCCGATCGGGTTGATCGACGACGTTTGATGCTGGTAACGCAAAGTGTCTTGATGGGGTTGTCTTTAGTATTGGCGGTTTTATCGTGGTTTGGCTTGATCAATTTGTGGTTGCTGTATGGAATTATGATTATCTTTTTCAGCACCAAAACCTTTGATCTGCCTGCCCGCCAAGCGTTAATTCCACGCTTAGTGCCGCGTGATGTGCTGCCCACTGCCTTGAGCCTCAACATGATTGCTTGGCAAATTGGCAATATTGCTGGGCCGGCCTTGGGCGGTTGGTTTGTTAGCTATTCAATTGCCTTGGTTTATTTGATCGACGCGATTAGTTATGGGGTGGTGGTATTGAATTTGTGGCAAATGCGCGGCGATTATGCCCCAACTGAGGTTAAACCAATGATCAAAGGCTCCATGTGGGAAGGTTTGCGCTTTGTGCGGCGCACGCCGATTATCTGGTCAACCATGGTGCTCGATTTTATTGCCACCTTCTGTGGTGCAGCCACCACCCTCTTGCCATTGTTTGCGGATAAAGTATTGGGTGTTGATGAAAAAGCCTTGGGGTTGATGTATGCAGCACCAGCGATTGGGGCGTTAGTCGCAGCGCTGGCTATGTCGTGGTTTGGCAATCCGCGCCGTCAAGGCATGGTTGTAGTGGTTTCGGTGGTTCTCTATGGCTTGGCAACCATGGTGTTTGGGCTAGCCCCAAGTTTGCCGATTGCCTTGCTGGGCTTGGCGGGCACAGGTGCAGCTGATACGGTCAGTGCTGTGTTGCGCGGCACAATTCGCCAATTAAATACTCCCGATGAACTGCGTGGGCGGGCAACTTCGGCCAATATGCTGTTTTTTCAAGGCGGGCCATTGCTAGGCGAAGTTGAGGCCGGATTTGCCGCTTCATTGGTTGGTGCGCCAATCGCGATCGCCTTTGGCGGAGCGATTTGCGTTGTCGCTGCAATTGTTATTGCTGTGCGGATACCAAGTTTGCGTTTGTATGATCGTTGAGATCAGGGAGCAGGTGTTTAATTTTTAACCACGAAGGACACGAAGCGCACGAAGGGTGATTTGGTTATTGGCCATACACTTCATCCATTCCTAATTCCAATCCCTAGCTCATGATCCCTGATGCATAATTTTATGTTCTATGCTCGTTGCTCTATGTTCTATTCCACCCAAATCAGTGTATGATAGATGCGCGGTTATCTAGGTGGAAACAACGTATGTGGGATTCAATCGTTCAGGCCTTCAATAGTGCAGTTATTCAGCTTGAGGCCAATGTTTATTGGCTAACTCTGAGTTATTTGTTGTTCAGCGAATTTGGCGCACCACTGCCAATCCCCGGTAATTTTGTCTTGGTTGCTGGCGGCTTTTTGCTTGGCCGCCAAGGCGATCTGCCAATTTGGTTGATGGGCTTGGCAATCTTGGCTTTAGTGCCAGGCGCCGTGACAATGTTTTGGATTGGGCGGCGCGGTGGCTTGCCGTTACTCAATCGAATTGGCCCCAAAATCGGCCTATCCCAACGGCGACGCGACCGAATTGTCGGTTGGCTGGAACGTCGGGCAGTGCTTGGGCTGATTGTGATTCGAGTATTACCAACGTTTCGCTTAGGCACAACCTTAATTCCTGGCGCATTGGGAATGCCATGGCCACGCTTCGCGCTTGGTATGGGTTGCGGCTTAGTTGCATGGGTCATCACCTATATGGGTTTGGGCTATGCAATGGGCTTGTTTAGTTGATTCGAGTGGGCGTTCTAGCGCTCTTGTGGAGTAATAAGCTTCTATGATGCGAATATTGACCCTAGGATTATTGGCTGTTTTGCTCACAGCATGTAGCCTCGGCTCCACACCAGCACCCACCAACGAGCCAACCACTCCGCCAATTCAGATTCCGCAAGGTGGCACGTTAACCATTCGCACGGCCCAAGATATCGCAGTTTTGCATCCGTGGAAACCGACCAGCCACGAAGAAGCTCAACTTTTAGGCTTGCTCTATCGTGGCTTAACTAAGCTTGATCAAAGCCTTGCACCGCAACCCGATGTTGCCACAAGCTGGCAAAGCGATAGCGTCGGCCAAACCTTAACAATGACCTTGCGCAGCGATATTCGTTGGCACGATGATACGGCCTTGACTGCTGCTGATGCGGCTTGGACGATCAGCGCAATGCAAAGCATTAGCCCAACCACCCCTTTATTGACCGATCTTCAGGGCTTGGTGCGCAAGGTTACTGCCCCCGATGACACAACCTTAGTTATTTCGTTGCGCGAACCCTATGCGCCATTGCTCTCGGCCTTGAGCATGCCAATTTTGCCCAAGCATTTGTTTGAGCAATTAAGCCCAGCTGAGCTTGATCAGCTTAATCTTTTGACTCAGCCAATTGGTAGCGGCCCGTTTATCTTCGAGCAACGGACTGCTGGCTCAGCAATTAGCTTAATTCGCAATAGCAACTATATCGATGGTGTACCCTATCTCGATCGGGTGGCCTTTGTGGTTGCCCCCGATCCACAGGTGGCTCGCCAAGCAGTGCGCGATGGAGATTTGTTGGCAGCCGAATTGCCATGGGAGCAAAGCCAAGGCTTAGGGTCGGCCATCGGCACGGGTAGCTATCCTGAAAATGGCTTTTATTATGTGGCTTTCAATATGCGTGATGGCCGCATCTTCAGCGATCCACGAGTGCGCCAAGCGCTAGCGTTAAGCCTCGATCTCAATACGATTGTTGAAACTGCTGGCCCCGCAGCTCAAGCAATTTTGAGCGATCATTTGCCTGGTACATGGGTTGCGCCAACTGGCGAATTGCCTAAACGCAACTTAGATAAAGCTCGCGAATTATTGGATCAAGCAGGCTGGGTCTTGCCCGAAGGTGCGACAATTCGCGCCTCGAATGGCATTACGCTGTCGATGGCGCTGTTCGTGCGTGGCGATGATCAACGCCGCATCGAGGTTGCTGAACGGATCGCCGCCGCTGCTAGCCCAGTTGGCTTCAATATTGTGGTTACGCCAGCCGATTTCGAGAGCGTGATTCGCTCTAAGTTGGTAACACCTTTTGATTTTGATTTGGCCTTGATGAGTTGGGGCAATAGTCGAGTTGGTGGTTCGCCCTCGTACACGGCCTACGATCCTGATAATTTTTCGCTGTTTCATTCGAGCCAAATTTATCAAGGGGTAGCCGATGGGCGGCCTGGCCTGCGCAATTATGGTGCGTTTCAAAACACCAGTTTCGATAATTTATCGACGGCGGCGCGGGCACTTTACGCAACTGAACGCCGCCGCGAACTCTATCAACAAACCAACACAATCATTCAAACCGAATATCCGTATGTGTTCCTGTGGGCCGATCGGATTCCGGTTGCCTTAGCCAAACAGGTGCGTTCAACCCAAGGCGAAATTCGGCTGGATACGGCCAATTGGCTGTATGATGTTCAACATTGGTATCTTGAGCAATAATGATGGATGCGACGGCGATTGCCAAATTCAGCAAGCAACTGATTGCCACAGCGATTGCCAGTGTTGATCCTCAGCGGGCAGTTTTGCAGGCCTTGGATTGGGATGGCACGCGCCTGAGTTGTGGCGCTTGGCAGTGGGCTGGCTCAGGTCGGATCATTGTGCTTGGCGCGGGCAAAGCAGGCGCACCAATGGCCGCCGCCGTGGAGCAAGTGCTGGGGGATCGGATTAGCGCTGGTATGGTCGTAATAAAGGATGCTCATCGTGGCAATTTTGCCCTCAAGCGCATCCAATTGCTTGAAGCCAGCCACCCAAGCCCTGATCAGCGTGGGCTGAATGCAGCCCAACAATGCGAAACATGGCTCCAGCAAGCCCAAGCCGATGATTTAGTAATTGCGCTAATCTCTGGGGGAGCTTCGGCCTTATTGCCAGCGCCAGCTGGAGCAATGAGCCTAGCCGATCTGCAAACACTAACGCAGTTGTTGCTGGCGTGCGGCGCAGCGATCGAGCAAATTAACACGATTCGCAAGCATTGTGATCGCTTGAAGGGCGGGCAATTTGCGGGCTTGGCCCAGCCCGCCAGCCTGTTAAGTTTAGTGATTTCCGATGTGGTTGGCTCGCCGTTGACTATTATCGCCTCAGGCCTGAGCGTGCCCGATCCGGCGAGTTTTGCCGAGGCCTGGGCGATTCTCGAACAGTACGGGTTGTTAGAGCAAATACCTACAAGTATTCGCGACTATTTACAACAGGGAATACGTGGCGCAGTGCCAGCCCATCCCGACGGGAGTGAGCCATGGTGGGCTAATGTGCATACATCGATCATTGCGCGTAACGAAATCGCTCAAATCGCAATCAAGCACTTAGCCGAAGCTCAAGGCTGGCAAGTCATTCACGATCAGCAGCCAATCACAGGCGAAGCTCAAGTGGTTGGGCAGCTACTTGGGCAACGCTTGCGCCAACTCGCCCAATCTATCCAGCAACCAACGCTCTACCTCGCTGGCGGCGAAACTACGGTTAATTTAGCTGGAATTATGCCGCATTCACAGGGTGGCCGCAACGCTGAGCTGGTATTAGCAGCGGCTTTGGCGCTTGATGGTTGCCCTAATTGTCAGATAATTGCCTTGGCGACCGATGGCGGCGACGGCTCAAGCCCTGCTGCGGGAGCAATTGCCAATGGTCAAAGCATCGCCCAAGCTCGCAAGCTCGGGCTTGACACACAACAAGCCTTGGCAACCCACAATAGTTATAACGTTTGGCGAACGCTTGGCAGTGCAATCGAAATCGGCCCAACCCTGACCAATGTCAACGATTTGCTGATCGGCTTGGTGTGGTAGTTACAACACCGCCAAGGCTTGGGCCAAATCGGCAATTAAATCATCGGGGTGTTCTAAGCCGACCGAAAGCCGCAACAAGGCTGGCGGGGTTGGCGAGTCTGGGCCTTCGAGTGTGGCACGATGTTCGATCAAACTTTCAGGGCCGCCAAGGCTGGTTGCCCGCGTCCATAACTTAACTTGAGCCGCTACTGCAATCGCTTCAGCCGCGCCACCAACCACCTCGAACGAAACCATGCCGCCCATGAGCAGCATTTGGCGTTGGGCCAATTCATATTGCGGATGGCTGGCCAAGCCAGGATAATGCACCGCCTGCACCTTGGGATGCTGCGCCAACCACTCAGCCACCGCCAAAGCATTGGCACAATGACCGCGCAACCGATAGGCCAAACTTTGCATGCCGCGCAAAATCAGCCAACATTCAAACGGCGAGGGCACGGCTCCGGCCAGCACATGAATTTGCTGCAATCGTTGCCACCAAGGTGTTATAGTTTTGGTAATTAATGCGCCGCCCAGCACATCGCTATGGCCGCCAAGATATTTGGTGGTCGAATGCATCACCAAATCCACGCCCAACTCAAATGGGCGCTGGCCAAGCGGCGTGGCCCAGGTATTATCGCAAACCACCAACGCCCCAACCGCATGCGCCAAACTACTAACCGCCGCCAAATCTGTTAATCGTAAGGTTGGGTTGGATGGCGTTTCGAGCCAAACCAAGGCTGGGGCTGGCTCCAACGCTGCTTGCACTGCCGCCAAGTTGGTCATATCGACAAATTGTGCATCGAGATGAGCAAACACCTGACGCACCAAGTGGGCCGTGCCGTTGTAGCAATCGCGTGGCAACAACAAGCGTTGGCCTGGAGCTAAACTTTGCAATACAGCCGTTGTAGCCGCCGAACCAGAGCCAAATGCCGCCGCCTCAACTCCACCTTCAAGCGCTGCTAAGGCTTGCTCTAAGGCTTGGCGGGTGGGGTTGCCAAAACGCGTATAAACAAACCCATGGGGCAAACTGCCATCAGCCGCTCGTTCAAACGTGCTGGCAAGATGAATCGGCGGCGTAACTGCACTGGTCGCAGCATCAACGCTACGACCAGCATGAATTAACAACGTTTCAGGTTTCATAGGTTTCTCAGGGCTAAGGAATGACCGGAACTGCGGTGGGGGCAACTGGCTCAATGTAATTTGGCTGACTATCTTGAAAGTAGAGTGCACGGCCTAATAAGCCAATTTTGACCAGCTGATTGGGATCGTTGGGGTGTAACTCAAGCCGACCACGCTCAAAATATTGCACCGTATGCACTGTGCGATCTTCGGGCAGCACCTCTTGCAACTCCTCGCTAATTGGCCAACCCAGCAGATCAATGCCGCCGTTGGCTTCCCAAAATTCGAGGAATGACCCGCGCAAGCCTTGTTGGGTCGCCTCGCTATAACGCAGCCCTGGGCGATTGGCAAAAAATTGCTGGTTAGGAAAATCGCGGTTTTGGGTGAATTCAACCCCAACTCGGCCTGGCTGCACTTCGTATTTCGTCGCTTGATGCTCAGGCCACCATTCAAGCCGCGCTCGCTCAAACCATTGAAATTGGCGGCCATTTTCTTCGAGCAAGCCACTAATCGGTCGCCCAAAGATCCGTTCGCCACCATTCTTGACCCAATATGGCAAAAATAGCGGGTCGATCTCAGCAGCATAACTTGGTAGGGCGTTTAATCCATCAACACCATAAAAGCGTTGGCCTTCGAGTGCCGCCGCCTCAACATCAAGCGAGCGATTGGATTGGGTTTGAACGCTATTGAGTAAAGGTTGCAAGGTTGGCTGGGCATTGCTATCACTCCCAAAAAGATTAAAGAGATTGATATTATTGCCACTAGCCAACAACAGCACCAAAAAGATGATTAGAATAATTGCCACACCGAATACCAAGGCCTGCATCGTCATACCTTGAGGTGCAATCGCTTCATCTTCTTGAATAATCGCAGAGGGAACCTCTTCCGGTTCTTCATCTGGCTCAAGATCGTTCTCAAATTCGAGAACTTCGGTTGGGGGAGTACGGTCGCTCATGGGCAGTTCCTCATGCTTGATTGTTAGCCCGCAAACGCTCGGCTAAAGCGGCAAATGCTGCGTGATCGGTTGGGTTTGGTCGCCAAAATGAGAACACACCATCGCCTTCCCAGCGTGGAATGACGTGGACATGGTAGTAAAACACGACTTGGCCAGAGGCTGGACGCGAGTTCTGCAACACATTAATCCCATCTGGTTTGAGCGTTTGCAACAATAATTGCGCTACCGTTTGCACCATCCGCGCCACCGCTGCCAGATCCTCAGGGTTGGTATCGAAAATATCGGTACCAAAGCGCTTGGGAATGACCAAGGTATGGCCTTGTGCTGCCGGATTAATATCTAAAAAGGCTAGGGTTTGATCATCTTCGGCCACTTTATGGCAAGGCAATTCGCCGCGCACAATCTTGCTGAATATATCATTCATTCGATCAGCCTCCAGACTACGATTCGCTACTAAGCCCAAGTTTTTGTAATTTTTGCTGACGCAGCGCCAAGACTGCCTCAGCCTCCCATGTGTTGATCACCTGCTGGTTGCCAGCGCCGCCACGCCGTGCCGTTACAACTCCATAAAACAGATTATCGAAACCTGCCGTGGCATGGGCATCGGTGTTGATGCTGATATTACACCCAGCTGCCAGGGCCGCCCGCACGTTTGGTGCATCCAAATCAAGCCGTTCTGGCCCAGCATTAACTTCCAAAACTGTGCCAGTTGCCGCTGCCGCCGCAATAATCTGCGCCATATCATAATCGGCTCCAGCACGGCCATTTAAAATCCGCCCAGTTGGATGGCCGATGATCGTCACCAAAGGATGGTTGATCGCTCGCAGCATTCGGGCGGTCGATTCAGCACGGGGCTGGCGTAAGGCCACATGCGGCGAAGCCACAACTAAATCTAATTTGGCTAGCACCTCATCGGGCAAGGCCAAGCTACCATCGGGCAAAATATCGACTTCGCAGCTTTGCAATAAACGAAATTCATAGCCTTCGGCGGCTAATTGCTGATTAAGTGCGTCTATTTCGACGCGTTGCGCCAGCAAGCGTTCGCCATCTAGCCCACCAGTTACGCCCAAATAGGCACTATGATCAGCCACCGCCATATAGCGATAGCCCTTGGCAATACCTGATAGCGCCATCTCGCGTAGGCTGGCACTGCCATCGCTCCACGTCGTGTGCCAATGTAAATCGCTGATAATCGCTGATTGTTCGAGCAAGCTGGGTAATTGCTGGGCTTGAGCTAGCTCAATTTCGCCCCAGCCTTCGCGCAATTCAGGCGCGATCCATTCTAAACCTAAAGCTGCATACACCGCTGCTTCATCGGCAAAATCAGGAAAATTCAGCGGATCAAGCTGCCAATTCTGGGCCTGAGCTACTTGATTTAAGCCAGCTACATGGCTAGCCGAGCCAGTCCAATAGACCAAAGCGCTGCCCCAATGTTCGGACGCAACCGCCACAATCCAAGCATTCATGCCATTATGCAACAACAAGCGCAAGCCGTTGTCGCTGGGGGTGGCTTGGGCAACTTGGGGCAATGCAGCAATTGCAGCATAGGCGGCTGCTTGATCTACCGTAGCTACCACAAAATTCAAATCGCCAACACTGGCTTGATAACGGCGGGTTGAGCCGACTACTTGCACTGCGCTAATGCTGGCAAGTTCGGCTAACGTGGCGCTTAATGTTTGAGCTACGGGCAAGGCATCGACTAAACGCAAGCGTAGCACCTGATTTTGCATGGCTTCGAGAGCACTCAACACTTTGGCAGCACTTTTAGCGCCAAAGCCCTTAATTTTGGCCAAACGCCCATCCTGAGCCGCCGCAAACAAGGCCTCAAGATCCTGAATGCCTTCATCGCGAAAAAGCCGAGCGGCGGTTTTGGGGCCAATTTCGGGCACACGCAAAATTTGCAACAATCCAGGCGGAACTTTTTCCAAAAGCTGGTCGGCTAGCGCCGAATGGCCATGGTCAAGCAATTCGCCAATAATGGCAGCGCTGGCCTCGCCAATATTAGGCAAACTGGTTAATAACCCTTGTTCGCGCAGGCTGGCAAGGCTAGTGGTTTGGGCGGCGAGGGTATCGCTGGCACGGCGATAGGCCGCCAATCGAAAACGATTTTCGCCGATCACTTCCAACGCATCGGCAATATCGGCAAAAACTTGGGCAATTGCTTGGTTGCTAAGCATAATTCGGCTGTGCTCACGCTGAAAAAAAGAGCAGGAGTAGTAGAGTAGATCGTGGTTTGATTATAGCATGCTCACCTTGGCCTGAGGCTTGGGATTATGAAGCAATCTAGCTTATCCGTTCGCGCTAGAACAAAAACTTCAAGTTCAGCATGATTCTACGATCTGTCACAAATTGCCTTTTAGTGGCGGGGCGGAGGGGTGGTTAAACAGATGCAGAAGGCTCATTCAGACAAGTTGCCCAAAGCAATAACGATTATTTTTGGCTATTTTGCCCTATAATGAGCAAACTCGGCTGGGCTATCATGCACAGTGGCTAGGTGTCAGCGAAGGAGCATTCAGGTTATGCCAGTCACAAAAGAAGAAATTTTAGCAAAAATTGTCGAACAAAAAGTCCAGTTTATTAATCTCCAATTTACCGATATTGTTGGGATTATTAAAAATGTGACGATTCCTGTTTCGCAAATTCACGAAGCACTCGACCATGGCGTTTGGTTCGATGGCTCTTCAATTGAAGGTTTTGCCCGCATCGCCGAAAGCGATATGTATTTGGTTCCCGATCTCAATACTTATGCAGTGATTCCATGGGAGAGCACTGGCGATTATATTACTGCGCGTTTTATTTGCGATGTCTACACGCCTGATGATCAACCATTTGCTGGTGACCCACGCCATGTGCTCAAACGCACGCTGGCCCAAGCCGCCGAATTAGGCTTTATCTACAATACTGGGCCTGAATTAGAGTTTTTCTTGTTTAAGCCAGGCCCGAACGGCGAGTTGATTCCGTTGCCGCACGATGCAGCGGGCTATTTTGATGTTTCAACTGATTATGCCACCCATATTCGTCGCCAGATGGTGGCTTCATTGCAAACCTTTGGCATCAAAGTCGAAGCGAGCCATCACGAAGTGGCGATTGGCCAGCATGAAATTGATTTTGAATATGGCGATGCCTTGACGACCGCCGATCATACCGTCACTTTTCGCACGGTACTGAAGGCAATTGCTCAATTAAATGGCTTACATGCCACTTTTATGCCCAAGCCAATCGCTGGGATTAATGGGTCGGGCATGCACGTTCATCAGAGTTTGTCATCGATCGTAACGGGTCGCAACGAGTTTCATGATCACGAAACTAACAACTTATCGTTATTGGCGCAGCATTTTACCGCAGGCTTGCTTGACCATGCTTTGGGCATGACTGCCGTGCTAGCGCCGTTGGTCAACTCCTATAAACGGCTCGTGCCTGGCTACGAAGCACCGATTTACGTTAGTTGGGGCCGCACCAACCGCTCAGCACTCGTGCGTATTCCACGGATCAGCGCTGGCCGCTCGAACCAAGCCACTCGGATTGAGTTACGTTGCCCTGACCCATCGGCCAATCCCTATTTGGCTTTCTCGGTGATGTTGGCTGCTGGGCTTGATGGTATTAAGCGCAAACTCATGCCGCCACCCTCAGCCGAAGAAGATTTGTACCATGTTGACCCAATTGCCCGTGGCTTGAAAACTTTGCCCGTTTCATTGGGCGAGGCTTTAGAAGAATTAAAGCGCGATAGTGTGATTCAAGAAGCCTTGGGCGAACACATTTACGAGCGCTATATCGAGGCCAAAACCCAAGAATGGGATGCCTACCGCCGCCACGTCTCACAATGGGAGCTTGACCGCTATTTGCCAATTTATTAGCAATTGGGGATCGGTTGTTGGGGAGCGGGGATCGGAAGGAGAATAAGGCTATCGGCTATGGACTGAAGGCTATCGGAACATGTAGTGGAGTTCCCATAGCCTTCAGTCCATAGCCTTGCTTTATCCCTCTGCGTCTCTGCGTTACCTTCTGCCCCAACCACTGATCCTTGCTTAATTCGAAGTACCTCAACTTCATCCTTCATAATTCATCCCTCATCATTTCTCATGACGCAGCGTGTCGAAAATAAAGCTATCTGACGGCATGCAATGCGATATGCTATAATAGCCAATGGTACAAAAGGCCTGTCAACGACGACACAAATCACCTTAAACTACTTAATTTATAGAGGCGTTCTATCCCCGTTGATAGGACGGCCAGGTATGGCTTTTCTTCTTCTGCAACCCTCGATAAAGGAGCCTTGATGGAAAAGCAAGATTTACTTGCCGATTACCGCACGATGGTGCTGATTCGCTCATTTGAAGAACATTGCCAGCAACAGTACACCCGTGCTCGGATCGGCGGCTTCTTGCACTTATATGTTGGGCAAGAAGCAGTCGCGGTTGGTGCGATTGGTGCCTTGAAAGCACAAGATCATTTAGTCACCCACTATCGCGACCACGGCCACGCCCTTGCTCGTGGCTTGGAACCAAAACCTCTGATGGCTGAATTGTTTGGCCGCAGCACTGGCACCGGTAAAGGCAAAGGCGGCTCAATGCACTTTGCTGATAAAAATAAAAATTTCTGGGGCGGTTACGCCATCGTTGGTGCCCACTTGCTGTTGGCCATGGGGATTGCCTACTCGATCAAATACAAGCGCGAAGTGCTTGGCCAAGCTGATCAAGATGGCGTTGTCATGTGTTTCTTTGGCGATGGCGCAACCAATGGCGGCGAATTCTACGAAGCCGTCAGTATGGCCGCATTATATAAATTGCCAATCGTTTTCCTGTGCGAAAACAACGAATTTGCCATGGGTACGCCGCTCAGCGTGCACACTTCGGTCACCGAAATTCACAAAAAAGCTTCGCCATTTATGCCTGGCGAGCGCGTGAATGGCAACGACGTTGAAGAAATGCGTGCTCGCGCCCTTTACGCCGTCAACCATGCCCGCACCGAAGGCCCATATTTCTTAGAAGCGATGACCTATCGTCTCCGTGGTCACTCGGCTGCCGACCCCCAAATGTATCGAACTCGCGACGATATTAATGCTCGGCGTTCCGGCGACCCAATTGCTTTGCTCAAGCAAAAACTGATCGATCAAAACTTGTTGACTGAAAAACAAGCCAAACAAATCGATAAAGAAGTTGAAAAGGAAATGGATGCAGTGGTGCAATTTGCCGAAGAAAGCCCTGCCCCAGACCTGAGCGAAGCATGGACCGAAATCTATTCGAAGCCGCTCTAAGGAGATATCAATGCCCGTTATAACCTACTCGGAAGCCTTGCGCCAAGCATTGCGCGAAGCAATGACCAACGATCCACGGGTGTTTATCATTGGTGAAGATGTTGTTCACTACGATAGCGCTTACGGTGTCACCAAAGGGTTTGAAAAAGAGTTCGGCCCCGAACGCATCAAGGATATGCCAATTGCTGAAGCTGGTTATGCTGGTTTAGGCATCGGCGCTGCGATGAACGGCTTGCGCCCGATCGTGGAAATGATGACCACCAACTTTGCAATTTTGGCGCTGGATATGATTATCAACCACGCTGCCAAATTGCACTATATGTTCGGTGGCCAATTTACCTGCCCAATCGTGTTTCGCATGCCCAATGGCTATGGTCAATTGAGCGCCACCCACTCGCAAGCCTTCGATAACTACTATGCCTACATGCCTGGCTTGAAAGTGGTTGTGCCTGGCACTCCATACGATGCCAAAGGCTTGATGAAGGCCGCGATCGAAGATCCCGATCCCGTGATTTTCATCGAACACACTGGGATCTACAACATCAAGGGCGAAGTGCCAGAAGAAAGCTACACCGTTCCGATTGGCAAATCGAACTTGTTGCGCGATGGCAAAGATGTGACGATCGTGGGCTATGGCCGCATGATTCCTTACTGCCAACAAGCCGTTGAAACCTTGGCAAGCGAAGGCATTGATGCAGCCTTGGTTGACTTGCGCACCATTCGTCCGCTCGACATGGAGCCAGTCTTGGAAAGCTTCCGCAAAACCAACCGCGCTGTAATTGCCACCGAAGAGTGGACATCAGTTGGCGTTGGCTCGGAAATTGCCGCTCGCTTGTATACCGAAGGCTTTGATCACTTGGATGCTCCAATTTGGCGCGTGGGCTTTGACGAAGTGCCAATGCCGTATGCCAAAAACTTGGAAGCCCATGTGGTTCCAAATGCCGATTCAGTCATTCAAGCAGTCAAGAATGTACTGGCAGGCAAGACCCAAAAGATTCGGCAGCAGTAATGTTGAGGTTGGGTGACTTGGCAGCAGGCTAAAGAAAACGGTTTCGTGAATTCTAAGCCTGTTGCCAAGCCACCAACACACGAGGTCACGATGGCGAAGAAACTAGAAATGCCCAAAATGGGCTACGATATGGTCGAAGGTACTTTGGCCAAATGGTTGAAAAAACCAGGCGATGAGGTTTCGCGTGGTGAACCAATTGCTGAAGTCGAAACCGATAAGGTCACGATTGAAATCGAGGCTTTTGAGGCTGGCACAATTTTAAAGTTCTTGGTTAACGAAGGCGATACCGTGCCAGTTGGTGCGCCAATCGCCGAAATTGACGACGGCTCAGGTGATGACGAAGCCGAAGAAGCCAATGCCAGCGTTACGCCCGCCAGCGATGCTCCAGCCGTTGGCGAGGGTGGCGAGGCCGCTCCAAGCGCTCCTGCAGTGGCCGCTCAGCCAGAAAAGGTTGAGGCTACGCCAGCAGCTAGCGCTTCGGCAACCAGCACCGGACGCTTGTTTGCAACCCCAGCCGCTCGCGGTTTGGCCGAACAACGCGGCGTAGATTTGGCTGGACTCAAGGGTTCTGGCCCTGATGGCCGGATTGTCAAGGCCGATGTGTTGGCTGCTGCTGCTGCACCAAAGGTTGCTCCTGCTGCTGCACCAGCCGCCGCGCCAGCTGCTGCCCCTGCTGCACCAGTCACGTCGCCAGTGCCCGCACCAGTTGGCTTGATCTTCGCGCCACCAGCGCCAAACTCGGTCTACACCGAGGAGCCACTCTCGCGCTTGCGTCAAACCGCTGCCAAGCGCATGGTCGAAAGCCAACAACAAGTGCCACCATTCTTCGTTACTTCAACGATTGAAATGGATGCAATTCAAGCCTTGTTGCCTAAGTTGCGTGAAGCTCATGGCGGCAAACTTTCAGTGACTGAATTGTTGCTCAAGGCTTGTGCAATCGCCTTGAAGAAGTTCCCTGCACTCAACTCGACCTTTGCTGGCGATAAGTTGTTGGTTCACAAAGATGTTCACATCAGTGTGGCTGTGGCAACCGATGCTGGCTTGTTGGCTCCGGTCGTGCGCAACTGCGATAGCTTGAGCCTCGGCGCAATCTCCAATCAAATGCGTGATGTGATTGGCCGCACCCGTGATGGCAAAGCTGGCCTCGACGATCTCCAAGGTGGCACGTTCACCGTCAGCAACTTGGGGATGTTCGATGTAACCAACTTCATCGCGATTATCACGCCACCACAAAGCGCAATTTTGGCGGTTGGCAGCACGATTGCCACTCCAGTTGTGCGCGATGGTGAAATTGTGATTCGCCAATTGATGAATGTCACGGTTTCAGCCGACCACCGCGCCACCGATGGGGCAAGCGTTGCCCAGTTCTTGGTTGAACTCAAGAACTTGCTGCAAAACCCATTCAAGCTCTTGCTCTAAACCTTTGAGCATAACAACACTCAGCCCCTTGCTCGTTTCGACGGGCGAGGGGCTTTTTTAATGATGAATTATGAATTATGAGGGATGAAGGCAAAAGCCACAAAACGCAAACGCGTAGAGATTCTTCAGCTATAGGCTGAAGGCTATGGGATCTTGGAATAAGCGATTTGGAATAGACCATAGGCAATGGACAAAATCCTGATCCCTAAGCCCTTCAACCCCAACCCCACATCTTTATCTTTGCGACTCTCCATTAAAAGCCCACATTTCATCCCTCATAATTCATCCCTCATCCTTATTAAAACAGGCCACGGGCTGGTTGTAGTACTTGTTCGCCGAGGTGGATAAAGATTGAACGGCTGCGCCAAGTTTGATAATTAATTTCGCGCGATTGCGCTCGATCATTCAAAAACATGGCTTCCATTTGGCGAGCAAAGGCCGGATTCTTGATTGTGGCATTGATTTCATAATTCGCTGCCAGGCTGCGGGTATCTAAATTGGCGCTGCCCACGGTTGACCACATCCCATCAACGGTCATGGTTTTGGCATGAATCATTGTGCCACGATAGAGCAGCACGCGTGCGCCATGCTCCATCAATTCCCCCAATAAACCACGACAAATCCAATCGACCACGATATTATCGGAGATTTCGGGCACCATAATTTGAATATCGACCCCGCGTTTGGCAGCATCGATCAGCGTTGCCCGAATCAGCGGGTCGGGCAAGAAATAGGCATTCGAAATGTAAATATAGTGTTTGGCATCGTTAATTGCATCAAGGTAGGTTTGGCGAATTGGCAATTGATATTCAATCGGGTCGTTAGCGCAAATTCCCACTTGTTGATCGTTGGTGGTGGAATAGCTCAAATTAATTTTATGTTTTTTATTATATTTATTCCACAGAGCAATAAATTCTTCGGCAATATTGGCAGCAATTGGGCCTTCGATTTTCAAATGGGTATCACGCCAAGTTCGGGCATAGTTGCGGCCAATATTCATGCCACCTAAATAACCAATTTTACCATCGATCACCAAAATTTTGCGATGGGTGCGAATCCACATATTCGTATCGAAAAATGAGCGAATTGATTTGAGGCGGCCAAATTCAAAGACCCGAATATTGCGGCGCTTGCCAAACAACTTAAAGCGTTCGGGAACGTGCAACGTACCAATGCCATCAAAGGTTACATAAATTTTCACACCTTCGCGAGCTTTGCGAATTAACGCTCGTTTGAAGGCTAGCCCAACCTCATCGCGCTCGAAAATATAGCTTTCCAGCAAAATCGATTCTTTGGCTAGGGAAATATCAAACAGCATTTGACGAAAGACTGAGCCACCATCATCAAATAATTGCACGCTATGCTCGCCCAAATCGATTGGCGGCAAATCAAGCTGGGGAAAGCTATTTTCAACGCTGCGATTGCGCAACTTGGCATAAGCCATTAGCGCACCCATCAAGCCCAATTGAGCCAGAATGCTGGCCAGCAGCAAACGTGGCAGTGAAAGCACCCACTCAGTCAGAAACCATAACCCAGCTTTGAGCCAACGCATAGCGATCCTTTCGCAGCTTCAGCCTCAAATCGCCGAGGCCAAGCCCGCTTGTCGCAATTCCAATGCCACCACTATAGCACGGCCACGCTTAAACAAAACAGGCTATCAATTGTTGATAGCCTGTCGTGCTGCGATTTCAATTGCTATTTAGTATGCGCCACGACCAAACAGCACCGCCGGAATCGTCATGATCATAATTCGCAGATCAAGCCAGAGCGACCAGTGTTCGGTGTAGTAAATATCCAAGCGCACCATATCATCGAAGGTGGTGTTGGAGCGGCCTGAGGCTTGCCATAAACCAGTCAAGCCTGGAGTCACTTCCAAACGGCGATAGTGCCATTCTTGATATTGGGCTACTTCGTCGGGCACTTGCGGGCGTGGGCCAACCAAGCTCATTTCGCCGCGCAGCACATTGTAGAGTTGCGGTAGCTCGTCGATGCTGAGTTTGCGCAAAATCCGACCCAAGCGAGTAACCCGTGGGTCGTCTTTGATTTTGAAGAGTGCCCCTTCGGCCTCATTTTGATCCATCAGGCTTTTTTTGAGCGCCTCGGCATTGGGTACCATCGTGCGCAATTTGTAGACCATAAAGGTTTGGCCATGCTTGCCGATGCGTGGTTGGCGAAAAACCACCGGCGCTTGTGGATCAGAGAGTTTGATCATCAAGGCGGCCAAGCCCCAAATTGTGGCCCAAATCGGCGCAGTCAGGCCAATCATCAGTAAATCGGTGCTACGTTTGAACACATAATTCCAGCCGCGAATCACATTCTTTTTCAAGCGCAACAGCGGAATCGTACTCAAGCGCTGAATGCTGACGCGATCGAAGCTCAGTTCATATAAATCGGGGGCGACGCGAAATTCAATATTGAACTTACGGCAAATTGCCACGACTTCGGGTAGGCTGGTGTGCGCCCAAAATGGCAGGGCAATAATCACTTGATCGACATGGCGTTGACGCATAATCTGCTCGAATTGGCTGAGCGTGCCAAGCCAGCGAAATTGCTCACCTGGTGCGGCCACATCGTCGCGATCATCGGGCGGGCCTTCGACATAGCCCAACAAATGATGGCCATGATCGAGCGTATATTGCAATTCTTCCATCACCTGTTTGGCTAGGCCACGATTGCCGACCACCACAACTTGTTCTAAGCCAACGCCGCGTCGCCATGCCCAGCGCCGCAACATGCGCAAACTAATCCGGCCAAACGTCAGCGCCACAATCACGCAAAACCAAACAAACACCATAATCAAGCGCGACCATAAATCGGCGCGATTGATAAATAGCCACATGACCGTGAGGGCAAGGGCAATTGTGGTGCTGGTAACGATAATACTAAACGAATCGAAGGCTGAGGCTGAACGGGGCAGGCGATAAAACCCGCGCCAGTGCAACGTGCTAATCAGCGTCAACATAAACACCAACATCATCGGGTAGAAGGCCGAGAGTTGGCGATATGAAGCTGGGTCGTAAATATCACGACCTAAGCGGACATCGTAACGCAGCCAGTGCGCTACGGCAAAGGCTACTAAAATCAAACATCCATCGAGCAAGGTCAGAGCCAGCCGCGATGTGGTTTGACGCACATCGCGCTGCGAAAAAATCGGTTGGCTGGTAGACCAATCGCTCATCATCCAATCGACTCGTCTTGCCATAACAACTCAGCTTTTTCAATCCGCACAGGATCGCCATGGCGCACACCAGCAGCAAACAGCGCTGCTGAAACGCCCATCGCTTCCAACACCCGTTGGAGCCGATCGAGCGATTCGCTTTGGGCAAAGTTCGTCATTGAAACAAGCCGTTCAATTTTCTCGCCATGGACACGTAACACCCCATCTTCCTCAGTTTCGAGCCAGAAATCATTCGGGTCGATATTGCTGAAGCGGAAGGTCAGAATTTCCTCACTGTACGGCAGGCGGGTAATCCGTTCGGGCATTTCACGTAGAATATCGACAATTCGGCGTTGCAACGGTTGCAGGCCTTGGTTGGTTGCTGCCGAAATTGGAAAGATATTTTCCGGATCAATGCCCCAAGCGATAATTTGTGGACGCATCAATTCGTCAAAGGCCTCGGCATCGGGAATATCGGTTTTGTTCAAGGCGACCAGTTGCGGGCGTTGAGCCAATTCGCTGGAGTAGGCCTTGAGTTCAGCGTTGATCGTCAAGAAATCTTCAAAGGGATCGCGGCCTTCAGTGCCCGCAGCATCGAGCACATGCACCAAAATTCGCGTGCGCTCAATATGGCGCAAGAAATCGTGGCCCAGCCCAACCCCACGGCTGGCTCCTTCGATCAAACCTGGAATATCGGCTACCACAAAGGTAAAATCGTTGAATTCGGCTACGCCTAAATTGGGCGAAAGTGTGGTAAACGGATAATTAGCAATTTTCGGACGCGCAGCGCTGACCATCGAGAGCAAAGTCGATTTGCCCGCGTTGGGGAAGCCGACCAAGCCAACATCAGCAATGACTTTTAATTCAAGTTGCAGCTCACGCTCTTCGCCAGGCTGGCCAAGCTCGGCAATCCGTGGCACTTGATTCGAGGCAGTGGCAAAGTGGGTATTGCCCAAGCCGCCCTTGCCACCACGGGCTACCAACAATTTTTGGCCAGGAAACAACAAATCGACAGTTTGAACTTCGCCCTCAATTTCGGCGCTCACAATCGTACCAGGTGGCACACGAATAAACGTATCTTCGCCTGTGCGGCCACGTTTGCGCTGCCGACCAGCGTTCAAGCCCTTATCGGCTTCAAAATGGGTTTCAAAACGAAAAGGCAATAGCGTATTTAAATGAGGGCTTACCTCAAGATAGACACTCCCGCCACGGCCACCATCGCCACCATCGGGGCCGCCACGCGGAACATATTTTTCTCGGCGGAAAGTGGCCATACCATCGCCACCATCACCAGCTTTGACTGTAATCAGCGCACGATCTATAAAATCAGACATAAAAAGTCACCCGCTTCGTGTGGTTAATTATTCAATTGTGATTGTAACGCAGGATACATGAAGAATCGCATGCTGTCCAATGCGTTTAGACACAAAAACGACGCTCTCGCGAGCGCCGAATAGCTATAACTATACCATAATTTGGCCTAACCTGGGGTGATTTCTTCGGCTGGTTCAATGCCTAACTCATCAGCCCCATCGCTAGCATCAGAATCTGACTGTGGGCCACCGACTGGCACAACTTGATCTTCGGTTGCGCCATGGCTACCATCAACCTCGTTTTCATCAGGCCGAATCGTCTTATCTTCAGCGGTGATTTGGGCTTGTGGGTCGGTCATCGTAGCAACTCCAAACTAAACAAAAGAATATCTGCCCAAGCTCTATGCAAGCCTTATGCCATGAATATTGGAAGGATGAATTATGAATTATGAGGGATGAAGCTAGATGATTCGTGGAATTTGTAGCTAAAAACCTAAACTTAGTGTCCTTCGTGCTCTTCGTGGATCAACAACGCTTATTCCTAAAAACACCAACAGCAGCGACACCGGAGAACCAGTGATGTCGCTGCTGTTGACGAAACAACCGCCGATTACCGCATGATCATCGGCATATAAACTGTTGTTGGCAGGCGACCAACGATATAGGCATAGCCTTCGATCTGGCTGCCAGCAAGGTCGGCTCCCAGAAGCAAATCGCCATGTCCATCGCCAGTAGCGTCGCCCAAACCTGCTACTGCCCGCCCAAGTCGGCCACCGCCAACAACCCCATCAAGGCTAAAGCCCTGTTCTACTGTCAAATTGGCCAAATTAATTGTATTGCTTACTGGTGGCGTGTTGACCACATACACCCGACCTGTATCTGAGCCAAGGCTACTATCAACTCCATAGGCTCCGATAATCAAGCGTTGATCGCTATAACCCACCGAAAAACCAGCCTCATCACCAGCTTGCTCTCCCACGAAGCGCACGGTATTGCTCAACGGTTGAGCCAAATCAAGCGTGCCACTGAAGGCTGACCCATAAATCAAATCAACTCGACCAGCGCCGCCAGCAGGAAATTGATCACTGCCAACTGCCAAATCGCCCCGTTGATCGCCATTCAGATCTCCAGTGCCAACCAAGCTGATGCCAGCGCGATCACTCACTCCAGCCCCAGCAATTACAAAGCCATTCTGGGCCAGCGCTCCGATAGGATATGAGGCGGTGGTGTTAGCACCCCATACGACGGCCACGCTACCAGCAGCGCTACGCCCAAATGGATCGGCCACATACGAGCCTACCAAAATCTCAGGTTTGCCATCGCCGTTCATGTCGCTAGTGCTACCAACCGCGCTACCAGCCCGATCATTAGCAGCAGCACCATCAATCCGATAGCCATAATTGCTAGCAGTTGCCAAATCGAGGGTTGTGGTGGTGGCTTTGCCCCAAACCACATAGGCTGCACCAGCATTATCGGCGCTGGCATCAACCCCAATTGCCCCGATTACGATTTCATTCAAGCCGTCATTATTGAGATCTTCGACCCCAATCAATGCATAGCCCACCCGATCGCCTGCTACAGCACCATCGATCCGATAACCATGATTACCAAGCGCCGCCAAATCGAGGGTTGTGGTGAGCGAGCCGCCCCAAACCACAAACACACTGCCAGCAGTCGCTCGGCCATTGGGCGATTCGCCCCACGCACCGATGGCAACGTCGTCGATTTGGTCGCCGTTGACATCGCCAAGGCCAGTGACGCTCCAGCCAGATGAAGCACCCTCACTGGCCCCATAAATTGCCACGCCCCGTTCGGCCAGATCGGGGGCTTGCAAGGTTGCGGTAAGTGCTTGACCCCAAATCAGATAGCTGGTGCCAGCGTTGTTGCGACCCAACGGGTCGGCTACCCAAGCACCGACCAAGCTATCGGCCAAGCCATCTTGATTAATATCGCCAACGTCGGCCACGGCATAACCAGCATGTTCGCCAGCACCGCCCGTAAACGCCACAATTGTTGTTTCGGCGAGACTTTCGCTGAATTGCTGGGATTCAGCGAAAGCCCAACCACTTAATCCAAGGGCAATGCCACAGCCGCATAACCCAAGTAATTGACGCAATTTCAAACCAGACCCTCCAAGAACGTGTGCTACGATGAGTTTAGACGGTTATTTCCGACTAAATTGTTTTTATATCGCGAGACTATACTCGATCTTCAAATTCACGTCAAACTGGTATACTAAAGGGAGTTTTTGGCTTGATTAGAGGTATCTAGAAGGAGTGCCCATGGTTCGGGTCTTATTTGTTTGTTTAGGCAATATTTGTCGTTCGCCCATGGCCGAGGGCATTATGCGCCACTTGGTCGAGCAACGAAAGCTTAGTCATGCGATCGAAGTCGATTCGGCGGGCACGAGCCATTATCACATTGGCGATGAGCCGCACCACGGAACTATGCGCATTTTGCGCCACAATGGCATTAGCTTGAGCCATCGAGGTCGCCAATTTGGCAAAATTGATCAACAGAATTTTGATTATTTGATCGCGATGGATACGCAAAATCGCCGTGATATGCAGGCGGTTTTAGGCTCAAACGGGGCTGAAGTACGCTTGATTCTTGATTACATTCCCAACGGAGTCAAAGGCCGCGACGTGCCTGACCCTTGGTATACTGGCAATTTTGAGGAAGTCTATGCGATGTTGCACACTGCCTGTAATGCTTTGCTTGATGAAATTGTGGCAACAAAACTCTAAGATTTTTAACATCAAATCCCCGCTAGCCATCACTAATGCGTAGCTAGCGGGGATTTCTAATTAATTTCAGCCAAGATTCAGCAAATCGCGCAAAAAGACCGCTGTGTGCGAAGTTGGATGTAAGGCCACTTCTTCAGGCGTGCCTTGGGCGATAATATAGCCACCGCCAGTGCCACCCTCAGGCCCAAGATCAATAATCCAATCGGCGGTTTTGATCACATCAAGGCTGTGTTCAATCACCAGAACCGTATTACCAGCCTTGACCAAGCGCTGAATGACCCGCAACAGATTTTGTACATCGGCGAAGTGCAAGCCGGTAGTTGGCTCATCGAGAATGTAGATTGTGCGGCCAGTGGCCACCCGCGCCAATTCTTTGGCCAATTTGACCCGCTGAGCCTCGCCACCAGAGAGCGTCGTAGCCGATTGGCCAAGTTTGATGTAATCCAAGCCAACATCGTGCAAGGTTTGCAGCACTCGCTTGAGTTTGGGGTGGTTCTCGAAGAATTCGAGCGCGGTGTGCACATCCATATCCAGCACATCGGAAATGGTTTTGCCTTTGTAGCGCACTTGTAAAGTTTCGCGATTGTAACGTTTGCCCTTGCACTCATCGCAGCGCACCCACACATCCGCCAAGAAGTGCATTTCGATCTTTTGCTCGCCATTGCCTTGGCAGGCTTCACAGCGCCCACCTTTGACATTGAACGAGAAGCGGCCTGGCTCATAGCCGCGCAGTTTAGCATCAGGCGTATTAGCAAACACCTCACGAATCTGATCAAACAACTTGACGTAGGTTGCAGGATTCGAGCGCGGCGTGCGGCCAATCGGCTGTTGATCAATATCGATCACTTTATCAAGTTGCTCTAAACCTTCAAGCGTATCGTATTTGCCAACCCGCAACTGGGCGCGATTGAGCAAATTTGCCAAGGCTGGATAGAGCGTTTCGGTGATTAATGACGATTTGCCTGAGCCAGAAACCCCAGTTACCGCGACCAGCGTGCCCAAAGGAATCGTAATATCAAGGTTGTTGAGGTTATTGTGAGTTGCACCGTGCAAAGTAATATGGCCATGCGCAGGCCGACGGGTTGGCGGCACTTCAATTTTCAAGCGCCCCGACAAATAGCTACCAGTCAATGAGCCATTACTGCTGATATATTCGGGCCGACCTTCAGCGACCACCTTGCCGCCGTTGACTCCTGCACCAGGCCCGAAGTCTACCAGCCAATCGGCGGCTTTCATGGTATCTTCGTCGTGCTCAACCACAATCACGGTGTTACCAAGGTCGCGCAGTTTAGTCAAAGTATCGATCAATTTGCGATTATCACGTTGATGCAAGCCAATTGATGGCTCGTCGAGAATATACATCACACCCATCAAGCCAGCCCCAATTTGTGAAGCCAAGCGGATGCGCTGAGCCTCACCGCCAGACAGCGAGGGAGCCGAGCGATCAAGCGTGAGATAGTGCAAACCAACATTCAACAAAAAGCCCAAGCGCTCACGAATTTCTTTGAGCACTTCGCCAGCAATTTCCAATTGCCGACCATCGAGTTTGGTCGGTGTTGGCGCGGCGGACAACAGCGGCAACACTGTGGTATCTAAACCATCGCGGCTAACCCAGTGGGCATCGCTGCCAGTTAAACCACAGGCCCATGCATAGCCTTGCGCCACAGTTTTGGCACAAATTTGTTGCACATTTTCATCACCAACCGTCACTGCCAAACTTTCAGGCCGCAGTTTCGCCCCATGGCAGGCATGACAAGGCTGATCGCTCATCCATTGTTGGTAATGCTCGCGCATATTTTCAACGCCAGTTTGCTGGAAACGGCGCATAATTTCTGCACCCAAGCCTTCCCAACGACGATAATACTCACCCTTGGACTGACCTTCGCTCCAAACATGCTTGACCTTTTCACTGCCAGAGCCTTGCATCAAAATTTCGCGTACCTGTGGGCTGAGGTCTTTCCATGGGGTATCGAGATCGAATTGATAGTGGGCGGCGATGGCTTGCAGAGCGCGATAGCCCCAGCTACCAACTTTTTTGCGCAACTCACCCCAATAGGTTACCGCGCCATCGTGCAACGATAAATTCGGGTTTGGCACGAGCAGTTCTGCATCAACTTCTAAGCGCGTGCCCAAGCCAGCACATTCAGGGCAAGCTCCTTGCGGCGCATTGAACGAAAACATCTGTGGGTTGAGTTCAAGGAACGAGATGCCACAATCAACACAGGCATAATCCTCGCTCATCACAATATCGCCCGCAGCGTTCATGCCGCTAATGCTTGATTCTTCCTCGGGCAACAATTCTTCTTCATTAACTTCGGCAGCAACCGCTTTGGCCTTGGCTTTTTTCGATTTTGATTTTTCGGTTTGTTGGGCAAACTCAGGAATAGCGATAATAATTGTGCCATTGGCGGTGCGTAGAGCAGTTTCAACACTATCGTTGAGCCGTGAACGAAAGGTTTCGTCGTCGTCGGTTGGCACGACCAAGCGATCAACCACAATATCAATTGTATGTTTAACTTTTTTATTGAGTTTAATGTCATCTTGCAAATCGCGAATTTCGCCATCGACCCGTGCCCGCGAAAACCCCTGCGAGCGGGCATCATCGAAAATATCTTTGTATTCGCCTTTGCGAGCGGCTACCATCGGCGCTAAAAGCATAAAGCGCGTGCCTTTGGGCAACTCTAGCACCCGATTGACCATTTGTTCAGCAGTTTGCGAGCCAATGGCTTTACCACATTTATGGCAATGTGGCACGCCAATCCGCGCAAACAAGACCCGCAAATAATCATAAATTTCGGTGACCGTGCCCACCGTTGAGCGCGGATTTTTCGAAGCCGATTTTTGTTCGATGGCAATTGCTGGCGAAAGCCCACCAATGAAATCGACCTTGGGCTTTTCGAGTTGGCCTAAAAACTGGCGGGCATACGAGGAAAGCGATTCAACATAGCGGCGCTGGCCTTCAGCATATAAGGTATCAAAGGCTAACGATGACTTGCCTGAGCCAGAAACCCCCGTCAACACAACTAATTGATCGCGTGGTAGTTCGATGTCGATATTTTTAAGATTGTGCTCACGTGCGCCCTTGATGACAATTTTATCCTGCGCCATACACCCGCCTTTATCGTAAAATCTATAGTATTCAAGCGCAATTTTGCTGCTTGAACAGGAAAAAGCCCCGAACGTTGCTCTCATGGCAGCGCTTGGGGAATTGATTAATCGAACAGACGTGTTCATTATAACAGAGTTTGCCCGCCATGATCCGCGACTTTTGAATGAACTTTGTTAACTGAGGGCTGAGGGATGAAGGATGAAGGATGAAATTTTTAATACAGAGTCACACAGGGATGATTGCTCTAATCAAGTGGCCTTCATAATTCATCCCTCATAATTCATCCCTCTATTTATGGTATGCTTCAAATGATGATTTGTTGAGATTACCCCGCGATGGCGATTGCATGATATTTTTGGGATTATTCCTCATTATAGGATTGAGTGGCTGGTGGATTGCCCGCAAAACAACCCTCGATTGGCGGGTAGTTGGGCTGCGCTTGGCGAGCTTAGCTTGTATTTTGCTAGCACTGGCCTTGCCTCGCAACCAAGCCAATCAACAATCCAAGCCCTTGATTTTGCTGGTTGATCAATCGGCCAATTTGCCTAGCGAGTTGCGTGATGCTGCTTGGAATGAGGCCGTGAACTTCTACCAACAACAAATCGAGCAACGTCCAGTGCGCTTGTTGGCCTTTGGGGCCGATGTGCGGGTGAGCCAAACCGACCAGCGCCCAGCAATTGATCCCAATGGCAGCGATTTGGCGGGAGCGTTGCAATTTGCGAGTGGTTTATTGCCGCAAGGTGGCGATATTATTCTGCTCAGCGATGGCGCTAGCACGACCACCAATGGGCAAAATCAGGTCAGCACATTTGCGCAACGCTCAATTCGTTTGCATGGTGTGCCAATCAGCTACCCCGAAACCGATATTCGGGTGGAATCGCTGATTGTGCCGCCAGCTTTGCGCGAAGGCGAGCGATTTAGTGCCGATGTGGTGCTCTATTCGAGTGTTGATGGTCAAGTGCGCCTCGAATTAAGCAGCGACGGCGTGGGCTTGGCGGGCCAAACCATCAACGTAACCCAAGGCCGTAATCTGGTTTCATTTCAATCGACCGCTGGTGCTCGCGGCTTTCATCGTTTTCAGGCAATGTTGCTTGCGACTAACGATCAGCAACCTGCCAATAATCAACTTGATGCTTGGACGGTGGTTGGGCCACCGCCGCGAGTATTGATCATCGAACGCTCGCCAGATAGCTCGGCCAACTTGCGCGATGCTTTAGAAGCTGCCAATTTAGTGACAGAAGCCTTACGCCCTGCAGCCTTGCCAACCAGCCTCAGCCAACTCAGGGTCTACGATTCAATTGTGCTTCAAGATATTTCTGCCAACGATTTAAGCCTTGATCAACAATTGGCCTTGCGTGAATTTGTGCGCAGCCTTGGCCATGGTGTGGTTGTATTAGGTGGAACCAATAGTTATAACTTAGGCAGTTATGCTGGCACGCCGCTCGAAGAATTATTGCCTGTTTCGATGGAGCCGCCGCCTCGCCGTGAGCGCCCAACCGTCACTTTGCTGTTAATTCTGGATCGCTCGGCAAGTATGTTGGGCGAGACGGGCAAAGATAAATTTAGCCTTGCCAAAGCCGCCGCAATTGCCGCAACCGATTCGTTGGGAGCCGATGATACGATTGGCGTGCTGGCCTTCGATGATACCAACGATTGGACTGTAACCTTTACCAAAGTTGGCCAAGGTGTGCAACTAAGCGAAATTCAAAATAGCATTGCTAGCTTAAGTGCTGGTGGTGGTACTAATATTTATGCTGCGTTGGAAGTTGGTATGGGTGGGTTGGCCCAACAAACAGGCAAAGTGCGGCATGCTGTGCTGTTGACTGATGGTCGTTCTGGCGGCGAAAGCTCCTACGAATCGCTGATTGCGCCGCTACGCGCCCAAGGCATCACGCTTTCAACGATTGCGATCGGCGGCGATGCTGATACCGTGCTGCTCGAATCGTTGGCCAAATTGGGTGCTGGACGCTATCATTTCGCCTCTAGACCCGATGATTTGCCGCGATTGACCTTGCAAGAAGCCGAAATTGCCCGCGAAAATCCATTAACTGAAGGTCAATTTCAGGCCAACCTCGCCACCCCGCACCCCGCTATTCGTGGCCTGAACCTCAGCGAAATTCCGCCGTTTGGTGGTTATGTAGCAGTGACACCCAAGCCTGAGGCTGAGCAATTATTGACCACCACCGAAGGTGATATTTTGCTGGCAACTTGGCAATATGGGCTTGGCCGCGCTACTGCTTTTACCTCGGATAGCGGCGAACGTTGGACTGCCACATGGCGACCTTGGCCTAACTGGGGCAATACCCTCGCACAAATTATCGCCGCAACCTACCCCAACCCAGCCCGTGGCGACCTACGAATCAGCAGCGAATTGCAACAGAATCAAGCAATTATCACCCTCGATGCTCAAGCTGAAACGGGCGAACTCTACGATTTGGCTGATGTAGGCTTGCGAGTGCTGGCTCCCGATGGCAGTGAACAAATCTTGCGTGCCCCCCAAATTGCGCCAGGTCGTTATCAGGCGCTGGCTGATGCCCCCCAAACTGGCGCATACCATATTTTGGCAGCGTTGGAGCAAGGCCCAAATCGGCTCGAAACCCAAGCTGGCGTGATTCATCCCTACAATCGTGAATGGGCGGTTTCGGCAAACCCCGCACTGTTGGAGCAATTGGTCGGGCTGGGGCAAGGCCAAATCGGCAGTTTAGAGCAAATTGCTCCAAGCCTGCAAGTTGCCAACCAAACCAGCAATAGCCAATGGTGGCCGTGGCTGATTGCGCTTGCCTTAGGTTTATGGTTGGTTGAAATTGCCATCCGCCGTGGAGTTATTCGCTGATAAGGCTAAAGCGGACGAATCTCATCATCTTGGATTTGGGTCAGTATGCCGTTGATATAGGTTGGATCAAGTCCAAAACGATGACCACAGAGAATGCCTAGCCCTTTGCTGCCACGCCGATACTCGCAGCCCAAGCATTGTTCAAATTTGGCAGGAGCATCATATAACGTGCATTGATCGCTGCGATTGCTGCCAAAGCTAATTAATTTTGGCGGAGTTGATTGTTCAACAGGTTGATCATTAAATAAGGCACGAGCAACTTTTTTGCGCATACTGGCCTCCTTGGTGTGGGGATGTGGCATATTTTAGCATGGTTAGGGTTGGGCGTGGGTTTGCAACCACATCTGTTGGCCATCGCTGCGAATATGCACCGAGCCATCGAGTTTTTCGTGGAGCAAGCGCCGCTCTTGACTGCCCCGCGCAAAATAGCTGCGCGGATCTTGTTGTTCCGTTTGGCCTTGACTGTAAATTAGGGCTTGTGCACCACAGCGGCTGGCCAGCAAACGATCATCGCCGCGCGACCATGGCCAAATCAAAACTTGGCATTGATTTGCTGCTACCGCCAATTGTCTGGCAACGTGATCGCTTGGGTTGAGGCCGATCAGGCTGTGCCATGCTCCAAACTGGAGCTGAATAATCGCTTGCGATCGGGCGCTGGGTGCAGCGAGAATCGTCAGTTGCACCTGATCTACTGTTATTTTTTGGCCTGATTCGATCAATACCACCCTGCTCCGTTGTTTGGTCAAGGCTTGGGCTAGCTCAGCAGCAACAGGATTTGGCTCGAAAGCAGGGGCTAGCACCAAATTAATCTGATAACTACGGGCTAATGCCAAGGCTCCACTTAATTGTTGTGGCTCGTTACTGGTCAAGACTAATAGATCAATCTGGCGTTGCCAAAATGGCAAGCGTTGACCCATAATGGCCATAATCGCCACTGGATCAGTGCTTGCATCGATGATAATCTGCTTGGCGTTGGGCGTTTGCACCAAAACACTATTGCCAGCAATCGCTGGTACGAATAGGTGAATATTGCCATCAGGACGATGTTGCCAGGCTTGCCAAGCGATTACTAGGCAGCTTAGCACGATAATTCGCCCAAGCCAGCGCTGCCAACCGCTCAATTGCTGCCAACGTTGCCAAAACTGTTGCATAAAATCACTCCTTGGAACGTTAATCACTTAGAGCCACAGATTGGCGAAAATTGGCATGACCGCGCGAATGTTGGGCATTTGCGACGCTGCTGCTGTTAGTGCGCTTGGAGGCAATGATGACCACAGCTTGGTTGACTCAATGGCTGGCCAAACAACGCTTAAATCCCCAATATCAACAAGGGGCAACATTGCACCAAGCCTTGCAATTGGTGCTCTACGATTGGATTCCCGCAGTATTCGAGGGTTTGGAGCAACAAGCCAAAGCCAATTGTTGGCCCGATCAAGGTTTTAGCCAACGAATAACTGCCAGCGCCAAGCAACTGGCACTGTGGCATGGCAATCCCCAACGCTATTGCGACTTGCATCAACAGCAAACCAACTTACCTTTACAACTCCCCAGCAGCTGGCAGGCCGACCAACCAACCCTGAGCGCCAAACAAATCGATGCTTTGCGCTCGTTTTGTAGCAGCGTGAGCAGTGATCCGCGCTCAGCCAGCTGGACGATTTGCATTGCCGATGAGGCTGAATTGTATGCTTGCGAGTTGCATGCCTATGCGCTGTTTGGCGATATTGCCGCGCTGTGGCAGCCAATTATCCAAGGTTTGGCCAAACTAAATGAACTTGAAGCAGTGATTAGTTTGATTTTGCTTCAGCGCGATTTAGCCGATTATGTTGGGATTATGGCGAGTTTCAAGCGTGCTCAACAGGCACATCCCAAGGCTGCCGAACAGCTTGTGCCTTGGCTCGACGATCAGCTAAAACCTGCTTTGATCGATGATTTGCGGGCGATGCTTGAGGCAGTTTTGCTAGCCTATCAACTACATAATACAGATGATCAAGCGTTGCTCCAAGCCTTGCAGCAAGCAATTATGGCGCTAACTCCAGCCGAAGTTGGGCCCGACGATGGTAAAGGTGAAGAAGCGCCTGCGCCAGCTCCGCAACGTGGCGTGCCGTTGCCAGCAGTTAATTTGCCAATGCCGAATATTTTGCGCTTTGCTACGCCCAAAAATTCACTTTTGCAGCAACTAAAAACTCATTGGCAGGCTTTGTTGGCGGGGGTTTTGGTCGATGAGCAGCTTGGGGCACGCCATCGGATGGTACTGCAATGGTGGCTGGCCTGGACTGAACATCAATTATTTAATGTAGTGCAAGCCCAAGCCTTGCTCGCCGAAATTCCTAGCACAACTGCGCCATTGGGTTTATTGACCGAGGCCTTGCGAGGCGAATTGGCTTTTTTAGCAGGCCAACCTGAATTAGCCCAACACTGTTTTGCCACAACCCTTGCAGCCAGTCAGCAATTAATCAGCGAGCCAACTTTTGCCAACCAAACCAGCCAAAATCAGGCTTTTGGTGGCTTATTGGCCCAATGGCAGGGCAATAGTTTGGTGATGTTGGGCGATTACGCGGCGGCTGAGCAGTGCTATGTCAAACTTACCAATTTGCTGGCCGCTGATGATCGTGAAGGCCAATGTTTGGCAGCGATCAATCGGGGCAATATCGCCTTTGTCCGCAATAATTTGCTTGATCATCGCGGCTATGTGAGCTACGACAAAACCGAGCAAGTGTTATTGCGCGGCGATAAACCACCCGAACACTTTCTAGGGCTGAAATATACCAAGCATCGCCAAGCGCTTGTTCAAGCCCAACAAGCTTATGCCGAAGCATTAACCTTGGCTGAGCAAGAGCCAAATTTGGCTCAATATCGCAGCTTGATCATCGCCAATCAAGCCAATATTGCTTGGCTCCAGGCTAATTTGCTGCTTGAGGCTAGTTGGTTTTCCAGCGAGTTAGCGGCAAGTTTGCAGGATTTAGGTGAGCCAGCTCAGCTTTATCAACAAGCCTTGGCATTGTTGCAACAAGCCTTGGCACTGCTCAACCAAACCACGGCAGATCGGGTGCTGCAAGCGGTGTTGTTTGCCAATATCAGCGAAGTTCAATTATTGCTGAAGCAGCCAGCCGAAGCCTTGAATTCTGCCCAAAACTGCTTGAAAGCGCTGAATCTGAGCGATCTCAAGCCCCAAGCGGCCCTGAAACAAGCCCAAATGCGTGGCGTGTTGATTCCCGATGCTGGCTGGCGGGTTTGGTTGACCATGGCACGAGCCTACGAAGCACTCAACGATCTAGCCAAAGCCCAACCAGCCTATGCCAATGCCTGCGAATTAGTCCAAGTGTTGCGCAATAATGTGCAGCAAAGCGATTGGCAAATGGCCGCGCTGCAAGATAAATTTCAGGTGTTCGAATGCGCGATGCATTTTCATTTCAAGCATTCCAGCGACCACACGAGCGTATTGCAATTGAGTGAAAGTTTGCGTGCCCATGGCTTTGAACAATTGCTTGAGGCCAGCCAAATTGATCGTGAGCGCGAACTCAGCCCTGAGTTAAAGCAGCAACGGCGAGCCTTGGCCGCCGCGTTGGCCGCGCGAAGCATGGCAATTCGTTTAGCCATGCAGCAGCCTGCTGGCGATGATTTAGTTAAATTATTGAATGATCAACGAGCAGCCTTCGCCGAGTGGCAAGCGCTTCAGAGCAATATCGCTCAAGCCTTGGAAAGCCAAAATCAAGAACTTCAGCCGCAACTGGTAACGTGGCCAAGCTTGCAAGCAGCCTTGAGCGAACGTCCCAACACGGTGATTTTGAGCTTTACGATTGGCAGCGAATGGAGCTATTTGCTGTATACCGATGGTCAGCAGTTGCAAGCATTTGAGCTAGCCTGCCGCGCCAAAATTGAATATGCCGTGGCCCGCTTAATTTGGTATGCCCAGCGTGGGGCAGCGCGTTGGCAAGAATTTGTGCGAGCTAATCGCCATGTTGTTGAGTGTTTGTTAGGGCCGCTTTGGGCGGCAGGGCTAAAAGAGCAGTTGCGTGGCAAACAATTAATCATCATTCCAGATGGGATTTTGTATTATTTGCCGTTTGATTTGCTGTTTTTCGATGACCCAGTTGATGCCAACCAGCAGCCGCTTGATCCAGCGACCTATCGCCAAAAAGCGCCTGATCAAGCTACGCCTGAGCAAATTTGCCGTGATCTCGTGCCATTTTATTGGCTGAATCACGCCACGATCTCTACTGCTCAATCGATTAGCCTTTGGCTGCAACTTCAGCGACAAGCAGCAACTCAAGCGGCAAATCTAGCGCTGGGCGTTTACAACATCAATTATCAAACCAATGTGCCAAGCGTCTACCCAGGCCATATCTATGCCCAAGAATTGATGATTAGCTACAACGATTTGAGCCAAACCAGTGTGCTCAGTAAGGTATTGGGCGATTTAGATGCGCATGGAACTACCCTTCAATTAACTGCTTGGCAGCCAGATCACACGCCCTATCAAGCTGAATTTCAATCCAACGAAGCCAATTTCAAGCGCATTTTGGCTGAGCAGGCCATGCGCTACATTATTTTTGCGGGCCATGGCGTGTTCAACGATAAATATCCGCAATTTTCGGGCTTGGTGTTTAATTTGGCCGCGCCTGATGGCAGCAGCGATCAGAGCGGGCAAGATGGATTTTTGGGCATTCATGACCTTTTTGAATTACGCATGCCTCATACCGAATTGATTTTTTTGGCAGCATGCCAAGGTGGTTTGGGCCTAATCTCGCGTGGCGAGGGCATCAATGGCTTGACCCGCGCCTTGATGTTTCGCGGTAGTCCGACAATTATTGCTAGCTTATGGTCGGTTGATGTGTTGGCAACCATGGATTTAGTTGAGGCTTATTTCGAGTTGCTGAGCCAACAACCAACCGCTGATAAAGCCGAAATCTTGACCAAAGCTAAGCAAAAAATGCTGGCCCAGCCCGATAAACCACATTTAGTCCATCCATTTTATTGGGCCGCTTTTATTCCAATTGGAAAGCGTTAGAAGGAGCAATCTATGCCAAAGCGTTTGTTGGTCGTGGCGATTGGAGTCAGTGTCTATGCCAATCCGGCGATTCCACCGTTGCCAACTTGTCGTGATGATGCCCAAGTTTTTTTAAATGCGCTACGACCCTTGAGCACCCAGCCCTTGCTTGAGCGAGTTTTGTTTGATGATCAAGCGACCAAAGCCAATATTCAGGCGACGTTGGAATGGTTGGCAGGCGAAGTCGCCGCTGATGATCTAGCGATTGTCTATTATTCAGGCCATGGAGCCAGCTTCGATGACGATAATGGCGATGAAAGCGATGGCAAAGAGGAGTTTTTGTGTCCATATGAATGCGGTATGGAGCAAGGGGTAGGCAGTTTTGTGCGCGATGATGAATTACGAGTTTGGCTGACTCCAATCCGTGAAAAAGCTCCGTTGTTGGTGGTGCTCGACGCTTGCCATAGTGGTACAGGTGCGATGGCTCCGGCAGGCTTGATCGCCAAAGAATTACCCGCAGGCTTGGTTAAGCAAATTATTGGCAATGCCACAATTCCGGCTGGCACTGGTGGCGATCCAATTCCGGCCAATCAAGTGCTTTTGGCTGGCTGCCAAGATAGCGAACAATCCTACATTCTGCCTGGCGAGCCAAACTCGTTGTTCACGGCCAAGTTGGTTGAGCAAATCGCCGCTGGCCAAACTACTGATATTCAAAGCCTATTTGAGGCAACCTACAATGCCGTGCTTGACGCTAGTGATTTGGCGGGCATTCAGCAAACCCCGAAGATTAGCAATGGCTTGAGTGCGCCGCTTGCGCTACGATCAGCCTAACCCGAATATCCCCTCTGCGGGGGAATCAAAACAGGACGAACAACAAGGCAAATAATTGACAAAGGGGGGATAATAAAGCGAATCTAGATAGCTAAGGAATCCCCTCTATGGTTATGCGCTTGCAAGCCTGGCTTCAACGTTTGCCCCAACAACATGTGGTCGAACGTCGCCAAGCAATGTTGCTACAGCATATGGTACTCACGCTAATCCTAGTTTCGGCGATTGGAGTTATTACCGCACCGATCACTAGCGGCTCCTCGAACCAAATGCTGTTGGCGGCTGTGTGCTATGGCGTGATGGGCTTGAGTTCGTTATTAGTGCTATGGCGAATCCGCTTTAATGCATTGCAACAAGCAATTTTAATTTTACTCAGCAACTTTTTGATTCAATTGCTGATTTCATTTTGGGCAATTGGCGTATATACCCAAGCGGTTGGTTTTACGCTGGTTTCATTTTCGATGCCAATTGTGTTGGCTGGTTTGTTGAGCAATCGGCGAGTCGTTTTAGCCATGACCAGCCTATCGCTGACGATTTTTCTGCTAATTGGATTGGCTGAATCGCGTGGCTTAGCAGGTAAATTGTTGTTGCCAATTAATCTCCAAGCAATCGTTGGTACATTTACCTTGCTCACAATTCTTCAGGCGGTGATTGTTGATCGTTTTGGTAGCAACCTACGCCACACCTTACACGAAGCTTTAGAGCGCGATGCCAAACTGAATCAATTACGCGATTCGCTTGAAACCACCGTCAACGAACGAACCACTAGCCTGAGCCAAGCGCTAGCCGAGCTTGAACAACGCGAACTTGATTTACAACACACCTTAACGACTCTGCAACATAGCAAACAGATTTTTACCCAGCTTAGCACGCCAGTCTTGCCAATTTTGCCGCGAATTTTGGTTATTCCCTTGGTTGGCGAGGTTTCGGGCGAGCGGGCTGAAGCGTTTGCCGAGAATATTTTCAACGCGATTGAGTACAACAAAGCTCATACGATCATTCTTGATGTAACGGGCGTAACCACCATCGACACCTTTATCGGCAAGGCTTTGCTACATATCGCTGGAACTGTGCGGTTTCTTGAGGTTCGCACTATTTTGGTCGGTTTACGGCCCGAAGTTGCCGAAACGCTGATCGCACTTCACATCAATTTTCCAGCGATTCAGACCTTTGCCAATCTTGAACAAGCAGTCTTATCGCTGATTAATCAACGACTTGAATTGAACTAGCACCGCAGAGGAGCAGGCTATGCTGAGTCGCTGGCGTTTATGGCTTGATCAATTACCGCAAACCAATCTGATTGAACGTCGCCAATCCCGTGCGTTCCAAGCGATTGTGCTGGGTTTATTTGGAATCGCGCTTGTGGGAGTGCTCAGTTCAGCGGTTATTTTTGTGGTTTTTCCGGCAACCCCCGATACCTTCAAACAACTATTGATGGCGATGGGAGCTTATTCAACTATGGGCATCGGCGCGGCGATTGCGCTCCAGCAGCTACGCCGCAATCATTTGCAACGAGCAGCAATGATTGTGAGTGCCAGCATTCAATTGATGTTATTAATCGGCTATGCGGTCGTTGGGATTTTACGTGAAAATAGCACCTATGGTTTTGTCTTTTTTACGATTCCTTTAATTATGAGTGCGTTACTAAATAACCGTAAAGTTTTAATGTTGAATGCAATTACCTCAATTGTAATTGTGGCTTCAATTGGTGCACTCGAATCGGCTGGTATTTTACAACCAATCGATATGATCGAAAATTTTTGGGTTATTTTTGTGACGATGACGATTGCAATTGTAAGTCAAGCCTTATTGGTTGAGCGGTTTGGTAGTAGCTTGCACATGGAGATTTACAATTTATTGCAACGTGAAGATGAATCACAACAATTAAAGCATTTATTAGAGCAAAAAGTTACCGAGCGCAACCAACGCTTACAACAAGCGCTGAATGATTTAGCCCAACGTGAAAAAGTTCTGCAACAAGCCCTCAGCGAATTACAAACGAGTCAAACGATTGTGGCTCAATTAAATATTCCAGTTATTCCAGTTTTGCCACGTGTGTTGATCGCGCCCTTGATTGGCGAAATGACTGCTGAGCATGCTCAAGCGTTACGCCACGATATTTTTGCAGCAATTGAACGGTCAAGTGCCCATACGATCATTTTGGATATTACGGGTGTTTCGTTGATCGATCGAGTTGTAGCTGAAACGATTATTCAAATTGCCAAGGCCGCTCAACTGCTTGGCACCAAAACCATTTTGGTTGGCTTGCGCCCTGAAGTTGCCACAGCCTTAGTTTCGCTTGATATGCAGGCAAATTTGGTAAAAAATTATCTGACGCTCGAAAAAGCCATCCAATCACTGCTCCAAACCCATATACGGCGAGCAGCTTAATCAATGTCGTCCCCTTCGGTTTCATCAGCTTCGCTATTTGATTGCAACTCTTGCCAAAGTTGATCAAGCACAGGTTTGATTGTGTCGAAGCCAAAGCCGCGTCGTTGCAGTAAGCCCGCCATTTTACGGCTAAACGCCATTTTGGTTGGCTCGTTGGCGTAGCGCCGCAAAGCAGTACGCGCCACACTGAAAGCTCGTGCTTGTTCCTCATCTTGGTCGGTTAATTCATGCAACACTTCGCTAATTAATTCGCGTTTGACCCCTTTTTGGCTCAGCTCTGCTTGAATCGCTCTGGCTCCCTTAGGCCGATGTTGCTGGCGATTCTCGACCCAAAACCGCGCAAAGGCTTCATCATTAACCAAACCAAGCTGAGCCAGTTTTTCAAGCGCAAAATCGATATGTTCATCGGGAAATTCACGTTGGCGTAGGCGGGTGCGAATTTCTTGGCTAGAGCGTGGCCGCGCTGCCAGAAAAACCAAAGCCGCATTATAGGCTTTATCGATCTCTTCAGCCTTGGCGATAGCTTGCCAATCGGCCTCACTCAATACCTTGCCTTTGTATAAACCTTGCTGTTCCAGCGTGCGCAAGCTGATACCCAAGGCAAACACCGAATCAATGTACAAATTGACCCGTTCGCGGTCGCGCTGTTGAATTTCGAGCATGGTGATGGTTCCAGTTGGCATGGCAATTCCTCAAACAAAAAGGCGTAGCATTGGTGTGCTACGCCCTCAGTAATCAATTGATAACGCTGCCTATTCGTCGTCGAAAATCCCATCGCCATCATCGGCAGGCGCAGCACCGTTGGCAGCCGCCGCCCCAACAATGACCTTGGCGGTAGGCGCACCCGGTGAAGCAGCCCGAATCATCTTTTCGATTTCATCGGCTAAAGCTGGATTATCCTTGAGGAATTGTTTGGCATTTTCGCGACCTTGACCCAAGCGATCATCGCCAAGGTAGAACCAAGCCCCGCTCTTGCGCAGAATTTCCATGGTCACGCCAACGTCAACAATATTGCCTTCGCGCGAGATGCCTTCGTTATACATAATATCGAATTCAGCTTGGCGGAAAGGTGGTGCAACTTTATTTTTAACAACTTTGACCCGTGCGCGAGCGCCAGTCACATCTTGACCTTGCTTGATACTTTCAACTTTGCGAATATCTAAACGCACCGAGGCATAGAATTTGAGCGCATTGCCACCTGTGGTGGTTTCAGGATTACCAAACATCACGCCGATTTTCATGCGCAATTGGTTGATAAAAATCAAAGCTGTGCGTGATTTGGAGACAGCACCTGAGAGCTTGCGCAAGGCTTGCGACATCAAACGGGCTTGCAAACCAACGTGTGAATCGCCCATGTCGCCTTCAATTTCGGCGCGTGGTACAAGCGCAGCTACCGAGTCAACCACAATCACATCGATTGCGCCTGAGCGCACCAACGTTTCGCAAATTTCGAGCGCTTGCTCGCCAGTGTCAGGTTGTGAGACCAACAAGTCTTCAACATTAACACCACAATTGGCGGCATAAACCGGATCAAAAGCATGTTCAGCATCGATAAAAGCGGCAACCCCACCCATTTTTTGGGTTTCGGCCACAATATGTTGGGTAAGGGTGGTTTTCCCTGAGCTTTCTGGACCATAAATTTCAATCACCCGACCCCGTGGAATCCCGCCAACCCCAAGCGCCAAATCGAGCGCAATTGAGCCAGTTGGAATTGCTTCGATCGATAAGCGTTGATCGCTCATACGCATAATTGCGCCTTTACCAAATTGGCGATCAATCTGACTGAGGGCGGCGGCTAGAGCCTTTTCTTTTTCGGGTGAAATTGCCATTACTCGGACTCCTTGTAGATACTCTTGCTTACGAAAAAGTGCGGCAGACTTGCACGTCGCCACTGCAAGCCAGTATAGCACACTTGTTCGTCAAGTACAAGGCTTTTTTTCCTAGTTTGGCTAGTACTTTTGCTTTAACCAAACATAATCCTTTGACTTTTAAGCCTATAGCGGTATAATCCATCACCTATAGAGATTAACTTAATTTTGTTAATTACTACTCCGTATCGTCCCCCCTAAATCACTCCTATGGGGCGATGGCATAGTGGTATACTTGCTTGGTCTGTTTGAAACTAAAACAAGGCGCACCCTATGTACGATTTACACTGTCATATTCTGCCTGGTATTGATGATGGCCCTGCCGATTGGAGTGGTTCGTTAGCAATTGCCCGTGCCTTAGTCGCCGAAGGTGTGACCTGTGTTGCCGCTACTCCACACGGGCCTGGTTCCTCGCAATCGCGGATCTATCTGCCATCACGCTTGCGCGATTTGGTGGTGCAACTGCGCGAATATTTGCAGCGTGCCAAATTAGGCTTGCAAGTCGTTTTAGGCACTGAAATGGTGGTTGCCAGCGATTTGACCGAGCGGTTGCGTCAAGGTGATCTCTTGGGCTATGGCACGAGTCGCGCCGTTTTATTAGAAACTCCCGCGCATATTGTGATTGAACATTTGCAGCGTTCGATTTTTGATTTACAACTAGCAGGTCATCGGGTCATTCTGGCTCACCCCGAACGTACCCGTGTCTTCCAAGATAATCCTAATCTGTTGATTCCATTAATTGAGCGTGGCGTAGTTGTGCAAATTACTGCCGCCAGCTTGGTTGGTTGGCACGGCCAGCGCTTGCAAGATATTACAACTCAAATGGTCTATCATAATTTGGCTCAAATTATTGCTAGCGATGCTCATGCGCCTACTGGTGCGCGTGCGCCCGCGATGCGCGAGGCCTTTCAAGTTGCAAGCCAACTGATTGGCGAACAGCGTGCGCGGCGGATGGTCGAAGAATTGCCCCATTTATTGCTGTCTGATGCCCAAATTCCGCTGGCTGAACCGTATTTCATCCAGCCGCAAAAGCAACGTTGGTGGCGACGACGCTAGCCCTATTATTCAATCACGAAGAACGCCAAGCTCATAAAGCTTCGTTTTAGTGTTGCTCACAATGATCAGATTCAATACCAAAGCTCGCCTACGGGGGGCTTTTTTTGTTTTAAGCCATTGGAACAAATAGTGCTAGTTTGCAGTATTACTAGTATCGAGGCTTGTGTGAGGATGTGGTACTATCAGCTTGATGACTAATGAGCTATAGAATATTAATCAAATTCTTAGATTTATAGCCTAAATCAGTCAATGATTAATTAAGCTTGATGTGATACGATACAGCTAGATATCCAGTTTTATGAGGGGTGTGTTGATGGTTCTCTTTGCAGTGTTATTAATTCTCTTTGGTGGCATTTTATTGGTTTCGCGCCAATTTCGCGAGCAATGGTTTTATAGCGATACCCGCCGTGGCACAGATGCGGTGTTTACCCAACGGTTACACCAAACGTTTCGTTCAGTCGGTGGAGTATTTATGGTTATTGGGCTGATCATCGTGGTGATCAATACTATTTAACAATAACTGCGCACAGAATTCCTCACCATTGGTTCTGTGCGCAGCGCTTTTTAGGCCTTGATCAAGCCTTTGGCAACCATTAATTCGGCGTTGAGCAACGAACCCCCAGCGGCTCCGCGCAAGGTGTTGTGCCCCAACAACACTAATTTGTAATCAAGAATTGGGCAACGGCGAACGCGCCCAACGGTCGTAGCCATGCCACGTTCGGCATCGCGATCACGGCGTGGCTGCGGGCCATCGGCCAATTCAGTTACCAAAATTGGGTGGGTTGGCGCACTGGGCAAATTGAGCGCTTGCGGCTCAGCCTTAAACTCACGCAAGACCGCGATCAATTCAGCTTCATCGACGGGCGGGCGCTCGAATGCCAATGATAAACATTCGGTATGCCCATCGATAACCGCCACCCGATTACAATGAGCGCTAATCGTGATTTGAGCTTCTTCCACGCCCTGAGCGCCAAGCGTGCCCAAAAGCTTGCGTGGCTCCCACTCAACTTTTTCTTCTTCACCTTTGATCAACGGCACAACATTATCAATAATATCGAGGCTTGGCACACCTGGATAGCCTGCGCCAGAGAGGGCTTGCATACTGACCAGCAATACTTTGGTAATGCCAAAAGCATCGTGCAAAGCTCGCATTGGCAAAACTGCATGGGTGGTTGTGCAGTTGGGGTTGGTCAAAATGCCGCCACTCCAGCCATACTGTTGGCGTTGCAATTCCAACAAATTAACATGGTCAGGGTTGACTTCGGGCACTAACAGCGGCACAAGTGGATCGCGGCGATGTGCGCCAGCATTCGAAAAAACCAACGCGCCTGATTTGGCCCAAGCAATTTCGGTCGGGCCAGCAGCATCACTGGGCAAGGCACTGAATACTAAGCCAACATCGCCAACCTGATCAACTGGCTGGACGGTCATCTTGGCAAATTGGCTAGGCATTTCGCCGCCGATCATCCAGCGGCCAGCTTCGGCCAAGGTCTTACCAGCCGAACGCTCCGAAGCGGCAACTACCGTTACTTCAAAATAGGGGTGATCGATCAACAAACTCAAAAAGCGTTGTCCAACCATCCCTGTTGCGCCTAGCACACCAACAGGAATCTTCTTCATACCAAAAGCCTCCGCAGTGGGAATGTATGTGAATTAGCACCATTGCTCATCAGCGTCGTTGCTGCGGGCATTATAGCAACTCCACACGACCCTGCAACGTACCTAGGTTTGATGTTAATAGATTAGGGGGTTTTAAAATGTCTGATTTGTATTTTCATAATCGAATTACCAGCTTAGAAAAAGAAGTTCAGGCCTTACGCAGTGAGCTGCGTTCGCTCAGAAATGAAGTGTGCCAAGGAGGTATTCCTCAAAACAAAATGCGCCACCAGCCAACGCCTGAGCGCAATTTGGCTCCAGAACGTGAGCCAGAAGCCTTGGCCGATGTTGCTCAACAGCTTTCAGAGCAGGTTTCAATGGATGAAATCGGGGCGTATTTGAAGCGCCGCCGTGTAACCGCCAGTGACATTCAACTAACTGAGCAGGATCTGGAGCGCAATCGCACTCGGAGGAATCTGTCGGATCATAGCAAGCTCGCTGGATCTGCGACAGCCAATGCTTTTTATAGTAATGCCCATATATTTATTATTTTGTTTGGCTTGATTATGCTGCTGGTACTTTTATTGACGATGCTTTAAGCCGCTGCCAAGGTGGTTAGGCCAGCCAAATAGCTGCGCACTGCCAAATCGAAGGCGCTGCTTAAATCGCCGCCACGCTGGAGTTGTTGATTGAGTTCGAGCAGCACAAAGCCATGAATCAGACCCAACAAGCCGCGCAAAGCTGCCAGTGAATGCTCTTGACCGCTAATTTGGGCCATGATTGCCTGGATTGGCAATACCATTTCGACCAACAGCGCAGGATCAGCCCGTTGTTCGGGGCTAGCAGCGGTCAGGGCTAAAGCATAATTTTTGGGCTGTGCATGGGCAAATTGGCGATGCCCATGGCTAATTGCCAACAACTGGCTTTGCGCATCGTTCGGGCTGTTAGCCAAAGCTTGATCATACGCCGCAAACAATTGTTGAATTGTGACTGTTACCACGCCTTTGAGCAAGGCATTTTTATTGGCTACATAGCGATATAACGACGGAGCTTTGATGCCCAGTTCGTTGGCAAGGCTGGCTAAGGCCAATTGCTCAACTCCATCGCGTTCAATCAAACGTTGGGCCGTGCGAATAATTGTTGGATAATCGGTTTGGGCTGGGTAGGCCATTGCTGCTCCTCTAGACTCGCCCCAAATGGGTATCTTTGAATTGAGTTGGGTATTTTAGCCCATAGCCAAGCATACGATCAAGCCCAATATGCGCTAACCAAATCAGGCCAACTTGCAGGCCTAACTGCCAATTGTTCAACACTCCCAGCGCCAAAAAGCTCAGCGGCCAAAGCGTAATATGGCCAAAATTATAGCAAATGCTGCCGACTTTTGGCCCCCACAAATAGCCAAGCATCACCAGATCCGGCGCAAATAAGGCCAAGGCAAATTGCCACCAACTAAATCCTTGCCAAGCATAACCCAGCACTGCAATCAGCAATAAACCCAAGCCTTCGGCATGTAATAAGCGTTTAACCAAGCTACTATTTGCCATGATTCACCTCAAGACTAATTCAATTAGTTTATAAAGATAATGCTATTAGTTTTCGAGGTATTTGTCAAGACTAAATCTATTAGTTTTATGATTGGGCTTGATATTTACGCCGCCATTCAGCCACAGTCAGAATTTCTTCGCGTGGTTCTTGCGTGGCATCTGCCAAACAAGCATTAAAATGTTGGGTCAATTCAGCTGGATCAAAGCTATTGCTGCGGCCAATCACCACAATTTGGCTGTACGGAGTGGTTGCGCCCCATGGCTCACTAAGCCGCAAACTAGCACGTTTGCCCGCCAATTGAACAATTGCCCGCCGTTCAGGCGCTTCGGCTAGATACATAATCCCTTTGGCACGAAAAATCGTAGTTGGCAATTGTTGGAAGGCGTGTTGCAGGCTACTCATGGTAAAAGGCTGATCAGTTTGGTAATTCCAGGTTTGCCATTCTTCGTTGTGTTGATGCTGGGTGGGATGCGCTTCAGCCTGCACATCGATGCGATATTGGCCGACTCCCAACAGCAAATCAACCGGAACCTCGCCATATTCAGCGCTCAAAATTCGCGCCCGTGGCACAATCGTTTGAATCCAGGCAATCACCCGTTGCTGTTGCTCAGCATCAACCAAATCGATTTTATTGATAACCACAATATCAGCAGCAGCAATTTGATCGACGACTTGGATCAATTGCTCGCGTTGTTGGTGAATATGCTCAGCATCAACGACCGCCACAATCGAATCGAGGTTGATCAACGAGCGGAGGGCTGGCAAACGGAAGGTTAATGCCACCGAAACCGGGTCGGAAACGCCGCTAGCTTCGACAATGATATATTCAGGTCGATCATCGCGCTCAAGCAATTCGAGGGTGGTAGTGAGCAAATCCTCGCGAATGGTGCAGCAAATACAGCCATTCGCCAAATTAATTACAGCGTCGTTTTCAACCCCAACTACCAATTGCGAGTCAATATTAATCTCGCCAAAATCGTTAACCAGCACCGCGATTTTGAGGCCATGCTGGGCACTAAGCAGCCGATTGAGCAGGGTAGTTTTGCCTGCGCCCAAAAATCCGGTCAAAATCGTCATTGGAATAGCAGTTGCGTCACTCATCACACACTCCTTATTGGCCTAATCGAATTTTAGCAGGGTTGAAAACTGCAATGCAGATCAAGTAATGGTTTCCAATTGAGTAATTATTGATATACCACCTTTTAACGACCAGTTATTTTGCACAACTGCTAATCCAATCAATAAAAGAAGTCTGGTGAGGTGAACCAGATGCTATGATATACTTCTTCCTCGCTTCTTCATAAAATACTAGGCTCTGTCTGATAATTCTATGGTAGACGCTCCGATAGGATGTGGGTATGGCTCGCCATGAATTGACCGATGCCCAGTTTGCAAATTTCTAGGAACCACCATGAGTGTCAGCAGATCTCATGGTGGTTTTGTTTGCTGGGCACATTTTCTATGTCTAACACATCAATAGTGATTGCTTGGTTCTTTGGTTCCATGGTTAATTCAGGCCTTGGTTGTAGTGTAAAACCGTGTTTATATCCGATAATTTCTCGGTAGCTAGCGTCTGGGGAGCATTATTTTTGATCCAAACCAAATGAAATTCCTGCAACGCTTCATGCCGATGCTTCAAACTAGGGTTCATAGATTGAGGAAGGTTTACAACATGATTTGGTACGATTGTGGTTATCTGCTTATGACCCGGATTCAGCGTCCATCAGACCTTGATCCGCAACTTTTCCCAGAAACGATGTATGCATTACGCGACTGTAGTTTCAACGCACTGCCTGAGCACTGGTGGCGTTATTTCAGCGCTGAGCCGAGTGATTTGCTGGCGAAAGATTTAGCTGATTGGTATACAAAAAACCAAGCTGGATTATTGCTGCCCAATCTATTTACTACGCTCGAATTAGCCCAAGAATTTGCCTACAAATTACCAAACCCGCGCACAGAATTGCAGATTGTTAGAATTGGCTTGGCAGCAGCGTATCACGAGCAATTTATGGCTGAACAAACTGCAAAACGGCCAAGTGAGCAACCAGAAGGATTTTTAACCATGCTTCAGCAACCCAAGCAACTGCCAATTCAACAAGGTCTGTGGCTTGGGGTTGAGCTAGGCTGGTTCGATTATAACAATATTCACTCATGGGTCTGCGAATCAGAGCATCAACAATTGATTCGAAGTGACGCGCCTGTGGATTGTCGGCCAAATCAATTTGGGTTACTCAAAAGCCTTGCCGCCGCCGAATATTTGATTCCACAGATCTCGATCTACAATGGGATCAATGATGATACGCCAGCGCCGCAAGTTTACCCATTTTGCTTGATTGCCTATGAACCTTCATTAATAAATACCAAACTTCATATGCCAAATCTTGCTACCATTAACAACAACTAATTTAGATCACCACTTGGTTAGCCTCGGGCTCTGGTAGGAGCCAGCAGCCGAGGCTTTTTGCTAGGCTTAGATCACCTATTTTACCGCTGAGAGATTTACAAATATGCAGCCAATTGAACCTACTGAAACCTACAGTTTCGCCGAAATGCAGGCACTGGCACAGCATCCTGAGGCTGAGCAACGCCAAACCATCGCTTACGATTTGCGTTGCTCCAACAAGCCCTTAGCACTGGCGATCTTGATTGACTTATTAAATGATGCGGATCAAGTGGTGCAAATTAACGCGATTCGTTCGATTGGCTTGTGGGGTGCACGGCGCAACTCGCCCAGCCTACTGCAACCAGCAACTCAAGCTCTATTAGCGCTAGTTCAACAATCGCCCGACCAGATGCTACTTGACCACGGTTTAATCAGCCTTGGCGAAATTGGCGATCCGCAGGCAATCGACTGGTGTTTAAGCCAGTTGATCAATCAGCCTCGTTCACGGCTATGCGCGGCAACAGCCTTGGGTATGCTCAAAGCCGAACAAGCTCGCCCGTGGCTCTTGCAAATTCTAGCCGATCAGGGCGAAGCGCCGATTGTCCGCACAACCTGTATTGAAGCACTGAGCCAACTCATATTCGACTCTACTACCAACCAAACTTTGATCTCAGCGCTGCAAGATTCAACAGCCGAAGTGCGCGAAAAGGCTGGTTTAGCGCTCTGTCAGTTGGGCGATTTTAGTGCCTTCGAGTCACTTTGGGCCTACATTCGCCGTGAAACTGCGATCAAGCCCAGCCAAGTTGTCCATGCACTGGCCTTATTTGGCGACCAAACATTTGAGCCAACCTTAGCTTTTTTAAATGATCCCGATCCCAATCTGCGCTATTGGGCCGCCTTAGCGCTCGGCATGTTCCACGATCCACGGGCGATTCCGGCATTGGTTGCATTATTAAATGATCAGGCGCAAACGCACACCCGTGCCTTGGTGGCAACCGCCGCCCGCAAAGCGCTTAACCGCCTACAAAGCTTGTTGGTTGGCAACCCTGCCAGCACTTTAGCGTAGCATAAACGAGTTTCAAATTGAATTGAATGGAGTGGTTATGAACCAGAAATATGTCAATATACTCAATCTCGTCGCTGGATTGTCGTCGATCTCTGTAGGAATTATGCAAAGCTATAAGATGCTTACGGGCGATACACGCTGGATTGAAATTTTTGGTACCATAGGTTTTTTATTAACAGGGTTATTTTTACTTTTTCAAAAGAAATTTAATCCAATAGTCAATATTATTATTATTTCTATTGCGCTTATCTGTTTCATCATTAATTACATTAGGTTTCTTATTTAATTGAGGAAGAGAGTGGGAGATGCGTACTACACGTTGGATTATCGTTGGATTACTTTGCATAATGGCATTGATTGGGGTGTATGTTTGGTCAATTCAGCCTGTTGCTCCAGTAACCCCACCAGCAGGTTGGCAAACATTTAAACAAGGCAAATTAACGGTTGTGCTGCCGCCAGAATTTATGGTGCTTGATCCTACGATCCCTAGCGCCAATGCTAATTTTACCAATACCTATAGCGGTACGCTCGAAAGCTTGGGGAAAATTGCCAACGATCCGCTTAAAATCGAATTTCTGGCGGTAAATCTTGAAAATGGCGATATCTTTATGCTTATCGATAAAGTTAATAATAAAAATGAATCAGCAATATTAAATCAAATAAATAATGTTGCTGAATTACTATTGCATATTCGTAGCCATAATAAAATGGATACAGAATCATTTTCGAGAAGCGGTGCAATAGCTGTAAATGATAAATTAGTATCATTTAGCATCAGCGAAAAATCACAATATCTTCAAAGCAGTGATGCATTTCGATTAATGAGCTTACAAGTCAAGCTAGAAGATGAATCGAAAGAATGAGGTGAATATCATGCAAGAATATCAACGATTCAATCTGATGTATAGCGGATTATCGATCGATTTTAATCAGCAGCGTTTACTGGTTAAACATCGCAATTTTTTAGCACCAATCGTGATGCTTGAGCTACCATTGGAACAAATTAGCTATATTAAGTTACGCAAACGCTTTATTTGGTTTGGCAAACAAGGCTTTGAAATTAATTATCGCCAGCATCCCAATGACGCGCTACTTGGTTTCTTCTTTGTTTCCAAACAATTCCAAGCTTGGCTCGATGCTTTTAGCGCAGCAGGTATCAAAATTATACCTAATGTATAGTTAGGAAAGGAACAATGGATGTTTATGAAATTCTTCGATTGGATTCTAGGGCGAAATATGCCAGTTGAACCGTGGCGGTTGCAAAGGCTCAATTGGCAGGTTACCGAATATCAGCTTGATGGCGAGTTAGCTGAATCAGCAACAAATTGGCTTTCAGTTCGCGATACCGCTGAATTGCTTGATCAAATGGTCAAAGAGCAGCATTTAATCGTGTTTTGCTACCATAATCAAGCCTTTGCCCAAGCTGATGGCATTTGGTTTGAGATGTTTGTTGATTATGATTTGGTGATTATGCTTGCCAACGATGCCGAAACGTTATTTACACCGTTGGCGCAGCAATATCGCAAGCTTAGCACGAGCATTATTCACGATAATCGGGCTAATCAAATAATTTGGCAGCACGATATGATGTTTCCTGAAGAAATTATTCAACACAAACGTGATTTGCTGATTATCAGCCACGATGCTGATAGCATCTTTTTAATTCGACAGGATGCATAATTATGCGTAGTTTTGGCAAAATCAGCTTCATCCATAAAGCGATCAATGACGAACTGTTGCTGAACACTTATCGAAAGGTTGAGCATGCGGCAGTTTCGGCTCAAACACGAATACATCGCTAGCGGCCTATTGTATGGGCTAGTGCCCCTCTTGTTGTACGCTCTGCTTGATTCGTTTTGGCTGGGGTTATTGTTGGGCTTTTGGTTGGTGGTTGGCCTGATTCGCTGGTTTACGGCGATTGTTTGGCAGCCATGGATGGTGTGGCTGAGCTATACCATAAGTCTCGGCTTGGTTGGGCTAATTGTTGCTCTAGGCCTTCATTCGGTCACGGTAACGTTGTATGTTTTGCATTGGCTCGCCGCAGGAGTGTTGGCGAGTATGTTGTTTAATCGCTATTAAAGCTCAACCCATCCCCCGAAAGTTCCCTCGCAGGAGCGCCCGCGTCGCCGCAATTTTCTGCTAAGATAGCCCTTGGATAGATTTACGATATTTAGCTTGCAATGGGGAGCGTTGAACTATGACACTCGGTGTGGTTGTGTTGGCTGCTGGTCAAGGGACGCGCATGCGTTCGAGCTTACCGAAAGTTTTACATCCTGTTGCCGGATTGCCATTAGTTGAGCATGTGACCCGTCTGGCCGATGCGGTTGGCGCACAGCAGATTGTATTGGTCGTAAGCGAAGATACTTTAGCCCCAATTAGTGCCGCGTTTGGCCATCGCTATCGTTATGTGGTGCAACACGAGCGACTTGGCACGGGCCATGCGGTGGCGCAAGCTCGCGCCGAACTCGAAGGCAAGGTCGATGAAGTGCTGGTGTTGTATGGCGCTGATCCATTGATGCGCCATGAATCGCTGCTCGAATTATTGGCAGTGCGCCGCACCACCAATGCCAAAGCCGCGATCGTCAGCTTTCAAGCCGATCCGCCAACTGGCTATGGTCGGATTGTGCGCGACGCAACAGGCGCAGTCCAAGCGATTGTTGAAGAACGCAACGCCACTCCCGAACAACGCCGAATTACTGAAGTGAATCAAGGTGTGGCGCTCTACGATGGCGCTTGGCTCTGGAATGCCCTCGAGCAGGTACAGCCCAATAGCTTGAATGGCGAATATTATTTGACTGATTTGGTTGAGATTGCGCTGCACGAGCATGGCCTTGGCGCAGTAGCTGCTATTCAGTTACGCGACCCCGATGAAGCCTTGGGGGTGAATGATCGAATTCAGTTGGCCCAAGTTGGGGCAATTTTGAATGCGCGGAAAATTCGTGCCTTGATGTTGGCCGGAGTGACCGTGGTTGATCCTGCTACGACCTTTGTTGATCACGATGTGCAAGTTGGTATGGATACGACCCTATTGCCTGGCACAATTATCAAAGGCCGCACCACCATTGGGACAAATTGTTTGATCGGCCCCAACAGCTTAATTGAAGCTTCGCAGATTGGTGACCATTGCAAAATTAGCTATTCAGTCGTTGAGCAAGCCCAAATGGATTTGGGAGCCAACATCGGGCCATATGGGCATCTGCGTCGCGGTGCACACCTGATGGAACATGTGCATATGGGCAACTTCGGTGAGGTGAAAAACGCAACCCTAGGCGCTGGCACAAAAATGGGCCATTTTTCCTATGTTGGCGATGCCACAATCGGCGAGAATGTTAATATTGGTGCTGGCACGATTACCTGCAATTTTACTGCTGACGGCAAAAAGCATCGCACCGAGATTGGCGCGAATGCCTTTATTGGCTCCGATTCGCTGTTGCGTGCGCCAGTTAAAATTGGCGAAAACGCAATTACCGGAGCCGGTTCAGTTGTGACCAAAGATATACCTGATGGCGGCGTGGCCGTGGGTATGCCAGCCCGCGTCATTCGCCACCGCAAGCTTGAGCAGAGTGAGAACGAGTAGGCAACGGATTTTTCATTGACCAATTACTAACTTGGGGGGCATCGAATGGACGGGCGATTGCAGATTTTTACGGGTAATGCCAACATCCCGTTAGCTCGCAGTATCGCATCGCATCTGAATTTGAATTTAGGTCGGGCTATTGTCGGCGTTTTCAAGAATGGCGAAACTCGCGTGCAGCTTGAAGAAAACGTGCGTGGCTCCGATGTATTTATCGTGCAATCCTTAACTACGCCAGTTGATCATCATCTCATGGAGTTGTTGTTGATGATCGATGCCCTACGCCGAGCTTCGGCTCAACGGGTAACAGCGGTGATTCCTTACTATGGCTATGCCAAGCAAGAGAAGAAAACTACTGGGCGTGAGCCGATCTCAGCTAAATTGGTCGCCAACTTGATCGCGACCGCCGGAGCTGATCGGGTGCTGACCATGGATTTGCATGCGCCAGCAATCGAGGGCTTTTTCGATATTCCCGTTGATCACTTGCAAGCTGGGCCATTGATCGCCGACCACTTTCGTAGCCGCAACATGAAAAATGTGGTGGTGGTTTCGCCCGATGCTGGCGGTGTGGGTCGCGCTAATAAATTCCGCGAACGCATCGGCGCAAGTTTGGCAATTATCGCCAAGCAACGCCCAGCACCCGATGTTTCTGAAGTGGTCGAAATGGTCGGCGACGTTGCTGGCAAGCACGCGGTAATCTTCGACGACATGATTTCAACTGGGGGAACCTTGGCCGAAGCTGCCAAAACCCTCAAAGAACGCGGCGCAATTAGCGTGGTGGCCTGTGCTACTCACGGCATTTTTGCTGGCAATGCGGTCGAATTGCTGGGCGATTCGGTGATGGAAGAAGTGCTGGTTACCGACACGATTCCCTTGCCTGCCGAAGCCAGCGCCGCGCGGATTGCCCAAATTTCGGTAGCATCGTTGTTTGCCGAAGCCATTATTCGGATTCACAAAGATCTTTCCTTGAGCGCATTATTCAGCTAAACTCAACTTACAGATAACTTAAATCAAGCGCTGCTAGCTTTGTTTCTAGCAGCGCTTTTTTGTTTGGCGGAGCAAAACTTGCCCTCCTGATGAGATGCGTTAGAATAGCCCTGACCTTAAAGGAGTTTCGTGAATGGCTTACACCATCCTGAGCATTGCCTCAACCTCGTTTTTTGCAGATTACGGCGCACACGTGCGGATTTGGGAAGAAACTCGCGCCCTGCAAAAATTGGGTCATCGCATTGTTATTGCAACCTATCATAATGGCGATAATATGCCAGGCTTTGAAATTCGCCGCTCATGGGACGTTCCATGGGTTAAGCGCACGATGGTCGGGGCTTCGCATCATAAAATGTATTTGGATGTGGCACTTTCGTGGCGAGCTTTACGGGTTGCCATGGAAATCAAGCCCGATTTGATCCATGCTCATATTCACGAATCGGCTTTGATTGGTAGTGTGCTTTCGCGCATGTTCAAGGTTCCGCTGGTGTTCGATTATCAAGGCAGCCTCACTGCCGAGATGCTTGATCACGGCTTTCTTAAACGCGATGGCATGTTTTATAAACCATTCCATTGGCTCGAAAATAAAATTAATCGCACCGCCGATGCTGTTTTAACCAGCTCCTTCAACGCCGCCAATATGCTCCGCGATGATTGGAAGTTTCCAGCGGAACGGCTTTACACTGTGCCAGATAGCGTTAACACCGATCGCTTCAGACCCTTCGATGGCTCGGCTGAATGGCATGCTGAGCGTGAACGCATTCGCAGCGAGTTGGGAATTCCGTCAGGCCGCAAAATTGTGGCCTATTTGGGTTTGTTGGCAGCCTATCAGGGCACAAACGTGTTGCTCGAAGCCGCCCAGATTATTCGCCAGCAGCGCGATGACGTGCATTTCTTGATTATGGGCTATCCTGATGTGCGCTCGTATTTGGCATTGGCCGAATCGCTGGGCGTTGCTGATATCGTGACCATGCCAGGTCGCATTTTATACAAAGATGCCCATGCCTACTTGGCCTTAGGCGATGTGGCGGTTGCTCCCAAAATGTCGGCAACTGAAGGCGCTGGCAAAATTCCCAATTATATGGCGGTTGGTTTGCCTGTGATCACGTTTGATACGCCAGTCAGCCATGAAATTTTGGGCGACGCTGGGGTTTATGCCAAGTTTGGCGATGCCCAATCGCTAGCCGACGAAATTCTAGGTTTGATCGATAACCCCGAGCGACGGCATAATTTGGCGCAAACTGTACGCACTCGTGCGGTCAACGAACACTCTTGGGAGCTAGCTGCCCGCCAGATCGAAGCAATTTATGAGCGAGTATTGGCTAAACGGGCAGGCAATCCGCTACCTGAATTTCCGACGAGCTTGCAACGCGAACAAGGCTCATAACATATCCTACAACTATAATTGATCCACGAAGAACGCGAAGCGCACGAAGGTTAGGGTTTTTAGCCACAGATTGGCACAGATTGACCCAGATTATTTTCCTATAGCCCAACGCCTATAGCCCTAATCTCTCTGCGCCTCTGCGTTAAATTTCCGATCCCCAATCCCTAACAACCGATCTCCATGCCCTAAGTTCTTCATCCCTCATCCCTCATCCCTCATCCTTCAAACTAATTAACCCGTGCCAAAAAATCTAAGGTTATGCGATACAGCTCATCAAGCTCTGGCGAAGGCTCGACCGCCCGCAGATAATGTGACATGCCATCGAAAAAATAACTTTCAACCTCAATGCCCAAGCCCCGCCATTGCTCAGCCAAAAATTCTGATTGACTGGCGGGCACAACTTCATCATTCCGACTGTGCATCAACAAAATCGGCGGCAAATCGGCGCGAGGGTGTAGTTGAGCCGAATAGCTGGCATAGCGCTGAATCTCCTCGTCGGGATAACCCAAGGCGATCAAGGCTTGATCAAGCCCAAACGGCGGCATAAATGTTCCGGCCACAAAGCTCTCGCGCATGGCAAACAAATCGCTAATTGGCCCCAACAACACTACGCCAGTAAAACCAACATCGTCTTGCAGCAGGCGCAAAACGTGGAGGCTGCTATAACTGCCTGCCATAATCGCAATCCGGCTGCCATCAACTCCCACGAACGAGCCACCACGAGCCAATACCAGCAAGCGCTTGAGATCGGCAATATCAGTTTCGAGGTCGAGGCTGTAGGCTGGGCCAACCGCTAACACGCTATAGCCGCGCTCGGCCAAGGGAATGCTCACACTCTCCCATTCGTCGGCAGGGCCAGGGTAGACCGCCAACATCAACGGCAACGGCTGAGTTGCCGTAATTGGTCGATAGAGCAGGGTTAATTGCTGCTCGCCGTTATTGCTCCAAACTTGCACCTGTTGGCGCAAGGCTTGGGTAGGGTAGGGCGTAGTTCGGCTAACCACGCTGGTTTGTCCAATCACGAGTTTTTCGACCGGGGCATAACTTGGGGCAATTGCCGGCAAAAGTTGTGCATGCTGCTCAGTTTGGGCCTGCTGCACATCAACATCAATCAGATAATCGCGATAACTCGGCGCAGTCACCAATAAGCGATATTGGTTAGCTGGCAAATTGCCAAGCCGATAACAGCCTTGACGATCGCTGCTCGCCCGATGTAAGCTGCCGTTACGCTCGCTGACAGCCACAATTGCCCCAACGATTGGTTGCTGCTGCGCATTGGTAATGCACCCAACAAGGCTGCGATCGGCGGTTGGCTGACTGGACATTTGGCCGTCGGCTCGCCATTGATCGAATTGATAACGTAGGGTATTGCGAATTGGCCAGATTGTTACGTTATCAGTGGTGAGCAACCACACCAAACCAATTGCCAAAAGGCCAACCATAATTCCTAGAATTTTGCGCCAAGAACGCTTGAACCATTGCATAACGTGCTCCTTTTGCAATTGAGTATGGCTTAATTTTGCTGGCTCAACCAGTTTGGATGCTGGCAATTACTGTACAACTAGGCTGTTAAGTGCTGCATGCGGCTTGGCAAGCGCCAAAAGTAACGCATAATAGCACTATTCGGCGCAAGAAATCTAGCTAGGCCAAGGGAGAAAAGTCGATGGTCGAGGCACATTTATTTGGGTTTGGCGGAGCACTCTGGTTAGCGTTGTTTATCGCCACCCGCACGCCCCAACGCTCATGGCTATTTTGGGCCAGCATTATCAGCCTATTCGGCTTGATGGGCTTTTTTGGCTCAGGTGTGCTGGGCGGCGAAGGGCTGAATCTTGAGCAACTGGTCAGTTTAGAACGCGGGTTTTGGTGGAGTTCGGTACTGCCAATTACTGCTTGGCTGATCGTATGTAGCCTGATTCACCAAACCTTGCAACCGAGTATTGCCACGATCACCAAACCTGAACGTTGGTTGGTCGGCGTTATTGGATTAATCTTAATTGGCTTGGGTAGTTTCAGCAATTGGTTGTTGAATTATGCCGATCCAGTGCTGCTTGCCAGTGGTAGCCAAATTATTGGTACAGGCCCAGCCTACCCAATCTATAGTGCCTATGTGATGGGCTGTGTCAGCGTGGCGATCTGGCATTTGGTGGCAAGTTGGCGCATCGCCGAAACCGCCATGGCACGGCGCAGTTTGGCCAGTTTGGTATTGGGAGCTTTAGGGTTCTTAATTGGCACAAGCAGTTTGTTGGCCCGCTTGATCAGCACGGGCACATGGCCACTTTTCTATGGGTATATGCCGATTTTTGCTGGCTTGTTGATTACAGGTTTTGGGTTGGTGCGATTTGGCTTATTGCTGCAAGGCCAGAATGTGCTGCGCGATTTGATTTATAGCTTTTGCGAAATTAGCATCCTCGCCTTAATCTACTTAATTAGCGTAAATATTTTAGATCTGCTGCGACCCAGCCAATTGGCCTTGCTTTTGGCGTGTGTGATTATCAGCCACACTGGGTTAGATCGTGGGCGACGCTGGCTTGATCGCTTGTTCTTTTCGCGAGCTGAACAAGAGGCGCGTAGCCAATCGCGCGAATTTGCGCTTGCCTTGGCCTCAACTCCAACCCCAACCCCAGCTCCAGTAATTGTTGATGCGAAGCCCGATAAAGCTTGGAACGATGCAGTGCGACGGGCGATCAGTGGCTTGAAAAATCCAGTTCAATTAGCCCAAAATCCCTTACTGAGTAGCGCTTTAGTCAGCAATATTGTGCAAAGTAAAGCCCTAGAAGATAATCGGCTGAATCGCAGTGCGATTGCCCGCGAACTGCTGTTGCAAGCAATCGAGCAACTGCGACCTGATGCCAGCCAAGCCTTGGGCAGTGGCGATGCTTGGCGTTGGTACAATGTGCTGTATCTACCCTATGTGCGCGAAATCAACCGCAAAACTGCGATCGATTGGCTGCGGCGCGGCCTTAGTGATCCATTAATTGATGCGAGTGTGTTAAGTTGGTTGGCTGATATTGATGAAGATACCTTTTATAAGTGGCAACGCCGCGCCTCAGATTTGATCGCGGCTCAATTGTGGGAGCAACAGTTGAAATTATTGCAAGCAATAGTTGGGTAAGGATTGTGATTGAATGAGGGGGTATGGATTTTCGATTTTATCGTGTTTCTCCTCCCTTCCGTCCCTCCGCTGGAGGGAAACGCAGGGTGTTTTCATCCCCCTGCACCCCCTAAAGTTCAATTTGAGGATTATAGACGTGTAATAGATCAAGCAATAATATGCTTAATTATTGAGAATACAAAAATCTCTACTATTCAATCATGATATTGGGCTATGACTAATATTCAGATTAATGTTGAAGCATGTTACGAACTTCATCCATCGTATATGGCTCTTTGCGCATATGAATAACAGCATGACAATTCGGGCATACAGGGCGCAAATCATCAATGGGATCAATTTCGTAGTTTTCGCCAATACTAGCCAGCGGCTTAAGATGATGGATATGGATAAAACCTTTTGCTAATTCGCCATAGGCTTTGGCAAAATCAAAATTGCAAATAACACAAGTTGACCCATAGTGCTCAATACAACGTTGACGGGCTTCGGGATTTCGCTCATAACGAGTTACTAATGATTGATATTCTGCCCCCTCAATGAAAATCTCTGGACTTGCTATTGGTTGATGAGCTTGTGTTGCTGGTAAGTCAAACAAATTTCCTTGGATTGCAGTTGACCAATCTTCTTCGACAGTAGATACATTTTGTATAGGTTGTTTTCGTAGATCTAGGATAAGGCGTTCAGGATTTGATTGTATCCAAGGGTCAATAATCGAATTAAATTCTTCAATCCATTGGTGAGAATACACCTCATGTCGCATTGTAGATACAATCATAATTTCATCATTTTGCACAATTTTTCTATTATCTGGCAAATCTGGGGTATTCCATCCTTGTACAATCACTATTGTATCATCCTTAAATAGATATCTTTCTTTTTTATACCCTTTTTCTTTAAATATGATTCGAATATAATTATTTATTTCTTTAGTGTAAACATAATTAACTAATATTTTCTGATATCCATCATTCCTAAGTGCTAGGTCATCTTTGGGATAAACATAAATAGTTGCTTGATCAACTCTTTGAGGAATAGTCATATAAAACAACTCCTACAATCAGGACTGAGGATATTACTTAAACTAAATAGAGCATAGAACCAAGCATAATCTATGCTCTATGTTCTATGCTCTATGCTCTTCGGCTAGCCAATCATTGTGCCAGCGACCGTATTTTCGCGGCGAGCCTCGATGACATCCTTGACGCGATTGAGTTTATCCAAAATGCGACTAAGTTGATCGATGCTCTCAATGCGGATGGTGGCAAGCAAGGTGGCGCGGCCATGATGTTTATTATCCAATTGCTGTACGGCTTGAATGTTGATATTGCCATCAGCGATTGCATTGGTCACATCACGCCAAAGCCCGACCCGATCCCATGCTTCGATGCGAATTGGTACAGGATAGGATTGTTTTTCGGTTGTCCCACCCCAATCAACATCGATCAAACGTTCGCGGTTGCGTTCATGTAAAACGTTATGGCAATCCATGCGGTGAACAGTGATGCCATGGCCACGAGTGGTATAGCCAATCACGGCCTCAGGATAAACCGGATTGCAGCAGTGGGCGATGCGAGTATAAACATCGGTTTCGCCGCGCACGATAATTGTGCCTGGTTTGACTGGCTTGGAAGGCGGTGCGATTGTGGGAATTGCCGCCAATGGCTCTTCCTCAGCACCTTTATCGCTGATGACACGCTGAATTGCTTGGCGTGGCGAAAGATCGCCATTGCCAATCGCTGCCAGAAAATCCTCGCTATTTTTCATGGCATTGGCGCGAATCAACTCTTCCATGGTTGGGCGTACACCCAAACGTTTGAGTTCTTTATCAATTAATTCGCGGCCCGCCGAAATATTGACATCGTTTTCTTGGCGACGGAACCAGCGCTTGATATGGGTGCGTGCACCATTCGATTTAACATATTCCAGCCAGTCGCGCGAGGGGCCGCGCGGCACTTTGCTGGTCACAACATCAACAATTTCGCCATGTTGCAGTTGATAATACAGCGGCACTGGTTTGTTGTTGACCCGCGCCCCAATACAGCGATTGCCAACCTCGGAGTGAATCCGATAGGCAAAATCGATCGGGGTCGAGCCTTTGGGCAGATCGATGATTTTGCCCTTGGGAGTGAGCACAAATACCTGATCGCGCAGCACATCTTCCTTGACCGTCTCGAAAAACTCGGTCGGATCAAGGTCGCGCTGGCCGTTGATTGCTGAGCGCAGCCAAGCTAATTTGGTTTCAAACGATTGATCGTGTTTGTTGCCAAAGCCTTCTTTATAGCGCCAATGGGCGGCAATCCCATATTCAGAAACTTCGTGCATCTCGTAGGTGCGAATTTGCACTTCACATGGCTGCTCACCTGGAATCACCACAGTTGTATGCAGCGAACGATACATGCTCTCCTTGGGAACAGCAATATAATCGTCGAATTCGCTCATAATTGGAATCCAAGTTGAGTGCACTAAACCCAACACACGATAACATTCATCAACGCTATTGACCATAACCCGCACTGCCAATTGATCATAAATTTGATCAAGGCTTACGCTCTTGCGCTCCATTTTGCGGGCAATTGAATAGATGTGTTTCGGGCGGCCTGTTACTTCAGCTTTAATATTATCGCGGTCGAGAATCTGCTTGAGGCGGGCAATGACCCGTTGCACGATCCGCTCACGGGTTTCGCGGCGCAAGTTGAGCTGACGGCCAATTTCGCTATACTTGTCGGGGTTGATATAGCGAAACGAAAGGTCTTCTAGCTCCCACTTGAACTGCCAAATCCCAAGGCGATGGGCGAGTGGTGCATAAACTTCGAGGGTTTCGCGGGCGATGCGTTGTTGTTTATCGGGGCGCATTGCGCCAAGCGTGCGCATATTGTGCAAGCGGTCGGCCAGCTTGATCAGCACCACGCGCGGGTCATCGGCCATCGCAATAAACATCTTGCGATAGGTGATCGCTTGGGCTTCTTCGATGCTTTTGGCTTCCAGCTTGCTCAGTTTGGTCACGCCATCGACGATATGGGCGACTTCGCGGCCAAAATCGGCGCGAATTTGCTCCAAAGTAATCGGCGTATCTTCAACTACATCGTGCAACAGTGCGGCGGCGACCGATTCGGGGTCGAGCTTCATATCGACCAAAATATGGGCCACTTGCACCGGATGCAGAAAATAAGGCTCCCCCGATTTACGAATTTGGGGAGCATGGGCGACCTTGGCTACATCCCAGGCTCGCTCGATTAATTGAAATTCATCAAGCGGCCAGTAGGTACGCATGCGGCTGATCAGCGCTTCGCTTTCATGAACTGGCGGTGGACTAGCGGGAGTTGGCACGGTGTGTTTTGGGCTCTCGCTATGGGTAGCATCATCATTATAAGAACTAGGCATATGGGGTGCGAGGTCCATAATGACCCTCGTTTCTAGCGTCATTGCGCTGTTGTGTCGCGATCCATTTTCTGCTGATTGTAGCGAACAGATTAACACGCCGCTATACACATGTCAAGCAAATCGTATGCCACAATGACGCGCTGTGTTATGCAGATTACCCAAACGCCAATTGACACATTGCACAAATTAACATAGAATAGCTTTAACTCTGATTTAACACACCTCTTGGTCTAACACATACACGTTCGCCAACTTTTGCCCAACTAAACAAACTCAACTCGTCAACCAGACGAACTAGGTTTCCCCTCCTGCGATGATGCAGAATGCACCAATGAAGGCTCTCCCGCAGCGATGACGCTGGTGGTTTACCCAACGTTTCTTTGTGCTACCTGAAAATGCGCCATGGTATAGGGCAGCGTTGCTAACGCCGTCGCGTATTTGCCAACTCCCTGCGCGAAAGGAGACCTCGCATGAACCGCCTGTTGTATGACCCACGCTTTGAACACGATGCATGTGGCATTGGCTTTGTCGCTCGAATTGATGGAAAACCAACCCATGCAACAGTGAGCTTGGCTCTCGCGGCGCTTGGTAGTCTGACCCATCGCGGTGGGATTGCCGCCGACGGTCTGACAGGTGATGGCGCTGGCCTCTTAACCACCATTCCACGCGCATTTATGGCTCGTGAATTAGCTGCTCGCCGCATTTTGGCTAACCCGCAACGCATCGCAGTTGGCATGATCTTTTTGCCAACTAACAATACCGAACGTGCCCGCGAATTGATCGACGATGCCCTCGTCTGGCGAGGCTTACGACCGCTTGGTTGGCGTGAAGTACCGCTTGATCGTGAGCAACTTGGCCCGATTGCCCGTGATATTTGCCCACAGATTGAGCAAGTTTGGGTTGATCGCCCCGCCACGATGGACGACGATAGCTTTGAACGCGAACTCTACCGCGCCCGCCGCCGCGCCGAACGTACCGCCCTCGCCGAGAACATCGACCTCTACATTCCTTCACTCTCTTGTCGCACGATTGTTTATAAAGGCTTGATGCTGCCAAGTCGGCTCTCGCTGTTCTACCCCGATTTGGCCGATAGCGATTATATTGCCAGCGCTGCGGTTTACCACCAACGTTATTCCACCAACACGATGCCAACTTGGAGCCGCGCCCAACCCTTCCGCGTGGTCAGCCACAACGGCGAAATCAACACCTTGGCTGGCAATGTGAACTGGATGCGAGCACGCGAAGCCCATCTCTCCAGCCCACTGCTCGGCAATGTGCGCGAACTTGCGCCAATCGTTGACGAACGGGGCAGCGATTCAGCCCAATTCGATAATGTGCTGGAATTGTTGGTACGTGCTGGCCGCGATGTGCGCCATTCCTTATTAATGATGATGCCCGAAGCGTGGGAACATATCGCTGATTTGCCCCAAGATGTGCGCGATTTCTACCAGTGGCACGCTAATTTGATGGAAGCATGGGACGGCCCCGCCGCCATGACCTTCTGCGATGGCAAAATTGTTGGCTCAGCCTTGGATCGCAATGGCTTGCGCCCTGCCCGCTATATCGTCACCGATGATGGTTTAGTGGTTGTGGGCAGCGAGGTCGGCGCAACTCCAGTCGATGAAGATCGCATTATTCGCAAGGGCCGGCTTGGCCCAGGCCAGATGATCGCTGTTGATCTCATCAAAGGCCAATTGTTGGATAATACCGCTGTCAAAGCCATGTTTGCTGCCCGCCAACCCTACGGCCAATGGCTGCAAAACAAGAGCGTCGATTTGGCCGAGTTGGTTGATGCCTACAACGAAGCCGCCGTCGAACTCAACCCCGACGATTTATTGCGCTTGCAAGCAGCGTTTGGCTATACCGACGAAAACTTGGCGATGGTGCTCAAGCCAATGGGTCGCGAAGGCGCTGAACCAATTGGCTCGATGGGCGATGACACCCCAATGGCGGTATTCTCGAACTTGGCTCGCCCAGTGTATGGCTACCTCAAGCAACGCTTTGCTGAAGTTACCAACCCACCAATTGATCCCTTGCGCGAACAATTGGTCATGTCGTTGTCGATTCGCTTAGGGCCACGCCACAATATTTTGCTTGAACGCCCTGATCAAGCGCACCAAATTGCCTTGGCCAGCCCAATTTTGCGCAATATCGAGCTAGCAGCGTTGCGAGCTTGTACTGATCGCAGTTTTGGCACCGCCACCTTGGATACCACTTTCCCTGTCACCGACGATGTTCAATGGATCGAGCATGCGCTTGATGACTTGTGTAGCAGCGCCGATCGCGCCTTGGATACTGGGGCAACCATTCTTGTGTTGAGTGATCGCGACGTTGCGCCTCAACGAATTGCCATCCCAACTGTCTTGGCGCTCGGCGCAGTTCACCATCATCTAATTCGCACTGGTCGCCGTTCAACTTGCTCGTTGATTGTCGAAACGGGCGAAGCTCACGAAGTCCATCATGTAGCTGTTTTGGTTGGCTACGGCGCTGAAGCCGTCAACCCCTACGTTGCCATCGCCACGATTCGCGAAATTGCCAAAGAACGCTCACGCACCCCAATCACTGCCGACCAAGCCGAAGATAACTACGTGCATTCGTTGGAAAAAGGCTTACTCAAAGTGATGTCGAAGATGGGGATTTCGACCGTCGATAGCTACTGTGGAGCACAAATCTTCGAGGCGATTGGCTTAAGCGATGCCGTGATTGCCCGTTGTCTGACTGGTACGCCATCACGCTTTGGCGGAGCCGATTGGCAACGTTTGAGTCGCGAAAGCTACCAACGCCATGGCCAAGCGTTTGGTTTGGAAAAGCCAGCCCTCAGCCACCCAGGCTTGTACAAATTCCGCAAAGATGGCGAATATCACGCCTTCCAACCAGCAGTGGTGCACGCTTTGCAAAAAGCAGTGCGGGCAGCAGTCGATAATGGCGCAGATTTCGAAGCGGGCTATGCAACCTATCGCGAATATAGCGATTTGCTGAACCAACGCCAACCATCCGACCCACGCGATTTGCTGGATTTTGTCGCAACTGAGCCAATTGCAATCGACGAGGTTGAGTCAATTGAAACGATTGTCAAACGCTTCTCGACAGCGGCAATTTCCTATGGCTCGTTGAGCGCCGAAGCTCACGAAACCTTGGCAATCGCCATGAATCGGCTCGGCGGCATGAGCAATAGCGGTGAAGGTGGCGAAGACCCAGAGCGCTTTGGCACTGAAAAAGTCAGCGCAATTAAGCAAATTGCCTCAGGCCGCTTCGGGGTTACGCCCAGCTACCTGATGAATGCCCGCGAATTGCAAATCAAAATGGCCCAAGGCTCCAAGCCAGGTGAAGGCGGCCAAATTCCAGGTAATAAAGTTACCGAAGACATTGCCCGCACCCGCCACACCACGCCAGGCGTAACCTTGATTTCGCCACCACCCCACCACGATATTTATTCAATTGAGGATTTAGCTCAGTTGATTTACGACATGCGCACGATCAACCCCACCGCTGCGGTTTCGGTCAAGCTTGTCTCGGAAATGGGGGTTGGCACGATTGCCGCAGGTGTGGTCAAAGGTGGCGCTGATGTGGTGTTGATTAGTGGTAATTCGGGCGGTACTGGCGCTTCACCCTTGTCATCAATCAAAAACGTCGGCATTCCGTGGGAAATTGGCTTGGCTGAAACTCAACAAACTCTGATGATCAACCAACTGCGCGATCGGGTGCGCGTGCGGGCCGACGGTGGCTTGCGCACTGGCCGCGACGTAGTAATGGCCGCTTTACTTGGCGCAGATGAATATTCCTTTGGCACCTCAGCGCTGATTGCCGAAGGCTGTGTGATGGCTCGTGCCTGCCACAATAACACCTGCCCAGTTGGGATTGCTACTCAACGCGCCGATTTACGCGCCAAATTCCCTGGCAAACCTGAGCATGTGATGGCCTTTATGCAGTTTATCGCCCAAGAAGTACGTGAATTGCTGGCCCAACTTGGCGCTCGCAGTTTGAACGAAATTATTGGCCGCGTCGAATTATTGCGCCAACGCCAAACCAACAACCCCGACCACGATGCGCTCGATCTTAGCCCATTGTTGGGCTTGGCCAATGCTGGCCCACGGCGCTTCAATGGTATGCCGCAATTGGTTGGTATCGATCGGCTCAATCAATTTTTGGTCGATAGCGCCTTACCAAGTGCCAAAGCTGCTCAAGAAGTGATTATCAACGCCGAAATCACTAACGAAGATCGCTCAACTGGCATCACCTTGGCAGGCGAATTGGCGCTGCTCAAAAATACTGGTCACGTCAGCATGAATTTTGCTGGCAGTGCTGGCCAAAGTTTTGCTGCCTTCGCGACGCGCGGCATGCAACTCAACTTGGTTGGCGATGCTAACGATTATGTTGGCAAAGGCTTGGCTGGTGGCGAAATTGTCGTCAGACCACGGCCAACCGCCCAGTTCCTTGCCCACGAAGCCACGATTATTGGCAACACCGCCTTGTACGGCGCAACCAGTGGTAGCTTGTATGCTGCTGGCCGCGCTGGCGAACGCTTTGCTGTGCGCAATAGCGGCGCGGTTGCTGTCATTGAAGGCATCGGCGAGCATGGTTGCGAATATATGACAGGTGGCACGGTTGTGGTGCTTGGTAGCACTGGCAACAACTTTGGTGCAGGTATGAGTGGTGGTCAAGCCTTTGTCTACGACCCCAACGAAACCTTCCTTGGCCGCCTCAACGACGATATGGTGATCGCCGAACGGGTTGAATCACCACTGGTTGCCGACCACTTGCGCGAACTGATCGAACGCCACGCGGCACTAACGGGAAGTGTCCAGGCCAACGATATTCTCGCCAACTGGGAAGATCAACAAGGAGCCTTCTGGCACATTATTTCCAAGGCGGCCCATGCTGCGGCTGCTCAAAATAACCAACCAGAACTGGCTAAAGTCGCCGCTTAACGCTAGTCACTCCACACACAGCAAGTAGCAGCGATCAAGGATGATCGCTGCTACTTGTTTAACGTATTAAGCTCTAGCGTAGTAGATTAAGCCAAGAAGTAAAAATTTAATAAAGAATACCGTGAAGCGTAAGGATGCTCGTAAGGTTCAAGCTTTAGGCTGCTTGTTAATGGGCAATTCAGATTAAACACCCATTCAGCAATTTTAGAGAATAGCTATGAGCGACCAACCCGCAGCGTCAGATTCAGCCGCATCAACCAATCTTCAGACAGCCCTCAATGCTGAGGTGGCGTTTGGTCTTCGCCCAACCGTAACAGGATTGGGTTTTTTATATTTGTTATTTAGTATTGCCCATGCATTGGTTTTGCCTGCCCCGATTAAACTACCAATGGTCATCGTAGCGCTCAGTAGTGTCATTTTTTTTGGATTTTGGTGGTGGCGCTTGCAAAGCTGGCAACCATCCCCCGAACTGACCCATCCGCTCGCCACGCTCTTTATCGTGGTTGGCGGCTTCAATAGCATTTTGCATATTTGGCTTAGCGGCGAAACTCACCAAAGCACAAATATTGCCTTTATTTTAATTGGCACTGGCTGTTTGCTGCTTTCTTGGAATTGGTTCATCGTAGCGAGTGGGGCGATTTTGCTGGCGTGGATTGCGGCGATCATTTCGTTGCCAACTTCGCCACTGACCATGCATTTTATTTTTATGGTGGTCAGTGCCACGATTGCGGCGGCCACAATTCAAGGGATTCGTTTGCGCACGGTCAAGGGCTTGATCAAATTGCGCTTGCAAGAAAGCACCTACAAACAAGAGCTACAAGAGGCCTTAATTCAAATTAAAATGAGCGAGGAGCGTTTTCGAGCCTTGGCCGAAGCAACATCCGAAGGGGTGGTCTTGCAGGATGAAGGCGTGGTGATGGATGCCAACGAACGCTTTGGCGAGATGTTTGGCTATCATCGGGATGAAATTCTCGGCCACTCGTTACGTGAATTTGTCGAGCCACAGTCGCTGCAACGGGCAATGCAAAAATATAAAGATGGTGCGCCCTATGAAGTTACCGCGCTACGCAAAGATGGCAGCACGTTTATCGCCTTGGTGTTGGGCACCAATTTGCCCTATAGCAATCGGGTGGTACGGGTCGCGGCGGTGCGCGATATTACTGAGCAGCGCCATTTTGAAAATTTATTGCTGACGGCCAAAGATGATGCTGAGGCCGCCAACCGCGCCAAAAGCACCTTCCTCTCAACTGTCAGCCACGAATTACGCACGCCACTCAACGCGATCGTTGGCTATAGCGAGATGATCTACGAAGATTTGATCGATCGCAGCATGCCTGAGTTGGCCATGGATATGACCCGCATCCGTAGCGCTAGCGACCGCTTGCTGAGCCTGATCGATGGCGTTCTGACGATTACCGATCTCGATGCTGAAGTTGTGCGTTTGGAGTATGAAACGATCGATTTGGCGCTCGCGATTGGCAGCATCAGCGACCAATTGCAAGCCAAAGCCCAAGATAACAAAAATACTGTGCAATTGTTGGGCAGCCAAAACTGGGGTTCGATTATCAGCGATGATCATAAATTGCGCATGATTATTTACCATCTGCTCGATAATGCAATTAAATTTACCCACGCAGGCTTAATTAGCATCTCGGTGCAACGCTTGCAACACGCTGCTGGCGGCTGGCTCGAAATTGCAATTCGCGATACAGGCATTGGCATCGCCCATGAGCAATTTGAACGTATTTTTGAGCCATTTGTCCAAGCCGATTCCTCGGCCACCCGCCAATATGAAGGCACTGGCTTGGGCTTGGCAGTGAGCATGCGGCTGGCTCGTGCTTTGGGCGGCACGATCGAGCTTGATAGCCGCCTAGGGATTGGCTCAACGTTTACCTTGCATATGCCCGAACATCCCACCAAACCCAATTTGCCTTCACCTCAAATGTCACATGCCAACGTGTAACCATCAACACGCCCAAAAGCTAGCGAATTTTTTGACAGTAGTAAACCGCTCCTTGACAATCCAAACCAAGCGGATGATACTGTCGTCTGTGAGCATAGCATCCTCTATGGTGTCGATTAAGCAACAATAGCCTAAGAGCCGTTTGGGTTAAACCATGTGGTTCAGGTTTGTGCTTTCGGTATGCCCATACCACAATCCGTTTATTCAACGAGCAACAGCGGTTCAATAGTACCTTTGGTGGCTGCATGGGTTGAAATATGCCGTATCAGTAATTTATCAGCAGCTAACGAGCAAGGTTTGATTGACGCTAGAATCTGCCACGCCCTATGATAAGAGCATCTAAACATAATGGGGGCAGTTATGATGAGTAGTATGGCCGCAGTTGCGCCGAACCCTCAAGCGCTGGCTTGGGCTAGGGCTGGTTTGTTGGCAATCAAATATGGGCGGTATCGTGATAGTGCTGCTTTATTGACTCGCGCAGTTAAGCTTGACCCAATGTTGGGCGAGGCTTGGCGTTGGTTGGGCGCACTGCATAGCGGGCAACGTCAAGCCTATTGTTTGCGTTGGGCACAACGATCATTGCCGAGTGCCACCATTCCGCGCTTGCCGAGCGTCGTCGCGCAACCTGCAGCGCCAGTTCGCAGCAAAGCCAAACCGCAACGCCGAGGCTATTGGCGCAAAGTTGCCCGTTGGTCGAGCGCCGCTGCCCTCGCTGCCTTGCTTGGGTTTGGTGGTTTTCAAGCGGCCTACGCTAATCGGGTTTATCCTGGCATTCAGGCTTTTGGTCAATCGCTGAGTGGCTTGACCAGCAACGAAGCCGCCCAAGCGATTTTGCCAACCTTGCAAGCCTGGAACAACCACCATTTTAAAGTGCAATTGGGCGATCAAACCGCGATTGTGCCATTTAATGCCTTGACGAGCTTTGATCCACGTGTGATTGCTGAACGGGCGTTGCAAATTGGCCGCGAAGATTCGTGGTCGCAGCGTTTGAGCAATCAAAGTTTGGGAATTGTCGGGACAATCAAGGCCGATGGTTTATTGCTCAATCAAGCTTCACTTGATCAGGCCATCCAAACCTTGGCTGAAGCTAGCGATCGGCCTGCCGTCGATGCGCAATTTCAGTACAATGCCGATGGTGCTTGGGCGGTCAGCAACGATGTGATTGGCCTCAAACTTGATCGTGATCAAACTAAAGCCGCTTTCCAAGCAGCCTGGGATCAGATTGATTGGGCCGCTGCACCGCGTGATTATGAGGTTGTGGTTGTGCAGCAAGCGTTGCAACCCCAGCAAAAAGCCACTGAACTTAACGCGATGTTGCCAACCCTCAATCAACAAACTGCCGCCCCATTGATCATCACAATCAAGGGCAACGAGCATCGTTTTGATCGCACGAGCTTGCTGGATTTGCATACATTGCCCCAAGCAGGCCAACATTTTGGCAATAATGATGCAGCAATCAAGGCAATTGTGCAGGAATTGGCTCAAAACTATGATCAGCCAGCCCAAGCCTCACGGCTAGTACGCAACGGCAATCGGGCAACTGAATGGCAATTTGGCCAAATTGGCTACACGCTTGATCAGGCGCAACTGCAAACTCAAATTGGTCAAGCCCTCAACAATGCCAATAATGCAGCCTTGGATTTCTCGTTGCATGAAACTGCGCCACCTGCTGGTGAGCTTGAAGCCTTGGGGATTTATCAAGTGATTGGGGTTGGCGCATCGGATTTTAGCTCCTACCCCGATTACAATCGTGATCGCAATGTTGAAGTTGGCGGCAAGGAATTTGATGGTCTATTGATTGCTCCTGGTGAAGTAGTATCGTTTGGTGGCACGGTCGGCGATATTTCGCTGGAAAAAGGCTACCAAATTGGCGAGATGATTGAAAATGGTGTGGCTGTGCCAAGCATTGGCGGCGGGATTTGCCAAGTTTCAACGACGCTATTTCGCGCGGCATTTTGGGCGGGCTTACCAATTGAGGAGCGCCACAACCATAGCTGGCGGTTGGCTTGGTACGAAGTTGATGCGCCCGCAGGTATGGATGCGACGATCGCCTTGGGCGGGCCAGATCTCAAATTTCGTAACGATACCAATGGCTATATTTTGATTGATGTCGAAACCGATCTAGTTAAGAAAAACCAAACTTTTACCTTGTATGGCAGCGACACAGGCCGCACGGTAACGATGGAAGCAAGCGGCAATGGCTGGAATTTCTTCCAAATTTTTCGTACTATTACCGAGCGCGATGGCACAAGCCGCAGCGATCGTTGGGATAGCTATTATACGCAGTAGGGAGGCTTTGTGGAGCCAAAAGCACCAGAACCAATCATCAAAACAATCCCATCTTGGCGCGATTTAGCCCGTTGGACAATCACCGCATTTGCGATTTGGCTGGTGGCGTGGTTGCTTTGGCGCACGGGAAATCAACTTTTGCCGTTTGTGGTTGGCTTGGCGTTTGCCTATTTGCTCTTGCCTCTGGTTAACAAGTTAGAGCGCTGGATTCCGCGCTGGGCAGCGATTTTAGTAGTCTATTTGGTTGGTTTGGGGATTATGACTGGCTCGGTTCTGTATATTGTGCCGCCTGCAATCGACCAAGTGTATGGGTTTGGTAAATCATTGCCGGGCTTTTATGAAAATACCCTCGAACCCAAAATTAACGAAGGCCTAACCTGGTATCGGAGCGAAGTGCCCGCCGAGATTCAAGAAGATATTGATAAGCAAGTGAGTAAAGGCATCACTACAATCAAAGAAAATGCTACTAATTATGTCGAAACAGGCGTAAATGGCATTTTAAATGGCTTAGGGGTAATTTTTCAAACAATTATCTTCCTCGCAGGCTTTTTGATTATTCCATTTTGGCTGTTTTATGTGCTGCTTGATGAACGTAAAGGCAAGGCAGCCGTGATTCGCATGATTCCCAAAGCGGTGCGAACTGATGTATTAACCGTGCTTTCGATTTTTGATCGGGTGTTTTCGGCTTATATTCGCGGCCAATTAACGCTTGGTTTGATTATCGCAATTATGTCGTACATTGGTTTGTGGATTGTTGATTTGGTGATGCCTGGCGAGATCCCCTACAAATTGCTGCTAGCCTTGGTTGCTGGCTTCACCGAATTAATTCCGGTGATTGGGCCGATTATTGGGGCGATTCCGGCGGTAATTGTTGGCTTAACCACCTCGTTGCCAATGGGCTTGGTGATTGCTGGTTTATACATCGTGATTCAGCAAATTGAAAATAATTTCCTTGTGCCACGGATTATCGGGGCAATTGTGGAAATTCATGAAGCCGTATTGATGCTGCTGTTGGTGATTGCTGGCACGGTTTCGGGCTTGCTTGGGGTGATTATTTTCGCCCCAATGGCAGCGGTGGCCCGCGATAGCTACCAATATATCACTGGTCGGCTGCGCCAACCCAACGATCCTCGCTATTTGCGAGCTGGCGAGTTGCCGTGGGAACATAAAGAAGAACCTGAAACGCCGATGCCACCAATGTTGGCGTTGCAAAATAAAGCTTAATTGTTGCTGCCCCTTGGTTTGTACAAACGCCAAGGGGCAGTTGCTTAAACTGATCGCCGAAGGCCACTGCATAACACCACTCATCGTAGTATAATAGCGCCATCTTGGACTTGGGGAGACCGATCCATGGGCCGCAACTCGTCTTTTCGCATTTGGCTAACTCGTATTCGTCCTCTTGCTTGGGCCTTAGCTTGCTTTGCGCTCATGCTCTTCGGCTACACCTTTACCACCACGATTCCGACTGATCGCCTGACGGTGATTGCGAGTATTTTGGGGGTAGCGGCGCTGGCCTTGCCATGGTTGTTTAATCCTGAGGGCGATTGGCGCGAGTTGCGCACGCTGGGAATTTTGGCCTTGCCCTTGAGCGTGGCGATTCTCAGCGAGGGCTATAATACGGCGCTCTGGTCGGTGCTCTTGATTCCGGCGATTGCGATTCCACAAATGTTGCCGCCGCGTTGGGCTTTCAGTGCCATTGCCTTGATGGTGATTGCCTGGGCGGTCAGCAATGTCTTGGTTCCAGCTGTCGCGGTCGAAACTGTGGCGATTGAAGTTGGTTTACGGAGTTTGGGCTTTGTGCTGGTGGCAATTGCGGTGTGGTTGGCGGCTCGACCACGTTTTGATTATCCCGCCATGCTGCCCGAAGCGCCGATTCGTCGGGCAACTCGGGCTGCTGAGCGCTTGCGTGGCTCGCTTAGCCCTGAAGAAACTCTCGAAGAATTAGCCAGCGCTGCCAAAGCTTGTGGCCCGTTTATTTTTGCCAGCGCCTCGACCGTCGATTGGCGGGCGCGAGTGCTGCGTATGGCCGTGGCGATTGGTGGCAGTGGCCGCACGCTTGGAGCAACCGAAATGCTCTCAATTCCTTGGGATGAAATTACGGTGCTGCTGCGCGATGATCGGCGCATTGGCGATAATGCCTATCTCGCCGATTCGCTGCCCTTCCGTGATATTGCGGGCGAACACTATATGCTGGTGCCAGTCCGCACTGCGACTGGCGAGATTTGTGGTTTGCTGACGGTTGGCGATGATGACCCCAAAGCCCGCAAACGCTTGACTGAAACTGCGCCATTGCTCGAATTATTGGCTTCGCAAGCCGCCGCTGTGCTTGAAAACGCGGCGCTCCAAAACACGCTTGCCCAACGAATCGAAGCCACGACCGCCGAAATGGGTCGCACCGCCGAAGATGCAATGCGGGCACGCACTCGCGCCGAAAGCATGTATCAGATTGTGCGGGCACTCAGCGGCACACTCGAACCACAACCATTGCTTGATCAAGCCCTGTTGTTGATTGCCCAAGCCACCCAAGCCGAGCGCGGCGGGATTATGCTGATCGATCATAAAAATGGGCGTTTGGCTTTCAGTACCAACCTTGATCGCAATATCACGCGCACCGAGGCGATTTCCTTGGAGCGTGGTCAAGGCTTGGCAGGCTGGGTCGTTGAACATCGTGCGCCTGTAATTATTCCCAATACTGCCGAAGATAGCCGTTGGATGGTGCGCACCGATTACGACAAAAAAGGTCGTTCAGCGCTGGCCGTGCCGATGGAGCAAGATGGGCGAGTCGCTGGGGTGATTGTGCTGATCAACAGCCGCATCAATCACTTTACCCAAGAGCATATTCAATTTGTGCAGGTCATTGGCGATCAAGTGATGACGATGCTGAGCAATGTGCAGCTCTATCGCGCCACGACCGAGCAAGCTCGCCGTTTGAGCCAAGCCCTTGAGCAACGTGAAGAAGAAGTTAGCCGTAGTTTGGCAATTGTGCGTTCGATTGGCGATGGCGTGGTGGTGGGAGATCGGGTTGGCCGCATTCGCTTGATTAATCCGGCTGCCGAGCAATTGCTGAATATCGAGGCTGCTGAATGGTTGGGCAAGCCCTTGATGAGTCTGCCTGGTGCGCCGGAGAGTGAGCCACGCCTGACCGAAAAGCAAACCTATCAGCAATTTGAGCTAAGCGGGCGCATGATTCGCGCTTCAAGTACACCAGTCTTTACTTCGCAAAGCGAATGGCTAGGCAGTGTGGTGGTCTATCACGATATTACAGCGGCAGAATTGGCCGATCGCATGAAAACAGAGTTTGTGGCGACGGCCTCGCACGAATTGCGCACCCCATTAACCTCGATTAGCGGCTACATTGATTTGCTGATGTTAAACACGCTTGGCCCCTTGACCGAGCAACAACGCCAATTTTTGAGCGTGGTCAAGAACAACATCGAACGCTTGAATGCAATTCTCAATGATTTGCTCGATGTTTCGCGCATCGAATCGGGCAAAGTTCGCTTACAACGCAAGCCAATTAATCTCGATGAAGTCATTCAATCGACGGTTATGGCGATTCATCAGCAATGGAGTGGCAAGCAAATTTCCTTGGCGCTCGATGTGCCCGACGATTTGCCGCCAGTGATTGCCGACCCCGAACGCATGCGCCAAATCGTCACCAATTTGATCTCGAATGCCTACAAATATACCCGCGACGGCGGCAGAATTGATGTTGTGGTCAGTAATGGCGGCGATTCAGTCACCCTAGCGGTCAAAGATAGTGGCGTGGGCATCGCTGCTGATGATCAAAAACATATTTTTACCCGCTTCTTCCGTTCGGAAAACCCGCTCAAGGAGCAGGCTGGTGGTACGGGCTTGGGCTTGAACATCACCAAATCGCTGGTTGAGTTACATGGTGGCAAAATCTGGTTTGATAGCGAAGAAGGTCGCGGCACAACCTTTAATGTACAACTGCCGGTCGGCGGCGATTCCGACTGGACTCCCGCTTCATGGCTTGAAGGAGTGTAAAGGAGCTTGCAATGCCAACCCAACAGTTGATTGATCTCGAACATTTTTTGCAAGCCGATTTTCAGCATGCTGAGTTAGTTCAGGGAGTTGTGCAGCCTGTGAGCCCAGTTCAACTACAACATAGCCTGATTGTTACCAAATTGCTGGTTAGCCTCAGCTTATGGAATCAAACCCAGCCTCAACCGGGGTTGGTTGGCACAGAATTAGGCTTTATTCTTGGCCCCAATACCTTGCGTGCTGCCGATGTATTTTTTATTAATTCAAATCAGCTAGGACAACAGCAAGGCGGCGATGGATATTGGCAAGGTGCACCAAGTTTGGCGGTCGAAGTTATCTCGCCCAATGAGCGGGCGATTGATGTTGAAGAAAAAATTAATGATTATTTGGCTGCCAATCTGCAATTAATGTGGATTATTTACCCGCGTTTGGGCAGTGTGCATCAGATTGAACCAACCCAGCCGCGACGAATTTTAGGCATCAACGATTGTTTGGAGCATGCGCGAATCTTGCCGCAGTTTATTGTGCCGATTCGGGAGTTGTTAAGCTAGTGCGGCGGCGCAAACCACAACCTTTGAATGACCAGCGCCGCGAGGTGTTATTATGGTTGGCCCAACGTGGCTGGACATTAGCTCAATTAGCAGCAGCAAGCGGCTGCGATCTGACAATTTTACGGGCTTGGTTGGAAGGCAAGCGTTCATTGAGTGAAGCCGAACGCTTAGCGATTGAGGAAGCATTAACATCACACCATGAATAAACTTTATTTTGGCGATAATTTGGCTGTTTTGGCAACCCTGCCAGCGGCCAGCTATGATTTAATTTATATTGACCCGCCCTTCAATACTGGCAAAATTCAAAGCCGCACCCAATTGCGCACGATTCGCTCCGAGCAGGGCGATCGGGTTGGCTTTGGTGGTCATCGTTATAGCAGCGTTAAAATTGGCGAGCGAGCGTATGGCGATAGCTTTGATGATTTTCTGGCATTTATTGAGCCGCGTTTGCTTGAAGCTTACCGTTTGCTGAAGCCCCAAGGCAGCTTCTTTTTTCATATTGATTATCGCGAAGTCCATTATTGCAAGGTGCTGCTCGACCAAATTTTTGGCCGCGATTCGTTTATCAACGAAATTATTTGGGCCTACGATTATGGCGCTCGGTCGCGCAAAAAATGGTCAACCAAGCACGATACCATCCTGTGGTATGCCAAAGATCCCGAAAACTACACCTTTAATTATGATGATATTGATCGCATTCCCTATATGGCTCCTGGCTTAGTTGGCCCCGAAAAGGCTGCCCGAGGCAAAACGCCGACTGATGTTTGGTGGAACACGATTGTTAGCCCTAACGGCAAGGAAAAAACTGGCTATCCGACCCAAAAACCACTAGCAATTCTTAACCGGATTGTGCGGGTGCACTCCAACCCCAACGATCAACTACTCGATTTTTTTGCTGGCAGTGGCTCGTTTGGTGAGGCTGCTGCACGGAATGGCCGCAACTTCACCTTGATCGACCAAAATCCCCAAGCAATTGAGGTGATGCGCCAACGTTTGGCCTTCGCCGAGCCAGAATTTTACGAACTACCCTAGGGTACGATTTAACCACGAAGGACACGAAGTTTCACTAAGGTTTGGGTTATTGGTTCTCTGATGTCTTGTACAAAACTCAGGTTTCCAACAAGCCTAACATTCGTGCTCTTCGTGTCCTTCGTGGTTAAGAACTCAACAGCTATTTCCAGGTATCGTTGCGGGTGACCGTGCCGCTGCTTGGCGTGGTAAATGTACGGTTACTACCGCTTTCCCAAGTCACATTGCCTGAACCATCTTTCTTGATGTATTTGTATTCGATCGCCGTGCTGGCTGGCAAGTTGATCGTCTTGCTCCAAACTGGGTAGCTTGCTGATGAGAGCAACACAGCATTGGCGGTATTCCAGCTACCAAGTGCTGAGACGTTGCCAATCACATAGATATTTTGGCCCCAAACCGTGGTGGCATTTTCGTTGAAGGTTACTGCGATGCTGCCGCTTGGTGGGGTGGTTGGCACTGGAGTTGGGTTGGTGCCATTGATTTTTGCGCCACCGTGAATTGCCACTGAATCCATTGCGGCAACGGTGATCGTTGCTTGACCACTGCTATTGACGCTGATGGTTGGGCCAGAGCACGAGCCATTGCTGAAATCGCCGTGAATTACATCGCAGTAGGTTCCGGCGGGTAAGCCCGTAGCAAAGGTGCGGCTCAAACTGCTGCCTTCGCGGTTGATTGCTACGAAGCCCAAGCTGCCACGGCTGAACGAAATTTGATTATTGCCATTCGACCACCAGTTGCTGGTGCTGAAGGCCGTGCTAGTGTAGTTGCGGAAGCCAACCATATTGGCGATGCCGCGCCAGCGATGTTCACAAACCCAGTTGCTGCCACCGCAATCGGCGGTGTTGCCATTGTAGACATTGCTGCTGGGTGGGCCTTGGTCGCCGTTGCTGAAGTTGTAGCTCGACATAACTTGAGGATAACCATACGGCCATGCCAAGGCAAAGACGTTGGCAAGTTCGTAGAGTTTACCATCTTTGAAGGTAACGACATTGCCAGCGCCGCCATGGCCGCGTTGGTTGTCGTGGTTATCGGTGAAAACCACCGCACTATCGCTGGCGATAAAGCCCCATGGCGTGCCGAAGTTGCTCATGTTGGCAAGCTTGTCGGTTTTGAACATGCGGCCAATGTTGGTGCTGTATTTGAACTCAGTCACATCGCCGTTGCCCGTGTATTCGCCCGAGGTAATTGGCTCGCCGCCTTGGTCAATCACTTCTTGATAGATGTAAGGATTGCTGGCGCGGCTCATGATGTTGGCAATATCAGCGGCGGGCATATGCTTGGCTGCATCAATGCGGAAACCAGCTACGCCCAAACTGCGCAGATCATTCAAATAGGCAGCTAATTTGCCCCGAACATAATCTGATTCAGTTTTAAGATCGGCGAGGTTGACCAACTCACAATTTTGAACTTCCCAGCGATCTTGGTAGTTGCTGATATCGTCGTTGCCATTGCGGCCACAGTGGTGGAAATCTTGGGTTTGATAGTTGCCAGGGTAGTTGTAGCTAGTGTAGCTTGAGCCAGCTACGCCCGTGCCACTGCCCACGCCGGTCATGTGGTTGATCACGGCATCGACATAAATATCGACCCCAACAGCTTTACAGCGCGAAACCATGTTGGCAAACTCGGCGCGAGTGCCCGAGCGGCTCTGAATCTGATAGCTGACTGGTTGATAGCGCGTCCACCATTGCGAGCCTTGGATATGCTCTTGCGGTGGTGAGACTTGGACAGCCGAGAAACCCTTGGGTCCGAGCCAATTTTCGCATTCTTTGGCGATGTCAGTCCATTTCCATTCGAACAGATGGACAAACACCGTGCGTGGAGTCGTTTGGGCTTGCGTTGCCCGTGGAGCGGTTCCAAAAAAGCCAACCGAGAAGATGATCACAACCAAGACGAACAGTGTCAGCCGCGCCATTGCGCGAGTGGTCCGTGACATAAACGTCCCTCCTTTGGGGCGTGAACGGTTGATCGATATGTTAAATCTGCCGTGCCAACTTCAGGCCTAGGATTGTTGAAACGACACAGCACCTACGGGGAATGAATCAACGATGATTCATCGAGCCACTATCAATTTGTTTATAGATCGAACAAAGTTTTAGCCCTAGAAAAATACCGTCGTACTGAGTTGTGATGTTGGGTAGCGTTGTAAGTACGGTTAGGCAATTGTCCCGATTTGGGCTGGTACTTTTGGTTCGTTCGTTTGTTGGACGAAGTATACACAAGCGGTTTAGGCTTGTCAAGCAAAAATCTTTAGGAAATTTTAGCTTTTTAATACTTTGTAACAAATAGCAAGAATGAGGGGTCAGGATTCAGGGGCCAGGGTTAATGTAGAGGCGTAGAGAGCAGGATGGCTATTGGCTATCGGAATATTTTAGAATTTGCATGATCGTGCTTCCCAAAGCCTATAGCCTATAGCCACGCATCCTTCGTGCTCTTCGTGCTCTTCGTGGATCAATGTGCTAATCCATCCTTGCCAACCCCCAGCAAGATTGTTGAGAGCTTTTTGTGACAATCAGCACAAAGCCAGCCAAATTCATGGCAAATTGATCAAAAATTCATGCTTGGAGCCATGGCATTGCAATGATTTCTGCCCGTTGCAAAGGGATTCAGGCCATTCTTGACTAATGTTAACAAGTTTGACAAGAGCATATGCATCCTTTATACTTGAGAATGTGCAAAAAAGCACAAAATCCCACAGTCGTCTAAAGATTTCGTTGCCCACCGTTGTGCATGACCGACAGAATGCCGCATGGTTGGGCTATAAACGCGGAGGGATCGCCTTGTCCACTAAACGAAACATATGGATTCCTGTCGGTATTGTCCTCGTTGTGGGGATTCTACTGCGCATATTCCTGCCTGTGGGGAAGCCACTGGTGTCGGTTCGCGCTGAAGAAGTTTTCCACATAGGATCATACAACGTCACAAACTCCTTGTTGTTAACATGGGTTGTGATGATTTTGCTTGTTGTGCTCTCGTTGGCGGCTACTGCAAAATTGCGCAGCGGCAATGACGAAGCCTTGAAGCACCCCAAGGGCTTGCAAAATGCCTTGGAATATGGTGTTGAAGTTCTATACAACACCATGCAAGGGGTTAGCCCGAAGTATGTAGCCCGCTTCTTTGTCGTGGTTGCAACCATCTTCTTCTTGGTCTTGCCTTCAAACTGGTTCGGCTTGGTCCCCGGTGTTGGTTCACTTGGGGTTTGTTTTGCTGAATCAGAATTAGAAGTGATGCATGGCCATACTCCAGTAGCTGGTGCTGGCCCAAGCGAAAAAGTCATCGGTGCTCAAAAAGTTTGGTCAGATTACACCAACAAGTGTGCTGGAACTGCTGATACCTTGGTGCGGGCTGAAGCTTCAGCTCAAGGCATCGTCTTGCCAGCAACCTTGGAAACGCCTGAGCAAATTGCCCAATACAAGGCAGTCTCAGCCGAACTCGACCACGCTGGCAAAATCACGCCTTTGTTCCACCCCTTCTTGCGCCCAGGTAGCGCTGACTTGAATATGACCTTGGCTTTGGCCTTGATCTCATTCGTCGTCACCGAATTCTGGGGCTTCCGCAAGCAAGGCTTTGGCTACTTGGGCAAGTTCTTTATCTTCAACCAAGGACCAATTCAGTTCTTCGTGGGGATTATCGAACTCGTTTCAGAATTCGCTCGCATCATCTCGTTTACCTTCCGGCTTTTCGGCAACATCTTTGCCGGCGAAGTGGTGCTCTTGGTGATGGCCTTCCTGTTCCCAGCCTTGCTTTCATTGCCATTCTATGGCTTGGAATTGTTCGTGGGCTTGGTTCAAGCCTTCGTGTTTGCAATGCTGACCATGGCGTTTATCGATATGGCTGCTGAATCGCACGGCGATCATGGCCACGAAGAACACGCCCACTAATCACTTGATCGCCATTTGATCGCATAAAAACGTTCTTTGATACAGATTAAGTTCTTTTGGAGGATAACGCTCATGACGGATACAGGTGCACGTTTGTTGGCTGCGGCTCTCGCAATCGGTTTAGCAGCAATTGGCCCTGGTATCGGCGTAGGTTTGTTGGTTGCTGGTGCATTGCAAGCAATTGCCCGCAACCCAGAAACTGAAGGCTCGATTCGTACCAACATGTTCGTTGGTATCGCCTTGACTGAAGGTTTGGCAATCTTCGGTTTGGTTATCTCGCTGCTAATCGGGTTCGGCGTGCTCTAAGCACCACACAAACGCTACCGCTGACATTCGTTGATGGCGTTTCGCCGCTGCGCAGCGCCATCTCCCAAGGGGGACTTACATGGATAAGCTTGGGGTTGATCTCCCGCTCCTTATCTCGCAAATTGTCAACTTCTGCTTGTTGGCATTCTTGCTCAATACATTTCTTTACAAACCAGTTTTGAATGCCTTGCAAGCCCGCTCAGAGCGGATTCGCGAGAGCTTAGATAACGCCGAAAAAGTCAAGCAACAATTGGCACGGGTTGATGCCGACTACGAAGCGAAGCTGCAAGAAGCTCGCCGCGAAGGTCAAACCATCATCAGCCAAGCCCAAGAACGCGCTCGCACCCAAGAAGCCGAGCTGTTGGTTGTTGCTCGCAATAACGCTGCCAAGATCGAAGAAGAAGCTCGTGGTAAAGTCGAGCAAGAACGCCAACAAGTGTTGCGCGGCTTGCAAGGCCAATTGGCTTCTTTGGTGACCGAAACCGCCAGCAATGTGCTTGGCCGCGAACTGCAAACCAAAGGTCATGACGAGTTGATCAATAAATCAATTGACCAACTTGGGAGGCTGAACTAATGAGCAGCCTCGAACCCGCAAGCTATGCCCGCGCTGTCTATGAATCATTAGTCACAGCGCTCAAAGCCGAAGGTCAAGAAGATCTCTTGGCCGCCGTGCTGGATGAGTTGGTGCAGTTGGCGCGTTCGGGCGGCCCAACCGCGGCAGAAGTTACAAGCGCCGTTGAACTTAGCGCTGAACAACGAACTAAGATCGAAAAAGATCTCAAGGCTCGTTATGGCGCATTGCTTGATATCGCCTACAAAGTCGATCCAGAAATTCTGGGCGGCTTGTTGGTGCGTGTCGGCGATAAGGTGCTTGATTCAACTCTCCGCCAACGCCTCAACGCAGTCCAACGCAATATGATGGCCGGATAACTGTGAGGAGTGATGAAGCAGCCGCTTCATCCTTCATACTTCGATCATAGAGGCAAACAATGGCTGTAACAGCAGAAGATATTCTTAGTCGTCTTAAAGCCAGCATCCAGCAACCTGTCGGCGGTGACCCAACTGCGGTCAACGTCGGGACGGTTGCCAGTGTTGGCGACGGCGTGGCGCGGATCGAAGGTCTGCGCGATGTTATGGCTTCGGAGTTGCTTGAATTCAAGCAAACGAAGTCAGGCGAAACCGTCATGGGCATCGCGCTGAACTTGGAAAAAGATAACGTCGCTGCCGTTATTTTGGGCGATTATCTCGAAATTGAAGAAGGCGACTTAGTACGCTCAACTGGCAAGATTATTTCAGTGCCAGTTGGTCAAGAGTTGCTTGGCCGTGTCGTTGACCCACTGGGCCGCCCACTCGATGGTAAAGGCCCAATCAGCGCCAGCAAAACCCGCGAAGTCGAACGGATCGCCCCGGGCGTGATTGAGCGTAAATCGGTGAGCCAACCAGTCCAAACTGGGATCTTGGCGATCGACGCGTTGATTCCAATCGGGCGTGGTCAACGTGAGTTGATCATCGGCGACCGCCAAACTGGTAAGACCGCTATCGCGATCGATACGATCATCAACCAACGCGGTCAAGGTATGGTTTGTGTATATGTCGCAATCGGCCAAAAGCGCTCGAAAGTGGCTCAAACCATTACCACGCTTGAGCAAAATGGCGCGATGGATTACACCATCGTGGTCAATGCTTCAGCGTCAGAATCAGCAGCATTGCAATATATCGCACCGTACTCAGGCTGTGCCATCGCTGAAGAAGTGATGGAAGCTGGCGTAACCGTCGATGGCAACTTGGTCAAAGATGCCTTGATCATCTATGACGATTTGTCGAAACACGCTGTGGCTTATCGCCAAGTGTCGTTGTTGCTGCGCCGCCCTCCAGGCCGCGAAGCCTACCCTGGCGACGTGTTCTACTTGCACTCACGCTTGTTGGAACGCGCTGCCCGTTTGAGCGAAGCCAATGGCGGCGGTTCGATCACGGCTTTGCCAATCATCGAAACCCAAGCTAACGACGTTTCGGCCTACATTCCTACCAACGTGATTTCGATCACCGACGGTCAAATCTTCTTGGAATCGGACTTGTTCTATGCTGGCCAACGCCCAGCTTTGAACGTGGGTATCTCGGTGAGCCGCGTAGGTTCATCGGCCCAAACCAAAGCCATGAAGACCGTTGCTGGTAAGATGAAGCTCGAATTGGCACAGTTCCGCGAATTGGCAGCCTTTGCGATGTTTGCTTCCGATTTGGATGCAGGCACCAAGGCCCAAATCGAACGCGGTCAACGCCTTTCAGAATTGCTCAAGCAACCCCAATACCAACCAATCGCTTTGGAAGACCAAGTGATTATTCTGTGGGTTGCTGGGAACGGCTTCTTGGATGATGTTCCAGTTGCCCGCATCAACGACTTCAAGCGCGATTTCTGGCAGTTTATCCACAGCAGCTATGCTGAGGTTGGCCGCACGATCGCTAGCGATAAAGTTTTGAGCGAAGCAACCATCGCCAGCTTGCGCAAGGCCGTGACCGAATTCAAGCAAACGGCGAGTTATAAATAGATAGAGGTTGGGGGCCGGGGGTCAGGGGTCAGTTAAACCTTGATCCCACCCTTGCCTCAATCTCTTTCTTTACGAGGATTTTATGGCTTCAGCACGAGAAATTCGGCGGCGGATCAAGAGTGTTAAGAACACTGGCAAAATCACCAAAGCGATGGAGCTAGTGTCGGCCTCGAAGATGCGTCGCGCTCAACGAAACGTGCTTGCAACCCGTCCCTATGCCGACCGCCTTTACGATGTAATGGGCGAGTTGACATTGCGGTCGATGGGTGGCGGCACGAAACACCCGTTGTTGCAGCCGCATCCCACAGTAACTCGTGTTGCGTTGATTTTGATCACGCCCGACCGTGGGCTGTGCGGTGCGCTTAATTCAAACTTGACGCGTGCAGCGGCTCGCTTTATCACAGATCAAAAAAGCCAAGGTCGTAGTGTTTCAGTCATTGCTATCGGCAAAAAAGGTCGCGATTTCATTTTGCGGGTTGGTCAAAAACTCGATTCTGAAATTATTGGCTTGGGCGATGCGCCACCACTGGTGGATGTTTTGCCCGCAGCCACGACCGCCATCAATGGCTATAGCCCCGATGCAAGCGGCAACTACAACTACGATGAAGTCTACTTGCTTTGCGCCGAGTTCGTAAACACTTTGGTGCAACGGCCAAAATTGCGCCGTTTCTTGCCAGTTGAAGCCCCAGGCAACGCTGGCGCAACCAAAGTCGATTACTCATACGAACCAAGCCAAGAAGATGTGCTTGACCAATTATTGCCACGCTTTATTGAAGTGCAGCTTTACCAAGCCATCCTTGAATCCATTGCAAGTGAACATTCGGCTCGGATGATGGCTATGCGCAATGCCAATGACAATGCCAAAGAGTTGGTGCGCGACCTGACCTTGACCTATAACAAGGCCCGTCAAGCAGCTATCACCACTGAGATTAGCGAAATCGCCGCTGGTGCAACAGCGCTCAACCAATAATCAGCTAGTATTTGCTAGTGATTGTTGACCATTTGGAGAATTCCATGGCAACTGGAAAAATTTTACAAATTACTGGCGTGGTTATCGACGCAGAATTTCCTGCCGATGGCCTGCCACAAATTTATAACGCGTTGGAAATTCCCTTGGGCGAAGGCCGCTCATCGCTGATCTGCGAAGTCCAACAGCAGTTGGGTGATAGCGTGGTTCGCGCGGTCGCTATGTCCACCACCGACGGCCTTGTCCGTGGGATGGATGTAATCGACACTGGCGCACCAATCAGCGTGCCAGTCGGCCCCGAAACCTTGGGTCGGGTGTTCGACGTTCAAGGTCGGCCAATCGACGGTGAAGGCGCGGTTGGTACTACCAAAACCATGCCAATTCACCGCCCAGCCCCAACCTTTGAAGAACAGTCAAACCGCGCCGAGTTGTTCGAAACCGGCATCAAGGTTATCGACTTGATCGCGCCCTTTACCAAGGGTGGTAAAACTGGGGTATTCGGTGGCGCTGGTGTGGGCAAGACCGTTATTATCCAAGAGTTGATCTCGAATATCGCTAAAGAACAATCCGGTTATTCGGTGTTCGCAGGCGTAGGCGAGCGCTCACGCGAAGGTAATGACTTGATCCACGAAATGAAGGATTCAAAGATTCCTGGCACCGACCAAACCGTGTTCGATAAAACGGTGATGGTGTTCGGTCAGATGAACGAACCACCAGGAGCACGCTTGCGGGTGGCGCTTTCAGCTTTGACCATGGCTGAATACTTCCGCGAAGAAGGCCGCGACGTACTCTTGTTCGTCGATAACATCTTCCGCTTTACCCAAGCAGGTTCGGAAGTGTCGGCGCTCTTGGGCCGGATGCCTTCACAGGTGGGTTACCAACCAACCTTGGGTACCGAGATGGGTGAATTGCAAGAACGCATCACCTCAACCAAGACTGGCTCGATTACCTCGTTGCAAGCCGTCTACGTGCCTGCTGACGACTACACCGACCCAGCCCCAGCAACAACCTTTGCTCACTTGGATGCAACGATTTCGCTGGAACGCTCGATCTCAGAAAAAGGTATCTATCCTGCGGTGGACCCACTGGCTTCAACTAGCCGGATTCTCGACCCCAACATTGTGGGCGAAGAACACTACCGCGTCGCGACCGAAGTTCAACGGATGTTGCAACGCTACAAAGACTTGCAAGATATTATTGCAATCTTGGGTGTCGAAGAATTGTCAGACGACGACAAATTGACAGTTTCACGCGCCCGCAAGCTCGAACGCTTCTTCTCACAACCATTCGGCGTGGCTGAAGTGTTTACCAACATTCCAGGCAAGTATGTCGCGGTTGGCGATACCGTCAAGAGCTTTGCCCGCGTCTTAGCAGGCGAGTTCGACCACATTCCCGAAAGCTTCTTCTTTATGAAGGGTGGCATCGACGATGTGGTAGCCGCTTACGATGCATCAAAGCAATAATCGATCAATGATTATCTGACCCTGCGCCGGCTGGAACGGGCATAAACCCGCCCCATTCCGGCGCATTGTCTATAATCGCTGTGAGGATGTATATGCCAATCCAATTGGAAATCGTCACCGCTGAGCGCGTGGTTCTTTCCGAAGAAGTCGATATGGTCAGTGCGCCTTCAGTCGAGGGTCGGGTGGGGATTTTGCCTCGCCACGAGCCATTGCTGACGGTGTTGCAACCAGGCGAATTGCACTATGTGAAAAATGGTGTTAGCATGCCCTACGCTATCAGCGGTGGCTTCATGGAAGTCTTGCCAAATCGCGTGACGATTTTGGCTGATACCGCTGAACGCGCTGATGAAATCGATGAAACCCGCGCCGAACAAGCTCGCTTGCAAGCCGAACAAGCCATGCGCGATCGTCAAAGCACCGAGGATCTTGCTCGGGCCGAGATTGCCTTGCGCCGCGCTACGGTTCGTTTGCAAGTTGCGAAATTGCGCCGCAACCGTCAATAGTAGGTAGCATGAGTATAAAGAACATCAGCTATTATCCATGGCCTTTAAACCTGTGATGATCGGTTGGTGTTCTTTGTACGTTTGGAATAACTAAGGTATGGCACGAAAAATTGGGATTGACCTAGGCACGGCGAATGTGCTTGTCTACATCAAGGGCAAAGGAATTGTCTTGTCCGAGCCGTCGGTGGTGGCGCTCTCGCGCAAAACCAATAAGATTCGCGCAGTTGGCACTGATGCCCTGGCGATGCTTGGCCGTGAACCCGAAAGCGTTGAGGTGATTCGCCCAATGCTCAACGGGGTGATCGCCGATTATGAAACCACCAAGGCGATGTTGGAGCATTTTATTGATAAAACCCGTGGCTTTGGCAAGCCCGATGTGATGATCTGTATTCCAGCTGGGGTAACTACCGTCGAGATGCGGGCTGTACGTGATGCCGCTCGTAAAGCTGGCGCACGCCGCGCCTATTTGATTCGTGAGCCACTTGCTGCTGCGATTGGCGCGAATATTCCGGTGGCTCAACCATCTGGCAACTTGATTATTGATATTGGTGGTGGTACAACTGAAGTTGCCGTGATTTCGCTCAACGATATTGTGGTGAGCAATTCGGTACGGGTTGGTGGCAATAAGTTCGATGAAGCCATCGCCGCCTATATCAAACGTAAATATAATATGATGATCGGCGAACGCACGGCTGAAAGTATTAAAATTGAAATTGGTTCAGCCTTGCCGCTCGACCGCCCATTGACCATGCAAGTACGCGGTCGCGACCAAGTTGCTGGCTTGCCGCGCACGATCGAGGTCGATTCCAACGAAATTACCGATGCTATCCAAGAGCCACTTGAGGCGATTATCAGTGCGGTGCGCTCGGTCTTGGTCGAAACGCCACCCGAATTATCATCGGATATTATTGATAAGGGGATGGTGATGACTGGCGGTGGCTCGATGCTGCGCCGGATCAACGAATTGTTGACTGAGGTTACGGGTGTGCCCTGTTATGTTGCCGACCAGCCCGCCAACTGTGTGGCCATCGGCACAGGTCTTGCCCTAGAAAATCTCGAAATTCTCCGCGAAAGTTTGTCGGGGAGTGATATAAATTAGAGGTCGGTTGTTGGGGGTCGGGGATCGGTAGTGCTTGGGATTCAATCATAGCTATTTGCTAAATTGATTTCTAGCCCCTGATCTCCAACGACCAGCCGTTGTTTTATGGTTTTGGATCGGTGAATTTTGGGTTTGCTCAAATCTCCCAGCCCCCGATCCCCAACAACTAGCCCCCAACCATGATTATTCAACGTTGAATGATCGCATTGGCAATTGACGTTTATGCAAGCTGGCAGTGATTGCTGGCCCATTCATTGAAGTAATGAACTGAGTAGCCCGGAGCTACTGTTGTTGCTTCAGCGAGGTTCTCTATGGAAATGCGCGACGATGCGCGGCTCGCCGATGAAGTCGAGAAGCTAAGCCACTCAGCGGATACGCTTTCGCTTGATACGAAAGACCGTATGCGCGATGTTGTTGCTCCTAAAATTGAGGCTGCGGTTGCCCAACGTGAGGCAATGGTCGCCGAATTAACTAGCCAACCTGTCCAGGCTCCAGCCAGCGAATTAGCCAAGGCTGATCCCCGCCGTGTGACGATTACCCAAGTGCGCAATCATCCCCATACCTATGCCTACCTTGATGCCGCTAACCAGCAGCTCAAGTTGATTGGCTATACCGAGCATGGCCGTCGTCATGCTTCTTTGGTCGGCCATATTGGGGCGAATGTGTTGCGCCGCCTAAAATTTTCGGCTCGCGAAATTGAGCTGGCCGAAATTGCGGGCTTGTTGCACGACATTGGCAATAGCATCAATCGCAATGATCATGGCCAAACTGGGGCAATTTTGGCCAAAGATATTCTGAGCAGCCTCGACATGCCAATCGACGAGATCATTACGATTATGGGCGCGATTGGCAATCACGAGGAAGAACGCGGCCATGCGGTTTCAACGGTGGCGGCGGCACTAATTTTGGCCGATAAATCTGATGTGCATCGTTCGCGGGTACAAAACAGCGATCCCACCACTTTTGATATTCATGATCGGGTTAATTACGCCGCGACCAAATCATTTTTACGGGTTGATACTGAGCAACGCCGTGTTACACTGCAATTAACGATCGACACCGAGATGGCCTCGGTGATGGATTATTTTGAAATTTTTCTTTCACGCATGGTAATGTGCCGCCGTGCTGCTGAGTTTCTTGGCAGCCGCTTTGGCCTCTCGATTAACGATGTATCGGTGTTGTAGCTGCTACGCTAGCTGGCTCACCAAGCGCAAGTTGAACGCGCTTGTGCTGGTTGTAGCCGCTACGGCAGCTTATTTTTATTTCTCTTTATCTAAAGGAGCCATCTCATGACCGAACGAGCCGTATTAAGTGAAGGCGACACTGTAGGCGCTAATTTACATGTCAAGCAAGCCTATCGCAACTTAACGGTGCCGCAATTGGTGGAAGCTGCTCTCAAACGGGGCGAAGCCGTTTTATCGGCTACTGGGGCTGTCGTTGCCACCACGGGCGCACGCACGGGTCGTTCTGCAGATGATAAGTTTGTGGTGGAAACACCAGCAGCCGCGTCAATGCACTGGACGAAATTCCATAAAGCTATGAAGCCCGAAACCTATGCCACGATCAAGGCCAAGGCGTTGGCGCACATGGCCGAACGTGAGATGTTTGTTTTAGATGCCAGTGCTGGGGCTGATCCAGCGTATGCGTTGCCAATTCGCGTGGTGACCGAGTATGCTTGGCATAACTTGTTCGCTAAGCAATTGTTCCGCGATGCGATCAGCAGCGATCAACAACCCCAATGGACGGTGCTCAACTTGCCAAGTTTGAAGCTTGATCCAGCGGTCGATGGCTCGCGCTCAGAAGTCGCCGCCATGATCAATCTCGATGAAAAATTGATTTTGATTGTCGGCACTGAATACGCTGGCGAGATCAAGAAATCGATCTTTACGGTGTTGAACATGGTGCTGCCAAGCCAAGGCGTGATGCCAATGCACTGCTCAGCCAATATTGGCAGCAAGGGCGATGTGGCCTTGTTCTTCGGGCTTTCGGGCACGGGCAAAACCACGCTCTCAGCCGACCCCGAGCGGATTTTGATTGGCGATGATGAGCATGGTTGGAGCGCTAACGGCGTATTCAACTTCGAAGGTGGCTGCTATGCCAAGTGTATTCGCTTGCGCCGCGAATCGGAGCCTGAAATTTTCGATGCGATTCGCTATGGGGCGGTGCTCGAAAACGTGGTGCTCAGCGATAGCCGCGATCCCAATTATGATGATGCGTCGTTGACCGAAAACACCCGCGCCGCCTATCCCTTGGAATATATTCCCAACGTCAGCGAAACGGGTATGGGCGGTCAACCAGAAACCATCATCTTCTTGACCGCTGATGCCTTTGGGGTTTTGCCGCCAATCGCCAAGCTCAGCCCTGAGCAAGCGATGTACCACTTCTTGTCGGGCTATACCGCCAAGCTGGCTGGCACCGAAACTGGCGTTGGCTCGGAGCCACAAGCAACATTTAGCACCTGTTTTGGCGCACCGTTTATGCCTTTGCACCCAACCGTGTATGCCGATTTGCTCGGCCAAAAAATGCGCGAACACAAAGTCCGAGTATTTTTGGTCAATACTGGCTGGACTGGTGGTTCGTTCGGGGTTGGTAAGCGTATGAGCTTGCGCGATACCCGCACGATGGTGCACGCCGCTTTGGCTGGCAAACTCGATGCTGTGGAAATGTGGCACGATGCCCGATTCAATCTCGATGTGCCTGTGGCAATCGAAGGCGTTGATAACAGCGTGCTGCAACCCCGCCAAACTTGGGCCGATGCCAGCGAATACGATCGGGTTGCCGATGACTTGGCCGCCCGCTTCCGCAAGAACTTCGAGCAATACGCCGAACGGGCTGGCGAAACCGTGGTAAACGCTGGGCCACAAGCGTAGGTTATTGATCCACGAAGGACACGAAGGTCATGAAGTTTTGATCCACGAAGGACACGAAGGGTACGAATGTTGGGTAAGGTGGTTGCCTGAAATTTCTACAATTATCAGTGAACCACTCAATCAACCTTAGCTTCGTGTAACTTCGTGTCCTTCGTGGATCAACATATAATTCCTGATCCCTTCGCGATTAAATTCATCCTTCATCCCTCATCCTTCATCCTTTTCTAGCTCCTCAAGTACCCGTAAGATCAACAATGCTGAATTGGGGTCGATCTCGGCACACAGTGCATGCCAATCGCGCTCGCCTGCCCAGATGCGCTGAATTGCATGGCTAATGACCCAACCACCTGCTTCTAGTTGTGGTAATAAGTGCTCAACTGCTGTGCGTACTTCCTGATTCCCTTGAGTTGCAGCGACAATTGCTGCGATCAAATTTCCAGCTTGTTGATTAATATGCCAGCGATTGGCGGCATGGGCGGAATAGGCAATGCGTGCTTGTTGGCGATACTCTGTCGCTTGCACTGATTGGCCTGCTAAATCGGCTATGTTGGCGAGAATACCAAATGTTTTCCATATTTCAGCGATAGCTGGATCGAGCTCTTTACGAATGGCAAGTGCTTGTTCAGCATAGGCTTGGGCTTCGGCCAATCGGCTAGTTGACCACGCTCTGGCTTGGATTTGATCGGCAATCAGATTAGCGAGATTATTGAGCGTTGTGGCTTTCTCAAATGCTGGCAGATCAGGGGTTCGTAATGCCCGCTTAAACCAGTCTTCTGCTTCGTTTGGCTTGCCTGCTGATTTCGTCACAATTGCCAGTTGATTACAGGTTTGGGCTGCCCCAAGGTTATTGCGCAGACTTTCTTCGATCGCAAGGCTCTGGCGGTAGTATTGTTCGGCGTTCGACCAATCTTTTTGCTCTTGGGAAACCACTCCAAGTTGATGATAGATAATCGCCTCACCACTTGGCTCATTCAACTTTTGGTAGATGGTTAGAGCTGCATCGTACTTTTGTGTGGCCTCAGCATACTGGCGTTGGCGCAGCGCTAAATTCCCTAGTTGGCCTAAACTTACCGCTTGACCCCGCTGATCATCAAGTATTTTATTGATTTCTAGGGCTTGCTCATAGTAGTTTTTGGCTTGGGCAAATTGTCCTTGATCGCGTTGGCAATCGGCAAACTCAGTCAAGAGAACAGCCTTTTGTTGCCGATAGGTCGTGCTATCTGGTTGTTGGCTGAGCAAGTGCTCGATCATGGTCAAGGCTTGCTGCTGAAACTCTTGGGCTTGAGCAGGTTGGCCTAAGCGGAATAAACAACGCCCGATTCGCCCAAGCGTTAGACAATGCTGATAGGAACCAACGCCATGTGGCTGATCAGCTGGCTGCTGCTCGATCCGCGCTAAGAGTTGCCCAAAGCGTTGCAGTGCTCGATCATAACGACCTTGGCTATAGTCTGCCTCACCAAACTCTGATTCATGCAAAAATTCAGCTTCAGAAAGCTGTGTATTCACCACCATATGCTGGGCAAGCTGTTGATTGAGCAGCGTGCGTTCACGTTGCATACCAAAAATATCATAAAAGCGATTCAAATTCGTTGCCATATCCACTGCGGCATTAATCTCCTTGAAGCCCAACAACCCGTGGATTGCCCGTTGCAAGTTGGGCAGTTCATAGTGCACCAAGCCGCGGACTGCTTGCGGGTTTTGGAGATCTTGCTCATAACAATAGCTTGACAACTGGTAATAACGCACGGCGAAGCGTTGCTCTAGCTCGGTGCTAGCGGGGTGATATTTACGCAGATAGGGCGTGAGGGTTGGGTGAAAACGCAAAAATGTCACTCCAACACCTGCAATTGCTACAGGCACAATTAATGCCGCATGCTCAAGGGCGGCACGGAGTTGTTGCCACTGCTCAGCAGGAATTTCAGTGATTTCTAAAAGGAATGGTTCTAATGCACCGCCTTCGAATGGCGTGAGCTTAGCCAGCCACTCACGCTGTTCAGGGCTGAGGCGTTGCAGCGAATAGTTAAGCGAGGCTTCGAGCGAGCTATGGCGTTGGTTGGGGCTAGTTTCATCGGTGAATTGGGCTAAGGCGCTGCTATAGTCGCTCAGTAGTTGCTGGATGCTCAAGCTAGGGTCGCGCAAGGCACGTAAGGTCAAGCCCATGGCCAGCGGGTGATGATCGAGCCGCACCAACAGGCTGCTTAGTTGCAATTTTGGCGCACGCCGCCGATCAATCGCCAAATCATCGAGCAAGGCTGTGGCAAAGCTGTAAGCTGAAGGTGCATCCAAGCCGCGCATGGCAATCAGGCTGGTGTATTGGCCTTGCTCCAAGCGACTATCACGCAAATCATAATCACGGCAGGTCAAAATGATGCCTGCACCTGCTTGCCGCAAGCCTAGCACACAATCCCACAAAGCTTGGCGTTCTTGGGCTTCCAACACATTCAGCTCAACATTGCCCGCGTTGGGCAAAATGCTCTCCAAATTATCAGCGATAATCAGCAATGGCTTGTTGCGTAGGTGTGGCTTGAAGCGCTTTAAGGCTGCCTGCAAATCGTGCGAATCGGTTTCGGGCAACTCATAATGACGGGCAATCGCGCTGAGCAAGGCAATTTGGCTGCCGCCATGTTCAAACGAGAGCAACAATGCGCCGTGATAGAGCTTGGTTTGAGTCAGCCATGCAGCAGCTTCGCTGGCAAGGCGAGTTTTGCCAATGCCGCCAAAGCCATGCAACAGGGCAATTTTGCCCTTGAGCAAAGCCCGTTCAAGCTGCAACAACTCCTTGGCGCGGCCAACAAACGGGCGTTGATGCGGGTTTTCGACGAAGCCCGAAAGCTTGGTCGGCTTGGGTCGCGCTGGCTTGCTGGTTGGCGTGAGATTGATCGCTGCTTGCTGATAAAAATGCGGCAACCACCAATCGGCCAAGCTAATTGGATCAAGTTCTTGTTCGGCGTTACGGGCGAGGTACAGGCGCACAGGCTGGCTTTGCAAGGCTTGGCGTGCTCGCTCCAAGGCTACAGGCACCGGCTCGCCCTTGGCGATCAATCCATAGAATTCGCCAAAAAAGATTGCCGTCGTGATGGGCAGCACGCTGGCGCTCATCGCCACCACTGCAGGCACGCCCGCCGTCAACAACTGGGTTGCCACGCTGCTCAAAGCCTGTTGGCGTTGATACTCGGCATCGTCGCTGGCGCTGGTATCCATCACGCTGGTTTGGCAGGCATCCAACAAGACCAAGCGCACGCCCGCGCCATTCAACAACTCAGCAAAGCGACGAGCCTCGACCGTATCAACTTTATAATCGGCTTTTTCGAACGATAAAACCCCTTGCGGCACGTTGGCCGATTTATAGAGCGTGCTGGTTGGCTGGATTTTGGGAAAGCCGCCATGACCATCGAAATGCAATATATGTACAGGTTTTGTGGTATCTTGCAGGCGACGCGCCAGTTGATCGTAGGTTGGCGGGCGCAAAAACTCCAGCTCGATCATGCCAGGCTTGAGCTTTTCAGTTTGTTCTAATTTTTGTAACTGGCCAAAAATGGTTTGGGCCGAGCTGCGCGGATCGAGAAAATTTTGATCATCAGGCCGTGCCACAACTACCAGCACCCGCAACGGCATGGCAAATTGCTGGGCGGCAATTTTTGAGCGAACGCTAGAAACGGTGCGATAGATTGCGACTGGATTGATCCGCCGTTGATTCAAAAAGCCAAAATCATCGTGCAGCAACTCCCATGGCACGCTCAGCACGGCGGGAATCACGCTTAAAATTTGCAAGGTTGGCACACCAGCATCAACCTGCATCCACTCAGCATAGATTTCGGCGGCATCGGCGCTTGATTTGAAAATCGCTTTAAACAGCACTTTACCAACTGTAGTTAAATCTGCTTCAACCTGTTTGGCTCGTATAAGAAAGCCTTCAAATGGCCATTTCAAGTAGTCTTCAAAATACCATTGAAAATCGGCGCGTTGCTCTTTGGTTGGCAGCGCAGGCAACGGGCCGCTGGCAGTCAATTGATTGAAGCGCAACGTCCATTGGGCTAAATCGGGCGAATCAGCGGCGGCAGCGGTACATTCGAGGGTGAGGATGTTTGGTTGGCTCATGGGGCGGCTCCTCGGCTAGCAACACAGGCTTATCCTATCATGGCCTAACTGCGAATGGTAGCCTACGAGCAACACAAGTTTTAATCCACGAAGAACACGAAGGTTGTAACCGCGAAGAACGCGAAGGGCGCTAAGGCTGGTTTCGTGGTTCGCCGACAGTTCGATAAACCTCAAGGAATCAATAAATCCAATATTCGTGCTCTTCGCGGTTCCCAATAAAATTTCTGATTTCTCGCACGAAGGTTGTAACCGCAGAGAACGCGAAGGGCGCTAAGGCTGGTTTCGTGGTTCGCTCACAGTTCGATAAACCTCAAGGAACCAATAAATCCAACATTCGTGCTCTTCGCGTCCTTCGCGGTTACAAATAAAATTCCTGACCCTGCGATTGCGGTTATAGGGATAGTTGCTCGGCTGGGTAGGCGATTGCTAAGACGCTGCCTTGAGTTGCTTGGGCGAGCTGTTCGGGGTTGACGCGGCTAGGCGCGATTTCGGCCAAGGGTCGCAACACAAAATCACGCTCAAACATGCGAGGGTGGGGGATAATCAAATCATCGGTTTTCAATTCAAGCTCGTCATACAACAAAATATCAAGATCAAGTGGGCGCGGGCCGTAGCGTAAGCCTGGTCGGCGGCCACAAGAGTGCTCGATCTGCTTGAGCAAGGCCAGCAGCGCATGCGGCGCTAATTCGGTCGTGCCAGCAACCACCGCATTCAAAAACGGCGGTTGATCTTCAACATAGGCTGCTGCGGTTTCATAGACGCTAGAATAATTGGTTAGTTGGACAGCGGGGGCTAAAGCGGCCAATCCCGCTTGTAAGTTGGCTAAACGATCGCCTTGGTTGCTACCGATGGCTAAATAAACGGTGGTCACGCTTGCTCCTGGCGTTGATCTAAGGCTCGTAAGGCATCACGATAGCCCATTTCAAACAAAGCTTGATGATTTTTGCCCTCGTAATCGACGATCCATTCTAAGGGCATGAGTTTTTGGGGCGCAATCACTAATGGCTCGGCTACGCGATAGGGCATCGTGCCAGGCCAGCGCAGTGATTGATCGCCAGTTTTTTCGGCGGCGGCGGTCAGGCGTTGCGCTGCCTCAGCAATTTGGTTATACACCTTGAGCAATTTAAATGATGCACGATATGAGGCCAACAATGCCCAATCCAGCGTCAGCCACAACGATTGAGCCAAATCGCTGGGCATGGCTTCAAGGTGTTGGTCGCCATCGTTGGGGTCGGCATCCCATGGGGTCATCATTACCACAATAATTTCAACATCGCCGCCAGCATGCTCAATGACTGGGCCGAGTGGCGTATTGGCCAAAACCGCGCCATCCCAATACATATCTTCGCCAACTTGTGTCCATGGATAGACCGCTGGAATGCTCGACGAAGCCATAATATGCTCGATGTTGAGTTGATCTTGGGCTTGACCATCAAGTTTATGGTTGCAAAATACCCGCAAGGTGCCGCGCCGAACATCGGTGGCGGTCAACAGCAGGGTTGGTGCAGCGGGGCTATTGATGCGCTCAAAATTCATCCAAGCGCTGAGGGTGTGTCGCCATGGCGTGGTATCAAGCAAACTTTTAAACGGCGTGGTGCTAAAAATGCTGCGAAATTTATGCCAAATGCTGGGGCTATGCAAATTGCGATCGGCTTCTGGCGTTTCAGCCTCAATCTGATCATCGCCGCCATGCTCGTCAGAGGTCAAAATCGAGCGTAGCAAAAAGCGCATCAGTGGTCGGCTAATCGTCGGCAGATCGCTTGAAAGCTGCTGAACATCTTCGGAGTGCATATTCAGCCAACGTTGGCGCAATTGAGCCACAGTCATACCTGAGGCCAAAGCCGCCCCGTTGACCGCGCCGATCGATGTGCCAGCAATAATATCTGGCCCTTGCCCATCGATCATCCAGCCGCGTTCGACTAAAGCTTGCATCACCCCAACATGATAAGCTCCACGGCCACCGCCGCCCGAAAGCACCAAAGCTCTTTTTGCCATAACAACCTCGCAGCTTGAAAACCAACAGTAAATAACAGCATTGCTCAATGTTCGACAATGCTGATCGATCTGTCAGTTGAGGCCAAGCGATTTAGAAGATATCGTCTTCGTCTTCTTCGTCGCTAATGCCTAAATCGAGCAGCACCAAATTATTCAGCGCTGGCGATTGACTAAAGGCTTCTTGACTGCTGCGGCTTAGTTGATTGCCCCATAAATCAAGCTCTTGCAGTTGGCCTAAGTTGGTTGTATTGGCCAAACTGGTTGCGCCAGCATCGCCAATTGCGTTATCGGCGAGATACAACACCGCCAAATTGCCAAGGCTGGTGCTGGTGGTCAAAGCTTGGACTCCAGCGTCGCCAATCGCATTATCGTTGAGTAACAAGGCCTTGAGATTGGTGACATGGCTCGATTGGGCTAAGGCACTCAAACCAGCGTCGCCAATTGCATTCGAGCGCAAATCAAGACGTTCGGTGTTGGCAAGCACTGGCGAATTCGCAAGGGCGCTAATACCAGCCGCATCAATATTGGTTGAGGCCAAATTGAGCGTCACAATGCTGCGCAGATAGGGCGAATCGGCTAAGGCCTTGGCTCCAGCAAAACCTACATCATTATCGCTGAGATCAAGATGGGTTACATTGCCCAATTGTTCATCTTCGGCCAGCGCCTTCACGCCAGCTGGGCCAATATTGTTGTTGCTCAAATTAAGCGAGGTTAGTTGGGTCAGATGTTGAGCAGCGGCCAAGGCACTAATTCCAGCATCGCCCAAATCGTTATGATCAATATCGAGCAACTGGAGATTAACCAAGGCTTGACCTTCGACCAAGGCCGCGCCGCCAGCCGCACCTAGTTGATTGCGATAAAGCCGTAGTTTGGTTAGTTGGGTCAGGCTGGTCGAATTGCTGAGTGCTTGAGCGCCAGCAGCGCCGATTGCATTTTGATAAAGCTCTAATTCGTTGAGGTTGCTCAGGTAGGGCGATTGAGCCAAGGCAATCAAGCCAGCATCGCCAATTTGGTTGCGTTGCAAGCGCAGGGTGCGCAATTGGCTTAAGTGGGGCGATTGAGCCAAAGCAATCACAGCATCATCAGTTAATTGATTTTCGCTGAGATCGAGCACGCGCACGGTGGCCATGTGCGGTGAGCGAGCCAAGCTATGCGCGACAGCATCACCCCAATTGCGACCATTGAGGGTTAGTTGGGTTACGCCAACCAAACGCCGTTCACGCAAGGCGGCCTTGAGTTCTTCGACGGTGGACACATCATCCAAGGAGACTACGTAATTTTTAAGCTTTGCCATCGTAACGACCTCTGTGTCGGGTTATTTCATTGTTGGTTCATTGTAGCATACTGCACTTGGCGATTGATTCCCCCCAATGGCTAGCCCACAGGTGAATCTTAATAATTGGATTATGGCTGCTTGACGTTGCCTACACTCTACCGTACACTGCTTGCAGTATACTCAGGAGTTGTATCCTATGCCTCGCGTAATTGCCGTCACCAACTTCAAGGGCGGTATTGGCAAGACGACTACCACCGTGAATGTAGCCGCCGGCTTTGCCCTCAAAGGTGCTTCAGTGCTTGTGATCGATGTCGATCCACAAAGCAATGTTCGTATGTGTTTTGGGCATGCCGAACCCCGCCGCTCCCTGTACGATGTTTTGATCGATAACAAGAAAATTCCTGATTGTGTCGTGCAAGTACGCCCCAACATCGACTTACTTGCCTCAAGCGATGCGTTATTGCAAGCACAATCGGATATTGGCAAACGCCCAGATTGGGGTCGGGTGCTCGAAATCGCCTTACGTCCAGTTGTGCGCAACTATGATTTTGTCTTTATTGATTGTAGCGCTTCGTTGACCGTGCTTAACCTGAATGCCTTGATGGCGGCCTCAGATATTATCGTGCCAACCGCTTTGGAACACTTAGCTCTGCAAGGGTTGCGCCAACTAGGCCGGAATATCACCCGTATCAAAGGCACAATGGGCGCATTACGCATGATTATTCCCACCATGTTCGATGCGCGTAATCGCCAATCGCACCGTTTGCTGGCCTCGTTGCGTGAGGAATATGGCACGCTCGTAACTGATCCAGTTCGGGTCAATGTGCGGTTGTCTGAGGCGACGGTCGAAGGTAAAACGATCTATGAGTATGATCCACGCTCGAATGGGGCGATTGATTATGCAGCGTTGGTCGAAAAATTGGGCGATGTGTTTAATTTTCAAGCCAAACCTATGGCTGAGCCTGTGGTCAATCCAGTTGCTGCGGCTCGTCCATTCACCGCCTTTGAAACCCCGCCTCCGCCACCCGAACCATCGCTGGTTGGTAATTTACAAGCCGAAGAAAAGCCCATGTTTCGTGGCCCTGTGCGCGAGGAATGTCCGCATTGTGGGCGCTTATTAGAGCAAGTGATGTTGGCAGGCTATCGGGTGTATTTTTGTGATCATTGCAAATATAAACGCCAAGAATTAGCTTCGGGAGTTCGCCGCTAGGAATATTTGCGCACGCGCTGCAACCCAAAAACAATTGCAACGAGCCAAATGCCTGCAAAACCAAGCCGCAAACGAGCTAGGTTGTTTGGGCTGACTGTCAACCACGAACCAAGCAGTTGATCAAGCCCCCGCGCAATAAATTCAGCCCCAGCCAAATTAAGCCCAAATAACCCGGCATACAGCACAAACGTAATCATGCGCCGTCGCCGACCATTGCTGATCTGCCAAGCTAGAATGCCACAACCAAGCAGCACCAAGCCACAAACCAGCCAGCTCCAAAATTCAATTGTCATGACGCTACCTTAAATGAACAACGACTTTATGGGGAAGTATAGCATGGGGAATTTAAGGGGGAAAATAATCACACCATTGTGCTTCTGGCTCAAACGACTAGCTTATTGACCACAAAAACTGCAAACAGCTGGGGTTTGTGGCTCGAAGGCTGCCGATAATGGAGCTGGGTTGATTACGCTGGTTGCCAAAATCAACAAGGCCAACGCGGCGATAATTGCCAAAGCCAATGAGCGATTGAATGGTTGGGTTTGGATGTTCAACATAGCTGCCTCCGAATTAACATTGCGTTAGAACTGAGGCTAGTATCGCATCTCTTTGTGACAAACAGCGTCACATTGTTTTAGGCCTTTGCAAAGCCATAAAAAACACCTACTCACTGCATTAGTAAGTAGGTGCGATTGGCGCGACCGGAGGGACTCGAACCCCCGACACTTGGTTCCGAAGACCAATGCTCTATCCACTGAGCTACGGTCGCAACGTCTATAGAATACTCGAAATTGGGCTTTGTTGCAAATCTTAAAACCAACAGCGGATGGAATTCCATCCGCTGTTGGCTGTTCTCAATGCTGTGTGGAGGAAACCGATGGCGAACTGGCTTATTTAGTCAAGGCTTCGCGAGCGCGTTCGAGTTCAGTGTTCAAGCGTTCTTCGCCTTTGGTGCGCAAGTTGGCGATAATATCATCAACGGTTTTGCCATTGGCTTGAGCAACTTGCTCTAAGGTTTTGCCTGCTTGCACTTCGGCTTGAACTTGCTCAACGGTTAGGCCTGTTACATCGGCGGTTGCTTGAACCAACAGGTGTTGGCCACGACCACCGCGACCTGGGCCTTTGTCAGCGACAACGCCTTTTTGGTTCATCAAGGTTGGGGCTTCGGTTTTGGCGGTTGCCAAACGTTCGGCCTTTTGGTCTTCAGTAATTTTGCCATTGGTGACGGCTTCGCTCAAGTTGGTTTCCATTTGAGCTACGGCTGCATCAATCACTGCTTGTTCGCTGCTGCCGTTGGCGGTAGCAATTTCGGTCAATGAAGCGCCTTCAACCAATTTGGTGCGCACATCAGCCGTGGTCAGTTTGGTCAAGGCTGCGGTTTGCTCAACCAATTGATGATGAATGCCCATGCCACCGCGTTGACCCATACCACCGCCACGCCCGCCACGCTTGCCAAACCCAAAGCCTTGGCCTGGATTGGCCGTGGTGCTATCGGGGGTAGTTGGTTGAGTTTGGGTGCTATCAGGGGTGGTGGGTGTTTGGGCTTGGGTGCTGGTTAAGCGTCCACCGACAAACACCAAAGCAAAAGCGATTGCCACAATTGCCAGCCATTTTCCAATCGTTTTCATAAAAGCCTCCGTTTTGTACCATTGCATTCGTCGCTTGTTCGATATGGCTCTAGCATAAACCACGGCTGTGAAGAGCGTATGAAGAAAAGGATGAAGGATGAATTATGAGGGATGAAGCTGAAGGAAAGGATGAAGGATGAATTATGAGGGATGAAACTATTCGTGGAATTTGTGCAATTCGTGGCTCAAAACCTAAATGTTGCGTCCCTTCGTGTGGCTTCGTGCTCTTCGTGCTCTTCGCGGTTTCGGCCTTTCGCGTGGCTTCGTGTCCTTCGTGGATCACATTACGCTCACTACTTGACATTTAACCCCAATTAACTTTATACTTAGGTAGTACCTAAAAGAAAGGATTGATAGGTTTATGCGAATTACGGCAGGCGTACAAGATTATGTGAAAGCAATTTATACCCTTCAACAAGAGGAAGCGCCTGTCTCCAACGGTCGGCTGGCTAGTTACTTCGGGTTTAGTGCGCCCACAATTACCGAGATGGTCAAAAAGCTCGAAAGTTTAGAACTGGTTGATTATCAGGCTCGTTATGGGGTGCGCCTCACCGAGATCGGCGAGAAAATCGCGCTTGAGATGATTCGCCACCATCGTTTGCTAGAACTCTATTTGGTGCAAGCCCTCGGCATGTCGTGGGATGAAGTTCACGATGAGGCCGAAGTTTTGGAACATGTGCTTTCTGAAGCGCTGGAAGAACGAATTGCCGAATATTTGGGGCATCCCCAATTTGATCCCCATGGTTCGCCAATTCCGGCCCGCGATGGCAGTATTCCGCAGCGTGATTCATGCTCCTTGGCTTTGTTGGAGCTGAATCAAATTGCGCGGATCGTCGAAGTTGAAGATCGTGATGCTGCTCGCTTGCGCTACTTGGCTGATCTTGGTTTAACTCCCAACAACGTTATTACGATTATTGCCCGAGCGCCGTTTGATGGCCCCTTGACCTTGTGGGTTGGCGCTGAGCAAACTCAACAGGTGCTTGATTCACGCTTGGCAACGCGGATTCAAGTTCAAATTGAGCGTTCAATTTAGACGCTCTTTTTTACTTGAGTCTTTTAGGTATGCCTAAATAGTTTGTTGTATCGTTAAAATGAGGTAGTTCTATGCAACGAAAAAATCTTTTGGTGCTGCTGGTATTGCTGCTGGTAAGTTGTGGCCCTAGCAGTTTTGCCCAACAAACCAGTGCTAATCCGCCGCTACGGGTGGCTGCAACCGTGGGCATGATTGCCGATGTCGTCAAGCATGTTGGCGGCGAGCATGTCGAAGTGCTTGGCTTGATGGGGCCAGGTGTTGACCCACACCTCTACAAACCCAGCGTTGGCGATGTGCGGATTCTCGATGATGCTGATTTGATTTTTTATGGCGGCTTGGAGCTTGAAGGCCGCATGACCGATATGCTCGAAAAGCTCAATCGCCAAAAACCAACGATTGCCGTCACCAGCCAAATCGATCAAAGCCGTTTGCATGCGACTGGTGGCGAATCTTTCGACCCGCATGTTTGGTTCGATGTAATTTTATGGCGCGATACGATTGCCATCATCGTTGAAACTTTGGCAAGCTATGATCCAGCCCACGCTGCCGATTATCAGCGCAACGCCGCTGCCTATGCCCAAGAACTGACCGCTTTGGATGAGGAAGTTAAGGCCTTGATTGCAACCGTGCCCAGCCAAAGCCGCGTGCTGATTACGGCTCACGATGCCTTTGGCTACTTTGGCTCAGCCTATGGCTTTGAGGTGCGCGGTTTGCAAGGGTTGAGTACGGCCAGCGAAGCGGGGGCAGGCGATGTGCAAAGCCTAGCCGAATTTATTCAAACTCGCCAAATCAAAGCAATTTTTGTCGAATCCAGCGTGCCGCAAACCACGATTAATGCTGTCCAAAAAGCCGTTCAATCACGCGGCTGGGATGTGGCAATCGGTGGCGAGTTGTTCTCCGATGCCATGGGCGATGCTGGCACTGAAGAAGGAACCTATATCGGCATGGTGCGCCATAACGTCACCACGATTGTTAATGCGTTGAAGTAATAATTGGAGGTCGGTTGTTGGGGCTTGGGGATCGGAAAATATCTGAAATAGTGTTTATGTCAAAAATTCACCGATCCCCAGTCCCCAAACCCCGATCTCCAACGTTTCAAGGAGCCAAACCATATGAACGCTAGTGCAAAACCGCTTGCAATTCACGATCTAACTGTGGCCTACCAAGATAAGCCGGTGTTGTGGGATATTGATTTGAGTGTGCCAACCGGCGTGTTGGCGGCAATTGTTGGGCCAAATGGCGCTGGCAAATCAACCTTGATTAAGGCGACGCTTGGCTTGATGCCGGTGGCGGCTGGTACGGTCGAGATGTTTGGCCAGCCTTATGCCAAAGCACGGCGGATGGTTGGCTATGTGCCGCAACGCTCCAGCGTCGATTGGGATTTTCCAACCAACGCCTTAGATGTGGTGCTGATGGGAACTTACGGCCAACTCGGTTGGATCAAACGGCCCAGCAAAGCTGACCGCGAATGGGCGCTGCATTGTTTAGAGCAACTGGCCATGGCCGATTTTGCCCAACGCCAAATTAGCCAGCTCAGCGGCGGCCAACAACAACGGGTCTTTTTGGCTCGCGCCTTGGCTCAACGTGCCCAACTCTATCTGATGGATGAGCCATTTGTGGGCGTGGATGCAGTGACCGAACGCGCGATTATCAGCCTATTGCAACAACTGCGCTCAGACGGAAAAACCGTAATCTGCGTGCACCACGACCTTGATTCAGCGCCTGAATATTTTGATTGGGTGGCGTTGTTGAATGTACGCATGATCGCTGCTGGCCCAATGAAAACTATTTGGACACCCGAAAATATTAGCCAAACCTATGGTGGCCGAACCCAAAGCCTGATTCGAGGTGCTGCATGAGTATCTTAGATTTATTTCGCGATTACACCTTGCGCAATGTGGCCTTGGGAGCAATGGTTTTAGGCATTGTCAGCGGAATTTTAGGCTGTTTTGCGGTGTTGCGTCGCCAAGGTTTGCTGGGTGATGCGCTCTCGCATGCCGCCTTGCCTGGCATCGCCATCGCCTATTTATTGACTGGCTCCAAAGCGCCGATTGTGCTCTTACTGGGGGCGGGCATTGCTGGTTGGGTTGGCACGCTGGTGATCAATCGTATTGTGCGTGATACCCGGATTAGCGAAGATAGCGCCTTGGGGATTGTGCTGAGCGTCTTTTTTGGGGTTGGGATTTTGCTGCTGACTTATATTGCCAAGCGCAACGATGCCAACCAAGCTGGGCTTGATCGCTTTTTGTTTGGCCAAGCGGCGACCTTGGTTGCCACCGATGTGCTAACGATGAGCATTTTAGGTGGTTTGGCACTGGGCTGTTTGGTGTTGCTGTATAAAGAATTTAAGTTGTTGGCGTTTGATCCCGCTTTTGCGGCTAGCCTTGGCTTTCCGCCTAATCGACTCGGTATTTTGCTCACCAGCTTGATTGTAGTGGCAATCGTAATTGGCTTGCAAACCGTTGGGGTCGTGTTGATGGCGGCCATGTTGGTGGGGCCAGCGGTTGCAGCGCGTCAATGGACCCATCGATTAAGCGTGATGTTGGTGCTGTCAGGCGTGTTTGGTGCAAGTGCAGGCATCGCCGGAACCATGCTCAGCCTTGGGCAACAGCATGTGCCAACTGGGCCGATGATTATCCTGAGCTTAACAGCAATTGTGGCTATTTCACTCTTGTTCGCGCCAGCCCGTGGCTTGGTTTGGTCGAAAATCCGTCAAAACCATTCGCTGAACAACGAACCACGCAGCCGCGAAATTCAGCCAGCCAAAGGAGAATAGGCCATGAGTAGCACGTTTGCAATTATTCTGACTGGAATTTTGGTGGCAGCTGCCTGTGCCTCGCTTGGCTGTTTCCTGATTTTGCGGCGCATGGCGATGCTGGCCGACGCGATTAGCCATGCGATTTTGCCAGGCCTAGTAGCAGGTTATTTTATTGCCCAAGGCCCAAGTTTATTGGCAGGCTTTTTTGGCGCAGCCTTAGCAGGCCTGATTACCGTAGGCTTGGTTGAGTTGCTCAAAAATACCCAGCGCGTCGGCGGCGAATCGGCAATTGGGATTGTGTTTCCAGCCATGTTTGCCTTGGGAACCTTCCTCGTCTCGAAATATTATGCCGATGTTCACCTTGATGCCGATGCGGTGCTCTATGGCAACATCGAGTTTGTCGGCTTTGACCATTGGTATCTTGGCGAAACTGATTTAGGGCCGCAATCGCTCTGGATTATGGGCGGCTTATGTTTGATTAATCTGATTTTTATTAGTGTGTTTTATAAAGAACTCAAATTGGCCACTTTTGATGCTGGCTTAGCAGCAACCCTTGGTTTTTCGCCAATTCTCATTCACTATGGCTTGATGGCGGTAGTTTCAATTACCACGGTTGGCGCATTTACCGCTGTTGGGGCGATTTTGGTAGTGGCCTTGATGATTGTGCCTGCGGCCACAGCCTATTTGCTGACCGACCGCCTGCCGTGGATGATTGGCTTGGCGATTGCGGCTGGCGCGATTGCCGCAGTTGCTGGCTTTGGCTTAGCGTTTATGCTCAACGGCTCGGTTGCAGGCGCAATTGCCACAATTACTGGAGTTGAATTTGGCTTGGCCTTGTTGTTTAGCCCCAAACAAGGCTTGGTTGCTCGGGCACAGCGCTTGGCTCGCCAACGAATTCAATTTGCTGCTGATACGCTCTTGGTGCACCTGTTGCAACACGAAGGTAGCCCCGAAGCTGCCCATGAAAGCACGATTGGCCATTTGCAAAGCGAATTGAAATGGAATAACAAGTTTGCTCAACGGGTGCTTGATCTGGCTCAGCGGCGGAGCTTGGTGCGCTGCCAAGGCCAACAACTTGAACTGACGACCAGTGGGCGTGAACGGAGTCAGCAAGTCTTGCAATTAGGTCGTGCCTAGCACCGCCCTTCCGCTAGCCACGGTTCCCACCTAGCAGAGCCTACTCAATGGCGAGTAGGCTTTTGTTTTGTTGATTCCTACTCATTGATTGTTAGTTGGAGATTGTTTATAACAGAAGGATAGAAAATAAGGGTCTCGGGTTTACGGATCAACAATCTGTAGCAAAGAGCACCAAGGTTAGGGTGTTGCAATAATCATAACTTTCCACAGGATAAATATTTGGGGGTGCAGGGGGATGAAAACCCTCCTGCGTCTCCCGCCTTGAGGCGGGACGGAAGAGTGGTGAACAAGGCTTCCACAGGATAAATATTTAGGAACGCAGGTGGCGATTGCCGATGAATGATAATCCAACGGCACGCTGGAACGATCATTTTTGGCAAAAAAAGAGCGCCAATGCGATTGGCACTGGCGCTAGCTCAACAGTTGGTTGAATTAGGGTAGATACTTGAGCGGATTAACTGCGGTACCATCGATCTTGATTGTGAAGTGCAGGTGAACCCCAGTTGAGTAGCCACCGCCAGCCCGATCATAGGTGCTGCCCATATAGCCGATCAACTGGCCTGCCTCGACCTCTTGGCCTTCGGAAACCACCGGATTCGACATCATATGGCCGTATTCGGTGACCATCCCAGAACCATGGCTAATTTTGACACAATAGCCATAGCCGCTACACCAACCAGCCTCGATCACCGTGCCACGGCGGGCAGCGGAAATTGGCGTGCCTTTGCGGTTGGCAATATCGATGCCGTTATGGAAGCGCCCAACGCTAAAGTTGCGATAGCCAAAACCTGAGGTCAAGTCGCCATAGGTTGGCCAAACCCAAACAGGTGGTGGTGGTGGTGGCGGCGGAAAGTTATCGGTCTCTTCCAAGGCCGACCAAACTTCCTCGGGAATGCTCACAACTTCGCGGGCAACCCAGGCCACTTCACCATCACTTTGACGAATTTTGACCCAAACTTCGTGTTTGGCGATTAATTGTAAGCGTTCGCCAGCATTGACCTTGACGATTTTCTCGTAGGCCGTGCCTGGGCCTTCACGCAAATTGGTGCGATCAGCCAGCACAATTGCGGCGGCTTGTGATTTTTGGTTGATTGAATCGATTGCGCCGCGCACTGAAACATTTTGCACGCCCGCCAACGATGCTCCTGGCACGAAAATTTCGCGTCCAGCAATCAAGGCTTGACCCTGATCTAAGCCGTTGGGTGGGAAGGTCATAATCACATCAGCACCAACACTGTAGCGTTCGGCGATATCGGTGATCGTTTCGCCTTCGCTGACTGTGTGCGGAACCCCCGAAACCCGTGGAATTCGCAAGGTTTCGCCGATCGCGACTGGGCCAGTTAAATTATTGGCCGCAATCAACGATTCTGGGGTAATTGTATATTTGGCAGCAATATCGGCGATGGTTTCTTCGTTGGCAACCAAGTGGGTTGCAACAAAGGCCGGGCCACGTTCAGGCGCTGGTTTGATTAAGGCAGGGCCAACATCGACCACAACTTCATGCTCACCGCCACCAACGCTTTGGGGCTGAGTGGCTGAAATTGGGATCACAACCCGTTGGAAATTGCCTGCTTCAACTTCATCGACCAATTGGGCAGCGGCTAAAGCTTCAGGAATTGCTTGATTAGTGGCATTATCAGAAACTGGATTAAGTGGAAAACCGCGACCCCAAGCCACTACACAGGCGGCCAACAGGATCACGCTATGCGCAACCAAACGGCGTTGAAGCTGCAAACGCTGCCGCACCGATTGAGCGGCGGCCTTGAATGAGCGCCGTGGTTGTTTTGGCTCAGAAATTGCTTGTGGGGCACGAGTAGGTGTGCCAGCGATTTGCGCCAGCGAAGATCGCGCAATTGAGGCCGCGCGTTGTTCTTGCTTGCGCCGTCGTTGGGCAGAGCGGCCACCACGATTGAGTGACTCAATCCGGCCAGTATCAGATTTTTGGCGAAATGCGGTAGTGGTGTGGTTAGGAGCTGGTAGCAAAATAACTTCGGCGTTGTTTTGCGTTTGTGCCCGTTGAACACGTCGCCGCGGAGTTCGCTTCTCTGTCATGGAACGAAGACTCCTCGAATGGTGCTTGGTTGCTGATAGCAATCACGGCTATCGGCATGCATTATGGCATGAATGTGCGTTGCCAAGCCCACGCAGTTATGGCAAGCATAGCCTATGCTTAATACTTTGTCAATTTTTACCCTGCTTGCTGGCCGAGAATGCGCTTTTTGCGTAGGAGAATCTTTGTATAATGAGTTGAGGATTGTGATGTAAGGAGAGAGTATGTATCAAGCGCCACCACCAACGCCAAGGCATTGGAGTAAGGGTCGAGCAATTGCAGCAGGTTTGATTATTTATACGATTGGGGCAGTCTTACTTCGCTTTGTGATCAAACTATTGCTACATAATAGCCTTCTATTGGGGTTGAGCATCTTTGTGCTGCTTTCACTAATGAATCTTTCGATTCTCTGGGTTGTTCGAGCCTACAAACGTTCGCAAAAACATTAATTTGTATTTGGAGCGAGAAACCGCCAAGTTTATGGCTTGGCGGTTTGCTGATTAATTTATCCTTCTTGATGCTCGATGCCATCGTCATCAGCCTCGTCGTTGACATCCAAAGCTGCATTGTCGGGTTCGCCGACGGTTTTCCAGCGCTGATTGATCCATATGATCAACTCATTTCGGCGTTCAGCAAACTCTTTGGGAGTCCAATCAGCAAAGGCCGCGAGTTTCCGCTCTTGGCGAATATCAGAATCGCTATAACTGGGACTTAGGCCTGGTTGGCCTTTTTTGCGGGCAAATTCAAAGTTGCTATAGCTGGCATTATTGTGGGTAAGCACAAGGTTGGCGATATCGTGGACACTTGCATTGAAGGCGGTTTTGTTCCATACGCCATTCCAATGCGAATGTTTTGCTGGATTCTGCGGCAGAATATGCTCAATTGTCGAATCGCTGAGTTGATCCCAGCCAAGGCGTGGTTCGCTGTTTTTCCCCTCGGTCGCAAGTAGATGCAACTCATACTCAAACAGCGTGTACTTCAAGCGATTCCGAGTTCTATACCAATCGCTGGGGTTGGCATTGCCGTTGATAAAATCATCTTCAGGTGCATAGTAGCGGGTCAGTTGATGAATCCAGCGCGTGACATCAGCAATTGGCTGTGACTGAGTAAAGATCTCGTATCCCCAACGATAGAAGCTTGATTTACCAGCATTGCTGCGTCGGGCTGCCCAAAGAAATACACGATAGGCATAGCATTCGAGTGCCTTGAGCATGTCGATGTACGCGCCTTCGCTAATCTGCCCTGCTTGGTATTGCTTGCGGGCTGCCACCATCAAGGGCAAGAAATTGGCAATATTGCCCGTATGCCGAATCTTGCTGAGCCAAATCCGCTCAGCTTCGAATAGGGCTGTGGTGGTGGTTGGATTGATAATGCTGGCATAATGATGTGAAACTTCGGCAAGCCCCGTCACAAAGCGCTCGATAAATATTTTTGTCTCGGCCTTCGTGCGTTTACTAAATGTTCTCAGCGGGATGTATTCATCAGCCTTGAAGCCTTCATACCCATGCCAGTTAGCTGGGGAATGGCTGCAATAGAGCGTCCAAGCGATGCGTAGACATTGATCTTCATTGTTGCCCGAACTTGCACCAAGGTTGGTGTAGGTGTCTTTCCAACTGCGATTGATTAATTTGGTGAGGGCTTCGCGATCTGCAGGGTTGTTTTCATTGCGCGAAACCCAGTGCATCAAATAATTCTTAAGCAATTCAAGCACTGAAAGATCTTTGCCCCGTGAGTTCATCAACTCGAAGGTCATGCCAATCTCAGCTTCTTCTTCAATCACATAGAAGGTAAAATTGAGTTTTTGGGTGATCGCATAATGCAATTCTTTGAGATAAGCGACCCCAGCGCCACCTCGTTGCTGTAACTGCTCGCTAATGTGGTGTTGAAAGCGACGATGGGCTTCGACGAGCCGATGCTGATGTGGCGACTGAAGCGGAGTATTGACGTGCCCAGCTCTTAACAGGTCATAAAAAATATCGCCAGTTTCATTATTGAGGTTCAGCTTGCAGGTTGCGCCTGCATACAGAAAATCGGCAATATCGCGCTCGTAGTCCAATTCGCCATGCTGAATCAGTGTGCGAATAATTACCGAAAGATAGAGACAGGTGGTGGTTAATCGCTGCTGTCCATCAACCACATCAAGCACTTTTAGTCGGGTTCGGCCATATGGTCGTTTTTCAGCGTCGCGGCCTTCGTATACAACGACGGTGCCGGTATAATGACTAGTTACCTGCTCATCCACTAATGCATCAATATCCTGAATGAAATCTCTCCACTGTTTTTCTTCCCAAGCATAACCACGCTGATAATCTGGAATTTGGTAGATTGATTCGGCAAACAAGCTCGTTAAGGTTTTTTTGTTCATAGCACCCTTGGCTTTCAATCAGCATTTACATTTGGTATTAGATTATCAAACATTTGCCACAATTGAAACTGGCTTGGATCAATAAGAACTATTAGTGATTAAATTGCGATCACACTAAAGCTTAAACCAGCAAACCGCCAAGATTTGGAGCTTGGCGGTTTGTTTTCGCAATTTACTTCTTCTTGGCCCAAGCTACCACACCCAAAGCGGCAGCCGCTCCCAACGTCCAGCCAACCCATTGGCGTGATGGCTGGCGATCTTTGAGCACAGTTTGGGCGGTGTTATAGCCCGAGGCCGCAAATACGCCGCCACCAGGATGGGTGCTAGCTCCGGTCAAATATAAGCCTTTGATTCCCGTCACGCGATATTCTGAAAGCTCAGGCAGCGGGCGGAAGGCAAACATCTGATCAAACGACATTTCGACGTGCATCACATTACCGCGCAACATGCCAAAGGTGCGCTCCAAGGTTAGCGGGGTTTGCACATAGCGGTTGCTAATTTTGCCACGCATATTGGGAGCATAGCGATACACGACTTCGAGTAATTTGTCGGCCTCACGATCAGCAATGCTATCCCAATCTTCGCCATTACTTAATTGATATGGATGATATTGACCCCACAAAAACAGCGTATGCTTGCCCTTGGGTGCAACATCGGGGTCGATTGCACTAAATGTCATGGCAATTACCGCTGGATCGGTCGCTGGCACGCCGCGATCATAATCGCTAACCGCGCGATTCAGGTAATCGATCGAAGGGCAAAGCAATTGCAAACCATGATGCGAAGGATGTGGGCGGCCACCAGAAGGCGCAGCCAGATAATCGGGTAATTCATCGGCAGCACAACGCACTGCCATACCAAAGCCATTGCCAACGCGAATGCGGCCAACCCGCTCGGCCAGCCCATTTGGCAGTTGCTCAGGTTCGACCAATTTTAATAAGGTGGTTTGCACATGCGCATTGGAAATAACCGTTGGGGCGGTATAGGTTTCGCCCGAGGTTAATTGTACGCCTTGCACGACACCGTTTTGCACCACAATGCGCTCAACTGGAGCATCAAGCAGCAGTGTGCCGCCATCACTTTTGAAGCGTGCCGCCATGGCTTGGGTCAACATTCCCGAACCACCACGCGGATGTTTCGCGCCACTCTCATGCAGCATCGCGTGCCAGCCTGCAAAATCGCCAGTGCCAATTTCGTGCGGTGGTGGGCCAGATTGCGCTGCTAGCCAGCCCATGGCCGCACGCATGGCCTCGCTCTCAAACGTTTCGTTGATCAAATGGCCATACGAGGTAAATAAGCGCCGCAGAATATCCAGCGGATGCGTGCCTTTTTCGCCTTTGAATTGGCCCGTTAGCATTTGGCGGCCTAAGTTGGCAGGCGATGGCGCTTTGAGAAATACATCGAAAACCCCTTCATTGAGCGGCCCCCACAACGCCACAAATTGGCGATAAGCATGGGCATCCTTGGGTGAAATTTTCTCAATCGAAGCACACGTCTTGTCTAAATCACGCCAAAATTCAATTGCACCTGAGCCATCGGGCAATGGATACCAAGCAAATGGGTCCATATCAATATACTCAAGCCCAAATTTGTGCAGCTCAAGCTCGCGCACCACCGGAGTTAGATGAATCATAATGTGGGCCGATGAGCCAACATCCATCTTATAGCCACCAAACATGGTTTCGGTACAAACTGCGCCGCCGACGATCGCTCGTCGTTCGATCACTAGGGTTTTGATTCCGGCCTTTTGCAAATAGCAGGCACAGGTCAAGCCATTATGCCCACCGCCAACCACAATCGCATCAAATTGCGCCATTTTTAGCATTACTCCAGACTATCGAGGTTGTTTATGCTACGCATGCATTTGGGCTTTGGACGTATCATAGCGCTGCCGTAGCCAAGCCAACATCAGGCCAATACCAAGCCATGGCAACCAAATCCAAGTTAATTCAGAAAGCAAGACATTCCAGCCCCGCGCAGAAAAAAGCCGTGCTGCGCTGATTGGAGCCACCGCAATTGGTCGCCAATTGAAGAAAACCCGCTGGCTGCTGAAGGGCTACCCCAACGCCACCCCACTCCCGCCGTTGGTTAGCATATCGTAGAGTGGATGGCTGAGCACCGCCAAAAACAGAGTTAAGCCAGCAACCCAACGCTTGCAACCCAAACGAGGCGCGAAAAATGCGCCCACACTAGCAATGATCGTGGCAAAACCAACCGAATGGGTAAAACCACGATGGCTCAATAATGTGCCACGTGGCATGTCTAGCCAAAAACTAATTCCATCGAAATCAGGGCTAATTGCCGCAATCGAAGCCCAAATTAACAATGGGCGGCTAATTCGTTCGCGGCCAAGCGCTAAACCAACTACCAAGGCAGGGGCAACATGGCTAAATATGGTTGGCATCGGCGGCTCCACACATGAATCATTATTGGCAGTATAGCAATAATTCCACCAGTGAACATTTGATTATTCTTATGCAAGCCATTTTTCATAATAGATAATTTCAAGCGTACCGATTAGGCCTCGGCCAATTTCCTGATAGCCATGTTTGACATAAAGTTTTTGGGCTGGCAGTTGCGGCACTGAGGTATCTAAATGAAGTCGTTTAAAGCCCAATTCATGGCCTCGTTGCTCAAGTGCCAGCAACATCTGTTCGCCCAAACCGCGCCGCCAATAATCGGGATGCACCCGCATGCGTTTGACCTCAGCCTCGCCCACGCCAGTCGGCAACAAACCACCAATTACTACCACTCGCCCAGCCAATTCACCAACCAAAAATTCGCCGCCAGTTGCTAGATAATAATCCTCAATTGCTAAAACATCGGCATCGCGTAGCCCATTGCCAAGATGTGCCCCCATCATGTGCAAGCCAAGGTTGTGTAACTCCCAGACAATTGCGGCATCAGCTGGCTGATAACGGCGGATGTGTAGCTCCATTGGATGCTCCTAAATAATTAAGTAAATAACAAAAAACCTGCTGTTGGCTTCTCTGGCAACAGCAGGCGATTGAATTTCAAGGAGGCTTATTCTATTCCTGAAAGGTGGTTAAAAAGGTGGTTGGTGGCGATAAGCGCACCGCTTGCTGCTCTTGCGAGTGGGGCAAGTGGGTAAATGCGCCGTTATCGTACCAAAAAACCTGATTAGAGATCGAGCCAGGCCCATTGCGATACATGCCCTCAACCACAGGCAGCATGCTCGTCCAAGCTTCTAAGGCAATTGGCTCGTTAATTGGATAGCACAGCACCACATGGCGATTGGGCACTGCTACCAATGAGCCGAAGCGCCCGATACATTGTGGGTATTGCTCAAGCAACAGGCTTTGCGAGCCAATCAAGAAATCGTCGCCAGTGATAGCTAGCACATTAATGCCATCGTCCAATTCATGTTCGGTGAGGCGCAACTCACGCCCACGCAAATTTTCCAGAGCAACTGCAAACAATTCCTCGTTGGTTTTGCCCCAAGCCATCGCCTCGTCGCTGCTAACGCTACGAATCGTGGTGGGCAAATCAAACACCAGCACCGAGCAAATATCCTGTAAATCTTCGCGATAAATCAGCTTTTCGCGCAATTCAGGCTCCAAGGCCCACAAGCGAATTGCCAACAAATCGCGAATACTTTCAAAATCATTTATTTCATCTTGCAATAGCACTTCGTTTTCAAAACCCTTGTGCATTGCCTCAAAGTGATCGGTAACAACTGCCAGCCATTGCGATTGGGGATGGGCATAGCATTTTTGAGCCAGTGAGCTTAGCCCAATGCGGGTATCTTTACTCCACCCTGCATGGTCAGCTAACACCACAAAGCCTTGATTTTCAGGTCGCACTGGCAAACCAAGGTTTTTCAAATAACGCTCCACGATTTGGCGAAAATCTTGCCATTGCTGTGGATTGAAAAAATTGACCCATGCTGGTGGTGTTGGTAAATCGCGCTTACCAAACTTCTTTTCCCAGTTGCTCATGGTTCCCCCCTATAAACGCTGACGCTGCTACCAAAACGCAAGCGCACCAAGCACTTAGTTTGGCAGCAGGATGACCAAAGTATAGCCGAGCGTTGCGATCCGCATCAGGGCAAATAAACCGATTGTTGATCGGTCTGAAGCCTGATTATGCAAGAATAACCGCCGTGCAAAAAGAATCGTTCCCTCAAGCCTGTCGATTGGGGCAGTGGTTGGCATCAAGCCGATTGGTGCGGGCATTGCACCCAAGCAAGGGTTTAGAATGAGGCGAGTACGCGGTTGCATTGGTGTGTTCCTGCTAGCAAAATCGTGGGCCAACGCCGACGTTCAACCATTAATACGACAATACCTTCCACCTAGATACTATCGCATGCCTCTGTGTCATACAATGTCATCAGTGTGAAGAAATGATGAGGCTTTATTAATTGTTGATCGCTTACTATGAGCATGCAAGGGTTGGCACTTAAAAACTCAATCAGCTAGCTACGTGGCTAGTTCGTAGCTCAGAGCCAGCGTCGCCGCCGAAAAAACCAGAGCATGCCAACGATGATCGCTAGCATAATGGCCCAAACCATCAAATAGCCGTAGCGCCAGTGCAGTTCGGGCATCAGATCAAAATTCATGCCATACAGCGAGGTAACCAGGGTTAGCGGCAGAAAAATCGTGCTGACGATGGTTAGTGCCTTCATAATTTCATTCATTTTGTTCGAGGAAACCGAGAGGTAGGTATCCAAGGTGCTGCCAACCACATCGCGCACCCCTTCGCTCAGGTCGGTAATGCGCACCAAGTGGTCGTAAATATCACGAAAATAAATTTCACAATTGCGCGAAATCAGGTCGAACTCGCCGCGTGAGAGCCGTTGCATCACTTCACGTTGCGGCGATACAACCCGACGTAAGGCCAAAATGCTATGCTTTAGCTCCAAAATGCGGCGTAAAGCACTTGGTTTGGGGTCTTGAATGATGCTATCTTCGAGAAAATCCACCTCTTCATCAATCCGATCAAGGTACGGCAGAAATTCATCAACAATTGCATCAAGCACGGCATGGGCCAAAAAATCAGCTCCGCGCTCCAAAATTCGGCCATCGCGCACCGCCCGATCCCAAACCGTATCCAAGGCAGCCAAGCGCACATGCGAGGTTGTTACAACAAAATTACGGCCTAAAAAGCAATTAAGTTCATCAGTGCTCAAGCGCGAAACATCTTCGCCTACGGCAAGCGCATGCACAATGATGAATAGATGATCGCCAAAATCATCAACTTTGGGCGGTTGATAGCCGGTGCTAAGCGTATCTTCAATTGCTAGCGGATGGAAATGAAACATCTCGCGCAAGAAAGTGTCATATTCGGTTTGCTGACAAGCATATAAATTAACCCACAGCATACCCTCGCCACTGGCATGCAGTTCGCGAATTTCTTCAACAGTCTTGATTTTACGTAATGGTCGGTCGGGCAAGCTATACAGTGCTTGAAACATAGACCCCCGCTTTGCTCACAAAAAGGGCAAGTCCTGCGACTTGCCCCAAACTATCGACTCAATCTCGGCTTATTTGACGCTGGTAATTCCATCATCGGCGGCGATCAGGCGGGTACGGGCTGCGTTCGAAAGATCATACAACCACAACTCGCTAGGGCCGCTAATCACAGGCTCTGGGCCGCGTTCGTTGTCGGGCGATTGTAAAGCCCGAACATACAACAGCGCATCATCAACCACTGCGACGGCACCTAAATCGCCAAGGGTTGCACCTTTGACAATTTGGCTATCTTTGCTGCCTTGGCGACTGTGCAAACTATAATTCAATACTTGGCCGCTGCGGCAAGCCACATTTAAGTAGTAAAGGGTGTTATCGCTGCTCCACGAGAGCGGTCGTACCCACCATTGGCCGATAATTGCATCGAGTTGCTTGCCAGTTTGGTCGAGCACCAAGAGATCGGCCCCACCATCAGCTCGAAGTGCTTCGACGGCAATCCGGGTGCCATCAGCCGAAACTTGAGCTTGGCCAACGCTGCGATAATTACCCAAACTAGCTTGGCCGAGCAATCCATCAGTGCCACTTATTGGATTACTAATCAATAATCCACCTTGACCGCCATCGGTATGGCCAACCGTCAGCACAGAGCCATCGGGCAAGGCATGCGGCATGCGGCGGCTCCACTCATCGAGCGGCGAGACCGCGCTCGCATCACCACCATTGGCTGTTACCTGCCAGAGCCGATAGCTATCGGGGGCCGCATCGCTCCAAGGTGCAGTAAACCAAATGACCCCGCCATCAAGCGACCAAGCAGGCTCGGCACAACCACCAACATCGGCGACCAAGGTTTCATTATCGCCATCAATTGTGCTTGTCCAGAGTGCGCCTTGGGTTGGCAAGCCATCGGGGTTGGCGCGACAGAAGGCAATTTGGGTACGATCAGGGCTGATTGCCACAGCACTTTCAATTGCCAAGGTTGTGGTAATTGGCACAACCCGTGAGCTTTCGTAGCGATACAAATCGCCTTTGCTGGCAAAGACAACTGGTTGTTTTGGCGCGGCGGCTGAGCCATTGCTCTTGGCTAGTGGATCATCGCCTAGTGTGGCGCTGGCGCTATCAGCGATCACCACATTTAAGCGTCCGCCATCGAGCTGCACCGTAAATGGCAAGGCTTGATCAAGCCCAATTTCAATGAGTACTCCAGCTGAATCGCTGCTAGATTGCGAAACGACTGAGCGCACATGTTGCAGCGTATCAAGTTTTAGCACTTTGGTCAGCGTGACCGACGATGAACGCCAGAGATCATCGTGTCGCCATAATGGCAGATCGATTTGAATCACGCTGGCAATGGCGCTATCGCCTGAGAGCAATTGGGCCGCAGCTGGAGGCACACAGCGCACCACCCCATTGACTGGGCCGCTGCTTGAGGTTAATTCTAAGAATAAACGATCGCCATTGGTCGTGCGATCAAGCCCAGCATTATTTAGGCGGGCGCTAAATCGCTCGTCAGTTACTGCCCCAAAATTCTGCGTGCAAAAACTGCTGCTCTGATTGGCAGTTGGCGTGCTCAGCGGTGTTGCCTGTGGTGTTGACAGTGGGATAACTGCTGAAGGGTTAATTGGTGTAGCACCTTTGGTTGGCGAAGGGCCAACTGTGCGAGTTGGCGTAACCGAAGGCGCGGTAGTTGGCGACGCAGGTGCAGGCGTTAATGTCACCGTAGCCGTTGGAGTAGCCGTGCCTGTCGGAGTTAAGGCGAGAATAGTTAGCTCATTTTGTAACGGGCGAGCAGTGGGCTGTGGGGCTTGTTGACATGCTGCGAGCGCCACAACAACCAAGGCTAAACTCACACGTTGCCGTAACAACAACTTCAAACGACACTCCTTGGACAATCCAAAACGGCACGAACGCCGCAATTACATCCCAGAAAACGAATTATCGTTTTGCACAATTTTAATCCAGCCGCGCTGTAATGCAAATACCACAGCTTGGGTACGATCGTTAACTGCCAATTTGCGCAAAATTGATGAAATATGATTTTTGACGGTTTGATTGCTAATTTCGAGGCGGGCGGCAATTTCTTTATTGGTTTGCCCCGCCGCGACCAATTCCAAAACTTCAATTTCACGCGGCGACATTGGCGAGTAAACATGCTCGGTATGCGTATCCATGGTCAATTGGCGAAACGAATCCATCACAGCAGCAGCGACCGCTGGGGTATTCAGCACCAAATCGTTAATGGGATAATTGCCCGAACGCACCATATCGACCGAATTGATCAGATCATCCCAATCGATGGTGCGTGAAAGATAGGCGGCCACGCCTGCTCGCAATGATTTTACAATACCTTCTTGATCGTTAATATCGCTGAGCAAAATTACGCCAATATTGGGGTGATTTAATTTAACTGTGCGGGCGACTTCAATTCCGTTGACCCCAGGTAAATCAACATCCATCACAATAATATCGGGGTTGCTATAATCGACCAAACGAATGGCTTGCTGGCCATTGCTGGCCTCGCCAATAATTTTATAGCGTGGTACTTGGCCAAAGTGATAGCGTAAGCCTTCACGATAAATTGTATGGGCATGAACCAAGACAATATTGGTTTTGGCGACCGAATCGCCACGTCGGCGCGGGCCTTCCGCAGATGCTTGCATACGATCCACTCTTTCTGGAATCCTAGGCATACCCTCGGTAAGCGATGATATGCGCAATTATACACGACGACGAGCATCAGCATTGATAGAGGTTAAACGCTAGTGGGATAGCAGATGATGCTATCTGCTGATAATACACTGAATTATAGCGAATCGGCTAGCCTTATTCCCAACAATTTGATGACAATTAATAATTGCTCATCCGACTTTAAGCCCTACTTTAGCCGATCGCCTTGGTTAGCTCACGAATCGTAACTGATATAATGCTGCTGCGCTGGCTCAGGCCAACCATGATTGGTCATGGGTGATCTCAACTATCCAACCAATATGGTATTATTTTGAGTCAGGAGGGTTATTATGTCCACTAGCATTCGCGCTCGTTCCTGGCGCGAGTTCAATCCAATTATGGTTGTGGCTGTGTTGCTGTTGCTAGCAATTAGCTTACCAATGGTGTATACCACCACAGTTGGAGCCGCCGGAACCTTGGTGTTTGGGCTGGGTTCTTCGTTTGCTAAACATGTTGTCTGGATTATCCTGGGCATTAGTTTGATGTTTAGTTTGGCCCTGTTAGATTATCAATTGCTGCGTTCATTGGCAATTATTTTATATATCGCTGCGCTTGGGCTTTTGGGCATGGTGGTGGCGCTAGGCCAAGTTAAATATGGTGCGCAAAGCTGGATCGGCTCAAGTCAACTTTCGTTTCAGCCAACCGAGCCAGCCAAACTGATGGTGATCATCGCGCTTGCCGCATTTTGGAGCAAGCACGGCGATGAGCCTAGCCCATGGAAATCGGTCTTTATCTCGTTGGTGATTTTGGCTGTGCCACTGGGTTTGGTTATGCTTCAGCCTGACTTTGGCTCAGGTATGGTGATGATCGGCATTTGGCTGGTGATGTCGTTGGTCGCCAATACCCGTTGGCTGCAATATGGCCTATTGACCCTGCTTGCAATGCCAGCAATAGTACTCGCTTGGCTGAAATTTGATCCATATCAGCGCGAACGCTTGACCGTATTTTTAACCCCTGAGCGTTGCGAAACCGATTTAGAGTTTCGGATGCGAGCGTGTTGGCAAATTATTCAATCGCGTTTGGCAATTGGCAATGGTGGCCTTGGCGGCATGGGCTTGTTACGCGGGGTGCAAAGCCAATTAAACTATTTGCCAGTTCAAGAGAGCGACTTTATTTTCGCGGTAACGGCGGAAGAATTGGGCTTTATTGGTGCGGCAGTGGTGATTGTGCTGCAATTAATCGTCATCTGGCAAATTTGGCGGGTAGTTGAGCGAGCACGTGACCCCTTTGGGCGTTTGATGGCGGCTGGGGTTGCTGGCTTGCTGTTGGTGCACTGCCTCGAAAATATTGGCATGAATTTAATTATGATGCCGATGACCGGGATTCCGTTGCCGTTTCTGAGCTATGGTGGCTCGTTTACCCTGACAGTGTTGATGGGCATAGGTGTTGTGCTAAGCGTGTCGATTCGCAGTAAACGTTGGTCATTTAATTAAGGTACTAGATCAACTGGGGACTATTTGACGATCGGTTGCGCTGAATAAACCACCCGCAGACCCAGCACGTTAATTAAAATTGCCTAACCAACTACCTTGCCCGCCTTCGGGCGATTTCGTATAATACATCGTAACATTTTCTTTCTTGATAAGCTTGATCAACATTGTTCCTACAAAGGTGCTTGGATTGATTCAACCAAAACCTTTGAAGAAGCTCCTGCGAGATGCAGTAGTTGTAGGTGGGTTGGGATGTTGGTAGCAATTATTATTATGCTCTTGTTTATTTGCTGTCCTACAACATCACCCCTACTTCGGCAAGCCGCGCATTGATCGTTCCTTAAAGCCAAGGGGGCTGTATGGCGTTAATCAAACGAGGTGGGACATCGCGTTTAACCCCAATCGATGGGCCAGATGCTGGCTCGTCAAGCGGGCAGGCCGATGATGCAACACGTACTTTCTCTCCACAACCAACCAGCGATGACTCGACTCGCGGCTTAGATGCAACCCGCACGATTGCTCCAGCCGATGCCGATTCGACTCGTGGCTTAATCGCTGCGGGCAATGATTCAACTCGCAGCATCGCTCCGCCGGTCAATCCTGATGCCACCCGTGGAATCAACCAAAACCCCGATGCCACCCGTGGAATCAATCAAAATCCTGATGCTACCCGTAGCGTTAGCAATCGAGTTGGCTCAATTTTACGCAATCAAGGGGTTTCACGGGTTGGCACTGAGGATATTCGCAATCGTGCGCCTAACCCTGATGCAACCCGCTTGCAACAGCCTGGAGCCAAACCTGCCGAGCAATCCAGCGCCCAATCGAGTTCACCAGCGCTCAAAGCTGGTACGGTGCTTGAAGGACGTTACGTGGTTGAAGGCGTTTTGGGTATCGGCGGGATGAGCGTGGTCTATAAAGGCCGCGACACTCGTTTTAAAGATGTGACCCGTTTTTGCGCGATCAAAGAGATGTTCCAAAGCTCGCTCGATTCGCAAACCCGTTTATTGAGCTTGAAGAACTTCGAACGCGAAGCTGGTTTGTTGGCTACGCTTAACCATCCAGCCATTCCCAAAGTCTACGACTTCTTTGAGGAAGCAGGCCGCGCCTATCTGGTGATGGAATTAATCGAGGGTCATGATCTCGAAACCGTGCTCGAAAAAACCAACGGCCCCTTGGAAGAGCAACAAGTTGGGCGTTGGGCAATTCAACTCTGCGACGTGCTGAATTATCTGCATGGCCACGAACCTGAGCCAATTATCTTCCGCGACTTAAAACCATCGAATATCATTGTGACTCCAACCGATCGGATTGTGCTGATCGACTTCGGGATTGCGCGGGTCTTTACCCGTACCGATAAAAAAGGCACGATGATTGGCACGGAAGGCTACTCGCCGCCTGAACAATATCGCGGGATTGCCGAAGCGCGTGGCGATGTCTACGCTTTGGGCGCAACTCTGCACCATTTGCTAACCAACGTTGACCCACGTTTGGAAACCCCGTTTACCTTCGGCGATCGCCCGATTCGCCAATTGAATCCAACCGTTTCGCCAGAGGTTGAAGCGATTGTGATGAAATCGCTGGAATACGATATGGCCAATCGCTGGGGTTCGGCGGCTGAATTCCAATCAGTTTTGTTGAGCGTGCCAGGCTTTGCACCCGCTGGGGTAGCAGTGGCAGCACCAGCAACTCCCGCATTTGGGGCAGCCATTCGCCGTGGCGGCAAAACTGCCGAGGTGCTTTGGAAGTTCCGCTGCGAAGATGAAGTACGTTCGTCGCCATTTGTGCGCAACGGCACACTCTATATTGGTTGCTACGATACCAACCTCTATGCAATTGATACTAAGCGCGGGGAATTTCGCTGGAAGAAGCCAACCGAGGGCGGCATCTCATCAACTCCCACCGTTTGGGATGATATGGTGATTGTTGGCTCGGATGATGGCAATGTCTATGCCTTTGATACTCGTGCTGGCACGCAACGCTGGGTCTTTCGTACCGAAAAACCGGTGCGCTCATCGCCCCGCGTGCAAGATCGCTTGGTCTATTTTGGCTCCGACGATTACCACTTGTATGCGGTTGATGCCACCAATGGCCGCCAAATTTGGCGCTATCGCGGCTGGCAATGGATTCGCTCATCGCCCTGTTTGACGAGTAACATGGTGATTTTTGGCTCGGGCGATGGCAGTATTGTGGCACTTGATCTCTTCAAGGGTGGCATTCGTTGGAAGCAAAAACTCCAAGGTGGGATTGTTTCAAGCGCTACGGCCAACGATAAGATGGTGCTAGTTGGCTGTATGGATAATAATTTGCATGCCCTCGACCTTGAAGGTGGTTGGCCGATCTGGAAGTTCCGCACCAGCCACTACGTCAATTCATCGCCAATCATCATCGGTAATCGGGCTTTTGTTGGCGGGATTGACGGCAATATTTATGCTGTCGATCTCAAAAATGGCAAACAAGTTTGGCAATATAATACTGGAGCACAAATCGTTTCATCACCCGTTGCCGATTCAGGCCGAATCTATATTGGGGCGGCTGATGGCACGGTCTATTGTCTCGACGCTGGCTCGGGTACGCCAGTTTGGACCCATACCTGCGAAGGCCCAATCGTTTCTACCCCAGCGGTTGTCGAAGGGGTCGTTTATATCGGGTCGATGGATCACCAGGTCTATGCCTTACGTGCTTAGGAGAGTCCGCCATGGGATTTTTTCGTAAATTATTCGGGCGTACTTCAACTGAGCCAAGCACGCTTGATCCAGCTTCTACTACAACCGATCAATCAGCTGTTGCTGTCGCTAGCCCGGTTGCTAGCGAGGCATTAGCCGAAACGCCAACCGAGGTTGTTGCGGTTGCAGCAACTGAGCTACCAACCGAGCCATTGATCAGCGCCGAGCCACTTGCCGAATTGCCAGCAGCCCAAACTGCTGGCGCGGTGGCAACTGAGCGTTCGCAAAAAACGACCGCACCACTTGACCCTGAGCAACTGCCTGAGCGCGATCCTGATGGCACGAATTATCTCGGAACCCGCGATATTAGTGCTGCGCCGATCGTTGCTAAAGCGGTCTCAACCCGTGGGCTAGCCAGTTGGGCCGCCCGCGATATTGGCCGCATTCGCCGTAATAATCAAGATAGTGTTTACACAAACTTGATGAGTTTGCCCGATGGCGAGCACGATATCAGCGTGGGCCTGTTTGTGGTTGCCGACGGCATGGGCGGCCATGAAGGCGGCGAAATCGCCTCGCGCCGTGCGATCGAAACCGTGATGATCGCGGTGTTGGAGCAAATGGCCTTGCCAGCAATGGCCGATGAAGATCCTGGTAACCCATTGCCCTTGCTGATGATGAGCGCCGTGCAAGATGCCAACACCCGCATTTGGAACGAAGCTCAATCGCGTGGCACTGATATGGGCACAACCTGCACCGCTGCCTTGTTGGTTGGCGATGGTTTGTATATTGCCCATGTTGGCGATAGCCGCCTATATGCCATGAGCGATGGCAAACTCCGCCTGATCACCGCTGATCATTCCACCGTGGGGCGCTTGATTGCGATGGGCCAATTGACCGAAGAAGAAACCCGCAATCACCCGCTGCGCAACCAACTCTATCGCACCGTTGGCCAACATCCGGAAATCCAAGTCGATTCAATCTACCAAAGCCTTGAGGGTATCAGCCATTTGTTATTGTGTAGCGATGGCTTATGGAGTATGGTTGACGACGATGAGATGGCCGCAATCATCAACGAAACGCCATGGCCGCAAGATGCCTGCCAGCGTTTGATTGCCCGCGCCAACTTAGCCGGCGGCGAAGATAACATTAGCGCGGTGGTTGTTTCATTGCCACCCTTGCAAGGCCAAGGAGCGCTCCGATGAGTACCCAAGCAATGGTTCAACTGCGCATCACCCCTGGGCGGCCAGCAGTTGCCCAAAGTAACGATCCGCAAATTGTTTATTTGTTGGTCGAAGCCTCGCCTGCTGGCATTCCCGATGCCGATTTGGCGATTCCGGTCAACCTTGGTTTTATTGTTGATCGTAGCTCTTCGATGCGCGGCGAACGGCTTTACCAAGTCAAAGAGGCTTGTAATAACGTCGTTAATCAGCTCAATCGCCAAGATTATTTCTCGGTGGTGTCGTTCAACGATCGGGCTGAAGTGGTTGTGCCCTGCCAACGTCCCAACGATAAAGACCAAATTAAACGCGCGATTGGTATGATCGAGGCCAAAGGTGGCACTGAAATGGCCACGGGCATGATGATGGGCTTGCAGGAAATTTCACGCCCCATGATGAGCCGTGGTATCAGCCGTATGGTCTTGTTGACCGATGGCCGTACCTATGGCGATGAAAGCCGCTGTGTCGAAATTGCGCGGCGTGCTCAATCCAAAGGCATCGGAATTACGGCCTTGGGCATTGGCGATGAGTGGAATGAAGATCTGCTCGAAACAATCGCCTCAGCCGAAAACAGCCGCACCGAATATATCACCAATGCTCAGCAAATTGTCAACGTTTTCTCCGAAGAGATCAAACGTTTGCAAAATGTGATGGCACATAAAGTTGAAATGCGCTTCCATCTGCACCCGCAGGCTGAAATTCGTTCGCTGTTTCGGGTGCGCCCATTTATTGCGGCGCTCACCCCACAATTGCACAACGAAACGCTTTGGCGCATGCCACTGGGCGAGTGGGTTGGCCGCGAAGATCAAATCTTTTTACTGGAGATGGTCGTGCCGCCGCTGCCCGCAGGCAATCAAACGATCTGTCGGATCGAGATGTTTTACGAAGTGCCCAGCATCAGTAGCCAAGCTTTGCAAACCAAGGTCGATGTACAATTGCCGGTACGGCCTGCCGACCAAATTCGGCCTGATGTTGATGGCGTAGTCAAACATTGGCTTGAACGTACCGTGGCCTATCGCTTGCAAGCCTCGGCTTGGCAGCATGTTGAGCAAGGCAACATCGAGGAAGCGACTAAAAAGTTACGCATGGCTGGCACGCGCTTGCTCGAATCGGGCCAAACTGATCTCGCCCAAACCGTTCAAGAAGAAGCCACCCGCCTGTTGCGTAGCGGCACTACCAGCGACGAGGGTCGCAAACGGATTAAATACGGCACTCGTGGCTTGGTCGCTCGCGAACGGGGCGGAGAGCAATAGGAAGTTGTTATGATTAAGTGTCCAGCGTGTGAAACCGAAAATTTACCAGGCACCTTCTTTTGCGTTGATTGTGGCTCGTCGTTTTTGCCTTCGCGCATTCGTGAGACCACCGCCTCACTGGGTGCGGCAACCATGGCGGGTGGCTCTGGTAATTTAGTCATTCCGCCGCCAGCGCCACCGCGTGATACAGCGATTCCGGTGTTGCGGGTGGTGATTCTCAATAGTGGGCGCAAGCTTGGCTTCAACACCAACCAACCAATTGTGATCGGTCGCCAAGACAGCAAGGGTAGTTTTTACCCCGATATTGATCTTTCGACCGACGGCGGTTTAGAGGCTGGCGTTTCGCGTCGCCATGCAATTATCCGCATTCAAAGCGGCAATGTCTGCACACTCGAAGATTTAGGTAGCTCAAATGGCACCTTTATCAACCGTGAAAAGCTGGCGGCTAATAGTCCCAAAGCTTTGCGCCATGGCGATGAAGTTCGTTTGGGCAATATTCTGTTACGAATTGAATTGACTAGCCAATAAATGTTGTAGCTGATTGAAGGAGTTTTCGATGGGTACACGGGTTGTTATTTTGCACTTGAGCGGTGAAGATCCAATTATTGCTGAGATGGAAGAAGATCCCCAGCCAACCGATGCCTTTATTCGGGTCAGCAATATGCGCCGTCGTGATGGCAAAGATGTGCCCTATATTGCAGGTGGGGTGCAATCGGTGATTTATCCATGGCATCGGGTAACGTTTATCGAAATGATGGTCAGCGAAGAAGAACGCGGCAACGTCATCGACTTCTTCCGCGACGCATAAGTTTAACCCACATCGCATAATAAGAATCCCTTGGCGCTGGCTTTGATAATCGTAGAAGCCAGCATCAAGGGATTCTTAACGATTGTTAATCCTAGTTTCTCATTTTTCACAGAGCGCAAAAGTGGCTGTGGTATAATGCGCTGTGGCTGAGGCAAGCATGGCTTGTTTCTTACGGACATTCGTCCGATTGGGCCCAGTTATAGTGAACATGAGATTGCTTGGTGGCAGCGTTGCCACAACTGCACCTTCATCCACTCCGTTCCCCATGGACGAATACCAGCATGCAGACAACCATCATCATGGCACAAGGCAAAGCATGACAAACGCTGGACAAAACAGATTAGGCCTTCGATTTCGCGAAGCCCGTGAAGCCCGTGGCATTTCACTGGCTCAAGCTTCAAGTGAAACCCGAATTATCCAACGCTATTTGGCGGCCCTCGAAAATGGTGAATATCATCATCTGCCGGGCGATGTTTATGCCCGTGGTTTTATTCGCAATTATGCTCAATATTTGAATCTGCCCGCAGATGAGTTGATCGATCTGTATCGGATTGAGCGTGGTGCTTCAACCCCGATTCGGATTGTGCCAGCCGCAGTGCCGCCCCGTCGGAACACGATTTTTCTGCCCAGTCTTTGGACGGTAATTTTGGTGGTGCTGGCGTTGGTCGTCATTGGCTATCTGACGCTGAATGCGCTTGGGCTTACGACACTCAATAGTAATGAGGTCGCTGGCGGCGCAACCTCAACTTCAACGATTGCAACTCCAACCTTATTGCCAACCCCAACTGCTCAACCAACCAATCCCGATGGTTCTGTCCCATCGCCAATCAATCCATTGGCAACCCCAACGGTTACGATAACTCCAACTCAGGATGTGCCAGTCCAAGTTGTCTTGCGGATTGATGGCGGTTCGTCGTGGTTGCAAGTGTTGGTTGATGGCCAAAATACGATTGAAGGGATTCAAAATAACGGCTGGACGCAGACGTTCTCGGCGCAGCAAACGATTCAGGTTAAGGCTGGTAACGCTGCCGTGGTTGAGGTGATTCACAATGGCAAGCCGCCAGTCCGCATGGGTGCACCCAACCAAGTTGTGACCACCATCTATACGCCTAACTAAACTTGCTGAATGCTGTTGACGATTCTTGGGGTATAGTTAAAGCTGCATTCGCAAATCTAGCAAGCATATGGGGAGGCTTTTTGTGGCTGAATTTAGTTTTGATGTTGTTTCAGATTTTGATCGCCAAGAATTAATCAATGCTGTTGATCAAACCAAACGTGATGTAGGTACGCGCTACGATTTGAAAGATACCAATACCGATATTACGCTTGGCGAGAAGGATATTACGATTGTTACCAGCAGCGAATTGGCATTAAATGCAGTTCGTGATTTGCTCGAAACCAAGGCTTTGCGGCGTAATCTCTCGATCAAAATGTTCGATTTTGGCGAGCCAGAGGAAATTGGCGGCATGAAGATTCGCCAAGTTATTACCTTGCGTAAAGGCATCGCCGATGATATTGCCAAGAAAATTCAAAAATTGATTAAGGCCGAGGTTCCCAAGGCTCAAGCTCGTATCCAAGGCGATTCGTTGCGGGTTTCATCGAAAAGCAAAGACGAATTACAAGCAGTGATGAGCTTGCTCCGCGAACGCGGCGACGATTTTCCATTGCCGTTACAATTCAATAATTATCGCTAAAAACCTAGCACCAGCCTTGATTGAGGCTGGTGCTAGCGTTTAAATGCCGATTGTGCGTTGTTCAGCTGCACTTTGCTCGGCCAACTCAATCAGCCGAATCACGCTTCGAGCCTGGTTGGCCTGAACGATTAGCTCGGCCTCGCCTTGAATGGCTTGCGCCACATTGCGATAATAGGCCGGATACTTGCCTGCGATGGTTTCAACTGTGCCACGCAGCGTTAAACCATTCAGCTCCGTGTTGATCATACCCCAATCGGTTGTTGGTTCTTGGCCCCAATTTGGGCTATTTGGAGCTTGGCCTGCTTTCAAGGCTACTTCTTGGGGATCAATGCCATACTTGATCCATGAGCCGTTTGTGCCATGGAGACTGAAGCGCGGCCCCAATTCACGCACCAACATACCTGCTTTGAGCGTGACTTGTAACTCAGCATAACCCAAGCGCAGATCAAAATAATCGACAGTTTGCGCACCCTCGCGTTGCTTGGCAAGCTGAGCCGTAATCGATTGGGGCAATCCAAATAACACCAAGGCCTGATCGATCAAATGTGCGCCAAGATCATAGAGAATGCCACTGCCTTGACTTGCTTGTTCGCGCCAAGCCCCTTGTTTTAGTTGTGGTCGATAGCGATCATAATGGCATTCGTAGCTGACTAAACGCCCCAACCAGCCAGCCTGAATCACTGCTTGAGCGGTTAGAAAATCGCCATCCCAACGCCGATTATGAAAGACACTCAACACGCGTTGCTGTTGTTGAGCGAGGGCAATTAATTGGTCAGCCTGTTGACTATTGAGGGTAAAGGGCTTATCAACCACCACATGTTTGCCTGCACTCAAGGCTTGAGCTGCTAAGTCGGCGTGGGTTAGATTGGGTGTGGCAATCACCACCAATTCAATCGCTGGATCAGCCAACACCTCAGCTAGATCGCTGACGACGTGAGCATGGGGATAGCTGGCGCGAGCGCTTTGGCTGCTGCGCTGCACGATCGTATGTAAATTTAAGCGTGGTTCGGCCATAATGAGCGGGGCATGAAACACTTGGCTGGCCATGCCAAAACCTACCAAAGCTAGATTAATCGGCATAGATACCTCCAAAATTAACGATCAAAAAGGCTTTTTAGTAAATCTATATAGGCTTCGCGTTGGGGTAATTCAAGCTCAACATGAATTTTACGCCGTTGGGTAATTGTTGGCATTTGAGTTTGTGGATTAAAGCCTTGATGATCGATGGTTTGCCAATATAACCCAACGCCGCGTTTTTGCCAGGCAACCAGATCGTTAAAATTGATGCCATTTTGAAATAGTAGCTCATTTTTTTTGGCAACCGACAGCTTTGCTATTTGCATATGGGCTGTTTGTGGATCAAGCGCTTGATCGCGTAATGTCCAGTAGCAATAGGCATTAAGTGCGTTACGGTGAGCATCTTCCATGCGCCAGCGAAAGTAATCATGAACTAATTCATTGGTGGGCAATTGGCAAATTCGACAATCGAAGCTCGCCTGTTGTTGAATGGCTAAACTGAAATGCCCACTTGCTTCACCCGCCAAAATCGAGCAATATTTGCGCAATTTACGGCCAAATACATCGCAACGATAACTCAAAAGCAGCGAAATTTCGTCGCTTTGGGTATATCCATAAAGCACAGGAAAGCCACAATCCAACAAATGGCTCACGGTGCTAATCATTGCATCACGAAAGCGTTGATCAAATGGGCGTTGATAGTTCATCACGTCTTTGGTTAGGCGGGTAAACGAGCGCCCATCAATCCGTGCAACCATCCAAATATTTGGCAGCACACTTTGATCGTTGATCGTTTCATAAACGCGCATTAACTGATCAAGTTGATCAAAGTTCATTGCTCCTCCCATGCTATAAGCTGAAATTGGTGGTCTGGCAATTGGTGTACTAGCCACAAATGATCGAAACCTTCGTCTAATCGCGGCAGTTCTAGACGCTTAATTGAGCCACGAATGGCCAGTTCAGGTACGTGCTGTTGTCCAGTGCGTTGACGGTTGCGTTCTAAACAAGCAGCCAAATCGGATTGCAAGAAATAACCTTCAACGCTAAATCCCGCAGCATGAGCAGCCTGAATATAAGCTGCTCGTTGAGCATGCTCAAGGTTCATTTTATCGATTACAAAGGCTTGTTTGATGCGCAAACAACATTCTAGTATGCTGCGTTCGCGATGGTTGGTGCGTAGCATATCGCGATTGATTCGCACATGGCTATGCAGAAATTGCTGCACATAAAAGCTTGATTTACCACTGGCTTGCAAACCAATTAGAAGCACCGCTTGGGGTTTGAACATACGTCACTCGCAATTAAAACAAACTTTTGAACCCAAATAATACCATTGGGCAACTATTGTGCTTATGCTACTGTGGGATCATGGTCGCCGAACGGGACTGATGGATGATGAATATCGGGCTAATTATGCGGTGATGATAGCATTTGACAAAATACGCTGTTACGAGTAGAATACTCAAGCCCTAAACCAAACGGCGCATTCGTCTAGCGGCCTAGGACGTCACCCTTTCAAGGTGAAGATCACGGGTTCGAATCCCGTATGCGTCACCATTTGCACTCACTGTCCACGCAGTGAGTGCTTTGTTTTAACTCCTACCTCACTCCATTTAACCAAAACTTGACAATTCTTAATCGATTATGGTACTGTCTACATTACTAAATCCAATGAAATAATAAAGTTTATTCAATCCTCACTGCATCATTGCCCGCATTATTGTCAAAACTTCAACAATCCGCAACGTCCTAGACAGGAGTACGTTATGGTTCGCAAATGGCGTTGGAAACTCGCTTTGGTTAGCCTATTAACGACCGTTTTAGCCGCGTGTGGTGGCGGCAGCGCAACCCAAGCTCCTACCACCAATCCCAATCGGGTCACGCTGACGATTGAAAGCTGGCGCAGTGATGACCAAAAGGTCTGGACTGAGCAGATTATCCCGCTATTTGAAAAGAGCCATCCTGATATTCATGTGGAGTTTCGGCCCACCGCGCCCACCGAATACAATGCAGCGCTCAATAGCAAATTAGAAGCTGGCACAGCTGGCGATCTGATCACCTGTCGGCCTTTTGATGTTTCATTAGGTTTGTATACTGCTGGGCATTTGACTGCACTCGACGATTTACAAGGCATTGCCCATTTTAGCGATGTGGCCAAGAGCGCTTGGCAAACCGACGATGGCAAGACGCTCTTTTGCTTGCCGATGGCTTCGGTGATCCATGGCTTTATCTACAACAAAGCGATTTTTAACGAGCTGGGTTTGACTGAACCTAAAACCGTCGATGAGTTTTTCGCGGTGCTCGATAAAATTAAGCAAGATGGCCGCTATACGCCATTGGTGATGGGCACTGCCGAGCAATGGGAATCAGCAACCATGGGCTTCCAAAACATCGGGCCAAATTATTGGTTTGGTGAAAATGGCCGTAAAGCCTTGATCGATGGCAGCGCCAAATTATCCGATGCTGCTTATGTTTCGACCCTAAAGGATTTGGCACGCTGGGGCGATTATTTGCCCGATGGCTTTGAAGCGGTCAAATATGCCGATGCCCAGATGTTGTTTGCCTCAGGCAAAGGGGCAATCTACCCCGCTGGCTCCTGGGATATTAGCTACTTCAACCAAAATGCTAAATTCGAGCTTGGTGCATTCAAAGCTCCAGTTGCTAAAGCCAATGATCAATGTTTTATCAGCGACCATACCGATATTGGGATTGGGATTAACGCCAAGACTGCCCACATGGCTCAAGCCCGAATCTTCCTTGAGTGGATGACAGGGCCAGAATTTGCTGGTGAATTCAGCAATGCCTTGCCTGGTTTCTTCAGCCTCTCGGATTATCCGGTGAGCTTGAAGAATCCCTTGGCCCAGACCTTTGTTGATTGGCGCAAACAGTGTCAATCGACCATCCGTAATTCCTACCAAATTCTCTCACGTGGCGAGCCAAACCTCGAAAACGAACTCTGGCGGATCAGCGTTGGGGTGATTGATGGTTCGTTTATGCCTGAAGATGCGGCCCAAGATCTGCAAAAGGGCTTAGATAATTGGTACAAAAAGCCCTAGTTTGCCCAAAGTAAGGCTACCTCGCTAAATTATTGGCGAGGTAGCTGGCTTGTTGAAAGAGTTTGCCTATGCTGCGCCCCAACAAATCGCGCCCACGCTGGCATATTGCGGTATTTCTAGCGCCAGCCCTGTTGCTGTATAGTATTGTGATGGTTTTTCCCTTGCTTGATACCTTGCGTTTGAGCTTGTTTAGCTCTAATGGCGAGAGTTTTGTTGGCTTGAGTAATTATCAACGCTTATTTACCGATAGCCAGTGGTGGCCCTATTTTTGGCGGGCGCTCAAAAATACCGTGCTCTTTTTTATATTACACATGGTGTTGCAAAACCCCTTGGGTTTGTTGTTGGCAGCACTGTTGGATAGCAAAAACCTACGTGGGCGCAGCATCTACCGCACCCTACTATTTTCGCCAACCATGCTTTCGTTTGTGATTGTGGGCTTTGTGTGGCAACTAATTCTTAGCCCAACTTGGGGCATTGCCCCAGCCATTAGTGAATTTTTGGGGGTGCGCTATCGGCCATGGCTCGGCTTAGAAAGCACATCGTTGCCAACAATTGCCTTAATTTCAATTTGGCAATTTGTCGGTATTCCCATGCTCTTTTTTATGACGGCACTCTTGGCCGTGCCCCAAGATATTTTGGAAGCAGCGCGAGTTGATGGAGCGAGTGCTTGGCAATTGTTCTGGCGAGTCAAGTTTCCGCTAATCTTGCCAACCGTTGGGATTGTGAGCATTTTGACCTTTATTGGCAATTTTAATGCTTTCGACTTGGTGTATACCGCCAAGGGAGCACTGGCCGGGCCAAACTTCTCGACCGATTTGCTCGGAACCTTCTTCTATCGCACCTTCTATGGCTTCCAACTGCAACTTGGCGATTATGCCATGGGCACGACGATTGCCGTGATCATTTTCTTAATCATCTTATTTGGTAGCCTGTTGTATTTGCTGGGCTGGCAACGTAAGGTTGTAACCTATGAGCTCTAATTCGCTTGTGAGTGAACCGCCAATGGCGCAACCCAAAACATCACCAAACGCACTACGCCCGAGCCGCTGGCTCACACCATTGCTGGTGCATGCGGTGTTGGGCAGTTATACCCTATTGGCAATTGCACCAGTAGTTTTGGTAGTAATGAATTCATTCAAAGGCTCGCAAGCAATTTTTCAACAACCCTACTCGCTGCCAGTTGGCGCAAACTTTGATCCGGTTGGCTATACCACTGTCTTTGAACAAACGGCAATCTTTCGCTATCTTGGCAATAGTTTAATGGTGACGCTTGGCTCGATTTTGCTAATTTTGCTATTGGGCGCGATGACAGCCTTTGGTCTAACCGAATATCGTTTTCGCGGGCGGGGCTTTTTGACCTTATATGCCCTGATTGGCCTGATGATTCCAATTCGTTTAGCAACCGTTAGTATCCTCAAATTGATGGTTACCCTGAATCTACAAGATACGATTTGGTCGTTGATTATGGTGTATAGCGCTCAAGGCTTGCCGATGGCAATTTTTGTGCTTTCGCAATATATGCGCCAAGTGCCAACTGACCTCAAGGATGCAGCGCGGCTGGATGGAGCCAACGAATATCAAGTATTTTGGCTGGTTCTGCCCTTGATGCGCCCAGCCCTCGCGACCTTGGCAATTTTCGTGATGCTGCCAATTTGGAATGATCTATGGTTTCCCTTGGTTTTGGCTCCAGGCGAGGCTTCGCGCACGCTCACGCTGGGCGCACAACAATTTCTTGGGCAGTTCCAAACCGATTGGAGCGCCTTGCTGGCGATGTTGACCTTGGCAATTGCTCCAGTTTTAGTGCTCTATTTGGTTTTCTCACGCCAACTGATTCGCGGACTCACTGCTGGTACTGTCAAAGGTTAAGCCCCGATAGCCCTAGCCGAAAGCGCACTTTCTTGGTAGCATAGATAAAGATTGGTTAACTGTGCAAGGAGTGCTCGTATGCGGCTGCTTAACCGAACCAACGAACGCCATGAAGATAACAATCCCCATCAACGTAAAATTCTGGTTGCTGATGATGATCCAGCAATTTTGCGCTTGGTTGAGGTGGCATTAAGTGGCCAGCGCTATCAACTTGTCACGGTTTCCAATGGCCTCGAAGCACTCAAAATGTATCGCGATGGCGAATATCAACTCTTGCTGATTGACGTAATGATGCCGTATGTTGATGGCTTTACGGTGACTGAACGGATTCGTTCGCGCTCCGATGTGCCAATTATTATCATTACTGCTCGTGATGGCACTGATGATGTGGTGCATGGCTTTGAATTGGGCGCTGATGATTATATTACTAAGCCATTTCGCACTGCTGAGTTACAAGCGCGGGTTGAGGCAATTATTCGGCGGGTCGAAGGCTATCAACATCGCAAGGCCTCGCCAATTGTGCGCATCGGCGATTTAGAAATTGACGAGCCACGCCATAAAGTGCTGCTCGCGGGCGAGGACGTTAATCTTACGCCGATGGAATTTGAGTTGCTCTATTTCTTGGCGGCTAACTCAGGCCAAGTTTTTGATCGTGAAGTCTTGTTTCGCGAAGTCTGGGGCTATGAATATGTTGGCCAAACTAATTTGGTCGATGTGTGTGTCCGCCGCTTGCGCGAGAAAATTGAAGAGCAACCATCCAAGCCTCGCCGTATTCTGACTGTGCGGGGGGTTGGCTATAAATTGGCCGATGGTGGCTCGTTGTAAGTAGTGGGGATCGGTTGTTGGTAGTTGGGGATCGGGCTAGGAGTAGCTCGATCTTTGTTTTAGAATGGCTATTAGCTATCGGAGTATTATTCGTGCTCTTTGTGTCCTTCGTGGATCAAAGAAAAGACTTCCAGTCCCCGATCCCCGATCTCCAACTTCCAGCTGTAAAAAACCGCGCTGGAAGTTCGAAAACCACCAGCGCGATCAGTATTTTAGGTATGAATAAAACTTAGAGCTTTTCTGCGATGTAGGCGGTGAGGTCGGCGATGCGGGTAGCATAGCCCCATTCGTTGTCGTACCAAGCAACAACTTTGACCATCTTGTCGCCCATTGCCATGGTCAAGCTCAAGTCAACCACGCTTGAGTATGAAGTACCGATGAAGTCTGATGAGACCAATTCTTCATTGGTTACGCCCAACACGCCTTCCATTGCGCCTTCTGAGGCTTCAATAAAAGCATTGTTGATCGATTCAACGGTTGCGCCTTCGGCCAATTCAACTACAAAGTCAACCATCGAAACGGTTGGGGTTGGCACACGCACGGCGAAACCATCGAATTTGCCCTTCAACTCAGGGATAACCAAAGCCACCGCTTTAGCAGCACCCGTGGTCGTTGGAACCATGTTCAAAGCAGCGGCGCGAGCGCGGCGCAAATCTTTGTGGGGGCCGTCTTGCAGATTTTGGTCCATCGTGTATGAGTGAATGGTGGTCATCAAGCCACGCACAATGCCGAACTTATCGTTCAACACTTTGGCTACTGGAGCCAAACAGTTGGTGGTACATGATGCATTCGAGACAATCGTATGTTTTTCAGCGTCGTAGTTTTCTTCGTTCACGCCCATACACACGGTGATGTCTTCGTTCTTGGCGGGAGCACTGATGATAACTTTCTTTGCGCCTGCATCTAAGTGCATTTTGGCTTTAGTTGCATCAGTAAAAATCCCAGTCGATTCAATTACGATATCGACGTTTAGCTCACCCCATGGTAATTTTGACGGATCGCGCTCGGCCAAGGCCTTGATGACCATTGGCTCTTCTTCATCGGCGAAGGTAACGCTGATTGTATCTTCAGTGGCGGTAACATCGCCATCGAATGAACCATAGGTTGAATCGTACTTGAGCAGGTGGGCCAACGTTTGGTTATCGGTCAGGTCGTTGATTGCAACAATTTCCAACTCATCGCGATAGTGATCCAAGATGGTTTTGAAGCTTTGGCGACCGATGCGACCGAAGCCGTTGATTGCTACTCGTGCCACAAGTGACTCCTTATTATTTCGCACCAAATTAAGAATGCTTTCACGGCTCTGGGCCGTTCTGCACCACTATAGCACATTCGCTGGTTACTGTCATTCTGCTTTGGTGAAGGTTTATAAGCTTAATCGGTCAAGAATCGAACACCTACCAAAAGCCGAGTGGATGCAGCTAAATAGTGCATGATCATGCCATTTGGGCGATTCAGGGCTAGAATACAAAGAACACAGAACACAGAACATAGAGCATAGAACATAGAGCATAGAACACAGAACACAGAACATAGAGCATAGAACATAATGATCATTAAAATCTGTGTGAATCTGTGGCTAAAAAATTAAAGCCTTCGCGTCCTTTGCGCTCTTCGCGGTTTCAACCTTTGTGCTCTTTGTGTCCTTCGTGGATCAAAACAAAACCTAAATCTCTTTGCCATGGAGCTTACAATATGCGTCGTTTTTTGATTGTGATAATCAGCCTTAGCTGGTTACTCGGAATATTACCACCAGCCCATGCCGAGCCACCCGCCGACCAACCAAGCGATTGGTGGGGCATTGTCGTGCGCGACCCAGCCTATGAGTGGAATACCAATCCAGCCTATCCGAATGCTGCCAACCAAGCCTTTATCGATCGCATGCTTGATGAAATTGTGGCGATGGGCGGGCGTTGGGTGCGCTTCGAGTTTCACGGCGCATGGGATGGCTCAAGTTATGGAAGTTTTAATTTAGCTCAGGCTGATTATTTTGTCAGTGCCGCGCATAGCCGTGGTTTGAAGGTGCTGGCCTTGCTAGGCACTGATATTTTGCGTGGCCCGCAGGCCGGAGTACAGCATTTTGATGGTGGCACGGTTTCAGGCAGCATTCCCACCAGCAATCCCGACCGCGAGCTTGCGCCTTGCCCACCAGCCCCAATCGGTTGTGGCGTAAATGCCTATCAAAAAGCCTGGCTCGAACGTGCGATCAGCATTGCCGATTATTATCGTGGCCGGATTGATGCCTATGAGATTTTCAACGAGCCAAATTTTTATTTTGGGCTGATTGGCGATACTAATGGCCAGCAAGATGAGATGAATCCCTATTATCTGGCTCAAACAATCACCAAACTCTATCGAATTTTGCGCGATGCCAGCCGCAACGATCAAACGCCGCTGATCATTGGCGGTTTGCACCCATTAACGTCCAACGAATCGGGCCGCACTGATCGCGGCTACTTGCAAGCGCTCTACCAAGCAGCGCCGTTCAGCAATTGGGCTAATAGCCACAACGGCCAATATCCGATCGATGGCGTGGCTTATCATCCGTATCCCGCCGAGATGCGCCGCTTGATCAGCGATAACGACTTTTTGCATTTAGTTGGGCCACGTTTGGATAGCCTGATTGCCACGATCCGCAGTTTCGACCAAACCAGCCGACTTTGGCTGACCGAAATTGGCACCCGTGGCGACCCCCAAAATCCTAGCGAATTGCAACGCCAAGCCGATTTTATGCGTCAATTTGTGGCAACGATCTATGGTCGCCCCGAAATTGCCAACTGGTTTTGGTTCAAGTACGAGGATTTTCCGCCTGCCAGCGAGGCTTGGGGCGTTGTGCATATCAATTACGACGGCAACGGAGCCTACGATCTCAACGGCACAGTCAGTTTGTATAAACCTAGTTTTTATGCCTACCGCGATTTAGTTGATCATTTTCGCCAGCGGGTTTGGATTCCACAGGTGCTAAATAACATGAATTAGCTCATTCTGACGGCCTAAAAAGCGTTTGCAGGCCCGTAGTTACAGTCTGCTCAATTCGACCGTGTGTGCTATAATCGAAGCAATCAAACACCAACGAATTGAGTACATCACTTGGGGATAGAGTAGCAATGTCAACGCGAAAATCTGCGCCAAAGCGCCAAAGTGGCAAAAAGCCAACCGCTGCAACCGCCCGCAAACGGGGCGCAGCCAAACAATCAATCACCCCGCAAATCCAAATTCCCCAAAATCTTCAGCGTGAGATTTTTGCGGTTATTTTGGTATTTTTGGGCTTATTGACCTTGCTATTCAGTACATTTAGCGGCGATCAAGGGGTGATTGGCACGCAATGGAATACCGCTGTGGCGCGGGCTTTTGGCACTGGTAAGGTGCTGGTTCCGGTGGCGCTGGGCATTCTGGGCGGCCTGATGATCTTTCAGGAGCGATTTAGCGATAGTCGTTTGAGCGGCGCGAATATTCTTGGCACGCTGATGGTGTTGCTTTCGCTGTTGATGCTGCTGGAATATCCGGGCTATGAAATTCATCGCGAACACCCTGAGTTTCATGTTGGTGCTGGCGGTGGGGTCGTTGGTCAAACCTTGCTGACAATTTTGATCAGCGGCATCGGCAAGGGTGGGGCATTGCTCTTTTCAGTCACGATTGGACTGATTGGGATTATGCTGACCTTTAATCTGACGCTGCGCCAAATTATGGCAGCATTGTTCTACTACACTGGCGGTTTGCGTATTTTAGGTCGCCGCTTGTTGGGTTCGCCCGTTCGGCGTGAGCCAATGTTTGATGATTATCCTGAGGAGCATTTCAGGCCGCTGGAATTGCCCGCACCGCAAGCCATGCCTAAGGTCAGCAACAAACGTCGTCAAGCGATTCTTGAAGATACAACTAACCAAGAGGTGGTGCTTACGCCAATTGCTGAGCGCCCCGCCCAAGCCAGTTTGTTTAATCGCGATCTTCCAGAGCCAAATCGACCTGCCCGCCGCAAGGAAGTTGCTCCGCCACCAGTTGCGCCAAATGCAGCTGGCAGTATGGCTCCAACCAAACGGCTCAAGCCCGCCGACGATCAAACCAAACCCAATCAGCCAAAAACCAATGCTGAAGACCCCAACTTTATCGAGCCAGATGAAGCCCTGACCCATCGTGCTTGGCCGTTGCCAACCCTCAATGCGCTCGATGAGTTTGTTGAAGGCCAAATTGGCGATGAAGAAAAGCGCGAAAAAGCACGGATTATCGAGGAAACTTTGGCCTCGTTTCGGGTTGAGGCGCGGGTGGTTGAGGCCAACACTGGTCCAGCAGTTACGCAATTTGCGCTCCAACCAGCAATCGGGGTCAAAATTAACAAAATCACCAGTCTCCAAAATGATTTAGCATTGGCGCTAGCCGCGCCATCGTTACGGATCGAAGCACCTGTGCCTGGCCGCTCGGTGGTTGGCATCGAAATTCCCAATTCGGCGATTGCCACGGTGGCTATGCGTGATGTGCTGGGCAGTGAAGAGTTTGATACCAAACGCGGCAAGCTCAAAATTCCGCTAGGCAAAGATGTTTCGGGCAATGTAGTGATTGCCGACCTCGCCAAAATGCCGCACTTGCTGGTAGCGGGCAGCACTGGCTCAGGTAAAAGTATTTGTATCAATTCGATCATTATTTCGCTGTTGATGAAACACACGCCCAATGAGCTAAAATTCATCATGGTTGACCCCAAAATGGTCGAATTGATCGTTTACAACAATATTCCGCATTTGCTCACGCCGGTGGTAACCGAGCTTGAACGGGTGGTTAGTTCGCTCAAGTGGGCGGTGCGCGAGATGGAACGGCGCTACAAGGTTTTTGCCAAGGGTGGTTTTCGCAATCTCGAAAGCTATATGCAAGCTGCCCGCAAGCGCCCCGACCTTGAGCCAATGCCCTATATTGTGGTGATCATCGACGAGTTGGCCGATTTGATGATGCTGGCTCCTGATGAAGTTGAAACCTTGATTTGTCGCTTGGCCCAAATGGCCCGTGCCACCGGAATTCACCTGATTTTGGCGACTCAACGGCCCTCGGTCGATGTCGTAACAGGCTTGATCAAGGCCAACTTCCCCACGCGGATCGCCTTCGCCGTGACTTCGCAAATCGACTCGCGGGTTATTTTGGATACGCCTGGAGCCGAGCAATTGCTTGGCCGTGGCGATATGCTCTATCTGGCGGTCGATGCTGCCAAATCGATTCGGGTGCAAGGAACCTTTGTTTCCGATGGTGAAGTTGAAAACGTTGTGCAATTCTGGCGCATGCAAATTCCACCTGAATTAGCCAAGCCTGATGCTGCTAACCCCCAATCCAAGCCTGCGCCAAGCAGCCAAACCAGCATGGGCGATGTATTTTTGCAAGCCGACGAGCAAGATGAACTGTTGCCCAAGGCGATTGAATTGGTGCGCCAACATCAACGCGCTTCGGCCTCGATGCTGCAACGGCGTTTGCGGATTGGCTATAGCAAAGCTGCCCAATTGATCGAACTGCTGGAACAGCGCGGAATTGTTGGGCCAGCTGAGGGCAGTCGTTCGCGCGAGGTGCTCAATCCTGAACAGGGAGCGAAGGCTGGCGGCGACGAATAACGGTGATATTTCTGCACCTGTGGCGTAGAGCCTGCTACCCAGCAGATCAACAAAATCGTTTATTATGGGGAGCATAGGCTATGCGGTTCTTGGTTCGTAGCACTGATAGCGCCCAGATAGCCTATCGCCTATAGCCTTGTACAAGGAGATCGCTTGTGAACAAGCAGACCATTCGTGATGTAGCGTGGAGCGGAAAACGAGCTTTGGTTCGGGTGGATTTCAATGTGCCGCTTGATGAAGCCCGTAAAGTCACTGATGACACTCGGATTCGGGCAGCGTTGCCTACGATCAACTATTTGCTCGAACAAGGTGCAAGTGTGATTTTGATGTCGCACTTGGGCCGCCCAAAGAAAAAAGTGGCTGAAGAATTCCGGCTCAAGCCAGTTGCCGATCATCTCCAATCGCTGCTGGATGCCCCAGTGAACTATATTCAGACAACGACTGGTGCTGAGGCCGAAGCTGCTGCCCAAGCCTTGCAAGCAGGCCAAGTGCTGTTGCTGGAAAATACCCGCTTTGATCCCCGCGAAGAATCAAACGATCCTGCCATGGCCGAAGAATTGGCCAAACTTGGCGATATTTATGTGAATGATGCTTTTGGAGCGGCCCACCGCGCCCATGCCTCAACCGAAGGCCTCGCCAAATTCCTGCCAGCCGTGGCTGGTTTCTTGATGGAAGCCGAATTGGCCGCGCTTGGCAAAGCCTTGGATGATCCTCAACGACCTTTCGTCACGATCATTGGTGGCGCAAAAATTAGCGACAAAATCGGCGTGATCGAAAACTTGCTGGGCAAAGTCGATTCATTGCTGATCGGCGGCGGCATGGCCAATACCTTCTTGTTGGCGCAAAATAAGGCTGTTGGCGCTTCGTTGGTCGAAGCCGATAGCGTAGCTGAAGCCGCCCGTTTGATCGACGAAGCTCAAGGCCGTGGCGTGAAGTTGTTGTTGCCCAGCGATGTAGTGGTTGCTGATGCCTTCAGTGCCGAAGCCAATACCCAAGTGCTGAGCATCGACGATGTGCCCGATGGCTGGCGAATTCTCGATATTGGGCCAGAAACCCGCCAAACCTACTCGCAAGTGGTCAGCGAAGCCAAAACCGTCATTTGGAACGGCCCAATGGGCGTGTTTGAGCTAGAGCCATTTGCCGCTGGCACTCGCGCTGTTGCTCAAGCCTTGGCTGATAGCAGCGCGATCACAATCATTGGTGGTGGCGATTCAGTTGCGGCGATTGAGCAAATGGGCTTAGCCGAAAAGATGAGCCACATCTCAACTGGTGGTGGCGCTAGCCTCGAATTGCTTGAAGGCAAAGTGCTGCCAGGTATTGCCGCGCTTAACGATAAATAACTTGCTCGCTTACTCAAGTACGCAGCCCTACAGAACGCTTGATTCTGTGGGGCTTTTTGTTAGCAACAACCTTTGAAGTGCAAGCATTCTGCGATTCGATAGGAGAGTTTGTATGTATGAAGTGCCGCACAATGTAAAACCAATTAGCCAATGGCCAATCTTTTTTATAAGCATGTATTATGGGGCTATAGGGGCGGTTGGTGCTATTCCTAGCTGTTATTTTCTGATGTATGTTATCTTCGATCATCAACGTATCTTGAACAGCAATAATCTTGCAAATACCCTTTGGTTTTGCCTAATCTTTATTGCTAATACGAGCCGTTTAGGCCTATTTATTGGATTACTGCGATTGCGCCGCTGGACCTATTGGTGCAGTATTTCAATTGAAATACTTATTATTATTAGTGCTGTGCAGGTTTTATCTTTCGATAAAATTCAAATATTAGATTTGATAGTCATTAGTATTGGAATCATCGCCCTAGTGATTTTAGGCTATCTTTTTCGGCCCAAGGTATGGCGTACATTTGCAGCATCCAAAGCGTCATAGTGACTAGAAGATAATTTATTTAGCATTATTAAAATGCCATAAGCTATTCAATGCTGCGTACATTCGTTATCGTTTGAGTTGAGAGGAAATCGCTATGTATCGTGTTCCGCATAACCCGCAAAACCAACTGAGTTGGCCAATTGCCCTGATTTTCTTTTACAATGCCATTATCAGCATTGTTGCGGCGATTGGGGGCTGTTCACTTCTTGCCGTTATGATTTATACAAATAGGCTGAGCGGAAATCAACCATTAAGTCTGTTGTGGCCAGCCTTCTTCCTGTTAGTCACTATTAGCCGTTTGGGCTTTGGTGTTGGGTTTGTAAAATTTCGATCGTGGGGCTATCGCGGGCTTTTGATGGTCGAGATCCTCACGATTATTAGTTTGCTCAGTCGATTTGTATTCGAGCGTGAACGCATTTCGTGGGTTGAAAGTGCCTTGGTCATTATTGCAATGCCGATTCTTGGTTATCTGTCTCGGCCTAAAATTAAACAACAATTCCTACGATTAGTATAGCGCGTAAGCATCACAAGCAATTAATCAGCAATCATTAAATAAAAAACCTGCCATGCAATCAGCATGGCAGGTCTGGTCGAGCAATTTTAGATGATGAATTCGCTGCGGCTGCGACCACGAGCTTGTTCAATTTCGTGGCGGCGAGCATCGTAGCCTTCACGACCCATCAAGGCGTAGGTGGCGATTTTGCCAGCCTCAACTCCTGGTTGATCAAAGGCGTTGATGTTGTACAACTCGCCAGCAAAGGCGGTTTGCATTTCGAGCATGTAATAGAATTGCCCAAGCGTAAAGGCATTGACCGCTGGGAAATAGTGGGCCATGCTGGGGCGGCCAGCTTCGGCAATTGCCAACTGGGTTGCTTCGCCCTCGGCTTTGAGCAATTGGCTAAAGCTCTTGCCATCGAGATACGAAAGCTCGTTGATGTCGGGGTAGGCATTGCTCAGCGGTGCTTCCACTTGGAACTGCTCAACAAACAAGAAGTGCATTAATTTATCGAATGGACCTTCGGCATATAATTGCACTTGTGAGTGTTGGTCGGTTGCGCCCAACGATTTGATTGGCGTAGGCCCAACATTGACCACATTGCCCGCCCGATCAACCCGCTTGCCCAAACTTTCAGCCCACAATTGGCGGAACCAATCGGCTACATCGCGCAAACGTTGGGCATAGGGCATCATCACAACCATATTCTTGCCTTTTTTATCGAGCAAGAATTGAATCAAGGCACACATTGCGGCAGGGTTTTTGCGGGGGTCGCGCTCTTGGCTGCGTTTGTCGGCATAGGCTGCGCCTGCCAACAATTCATCAATATCAATCCCGGTAACTGCCGCTGGGAACAAGCCAACTGCACAAAGTTCCGAGAAGCGTCCGCCAACGCTGGCTGGCAAGGGCAAGGTTGGGTAGCCTTCGCGATCAGCAATTTGGCGCAAGGCACCCTTTTTGGGATCAGTCGTCAATACCAAGTGATCAACCAATTTATCCTTGCCGAGGCGTTTGGCCAAGGCTTCGCGGAAGTAGATGAAAGATGCCATGGTTTCGGCAGTCGTGCCCGATTTGGTGATGACGTTGAACACGGTGCGCTCAAGATCAAGCACATCGAGCAAGCCAGCGTTTAATTCGGGGTCAACATTATCGGGAACAAATAGAGTAGGGCCACGGCGCAATTCACGTGGCAAATTATTATAAAATGGGTGCTGGAGAGCCGTTTGGGTTGCGATTGGGCCAAGTGCTGAGCCACCAATGCCTAAAACCACCAAGGTATCGGCGCGGGCACGCACAGCTTGGGCTTGAGCAATAATTTCACTGGTATCTTGATAGGGCAAATCCATCCAGCCGAGATCGGCGCGTTGCGCATAAACAGCCTCAATCGCGGCGGCGGCATGGGGCAATGCTGCCTCAATTTCAGCCTCAGTCAATCCATGTTCACCAATCACATCGGCCATCACATTGTTGTAATCAAAGCGAATAGCTTGAGTACTCATGACACTCCTTATTGTTTGCGAAATTGGGTCTTTGTCGTAGGCTGCGGCGGTGCAGTTGCAAGGCTTCGTTGCCCAGCGGCCAACTTTGCCCATCGTACCACACTCAGCGCGTGCTGGTGGTAGTATTCTCTTCACCAGCCACAAGCGTGCCACCATTAATCTCACAATTGAGCAATTGGCGTTTGGGGCTAAACAGCGCTTCAAGCTCAATACGGCTGTAGCAACGATCATCGACCAAGGTTTTGCGCACAAACAAATTATCATCGTCGTCGCGCTGGGAAAGATCGTTGCGGCTATCGATCCGCACCCGAATCACGCTACCACAACGTTTGCAGCGCACCTGAAAATAAATTCCCGCATCATTGCTAGCTTGGCCGCTGCCACCACCAAAAAGCTTACGAAAAAAACTCATGAGTACTCCCTGAGAGAAGGCAAAAATCAAAAGTCAAAAGCCCATAACCTCATCGTAACAATCTGTGCTAATCTGTGGCTATAACAAAGATCATTCGTGCAATTCGTGCAATTCGTGGCTACAACAGCCTTCGCATTCTTCGCGATCTTCGTGGTTTCAAGCTTTGTGCGCTTCATGCCCTGCGCGGATCAGATATCTTTAAAGCGTGGCAACAACGCCCAAACCAACAAACCACCAGCCAGCCACCACATCCAAGGGTTATCAATCTGCATGGTTTGCAAAATACTCGCGCTGATCATCAGGGCGCTGGCGGCGATGGTTGCGGTGAGCCGACTAAATGCCCGTTCGATCCGTTTGGTGGTACGCTCTAATTTCACAATTTCGGTGCGTACTTGCAAATCGCCTTGGGCGGCTTTGGCATAAAATTGTTTGGCATGGCGCGGAATTTGGCTGAGATCAGTGATTAATTCGCGGCCTTCGTTAATGACCCGCTCACGTAGATCGCGGCCACTGGTTTGCTCACGAATAAAACGCAAGGCAAATGGTTTGGTCACGCTGAAAATATCAAAATCGGGCGCTAAACCAGCTGCTACGCCACCGATAATGCCGACTGTGCGCCCCAAAAACAGCAACGATTGGGGCAACTGAAACGGCAAATCATACAGCAATTCGCTTAATCCGCCGACAAAACCCTCAACATCAATTTGTTGCAGTTCGCGAATCGTGCGGCCATAGGTGTAGGAAAACCAAATTTCTAAGGCTTGGCGCAATTGTTGATCGTTGGCATTGGGCATGACCACGCCAATCGAGCGTGCGCCGTCGATCATGCGCTGTGGTTCACGCATCACCACGCCAGCCGCAATTGTGGCGAGGCCATCCATCACGCTTTGGGGAATCGAATCGACCATACCAAAATCGAGGAAGGTGATTACAAAAGGTTGTTTGCCATTTGCCAAACGTTCGCCAATCGGGCGCACAAATAAATTGCCTGGGTGCGGGTCGGCGTGAAAAAAACCATCGGTAAAGCATTGTTGCAAATAGGCCAAATACAGCTTTTCGGCCAAATCCAGCCGATCAATTCCGGCGGCATCAAGCGCAGCATATTCGGAAATTTTGATGCCCTCGATTCGCTCCATCACCAAAATGCGTTCAGTTGAATAATCGCGCTGAATTTTTGGCACGTAAATGTGATCGTTGCCAGTAAAATTACGCTGAAAGCGCTCGGCGTGATCAGCTTCGCTTAGGTAATCGAGTTCGCGCAAGGTGATCCGCGAAAATTCTTCGATCAGTGCAGGTAAATCGGTACGGCGGCGAATCGGGCCGTAATATTGCATCCAACTAGCAACCCAGCGCAGTGCAGCAATATCAATTTCGACAAATTGCTCAATTTGTGGACGTTGAATTTTGATAGCAATTGGTTGGTTATCGTGAAGCGTGGCAAAATGTACTTGACCAAACGAAGCAGCAGCGATTGGCTCACGCTCAAACGTTTTAAAAATGTGATCGAGTGGTTGGCCTAATTCGTGTTCGATCGTAGCTTGAATCAAGCGAAATGGCACAGGCGAAACTTCATCTTGCAAGCCGATCAAATCTTCAACCACTGCTGGCGGCAACACATCAACCCGTGTTGAAGCAAATTGCCCAAGCTTAATCATCACGCCGCCAAGATCGATCGCCAAGTCGCGAAAACGTCGCGAAAACCGCCGATAGCGCTCGATCCGCGTGCGATCCGCGTACCAGCGAAACCAAAACTGCCGTCCAAGCAACAGATCCCAGACGATAATATGGGCGACTAAGCGCACAAAAAACCACGCGACGCGGAAGAAACGGCGGCGACGTGGAACATTCGGCAACGACACCAACTCAGTTTTACTCATACTCAGTATTATAGCAGGCCAGCGCGGCCAGCGTTAGGGAAGATAGAACATAGAGCAAAGAACATAGAACATAGGAGTTGGAAACGAGGGGTCAGTCAATTTAACGCAGAGGCGCAGAGAGATTAGGGCTATAGGCGTTGGGCTATAGGAAAATAATCTGGGTCAATCTGTTCCAATCTGTGGCTAAAACCCCTAACCTTCGTGCGCTTCGCGTTCTTCGCGGTTCCGTCCTTCGTGTCCTTCGTGTCCTTCGTGGATCAAATAGATGCTACACTGAGTGCTGGCAATTAATCTGCTTAATCAGCGTCAAAACTATAGAGAATTGTAAATTATTAATTGAAAGGGTTTGTCCAATGCCCGATGGAAATGCTTACGATCAGGCCTATTATGCCATGTCGCGGCCTGAGGCTGGGCGCAAAAGTCTGGTTGATACCTTACGCGATCGCTATATTCGTCGCCATGTGTTGCGCTTTCGCCAAACTGGGCGATTGTTGGATATTGGCTGTGGGTTGGGTTTATTTTTGCAATCGATGACCCCGCCGTTTGAGCCATTTGGCACTGATATTTCGGCCTATGCCGTGGCTCAAGCTCAGCAACGCCTGCCCCAAGCCAAATTATTCGTTGGCAGCATTTTGGATGGAATTCCATTCAGCGTTAATTTCGATGTGATTACGGCAATCAATGTAGTTGAACATTTGGAGCAACCCGCATTGGCAGTTGCCGCGATTCGCGAACGCTTGCAATTGGGTGGTTTGTTTGTCGCGCATTTACCAACAATCGGCAATCGTTTGCAAGCGCGGATTTATCGTGGCTCATATGATGCCGACCCAACCCATATTTATCGGCCAAGTGGCCGTGAATTTCGCGGAGTAGCCGAGGCAGCAGGCTTTAAAACTGTGTTCGAAACCTACTCGCCATTTGCTCCAGCCGTGGTATGGCGCAATTTGCCTTGGCATCCAGCCTATTTGGCAATCTTCCAAGCTCGCTAAATCAAAATAGACCACATCCATCAACAGCAAACTTGATGGATGTGGCTTATTTCAGCTAACCACGTTTGCGCAACAACCCCGCATATTTGGCAATAATCCCCAGCATAATTTCATCAGCGCCACCGCCGATTGATAGCAAACGGGCATCACGAAAATAACGCGCCATCGGATATTCTTCAACATAGCCCATGCCACCGTGGAATTGTAAACAGCTATCGGCAACCTCGCGAGCCAAGCGCCCAGCCTTGAGTTTGGCCATCGAAACCTCTTTGGTAATGTCGTGGCCTGCCAAAAGCAAACGAGTGCAGTGATAATTGAGTTGACGCAATGCCTCAATCTCGGTCAATAACTCGGCTAAACGAAAATGAATATATTGGTTTTCAATCAAGGGCTTGCCAAATGTTTGACGCTCACGGCAATAGTTGCTGGTCATTTCAACAATGCGTTCCATGGCCGAAACCGCCGAAACCGCGCCAATCAAGCGTTCTTTTTGAAATTGCTGCATTTGCAATACAAAGCCTTGGCCTTCTTCGCCGATGCGATTGGCGACTGGCACGCGCACATCGTCAAATGCCAACAACGCCGTATCGCTGGAATGATTGCCCAATTTCTCTAGTTTCTTGGAAACATGAAAGCCTGGAGTATTAGTTGGGACGATCAGTAGCGACATAGATTTATAGCCAGGTTCGTCGCTGGTGCGGGCCAAAAGCGTAATAAAATCGGCCTGTGTGCCATTGGTGATCCACATTTTATGACCGTTGATTACATACTCATTGCCATCGCGTACCGCCCGCGTGCGAATCGCCGCGACATCGGAGCCAGCATCAGGCTCGGAAATGGCCACCGCTGCGATCATTTCGCCACGAATTGCGGGAGCCAAAAAGCGCTGACGTAACTCGTCGCTGCCAAATTCGGCCAAGGCGGGCGTGGCCATATCGGTATGTACCGCAATCGCCATGGGCACGCCACCACAATCAGCGTAGCCTAATTCCTCGGCCAACACCACGTTATACCAATAATCTAAGCCTGCGCCGCCATAGGCTTCGGGGTAGGAAACGCCCAACGCATCTAATTCGCCTAATTTTTTGAATAAGGCATGGCCTGGAAAAGCCCGTTCATGCTCCCATTGCTCGACGAACGGGTTAATTTCGCGTTCAACAAACCGCCGAATCGTTTGGCGAAACAGTTCATGCTCAGCGTTAAAATAGAGCGACATCACAGCCTCCTTGCTTTGGGCATCGCAATCGTAGCCCGATTGTAGCATAGCCCATTTAAGCGGCTGGCTTGGTATTAAGTGAGGTAGGTTATGCGTTATATACCATTTTTTGGCAAGAGGATCATGATTGTGCTGCTATTGCAAGGGTGTATGCAAGCAACCTCAACTCCTGCGCCATCTGCTCAAGCAACGGATACCCCAACAAGTTCACCAACAACCTTTCCAACACCTGTGGCTACCGCGACACTCCAAGCGCAGTTGCCAATCGCTACGGTCATGCAACCCTCAGCGACTGCAACGCTTGAAATGCTGCCAACCATGATTCAAGCGACCTTTACGCCTGAAATGCTACCAACAATTATTCAACCTACGTTTGCCCCAAGCCCGATTCCTAGTAATACTTCGCTACCCGCCAGCCCAGTTGTGGCAACAGACGCACCAACCATTGCACCACCACTCTCAACCGAGCCACCTGCAAGCACGCTTGTATATGTTTTTCCGATTCAACCTGCCAATGTTGCAACGTTCGGGTCGTGTCATCACGATTATCCGGCTAGCGATATCTTTGCACCACTTGGTACAGCGTTTGTGGCAGTCACGGGCGGAGTTATTGATTTTGTCAGTTATCGCGATGAATGGGACTCAAGCAATGACGATCCTGCGCTACGTGGCGGCTTATCGATTGCGCTGATTGGCGACGACGGAATTCGTTACTATGGCTCGCATTTATCAGGTATTGCCGATGGGATTACGGTTGGCAATCGCGTGGAAATTGGCCAGTTGCTTGGTTGGGTTGGCCAAAGTGGCAATGCCCGTTCAACCCCTGCGCATCTTCATTTCGGCATCTCCTACCCCAGTAGCCCCGATGATTGGCAAATTCGGCGGGGGACACTCAATCCAGTGCCTTATTTGAACGATTGGCGCAATGGCCGTAACACTACGCCCGATCCATCCCAGAACTTAGGCGGAGCGTGTTAACTAGATTGATTAACGGATAGGCGAAAATCAAATCTGTGCTAGAGTGAATAGCGTCAGGGTTTCGGCGCTGGCAACTAGTTAAACAGATACCTAATCTATGAGGAGCAATTGTATGCAGCGCTGGTGGCGGGTTCTTTATGGTGTGATTATTGTTGGCTTGGTGGGCTGTGGTGCAGCTACACCAACCGCAACTCCGGTGGCCAAAAGCCGCGTTCAGGCAGTTTTGGCAGCATCTAATTTGGTAGTTGGCCCAAATCGCTTGCCAATCGGCTTGATCGTCGATGGTTCACCGATTAACGATCCCAATGTGCAAGTCAAGTTGCGCTTGTATTATCTTGATGGAACCGATGCTGAGAAAACTCAAGTGGCTGGTGAAGGCAGCGCCGATTACTTTGGCCAAGGCTTGCCCGCTGGTATTTACGTAACCTACCCTGATTTTAAAAAGGCTGGTGATTGGGGCGTTGAAGTTGAGGCAACCTTGCCTGGCAAAGAGCCAACCGTCAGTACCTTGCGGCTCTCGGTTTTGGCCCAAGATCCTACGCCTGCGATTGGTAGCAAAGCGATTGCCGTCGATACACCAACCGTCAAAACTGCGCCAGATCTGAGCCAAATCAGCTCTGATCCAAATCCCAATCCGGCCTTGTATCAATTGAGCATTGCCGATGCGATTACGAGCGGCAAGCCCACCGCGATTTTGTTTGGCACACCTGGCTTTTGCAAAACCGCCACCTGTGGCCCGAGCGTCACAGTGTTGGGCAATTTACAGAAAACCTATGGCGAAAAGATGAATTTTATCCATGTGGAAGTCTATAAATTTCCCTTTAGCGAATCTGTCCAAGCTAATCCACCATTATTAGTCCCAGCCATGGCCGAATGGCGCTTGCAAAGCGAGCCATGGTTGTTTTTGCTCGGCAAAGATGGCACGATTGTCAATAAATATGAGGGTGGAATTACAACCGAAGAACTTGGCCCGATGATCGATACGATCTTAGCCCAAGGGATTTAGCCCAAATCCGTGCAGCAGTAGTGCAACCGCGTTGCTGCTGCAACCTTGTTGATCCCCCAACGTAAACAATCACGATTCTGATGAGTAATGAGAGAACATCCATGCAATCTTCACTGATCAAACAACGTCTACGTGTGCCATATTATCGCTGGCAGATTTTTGCTGTCTTTCTATATTTTATCTTGGTAGTCTTCAATTTCTGGATACCAACGAAGACCAGTGTGCCATTAATTACCTACTCGAATATGATTATATATCCGCTTCTGCTGATTCAATTCGGCATGAATGTTATTTCTTATCTCGATCTGAGTGCTCGTGGCTTGGTCATGCGACGTGGTTGGCAACGTTTTGAAGTTAATTGGGAGCACATTGAATCGTTTGGCATTGGCTCAATTGGCCGACGGCGCTATCTGCCCTATATTATTTTGCATCAGCCGATTAAAGGCTTACCAAGCGTGAAATTAAAAGAACTAACGCCAGAACAACGACAGCGCACATTAACCCTAGAAGGTTGGGATAACCCCGAAATTATTGCTAAAGCCTTACATGCCAGTCTGGCATCTACGACCGATCAATGGCAAGTGACTCCCGATTTTTCCAAAAGCCTGAAGTTTTTTTATTCGTATCAACAGATCGTTGTTTGGTCAATATTGATTGTTGGATTTATTTTTGCCTATTTAATCTTGAAATAATGAGCGTGATAGAGGACATTAAATGACAATTCAGAATGATTCAATCAATCCAGTTAATTTAACATTTCGGTCAGCTTCGCGGCTTTATGGAATTACCTATCTGATCGTTTTTATGGGATTAGTATTAGCAAGTACTAAATATTTCGAACTTTCAATCTTGTGGCTAATATGGCTCTTTACAGCGAAATTACCCTTAAATATTGTCTATGCAACTGCTTTATTGCGGATTACCGATACAGGTTTATTGATTCGGCGGGGCTGGCAACGGGCATTGATCCCTTGGAGCAATATTGAAGCTTTGGGCATTGCTAAAGGTCTGGTGCTTACATCAATTCCGTATATTGTTCTACGCGAACCGATTGCTCGCTTTCCGCAAGTTAGCTTAGCAGAACTTGCGCCTGAACAGCAAAATCGCGCAATTACCTTGGAAGGCTGGAGTAAACACCAACACCTCTTTGAAACGCTCTTTCATCGTATTTCTAAAAATAATACTAGTTTTTATGTGATGCCAGAAATTAAACGCTATTCTGCGAATTTCTTATATTACGAGAAAATAGATTTGTATTTCACTTTTGGAAATATTGGTTTATTTGCAATTGGATATATGATCTATAAATTGATTTAATCGAAAATAATAATATATTTTTTAAGGAGAATGAACTTATGCAACCAATAACCTTCAGAGCACTTAACTATAAGCGACAATTATTCATAATGTTATTTTCCGGATGTATGACAATTGCCACTCCAATTATATTTAAAGTAATCTTTGATATGAAAAGATTTTCAGTATTTTTTATCATTATGGGTATATTATATTTCTATGGAGCAATCAGTGACTACCGAAGAGAGTTAATTATTGATGATCGGGGAATTACTGTCAAAAGATTATTCAATCCCACCAGAACTGCCGAATGGAAGGATATTTCTGCTATCCAATATTTTATGTTTTTCAATCGGCCAATTGAATATATCCTTTTTGATCGTGATGTCCAGTTATTAGATTCGCTCTACCCTTCGATTGTGCCAAAACCATATAATCGACGGGTGTTGCTTTTAAATGAATGGGGTAATTATGAGCAAATCAAACTGCTAGCTGAACAAAAAATGTCGCCAATATCGAATAAAGCTTTAATCGTGCCATTTACGTTTAGTTTATCAAGCTTTATCAAACAAGTGCTTGTGTATGGAGTAATTATTATTCCAATTATTATTATTTGGGGCTAGGGTTTTACAATGCAACGATATTTATTAACCATTCGCCCACGGTATTGGTGGGCAAGCTTGGGGTTTGTTGGGCTAGCTAGTGTGCTGGTCATCGTGATTACGATTCAAGCACTAACAACGCCAAATGTTGATCTTGGCCTAGGTTTGTTGTTTTTGGTTGGATTCATCGCATGGATTGCGCGTGGCTTGAATCAGTTTATCCGTGTAACTGAACAGAGTTTGATTATCAAACATTCAGGCAAACCAGTGATAATTGATTGGACCCATGTTGCTGGAGTTGGGACATTGCAAGGGGTGATGGGTATCGCCATGCCCTATCTGATTTTAAGTCAACCGTATGCCAATTTGCCTGAGCCAAATCTTCGCCGCCTGACCAATGCCAATTTACGCGACGAGATTTTAATTATCAATCCGCTGCAGTGGAATAATATTGTCAAGCTTTGGCCGTTGATTCTACAATATCTACCCGCCACTAATGAATATCAAGTGCCGTTTGATTTTAATGCTACCCCAAAAATTGAACGCCGAATCATCGGGGCATTTGTTGGTATTAGTTTCTTGGCAATATTGTTGTTGTATTGGCTCTTTTAAGCCGATTTTCGTGATACGATTGCTATGAGCCGCATCCAGTCCAATGCTGGATGCGTTGCTGTTTTCAAGGAGTTTTCGTATGCGAATACGTTTGATATTAAGTATATTGGTGATTGTCGGTTTGCTTGGCGGCGCTGTTTGGTGGGTTTTACAACCGACTCAAACCCAAATTCAAGCCTCGATTAGTGCGGTTGGTATGCTCAATCAATCCAGTCAAGGCAATTATCGGCGAGCAACCGAGCCACGTCCATTTGAGTTTCCCGCCGATCATGGCTCGCACCCAGGCTATCGGACTGAATGGTGGTATTACACTGGCAATTTGGCGAGTGCTGATGGCCAGCGTTTTGGTTTTCAATTGACCTTTTTTCGTTCTGCGGCCACCGACCAAGTAATTAGCCGCACCGCCAGTTTGGCTACCAGCGATATTTATATGGCGCACTTCGCCTTGACCGATGTGGCGAATCAACGCTTTTATGCCTTTGAACGCTTTATGCGCGGCAATCCCCAATTGGCCAATGCCACGGGTGATCCATTCAAGGTTTTTGTCGAGGATTGGCAAGCGCTTGGCAGTGGCCCCGAAGGTATGACCATGCAACTACGGGCAGAGCAAGCCCCAGTCAAACTCGATTTAACCCTGCAATCGAGTAAAACCCCAACCTTGCAAGGCGATCGTGGCTTGAGCCAAAAAGGTGCTGAGCTTGGCAATGCATCCTATTACTATTCGCTGACCAACATGACTACGACTGGTACATTGCAGATCGATGGTCGCGAAATTGCGGTTACTGGCAAGGCTTGGATGGATCACGAATGGGGTACAAGTGCGCTCGAAGATCAGGCGGTAGGTTGGGATTGGTTCTCGATTCAGCTTGATGATCAACGCGAAATAACCTACTTCAATATTCGTAATGCTGATGGCTCGATTAGCCCCTATTCGACGGGCACATTAACCTTAGCCGATGGTACAACGCGCAAGCTTGAGCGGGATAGCATCAAGCTAGAGGTATTGCAGCAATGGCAAAGCGATCAAGGGACACAATATCCAGCCCAATGGCGCTTGAGTTTGCCCAGCGAGCAGCTTGAATTGACGATTACGCCGCAACTTGCCAACCAAGAACTGCCATTAACCGTGCGCTACTGGGAAGGTACGGTCGAGATTAGTGGCAACACAACAGGTTTTGGCTATGTTGAATTGACTGGCTACGGCGATAGCGACCGCGGGCGTGCCGAATAAGCGAAAGCCGTTATAATGCAATCAGCATAATCATTGAGGATCAGCAATGCGGATTATCGGGATCGATCCAGGCACGGCAATTATGGGTTGGGGCATTATTGATGCCGATGGCAGCGATTTGACCATGGTTGCCTATGGCGCGTTTACCACGCCCGCCAAACAGCCGCTGCCCGATCGCTTGGTGAGCATTTACAATGATTTAGCTCATGTTTTGGCCCACTATCGGCCAGCGGTTGCCGCAGTTGAAGAATTGTTTTTTGCTAAAAATGTCACAACTGCGATGGCCGTAAGCCATGCACGTGGGGTGGCCTTGTTGGCCTTGCGCCAAGCCAAATTGCCAATTTTTGAATATAAACCGTTGTCTGTGAAACAGGCCGTGGTCGGATATGGCAACGCCGACAAACAGCAAATGCAACATCTGGTGCAAATGACCCTGAATTTGGATCATATTCCCAAGCCCGATGATGCCGCCGATGCCCTTGCCGTTGCCATGTGCCATGCCTACGCAGCACCGTATCTTAACCGCATTCAGGAGGATTCCTAGATGGTTCGTCGGCCAGATCTTGAAGAAGTCAGGGTTAATACCTTTTTAATTGCAGATACCGCCATGATTCCGATTTTACGCGGTGAGGGCACGGTCAATGGGCATTCGTTTACCCTAACCTCGGCGCGTGGTCAAGGCTTAATTGCCCGTTTGCGCACTCGCAACTATCGCGTGGTGACGCTCAAAGATAAAATCGATCGTTTGACAGAATTGCCGACGGTCGAAGCTCCAGGCAATTTGCTGCAAATCGAAACTGGCGCACGCGATCAATGGTTTCACTTTGATAGCGATACTTTGACATGGCAAGCAGTTGAAGCTCAAACCAATGGCTCGCGCTTGTTTGTGGCGTTTGAAGAACATCGCGTAGCCCGACGGCGGCGTTCACGTACCAGCGGCGATTATTTTCGAATTGAGCGCTTGCCCAATGGCACGCCCCAATTGACCCCGCTCAAGGAAGATACGGCGCTATTGTTGGGCTATGCTCACGCAACTTACGAAGCCGATATTGAAATTGATAACACTGAGAATGCTGATGGCAGCTACAGCTTACCTGTTGAATTTAGCTTGCCGCCTGCCTACCGCACAATGCTTGAATTGTTGGCCGAGCGCCACGACAAACAAACAATGCACTTTTCGGCGGCTGGCTGGCCGCTTGCTGTGCGCCTTTTGCATCGCCTGAATCTCCGCCCTGCGAACGGTGACATTGAGGACGATTTTGGCGATGATCACGATGATTTTGATGATGACGATGAATAATCGTTGCCAATTGCAATAGCCTGTGTGTTGAAGGAGTTTTGGAATGACAACCGCCGCAACAGTGCCAACCCGTCAGGAAGTAGCCCTCGCCGATACCTGGGATGCAACCAAAGTTTTTGCTTCTGATGCTGAATGGGAACAAGCACTTGATGCCTATGCCCAATCGATCGCCGACATCGAGCAATACCAAGGCCGTTTGGCTGAAGGCGCAGCAACGCTTTTAGCCGCGCTGAATTATTCCGATCAGCTTAACGAGCGGGTTGGCAAGCTCTATATTTATGCCAGCCTGTTTTATAACGTCGATACCACCGACCAAGTAGCCAAAGCCAAAATGGATCGGGTGTTGGGGGTTTATTCGCGCACCATGGCTAGCTCGGCGTTTATCGAGCCAGAAATTATTGCGATTGGCTTTGCAACGCTCAAGCAATGGCAAGCCGAAAACACCGATTTGGCTCGCTATGGTCAATATTTTCATGATGTTGAGCGGCGGCAAGCCCATGTGCGTTCAGCCGAAGTTGAACAAGTATTGGGCTTGGTCAGCGATGCCTTTGATTCTGCCAGTTCAACCCATCGCATTTTGACCGATGCTGATTTGGCCTATCCCGCAGCCCATAGCGCTAATGGGCTTGAATTAGAGCTAACTCAAGGCACAATTGGCCTGTTGGTCACCGATCCTGATCGGGAAGTGCGGCGCACAGCCTTTGAAAACTACAGCGATGCCCATTTGGCCAACAAAAATACCATGGCCAATTGTTTGGCAACTTGTGTCAAACAGCATGTGTTCAATGCTCGCGTGCGCAACTATAGCTCAGCTTTAGCCGCCGCACTTGGCGAAAACAACATCCCAACCGATGTATTTCATCAATTGGTTGCCACGGTGCGCAAAAACTACCCAACTTGGCATCGCTACTGGCGCTTACGCCGTCAAGCCTTGGGCTATGATCAATTGCATGTCTACGACATCAAAGCGCCATTAACCACCAAAAAGCTTGAAATCCCTTACACCGAAGCCGTCGATTGGATTATTACAGGGATGCAGCCGTTGGGCGAAGGCTACACCAGCGTTGCCAAACGTGGCCTGTTGGAAGATCGTTGGGTTGATATTTACCCAAATAAAGGCAAGAGTGCCGGGGCGTTTTCGAGTGGCTGGAAAGGCACGCCACCCTATATCTTGATGAACTACAACAACGATATTTTTGGGATGAGCACCTTGGCCCACGAACTTGGCCACTCCATGCACTCATATTTGACTTGGCAAAACCAGCCAACGATTTATAGCAACTATGGCTTGTTTGTGGCTGAAGTAGCTTCAAACTTCAATCAAGCTTTGGTGCGCAACCACCTGTTCAACACCAACCAAGACCCCGATTTCCAAATTGCCTTGATCGAAGAAGCCATGAGCAACTTCCACCGCTATTTCTTCATCATGCCAATTTTGGCCCAATTCGAGCTCGAAATCCACGAGCGTGGTCAGCGTGGCGAACCATTAACCGCTGCAACTCTCAACGGCATCATGTTCGATCTGTTCCGTGAAGGCTATGGCGAGGAAGTTGTGCCCGATGCTGATCGTATGGGGATTACCTGGGCAACCTTCTCAGGCCATATGTATGCCAACTTCTATGTCTATCAATATGCAACGGGGATTGCTGCTGCCCATGCTTTGGCCGAGGGTGTGTTGGCAGGCAAGCCCGATGCCCAAGCTAACTATTTGGCCTTCCTCAGTGCTGGTAGCTCGTTAGCGCCATTGGATGCACTGAAATTGGCTGGGGTCGATATGACTTCCGCTGAGCCAGTTGAAGCCGCCTTCCGCGTGCTGGCCAGCTATGTTGATCGCCTAGAACAATTGCTGGGCAATCAATAATTAAAGACAAACGCGGGGCTGCAATTCCACAGCCCCGCGTTGCCGAATTAGCTTAATGCACGTTTGAGATTGTTGTAGAAGCCGTAACCAGCCCCCAACAAACCAAAGACAACGGTTAAGATGTGATCTTTGGTGGGTAACCATTCTTCACTCAACATAAAATCAACAGCCAGCGAAATGGATTCACCCAAAGGAATTTCAAAATCCCGTTGAAAGGTCATGACAAAGGTTATCAGATTGCCCAATTCCAACGAGAGCAAGGTAAACAGAATTGCTGGAACAACCAACGAAAAGAGCACAGCTTTTGATACTGGTTTGCGCAGCGGCGAAATCATGGCATAGGAAATCCCCAAGCCAATCAAAATTGCCACATACACAAAAATTCGCTGGGTGAAATAGGCCAATAAGCCCCAAACAATCGCGCCTAAAACAACTGCTCCCAAACCAATCAAGAGTGCTTTGGCTTTGCTGCCGCCAGCTTGCTGATTGGTAGGTGTGCCTGGGTAATTTGAATGTGGTGGCAATTGAAAACTGCCTTGGGGTGGCATTTGTGGTTGAGACATTGCGTTATCCTCCTAAAATAAGAACACTCTTCCAACCCGAACGATGATTAATCAAGCCGTAGCACATATTCGGCCACGTCACAGCCCCGACCATTGGCAAAACCTGTGTCTTCGCCGATAATTTGAAAGCCAGCTTTGGTTAGTACTCGCAGCGAGCCATGATTATCTTGCACAACCCGGGCAAACAAAGGTCGCGTGGGAATTTCGTTGAGCAATAATTCGAGCGCTTGGCTGGCCAGCCCTCGTCCCCAATAGGTGCGATCGAGCCAATAGGTCAATTCTGGTTCGCCAAATTGTTCAAATTGGGCAATATGCCCGATCAGTTGCTGATTCCAGATAATTGAGCGTTTGATAATCCGATCATCAGCCATAATTTTGTGCCAATGCGCTTGGAATGCAGCATAATCGCTGGGATCTGCGGCGGTAAAGGCGGCCATGTGAATTGCCAGCGGATCTTGTTGATGCTCGAAAAAGCTAGCTAGATCGGCTGCTTCAATCGGGCGTAGGCTAAGTTCTGGCATTATTGGGCCTCTACAGCTTGGATACTATCTGGTGCAGCGAAGGGCTTACGAAAACTAAACGCATAGCTACTTTCGCCGTTATTGCGCAAATGTTCTAATCGCTCTAAGGCCTCGGCCACGCTTGGCTCATGGCCAGCAGGAACCCACCATAATACCATAAACGCTGTTTCCATGCGCTCAAACCATTCCTTGCGCCGCCGCATAATTGCCACATGCTCCGATTTGTAGACATACTGCATCAACGAATCTATATCTTGCCAAACCGACATATTGACAATCGTTAGCGGGTCGAGTGGGCGATAATCGGTGGCATTGCCCGAATCGTCTTTCAAGCGCCAAACAAACCCCTCAGAATTCTCAGCCAAGGCGTTAATCCGATCTAAATTATTGGTAAAATCGGCCATGAGTGGCGTATCTAACGGGGCTTTGATTGTGCCAATATTAAGTTGGGCAAGCTGATAGTCGGCCATAGACCCTCCTTGATTGCCGCAGTGCGGTTGCAAGTAAACACGAGCATTGTGACATAGGCCGTCACAATCTCCATGCGGCTTACGACGGAGTTGTGTGCTACTATGCAAGGCTGAATTGCTCAAATCATAGGAGTTGAAGTATGCAGCGGCGCTATTGGCTAATTGGTGGTTTGTTGCTTGGGCTTGGCTCGATCTGGATTGGCATGTTGGCTTATTTCTCGCCGCTGAGCACAATTGTGCAAGATGAAATTGGCCATATTGTGATTGCGCAACGGGCTTGGCAGCGACCAGCCTTCGTTTTAGATACATGGGGGCGTTTTGGCAATACGCTCTTTTATATGCCAGCAGCGCTCGGTGGGCTGTACGTTGCGCGAGCTTTTGCCGTACTCATGACCGCATTTACAGCAGGCCTTTATCTTTTGATTGCTCGCCAGTTGGAATTTCGCTACTGGTATCTTGTGCCGCTGTTTGTCTATCTTCAGCCTTGGGTCAGCCAATTCGCTTATGCCACGACCGTGTTGCCATTTGCAGTTTGTTTGGGCTTAACCGCCTATTGCAGCCTTAATCAACGTTGGCAGTGGGCGGCCTTAGCGATTGGCTGCTTGCCATTAATGCGCCATGAAGGCTTATTATTGCTTGGTTTTTGGGGGCTATATCGGCTATCGCAGCGTGATTGGCGCTCAACCCTCGTGAGCGGTCTGCCATTGCTGGCCTATTATGGCTTGTGCTGGCTGGTTTTAGGCAATCGCCCATGGATGATTTTTTTCGAGCCAAAACCAACCGATTTGTATGGTTCAGGCACATGGTGGCATTTTGGCCCCGATTTATTAGCTGGGATTGGCTGGCCATTGGTGCTTTTGGGTTTAGCTGGAGCTGCTTGGAGTTGGCGCAAGCGTCAGCTTTGGTTTATCGTTTGGCCAAGTGTGCTGTATGGGCTGAGCCATGTCGTGATCTATCGCTTTGGCTTGTTTGCTTCGGGCGGTTATAGTTATTTTTTATTGCCAATTGCCTTTGTGATTGGCCTTTGGGCGACTCAATGGCTTGAGTCGCTACACCTGCTGCTTGATCGTTGGTTGGCTCCAGCCCAACTTTTTTGGCCTTTGGTGAGTTTATTCGTGGTTATAGCTTTGCGCTGGCCAGCCCAACTTCGGCCAATTCCGGTCGATCTTGAGGCGCAGGCCAGCCTTGAAGCCCAAACGTGGATCACCCAAAACCAGCCGCAAGCACAACCAATTTATGCTACCCATGTGTGGTTTTATTATTTTCAAAAATTACCGCTGCCTGCCCCTAATAAACTTTGGTGGAGCGTGCCCAAGCCAGAAACAATGCACTCAGGCACTTTAGTGGTTTGGGATCAGCATTATTCTGAGCGAATGGGTTGGCCTGCCCAGCAATTTGCTGACCAAACTCAATGGCAACAACTCCATACAATTGCCGATCGGGTTATTATCTATCAGCGACGTTAATCGATGTTTGATGGAGTAAATTCATGCCCACCCCAACCCAACTTTTAGCTCGGCTCGCTGCGATCGGTCAAGCACTTGCTACTAGCGGCCATGGGTTAGTCCTGATTGGGCTTGGCTCGGTTGGTTTAGAGCGCGAACGGCTTGATCAATGGTCGGATTTGGATTTTTTTGCGATTGTCGAGCCAGGCACAAAGCCGCTTTTTATGAATGATCTGAGTTGGTTAGCCGCAATTCAGCCAATTAGCTATGCCTTCCAAAATACGGTTGATGGCTATAAATTGCTGTATAGCGATGAGATTTTCTGTGAATTTGCGATTTTCGAGCCAGCTGAATTGCCCAAAATCCCCTTTGCGCCAGGCCAAATTATCTGGAAAGCGCCGCATGCTGAGGCCGCAATTGCGCTGCCCCAACTGGCAATGCCAGCAACCAATCAACATCAGCCCGCATGGTTGTTAGGCGAAGCCTTGACCTGTTTGTATGTTGGTTTATGCCGCTATCAGCGTGGCGAGTGGCTTTCGGCCCAGCGCTTTATCCAACATTTTGCGGTTGATCGGGTCTTGGAATTGCTAAATTATTTGCCAACATTCAGCCTGCCTGCTGGCGATGCTTTTGCCAATGAACGCCGAATTGAGCAGCGTTTGCCTGAACTTAAACCATTATTAGCCCAATGGGTGCAAGGCTATCAGGCTAGCCCAGCTGCGGCTTTGGCAATCGTCACGTTCTTGGCTCAACATACCCAAGTTGATCCAACGATGCAGGCGCTGATCGAACGCTTAGCCAACGAAGCCTTGTAACGTTGGTGTAACAGCCGCGCACTATCGTGGAAACCAAGCAGTTATTAGAGAGGTTTCCACGATGATTTCAGCACCCAACTATGGCTTGGTCGATCAGTTTGATAGCAACGATTTACACGCACTATTTGAACAAATGGCTCCTTCCTATGCTCAAGTCAGCTCGCTCAGCAGCTTGGGTATTATCAATGCTTGGCGCAAACGATGTGTTGCTACGGCGCAGATTCTGCCAGGTATGGTGGTTGGTGATTTGCTGTGTGGCGGTGGCGAGGCTTGGCCATGGCTGGAGCAAGCAATGCAAGGGCATGGTTCGTTGATTGCACTCGATCTGGTAGCGCAACCCTTGAAATATCCGATCTTACTTGAGCGGATTGAAGTGCACAATTCTGATATGTTTGCCAACAAACTAGCTAGCCAAAGCCTTGATCGAGTGGTGTGTTGTTTTGGATTAAAAACCTTTTGTTATAGCGAGTTGGTGCGCTTTGCTAGCGAAATTCGGCGCTTGTTGCGACCAAATGGGCGGTTTAGCTTGGTTGAGGTTGGTACAGGCAGTTCATGGTTGAGCAGCTTAGGCCAAATCTATTTGCAAACGATTGTGCCTTTTTTTGCTCGTAGTTTGGGTGCGCCAAGCTACCCCTATCGCCAGCTTGCGCCGCTAGCACAACGGTTTGGTGATGGCAAGCATGTGCTGCAAGCCTTCAAACAAGCTGGGCTACAGGCTGAGCATCAGTCAATTTGGGGGGGCTTGGCCCATGTGTTTAGCGGAAATCGCGATTAATTCCAGTCCATGTGCTATCAAATTGCCACAAAATGGCGGTGGCACTATCGCGACCGCCTTCAGTTTGTACTCGTTCGAGCAAGGCGCGGGCGGCTCGTGGCAGGCTGTGCTGCTCCCAACAAACCGCGTTATACAAGGTGGTTGGGTTTTCAAACGGGCGTGTGCCACACTCCAGCAAGCCATCAGTCGTTAACATAATCGTGGTCAATCCAGGTTGGAGCAAACGCATGCCAGTGGAGTACGAAGGCAACACCCCATCCCAAGTATTGACATTGCCAATCCATTCGTAGAAGCGGCGTTGGTTGAGTTGCATCTCGCCGAGCCGCGCAATGCTGGGGTGGAAAATATAACCAATGCAATCGCCAACTGCCCAATACCAAACATATTCATCTTTGCGGGCCACGAATAAACACGAGGCCTCGCCTTGAATTGCGGCACACCGCGCCCGAAAGCGATTGCTGCGAAAGATATCAAGTAAAGCCCGATCCAAGCTAAAAAAGGCTTGATTCAAGGGTTGGTTCAAGCATTCGCGCAGTTGGGTTTCGGCTCCAACCAAGGTTTCTAAAATCAACAGGGCACTTTGGGCTGAATGATGAGCATCGATTACCACCGCCAATTCCCATCCGCCAGCAGAATCGATGAAAATTGCCGCAGCATCTTCATTTTTCCGAGCGCCTTGGGCGACCACCCCGCCAAAACTGGCGAAGACCATCGCCCCAAGGTCTTGAACGAACAGTGTATCAAGATGTGGCTGGTCGTGGCCAAGCCAAGTGTAGGTTGTCATCGTTCAAAATTTCCAAACAAACGATAATTCAGGGTTGGAAAAGGATTATCGCGCTCTTGCAAGGCGGCAAATTCACGGGCGGCAACTGGCAACAAGGTTTCATGCGGCAATAACTGCATCAGCCAATCGAACTTTTGCAGGTGTTCGCTACGCCGAGCATTGGCATAATCTGCGCCAGGCGTACCAACCCAACGATCCCAATCGCCTGATTGCGCCAGCAAAAATTCGCGGGCAGCTTGGTTGAGCACTTGTTCGCGGTCGCCATAGGCTTGGGGATACTGCGCCACTGCCGCCTGTAATTGGCGATGGGCGGCGCTCAATCGGCCATCGATAATTCCGGCAAAATGCTGTGGTGGCACAACCACGCTGGGTTTATGGCGTTTGAGCAGGGTGCTAGGCGTAACCAAGCGAAAATGGCTAGGCAATTCTTCGAGCAAGGTGCGCAGCCACAAACCACCCTCAAACCAGCCGCTACCAAATAATTCCATATCGGCCACAATCACCAAGGGCTGACCGTTACTGGCGGTTTCGCTGAGCACAGCAGTAAAGTGACGCGCATGCATTCGTGCCCGCGCATAGGCATAAAATGGATCATAGGCGCTACCATCGCGGCTCAGCATGCCATCATCCATGGGAATTTCCATCGGTGCACGATACAATGGATCGCCGGGATAGCCCAAGCCAACCGAGCGAATATGCGTCAGCAAGCGCTGATCGGGCGTAATCACAGCGGTTTGACGAGCTTCGGAAAGCCACGAAAGGGCTTGGCCGCGTAACTCAGGGTTGGCCGTGCCGACCAATGCCCGCATATCCAAAGGCTTGAGAATCTGCTCCCACTCTGGCGAAACTGGATCTTCGGCGCTCCACAAGACGCTTGGCGTTTGGCCGAGCAAGTGCATCAGGGCGATCGTGCCAATTTCGACTTGGGTGCGTAAGGTTGGGCGATCATACAAATGTGGTACTGGATAGGTTGCCGTATGACCCAGCACTTCTAGCGCCTCAGCCTCGACCAACTCGCGGGTCATGGCCACAATATTGCGGCTCCACTGCTTTTCAAAGACATGCAAGGTTCGTTGATGCAGTTGTAAATAAAATTGGGCTAGATAGGCTTCGTGCTCGTCGCCCTTGGTTGCTTCAAGCCGCCGCTCAGCCTGAACAATCGCCTCATCGAGATGATGCAGCATATGCTTTTGCACAACCGGATCATTCAATTGATGCAACAGAATTGGACTGATGGCCAAGCCCATTTTGACCGCTTTATTTTGCTCGATCAAGTCGGCGAGGCCACGCAAGAGCGGAATATAACAATCGGCCATCAGGCCATGCAACTCTTCTTCGCCATGGCTGGATGGCCCAGGTTGGCGCACAAACGGCGCATGGGCATGCATAATGATGCAGAGATCGGTTGGTTGGTCAGTCGTGGGCTTTTCCATATGATTTGCGTCGCCCTCCCCGTCGTTTGGCTTTCCCTACTGGCATGGCTTCTGGCAGCGCTAACTTCCGTAATACCCGTTCGTGGCTCACCATTTCGGTGCGAGCGCCCCAACGGGGAATCGTAATTAATGCCACGATGATCAAGAGCGCATAAAACCCTAAGACCGATAAAATCACAAATTTACCGTTGAATGGCCCTAAACTCGCATCGTAGATAAAGGTTTCGAGTGAAGGCCGATTGGTAATTTGCGGATGAATCATCAGCTTGAGCAGCCAAATAAACAGCAAAAACAGAAAAATCGCCATGTAATTGTGGCGTAACCGTCGCCCCAAGGCTTCTAAAGTTGTGATCTTAAAATGCGGCGTGTTCATATCGGTCAGCAGCAATTTATGCCAATATTGATCAACTGCGAGGGTATTTTGACCAAGCAATGGTACATAATAATCAGTTTCGAGGATGCGAACCCAAGTTGCCCATAAATCGTAATAGCGATAGCGCCGTGCCTCGATAAACCAAAAGCCCATACAGAAGACAATTGTTAGCAGCACAACTGCATGATGATGATTGGCATCGCCCAGCACAAAACTCGAAACAGTACCCGTAATTGCCACCGCCCAGTTGGTTGGCGTATCGATCCGCGAACGCCATGTCACTGCGCGATCCATCAAACCACGGTAGAGATGAACCATCGCTGCTGGGGGGGCTGCCTGTTGGGCCGAACGTGAAGGTCGCATATAGGCATTATACGAGGCCATGGGTAAATGTCAAAGCCTAGCCAAAATGGCGCAACACCTGCCAATAAATCTGCATGCGCTGCCAACGTAGCTCGCGTTTGTGCCCAAGCAGCCATTTGCAACTCTCAACTACTAGTTCATAAAGGTAGCTGCTGGCCAAGAAAAAGTGCAAACAGGTGGCAAATAGTGGCCCTTCGTACAGGGCGGCATAGCGCAATTTGGATTCTTGGAAGGCCCAATGTTTGCGTGCTGGGGCTTGTTCGCTGGATTTGCCTTCGTGGTGGACGATCACTGCTTGCGGCACATACCAAATTGGCCCAAAACGCCCCAAGCGGGCTTGCCAATCAACTTCCTCTGAATACATCCAGAAGCGTCGATCCATCAAGCCGGCTTGCTCGATTGCCGATTTACGCACCAATAAGGCCGCGCCCATGAGCCATTCGACCTGTTGCGGCTGATCATCGGGCTGATCGGCACAGCGATAGGCCAGCGCCCAAGGATTATTGGGCCACCAGCGTTCGAGGATGGTACTTTCAAAAAAATAACTAGCTTTGGTGGGTAGTCGTCTGCGCGACGATTGAATTGAGCCATCGGGGTAGCGCAGTTGCGGGCCAATTACGCTGGCAGCGGGCTGCTGTTGCGCCCAATCAAGCAACTGAGGAATTGCCTCGGCTTGCATCACGGTATCAGGGTTGAGCACCAAAACCCATTGGCCTTGGGCGGCATCGACCCCAATATTCACCCCGCCAGCATAGCCTAAATTGGCTCCCGTTTCGATGATTTGAACCTTGGGGAATGCTTGACGCACCATTATCACCGAATCGTCGTGCGAAGCATTATCGACCACAATCACTTCGTAGCTATAGTTGCTGCCTGCTAGCGATTGGCTGATCGAGGCCAAACATTGGCGCAACAAATCTGCCACATTCCATGAAATAATCACGACACTACAATCGAGCGCCATGTTAATCCTCCGGCCAATAGCTTGCCCGCGATTGCCAGAAACCATCGTAATTACGCGCTTTGGGCAAAAATGTGCGATCAAATGGTGCGCCAGCGGCGGCTTCGAGCCAACTCAGCCATGTGCCATTGCGCAGCAAATTGCGCACTGTATCCAGTTCAGTTTCAATCATCACTCGTTGAGCTTGGCTGAGCAAACCAACTTCCTCGGCCTCGATCACTTCATCTTCATCTTCAACGACGTGGGTTATGCCATTGGCGGCTACAAAACAATCGAGGTAGAGATCGGTTTGGTAAAAGCTGCCGCTAATATCCATGGCTTTGCTGGCAAAATCGATGCGCTGCACAATCAAATTGCCGCGTTCATCATACATGCTGGTGATGTTGAGTGGCCGTGAACGCCACCACCAAGAACGCCCAAAGGCGCGGGACGCTCGTTGATCAAACAAACGCGTGCGCGGCGCGTCGCTGCCCCAACCCAGCGTATCGGTAATCCGTTGTGGCGTACCAAGCGACCAATCATAGACTAACAACTCAGCATCGTTGCGGACAACCCGCCCGAATCCATACGAATGGAACACATGATGGCGACCATCAACAAAACGGCGGCGATAAAACGTATGTGGGAGCTTATCCATCATGGTCTTCCCTAAATGCAGGTGGCTTTCTATCCCTACAGTATAGCAGATGGCCGTAGTTCGGCGAAATCTGTTGTTCGGCATAATGATTATCGATGAATTTTGCATCCCAACGATAATTTCAGCTATTTGGTTGGTTCGATTGCAAGCTCAATTGGTCGCAACCAGTGGCTTAACATTGAATATTCCTGATCTGCGCGTTTTTGGCGGTTCCGAAAGGAGCATCGTTTTGACAAATTGCACAATCTTGTATACTTTCCACAACAATTGGGCCATGAGCTTATGGCAATCTGACCATAGTTAATTGTTTTAAACCACCCTATAATCGAATTCATAGACCAGAAGTGGTCTGGTGTGTCCGTGACTGGCGTGCGGCGGTGGGAGTCCCGGCCCTCCGCCCTGCCGAAATCAGCGTGACCACCCTGAGGTAGCCTAATTCATGCAACAACCACCTGAACCCTCAAAACTCTTCGATTTACCGCCTCACGATGTTGGTTGGGAAGGAATGTTCTTTTTCAGTGCAGGCTATGTATTAGCAGCCTTGGTGCTGTTTATGCTTTTGGGCGTAACCCTGACTAGCACGTTGTTGGTTGGCGGCCTGCTCGGCTTCTTGGGAATTAATTTCTGGCATTAACCCGATTAAATTCAAAGCCGCTGGATCAAGCTGATCCAGCGGCTTTTTGATGTTTATTTCATGGTCAATGGCAGATAGATTCTAAAGGTTGGCGGCACAGTAGTAGTAGTCACTGTGGCCGTTGGGGTTGCTGTATGAGTTGGGGTATTGGTTACCGTAGGTGTTGGCGTAGCACATAATGCGGTTGCGCCATCCAGTTGGGCGCGAAGCTCGCCACCCGGGAAATTGTTGCTATGAATATTAATGTAGGTCTGGCCTGCTAAAATATTGGCTTCTTGATTTTCGGCGTAGCTGACCGAGCCAACTTTGCTTGCACCAAGCGGCAGGTTGAATAATACGCCAGCATTTGAGCCACGCGGCGCAAAACCATGAATATGGGCAGCAGTTTCGGCACTGCTCAAATCGTGGTAGCTGAGATTGTAGTTGATCGTATTGGCAACCGTATTAATTTCAATGATGCCCATCACCATGCCATTGCTAATATTCGGTGGCACTTCTTGCGAACCACTGCCGCTTACCGTCATGGTGATACAGCTTGGTGGTGGAGTGATGATTGGGGTTAAGCTGGGCGTGGCCGTGCCTGTTGCCGTCGCAGTTGCCGTAGCGCTTGGCGTAACAGTTTCGGTCGGGGTTGCGGTTGGCGGTGGACAATTAATTGTCGCACCATCGATTTGACCGCGAATTTCGCCACCCGGGAAATTATCGGTATGAATATTAACGTAGGCTTGGCCGGCCAAAATGTTGGCTTCTTGGGCTTCGCTGTAGTTGAAAATGCCAACTTTGGGTGAGCCGGTGCTCAAACCAACTAAAACGCCAGCATTCCCGCCACGTGGGGCAAAACCATGGATATGTGCAGCAGTTTCAGTGCCACTCAAGCCTTGATAGCTAAGGTTATAGCTCAAAATATTGTTGACAGTATCAACATCGACCGTGCCGCCACCAGTTGCATTGCTGCCACTTGGTGGCACTTCCTGTGAGCCTTCCAAACTAACCATAAAGCGTAAACAGCTTGGGATTGGCGTAGCAGTCGCGGTTGGCGTGTTGCTTGGGGTTGCAGTTTCGGTTGGCGTAGCGGTTGGCGGTGGACAATTGATGGTTGCTCCGTCAATTTGGCCGCGAATTTCGCCACCAGGAAAACTATTGGTATGAATATTAACGTAGGCTTGGCCGGCCAAAATGCTGGCTTCTTGAGCTTCGCTGTAGTTGAAGATGCCAACTTTGGGCGAGCCAGTGCTCAAGCCAACTAAAACGCCAGCATTGGCTCCGCGTGGCGCAAAACCGTGAATATGCGCAGCAGTTTCGGTACTGCTCAAGCCTTGATAGCTGAGGTTATAGCTCAAAATGTTGTTGACGGTATCAACATCGACTGTGCCACCACCAGTTGCATTGCTGCCGCTTGGTGGTACTTCCTGCGAGCCTTCCAAACTGACCATAAAGCGCAAACAGCTTGCCACGGCGGTTGGCGATGGGGTTTCGCTCGGCGTTACTGTCGCAGTTTCAGTCGGAGTTGGCGTAGCCTGAACTGGGCTGGGCACGACGATAATTCCACGAAACGCCGTGTTGGCCCCAACCGGAACAATTGGATTTAGGGCAGCAGCATTAATTGGTTGGTTATAAGCTGCAGTATCGGTCAATTTGCTAAGGCTATTGGTGCCACGCGTCAGGTATAAATCAACACCGTTGGCTCCATTATCTTGGGCCGCAAGGTGAAACCCGGTGCTTGCAATACCCCAAACACCCTGCAATGTCCAGGTTGTGCCATCGAATGAGAATTTACGCAAGTTCGTGCCATCGTCGGCGACATATAACGTGTCAACGCCTGCCACACTTGGTTCGCGATCTAAAAAGGCAAAGCCATAGGGCGAGGTGGCGCTGGCGATTGGCATAATCGTTTGACCAGCGCTGGTTGGCAAGCCAGTGCCAATTTGAAAAATACCGCGCGAGCCTGTTGATGATGATGAAAAATAGAGATTACCGCCGAAGGTCTGCACCACCCGCGTGTTGGTTGGGGTGATCAAGGTCGTGGTCGTGCCCATCCCATTCAGAAAACGTACTCCGCCCGGGTTGCCTGTGCCAGTTGCCCAAAGGTTATCGCCGTTACCTGTCGCGCCACGAATATTGTTAGCACTATAGGAATCAGTAATCACGTTGGTCGTATCAATCAGGCCACTCAGGCTAACTTTGGCAACCACGCGGTTGAATGTACTACTTGAGGAAGCCGCGATTGCTCCAATCCCAACATCAGCATCATAGCCTGCCAGTAGCAGATGTTGGCCATCGCCTGAAAGGCTGAGCGAGCCTTCCGAGGTTGCCGTGCCCGACATGGTGAGGCGACGGTTATTGCCATTTAAGGCGGTTGGCATGGGCACAGTTTGCACAAAATCGCCGTTGGTGGTGTACTCATCGAGAAATACTGCTGTGGAAACGCTTGAAAGCGAACCGCTACCATTACCAACCCGTACTACCACCAAATTGCCTGGGGTAAAGCCACCGCCACCTTGAATGGTACGCGGGGCGGCTTGGGCCAAATTGAGGCCAACGACAAGGCTAAACAACGAGAGCAAGGTTAAGAGCGAGAACGTGCGAGGTGTTCGAAACCGATTCAACACACAGATACTCCTTCCGCAAAGCAAACTTCGGGTACTCTAGGCTTGTGACAACCATTGACACAGGCTTGAGTGATTCTTAAGCTGTATGATATGGGCAACTTGTGCAGATGCAAGAGCCAACTTTGTGTGAATATGAGGACAACAGCGATGGCATTAACGATTCCGGCTTTGTGGCAACCAGTGCTCGCCGACGAAACCAGCAAGCCCTATTGGAATGATCTCGAAGCATTTGTTGCCGCCGAACGGGCTGAACAACAGGTGTTTCCACCAGCAGATCAAGTTTTTTCGGCTTTAGAATTAACCTCGCCTGAACAAACTAAAGTGCTATTGTTGGGGCAAGATCCTTACCATGGCCCAGGCCAAGCCCATGGCCTATGCTTCTCGGTGCTACCTGGAATCAAAGCGCCACCATCGCTCAAAAATATGTTCAAGGAACTCAAAACTGATCTTGGTTGTGTTGTGCCGAATAATGGCTACCTACTGCCATGGGCCAAACAAGGTATGTTGATGATCAATGCGGTGATGACGGTGCGGGCGCATATCGCCAACTCGCATAAAAATCGCGGCTGGGAGAAATTCACCGATGCCGTGATTCGCCAAGTCAATGCCAAACCAGAACATGTGGTATTTGTGTTGTGGGGAGCCTATGCCCAAAAGAAGGCCAGCTTAATCGACACGAGCCGCCACACGATTATTCAATCGGCGCATCCCTCGCCGCTTTCGGCTGATAATGGCTTTTTTGGTAGTCGTCCATTTTCTAAAATCAACATGGCACTTGAGGCTCATGGCCAAAGCCCAATCGATTGGCAAATTCCAAATTTATAACTTAAAACGTTGCCAAGGGCTGATTGTGATGATTGCAATCAGCCCTTGGCCTTGAAACAACGCACTGGTTTGGCTAGCGATTGAGGCGGTTGTGTAAAAAGAGCAAAATAATCATAAACAACATCAACGCCGTCAAACCAACAAACATCGGGAAGGCGAGGGCAAAATTATTACTGTATAAGCCCGTCACTGCTACCACAAAAAAAATAACCATCACAATGCCCGTAATGTACATAAACCGCCGTGGCCATGGTGATGGTTTGGGAGAACGCCGAGACATAACTGCCCCTTTCAAAAAATTGCCAACGCGGCATGGCTAGAGCCGTAATGCCGTGAGCTTATCGCGGATCTCCTCAATCATAAATGGTTTTGCTAGAAATTGGGTTGTACCAGTAGTACCAAATTGTTGGCTCACTTGTTGTTCATTATAGCCGCTCATAATTACCACGCGAATCTCGGGCTGAATCTGTTTGAGCACTGCTAGGGTGCTTTGGCCATCAAGATCGGGCATCGTCAGGTCGAGAAATACGCCCGCAATCTCGTGATGATGGTCGCGGAAGAGGCTAATGCCACGATTGCCACCCTCGGCTAGTAAGGTTTCGTAGCCCAAACGGCGTAAAATCCGATCAATCACGATTCGTACATCAGGCTCGTCGTCGATCACCAGAATTTTGCCTGGGCCAGAATCGACTAAGGCTGGTTGTTCGCTGGCTAGCTCGGTTTGTACTGCTGTCATAATTGGCAGATAAATTCCTATTGTCGTGCCCTGTTGAGGGCGACTCTTGACCGCAATGCCACCACGATGGCCGCGCACAATCCCTAAAGTAACCGCTAAACCCAACCCGCGTCCAGTGAATTTGGTGGTAAAAAATGGGTCGAACATGCGCGAGATCGTCGCATGATCCATCCCTAAGCCTTGATCGCTAATTTCGATCGCGATATATTGGGCGGGCAAAAATGTACCAGTGGTGTAGGTGTGGCCCTCGGGTGCTCCTTGCAAATCGCGCAAGCTGGTGGTAACCGTAAGCGTTCCGCTGCTCGACGCTTCAAGTGCATTGATCAGCACATTACTGATCGCTTGGCGCAGATGTTGTTGATCACCCTCGATCAGCGGCAAGTTATCAGCTAAGTTGCTCTGAATATGACGTTGCTGGGTCAGGCTTGAGGGGAGCAAACGAATTGAGGTTTGAACTAATTCGTTGATCATCAGGCTACGCCGCACATCAAGATTTTGGCCGGTGTAGGCGACCATTTGCTTGGTGATTTGCGCTGCTCGTTTGGCCGATTGTTCGATTTCGGCTAAAAGTGGACGCAGGTTGGCTTGCTCAGGCAGTTCGAGCATGGCTAAATGAGTATTACCAAGGATTGACATAAAAACATTGTTGAAGTCGTGGGCAATCCCGCCAGCAAACACGCCAAGGCTTTCTAATTTTTGAGTTTCTGAAAAGTGTTGTTCAATTTCTAGGCGTTTTTGCTCGGCCTGCTTGCGTTCGCTAATATCACGAATAATCACTTGGACTGAATTTCGATGCTCAAATAAAATTGCTGAGGTGGAACATTCGCCATAAATTGGCGTGCCATCGCGGCGCAAAAAGGTTGTTTCAATAAAACTGGTGGGAATAGTACTGGCATGGCGAATCAGCACATAAAAATCATCAGGATCTTGCGGGCGCAAGCCACTAAGTACCGATTGGCTTAATAATTCGCTGCTGGTGGTTTGGGTCAACGCCAGCCCAGCCTGATTGGCATAGACAATCCGATCATCCTGCACCACAAACAGCGGCAAAGGCAGCATCTCAACAATATGGCGATATTCCTCGGAGATGTCAATCAGCGTGCCAACCATGCGCAAAGCTTGACCATTGGGATCACGCAGCACATGGCCGCGATCCTGTACAAAGCGATAATGTTGATGTTGATCGAGGAAGCGATATTCGGCTGAAAAAACATCGCTATGGCCAGCAAAAATATCGGCAGTTCGTTGGATGAACAGCTCGCGATCATCGGGGTGCAGATGTTCTTCCCACCAGGTTGGGCTGCTGGCAACCTCTTCACTGGTATAGCCAAACACCGTTGTAAAGCTCCGATTCACCACCGTGGTCTGCTGAATCATATCCCAATCGTAGATGCCGCCATTCAGCACCGTTTGGGCCAATTCAAACCGCTCATTGAGCGAACGCAACTGCTGTTCGACCCGCCGACGTTCGGCCAGTTCAGTTTGGGCTGCGGTGTAGAGCATATGCTTCTCCAGTGCAAGCGAGGCAAAGCGGGCAAATTGTTGCACCATTTCAAGCATCGTAATGCTAATTTGAATCTGACTTGGCTCATAGATAATCGCTAGTGCGCCAGCGACCGTTTGTTCACGGAATAATGGTAATACCAACAGGCCATTGCCAAAACCATCTTGCGGCGTAAATAAACGCTCACTCCAGGCAGTGTAATCATCAATAATTAATGGCTGACCGCTAAGGCCGACCTTGCCAACTGCACCTTGGCCTAATTCGATGCGCTGGATCACGTTGATTGCCCCGCGGCTCACGACAGATTCCATGGCTTGGTCATCGGCGCTGCGAATATACATCACACCATATTCGCTGCCGACCAAATCGCTTGCCTTCCACAAAATAATTTCGAGCAAATCGGGCAGCGCGGCCTGCTCGATCAACGCCAAGGTCACATCGTGAAGCGAGCCAAGGTAGGCATTTTGGCGCTGCATTTGGCGAATCGTCTGTTTATGGGCAGTTACGTCGTGAATTAAACAAAATAAGGCTGGTTGCTGTTGATATTCAAAGGGAGTGATATAAACTTCAACATCACAGACCATTCCTGAACGTAAACGATGGCGAAACTCATAGCGATTGCTACCACCAAGCTCACCATTACGAATTGCCACCCGATGTTCTTTACTGGTCAATACATTTAAGTCGCGAACGTTGATGTTACTAAACTCAGCTTGACTATAGCCATAAAAACGGCAAGCAGCGGCATTGGCCGCTAAAACCCGCCAAGTATCTGGCTCAACAATTAACTCAATCGCTTGAGTTTGTTGAAAAAATTGCAGATTACGCTGTTCGCTGGCGAGCAAGGCCTGCTTGGTAGTAGCTAGCTCAGCCTCTAAACGAGCGATAGTTTGGGTTAATTCAGCGAGCGTTGGTTGCTCCATAGCTGGTTGGAAGGACGTAGCGCTAAAACTATTCATAAACTCGGCCATGGTGGAAAAAAGCCATAATAGCTTCATTATACCGTGAAGCTCATAGCTTTTGATACCGCCCGCAATTCCTATTTGCTTTTGCTACCAACTCGACTGATGTATAATTAAAGCGTTACACATGTGTGGGAGTCTGCAATGGATGAACGTCATGCCTACATTGCCTTTAATCTCACTCCTGGTATAGGACCACAGCGCCTCCAAGCTTTGATTAAGCATTGTGGCTCGGCGGCGGCAGCTTGGTCGGCTAGGCTCGACGATTGGCGGGCGGCAGGTTTGGATCGCCGCAGCATTCAAGCCTTGCAGCATGCGCAGCAGCATTTAGACCTTGAGGCTGAGCTACGCACGATTGCTGAACAAAACATCACGGTTGTGTTGCAAACCGATCCGGACTTTCCGCCGATGTTGCACACGATCGAGCCTGTGCCACCGTTGCTGTACATGCGTGGTTCGCTGATTGAAACTGATCGTTGGGCGGTGGCGATCGTCGGAACACGTAACCCTACCCCCTACGGACGTGAGGTCACCTATAAGTTTGCTGGCGAGTTAGCCCGCGCAGGGTTGACGGTGGTTTCAGGGTTGGCCTTGGGCATCGATGCAATCGCCCATCGCACCGCTTTAGATAATAATGGTCGCACCTTGGCGGTGCTTGGCAGTGGACTCCAACAGATTTACCCTTCCCAACATCGCCAATTAGCAGCTGATGTGAGCCAACAGGGAGCCTTGCTTTCGGAATATGCCCCGACGACTGAGCCATTGAGTGGTAACTTCCCTGCTCGTAATCGCTTGATTAGCGGGCTAAGTTTGGCAACAATTGTGGTTGAAGCAGGCGAACGTAGCGGCGCATTAATTACTGCCCGCTTTGCGCTCGAACAAGGTCGTGATGTGTTTGCGGTGCCTGGCTCGATTCTCAGCCATAGCAGCGACGGGCCAAATCAATTAATCGTCGATGGGGCAACACCCTTGCGTTCGGTCGAGCAATTGCTGGAGCAACTGAATCTGCATCAAGCTCAAGCCCAACAAACGGTCAGTACGATTGTGCCCGAAACTCCCGCTGAGGCTTTGCTCTTGCCCTATTTGAGTGGCCAGCCCACCCACATCGACGAATTAGGGCGCTCGTGTGGATTAGCGGCCCATGATCTGGCGGCAACCTTGGGCTTGATGGAACTCAAAGGCATGGTTCGCCATGTTGGTGGAATGCATTATGTGCTTGCTCGCGAAACGCCTGCACCCTATGATCTCTCATAACCTAGTAAGGAAATTTTTGTATGGCTTGGGAACATGATGTTTTACGCTCGCTGAACGAGCAAGGTTGTCGCATGACTGGCCCACGGCGCTTGATTGTTCGCACGATTGCCAGCCGTCGCGAGCCGTTTACTGCCGAACAACTCGTGGCCGAATTGCCCGATGTTGGTCGTGCCACGATTTATCGTACCTTGGATATGCTGGCGGCAAGCCATTGGTTGGCTCGGATTCACCACGATGAAGGTGATCATGCCTATTTGCCAGCCCACCCCCATCAACATCAACTAGTTTGTACCCGTTGTGGCACTGCGGTTGCTTTTAATACCTGCGATCTCGATGGCATTTTGAATCAGCTTGGGAAATCGACTGGCTTTGTGATTCAAGGCCATGCCCTCGAAGCCTTTGGCCTGTGTGGTCAATGTCAACATAATCGCCCCGAACTGCGGCTAAACCCACGGTTAGGCTAAGTGTTTCGGGTCGATGGAAGGTAGCACATATGCCCAAAGAATTAACCGTGCGAGTCAGTGCCCGCACCGTCGGCTGGACACTACTGATTTTTTCAGGGGTCTGGATTACGATTCTGCTGAATCATGTGTTGGTGCTGTTTTTTGTGGCGGTGCTGCTGGCAGTGGCAATTTCGGGGGTCGTGCAACGCTTTGAACAATTGCGTATCGCCCGTCCAGTCACAATTTTGGTGATTTATACGATTATTATTGCGATGTTTATTAGTTTGGGCTTTGTGCTGGTGCCAATGGTTAGTCAACAGGTGCGACTTCTGGCTGAGCAATTCCCTAATTTGGTACGTCAGCCAACCCAACAAGCCAGTGCTTGGTTGGCTCAGCAATTTCCAACTTTGCGCGAAACCTTGCCAACTGGTGATTTGGCTGGTCAAGCGGCGCATTACGCTGGCACGGTGGTTGGCGGGTTTAGTGGCGCAGCCTTCACTTTTGGTCGCACCTTGATGGGCGTAATCATTAATTTTATTGTGGTCTTGGTTTTAGCCTTTTTCTTGGTTAGCCGCGCCAATGTTGCCAGCAATTTTATCAAGTTGATGATTCCGAACCGCTTTCAAGAACGCTTAATCAATGTGACCAATGTGATTGGCCGCCGCCTTGGGCGTTGGGTTTGGGCGCAACTGACGGTTGCCACCTTCTACGCCGTCTGTTTTGGCATGGGATTGTGGATGCTAGGCGTGCCCTATCCGGTCGCCTTGGGCGTAATCGGCGGCATGCTTGAGCTAATTCCCTATGTTGGCGGTTTCGTGGCCACCATTTTGACTATGCTGGTGGCCTTCACGGTGCAGCCGATGTTGGCGGTTTGGGTGCTGGTGTTGCATTTGATTGTTGGTAATATTGAGGTGCATATCATTGCGCCAAAAGTTATGGGCCATGCAGTCGAAACCCATCCAGTGATCACGATTTTGGCCTTGTTTAGTGGGATCGAGCTTTTGGGGATTATCGGCGGGGTGATTGCGATTCCTCTGGCAGTGGTTGGCCAAGCTTTAGTCGAGGAATTTTGGATCAAACGGATTCGCGAAGCTCAACCTGCTGTGGAACCCCTAGCCACGCAGTCTAAAGCTCCAGTCGTTCGGCGAACCCAACTACGTCGTCGCCCAGCTTTGCGCAAACGTCAAGGTATTTAGCATCAATTTCCAAGTGGATGGCTAAATAGCTATTTAGTCGGGAACAAATTGAACATTCGTAACGTTGATGCTATAGAAACGTCGCGACAATCCAAAATTTGACCCATCCCGCGAAAGGAAATTGGTATGTTAGCCCAAATTCGTTCACACAAACGTTTATTGGCGATTGGCGCTGCTGTCTTTGTGTTCTTTTGGATCGTATCAAAATTGTTGAATGGTTCTGGTAATGCTACAGAAAATAAAGTTTCAACTGTTGCTTATGCGCTAGACGGCGGCTCTGCCGATTCTGCTCCTGCTTCAGCTGACCTTAGCCGTCAAACAACTACCGATGGTTTAATGACTGAATCTGAGAATGCTGCTGCTCCGGCACTTGGTGGGGCTGCGCCAGCCGATGCAGAAAAATCACAAGAACCGAGTGCCGCCCCCAACCAAGCTGCTGATCGTTTGGTGATTAAAAATGCTGATGTTGAAGCGTTAATCGATTATAAGCAAATGCGTTTGGCCAGCACCCAAATTGAAAATATGGTGCTGCGTTTGGGTGGCTACATTGTTGCGACCGATGATGCCAGCAGCAATGACGAAGATCAAGCCTATATTTCGCTAGCCTTTCGGGTTCCGGCTACCCAATTTGAAAAAGCCCTAAATGCCTTTGAAGAAAATAAGCTTGAAGTTGTGCGCCGCGAAGTTTCTGGCCAAGATGTAACCGAAGAATTTGTCGATAATCAATCACGCTTAGCCAACTTAGAAGCCACCGCCGCCCGTATTCGTGAATTGCTGGCCAAAGCCGAAACCATCGCCGATACAATTCAAATCAACGAAACATTAATGCAATACGAAAGCCAAATCGAAGTGATCAAAGGTCGCCAAAAATATCTGAGCGATAGCGCTTCGATGAGCATGGTTACCTTGTTGATTCGGCCAAAAACTGCTGACTACAGCATGTTTGCTAAAATTGATATTGGCCAAAATATTCGCAATGCCTTGGCTAAAGCCGAACGTCCAGGCTGGACACCACTCGCCGCCGCAACTGGCGCTTGGGACGACGTGTTGGAAATTGGCAAAGATGTTGCCGAAACCTTGGTTGTCTGGGCGGTATGGATTCCAATTTGGTTGCCGTTGGTCTTGGCCGCTTGGTTTGGCTGGCGCAAATGGCGTAAATATAGCCAAAGCCAAAATCTCCCAATCACCACCCAAAATCCTTCCATCAACCAACCCTAAATTGTGGTACCATTTTGGCAACGCCATCGCAGGGCTAAGAGCTAATGCTCTTGGCCCTTTGTGTTGGGAGGCTCAAATGTTGCTCGATTTACATTGTCACACCATTGCGACACCTCATCATTCGTATTGGACACCCACCGGATTAATTGAAGCGGCTCAAGCGGCTGGCATTCAGGTTATTGGCATCGCCGACCACAATACGACCAGCCAAGTGACGGCCTTTGCTGAGGCGGCGCAAGCAGCGGGCTTGGATTTTATTGGCGGCGTTGAATTCGATAGTGCCTTCAATGGTAAACTTTGGCATACCTTGGTGTATGGCGCAAACCCTAACGATCTTGGAATTTTGGGTTTGTGCGAGGCCGTGGTTCGTCGCAACCATGCCGATGCTCAACACCTGCTGGACCAGACGCGCAAGGCAGGCCATGATCTCCCAAGCCTAGCCCAGATTGCCGTCGATCGGCCTGCCAATTTGGCCGATGTGGCCCATGCCTTGGTGCGTGATGGCATCTGGCCCAGCCAAACTGGCGTTGATCCTGAATCGGCGGGCATGGCTTATTTACTAACCAACCAGCCTGAGGCCTATAATCCCTTGAGCGTAGCCGAGATTGTGCAAGTCGCGCATGCTGCTGGCGACGTGGCGATTTTAGCTCACCCTGGTCGCGAAAAAAGTGTTTATGCCATTCCAGCAACTGCCGCTGATTTTGCGGCGTTGGCAGCGATTGGGCTTGATGGCATCGAAGTTTATTATCCAATGCACAGCCCTGAGCAAGTGGCATTTTTTGAGCAGCAGGCCGCGCTGCATGGCTTTTTGATCAGTGCTGGCGGCGATTCGCATGGCCCGCAAGATCCTTTCAGCCCACAGCCAGCCGCACGTTGTCGCGATCTTTTGGCTCGTTTTGGGATTGATGTGCTATGAGCGTGATTGTCTGTTTTATTGATGGCGTTGGTTTGTTGCCGCATGCTGCCGCACCCTGGACAACCGCCCATCTGCCAATACTCACCAAATTACTGGGCGATTTGCCACACAGTAATTTGCAGATTGATCAGCCCAATCTCTATTTTCGGGCGATTGATGCCACTTTGGGGGTTGAGGGCTTGCCGCAAAGTGGCACGGGCCATACTAGTTTATGGACAGGCGTGAATGCTTCGGCCTTGTTGGGCAGGCATTATCCAGCCTATCCTGCGCCCTCGCAACGCCCGATGATCGCCGAACAAAGCTTGTTTGCCAAAGTCCAGCAACTTGGCCGTACTAGTTTGATCGCTACCGTCCATCGTGATCGCTATTGGGAATTAGTTGCCAAGCGTGAGCAACGGGCAACTGCCGCCGCGCTCGCCGCTCAAGTTGTCGATTTAGCCTTGCCTGCCACACCCGAATGGCTAGCTGGTCAAGCAGTGACTTGGGACATTACGGGTTATTATTTGCAACAATGGGGCGCATTGGCAGGCTTGCCCACGATTACTGCCCACGAAGCAGGCTTGAGGCTTGGGCGAGCGCTGCGTTTGGCCGATTTGGTGCATTACGAGTGCTATTTGCCCGATTTCGTTGGTCATCGCCGGATTGTCGAAACCCCCGAACATACGCTTGAATTGATCGATACCATGCTTGGGTCGGTCATCAGCCAAATGCGACCCAGCGATAGCTTGATTTTGGTTAGCGATCATGGCAACCTTGAGATGATTGAGCACACCAGCCACAGCCGTAATCCAGTGCCGCTATTGGTAGTGGGAGCCAAGGCCCAAGCTGCCGCCAAGGTCGAAGATATTAGCCAAATCACGCCCTTAATTCTGGATCTATTAATCTAGCGCTATAATAGCGGTACTTGCTCAGATCCAGCTTATTTTTTGAAGGAGCAAACCTAATGCAATGGTTAAACGAACCGCAACAATGGTCATTGAGTGATGATGTCCTGAGCGTTACGGCTGAAACAAAAAGCGATTTTTGGCGCACAACCCACTATGGTTTTATTTATGATTCTGGCCATTTTTACTATCAGGTTGCCGAGAATAACTTTAACTGTAGTGTGCGAGTTAAGGCCAACTATCAGAATCAATATGATCAAGCTGGGCTGATGGTGCGGCTTGATGAATATAATTGGCTCAAATGTGGCATTGAATACCTCGATGGCGTTTACCATGTGAGTGCCGTATTGACGCTTGAACACTCGGATTGGTCGGTGGTAAAGTTGGCTGAAGCGCCGGAAGAACTTTGGCTAACGGTCACGCGCAACGGCGATACGCTCCAAGTGCTCTATGCGACTGAGGCTGATTCTACCCCAACGATGGTGCGTTTAGGCTACTTTCCGCCCGCTTTGCCGGTGCAAGTTGGCCTGATGGCTGCCGCGCCCATCCAAAGCGGTTTTACTGCCGAATTTCGCGATTTTCAGCTCGAAGCACTAGCACAGGAATAGCATGTTTGTGTCAGTATGGTATAGTTGGGCAAATTATCGACCAACAGGAAGCCTATGCTGACCCAATCCCTATCACAGCTCAATCCACCACTCAAATGGGCTGGTGGCAAACGCTGGCTAATTCCCCGCCTGAGCGATTTTTGGCATACCTATCAAGATTATACCTTGGTTGAGCCATTTGTTGGTGGTTTGGCGATTGCGTTGGGTTTGCAACCACAACAGGCACTTTTGAATGATATTAATCAGCATGTGATTAATTTTTATCATTGGTTGCAGCGCGGCTTGGTGATTGATTTTGAATTACGTAACGATCAAACATCGTATTATCGTTATCGCGACCAATTCAATCAATTAATTCGTGCTGGGGCTGAGCAAACTGCCCAAGCCGCTGGGTTATTTTATTATCTCAATCGCACGGGCTATAATGGCTTATGTCGCTTTAATCAGCGTGGCTTGTTTAATGTACCGTTTGGTCGCTACAAACGCATTCGTTATTGTTATGATTTTAGCCATTATGCCGAAACATTGGGCCAATGGCAGTTTCAGCAGGGCCATTTTATTGAAATGCAAATCCCGGCTCAAGCCTTAATTTACGCCGACCCACCCTACGATGTGCCATTTCGCGCCTATAGCCAGCAAGGATTTAGCTGGGCTGAACAAGTGCAATTGGCTGAATGGCTAGCGCAACACCCTGGCCCTGTGCTGGCATCGAATCAAGCAACCCAACGTATTTTAGATTTATATCGTCATTTGGGCTTTGCAATCGAGATTTTGCCTGCACCACGGCGCATCGCCTGCAACGGCGACCGTCAACCAGCGCTCGAAATGCTGGCCTTCAAAGGAGCTTGAGATGGCTGTTGTGCTCAAACCACCAACTGCTTTGCCCGCCACCAAAACTATGCCCACGATTTTTCTGGCTGGCTCGATCGATATGGGCAGTGCGATCGATTGGCAAGCTGAAATCGAGCGTCAATTGGCCAACGCCGATGTGTTGCTGCTCAACCCGCGCCGCGATGCTTGGGATAGCTCGTGGGCGCAGACGATCGAGAATCCTCTGTTTCGCGGCCAAGTTGAATGGGAGCTTGACGGCCTTGCCTGCGCTGATTTGATTGTGATTTATTTTGCGCCGCAAACTCAAGCTCCCATCAGCTTGCTCGAACTGGGCTTATTCGCGAGTAGCGGAAAAGTGGTGGTTTGCTGCCCCGAAGGTTTTTGGCGCAAGGGCAACGTCGATATTATCTGCGCTCGTTACCAAATTCCCCAAGTTGCTAGCCTCGATGAGCTAATTCAGGCTTGCAAACGCTTGGGATGATATGCCCTCACCCCCGCCCCTCTCCCACGCTGCTGGCAAGCAGAGGACGATGATGGAATGCTATAGGAAACATACCTTAGACCCAAAGAAAGATCAATGCTATGTTAGCACTTACGGGATTCGGTGATTCTGACGACTCATCGATGTATATTGCTGTAATTCCTGATTTCAAGCATGGTACCGTTCAGAGGATACCGACACTTCCAACAATAAAGCATTGGTTATCACCTTATTGGTCACCAACAGGCGATAGGCTATTAATTACAGGGGTCGATCTACAAGGGCAATATCAACTTTATCAGATCGATTATCGAACCCTTACAACTACACCACTCATAGTTCCCCATTCATATTGTTATGGTTTAGGATGGTTTCCTGATGGGGAGCATATCGCATTTTTTGCGATGGATAATGATGATTGGACAATAAATCGCCTCAATTGCCAAACGGGGAAGAGCACTCTTATAAGTTCGGTTCGCAATACCGCCTTTGCTTGGTCACCTGATTGGAAGCACCTCATTCGGGCATTGCCAAATACCAACGAATTGATTATTACTGATGCACTAGGCATTCAACTTGAACACACCATCCCGATTCACGGTCAATTGACACAGATTGATTGTTCGCCTAATAATCAATCTATGGCTTGTAGCTTTAGTAGCGAAACAGGACGATCATTGGAGATATTCACCCTGAACGGGGAGCGTATCCATACAATTTCATCTATTGAATATGAAAGTCCGATAGCGTGGTCTCCATCGAGCAGTTTTGTAGCGTATCTCTCACGTCAAACAAATGGGGCATTTCTCAACATCCTCAATATTCAGACTGGCGATCAGCAGGCAATTTGTCCAATCGATCCTGATGATTACAGTGGTGAAATGTTGCCTACTAAGCCAGTTTGGATGACTCCTGATGACACACTCCTCATCAGTAGTATTATTGGCGATGGACATCGATTATTAATCTACTCTCCACTAACAAATAGCCTTAGCAATTGTACTCCACCTGGTGCGCCGCTCTGTATGGTTGATCTAGCTTGGTATCCAAGGCTCTTGGACAGTGAGTCGAGTGTAGTGAGATGAAATACTCCGCCGGAGGGAAACGCAGGGTGGCGAACCATGATGATTTGTCGATTGAATGCAGAACCCAGCAATCCTATAAATCAGCCTAAATACCCCTCGCTCAATTGTTCAGGATCATGTTAAAATGGTGCTATGAGTATATCGTCTGCCTCAACCCCAATTGGCGACGTGTTGCAGCAAATTGCCCAACGTTTCGCCCAAAGCAGCCGCTCGCCTTTGTTGAGGAGTGGCGAATTAGCCTTGCCTGACGCTAGCACCCAACCGCTGCCCTTGGCTCCGGAGTTGGCGGTAGCTTGGCGGGCCTTGCTCGGCGAAACTGGTTGGCCTTGGCAAGCTGAGGCATTGGCGACCGTGCGACGTGGCTTGGGCTTGGCCTTGGTTGCACCCGCGCCACTTGGCCCAGCATGTTTATTGCTGTTGGCTGCCGAGCATGTGAGCGCCAATCAAGGTAGTTTGTTGCTGTTGGCTCCTGATGCTGCTAGCTTGCACGATTTGGCTCAAACTGCGAATAATATTGATGCGCTGCTTGGTGGCGGCTTTCCCCATTTGGTGGTTGAGCAAAGCACCCGCCCACCGCATAACCCACCGCGTTTGATTTTGACCACCCCTACAATCTTGCATCAACGCATGCTGCGTTCGCACCACCGTGGTTGGTCGAATATTTGGCCACACCTCAATGGAGTGGTATTGCCAGCCTTTGATCAAGCCAGCAGCACCATCTTTGGCCATTGCCGTTGGTTGATGCGCCGAATCGAACGCTTGCGCCCGCGTGCCCGACCATTGACGCTCTATGCCAGTTTAGCGCCCGTTGCCGAGATTGATGAATTACTGGCGCGAGTGTTCGACCACTTGCCACCGCTGGTTTATGCCAATACCGCCCGCATTCCCTTAACGTGGGCTTTGTGGAATGGTGGCACGCAGCCAGTTGATGCAGCTTTGAAATTAGCCTTAGCCTTGCGCCAAGCAGGTTTAAGCGTGCAGCTTGATGCACCCGATAGTTTAGAACGGGCGATATTGGCTCAGCGTGGTGCAGCTCAAGGCTTGAGTTTGGTGCCACGGGCGGCGGCTCCAGCCCATGTGTTGGTGATGGTGGGTGGCGTGAATGCTACCAGCCTGCCAAGTTTACTCGCCAGCGGACATCGCGCCGTGGTGTTGGTGACCGATCAATCGATTGCTGCCCAAACCGCCTTGGCTCAACCAGCCTTGCTCACCCCAACTGTGCCACCAGCCTTGCCCGTGGCCACCCAAAACAACTACATCAGCAGTAGTCATCTGCGTTGCGCCGCTGAAGAACGGCCCTTACAACAAAGCGAAATTAGCGCGTGGGAAGTGAGCGATCTAGTTGAGCGTTTGACCCAGCGCAATCAGCTAGCCCAGTTGCCCGATAGCCCAACCTGGCAACCAGTCGCCAATTTGCAGCAGCGCAGCGATATTTATGCCACGCTGCATCCAACCACAATTAGCGATGTGCCTGTGCAGATTGTCGATCACGAAGGCTCATTTTTGGCCGAGCTTGATTCGGTGACGGTTGAGCGGCGTTTATTTAGCGGCGCTAGTGTGCTCGGTGGGCGGGTGATTGGCTGGAATGATGATGGTTCGTTGGGCTTGCGTTTGCAGGATGTTGCGCCAACCTTGGCTGAACATCGCTGTAGTGTTGCGGTGCGCGAGCAATTTGGTCAACGCCCGCTTGATGGCGCACGCGCCGAGATCGAATTAATGATTGGTCGTGTGGTGGCAACCGAGGAAATTGTGGCGCGGCGCAGCGTGGCTGATGATGGCGGCATTCGGCGTGTGCCGTTTGAGCCGCCGATTCAGCTTCAGTGGAATGCGCCAGCGCTGTGGTTGGCTGCGCCAGAAGCTGGGGCTGGCTTGGGCGAAATCCTGCTAGGCGTGTTGCCATTATTGCTGCACTGCCAACCTGATGCGATGGTTGCCTGTGTCAGCGATCAACACTTGTATTTGGTCGAGGCTCAACCTGGCGGGCGCGGCATCGTTGAGCAGTTGTATAGCCAATTTGAGGCTTGGCTGCATTTGGCTGGCTTGGCGGCTCGCACCCTAAGCAAAGACCCGTTGTATGCTAGTTATGCACAGGCCGAATTGCGTTGGCTTGAAAAGATTTTGGTGCCACTCGCTGCCCCATTACGCGCCGATATGCCACCAGAGCCAGCCCAAGTTGCACCGCCACGAGTCGAGCGAGCGAGCCGTCAATCGATGGTGATTAGCACCAACGATTTGAATGCCCGCCGCCGTGGACGGGGCAATGTGTTTGCGCTGCCACGTTCACTACCCAAGCAAGGCGAGGCGATCAAGCGTAGTCCAACCAATCCTGTGCCAAACCAACCAGCTTTGCCTGCGCAGCCCATGCGTTTGGCCGCCCAACAACCGCCAGCCAACAAGCCGCTGACCAACCAACGCCCAGCGGTGCGCAACGAAGCTCCGCCAGCGCCGCCTAGCCCTGAAAAAGCTAAGGCCAACCTGACCCGACCGTCACGGCGTAAGGCTAACGTTGGGCGCAATGAGGCGCAGCGCTCAACCCAGCCATTGGTACAACCCAAAACGCCAGCGCCAAGCAACCCCTTGCCGCCTGAACGCGGTTCAGTGGTTGTGCCTGTGGCCAACGAGCCGCCGCCCTACGAACGGCCACCGTTTCAACAGCGCAACCCACCAGAAAAACCAGCGGCCCAGCGCCCAAGCTCACGGCCTGCCCAACGCGAAAGCCAGCCGCAGCGGCCAGTTCAGCGTGAACAGCCAGCGCGACTATATCAGCGCAACGATCAGCCGACCAAGCCGATGCCACGCGAAAATCAGCCGCCACAGCGTCCGCTTCAACCTGCGCAACAACCAGCGCGACCGTATCAGCGCAATGATCAGCCAACCAAGCCGATGCCACGCGAAAATCAGCCGCCACAGCGTCCGCTTCAACCTGCGCAACGGCCAGTTCAGCCAAACTTGGCCGAGCCAGTGCGGCCATATCAACGTAATGAGCAACCAGCCAAGCCCGTGGAAGCTGCTGCCGATCCACGCACAATGCTTGAAAAAGCGCGGCGTTTACGTGAGCAACGCGAAGCTGAAGCCCGTGTAGCGCAGCCAATCACGCGGCCAAGCCCCAATCAAGCCGCCGAGCCAAGCGAATCGCGTTTCAAACAAGGCGATCGGGTGCATTGCGTGCCCTATGGCGAGGGTGTGGTGCAAAAAACGCGCATCCGCGATGGCCGCGAGCTATTGCTGGTACAATTTCCAGAGCTAGGTGATCTACGGGTTGATCCAGCAGTCAATGCTGTACGCATTCTACGCCCTGAGATTCAAGCCGAAGACGACGACTAATTCAATCTGTGACGACGAAGCCACTCACCGTGACCAGCATTGCGCTGATCGCGGTAGCTTTGTTGGTCGCAAATAAAGGATACAACAATGCAATCATCCAACGAAGCCCAATTAATGGAAACTTGGGCACGCCAAGCTGGAGCCTATGCCCTTGATATTTTTCAAGATTACAATGCAGCCGCACCCCGCCGCAAAGCTGATAACTCGTGGGTAACCGAAGTTGATGAAACAATTGAACAGATGCTGCGCGAACATATTGCTCAAGCCTTTCCCGATGATCTGATTATGGGCGAAGAGGGCGGCGGCCAAGCCAGCAACAGCGGGCGGATTTGGGTGCTTGATCCAATTGATGGCACTGGTTCGTTTGTGAAGCGTTTGCCAGTGTGGTGCGTTTCAATTGGCTTATTGGTCGATGGCTATCCGGCGGCTGGCTGCGTCTATTTGCCAGTGCTCGATGAATGTTATTTGGCGGGATTGACTGGAGCCGCAACGCTCAATGGCCAAGTGATCAACGCCGAAAACCCTGATTTTCTCGATAGCCAATCGTGGATGGCCGTGCCATCGAATGCCCATCGTCGCTACAAAATTACTTATCCAGGCAAAACGCGCTCGCTTGGCAGCACCGCCGCCAATGTTTGCTATGTGGCTAGCAGTCGAGCATGTGCGGCAATTTTGGGCAATGCTAGTTTGTGGGATATTGCCGGAGCATGGCCAATTTTAGAGCGGGCTGGTGGTAAGTTATCAACATTTTCGGGCGGGCCATTCGATTGGCAGCGGTTTTACCAAGGAGCATCGGCCAACGAGCCATTATTTGCTGCCAGCAATAACAATTATGCCAATATGCGGGCAATGATCGACTTGGCTCAAGGCGCTATTTAATCAGCAGCTTTGATCGCACCATGGTATCATAGGCCAGATTAAAGCCACCTCAGCGAAGGAACCAACTGATGGCTGATGTAACCCAATTTGTGCGGCCTGATATTGCGGCGCTCGAAGCCTATACCCCGATTCAACCATTCGATGTGCTTAGCGAAAAATTGGGCATTCCGATTGAGCAAATTATTAAACTTGATGCCAATGAAAATCCTTACGGGCCAGCGCCCAGCGTTGCCGAAGCCCTGCACAATTGCCCGTTTTATGCAATTTATCCCGACCCTGATCAAACTCGTTTGCGGCGAGCAATTAGCCCATTTATTGGCCAGCCGATTGAACGGATTTTGTGTGGCAATGGCTCAGATGAAATTATCGATCTGTTGATGCGGGTGTTGGTGCAACCCAACGATGTGGTGATTGCCTGCCCACCGACCTTTGGCATGTATAGCTTCAATACTGGCGTGGTTGGCGGGCGTTTTGTGGCAGTGCCACGCGATGCCAACTTCGATGTCGATATCGAGGCGCTGGCCGAGGCAGTGCTTGAGCATCAGGCCAAAATGGTGTTTTTGCCATCGCCCAACAATCCAACTGGCAACCTTTTAGCGCGTGAACACGTCCTACGGCTATTGGAATTGCCAACAATGCTCGTGTTGGACGAAGCCTACGCCGAGTTTAGTTCGGGGAGTGTCGCCGATTTGGTTGGGCAGTATCCCAATTTGGTCGTGTTACGCACCTTTTCCAAATGGGCTGGTTTAGCGGGGTTGCGCTTGGGCTATGGGCTAATTCCCGAGTGGTTGATTACCCACTTGTGGAAAATTAAGCAGCCCTACAATACCAATGTTGCAGCCGAAGTCGCGGTGTTGCAATCGTTGGCCGAAACCGAGGCACTCAATGCCCGCGCCAAGATTATGGTTGCCGAACGAGAACGCCTATTTGCTGCCTTGCAAGCAATCGATGGCCTTACGCCATTTCCATCGCAGGCAAATTTTATTCTGTGTCGGGTTGAGCGTGGCGATGCTGCCCAACTCAAAGCCGACCTTGCCAAACGGGGAATTTTGCTGCGCTACTATCGCAATCCAGAGCTTGCCAATTGTATTCGGGTGAGTATTGGCCTACCAGAACATCATGATGCCTTGCTTGCAGCGTTAGCCGATTTGGGTTATCGCTAAATTGCATTGACATCAAGGAACGCGGCGTGCTATCGTTGCCACAGAGTCTCATGATTGTGGAGTGATCGTTGTATGATTGCTTGTCCTGTCTGTAATGCGACCAACCAAACAGGTGCGTTATTTTGTGAAATGTGTGGCCATCGTTTGCCAACCGTGGCAGCGGCGGTCACCCCACCGCGTGCGGTTGCAGGTGGCGTTCAATGCCCAACCTGTAAGCATATTGCTACGCCTGGCGAGGCTTTTTGTGATGAATGTGGCACGCCGTTGAATGTTGGAGTTGTCGCTGCTCCCGCTGTGCCAGTTGCGCCTGCGCCCGTTGCACCGAGTGTTCAGCCCGCGCCTCAGCCCAGTTATCCCGCACCGCAACCGATTGCCAATGCAGCACCAAGCTGCCCAAGCTGTCGCGCGGCGGTTATTCCTGGCGAGGCTTTTTGCGATAACTGTGGTGCTTCGTTGTTGGCGGGCGCACCTGCTGCTCCAGCCGCTCGACCAGTTGCTCCTGCACCTGTGCAGCCAAGCTATGCACCGCCAGTCCAAGCTGCTCCGGTTGTGCCAGCAGCGCCGGTTTACACGCCACCACCAGCGCCCGTTGTGCCAAAACCACCTGTGGCAGCGCCCGTTGTTCCGGCAGCGGTTGGCATTCAATCGTTGGCGGGGTTTGTGCTGGTAACAGCAGCGGGCACACGGATTAATTTGCCAGCCAAAGCCGAGATTGTGGTAGGCCGCGAAGATGCTGTCTCGAATAATTACCCTGATGTTGATTTAAACCCCCATAATGGCTTGGCCGATGGCGTTGGCCGTCGCCATGCCCGAATTTTTGTGCGGGCTGGCGTGGTGCAACTTGAAGATTTGGATAGCACCAATGGAACAACCGTGAATAAACAACGGCTCCAAGCTCGCCAAGTAGTTAATTTAAATGTTGGCGATGAAATTCGCCTTGGACGATGTGTGTTGCAATGGCAACGCTAGTGTGATGTAGCAGTTATGAGTGGACAGGCCACGTTTCAACAAGGACGCTACCAAGTACGCAATGAGCTGTTTCGCGATGAATGCGGCGTGATGTATTTGGCGGTCGATGGCAAGATGGCAGGCCGCGAGGTTGGCTTGCGCCAACTCAATGATGGTGTTTTAGATGCAACCTCGTTGCAACGCTTGGCGCAATTAAACCAAGCGGCCTTGCCCTCGGTCTATGATTTATTCGAGGAGCATGGCCAGCGCTATTTGGTGTTGGAATATCCGCGTGGCCAAACCTTGGCCGATGTCGCGCTTGGGCCGCGTTTGCGCGAGGGCGTGGTGCTGGCGTGGGCCAAGCAAATTGCCGAAGGTTTGCGCTATTTGCATAGCCAAGGCTTTGTGCATGGCGATATTCAGCCGCAAAATATCGTGCTGCAAGATGGCCGCCGCATTAAATTGCTTGGTGGTTTGCCCGCTGGCTGCCCCAAAAACGCTGGTTCGCGCTATGCAGCACCCGAAATTTGGAGCGGCGCGACGGCCACGCCAGCCTCAGATATTTATGCTTTGGGCGCAACGCTGCACCACTTGCTGACTGGCACTGACCCCAATACCCAGCCGCTAATGGCTTTTGCTCCGCCTGATGTGCGACGGCCCGATCTTTCGCCAGCGGTTTCGCATGCGATTGTCAAAGCTCTGAGCCAACAACCGCAACAACGTTTTGCCAATATCGAGCAATTTGTGGTGGCTTTGAGCCAAACCAGCAGTACCCATGAATCGGCGGGCGATTTGCCAGTAATTGGCTTTACGCCTTCGATTTTGCCTAGCACACCAGCCGATGGCCCAACTCAACGCTATGTGCCCTCGGAAAGCTCGCCAATTCCGGTGCCGCCTGGCCGTGGTTCTACCGCTCAATACGATCAGGCGATGCTTGAGCAATTGCTCATTCCTGATCGCGATCTTGGGCCAGCGCCTTCGATTTTGCCCAAACGCCCAGCTCAACAAAATAGTCGGGCTGGGTTGATTGTGCTAGGGGTGTTTATTGGCTTGGCCTTATTAGCGGGCGCATGGCTATTATTCAAGCCTAAGGGCAATGCCTTTGTTAATGCCACGCAGGTTGCCAACAATGGCTTGCCGACCGTTACCCGTGATGAAGGGATTTTGCTAAGTGATAGCGCCAAAACCGCCACCGCTTTGGCCGCAATTCCGCCTGCAACTCAAATTCCAACCCTCGATGTGCCACGGGCGACCGCTGATGCGATTCAAACATTTACCGTTGCAACCCAATTAGCCTTTGATGATGCGCTTGATGCCCGCTATCAGCGTGGTATGGCCTACGAAGAAACTGGTCAATATGGCTTGGCATTAAGCGAATATGACGAAATTTTGCGCCAAGACCCGACCTATAAAGATACTCAGGCACGCCGCGACCGAATTAAGATTTTTGTTGATGCCACGGCAACGGCTGGCCCTCAACAAACCACGATTGCTGGCGGCACGGCCACCGCTGTCGCTCAACCAAGCCCAACTGCTTTGCCAGCTACCCCAACTGCCACGCCAATTGGCCAAATCGTTGGCGATAGCTTCAATGGCAGCACACTTGAGCCGCGTTTGTGGGCTGGCGAAACTCGCGATGGCACAATTCAATTAACTAATGGCGAATTGCAACTCGCGGCAACCAGTGCCACCTGCTATCCAGTTGTGCGCACGATTACCGATACGCTGTTTCCGGTCAACAACTTTACCTTGAGCGTAACCTTCCGCTACTCCGATGTCACGGCCTTGGGCACGGGCTTTATGCTGGCTGATGCAATGGCTACGCCCTGTGGCGAAACCGATCGGGCTGGGACAAGTTGGGGCGGCATTTGGCAAGACGAAACACAAGGGCTAATCGTCGAATTCCATCGCGATCAAACGGCTGATAACGAATTAAAAGATATTCGCTTGCCCTATACCAACGGCCAAATTGATACCGCCGAACATACCTTGATCATTCAACAGCGGAATGGTCAGCAAACCTTCATTCTTGATGGCAATGTGCTATTCACTGAACAAGCTGGTGCACAACCGCAAGTACTTTGGTTTGGCAACCCAAGCCGCACCGCGATTGCCTCGCCCTGGACAGTGCTGAATATTCTGAGTGTTGATCTGCGCGAAGAACTATAACCACGTTTAAGTGTTAGCCCCTTGCTTGTAAATCAGGCAGGGGGCTTTTTTTGATCGATACGGCGGCACATAGCTAAAAAATTGCTTTTCAGCCAATTACAACGCTGAATTAATCTGCAGAAATTTGGGCTAGCCTGACCATTTAAACTATATTTTGATGATTGAATCGACTATAATAGCAATGTTATGGTTAAGTAGCTCTGTGGTGAGGCAATTGGCATGTTGAAAAGTGGCACAATTATTCAGGATCGCTACACGATTGTGCGGCCCTTAGGCAGCGGCGGCTTTGGGGCGGTCTTTTTGGCCACCGATGGTCGCTTGGGCCAGCGCAATGTGGCGATTAAATATTTTGCTACTGCTCATATGCGCCCCGATGAACTCGATTCGTTGGCGCATTTGTTTCAGCAAGAAGCTCACACGTTGGCCAGTTTGAGCCACCCCAATCTCGCTCCAGTGCTTGATTATTTTGCGGTTGATGATGGTTGGATGTTGGTGATGGGCTATGTGCCAGGCGAGTCGTTATCGGCCTTGCAAAAACGGCTCAACGGCCCCTTCGGCGAGCAACAGGTAATCGATTGGGCAATTGAGTTGTGCCATGTGTTGGAATATTTGCATAACCAACGCCCACCACTAATTTTCCGCGATCTCAAGCCTGCCAACATTATGCGCACTCCCGAAGGCAAAGTTATTTTGATCGATTTTGGGATTGTGCGGCGCTTCAAAGAGGGTCAGCACCAAGATACGATTCAAATTGGCACGCCTGGCTATGCGCCACCAGAGCAATATGGCGGCCAAACCGAGCCACGCTCCGATTTATATAGCCTTGGCTCGACGATGTATGTGTTGTTGACCAACGAGCGCGTGACCAGTGGCTTGCGTTTGCCGCCAGTTAGTCAAAGTGTTGAGTGGGTTTCGCCTGCACTTGATGATTTGATTACCCAATTAACCTCGCTGCATATTAATCAACGGCCTGCTTCGGCTGCGGCTGTGCGTGCCGAATTGGAGCGAATTCGCGATACGCCAATGGTGCCAATCGCCGATCCTTTTGCGATTGTGCCGCAAGCCGCGCCCTACCGCAATGCCGAAGCGCCAACGCGGGTCAATCCACAGATACAACAACAGCAAAGCTATGGGCATGCCAGCGTTACGCCCCAGTCAATTCAGGCAACTCCCCAGCCTGTAATCAATCAGCGCCAAGCTCAGATTTGGCCTTGGCTACTGCTGTTTGTTCTATTGTTTGGTGGTGGCGGGGCGGGCTGGTGGTATCTCAATCGTTCGAATCAAACGGATCAACCGCTCGTTGTGCCAACTCAGCCCAGTGCTTTGCCCGATAGTGCCGAGGGCGATTTAATTATATCCTCGCGTGACGGCAACAGTGGCGCATACACCTTGCTCAGTTTGGATATCCCGACGGGCACGGTGAGCGAAGTTGTGCCGCATCACGATGATAATGCCATTGCTTCACGGCGACGGAGCGATGGCCGTGTAGCCTACTCGCATGGGGTTGATGGGCTTGAGCAGATTTTTACGATTAGCGCTAATGGCAGTGATGAGCGGCAATTGACCAGCGCCCCAGGCGAAAGCCGTGCCCCACGTTGGTCGCCTGATGGGAGCAAAATTGCCTTCGAAAGCGACCGTGATCGCAGCAATAACAATAGTTTTGATATTTATATTATGGATGCTGATGGCTCGAATGTGCAGCGGGTGACGGCGGAAGGCGGCTGGCAAGGTGGCCCCGCCTGGTCGCCCGATGGCACAAAGCTGGCGTTTCACAGTCAAACCAGCGGCCTCTATGAAATTGTGGTGCTTGATTTGACCGCCAACAAGCAATATTTGTTGGCCAGCGTCGATGATAGTGCTTTTTGGGCCGATTGGTCGCCCGATGGTCAAACGATTGCCTTTATGACTGGCGATAACGATAGCCGCACCAAAATTTACACCGTACCAACTAGCGGCGGCGAACCACGCGAGCTAACTAACCTTGGCACTGGCAAAAATCGTTGGCCGCGTTGGTCGCCGGATGGGCGCTATTTGGCGTTTGAAAGCTATCGCAACGATCATTGGGGCATTTATCTGCAAAATCTGGCAACTGGCAAGGTTGAAGCACTCTCCGATGGCACGCGCCACGATCGCTGGCCATCATGGTAATGCGTTTATAATGGGGGCCAGGGATCAGGGATCAGGGGTCAGAGCTTAGGCTTGTACCTGCTTGTGTACTTCGTTTCCTTCGCAGATCAAGATTTTAACATAGAGGCGGAGAGATGTGAGGCGCTAGGCTTTTGGCTATCGGAATGATTAAAAGGTTTGGCAAGGGCAGTGGATTGGCACGGGAGACTGATCCCCAGCCCCCAATAACCGACCCCTAAACAGATTATGCGCGAACGATATCGGTTTGTCGAACAACTTGGAAAAGGTGGTTTTGCCACTGTTTGGCTTGCCTACGATCAACAGATCGGTGGGCTATGTGCGGTTAAACAAAGTATTGCCGCCGAACCCGAAGTTGTCGAGATGCTCGAAGCCGAAGCCACTATTTTGGCGGGTCTTGCCCATCCGTCGTTGCCGCGCATTCGCGATCATTTTGTGCACGAAGGCCGTGCCTGTGTCGTAATGGATTATATCGAGGGCGTTGACCTAAGTGTGTTGCTGGCAACCGAGCACGATGGGATTGCGCCCAAACGGGTGGTTGAATGGGCACAGCAATTGTGTACTGCGGTGCAATATATTCACACCCTGCCGCAACCTGTGCTGCACCGCGATATTAAGCCATCGAATATCAAGCTCACGCCTGATGGTCGCTTAGTCTTGATTGATTTTGGGATTGCGCGTGATCTCAAGGTTTCGAGTTTGGGTTTGCGGCGGGCGGTGACTGCTGGTTATTCGCCGCCAGAGCAATATCGCGGCCAAACTGATGCGCGTTCGGATATTTATGCCCTAGCAGCGACGATTTATGCCTTATTGACTGGGCGTGCACCGCTGGCAGCTCCTGCGCGGTTGATTGGCGAAAGCTTGCCTGCACCCTCAGCCTTGCGCCCCAGTTTGCCAAGTGCTTTAGATCAGCCGTTGTTACGTGGGTTGGCCTTGGAGCCAGCAGCACGTCAGCAATCGGCGGGCCAGTTGGCTTTAGAATTGATGACTGCTTGGCGTTCGGTGCAGCCAGCTAGCCCCAAGTTGCCCAACATTCGCACCAAACCGTTGATTCAAACCCGCACTTGGCGACATTGGTTGGGGTTAGGTTTGGTTGGCAGCCTTAGTTTGGGTGGCTTTAGTGCAACGATTTGGAGCTTGCTCAATCAACAAAATGCGGCTGAGGCCTCGCCCAATTGGCAAACCTATTTTCCAGCATTGTTGAATAATAGTGCGACTTCGGCTCCGTTGTTCACGCCAACGCCCGCGCCAACCAGCACACCCGCGCCGACTGCTACGCCCGCGCCAACCTCGACGATCCAGCCATTGATTGCCGGATTAACTGGCTATTTCTTTGTGGGCATGCGCGAAGATGATGGCGATTATCAAATTTATCGAATTCCAGCGATGGGCGGCGAACCGCAGCAATTGACGACGCTTGGCTCAAATTATGGTGGAGTGGTGTCGCCCGATGGTCGGCAAATCGCCTTTACCTCCGAGCGCGATGGCCGCGAACAAGTCTATGTGATGAAGGTTGATGGCAGCGATCAGCGGCGCGTGACCAATGACCCTGGGCGTTGTGAATACCCAAGTTGGTCGCCTGATGGCAAACAATTGGCCTATGCCCATCGGCGGCTTGATGATCTGAAGGAAAATAGTTCAACGATTTATATTCAAGCGCTTGATCAAACCGAGGGCCAGCAATTAACCAAAATGTGGGGCACAATGCCAACTTGGGGCCAGCAAGGAATTGTGTTCACCAGCCGCGATATTGTTGAGAATATCGAGCAACTAGGTTTGGCTATTATTCAGCCCGATGGTAGCGGCTTGAAAATTATTAACCCAACCCGCGACCGCGACGAACATTATGCCGAATGGTCGCCTGATGGCAAATCTATCGCCTATGTGGCTGGCGATAGTCAGCGCACAATTACCCGCCAAATTTGGGTGATGAACGCCGATGGTTCCAATCCGCATCCGCTGACCAAGGGGCTTGGTGGGGTAACTCAGCCGCGTTGGTCGCCCGATGGCAAATGGATTGTCTTTTTGGCGAAGTGGGGCATGCCCGACGATTTGCAAAATAATCGCCCGCGCTTCAATGTGTGGGTTGTCTCAACCGAGGGCGGGCCAGCCAAGCCCTTTACCATCTCCGAGGCCAACAAATTTGGGCTAGGTTGGGGGCCACGCTAGGCTGCATCGGCTAGGGCGGCTGGATTGTAGGGCAATGGTTCACATACCAAGGCCAAGGGAAATGCCACATAAAAGGTTGTGCCTTCTTCCTCGATGCTTTCAAAATAGATCGAACCATGATTCATTTCTACGAGGGCTTTAGCGATCGATAAGCCTAAGCCTGTGCCACCTGCGGCGCGTGAAAGTGGATTATCGTTGCGAAAAAAACGCCCAAAAATGCGCGGCTGTTCGCGTAGCGAAATACCAATCCCTGTATCGCGCACGACTACCAACACATCATCGATCCGTTGTTGCACTTCAAGCTGAATCTGGCCATGTTCAGGCGTATATTTGATCGCATTGCTAATTAGATGATGGCTAATTTGGCGAATATGCAGCGGGTCGAGGCTCAAAAGCGGTAATTCATTCGGCAATAAACAATCTAGTTGCAATTTTTTGCGCTCAGCGCGGGGCCGAAATTCATCAAGCACTGCGCTCAACACCTGGCGTAAATCGACAGGCTGCGGCGTATGCTCATTGCGTTGAGTTTCCAGCCGCGCCAAATCAACCACATCGTTCATCAACTCGGTCAGGCGTTGGATGTTGCGCCCGATGCCTTCGATATAGCTAATTTCCTCGGCGCTAAAATGCTCGGGGTTACTCCACAATAGCATATCAGCAAAGCCACGAATGCTGGTCAACGGCGAACGTAATTCATGGGCTGCCAAAGCCATAAAATCGCTGCGCAAGCGTTCGCTCTCAACCCGGGCGCTAATATCTTGCAAAATTGCCACCGCCCCAATCCGTCGATCGTCGATCCAAATTGGGTTGGCACTGAGGCGATAGGTGCGACCAGCAAAACAAACTCGTTCGGCGGGCTTGATATGCGGGCGACCAAGTGCTTGATCCAAGGCTGGTTGCACAGCTTCGAGCGCAGCATAAAAGCGCAAACTCAAATTGGGCTGTTCGTGGTTGGTTTGTAGGCGTTCAGCTTCGGCCATGGCAATAATGTTGTAGGCGGCAGTATTGAGCAAAATAATCTGACCAAGCTGATCGCAAACGATCACGCCATCGTCGATTGCCGCCAAAATTGCCCGTTCGCGCTGGGTTTCGCGGCGCTGGGTATCGAGCAAATTGGTAAAATGCTCGGCGGCCAAGTTAATCGATTGAGCTAATTCGCCCAATTCGTCAGTGCCTAAATTGGGTGCTCGTACACTTAAATCGGCGGTTGCTAGCACATCGACGACAGCAGTTAATTGCTGAATTGCGCGGCGTTTACGTTGCAGCATCACGATTAAACCAATGTGGAGCAACAGCCATAATGCCCCAAGGCTGATTAAAAACCAATGCCACCAATCGAAACGCGCCAGCCAAAGGCCATAGCCAATTAAACCAAGCCCCAAAACCCCAACGGCAATTGCCATCAGATAGACCAACCGAATTAGCTGATTGAGCGCCAACCCACCGCGTGCGTGCAACTGCATAGCCATTCTCATTACTCAAATTGCCCAATGCTAGCAGCCCAAAGTTAAGCCTTGATTATGGTCGTGTTTAAGCTATATTTTACATTTTGGGCAATATTGAGTATTGGCTAGATTCGAGTATTATTTAAGCCAAATGCAGCCATCTATTGATGGTATGGAGAGCCAAATCGATGAGCGAACAAAGCGATGCTCCCAAACCAATTGTGATTAAACAAAAACGGGGATGTTTGGCCACCCTTGTGGGTTCGGCCTTGACGATTATCGTTAGTGCTGGACTGGGGGCGGCATTGGCGCTCTTGGTGATGTGGTATGGCCCGCGTAATTTTGGGGTTAGCTTTCCCGATAGCACTGGGCGGATCGCTGCGCTTGAACAAGCCCAACAAACCGCAATCATCCAACAGACTGATCAGGCAGCGACCTTGCGGGGCTTAGCCGATTTGCGTGGCTCGGTCGATGGCTTGCGCGAGCGCGTGCAAACGATTGAGAGCAAACTCAATACCCGCGAAACCGACCTTGATAGCCTGCAAAAACAAATCGACTCGAATCTTGATGGCTTATTGGCGATTCAATCACGCCTAAATGAGCTTGAATCGATTCCTGCCAATGCGGCCTTGACCAATCGGCTTGATAGCGTTGAACAAGATTTAGCCAGCATTGGCAGTACTTTGGAGCGGCTACGAATCGCTTTAGGGGCGACTGCGCCAACCGCTAGCCCACAACCAACCGCCACCCCAACTCGTTAAGGAGCCAACTATGCCTCAACAACAATCGATTGTTCGCTCGGTGCGCAGTAATCGCCATACAACCACGATCGATATCGGTGTGATCGGTCAAATTGTTCAGTCGGTCAGCGGTTCGATCGAAGGCATCTATGAAACCCAACTTGAAAGCGCCGAGCTTGTCGCTGAAGGTCGGGCTGAAAACGAGCCAAAATCGAACGAGGAGCCGCAAACCCGCTTTGATGAGCGAGCGAGCATTGTCTTGCATCTCAAATTAATTCCGTTTATCAACGAATCGTTGCCACCAATTGTCAATGCGCTGCGCAAACGGGTGATCGAAAGCATTCAGCAATATACCGAGCTGAATGTTCACGCTGTGCATATCCATATTGCTGGTTTGTGGTATCGGTAAAAGAGCATAGAACATAGAACATAGAGCATAGAACATCGCAATTGGGGATCAGGGACTGGGCATCGGGGGGCGGGAAGCTGGATATTCGATCGTCGGGTGCTGCGCGGTTTTAGCCCTTGGTGAACCTTCGTGTCCTTCGTGGATCGGATACAATACCAACCATGTACAACGATTATGCAACAATTTACCGTCAAGCTGGCCAGAGTTGGCTGAGCTTGCACATGCTCAATTGGCTTTTGACGTGGCTTGAGCAGCAGGCTTGGCGTGGCAGTTCGGTGCTCGATCTTGGCTGTGGCACAGGTGATGCAGCGGTGGCTTTGGCCTTACAAGGCTATCAGGTCACAGCGATTGATCGCTCTGAAGCGATGTTGGCCCAAGCCCGATTGCATAGTGAGTTGCATCACGCCACAGTCAATTGGCAACAGGCTGATTTAACTACATGGCAGGCTGGCCTAGGCTACGATTTAATTATCAGCCTGTTTGATACATTGAATTATGTGCTTGAGCCAACCCAACTCGGCGCTTTGTTTCAGCAAATTGCTCGCTCGCTCAACCCACAGGGCTGGTTGGTATTCGATCTGAATACGCCTTTGTTGTATGCCACATGGCCGGAACGTAACCAAGTAATCGTTGATCGCGACGATTTATATATTTACAATGTGCTCGATTTTGATGAGGAGGCGCAGATTGGCATCGGAAGAATTGTCTGGTTTCAGCGCCAAGCTGAGGCTTGGCAACGTGGCAGCGAAACCCATTTGCAGGCAGCCTATAGTGATCAGCAGATTGTTGAATTATTGGCGGATGCTGGTTTAAGCGTGGTTGCTCGCTTGGATCGTGATGGGAATGAGGTTGATTTGGCGCAAGCGCTGCGGGTAGTGTATTTAGTGCGAGCAAGTGATGTGCATAACCACAGCGCTGCAATACCCCCGATTCTGGATTAGCCGCCATCTATCTCCGCAGTTGCGGGCGATCCCTAGTCGATTGGGTGTCACCCAACGTTCCGGTTTCGCTGCGATGTGAACGAACGCCGTGATTCAAACGAGTTGCCTCTCTCACAAGTTTAGCCCGTCCCACACACCTTGCCCTTCAAGGGTCAGCGCAGTCACCTAGCCACGCTCATTGCTGAGGCATGCTGGTGGTCTCTTACACCACCGTTTCAGCCCTTACCACCAGCCAAATGGCCGATGGCGGGAATATTTGCTGTTGTCGGCTTGCGTCACGAGCCAGTTACCTAAACTCGCGCCCCTGTTTACGGTTTCACAGGGTAACTTGTCCACCACGCGGGTGGTCGGAAGGGTCGGGAAGTTGCCTCTAGCTTGCGCCAGCGACGGCTACATTGCTGCGATTATGCACAGTCGTTGATCATAATCGGCTTTTAGGCACTTGTCAATTGTGGTTATGCGCAAATTAGCATAGAATGCTACTAGCAACCGCTTAACTGCAAAGGAAGCATCACTGTGGATGAACGTTTAGCACTCATGAAGGCTTTGACCGATGCATCGGGCGTACCAGGCAACGAAGGCCCAGTTCGCGCTGTTATGGCCGAGGCTTTGGCTCCCTATGGCGAGTTAATTAATGATCAGCTTGGCAGTGTCGCTGCCCGTAAAGCTGGCCCCGAAGGCAGCCCAACGATTCTGTTGGCTGGTCACCTCGATGAAGTTGGCTTTATGGTGACGCGGATCACCGACGATGGTTTTATTAAATTCCAAGCGCTTGGCGGCTGGTGGGAATTGGTGATGCTGGCGCAACGGGTGCAAATTGAAACCCGTAATGGGCCAATTGCTGGCTTAATTGGCTCAAAGCCGCCGCATGTGCTCTCGCCTGAAGCGCGTAAAAAATTGGTCGAAAAGAAAGATATGTTTATTGATATTGGGGCGAGTTCAGCTGCTGAGGCCCGTGAATGGGGCGTGCGACCAGGCGATTCAATTCTGCCAGTCTGCCCTTTTACACCTTTGCACAACCCCAAAATTGTTATGGCCAAGGCTTGGGATAATCGCTTTGGTTGTGCGGCAGCGGTTGAGGTCTTGCATGAATTGGCCAATCAAAGCTTGCCCAACACGGTTGTAGCCGGTGCAACCGTTCAAGAAGAAGTTGGCTTGCGTGGTGCAGCAACCCTTGCCAATGTTGTCAAACCTGATATCGCGTTTGCGATCGATGTGTGTATTGCAGGCGATACCCCAGGCATTAGCAAAGATGAAGCTCAAGCCAAAATGGGCGCTGGCCCAGTCTTGTTATTGATGGATAGTAGCGTTATTCCAAACCCGCGGCTGCGCGATTTGGTGGTTGATACTGCCGAAGAATTGGGCATTCCCTATCAATTTGATACGATGCCTGGTGGTGGTACAGATGCAGGCCGCTTCCATTTGAATAATGCTGGTGTGCCATCGTTGGCGTTGGGCGTGGCAACCCGCTACATCCATACTCACGCTTCATTGTTGCATCGCGACGATTTTGATCAAGTAGTAACCTTGCTGGCCGCCGTGGTGCGCAAGCTCGATCAAGCAACTGTCGATTACATCAAAACTGGACAATCGGCCTAAATCTATTCTAAGTTATAGCTTGCCATATAAAGATGCAGGTTTCACCATGGAAGTGCTTACTTTCCATCGTGGAACCTGCGTTTTACAATTCAAATGCTTGAACCAGGGCTTCCGGTCAACGAATGTGCTAAGCTTGGTTAGCCGGCTGCTGCTCTATGCCCTTATCAGTACCAAATTGGATCTTGATAACGTATGCTTATTAGGTATTAAAGACTTGCAGGTAAATTGTTAGCAGTTCGGCATCGGGCGATAATTGCACCACCAATATTTGATAGCTTTTGCCATTAACGAATTGATAGACATAGCGATATTGTTCAGGTTGAAGATTTAAACTATCAAGTTGCCACCAAGCTTTGGCCTCACGGTAAGGGGCAGGCAGTGAAGCAAAGGAGTCAGGGGTTGTTTGGAGTGATTCACTAATCGGTAGAGTCGTTAGCCAAGCATCGAGCGCAGCAGCAGGCAAATCGAATCGCACAATCACCATTGTATCCAAAGCTGATTCACCGTGGCTATGCACATTGGTAGCCTGGCTAGGAATCTCAAAGCCCATAAAGCGTTCAATCTCTGCCCGGTTCAAGGGACTACTGAGATCACGCAAAGCAGCCTCAACCGTAGCATCGTGATTGGTTTGGTTATTCACGTGATTATTCTCCTCGCAACTAGATAATAGTAGTATGCTTAGTATGAAAAAAATATATTTCATCGATGTATCCTATCGTAAGTCAATTAGAAATTTATTTTAGACCAATAAATGAATCATAGGTATAAAAATGCTTCTGACCACTCGATGTCCCTGTTAGATCGTATTCTTGTGCGATCCCAGTCCCATGAAGCCTTCCCATTTCTTCATCTGTAATATGATCATTTGCAATTGTACTATTATCAATCCATTCAATTCCTGAAGATGGAATGGTAACCGATTTCCCTTGATCCCAGTTATATCGATCAAACATATGTACTTGAGAAATAACTTCGACATTTGGAGTTCCATCTAGAGCTGGAGTTACTCGAACATAAGCAGTTTGGGCATAACTAAATCCTCCTACTGCGTAATACCAATTTTTATTCTCACTTCGATCAGGATAAAAATTGGATTTCCAAGGAATTGTTACATGAAATTCTAATGGTTCGCCATGATAATCAGATCGAAGTTTTTGATTAATTTGGGGAATAATTTCATTTTCATACCTAAATTCAACCTTACTTTTAAATACAGGCATATCATCAAGCATATCATCGACGGAAACAGTGAGTGGCTCTCCAGAATTATTCAGGAAATGTTGCATATGATAGCCGGTTTCTGAAAAAACTCCGGATAATCGCGCAAGAGTTGCAGCCCTACTCATTTTAGAATGATTGGCTTTATCCTGCTCAGTTGGTTGTCCCATTGCACCATGTTTCCCACTTCCGTCGCCCGTATTAGGTTGAGTCGGCGGTGGCGGTGGCGATGGCATTGTGATGAGTTCAGGCTTTAAAGTTTTACTGCCATCTAAAGGTTCTGTATGCGGTAAATCTGGGAGTTCTAATGGGTCTACCATTAGTCGATTTTTAGATGAGCTGGCATTTATAGAAAAGAGAGCCGCTGCTTCGGCTTCAGCCGCTTCCATTAATTTGGCAATCTCAAGGGTTACTTGGGCACTAGTGTCAAATACATTAATCAAGCGCTGATAGGTTGGCACAATTACGCTCTCGAACTCCTGAAAACAGCGTTGGGCAGCTTGGCCTTGCCATTCGCCAGCGATCAGCGGTTGCATGCTGTGCTGAAGTGTTTGAAGTAGTTGTTGCATAGCATCGCGTTTGGTATTCAAGCGGCTGGCAATTGACCCAAGTTGGTCGTAGTGCACCGCAATAATTGGGGCAGGCATAGTGCTCCTAAAAATAACTGATCGTGGTGATAGGGGGAATCTAAGCGAGGACTTCACCACTCAAATTTCTCAGGCAGCACTATAACAAGCTAGTTTGTTCGTCGTCAAGGGTGATTTAGTGCTAGGCTATTCTAGCACTTCACTATACCAAAAGCCCTGCTTCAGGACTTGAAACAGGGCTTCGGTAAATGATTGTGCTAAGTTTTGTTAGACGGCAACTGCGCTTGGATTGAGAATCACAATCTTGGTTTCTTCGTCTTCGCGCGGCAAAGTCGAGGGTGTAAACACGACTTTATCAAGGGTTTCGTATTCCTTGAGGCCCATCTGGTGCACAAACACGCTCAATGGCTCCAAATCGAGCGCTTCGAGCCGTTGTTGTTGATTATCGTTATACAATGGCACAACCACTTTGGGGGCAATTTCGCTGATAATTTCGACCATGCCATCAGGCTTGATCACATGATTGCCATTGCCAACTGGCACAAATAACACATCGACTGAGCCAATTTCATCGAGTTGGCTGGCAGTCAGGCCATGGCCCAAATCGCCCAAATGGCAAAAGGCCACATCATCAATATACATCACATAAATTGTGTTATGGCCATGCTTTTTGCCCTCGCCATCGGTATGCGCGGTACGAATGCCACGAATTAAGATATTGCTCACTTCGTATTCGCCTGGCCCATCGGCCACAAACAGCGTATCGCGCAATGGCTTGACCGCTTCGACATTATTGTGATCAGCCTTGTGATGGCTGATGGTAACAATTTGGGCAGTTGGCTTGCCAATATCAAAGCCCACCGATTGATCGCAGGGATCAAGCACCACAATGCCTTCACGACCGCGAATCCGCACGCTGGCATGCCCTAAATACAGTATTTCTGCCATGATTTCCTTCCTAGATAGCCCGTTCGTTAATGACGCTTCGCCAGTGCTAAAGCGCTCTATGCTAGCACATATTTTCGTTAATAATTATACCACGCCACAGGCCGAAACCCACAAAAAATGCGTTGATAGAGCGCAAACTCTACCAACGCAACCATGCTCACAACGCGTAGCTAGGCAACGCTTTCGAAAACCAAGGGCAAGGCTTCAACCGGCGTAGCACTGATTGTAATTGCCGATTTGAGTGCGGCCAAAGCAACCTCTGCCCGTTGTTGATCGGCGGTATGCACCGTCAACAAGGCCTCGCCCGTTTGAACTGGCTCGCCAACTTTACGCTGAAGCACCAAGCCCACCGCCGGATCGATTGCATCTTCTTTGCGGGCACGACCTGCTCCAAGCTCGGTCGCCACAATCCCACAGGTTTCAGCATCGATGCGTTGGACAAAACCGCTGCTCTCGGCCAGCAAACTGATTTGAATTGGCGCGATTGGCAGGGTTTCTGGTTGGTCAATCACCGTGAGATCGCCGCCTTGCTGGGCAACAAACTCACGGAATTTAGCCCAAGCTTGGCCGTTATCCAAGCTTGCTTGCAACTGTTGGCGAGCATCATCAAGGTTTTGGGCCTTGCCAGCCAAGACCAACAGATGTGAGCCAAGAGTCAAACAAACTTCAACCAAATCGCTGGGGCCGCGACCTTGGAGCGTTTCAATCGCTTCGCGCACTTCCAGCGCATTACCGATTGTCAAGCCCAACGGTTGCTCCATCGACGAAAGAATCGCCGCGACATTACGACCAGCCAATTGGCCAATCCGCACCATTGTTCGAGCCAAATCGCGGGCTTGATCGAGGGTTTTCATAAACGCCCCCGCCCCAACCTTGACATCGAGCACGATGCTTTTGGCTCCTGCTGCCAGCTTTTTGCTCATGATGCTGGCAGCAATCAGTGGGATACATTCGACAGTGCCAGTAACATCGCGCAGTGCATACAGCTTTTTGTCGGCAGGTGCGAGATCGGCGGTTTGGCCCATAATCACCATGCCAATCTCACACATGGCATGGCGAAACTCATCTTCGCTGAGGTCGATGCGCATGTTGGGGATGGCTTCAAGTTTATCGAGCGTACCGCCCGAAAAGCCCAAGCCACGCCCCGACATTTTGGCAACTTGCAAGCCAACGGCTGCCAACATTGGCCCCAATACAAGGCTGGTTTTATCGCCAACTCCGCCAGTTGAGTGTTTATCAACGGCATCGGGTGCAAAATCACGCAAATCAAGCTGATCGCCCGAAGCAGCCATGGCTAAGGTTAAATCGGTGGTTTCGCGATCGTCCATGCCTTTGAGCACAACCGCCATGGCCCACGCCGCCATCTGATAATCGGGCACACTGCCGTTGGTATAGCCCTGAATCAGCCATTGAATTTCTTCGGTTGAGAGCTGTGCTCCATTGCGTTTTTTAATAATCAGATCAACCGCACGCATTATTTTAATCCGCCTTCTGTAAGTTTTCGCCATGCCAAGGGCAGGCGATTAAGAATATCGCTAGCAATGGTGCCGCGTTCGCCGAGTTCTTCACGAACCAGAGCGCCTGCAACGCCATGCACGCCAACGGCCAGCTGGGCGGCTTCAAATGGGGCTAACCCTTGCGCCAACAAGCCAGCAGTTAGTCCTGCAAGGATATCACCAGATCCGGCGGTTGCCAATGCTGGGTTGGCCAAACCATGCAACGCCAAGCGGCCATCGGGGCTAGCAATAATCGTATGGGCCGATTTCAGCACCACGGTCACGCCCCAGCGGGCCGCCGCTTCGAGTGCAATTTGTGGGTGATCTTCACCGATTTTTTCCTCGCCCAACAAGCGGGCCATCTCGCCGATATGTGGGGTAAGTATGACAGGCTGATCGCGTAATTTTTCTTCCCAATGTTCAATTGTGGCCAAAATATTCAAGCCATCGGCATCGATTACCAGCGGCGGCAGCACGACTGGGCCTTCTTCTTCAGCTTTGGCTTCTTCTTTGGGCCGAGCAGCTAGGCCGAAACCAACCCCGCCTTTGCGTTTGGTTGGCAACTCAAGCTCGCTTGAGCCAAGAAAACCTACGCCTAATCGACGTTTGCTTGAAGCCAAGCCAATCAGTGCCCGCAGAAAATCGCCAGTGCCTGTTTCGGTGCCAAGGCCTGGACCAACCAGTAAGGCTTTATATTTGGCTAATTTTTCATGCACCAACTTAGCCGCAGCTTCGGTCAACTCGCCTGGCTCGACTTCAGGCAATGGCAAATAGGTTACTTCGTGTAGATGGGCGGCGGTGCTGCCATAAATTGAGCGTGGGCAAGCCAAGGTTACCACCCCAGCGCCCGAACGAGCCGCCGCCGTGGCCGCAAGCCAAGCCGCGCCAGGATAGAGATACGAGCCAGCCACAACCATCACGCGCCCGAAAGTATCTTTATGGCCATCAACCGGACGGGCCGGCACCAGCGAACGGATTGTCGCAAGATTCAGTTCAGTTGTAGTCATCGGCTCCTCCATAGAATCTGGTAGGGTAAAGGGGGCGATTGCCAATTTGCCAACATAGGCCGCACCTGGGTACAAATGATGGCCGCGTTTGGTTAGGCCAGCCGCCACAGTGTAGGCTGCATTGATGATTGTGCCCCAAATCTTGCCATTATCAGCGTCAAGGCCCGAAGGCACATCGACCGCCAAAACTGGCAATTTGCTGGCATTGACCAAATCGATAATTTGGGCTACCTCAGCCGCCAATGAACGACTCAGGCCGATACCAAATAAACCATCAATGATAAAAGAGGTTGTTTGCAAAAGCTGCTGGAGTTGCTGGTTTTGTGGATCATCAGCAGCGAAGATCATCGGAATGGCTTCGGCTTGGGCGGCAGCAAACGGCCAATCATCAGCGTGCGGCTTGCGTTTATACAAATAGCAGGTAACGGGAAAACCAGCCTCTTTGATATGGCGTGCAATCACCAAGGCATCGCCGCCATTATTGCCAGAACCAACCAGCACCAACACGCTGGGGTTGGTTTGCTTGGCGATCACGGTTAATCCAACATCGGCCATGCCGCGTGAAGCCTCAGCCATCAAGCCAGCCCACGTCGCCCCTTCGTCAACAGCGCGTTGCTCGATTGCCCGAATTTGGGCAGCGGTTGTAATGTGATACCCAGGCACAATTTTTGGCATCGTTGCCTCACCACACTTAATACTATCGAAAATTATACACCACAGGCTTAGCCAATCCATGGGCGATTTAGCAAGGATTAACGAAACACTAGCAGAACGAGCGCGGGATCAGTTGTCAGGGGCTAGGGATCAGTTGGGCTGAACCACGAAGAACGCGAAGGGCTGCAACCACGAAGAACGCGAAGAACACGAAGGTCTCTTATCCCAAAGCTAATAGTTTAGTGCCACACTATTCATCCTTCATCCCTCATCTCTATCTCTGCGCCTCTGCGTTAAAATTTCGATCCACAAGGCGATTTAGGCTTGTTATTAAATTTATACGGCGATATTTTGGTTTGTTACCCATTTGTTACATAAATACTAATTTAAGTTTTCAATCAGGATTTATAATGATTTGGCATAACTTGAAAATAAATTAAATCAGGATGAATGAATGTATACAGTACCAATTAATAACAGGCCCAAAAAACCACCATTTTCCAGTCATTCACTGCTCACACTGCTCTGCAAGTCAAGTGGGATAATTTCGATTTTCTGTGCTATCAGTTTGACTGTATGGCTTATGAGCGTTAATAATGATCTGAATTATCGGAATATGTTTGTATTGCTGATCTTCTGTTGGCGAATTGTTTGGAAAACCCTGCTTTTTACGTTGCTTTCATGGGGTATTATAGCGCTTGGGGTATCGCGAAATCCCCACATATTGCTTAAAAAAACCGCCTTTGGCATGTATGGGTTAATCTTGTTAATAGGAATCGGGTTTAGTGCAGGCTTTTTCATCCTTGACAACGATCCTCCCCGATATATTGGCACTGTATTGCTTCCAATGGCTCTCCAGCTACTTATGCTGATTATTGCACCATATCGGTATTTTGATGTGCGTTAAAATTCCGATCCACGAAGAACACGAAGGGCTGCAACCACGAAGAACACGAAGAACACGAAGGTCTCTTATCTCAAAGCTTTTAGTGCCACACTATTCATCCTTCATCCCTCATCTCTATCTCTGCGCCTCTGCGTTAACATCTAGCCCCTGATCCCTGAATCCTGACCCCTCTTTTCCTCTGTGCTTTTGCCTTCTGACTTTTGACTTTTGATTTCTGCCTAAACCATTGCCTGTGCTATCATAGACAATGGACAAAACGTCTACCATACGGAGGATTGATATTTCAATGGCTCAATATGATGTTGTGATTATTGGTTCAGGGCCAGGCGGTGAAGTTGCTGCCTTGCGAGCTGTCCAATTGGGCTTAAAAGTCGCTGTCGTCGAAAAAGAACAAGTCGGCGGTGTCTGTTTAAATATTGGCTGTATTCCTACCAAATCGCTGTTGCACTGCGCCGACTTGCTGGAAGAAACCAAAGAAGGCAAGAAGTTTGGCGTAATCACGGGCGAAGTTTCGTTCGACCTCAAAGGCGCAATGGGCCACAAAGAAAAAGTGGTCAAAACCATGCGCACCGGCCTTGAAGGCTTGTTCAAAAAGAAGAAAATCGATCTCTATCGCGGCTTTGGCCGTTTGGCTGGCACCAATAAAGTCGCCGTCAAAGGTAACGATGGCGCTGAAACGATCATCGAAACCAAGAATGTGATTTTGGCAGTTGGCTCGACTCCTCGCGCTTTGCCATTCGCGCCATTCGACGAGCAACGGATCGTTTCGAGCACCGGAGCCTTGAGCTTGCCCGAAGTGCCCAAGCATTTGGTGGTAATTGGCGGCGGGATCATCGGCTGTGAATTTGCTTCGATGTATCGCACTTTCGGCTCGCAAGTGAGTATCATCGAAATGTTGCCACGGATTGTTGCCACTGAGGATGAAGAAATTTCGGCTGAATTGGCCAAAGCCTTCACCAAGCGCGGCATCAAACTCTACACTGGCTCGAAAACCAAGGCCGTCAACAAACGCGCCGATGGTGCTAGTGTGGTTTTTGAGGGTCCAGATGGCAAAGAGCAAACTTTAGAAGCCGATTATGTGTTGATTGGCACGGGTCGCGCTCCTTTGACCAAAAATATTGGCCTCGAAGAAGTCGGCGTAACCATCGACGAACGCGGCTATATTCCGGTCAATGCCACCATGCAAACCAATATTGCCAATATTTATGCAATTGGCGATGTTGTGCCAACGCCATGGCTGGCTCATGTTGCCTCAGCCGAAGGCGTGATTGCGGTTGAACATATCGCAGGCCATCACACCAACCCAATCAACTACGATATTATTCCAAGTTGTGTCTATTGTTCGCCTGAAGTTGCGCACGTTGGCTTGACCGAAGCTCAGGCCAAAGAACGTGGCTACAATGTCAAAGTTGGCAAGTTTCCATTTGCTGCGGTTGGCAAAGCTACAGCCATTGGCAATCGCGATGGTTTTGTAAAAATCGTTGCCGACGCTGAATATGGCGAGATCCTTGGTTTCCATATGATTGGGCCTCGGGTGACCGAGTTGGTTGCCGAAGGCGGCTTGGCTTTGAGCCACGAAGCCACGGTCGAATCGCTGTTAGCAACGATTCACGCTCACCCAACCTTGTACGAAGCTATGCACGAAGCTGGTCATGCCTTGCTTGATGGCACACTCCACCTCTAAATTGAATTTCGCTGAATCAGCTGACGAAGGACACAAAGCGCCAATTCTGGTACTTTGCGTCCTTCGTGATTATTGAAGCCTTGGTTGCCATGAAAATTTTGATTATTTCGAAAGCCCTGACCGCCGCCACCTATCACCGCAAGCTTGAATTGATTGCGGCTGAGCCAGATGTTGAATTGACTGCGATTGTGCCACCGATGTGGTTTGAGCCTGGCGTTGGTGAGTATCCGCTGGAAGTTCAAACGCCGCGCAATTATCGAATGCATGTTGTGCCACTTGGTCACAATGGCCATCATCATACGTTTTGGTGGCAGGGTTTGGGCAAATTAATCGCCGCTGAGCAACCAGATATTCTGCATGCCGATGAAGAAGCCTTTAATTTGGCAACATTTCAGGCGTTTTGGCATGCTCGTAAAACCAAAGCCAAACTCTGTTTTTATAATTGGGCTGATGTAGCGCGACGTTATCCACCGCCATTTAGTTTCTTCGAACGCTACAGTTATCGCCATGCAGCCCATGCAATTGCTGGTAACCATTTGGCCAAGCAACTCATTCGCGATCACGGCTATACTGGCCCGATCAGCGTCATTCCGCAATTTGGGGTTGATGAGACGATTTTTAGGCCTGCGCCTGAGCCATTGCCCGCCAAGCCGTTTGTCGTAGGCTTTTTTGGGCGCTTGATGCGCTCGAAAGGTGTGCTCGATTTGTTGGCAGCCCTTGAACGCTTGCCCAGCGATATTCATTGTCGCCTGATTGGCAAAGGCGATTTGAGCAGCGAAGTTGAACAACGCATCGCCAAAGCGCCGCTGGCTGGGCGGGTTACGCTTGAGCCGTTGATTCCCTCCAGCGCCATGCCCGAAGCGATGCGCAGCGTTCATGCCTATGTGCTGCCCTCGCGCACCACCCCCAATTGGAAAGAGCAATTTGGGCGGGTTTTGATTGAGGCCATGGCCTGCGGCGTGCCCGTGATTGGCTCTGATTCGGGTGAAATTCCCCATGTGATCGATACCGCAGGCTTGGTATTTCCTGAGGGTGATGTTGCAGCGCTGGCCGAGGCAATTCACAAACTGTATCTGGATGAAAAGTATCGCCAAACTATTGCCGAAGCTGGTCGCCAACGAGCCTTGAGCCATTACACCCAAGCCAGCATTGCCCAGCAGCATTTAGCAGTTTATCGCTCGATGCGCTAACCAAGCACGAAAGAGAGAGCACCATGCAAACAATTCACACCGCCCGTTTAGTGATTCGGCGATTTAGGTTGGCCGATGGCGCATTTATTGTGCAACTAGTCAATCAACCCTCATGGCTGCAATGGATTGGCAACCGCAATGTGCATACCCTTAATGATGCCGAAACCTACCTCAGCAGCGGCCCGCTGAGCATGTACGAGCGCTATGGAGTGGGCTTGTGTGGCGTAGAATTAGCTGGCACATTAATTGGCATGGCGGGCTTGATCAAACGTTCGCCCGAAGCCGAAATTGACCTTGGCTACGCTTTTTTGCCCGAATATTGGGGCCAAGGTTATGCCACCGAAGTAGCTCAAGCCTTGCTCAATTATGCAATTAATACACTCAAACTGCCACGAATTATCGCCACAACCCAGCTTGAAAATCAACAATCAATTAAAGTGCTTGAACGGATCGGCATGCAATTCGAGGGCATTATTCACGAAGGCGAAAAATCGTTACGTTTATTTGGCTATGGTAAACGCTGAATGAGAGTTTAGCGGAACGAAACCACGAAGCACACGAAGAGCACGAAGGAGAGTTCTACAGGAAGAATCAACCAATAAATCAGTCTTAGAGCCGATAACGATACCGCACAACTAGCGGTATGCTTATTGCTGGAAAACAGATGCTGCCTACTTTGGTGCTGGAGACATGAAGGTAGGTCTGAGTGGTTGCGGAGAGCCGCTCGGGCGGCGGGCTGGGTTAGCCCGCCGAGTTGTTTAACCGATTGGCACGGGTTGTGTTGGTTGTAATCGCAGTATCTCAAGCTAACCTTGCGAACGAATTAACGAAACAACGTGTGGTACAATAGCCATGCTGACGTTTGAATGAGCTACCTCGGCCCCTGTGGTCGAGGTTTTTGGTGTGTTATGCAACGAACTGATTTACGCAATATCGCAATTATTGCCCACGTTGACCACGGCAAGACGACCTTGGTTGATGCCATGTTGAAGCAAAGTCGGATTTTCCGTGAGAACCAACAAGTCGCTGAACGGGTGATGGACTCCAACGCCATCGAACGCGAACGTGGGATCACGATTATGGCCAAAAATACCGCTGTTGAATATAACGGCGTGCGGATTAATATTGTCGATACGCCAGGCCACGCCGATTTCGGTGGCGAGGTTGAGCGGGTTTTGAACATGGTCGATGGCGTGTTGCTGTTGGTCGATGCGGTTGAAGGCCCAATGCCCCAAACCAAGTTCGTGCTGCGCAAAGCTCTCGAACAAGGCCATCGCGCAATTGTTGTCGTCAATAAGGTCGATCGCCCTAGCGCTCGCCCCAATTATGCCGTCAACGAAACCTTCGATTTGTTTATCGATTTGGGCGCAACCGAAGAACAAGCCGAATTCCCGATTGTTTATGCCAGCGGGATTGCCGGCACGGCTGGTCACGATCCCCACGCGATGCAAGATTCGCTGACTCCACTATTTGAAACGATTTTGCAATATGTGCCCGCTCCTGATGTTGATGTCGATGGCCCGCCGCAATTGCTGGTCACTTCAACCATGTACGATGATTACAAAGGCAAAATCATCATTGGTCGCTTGAATAGCGGAACCATCCGCAAAGGCCAATCAGTTGCTCACATCGCCGCAGGCAAAGATCCCAAGCCCGCCAAAGTGGTGCAAGTATTCACCCACTATGGCATGGAACGGGTCGAAGTCGAGGAAATCACGGCTGGCGATATTGTCGCCATGACTGGGATTAACGATGCTGGGATTGGCGATACGATTGCCGATAAAGACAATCCAGTCGCCTTACCACCAATCAAGGTCGAAGAACCAACCGTTCAGATGACTTTCGGGGTCAATACCAGCCCCTTCAGCGGCCGCGAAGGCAAATTGGTCACCTCACGCAAAATTCGCGAACGCTTGTATGGCGAAACCGAGCGCGACGTGGCCTTGAAGGTCGAAGATACCGACAACGCCGATACCTTCCGCGTTAGTGGTCGCGGTGAGTTGCACTTGGCCATTTTGATCGAAAATATGCGGCGCGAAGGCTATGAGTTCCAAGTTTCTAAAGCCGAAGTGATTTATAAAGAGATTGATGGCACGCGCCACGAGCCATATGAATTGGTCGAAATCGAAGTTGATTCCGATTATCAAGGCTCAGTGGTCGAATTGATGGGCTTGCGCCGTGGCACCATGCGCGACATGAGTGTTAGCGATTCAGGTTCGGTGCAATTCGTCTATCACGTGCCAACCCGTGGTTTGTTGGGCTTCCGCCAACAATTGCTGACCGCAACTCGGGGCACAGGCATTATGAACAGCTTGTTTGCTGGCTATCAACCCTACGCTGGCGACGTGCAAACCCGCCAATTTGGCTCGTTGATTGCTTGGGAACAAGGTGTAACCAGCAGCTATGGCTTGTCGAGCGCCCAAGAACGCGGCCAATTATTTGTTGGCTCAGGGGTTGATGTGTACGAAGGCATGATCATTGGTCAACACATTCGTGATGAAGACCTTGAAGTCAATGCCTGTAAGAAAAAGCAACTGACCAATATGCGTTCATCAGGTGCCGACGATGCCTTGCGCCTCGACGTACCGCGCAACATGTCGCTCGACGATTGTATTGAATACCTTGCCGACGATGAATTGCTCGAAGTAACTCCGCTGCATTTCCGACTTCGCAAGCGTATCCTCAACACCGACGAACGCCGCCGCGATCGCAAATGGGCCAAAAATCGCTAAACTTCATTAGCATTCAACTCCTTTGCTCAGTTCTTTGGGCAAGGGAGTTGTTTTTTTATCGGGGATTGGTTGTTGGGGATCGGGGATCGGAATTTAACGCAGAGGTGTGAGGCTATCGGCTGAAGGCTATTGGCTGAAGGCGATGGGTTGGAATAACTAAAACCTAATCTGATCCCTAGCCCCTGATCCCCGATCCCCCGTTCTATATTCTTGGTTTATAATAGCGATCTATTGACAATTAACTAGACACAGCCAACTGTGGAGGTTTACCAGGTGCAAACGTATTTGTTTTCGGCAGAAGTTGTTTTGGGGATTGCTTTGATTACTTTGGTGCTTTTACAAGCCAAAGGCAATAGCGCGAGCGTTTTGGGTGGCCGCAACACCTCAGCCACCTATCGCACCCGCCGCGGCGTTGAAAAAACCCTCTTTAATGTAACGATTGTGATCGCCAGCGTGTTAATTATTTTAGCACTCGTGCATCCCTTCTTATTAACAGTATAAGCGTATGGTTCGACGTATTCGTTGGCAAATTGGAGCCACGTTGGTTTGTGCTAGTCTGGTTTTGTTGTTGTTGGCGCATCTCGCGCTAGCAACAACAGCAGGCGGCGAAGCAGGCGTTGGCGGGGTCTATCGCGAGGCTTTGGTCGGCGAGGTCAATGATCTCAACCCATTGCGCGGTAGTGCCCAAACTCGCGCCGAGGCCGACTTAAGTGCACTGTTGTTTGAAGGCTTGACCCGCGTCGAGGCAACGGGCGTGGTCGTGCCCGATCTCGCCGAAAATTGGCAGGTCAGCAGCAATAATTTGGTCTATACCATGACTTTGCGCACCGATGTGCGCTGGCACGATGCCACACCTTTTTCTGCAAACGATGTGATCTGGACGATCGACTGGATCAAAAGCCCGCAATTTAATGGCGACCCCAGCCTTAAGTTGGCTTGGCAAAATATCGCTGTCACCGCGCTGAATCCGCAAACTGTGCGTTTCAATTTGCCAGTGGCTTTTGCGCCCTTCCTCAACCAACTAACTGTGCCAATTCTGCCCGCGCATCTGTTGCGCAATGCCACGCCCGACCAATGGCAAGCTTGGAATCAGCAACCAGTTGGTACTGGCAGTTTTCGCTTTGGCAAACGCGATAGCAATTTAATCGAGCTATTGGCCAACACCGATTATCGCCCGAATATTCCCAATAGTCGCCCCAATTTGGAGCGGCTGGAGTTTCGGCTTTACTCAACTATGGAAGCTGCACACGAAGCGCTGCGCCGTGATTTGGTCGATGCTTTCGCCTATGATGTGACTGAGCAAGGTGAATTACCCTTGCCAATCGGCTATCGCCAAGTGCGTGCGCCCTTGGCTGATTATGTGGTCTTGACGATTAATTTGCGTCGTCCGCCGCTTGATGATTTACGGGTGCGCCAAGCCATCGATTATGCAGTTGACCCAACCACGCTGATTACTGAAGTCTTGCAAAATCGCGCGTTGCCTTTGAATTCGCCAATTTTGCCTTCGTCGTGGGCGGTTGCTGAGGGTCTGACAGGCTACATTGATGACGCTGAGCAGAGTCGCGCCAATGGGTTGCTTGATCAAGCTGGTTGGCAGCGTGATGCTGAAGGGTGGCGACGTAAGGCTGGCCAATTGTTACGCTTCGATTTGGTTAGTGCCAATAGCCCCGAACGCAGCGCCATCGCCGAACGTATTCAAGCCCAACTAGCTACGGTCGGCATTTCAAGCAGTTTGCAATTGGTTCCGAGCAGCAATTTGCAAGATACACTGAGCCAACATACCTTCGATTTGGCAATTCATGGTTGGTCGAATTTAGGCAGCGACCCCGATGTTTACGAGTTATGGCATTCGTCGCAGGTCAACGCCGCCAACTTTGCTGGTCTCGAAGATCCAGCAATCGATGATTTGTTGGTGCGTGCTCGTCAAACCACCAGCCAAGAAACCCGCCGCGAATTGTATGCTGAGTTTCAGGCCAAATGGTTGGCCCTCGCGCCCTCGGTGATGCTCTATCAGCCGTTGTTGGAGCAGCAGGTTGGCCCATCGATCGAAGTGCTCGGTCTGGCTCCAATCAACCAACAAGCCGAAGTACTCTATCGGCATAGCGATCGCTTCCGACGGATCGCCAATTGGTACCAAGTATCTACCCGTCAAGTCTTGCCCAACTTCCGAAATGAACCACAAAACGAACGCCCACGCTAACCAGCGGGGCGTTGCGGCTTTTTAGGGTTGTTGATGAGAAAGGATCAGCCAAATGACTACCCAAACTCTCCCACACTGGGATCTTTCAGTTGTCTACCCCAGCCTCGACTCGCCTGAATTTGCCGAAGGCTTTCAACGGATCAAGCAACAAGTGAGCGATCTCAAAAGCCTGTTTGATCAAGCTGCTATCCAACGTAGTGAAAACCAAGTGCTTGATTCGGCCACGATCGCGACCTTTGAAAGCGTAACTACTGCCTTCAATAAAACCCAAGATGCGATGATGACCAATTTTAGCTATGTGATGGGCTTTGTCGCCACCGACACCCGTGATACGCTAGCCCAAGCTCGGTTTAGCGAAATGCAGCAATTAGGCATGCAATTGCAACAATTGGGTTTGCGCTGGGTCGCTTGGATTGGTGGCTTGGATATTGATCAATTGATTGCTCAATCAAGTTTGGCCGCTGAGCATGCTTTTATTTTGCATAAAACCAAACAAGAAGCATTGCACCTGATGTCGCCTGCTGAAGAAGTCTTGGCAGTCGAACTCAATTTGAGCGGTGGTAGCGCTTGGAGCAAATTGCATACGGTGGTTAGCTCGCAGCTTAACGTGCCTGTCACCCAGGCTGGCGAAACCAAGCATATGCCAATGAGCATGGTGCGCAACTTGGCGTTTGATCCAAATCGTGAAGTTCGGCGCAGCGCTTACGAGGCCGAATTGGCTGGCTGGAAAGTGGTCGAAACGCCCATGGCAGCGGCAATCAACAGCATCAAAGGCCAAGTTAACACGTTGGCTGGCCATCGTGGTTGGGCTACAGCGTTGGATGAGGCACTGGCGGATAACAATATTGATCGCCAAACCCTCGATGCAATGTTAACCGCCGCCCGCGAAACCTTTCCAGATTTCCGACGCTACTTGCGGGCCAAAGCGCGGTTGGTGGGCAGCGAACGGTTGGCATGGTTCGATCTCTTTGCACCGATTGGCAACGATGTCAGCACTTGGGAATACGCTGAATCGGAAGCCTTTATTTTGGAGCATTTCGGCAGCTATTCACAACGCTTGCGTGATTATGCCGCCCGCGCCTTCGACGAAAACTGGATCGATGCTGAGCCACGGGCTGGCAAACGTGATGGAGCATTCTGTATGCGTTTGGTTGGCGATCAATCACGCATCCTGAGCAACTATAAGCCCTCGTTTGCTGGAATGCGCACCCTTGCACATGAGTTGGGTCACGGCTATCATAACCTTAACTTAGCCGAAACCACCCCATTGCAGCGCCAAATTCCGATGACCTTGGCTGAAACTGCCAGCATTTTCTGTGAAACGATTGTGCGCAACGCCGCCTTGGCTAAGGCTGATGCTGCCACCCAATTAGCGATCATCGAATCGTCATTGCAAAATAGCTGTCAGTTGGTCGTCGATATCAGCAGCCGCTTTATTTTCGAGCAAAGCCTGTTCGAAGCCCGTCAAGCGCGAGAGCTAAGCGTGCAGGAAATTAACGACCTGATGCTCAAGGCCCAAGCTGAAACCTATGGCGATGGCCTTGACGAACAGTATTATCATCCGTATATGTGGGCGGTCAAAGGTCATTACTACAGCCCTGAACGCTCATTTTACAATTATCCGTATATGTTTGGCTTGCTGTTTGGTTTGGGTTTATATGCCCAGTATGTGGCAACACCCGACGAGTTTCGGGCCAAATACGATGACTTATTGGCGGCTTCGGGCAAGCATGACGCAGCAACCTTGGCCGAACGCTTTGGGATTGATATTCGGACCCCCGATTTTTGGCGGGCAAGTTTGGCCACCATCAAGGCCGATATTGACCGTTTCGTTGAGCTAAGCGAGCAGTTGTTGGATACCACTGCCCACTAAACGAAGCCAGCGTCCGCCAATGCACAAGGAGTTTTAGCTATGCGACGCAGGTTTGTGCTATTGGTACTTTTACTGGTGCTGGTTGGATGTGGTGGTGCAGATGCGCCCAAGGCCAAAATTATTGCGCTGTTGTTGCCAGAGCAAACCACCAAACGCTATGAAACTGTGGATCGGCCATGGTTCGAGCGCGAGATGAATTTGCTCTGCAACGATTGTCAGGTGTTGTACTACAACGCCCAAAATAATCCAACCTTGCAACAACAGCAAGCCGAAGAGGCGATCAAGGCTGGGGCACGAGTTTTGGTGCTTGATCCAGTTGATTCGGTCGATGCTCGCACGATTGCCGATCATGCTGCTGAGCAATCGATTCCGGTTGTGGCCTATGATCGACTGATTCTTAATTCGCCTGGCGTTACTGCCTATATCTCGTTTGATAACCAAAAAATCGGCGAATTACAAGCCGAAAGCTTGATTGCCGGCCTTGCAGCGCGAGGCTTGAGTAATCCCAAAATTCTGCTGCTTCACGGCTCGCTCAGTGATAACAATGCCAGCGAGTACAAGCGTGGAGCCAAAAAGGTTTTTGATCCATTAGTGGCTGCTGGCAAATTGACGATTATTGGCGAGTTTGATACGCCCGATTGGAAGCCCGCCGAAGCCCAGCAATATGTTGAACGCATGTTGGCAGCTGGCGATCAGATCGACGGAATTTATGCGGCCAATGATGGGACTGCTGGCGGCGCACTAGTTGCTGTCCAAGCAGCCAAGCTTGAGCCATTGCCCTTGATTACTGGCCAAGATGCTGAACTCACCGCCGTGCAGCGGATCATCACTGGCGAGCAACATATGACGGTGTATAAGGCGATTCGGCCTCAAGCCGAGGCTGCTGCCAAAATCGCTCATGCCTTGATGGTTGGTCAGCCAATTCCAACCAACTTGGTCAATAATCGCACGGTGGCGAACGGAATTATGAATGTTCCGGCGATTTTGCTCAATCCAGTGGTGGTTACCAAAGCCACGGTCAAAGATACAATCGTGAGCGACAATTTTTGGTCGCCGCAACAGCTTTGTCCGGTCAAATTAGTACCCGCTTGTGAAGCAGTAGGCATCAAGCCCTAAACGACAATCAGCATCACACTACAACACCCGATCTGCCTGTGCGGTCGGGTGTTTTTGCGAGGAAATAGCAATGTCAACCCGTTTACGTCGCGGTTTGGAGTTTGGCCTTGGCCTGATTATCTTAATCGGCTTGATTTGGTTCAACAATCTGCCCAGCAGCGATCAATCAACGCCCAGCCCAACCCTGACTGCAACCATCGAAATCAGTTCGCGGGGCTTGCCATCGAGCACGCCACAACAAGCGACCACGCGACCACGCCAAACGGCTGTGGCAACCGCCAAACCAACCACACGGCCACGCCAGACGGCCATACCGACCGCCAAATCAACCACGCGACCACGGCCAAGCCCGACCGTTGCGCCAACCGCCCGCGCTACGCGCACGCCTGAGCGCGATTCGGCTGGTTTGCGCTATGTGGCGTTTGGCGATTTGCCAATTCAAGCTCAAGAAACAATCGAATTAATCGAGCAGGGCGGGCCGTTTCCCTATAGCAAAGATGGGGCAGTTTTCAACAATCGTGAGCAAATTTTGCCGAGCAAACCACGCGGCTACTATCGCGAATATACGGTCGAAACGCCTGGCTCAGCCGATCGTGGGGCACGCCGCATTGTGGCTGGCGATAATGGCGAGTTGTATTACACCGATGATCATTATGCAAGTTTTCGGAGAGTACGCCAATGAAATTGAATAATCTAGCTCGTGATCCCGCTCAATCGGGTTTGTATCGGGTGCAAGCCTCGCATATTGCCCGTTTGTTGATGGGAGTGCAACACCATCAACTCCAAATTATTGAGCTTGATGGCCGCGAAATTAGCAGCAAGGCTGATTTGCTGCATGCTTGTGGTCAGGCCTTGCAGTTCCCCAGCTATGTTAGCCACAATTGGGATGCGCTCGAAGAAGCGTTAAACGATTTAAGTTGGTTGGAAACAACAGGTCTGATTATTATTTTCTATGAGGCCGATCAATTGTGCCGCCATGATCACGGCGCTTGGCAAATTTTCTGTGAAATCGCCCAAAGTTGTGTTGAGCAATGGCGTAGTCAAGGCCAAGTGTGGAGCATTTGGTTTAGCGGCTTGGAATATAGCCAGCCAGAATTGCTCGATTTGGCCGAGGTTTTGGATGAACCTAATCTTCAAGCATAGCGCGTTGGATAGTTGCCCAACGCGCTCAATATCACAAAACTTATTTGATGACAAAGCTGGTTGTAGCAGTTTGGCCTGTGCTGAAGCTGGCCCGCACATCATTGCGTCGCCCGCTTGATTGACTGCCAACTTTGAACTGAATCGTGGCAATGCCGCTACTATCGGTCAAGCCAATCAGCGATTGGGTTCCGCTGGCCAAATCGATTTCAACGGTGGCAGTTGCTCCGCTCTTAGGCTTGGCACTAATCGTCAGGCGCACGCAGACCGTTTGGGTTGCATTGCTAGCAATTTCGGGATAAACCACCCAAGCCTGTGCGCCTTCAGTGACCGTTGGCGCGTTCATAGTGCAGTTGGCGGTCGTTGGCGGTGAAGTGGTTGGCGGTGTGGTTGGTGGGGTTGTTCCGCGCACCTCTTTGCCGAGCAAGCCCAACAACACCTTAAAATTATTGGGATTATTGGGATGCCACTCGAAGCGAGCACGCTCAAACCATTGGGTTTCGACTAAATCGCCACTGCTGTTACGCTCCATTTTTGGCTCAGTCAAGGGCAACCCAAACAACTGTAACGAACGAGCGTAGGCATCTAATCCATCGATTTTCAAGCCATTTGCTTGCCAATAGCTTTTGAAGCCAATGCCATTGCCTTGATCACAAACATTGTGCCCAGTTTCTTTGAACCACAAACAGCCAGCCTTTGGCCCAGATTCTGCTGAATCAGGTTGGCGGCCCAGTTGAGCCAAGCGATCTTTACCTAATAAGCCCAGCAAAACCTCGTAGGGTGTACCCGTATTTTCTGGATGCAACTCAAAGCGATTGCGTTCCATCCATTGGGTGCGATAAACTTTACCAGTTTCACGATTTTGTTCGCGGTTGACCGTGGTGATTGGGAAGCCAAAAACGGGCAGGCCGCCGTTGGCTTCCCAATAATCGCTAAATGGGTCGCTCAAACAATGCGGGCTTTGATCTTCGGGGAAGCAGACTTCATGAGCTGAGGCTGCTTTGGGCCAAAGGGTTAACCCCAGCAATAACCCTAAAATCAGCATGACACGTTTTGGCATATCAATCACCTTCCTATCGTACAATTGCATGGTAAGCATTTGAAAATGATATAGATTAAGCAAGTTTAGCTGGCCACCGTAACAGCAGCCAGCCTTACTGGAAACCAAGCGCAGGGCAAATCAAAGAGCGCAGTGGCTCAACGATCGCAGGCAACCGTTACATACTAGAAGACTTGAGTGAATGGTGGGACTTTGAGGGCCATGTCTTTGCCAAGCAACATGCGCACAGCATCAGCACCTGGGTAATCGACTGGACCGATGAAGCCTGCGCCGCCTTGCAAGAAAGGCCCAAGCGTTGGCACTGCATCGGAAACGTTGTAGTAGATTGGGGCGGGCAAGGTATTTGGATTTGGCAAATAGCCACCAAGCTCACGGGTGATCGCCAAGTGTTCGGCTTCGGTTGCGGCATGCTGGGCGGTCGTTGCGGCGATACGTGGTTCGCCAAGCTCAGCAAAACGCCGAGTTGCGGCCAGATATGCTCCAGTAAAGGCCGTTTCTGCTGCCATAAAGGTGTTGGTGTTGACCCCAAAATCGCTCAAGAACTTGGCGGGAACATAGAACTTATCGGTCAGTGCTTTACCGCCAAAGCTTTCGACAACCTCAAGGTGATGCAATTCTGAGCTAAGCGCATACTTCAAATACAATAATTCTGCTTCGGATAGCCCGAATGGATTGCCCTTGATCGTGTTGTAATACGAGGTGATTGCCAGACGTTCAGCAGTAGCGGCTAACGACACAATCGTCAGTGGCGTATCTTTGGCATCATGGGCTTGAGCGTTGTAATCGGCTGCTGAAACATCATGCAGACCGAACATTGATGCAAAACTTGCGACCGCAATTCCACCGCCGACACCTTTCAAGAATCCGCGTCGTGACACATTCATACGTTGCCCCCCCTAACAAGAAATATATTCAAACATCAATGATGTGTATGATGTTCTTGTGTAGATATTCGCAACATATCCCATTATGGATGTATCAATCATCTCACCCTTTGGGGTGATATTTTGCTCTATGCTCAAATCAAGCCCCATGCTATACTGACCGCTGGATGATGTTGTCACGGAGATGATCCATGGAACAAGAAGCCAAATACCGCGCAACGCAACCGATTCGCCCCAAACAACTTGAAGCCATTAATATCGCGCCGTTTAACCTTGGCGAGCGGGTAACCGTCGAAATTCGCGATAGCATTTTGGATACCGCCAGCCGCCAACTCGATCAGCAGCGCTATACCCTACGCATCCGTCGGATTGATCAACAATTATGGCTAACCTTGAAACTGCCGGGTAAAGTTAAAGGTGCTGTCCATCAACGCCAAGAATTTGAGCACGAAATTACGCCGAATGTGCGCGATCATCCTGAATTGTGGCCCAGCGAGATTCGCGAGCCGCTGCAGGCAGTAATCGGTGACGAGCCATTATTGCCAATGCTGACCGTGCGCAATCGACGACGGCTCTGGCGGATCGAGCGCGATGGCCAAGAGATTGCCGAATTGGCGCTTGATCGTGGCTCGTTGGTCAGTGGTGAGCGTTCGTTGCCATTCCATGAGATCGAAATTGAACTCAAAGGCGTGGGCACTGCTGCCGATCTAGCGGTGTTGGCTTCGATTTACACCACGCAACTGCCGCTGGAGCCAGAAACTCGCTCCAAGAGCCAGCGCGGAATGCTGCTCTTGAACCATGCCGAGCATCTCGAACAACTCAAACAAGCCGTTGATCGCACCCCGATGGAGTCAACCAACAATTTGGCCGAGGCAGGTCGCTCAATTTTGGCCAAACATGTGCTGAAATTACATAAAGCTTGGCCGATCGCGGTAGTTGGTGATGATTCCGAGGGTGTGCATCAGATGCGCGTGGCAACTCGGCGCTTGCGCACAATTTTGGCAATTTTGGGCGAAACCCTCTACGAACCAGAAATTGTGGCCAAATTGCGGCGGGGTTTGCGCCAATGGGCTAGCGTTTTGGGCGCGGTGCGCGATGCCGATGTGTTTTTGGGTAAACTCGACGATCATCGCGCCGACTTGCCTGAGGAAGAACAAGCAGGCTATACACCCTTGATCGAGTCGATCAGCCAGCAGCGTGATGCAGCACGGGTTGAATTATTGAGCTTTTTGGAAAGCCGCAAAGCCAGCAAATTTGCCCAGCGTTTGACCGATTTTGTGCTGACTGCGGGCGCTGGAGTGCGCGAAGCCGATACCAGCGAGGGCCGAGTCGAGCGTAGTTTGGTGCGCCATTGGGTTGGCAGCACGGTTTGGAGCCACTACGAGCGTATTCGCGCCTACGATGTGATCTTAAATGATGCACCAGTGGAGAGTTTGCACCGCCTGCGAATTGAAATTAAGCATCTGCGCTATACGCTTGAGCTATTTAGTGCAGCTTTGGCCGAAGAACATGAGTCGCTGCTTGAGCAATTAGTCACCGCTCAAGATTATCTGGGCGATTTGCAGGATGCCGAGGTAGCGTTGGCGGTAGTTGAACAAAGTTTAGCCGAAAACCCTGAAAACAGTGCACTCTTGGCCTATCAAGCTGCCAAGCAGCAAGAGCATGATCAGCTTCAGTTGAATGCGCCTAAAGTGCTGCGCTCGTTGTTTGATCTGCCCTTTCGGCGACGTTTGGCCTCGATTCTTTCAAAATTGTAGTCTTTGGGGATCGGTTGTTGGGGGCTGGGGATCAGGTTTTGGCCTGATCCCTGATTGCTAGCTTACTCGCTGATAGCCACGCACATAATCAATTTCGAATTGCTGCGGATACTGAGCGGTGCTTGGTTGGCGCTGCGGCAAATCGTAGATACCCAGCATAAATTGCATTGGATAGTTGGGCGATTGCTGAATTGTGCGCAATTTACGCTTATCAAGATAAATATCGATGTGGCTGGGTGTCCATTCGGCGGCATAAATATGATAATCGCTCACCTTGATCGCCACTTCATCCTCAAAAAACTCGTCAGTTAGCTGCGAATCGCCCCAAGGATGTATTCCATAACCTAATTTCAAGCCCTCAGCGCCAATATTCCAGCCTTTAATCTCCATAATTGCCAGCTCACCGGAATATTCGGGCTGATCTTCAAAGCCAATCATCCACAAGGCGACGACATTATTTGGGCCAATTGTGGCTTTGGCTCGCATTTCAAAATAGCCATACTGCGGAGTATAGGTGCGAACTGAATCTTGCAATTCGCGCACCACACAAGCTCGGTTAAAACGATGTTGCCCATCTGGGCTGCCCAATGCTCCGCTAAATACTCCCGTTTGCACCGAAGAGCAGCGAGTTTGTCCATCGAATTCGGGACACCACGGCGCTTGATCAGCTTGAATTTCGAGCATCAGGCGCTGGTTGGCAAGCTGATAACGGGGAGTTGAGCGTTCACGCGAACTCCATTGCGGCAGATAATAGGGCAGCCACTTGGCTTGATCAAGCTGCTCGTTAGCAAATTCATCCTGAAAATCTAGGCGGTAGCCAGGTTTTTCGAGCGGGTTGGCGGGCATTGCAGCAGTGAAATCCATGGTCAAAAGCCATCCTTAGCCTATAGCATATTTGTGCTATTGTAGCCTGCTTTGGCAATTTTGTTAAGCTGCAAGCGGTGGTTCATGCTATACTCGCAGTGATGGTTCTCAGTGTGAGGAACGCCGATGCATCGTTCATATCATCGTTGGCATAGTTCAGCGCTTGGCCGCGACATGGAGTTGTTGTTATTTGGACACCATGGCGCACCAGTTTTGGTCTTCCCCACCTCAATGGGGCGTTTTTTCGAGTTTGAAGATCGCAATATGACTGGCATTTTGGCCGAGCACCTTGAGCGTGGTTGGCTACAACTAATTTGCGTCGATAGCGTTGATGCCGAAAGTTGGTATTGCAAATGGGCGCATCCCAGCGGACGAATTGGCCGCCATCTGCAATATGAACAATATTTAATTGGCGAAGTTGTGCCTTGGCTACGCAATTTCAACCAAAATCAATTTTTGATGAGCCTTGGCTGTTCGTTCGGAGCGTTTCATGCGGTTAATATTGCCTTGCGCCACCCCCAACTGTTTCGGCGTTGTTTGGGCTTGAGTGGTCGCTACAACATGCGCTCATTTATGGATGGCTACAGCGATGAGCAGGTTTATTTCAATACACCGACCGAGTACACTGCCAATTTACACGATGCGGCACAACTCGCCCATTTGCGCCAACTCGATATTATTTTGGCGATTGGCCGCGACGACCCCAGCTACCAGAGCAACGAAGTGCTCTCTAGCAATTTATGGAATCATGGCGTAGGCAATGCGCTGCGGGTTTGGGATGGCTGGGCTCACGATTGGCCATATTGGGAGCAAATGCTGCCCAAATATATTCAAGGCCACGATTAAGTTGAGGCTTGGCTCTGAATTGATTCGGGCACAGTCAACCCATGGGCTTGTAATTGCTTGGCATAGGTCAACAGCACTCGATCAAATACCCGTTGTTGATCAAACTCGCGCTGAGCAACCCGCCGGGTTAGCCGCGCAAAGGCCTCACGTAACACCCGATCGTCGATCATGCGGCCAAGGCTATGCGCTAAGGCCGCTGCATCGCGCACTGGCACCAACATGCCGTTAAGGCTATGGATAACCGTTTCGCGGCAACCGCGTATATCGCTGGCAACCACTGGCACACCCATTGCGGTCGCTTCCATTGGCGCACGCGGAAAGCCCTCGCGATACGAAGGATGGGCCAAAACATCCATCAACCGATATAGCACTGGCATATCGCGGCGCAGGCCTGCAAAATGGGTGCGCTCAGCAATACCATAGTTGGCGGCGGTTGCGGCGGTCAGGCCATCGGCTTTATGTGGTTCTTCGGGGCCAACCACCAGCAAATGTAAATTGGGGCGGGTTGCCATCAGTTGTTGGCAAGCCTGAAACAACTCGTGATAGCCCTTTTCGGCAACCAAACGTCCAACTGCTCCAATCACTTGGGCCTCAGCGGGAATACCCAGTTCTTGGCGGGCGGCTTGCATTTCGGCTTGGCTCACGGCCCGCCGATCAAACATTTGTAAATTGATACCATTGCCCAAAAAGCTAATTTGCTCTGGCCGCGCAATCTTGAGTGCGAGGGCTGCATTCAGATCTTCGCGGTTTTGCGAAAGAATCGCATGTGAACAACGAGCAGCAATTTTCTCCATGGCAATGTAGAAGCGCCGCTGATTGGGGCTCGAATGCTCATGAAAATAAAATCCATGAATGGTGTTGATAATAATTGGCACGCCAGCAATTCGCGCCGCTAGCTGACCAAGCAAACCAGGTTTAGGATTATGGGTATGCACAATCGTTGGTTTGAGTTCACGAAATAAGCGCACGAGCTGGGTTAACGCCAACAAATCGCGGTTTGGGGTAACTGCGCGGGGCATTTTAATCACATCGACCGGAATTCCAGCGGCCTCAACCTCGGCGCGATAAGGGCCATCGCTGGCAACTCCGCGCACCTGATAGCCTGCATGTTGAATTGCCTGCATCTGTTCAAGCAGTAAAAAGCGCAAGCCCATATCGGCAGTTGCAATATGCAGCACTAAAGGTTGATTCATAGCCGTTCCTCGCGATCAAGATAGATCCGTTGCCAAAGTTCGATGTTCAGTAGTAACCATAATACGGTATCTGCGGTTTCTTTGCCATCGCGATGGGCTTGATAGATGCGTTGGACTTCGTGCGGATTGAACAAACCACGGCTGAGCGTGCGTTGATCAAACAAAATTTCGGCTGTCCAGTTGCTCAATGCTCCACGAAACCATGGATCAGTTGGTACTGCAAAGCCATGTTTAGGCTTGCGCAAAGTTCGTTCCGGCAACATTTCGCCAAAAGCTTGGCGTAGCAACCACTTGGTTTTTGTGCCACGCAGTTTAAGTGTTGGCGGCAAATTCATCGTCCATTCAACCAAGGTATGGTCAAGAAATGGCACCCGCGCCTCGATACTGGCAGCCATCGAGGCCTTATCGACTTTTTCCAAATAGGTATCGGGTAGCCAGGTTTGCAAATCGGCCAAGCCCATATTGGTCAAGGCTGCGCCGCTGCGCGGATACACCTGATCATAGATTTGCTCAGGCGCATACTCGGCTAACGCGCTACTGATCTGTGGTTGCAGCAAACGTTGGCGCTGTTGCAAATCGGCAATCGTCAGCCATGCAGCGTAGCGCCGCCCTGGATCACGCTGATCTAAGGTGCGAATTGCCTGCTTTAGGCGACGATTACGGGGCAACTGGCGAATCAGCGCAGCAATTGCGTTACGCCCAGGCAAATACTGCGCCATCCGAGCGATCAATTCGGCTTGATAACGCCGATAACCGGCCCATTGTTCATCGCTGCCTTCGCCCGTCAGCACCACTTTGACATGTTCGCGGGCAAAGCGTGAAACAAGGTATACCGGTAAGCCTGCGGCATCGCCAAATGGCTCATCGTAGTGATAAACCAAGGCTTGCAAAGCGCCGACTAAATCGTTGGCATTCAAGCGCAGTTCATGATGCTTGGTGCCAAAATGTTGGGCTACGAGCGCCGCATCGGGCAATTCATTGAAGCCTGCATGCTCAAAACCCACGCTAAATGTGTTGATTGGGGCTGCTCCCAAGCGCTGCATCAAGCCCACGATAATGCTTGAATCAAGCCCGCCACTAAGAAACGCACCCAGCGGCACATCGCTAATCAGTTGCAAGCGCACGGCTTCGCGCAAACGACTATAGCATTCGGCGGCGGCTTCGGCGGGCGTAATCGCGATTGGATTGGGCTGCAATTGCCAATAGCGTTGCTGCTGCATATCACGGCTGGCAACATCCCATGTCAAAATATGGGCTGGCTCAACTTTATAAATAGCTTGGAACATAGTTTGCGGTGCGAGGCTATGGCCAAAACTCAGATAATTGGCCAAGCCTTGCAGATTGATTTGGCGTGGCACTGCTGGATGAGCCAAAATTGCCTTGATTTCCGAGCCAAATACTAAGCGTTGGGCATCGGCATACCAATAGAGCGGCTTGATGCCCAGTCGATCGCGTACCAAGGTCAGGCGTTGGGCTTGGTGCTGCCAAATTGCCAAGGCAAACATGCCATTCAAGCGTTGCACACAGCCCAAAATACCCCATTGCTCAATCCCCCGCACAATCACTTCGGTATCGCTATTGGTGGCGAAATGTTGGCCGAGTTGCTGCAATTGCTGGCGCAAAGCCTGAAAATTATAAATTTCGCCGTTGAACACCAATGCTAAATCGCCATCACGACTAAACATCGGCTGATCGCCACTGGTTAGGTCGATAATTGCCAAGCGCCGCATGCCCAACGCCACTTGATCAACGCAAAAAAAGCCCGCACTATCCGGCCCACGATGGCGAATCGCCTCGGTTTGCTGCTCAAGAATGGCGGTTTGCGCCGTGCCATGCCATTCGAGATGGCCCGTAATGCCACACATACAACGCTCCAAATGAGAGTAATAGTGATTGAACAATGCTGGAGCAAAAATTAATGAAACCCTTCTCAAATCGACAAATCAGGTTTATACATTCCCGCCAACTTCGAAGGTTGGATTCATCACAACCATGATGACAATCCAGCAGACAAGTATTAGGGGATGCAGGGGGATGAAAACCCCCTGCGTTTCCCGCCTTGAGGCGGGACGGAAGGGTGGTGAAGCAGTGCTGCTGGATAAAATAAGTAAGAATGTATAAACCCTTCTCATCAATTAGAGAAGGGTCTAGTTGCTACTTAGCTGATTATACGGCTTAATAGCGGGCGTAGCGTTCGCGTTCAAGTTTGGCGTTGGTCAAAATCACCCCCACAATATGGGCGTTGACTCGTTGCAACAAAGCCACGGCCTCGCGAGCACTGTCGCGGCGAGTTTTGCCAGCCTTGGTCACCAGCACCACACCATCAACTTTGGTTGCCAACAAGGCTGCATCGCTGGCCGCTAAAACGGGCGGCGCATCGATCAACACAATATCGGCTTGCTGTTTCAGGTCGCGCAACACGCTATCCAAGCGCTTGGAGCTGAGCAAATCGGCTGGGCTGGGCGGCGTTTCGCCAGCAGGCAAAATCTGTAGGCCATCGATCTCGGTTTTGAGAACTGGCAAATCGCTGTTTTGGTTCATGGCGTGGCTCAGGCCACGCTCATTGCTCACCCCAAATAGGCTATGTAAGCTTGGGCGGCGCAAATCGCAATCAAGCACAATCACCCGTTGCTCGGCTTGGGCAAAGGTTACCGCCAAATTGGCGAGAGCGCTGCTTTTATCTTCATCGGGTACGCTGCTGGTCACCAAAATCGTGTGCAATTTGCGCTCAATCGACGAAAATTGAATATTGGTGCGCAAGGTGCGATAGGCTTCGGCGGCGGCGGCCCGTGGATCGCGCAACGTGATTAAATCTAATGCCACAATAACTACCTCTATCTAATTGGTTGGCTCAGGCCGACGCTTAGTATTCGGGAATGCTGCCCAAGGTTGGTAGGCCAGTCCAGCGTTCAATATCGTTGTTGGATTTAATCCGATCGTCAAAATATTCTAGGGCAAAGGCCACCAAAATACCGATAATTCCGCCTAAAATACCGCCCGCCAACACATTGATTTTGGTTTTGGGCGAGGCTAACTCAATATATTTGGCTGGCTGCTGCACCCGAATATTAATTGCATCGGTACTCAAACGCAGCGCATTCAAGCCAGCAACTTCGCTTTTGAGCGTTTCGCCCAAGGCATCGGCCAATTCAACCGCTTTTTTAGCATCGGGATAATCAACGTTGATCGTCAGCAGCAATTGATCGGGCTGCGGCTGAATCGCAATATATTTGCGCAAATAATCAGGCGTGCGATCAAGCTGTAATTGGTTGCTAATTTCTTGCAAACGGGCATCGGTCAATTGGCCAGGCCAGTTGCCCATGACACTGGGCAATTGCATGGTCAAGCCTTGATCGTAGCGACTGGTGATCACGTTATAGGTGGTTTGGGCGCGATACAAGGGCGTTTGCAATTTGCTGAATCCATAAGCAGCAGCTGCGCTGGCAAAACCAATCAGCACAATTACCCACCAGCGCCGTAGCAACATCGCCAGATAATCTTGAGGTCGAAGCATTACGACTCCTTTGGAATAGCTACGAGCACTGGCACATTTAGCTGAGCCAAATCGCTCTGTTCACGCACGGTGCGATCAAGATAGTGGCGCAAGAAGGCCAAGCCCAGCCCCGCCACTAAAGCCAACACCAAGCGCAAAGCCAAACGAGTGATTGGCTGTGGCCAACGACTTAATGCACTAGCAGTGGTTGGTAGTTCGAGCGTTTCGACCGCCAGCGTGCCCCATTGAGCGCGATCCCACCATTGCAGGCCTTGCTCATCGAGCACCGCAATGCTGCCAGCGGCAATCGCCGTCGCCTGATCAGCAGTATCAGCATCGACAATAATTGTCGCGATGCGATGCTCCTGCTCAACTGCGGTAATCATGCCTTTGACTGCGCCAGCATCAAGCTGAATATTGCGATTGCTGGTGATCCAGGTGCTAACGGCTTGGGCAAAGGCTTCGGTGCGCACAACACTCGGCAAATCATCAACAATAAATTGGGTGCTTTGCCATGAATTGTAAATATTCATATCGGGCAATACTTCGTTGCCGCCGACTGGAGCGTGGGTGATGGCAAATTTGGCATTGACCCGATAGCGCTGTGGATCAGGCTGAAAGCTGATCAGCGAAACCAACAGCACCAGCAGCGGCACACCCAGCACCAGCCACCACGAGCGTTGAATAATCGCAATATATCGCCGTAATTCCATATATCTATCCTTATTTTGATCCACGAAGGACACAAAGGGCACGAAGGGCTGAAACCGCGAAGAACACGAAGAGCACGAAGAATGTGAATATCCAGCTTCCCGACCCCCGATCCCCAGCCCCTGACCCCTAATGACTATGTTCTCTGCTCTAAACTTTCATCCCTCATAATTCATCCTTCATCCTTCCCCAGCCCCTAACCCCTAATGACTATGTTCTCTGCTCTAAACTTTCATCCCTCATAATTCATCCTTCATCCTTCGTGTAATACCGCTTCGACTTCGGCCCGAATCCGTGCCTCGAAGGAAGGACGGGCAAATTGCTCGGCATGAGCGCGAATCGCCGTTGGCTCGTAGTGATCGTTTTGGCTAGCAAGGATGGCTGCCGCCAGATCTTCGACAGTTTGTTGGCTGAAAAAACGCCCTGTTTGGCCTTCGATCACGCTATCGAGTGCGCCGCCTGCTTGGTAGGCGATCACGGGGCGGCCTGCGCCCATGGCTTCGAGCGGCTGAATGCCTGCATCTTCTTCGCCTGGCATGAGGTAGGCGCGACAACGGGCATATAAACTGCGCAAGGTCGCATCATCAACTTTGCCGACGAAGCGCACGCTTGGCCCCGCCACTTTTTCAAGCTCGGCGCGATCGCGGCCATCGCCAAAAATCACCAAGGGCAAACCAAGTTTGGTACACGCTTTGATCGCCAAATCAAGTCGTTTGTAGGGCACAAGCCGTCCGCCCGCCAGATAAAAATCTTCGGCTGGTTGCGGCTCAAATGGTTGCAATTCAACAGGCGGCGTGATGATTGTTGAAGGGCGCTTGTAGAAATGGCCAATCCGATCAGCAACCGTGCGCGAGTTGGCAATAAAGCGATCGACGCGGCTTGACGATTGGACATCCCACATGCGCAGGTAGGTCAAAAAGAAGGGCAGAATCGCCCCAAAGATCCCGCTAATCTGCTCGCGTTTGACATAATCGTCGGTACGCCAAGCAAAGCGCATTGGGGTATGGCAATAGCACAAATGGCGAGCGCCAGGCTTGGTAATTACGCCCTTGGCATAAGCGCTTGATGAGCTGATAACCAAATCGTAGGCGCTCAGATCGAAATGCTCGAAGGCACTAGGATAGAGCAAAAAATATTTACGAAAATGCTTGCGCCAACCTGGTAGCTTTTGCATAAACGAGGTTCGAATATCCCAACTACGATAGTGGCTGGGCATGGCTTCGGCATCGTAAATTGATGTATAAATTGGCGCTTGCGGAAACATGGCGTGCAACACTTCGAGCACCCGTTCCGCGCCACCATATTGATTCAAATAATCATGAACTAAAGCTATTTGCATGAAACCTACTCAAACAAAAAGCCCATGGTTGGGCTATCCTGTGGGGTCATTATAGCGCACAACCAGGGCTGCAATGCTGAAAATTAGGTCACAATTATGTAACTATGTTGTTGCAAAGGCTCGTTTCATCAGCCGCCGTGCTCGATGCAACACGCCTGTCAGAAAGGCTCCGCGTTCGCTGCCAAAGCGTTCGGCATATTCACGCGCCGCTTGCACGGGCTGAATCTCCACGCCCTGACCACGTAGCATATGCAAATAATCGGTGATCAACAAATACAAATCGCCGATTGTATGCCTTGGAAACATCTCACCAATATGTTGCTGGGCGATCGCTTGGGTTACTGGGCGATACACCGTATCGTACCAACTTTGTACAGCTTCCTCGAACGTGACTTCGCGATCAAGATCCTTGCCCATAAAATATTGATGATCGATCACATGTAATTTGATCCGAGCATAATCGTTATCGTTGCTGAGTGGCACACGCACATCTTGGCGCAGCACATTGAGTTTGCTCCACTGAATAAACTCTAGTTCGGCATTGCTGGGCGGATCGGGCAGCTTAACCCGATTTTTGCGCTCACCAAAATGGCGGGTATAGTCGATCGCAGCAGTTTTCGGGCCTGGATCAATCCCCTCAGTCTGGGTCAGATAATGACGATGATCCATAATCCACAGATACAAGTCGGTGGCGGTGCGCTCAGGGAAGGCCGCCAAAATCCCAGTATCATAAATTTCGTCGATTAATGGCTTATAAATATTATCGTACCAACTCAAAATCGCCTCTTCGCTGGTTGGCTCCTCGCCAAGCTCCAACGATTTGAAATAGCGATGGCCGTTGATATGCCGAATCAGATCCAAATAGCCGCCAGGCGTGGTTAGCTCGATAAATTGGGCTTCAGGCCGCAACTGCGCCAAATTAGTCCATTCCAAAAAATCTGAGCGTTCTTCCAATTGATTTAATTCATCTTGGGTCATGGTTGGCTTGATCGGCACATCGCTGAGCAATTCGATCACATGGGCATCGATAAAATCTTGGCCCTGTTGGCGAGCGACTGACACTCGATGATTGCCATCGCGCACAAAATAGACCTCGCCAATTTGATACAGCTCGATTGGCGGGAGCATCACATCGTTATAATGTGCCCGATCAACATTTTTCCAACGGGCTTTGGTTACCTCGTGACGCGGCAAAAATTGGCGGTCGAAATCGCTATAACGGCCTTCGCTGCCAATAATCGATTGCAACGGCACAATTTGCATGCCTCGATCGGTTTGGCTGCGAATATTGAGGCGAGCACGAACCTCTTCAAATGGTAAGAGCGTTTGTGGTTCGTCGCGCAAACGCGCTTTTATTGCATTCAAAAACGCGCTAAATCGCGCCTTTTGAAAATCACTATCAACTTGCTGATCGATCCATTGATTGTAGCCCATCTTAAGTTCCTCCTTGGTGTCGGCGAGCTTGGCCGAATTGAACACCAAATGTGTGTTTGCCTGATTGATTTGTTACTACGATGGAACAATCTGCTGGGGCTGGCCCTCGGTAATTCGCCATTCGCGAATCTCGTAGGAATCCAAGCCACGCGCTACTAATGGGTCACCTTCGACAAGATCTCTTGCAGTAGCCAATGAATCGGCCTGCAACAAGACAAAGCCACCCCGACGATCAGTGGCGGGGCCAGAGAGCAACAAGTGGCCAGCGGCTTTAAGCTGGGCCAAGTATGCTAAATGATCGGGCAAATGTGGTTCATAGATTGCCCGATCGACGATAATGGTTAGCGTGACCAAATACGTTAGCATTGCTGACTCCCAAAGCAAAAACGCCCCCGTGGGGAGCGTCGCTGCATACTGTTCAACTTTGAGATCATGGTTAACTGGCTTGGGCCTTGCTCAAGGCCGGCATTGGCTCAAGATCGAGCAAGCGATAGCCATGGGTATTTACAATCAGTGTATCACCATATTGCAAAGGCCGTTGGTCGCCATAACCATAATTTAAATGCACATGGCCATGGATAACATAGCGTGGTGCAATCCGATCAATAAAGCGCCGTAGCGCTTGTGGCCCGCGATGTGCGCCAATGCCATCGTGCAAGCCTGCTGGTGGCGTATGGGTAATTAACACATCAAGCCGCTGACGGTAGCGCATTTGGGCAAAAAAGACCCGTGCGCTCAGCATGGTCATGCGCCATGCCCACTCAGCTTCGCTATATTGATGTTCACCTGGCCGATAGCGTAACACGCCGCCAGCCCCGGCAATTAATAGCCCGCCCACCGCTTCAACTCGCAAATCGAGGTTATCGCAGCCCTGGGGTTTGACTGAAACTCTGCCGTCTTCATGTTGCTCAGGCGCATCATGATTGCCGTTAACGTAAAAGCAAGGTACATTGAGCATCGAAACCAGATACTCAAGGTAACTCGGTGGTAAATCACCACAGCCGACGATCGCATCGATCGACCCTACACGTTGGCGCAGCGCCGATGTTTGCAACATGCTAACTACTTCGTCACTAACCGACAGGAGCCTCATCGCACCCTCCAGAACATCCACGATTCTACACTCGTTGCAGCGTTGCATTTCTAAGCAGTATAGCACAGGTGACCAAAGGATGAAGGATGAGGGATGAGGGATGAATATTAGAACATAGAGCAAAGAACATAGAACATAGGGTTCAGGGGCTGGGGATCGGGGGTCAGGAAGTTGGACACTCCCATCCTTCGCATTCTTCGTGTCCTTCGCGGTTTCAACCCTTCGTGTTCTTCGTGGATCAATCAAACTTAAATCAGCAGTGATAACAGCCCAAGCACTCCCGAACCAAGCACTACCGCCGCCGTGACCCACTTGGCCTTCCAACGATAGAGCACCCACAAGCTAAGCGCGGCAATTGCCAAGGCCAGCAATGCAGGAGCCACTTCACGCGGCCAAGCAGCAAAAATCAATTGGCTGGTGGTAACAGTAATTAAGCCAACCACTGCCGCTGTAATTGCATCAAGAAAGGCGTGAGTAGCAGCGTTAGCGATAATCCGTTCGAGCCAGTGGTGACCAACAATTGTAAATAAAAATGCTGGCAAAAATGTGCCTGCGGTCAAGGCCAACGCTCCAGCAAAGCCCCCACCAAGATACCCCACAAACGTCGAGAAAATAATTAGCGGCGCTGGCAAAATACCCGATAACGCTAATCCATCAATAAATTGCTCGTTGGTCATCCAGCCGCCGACGGTTACCGCATCGTGCTGTAAAAATGGGATGGCCGTGTAGGCTCCGCCAAAGGTTAGCAAACCGGTGCGCAAGCCATAGCCAAATAAACTTAGCACACTCGGCGCAGCCAAAATAGCCAGCGCCAACAACGGCAACCACGAGCCATGCAAACTGGTTTGGGCTAATTTAGGCCGTTGCAATAACCAATAAAATATTCCAGCTAGCAGCAAAATCGCGATAAAATGTACGCCCAGGATTGTGGCAAGCCCCGCGCCAAGCGCAATTGCCCAAAGCCAGCGATTGGTCAAAGCATGCTCGCCAATCCGATGTACTGCCCGAATAATTAAGGCCGCCACGGCTGGCTTGAAGCCAAATAAGATCGCCCCAATGCCAGCAGCAGTGATACCATAGGCCACATAAGCCCACGAAAGCAACAGCATCAGCACAAAGCCAGGCAACATAAACCCTAAACCCGCCAATACTGCGCCGATTCGACCACGCGCAATCATACCAAAATAAACGCATAGTTCATGGGCTTCTGGCCCAGGCAAGGCTTGGTAAACTGCCAGCACCCGATTAAAATGTTCGCGCTCGATCCAACGCTCTTCCTCAACCAACTCTTGGCGAATCATGGCAATTTGGGCGACCGGCCCGCCCCAAGCCAAAAAACCAAAGCGCAAAAAGCGCAGAAATAGCCGTAGATACGATTCCTGTGGTGGGCCAGCAGCCACTGGTACATCAGCCATATGGTTTATCCTTAATAACCAGCGAATCGCTTGCATTGTATATTAAAGTAGTACTTTACATAGCTTATAGTACTATGCTATAGTCAGCTTGAGACTAGGTAACCTCTTTGCACTAACCTCTCTTCATAACACCCACAAATAGGTTTTTACCTACCCCAACACCTAAATCACTACTCGTCAAATCTCTGGAGGCAGTGTGTATGGGTAACGAAATCGTCCAAATCGATTATCAGGAGGCCAACCAGTTAGCTCAACGATTCTCAAAGCAACAAGCCCAAGTACAGGCAATTTTACAAAGCCTCAGACAAACGATTCAGTCGCTTGAGAACGGCGGCTGGATGGGCGATGCAGCAACTGCATGTTTCAAAGAATTTCATTCCGAGGTAGTCCCTGCCTATACCCGACTCTGTAACGTCCTTGGTGAAGGCCAAAGTACCCTGCAAGGTATTGCAACACTCTTTCGTCAGGCCGAAGAAGAAGCTGCTACCCTCTTCCGAGGCGAGTTTGCCGCCGCCGCTGGAGGTGAAAGTGGTATCGCCCAAGCCGTCGGTGGGAGTGGTGGCAACATTCAAGCCGACAGTAGTGGTATATATCAAACAGTGCAGGCATTTGCCACCAATTTAAGTGGTAGCGGTGGTGGACAAGGCCAACCAAGTGAGCTAGAAACCCTGATCCGTTCGCTCAAAGATCAATGCGTAGACCCCAATGTTATTTTAGATGCAATTGCTAAGGCAACCCCGGCAGAACGTCAAGCAATTTTAAATGATCCTCAATTAATGGAATATATTCGCATCAGCGAAGGTACAGCCGCCGATGTTCTTACCGCGGCATTGCTCGAAGGCTCGCTCCACTGGCCAAGCCCTTCGGGACCATCACTTGATAATGGATTAATCAATCGAACCAGTGATTTTGCACTGTGGATGCGAGGCGAAGCAGGGCCACCCAATCCCTCAACCGGCACCATGAATTGCTGGGAAGCAACCATGTATGCAGCCTATTTGAGTGGCGAAATCAGCGAGAGTCAATTACGCGAAATTCATCAAAATGCTGCTACGATATTTAATAAAGCCCTAGCCAGCTTCTCAGACAAATATGGAATAACCCTTACTGAAGCAAATATCCCACATCTTTACGATTTATTAACCCAAAAACAAAAGGCTGATTTGGAACTAGCCTATTCAGCCTATTATCAGCCGATTCAATCGGCCCTAGGAGCTGATAATCGCACCGAATGGCAAGCAGGCGATCAGCCTGTCGCTGGCAGTATCGTCTTTTTTGAAAGTTCAGATAGTCCTTTATCACACGTTGCAATCGCGACAGGTCGAATCACGCCTGATGGCAAAACCGAGGTTATGAGCCTATGGACACTGCCAAGGAATTCCAGTGGTCAGCCTGTTTCATCAATGCAACGAACCACGATTGAGGATTTAGAAGCAGCGATGATCGATGCAAACATGGCTCCTAGCCGAATTAGCACCGCACCCAATCCAGGTGATCGGCCAAATGATTAGTTTAGGATAGTGTTGTGATTCCCTTGCCATATCGATTACGAATAATTCTGTGGCTGGCTGGTTTATTGCTAAGCAGTTGCACTGCGGCGATTCCCACCACGCCACAATCACAAGAGGGTTCTGCGATGCCTACGATCGAAACTTCTCAAGCTACCAGCATCCTTGGCTTTATTCCATGGGGCGAGGCCGGATTAAAGCCGATCGATATTCAAACGTCATTGCCCAATCAACCCCTTGGCCGGATGACTCCTGAAATTGTGTTAGATAGCCAACAACAGCCATGGTTTTGGCTCGATGGGCGAATCATCAACGTCGCTGATCAACGCTATTGGGAGATTAACCAAAGCATCAAGGCCAATGCAACTGCGGTTATGCCAACTATGCAAGGCTTCGTTGTGGCCGTTGCTAGCCCGCGCACGGTCGGCATCCAATTGCTCGATTTGAGTGGCAACGTGCTATGGCAGCATGATCGCCCATTTGAATTGGATGATGAACTTGATCAACGTCAGCTGCTATTGCAAGATGCTGGGCAGGTCTGGCTCTATGCTGGCAACCGTGCAGGCTGGCAGCTTTGGGAAATTAATCTCCAAACAGGCGAACTTAGTCCACAATTTGCCCAAAATATGCCTGCTCCAAGCCAAATTTGGCTCTACAATGGGGTTGTTATGTGGTGGACTTACCAAGCAAGCAGCCAAACCCGCCAATGGCATCGGCATAACCTTGCTACCCAAGCCACCAGCGCGATCGAGCAATCGCCGTTAAATCGTTGGTTTGCCAATATTAAATCGGCCACGCCAACAGGGGGAGCTTTGCTCGTTACCACCAATGAGATTATTTGGATGGATGCTGATGGTCAAGAACAAAACCGCTTCGCTAGCCATGACCTTTTGCCCCCTAGTTGGCAGTCAGCAAACTATTCGCTAATTCCAAGTCGGGCAGTTGTAAACTCCCAAGGAGCGATGCTGTGGCTCGGCTTTGACCAACAAGGTGTCTATTTGCTTCAATCATAGTAATTCCTATTGCTCTACGCCCTCCCCTCGCTCACTGTAATGGGCGAGGGTTTTTTTGGTGTATGATGCCGCTGGTTGGTTTGGTGTGAGGTATAGTGGCATGCTCCTACGCTTGTTAGCAGGATTTGGCTTGAGTTTGCTGGTGGGCGGGCTGGGCTACTGGCGACGCTCATTAAGCCTGAGTGGTTGGCTGGGCGCGGTTTTGATCGGCACGTTGACGGTGGGCTGTGGCAGTTGGGCTTGGGGCTGGCTGATTATTTTGTTCTTCGCTAGCTCAAGTTTGCTTTCCAAAGTAGGAAAGCGTCGCAAAGCCGCCGTGGCGCTCGATAAATTCAGCAAAGATGATCGCCGCGATTTGTGGCAGGCAATGGCCAATGGTGGTATTCCGTTGATAACGGCCTTGGGCTATGCTTGGCAACCGCATTTCGCCTGGTGGGCTTTGGCACTCGGCGCCACCGCCACCGCCACCGCCGATACTTGGGCTACCGAAATCGGCACCCTGAGCAAAGGTCGCCCGTTTATGCTAACAACCTTTAAGCAAGTTGAACGCGGGCGCTCAGGGGCGATTTCGGGCTTGGGTATGGCCGCCACCAGCCTTGGAGCCTTGCTGATTGGCCTAAGTGCTTGGGGCTTGACTGGTTTAGGGCTTGGTAATGGCCAAGAACCACAGTTGTGGTTTGTGGTTGCCGCCACAATTGGCGGGATTGCTGGCTCATTGGCCGATAGCTTGCTTGGCGCGACGGTGCAGCAAATGCGTTGGTGTGAGCACTGCGCCAGCGAAACCGAGCGTGCAATCCATAAATGTGGCAACCAAACCCGCCATTATCGCGGCCTAGCTTGGCTCAACAACGATTGGGTTAATTTGATCAGCACTGGGGCGGGAGCTTTGGTTGCATTATTAATCGCGGTTTTAGCCAATTAAAAATAATTACTGGTGAACCATGGCGAATACTTGATATGGCGAAATTCACGGCTCGGATAAATTACCATCGGATCGTCGGCATCGATTTGTACTGGAATTGTGTTACCAATCGCAATGCGGGCGAACTGCAACTCTTCGACCATCCACGCGCTTTGGGCTTGATAACTTGAGCCATCGTGGCGTTGTACGTCGAGGGTCAAAATCACTTCAACATCACGGCGAAAACTATTGCTGGAAATATGCCGACCCTTTTCAGTATCAAGAACTTTCGCCGTGGTAGCGATCGAGCGAGCAAACTGGGCTTGATTTTGGGCATCAACGGCTGCTTTTGGTTGTTTAGGTTGCTTGAGTTGTTGCCCACCGAGCGTCGTTTGTTTCGGCTTAACCAACAATAACGGTAGATAAAACAACGGGGTGTAGATCAACGCTCCACTTGCCAACAATAAGAATGGGTTAATCAGGCTTTGCGTGCCATTTTTCTCACAATAAAATTTACTTTTACGGGTGATCGATGCTGGTGGAATGATTGTACCGCCGTTGCAAACCAAGGGAGTGGTTAATTTAGCGGCACTTGGCAAAAAGGTAAAAAAGCCCGTCGTTGAAAGCATAAAGGCCAAAAAAGCTGCAACTAGTAAGCGCATAATTCCCCTAAACCTATTCTAAGGTACGCATTGCTGCCAAAACACCGCGAATGCCAATTTGTTCTTCAAGCTTGAGGCATTGCTCCAAACCTTTGCGATAAGGGTGTTCAGCGTTGCGTAATCTTTCAGCGGCCTTGGTTGCGCCCAAAAACAGCAAATGTTGGTAGGCAACCCACTCGGCAAAGCCCTCGACCCAATCGTAATCAGTTAATAATGGGCAATGTTCGCCCTGCCAAACATGGGCAAATTCGTGGGCCACTACCAAGCGAAAACGCCAACGTGGCAAGCCATACAAGGCATAAACCACCCGCATCCGGCCTTGGCGCAAATAGAGTCCAAGCATCTGTTGGCCTTCGGTGGCAATCGCGCCTTGGCGGGCTAAATCTTGAATCGTGGGCTGATCGACGAGCCGAAAGCTTGCCCCAACTTGGACTTGCAAGCCAGGGTGTTGGGCAAGCGAAGCGACGGTCGATGCATATAAAGCCTGAGCTTCCTGCGGATCATAAATTGCGCTGCGATGGCAACCGCCACATTGCACCCGCCCATCGTGCAGCGTCCAGCCATCGTCGCCAACTGGCGCAGCGCAGCTAGAACAGCGCGGGCGTTGCTCGATACAGGTTTCGCAATAGCGCTCTGGGCGGTCGGGTAAAAAATAATATGCGCCCAACAAGCGTTGACCACACAAGGCACATTGGCTTTTATCAAGTAATTGTTGGCTGCGAATTGGCGGAATCAAACGGCTTGTCATCGATTTTCAACTCTCATCTAGATTGCCCCGATAGATCGGCTTAGTATCTGCTACAATTATCCCACGTTGTTGAGCCTGTAACTTAGACGCACAAAGCTTGATTTAGTTTTGGCCTATTTAACGTGTCGCCTGATGTCTAGATCTGAGGTAGAACCATGACCCAAGCCATCCTATTCGATTGGGGCGGAGTTTTCAACCCGCAACATGAGTCACTTGACGGCTATCGTAGTATTGCTCAGCGCTATGGACATTCGGCAGAATCGTTGTATGCCTTGTTGTATAACGGCGATGAATGGCGACAAGCCCGCATCGGCGAATTAACCAGCCAAGCCTATTGGTCGAGTATGCAGCAAAAATTGGGCGTTACCGGCGAGTTGGCTCACTTTATGGGCGAGCTTTTCGCTGGCGAACAACTCAATCAACAGATGGTACGGATTGCTCAGGTGTTGCATCGACGCTATCGCACAGGTTTGCTCTCGAATGCCCTCGATGATCTGGAGACGATTTTGGAGCGCTGGCAGGTTGCCAATTTATTCGATGTGGTGATCAATTCGGCCCGCGTTGGCGTGGCCAAGCCCAATCCCCATGCCTTTGAATTGGCGGTTGCCGCCTTGGGCGTGCAAATTCGCGACATTATTTTTATTGATGATAAATTGCGTAATGTGCTAGCAGCCCGTGCTTTCGGCCTACCGACCGTGCATTTCACCACTACCACAGCGCTGATCGACGAGCTGGGAACTTTGGGTGTGCTCAAGCCACATGAACGGGCGATGCTGCGCGAGGAGCTTTGATCATGCGGATTGTTGCGCTGGCACCGTTTGGCTTGCGCCCCAAAGCCACATTAAGCCGTCGGGCCTTGCCGATGCTTCAAGCTGCCGCTGCCCGTGGCGATGTTGTGCATGTGCTAGCTCCCAGCGATCTCTATCCCGCTGATGCTGGCTCAACCAGCGTCATTAAGCAGATCACGGTTGAGCATGGCCCAGCTTTTGGTCAAGGCAGTGCGGCGATGCTGCGCTCGGTGAGTTGGATGCTCAAACGCTGTTTGGCGCTTCAGCCTGATCTGGTTCACCTGTTTAAACCCAAAGGCTATGGTGGTATGGCCTTGCCCTTGATTCGGCGTTTGCGGCCTAAATTGCCCATCTTTGTCGATACCGATGATTGGGAAGGTACTGGCGGCTGGAACGAGCGGCTCGATTATCCGCGCCATATCAAAAAGTTGATCGATTGGCAAGAACGCAACCTGCCTAAATTGGCCAATTGCGTTACGGTGGCCTCGCAAACCTTGGCCAACCAAGTGATTTTGTTTGGGTTGCCGACCAACAAGCTGCTTTATCTACCAAATGGAGTTGATTTGCCGCGTCGCCAATTGCCTGAGCGCAGCGTAGCCCGTGCCAAACTCGGCCTCAACCAAGACCCAATTATTTTGCTCTATAGCCGTTTTTGGGAGTTTCCAGTGAGCGATGTTGTGGCGATGATGGTTGGCGTGTTGGCCCAGATTCCTACGGCAAAACTCTTGGTGATTGGGGCGGGTGAACATGGCGAGGGGCAGCAATTAACGCTGTTGGCTCAGCGAGCAGGTATTAGCCATGCCCTTGATAACCGTGGTTGGAGTGAGCAAAGCACGATTGATGCAGCACTAGCTGCCGCTGATGTCGCGCTCTACCCAATGGACGATACTCTGCTGAATCGCGCCAAGTGTTCAGCCAAACTGACCGAACAAATGCAGGCAGGCTTGCCGATTGTGGCCGCAGCGGTTGGTCAGGTGGCTGAATATCTCGACCAAACTAGTGGTGTGTTGGTTGAACCAAGCAATAGTGGAGCCTTGGCGCAAGCCGTGATTCAGCTCTTGCAGCAGCCACAACAACGCCAGAGTTTGGGTCTAGCAGCCCAAAACCGCATCGAAAAGCTTTTTAATTGGCCTACGCAAAGCCAAACCCTACTCCAATGCTACGATGCCTGCTACAAGGCGCAGTAACTCAAACGCATGCAAATTGGCAAGATTTGTCATATCAAGGTCGTCTTCATGGCGTATCGTTAACCTACCGGACTTTTCGTCGTACTCTTGGAGGTAGTGTATGTGGTTTATCCGAAGAGTGTGTTTCGTGTTGGTCTTTTTAGGTCTGGTTTCCAGTGCTTGGCTTAAGCCTGCACCAATCGCTGCCCAAGCCCCATTGACAGGTGATCAAGCTGCTCCGTTGTTGAACCCAGTGAGCGAAGGCACTCGACAAGATTTCGAAGCTGGCCCCAACAGTGCGAGCAGCGGTGCGTATTTATATGAAACCGCCGCCTATCCTGGAACAGCGTTTCATCGGCGTAATTCAACCGTTGGTTACGCCTACTATGGTGGTGGCTGTACTTATATTACGGCGGCTAATGGCAGTAATATAGATAATAATGCGCTCAGCACCCGCCTCGATCTGCCTGATGGTGCAATTATCGTTGGGGTTGAGTTTCAATATCGCGATACTGATGCCGTCAACAATTCTCAATTATATCTCTATCGTTTTGATGGTGCTGGCGGAATTGCCTCAGTTGCTTTATTAAATAGTAGTGGCAATGGCGGCCATGGCTCGAGCTATACCACCAATCTCAATACCACCTATGATTCATTTAACTATTCCTATTCTCTAGTTTGGTATAGTGGAGCAGTTGGGCTAAACCATGCGCTTTGTGGTGCGCGGGTGAAATATGCCTATCCTGCCCCCGTTGCAAAGCCATTTACCATGCCCCCAGCCAACCAACCAGATGCTTTACAGGGCGGCAGTAGTGGCTATAGTTTCACCGCCGCTAGTGATTTTGTGGCGATTAATGACACGATCTCCTATAGCTATTCCGGGGCTGGCTGTATGATTCATAACGGTGGGGCCAACCTTGCCGCCGAAGTAGATGCGCCAGATGGGAGCCAATTAGCTGGCTATCGAGCTTTTTACTACAATACCGTCAGTGGTGCAACCATGGATGTAAACTTGTCATCAATCAATGGTTCAATAGCAAGCGCTGTATTGCTCGCTTCTACCACTACCAGTACTGGCTATGCCAATGAGTATTTTGTGCCGACCACGACCGAGATTTTTGATGAGTTGAATAAAGGCTATCTGATCTACATTCGGCCTGGCACGTCAGCAACAACGCGCATGTGTGGTGTCCGCACATTTTATAACACGCCGACACAGGTTGCCCAATTGCCAGCCTACACCAATCCTGTTAACCTAGTCAGCACCGATCGCGATGCTAGTGGCATGTTATTGACCGAAAATGTTGTTGAACTAAATCAAATGCGTAGCGTCGATCTCAGCATGCCAGAAGAACTGGCAAGCCCACAGCTCACGATGGAATATCAATTTATTACCCCACGTTCATTTGTGCCGCGCGAAAGTGCCCAAGGTATGGAAAGCTCGGCTAATGGTTGTATCGCGTTTGGCTCAGATCTTGAGCTGAGCTATACCTTCCAATTACCGCCCAACAGCGGGCTTCGTGGGGTGCGCTTCTACTATCGCAACCCAGCCGGAGATTCGGTTTTGGCGCGTTATTGGGCCTATAATGGCTATAGTTGGTTTACGCCAATCTTTAGCTATTCGATTCCATCATCAACTGATTATACTTCTAGCCTAGTCAGCTATACTGGCTCACACTATGACCTTTCGAATGGCACTGTGTCGCATTCGTTGAGTGTCGCAGCGCTTAGCTCTAGCAGCACAGTCGATTTTTGTGGGGCACGAGTTTGGTATACCACTGGCTTGCGCTCGCTCTATATTCCAGTCGCGTTCAAAAATTAACCTCATCCCTAAAAAATCAAAGGCCGTAGCCAAGTGCTACGGCCTTTTGGTTAATGCGAATTTTGGGTTTGCGGCTGTTTGCGAGCCAAATAGAAGAGCAGGCCAATCATCAGGCCAGTCAAAATGCTCAACGCGCCCAATTTCCACCAGCTATCGGGCAATAGCAAGCCCAAACTACCGAATAAGCTGCTGACAGTGTAGTAAAACGCTACAACTTGGCGTTGCGAGAGGCCTAAATCGAGCAAGCGATGGTGCAAATGGCCGCGATCTGAAACGCTAGCCCCTGCTCCCCGCACCCGCCGCCAGATAATCATCCACACGCCATCGAGCAAGGGCACACCCAGCACCAACAAGGCTGTGGCAAGCTTAGCTCCACCGATGATCGAGCAAATCGCCAAGGTATAGCCAATCACCATCGCGCCACCATCGCCCATAAAAATTTTGGCCGGATGAAAATTATGCGGCAAGAAGCCCAAGCAGGCTCCAGCTAAAGCCAAGGGCACGAGCACCAAGGAATATTGGCCTAGCGAGTAGGTATGAATCGCCAGCACAATCGCGGCAATAAATGTTACGCCTGCCGCCAAGCCATCTAAGCCATCGATCCAGTTGAGTGCATTAGTCATGCCCACAATCCAAAAAATTGTGAAGCCGATTGCCAAGGGCGGCCATATTTTATGAAAATTCACTTGCATAAACGGCGTGTTAAAGGCCGTCGCAATAATTCCTCGTGCCCCGACATCAACCCCATTGACCGCTGGATGCAGTGTCCATTCCCATAAATAGGGACCAACCGCAATCAATGCCGCTAGGATTTGAATGATCAAACGAAAGCGAGCCGAAAGTTTTTTGAGATCGTCGATGGTCATGACGACCCACATCAGGGTTGCGCCCGCAGCCAGCAAGCCCAAGCGAAAGCTTTCAATTGGGAAGCGCTGCATTTGCGGCACACCCCAAGGCACGACGACTGCCGCTGCCAACGCCGCCATAAAGCCCGCAAACATGGCCGCCCCGCCTAGTCGTGGAGTCGGAATCTGATGCACCCGTCGTGCTTCGGGCAGATCATACCACCCCTTGCGAATACACCAAGCCCGAATTAAGGGAGTCAACATAAAAGTGATGCTGGTGCCAATGGCTAAAACCAGCGCAAATCGCAGAATCATAACTGCTCCAGCATAGACGTTCAACCTTGAACATGAAATTGTCGATTAATGGTTAATCCAGCGATTGTAAAACCCGCGTGCCAGCACTGGATCATCGGTGCCGCTGATAATCACGCGGCCATCAGGAAAAACTGTGGCTTGTAACGTTTCAGCCGCAAAGCGTAGCAGATAGTCAGTTTGAATTACCCGTAGATCGGCTTGCTGCAAATGGGCTGCCAATTGGGCTAAGGCCATGGTGATTGGCTGCTGTGGCCGAATTTGGATGGCGTTGCGGCCACATAAACTTAGGGTTGGCGCACTATCCTGATCAAGCAAATCGAATTGGCGCAAGCCACAAACTGGGCAATCGGGGCGTGGCGTTGGCAGCGGCAGTTGCTCAAATTGCCAAGCCCACAGATCAAGCATATATAAATCGGGGTTGGCTTGGCCCTGGCCAGTGAGCAATTTGAGCGCTTCAGTTGCCGCCAAATTGCCAATGACCCCCACGACTGGTCCAACCACGCCAGCGGTTTCACACGTTGGCATGCTGCCTGGCTCCGGCGAAGTCGTAAAAACACAGCGCCAACAGGCTTGCTCAGGCCGAAAATCTGCAGTCATGCCATGGCCACCCAACACGCCACTATAAATCCATGGTACTTGTTCACGCACACACCATTGATTGATCAGCAAGCGGGTTTCGAGGCTATCGCTGCCATCCATAATTAAATCGACTCCAGCTAGCGCTTGATCAATCGTGCCAGCATGCAGATCAAGCACCAAGGCATCGATTTCGCAAGCACTGTTGATTTGCTGGGCATGGGCTTTGGCCGCCACAACTTTGGGCACTAACTGCGCAGCATCAGCCTCGGTATACAAACTTTGGCGCGGCAAATTATGTTCCTCAACCCAATCGCGGTCGATTAGCCGCAAATAGCCTACGCCCGCTCGTAGCAAGGCATGAGCGATGCTGCTACCGGTTGCACCCAAGCCCACAATCGCCACTCGTGCTTGGGATAAGCGCTGCTGCCCGGCTTGGCCTAGCCCAGCAAACCGTGTTTGGCGACTATAGCGTGCTGATGGTATCCCACTACTGGGCATAAAACCCCCTATTTGCATTGTGGCTCATTGTACCGCGCAGGTGAGACAGTATCAACTTGACAGAGATTGATACCGCCTCGTAAAATCGTATTTAATTGTTGGTTATTTGTAGCATGGCCTCTTGATTCAGTCGCTTACTCAGCCCTCACTGTGTAAGTTATTTTTGCTATGATGCCCAGCTACGCTTAGCATTATTTTGACGTGTTAGATGGGAAACACGGCGCACCCAAGGAGTTACCGATGAGCCGCGCCAGCAGCTTTGAACGAGCCACACTCGACCCGTTTTACCACGAGCTTCGCACCTCGCTGACCTTGATCCAAACCTGTACCGATTTGTTGATGCATGCCGACCAAATTGGGCAGGCCGATTTGCGCAATTTTTTACAAATTATCCGGCGTGGTGGCACTCGGATTGATCGGCTTGTGCGGGATTATATTTTGTTGGCCAAGGGTGAGTATGGGGTTTTGAGCGAGGAGAAAGTCGCTCAGCCAACCTCAGTTTTGCCCCCACTCAATTTAGCCTTGCTTGAGGTTCGCGCCGAAAGTAATGATCGTGGGGTCGAGATTGTGAGCGATCTGCCCGAAACGATGCCTTTGGTTTTGGCTAACCCCGACCATTTACGCCTGATTATCGAGCGTTTGTTGAGCGTAGCGTTGCGCTTTGTGCGCAATTCAGGCGATGCAGTCGTGGTGCAAACCCGTACCATGCCCGATAGCGTGGCGGTGGTTTTTACGGTCGAAGGTGTGCCACTGACCGACGAGGATTTACCACGAATTTTCGATCGCTTCTTCGTGCCGCAAAATTTGCCACTCTCACGCGAGCAACATGGCTTGGGCTTAGATTTGCCAGTCGTCAAATCGTTGGTTGAGCTATACGGCGGCAAAGTGGCGATTGAGCGGTTGGCCAAGGGCAATGTGTTTGCCTTTACGATTCCTCGTGCCGAGCCAGAAACCAGTCGTAGCTAAAATAATGCAGCGCAGCCATCACGACTGCGCTGTTTTTTAGGCCTGCAACACCCGATCAAAAAACGCCAAAATCCGTTGGTTAATCTGTTGAAGATAGGGGCTATTAGCTCCAAAATTGTGTTCAGCCTCAGGTAAAAGCAACAATTCTACCTCGGCATTGGCCGCTTGCAAGGCTTGTTGCAACATCAGGCTTTGGCCGACAGGCACGGTTTGGTCTTGCTCACCGTGAATCAGCAAAAACGGCGGGGCTGGCTGATTAAGGTAATTCAATGGATTGGCTTGTTGTACCAACTCAGGGCGCGTCGGCAAAGCGCCGCCAACCAACAACGATTCAGGCGAATCTGGCTCGTCGTGCCAATCGCCAAGCTTGCTCAAATCGCTGGGCGCAGCCACGGCGACTACTGCTTGCACATGGCTTGGTTGTTCAGGGCTGCCGTTGTTGCCCGTTAAGCTTGCTTCAGTTCCTGTAACACCCAATAAACTTGCCAAATGACCGCCCGCATCGTGGCCCCAAACTCCAATGCGCTGTGGATCGATGCCCAAGCGTTGAGCATTGGCACGAAGCCAACGGACAGCGGCCTTGGCATCGTGTAGTTGGGCCGGAAAAATCGCCTGATCGCTGCGGCGATAATTGATGCTGGCAACCATGTAACGGCCCGTTTGGGCCAAAAACGGATCGCTGCTCAGCGCTTTATCGCCGCGCCGCCACATCCCACCATGAATATACATCACCACAGGCAAGGCTTGGCTTGGCAATGGCTCAGGTCGATACAAATCGAGAAACAGCCAATAGTTGTCGGCCTTACCATAGGGTAAATCGGTTAAACATTCAACATCATTCGCCATTGAATCCTCGGTTTATTTGGCAATTGGCTGACGCACAATGCCTGGTACAAAATCGGGTGGCGTGTAAATCAAGGCCATCGCGCCAGGAATATAGCGCTCAAAGGTTGGTAGCACATTAGCCAATTGGCCATTGTTGCTGATATGGCCAGGGCTGACCAGCCCTTGATTATGCCAGGCTACAAAGGTCATCCAATTAACTGTGACCCAATCGTGTTCGGCACGATAGCTGGCAACCTCAAAATTGGCGGCTAAATATTCGACTGCCAAAAATGGATCGCTAATTTCGGCAGCAACTTCGGTTTCGCTTGGTTGCCAATCGCTGTAGCGCTGCATGCGAGTTTGCACGTCGCTACCAAAAATTGCAATTGGAATTGGGCGGTTGGTTGGCTCGTTGAGTGAATTGACATACGGCATTTCGCCATTCAACAAACTCAATCCAACCGAAGGCCGCAAATTGGCGGGCCACACGCTAAAATTGCCCAAACCCAGCGAGTTGGCAACTCCTTGAGCCTCTTGATAGACCGGAGTTACTGCTCGCCCAAAACTACCACGAGTCGCCAAAGCACTGTTGTATTCAAAATAGAGTTGCGCCGCAATCAATACGGCAAATTGATCATCTGTAAGTTTGGTAATGGCTTGGCGATTATGGCGTTTGGCGCTGACAATAATGCTTGAACGCAAGCGCAGCATGGTCAAATTAAAGCTTGGGTCGAAATAGGCCTCAGGCACATCGGTTGGGTAAGGCCGCCCAGCAGCATAAAACAGCGCCTTAGCACTAGGCCAACCGATGATCGCGGGTGCATTGGGTACATAGAAACTGTGGGTTTGCGGTGGCGCATATTGGTCGAACACCATGGGCGCTGCCGCTACAATCACTTGTCTCCGCTGTAAGCCATGAACTCCCAAAACTGCTACTAAAAGCAGGCAAAAAAATAATCGCACCTTGCGACGCGACATACAGGCTCCTTTGCTTCGTCTACACACAGCCGCAGTTTATTCAAATCGTTATGCTGCGCTGCTAGTGGCAGCATAGCATATGGCCTCGATTTTGGGAATACACCAAAGGGTTTATTTTGGGTAGGGTTTAACCGCTTTGGCGAGCAAGTTCTAGGCCAAAAGATCTAGTGTATAGACGTAGCAATTAAGCCAAACGTTGCAGGCAACTCGGCCATTTTAGGTTGGTTGTTGATTGGATACCATACTCGCATAAACTCCATTTGCGCCAACTAACTCGCCATGCGTGCCTTGTTCAGCAATTTGCCCTCGATCAAGCACAATGATCACATCGGCATTTTTGACCGTGCTCAGGCGATGGGCAATCACAATTCGGGTGCAGTTAAGCTGATTCAGTTGTTGCTCAACAATCTGTTCGGTCAGGGTATCGAGTTGGCTGGTAGCTTCATCTAAAATTAAAATCGCAGGTTGGCGCAACAAGGCGCGGGCTAGCGCGATCCGTTGGCGTTGGCCGCCCGAAATTCCGCCTGCTGCCTCGCCAACCCGGGTTTCATAGCCCATTGGCATGCTCACAATGTCGTTGTGTAACCCAGCCCGTTGGCTCGCCGCAATCAGTTGGGCAGCTGGCAAGCTGGCCCGTTGCAAATTGATATTTTGGCGAATCGAGCCGCTAAATAAAAAGGCATCTTGGAGCACCACCCCAAATTGTTGGCGCAAGGCTTGGCGATCATAGTCCTCGATCGGGCGTTCATCGATCCAAATCTGGCCGCTGCTGGGCTGATACAAACCTAACAATAATTTGGCAAGCGTGCTTTTGCCCGATCCAGTGCGCCCAACCAAGGCAACTTTTTGACCTGGCGCAATCTGCAATGAAATATCACGCAGAATTGGCGCAGTATGCGGATTATAGCCAAAACTCACGTTTTCCAGCCGAATTGCGCCTTGTAAGTTTGTTTCAGGCGCGAAGCTACCATCTGGCTCAGGCTGGGCCATCAACACATCATTTAATCGTTCGAGATAGCTGGTTAATAATTGCAAGCGCTGGCCTTGGCTAATTAATGTGACCAACGGCGCGAGGGCTAAAGTGCCAATCGCATTTAATGCCAGCATCGTACTTAAATCCATCTGGCCTTGGTGCACTTCGCGTAAGCCAACCCAGAGCAAAATTAATGGTGTGGCGGTTTGCAGCGTACCCAAAATACTATCGACCACCGCGCTTAGGCGTTGGCGGCGTAGGCTGGTGTTGCGCTGGCGACGAGCCAAATTTTGCCAATAGCCAAACGCATAATGCTCCACGCCCATGGCTTTGATCGTGGTGATGCCGCTGAGTAATTCGACCAAATAGCTTTGGGCTTCGCTTTGCTCCAACAAATCAGTTTCGACGAGCGGGCGCAAACGGCCTTGAGTTAGCCAAATAATTGCCACTTGCAGCAAGGCGATGATCGCGACAGTCAAGCCAAAACTGCCACTTTGCCAAAACAACAAGCCACCATACACCAACATTAACCCGCCATCGAGCACGACCGAAAGCACTTGGTTAGTAATTAATTCGCGAATTGTGCTGTTGCTGGTTAGGCGCAGCAATAAATCGCCGCTGCTGCGTTGCTCAAAAAAGGCCAAGGGCAAGCGCAACAAATGGCTTAAAAAATGCTCGCTTAAATCAGTATCAAAACGCAGTTGTAGCTGAATCAACAAGAGGCTCCGCATATATTGAATCAAAAAGCGAATGCTGATGATTAAGCCCAAGCCAATTAATACCCGCCCAAGCAACACCTCAAAACTCGGCAAGGTAACCTGTTGCACCAAACTTTTGGTCAGCAATGGCAAGGCCAGCCCAACCAATTGCAACAAGCCTGAGGCCACGATAATTTGCACCAATAAACTAGGTTTGGCCAAAAGCGTCGAGCGAATCAAGCGCCATTGGTTGGTGTTGGAGCGCTGGCGTTGCTCAAAATTTGGGCCAGGCTGGCAACTGAGCACAATCCCAGTGAAGCGTTGGTCAAGCTCGCTTAACTCAACAAAACGCCGACCCAAGGCAGGATCAACGATGGTTGCGCCGCGTGGCGACCACTGTTCAAGCACCACAAAATGATTAAAATTCCAATGCAAAATCGCTGGGAGTTGGAGTGAGCCAAAATCGAGGTTTTGTAGGGCAAAGGCTCGTACAATCAGGCCATAATGCCGGCCAGCGGCAGCAATTGTTTGGGCACTCAAGCCATCACGCGATGGCCGACAGACCTCGCGAGCTTCTGCAACCGAAGTTGCTCGCCCCCAATAAGAGAGCACCATGGCCAAACATGCAGCACCACATTCAATCGCACTTAATTGGAGTAAAACAGGAACCCGTCGCCGTTTGAAGCTTGCCAACCAACGTTTCAACATTGCCAAACCTTGCTTGTAGCGCAAGGTTGTCCGGGGCTAGAGGTTTACGATCGGCGCACCAACCACAACTAAGCTGACAGAAAGCACCGCGACCAGCAACCACAAACTACGCAGCAACAGCGGCGAAATCCGCTCTTGGACAACCTGCTCTTGATGATGAGCAACATATGAGGTTAGCGCAGCTGGGCGAAACAGGCTAGTGTTTGGAATCAGAGTGGTTTGGCTGTGGTCATTCATTGGGGTGTCCTCCTGCGAAACTGGCCCCATTTAACCATAGTTGGGCTTTGCCAACTAGTCCAAAACCGATATAAAAACCGATATAGCGCTATCGCTCAAACTACGCTTGCCAATAACTATATTTTAACCGTATACTAGGGCATCTAACAACCTCCCAATTTAAACCCACCCTAAAAATCAAAGGAGACCCAGCATGTCGCATGAAGAAACGATCAACGCGTGGAATAATGCTGATCAAAATCCTGAGACTGAACCCACTAAACCCCAGCCAATGCCTGCGAATCCTGCCGGAATGACTGAATTGAGCGATGAAGAATTACGCCAAATTCAAGGTGGTACCTTGGTCGATTGCAGTATCATCCCAACCATGACTTCGGTCAATAGTGCGGTTCCCTGCGTGGTTCACACCGACGAACAGTAGAAAATTAGCCAAATGTCCTTGCTTTCCTGACTTCCACAGCACACTGGACAGCGTATATGACTAAGCTTGATGCCTCTTTTGGAATGTGGCTTAAACAACGCCGAAAGACCCTCGATCTGACCCAAGACGAGTTGGCTCATTTGGTTGGCTGTGCCACGGTCACGATTCGTAAAATTGAAGCTAATACGCTTAAGCCTTCAACCCAGATTGCTCAGCGCTTAGCCCAATGTTGTAATGTTCCCGAAGCTGAACATACAGCATTTGTTCATTTTGCGCGTTCGGAAACAACCACTGGGCCAGTATGGTCTGATCAAACACCAGGTGCTGCACGGGTCAATTTTGTGGTCGATCAACCACCCCACAATTTGGTTGATTTACCCAATCCATTGATTGGTCGTGATGCTGATGTTGCGACCATCAATGAGCGTTTGGCCAACGAGCATGTGCGTTTATTAACTTTAGTTGGCCCGCCTGGGGTTGGCAAAACTCGTTTAGCTTTGCAAGTAGCCCAACAACAACTTGAGCGCTTCCGCCATGGGGTGTTTGTCGTAGCCCTTGCTCCTGTAACCAATCCTCAAGATGTGTTGAGCGTAATCGCACAAACCCTAGGAATCAAAGAAACTGGCATTCGGCGCAGTTTCGAAGACCTCAAAAATTTTTTGTACGACCGCGAATTATTATTGGTGCTTGATAATTTCGAGCAGGTGTTGCCCGCTGCTAGCTCAATCGATCAGCTGATTCAGGCTTGTTATGGGCTGAAGGTCTTGGTCACTAGTCGCGAGGCCTTGCGCTTACGCCGTGAACGTCGTTTTGCGGTTGCGCCGCTGGCTATTGCAACGCCCGCTAACGATGAGCCAAGCGCCACGCTTTCGCCAGCAGTAGCACTGTTTGTTGAGCGAGCACAGGCCGTTAATCCCGATTTTGAAATTAACGAAACCAGTCTGCGTGATATTAGTGCCGTTTGTCGCCAGCTTGATGGCCTGCCGTTGAGTATTGAGTTGATTGCTGCCCGCAGTATGTTGCTTGCCCCCAAAGCGATGTTGCGCCATCTTGAGCATCAATTAACCGTCTTAACCAGCCGATCGTCTGATCATCCGCCGCGCCAACGAACCCTGCGTGATGCAATTCGTTGGAGTGTTGATCTGCTTGAGCCGAGCGATCAGCAGATGTTTATGCATGTTGGGGTTTTTCCGCAAAGCTGTACCCTCGATGCACTTGCCGCTGTCGGGGCAGAGCAAGCTTGGGCGCTCGATTTGCTCGACGGCCTAAATACGCTCGCTGATAAAAGTTTGCTCTATGCCAAGGCTGATCAACAGGGCGAAACGCGCTTTGAAATGTTGAATGTGTTGCGTGAATATGCCCGCGAGATGTTGCAACACACTGGTTTATTGATCCAAGCTGCCCAACGCCATGCCCAATATTATTTGCAGTTGGCGCAAATCCTCCAAGCCGATCTCAGCCAGCATAACCAACATGTGACCGCTGGCGATCGCTTTGAGCATGATTTATTCAATTTTCGGGCGGCCTTAGAATTTTTCTTTACTCAACGTCAAATCGAACAGAATGTTCAGCTTGCTACTAGTTTGGCCGATTTGTGGTATTTGCGCGGCTATGCTGGTGAAGGTCGGCGTTGGCTGGCCCAAGCAATCGATCAAGCCCAAACCACCCAAACCACGCTTGAGCCAACCCTTTGGATCGAAGCACTCAACGCTGCGGGTTACCTCGCCTATCATCAAGGTGATTACGGCGATGCCGCCCAAACCTTCTCGCAAAGTCGCCAACTGATTGAAACTGCCAACGATCAGGTTGGCATGGCGCGGGTCTACAATAATTTGGGCTTAATTGCTCATTGGCAAGGCCAATATGCCCAATCTGAGGCTTTGCTCAACGATAGTTTGCAAATTTGGCGCAAACTTGATCTATCGATGGCGATTAGTAGTTTGGTCTGTAATCTTGGGGCACTTCAGCTTGATCGCGGTGAATTGAGCCAGGCTGCCGAGTTGCTTGAACAAAGCAAAGTGCTCTGTCAGCAGCAACATTATGAAAATCGCATCTCGATGGTTCTGCAACATCAAGGTAAATTGGCGCTCTATCGTGGCGATTATGCTACTGCCCAGCGTTGTTTTAGCGAAAGTCAGGCTATCGCCGAGCAGATGAGCAATAAAACTGTGATAGGTTTCGCTCTGATGTACCAAGGCTATACCACACTGGCCGCAGGCGAATTGGATCAGGCCGCCTGTTATTTGAGCAAAGCTGCCCAGATGAGCCAAGATCTTGGTAGCAAACATATGTTGTGTATGGTGTTGGCGGTGCAGGCACAGTTGGCCGTCGAACAAGCTCAATACGTGGTGGCTCGTCAATTATTTACCCAAGCCTTGGAGTTAGGCCGCACCATGCAATTTGGCACAGGCATTGCCAATGCCTTGCGTGGTTTGGCGCTGGTCGATGCGATTCAAGGCCACTATAGCCCAGCGTTGGAGCAAATTAACCAAGCAATTCAAGGCTATCGCACCATCGGCAACCCCGAAGGCTTAATTCAAGCGCTTGAAACCTTGGCGTTTTGTTTGGTAACTATGGGCTATGGCAAGACAATCGAGCCTGTCGTTGCTGCACTCGATCAGTTGCGCCACGAATATGGCTTGCGCCGCTGGAACAATCAACAAGCTCGTTGGCAACAGATTCAACAGGCTCTCGCGCAGCCTGATCAATCAACCCTGTCAGCCGAGCCAATTGTGGCCCAATTGCTCGACCAAATGCCCAGCCTGAAACTGCGTGAGCTGCGCACATGAATTGGTTGGCAAGCCTGAATCTACGCGAGCGCCAGCAGCTTGGTTTGAGCGAGCTTGGCGCTCGAACCACATCGCGTTACCAACGTTGGCGCAAGCAAGCCCCATTCGAGCAAACGCTCTGGTGGCAGGCACGGCTGGCGCTGGATGGATTGGATGATCAGCAATTCCAAGCCTTGCTTGATCCCACCGTTGTGGTTGCTGCGCCGCCATGGGCCGAAACCCTCACAGCATGGCGCGAATGGCAAGCCCGCCCGCATCCGCGCTGGCTCAACCAACCAAACTTGGGCTATCCACTCTGGCCAATCGTCGATTATTGCTTAGCTCAGATTGAACAAGCCTTGCAGCAAGCACAGGTTAAGCATGCTTGGCCGAGCTTGCAGGCAGCGATTGGCAAGGCGCTCGTGCAACGTTTAGCCCAATTAACTGCCCAAACGCTGGTGCTTGAGCTGAATGTAGCCCGTTTGCGTGGCCAACTCCACGGCGCAACCAGCCAAGAGCGTTTTGAATATTTCATCGAACGCTATAGTCAAATCAGCGATTTGCTCGATCTATTGGCTGATTATCCGGTGTTGTTGCGGAGTTTGGTGCATGAATGTCAAACGACAATTAATTTTATCAGCCACATTGCCCAGCATCTCGCTCACGATTGGCAGCAACTCCAACAGCATTTTGGGCTTGAACTTGCCGAATGGACAGGTTTGGAAAGCTTGGGCGATTGTCATGCGGGCAAGAGTGTTTGCCGCTTGGATTTTGCCAGCGGCCAACATTTGGCCTACAAACCGCGTTCACTGAGCACCGAAGTTGCCTTTAATCAGGTTTTAGCGTGGCACAACCAACAACCGCAAACCATCCAATTACGTGGTTTGAAGGTGCTCGATTGTGGCAATTATGGCTGGACGGAATGGCTGCAAGCCTTGCCGTGTGCCGATTCGGCGGCGGTACGGCGTTTTTATCAACGCCATGGAGCCTTATTGGCCTTGCTTTTGGTGTTACAAGCCTGCGATGTGCACTATGAAAATGTGATTGCCGTCGGCGAATATCCAGTCTTGATTGACCTCGAAGGCTTGTGCCATCCCCTGCTATTGAGCAATACCAACGAATTGATCGAGGCTGAACAAGTTGGCTTGTTACCACGCTTGCACTTTGCCACCGAGCAACATCTTGGAGTCGATATGAGCGGCATCGCGGGCAATGCCGAGCAAACCTTGCCCCTACCCCAGCCAGTTTGGGATGAGACCAATACTGATCAAATGGCTTTGCGCTATGCTCCAACCGCCGTGCCAGCCGCCCACAATTTGCCAACCTGTAGCAAGCTCCAAATTGATCCATTGGATTATGCCGCTGAGGTTGAGCAAGGTTTTCGCACCACCTATTTAACCTTGTTGAGCGCCAAAGCCGAGTTGTTGAGCAATGTTCTCGCCGTTTGTGCCGATACCACAATTCGGGTAATTGCCCGCCCATCGAATAGTTACGCGATTTTGCTGCGCCATGCCAGCCATCCCAATCGGCTGCGCGATGCGATTGATCGTGATTGTTTGTTTGACCATTTGTGGCTAAGCATCCCTGAGCGACCACATTTGAAACCGTTTCTGCAAACTGAGCAAGCAGCACTGTGGCAAGGCGATATTCCATGGTTTGGCACGACCCCACGTTCGCAAACCATTTGGGATGCCAATGACCAAAGCTTGCCATTTACCTTAGCCCAAAGCAGTTGGCAACGGGTTGAACTGGCAGTTGAGCGCTTGAGTCTTGAAGATTGCGCAAGCCAAATCGCCCAAATTCGCCATGCTTTTGGGACTAATGCTTCACCCAAATCGCCCCAGCAGCCATGATATACTGAGCCTAGTAGCCCTGCTACCAACTCCCTGAAACTTCAAACAACCCACCTTGGCTGGCATGTGCCAGTCATCGTTTTGGTGCACATACAAAGGATTAATCACGATGCTGCTGAATATTGCAACCTTGGTGCTGTTATCACTTTGGCTGGGGGCGATGATTGGCGGATTATTGCTTATGCGCCAAGCAGGCCGTTGGCGCTGGATTGGCCTTGCCATTGCCGTGCAAGGTTTGATCTTGCTGGTATTTCAAGGCTTGCTCAGCACCTATCCAATTGGGATTGGCGACCCATTAATTCGGGTGAAATTTTGGGATTTGCTGAGCCAAGCGGCGGTCGTGCTTGGTGCCTTGGCGGTCGTCGTAGTTGTTCTATGGTGGCTGGCCAAACAAGTGCGCTACAGCATCGATCAGCAATTGCGCCGACGAGGCTTAGCCTTATTGTTGCTCTTTGGCATGCCATTAATCGCCACACCCGCCTTTTACACCATGTGGCAAACTAGCATTCCCGAGCGCGAACGTGAACGCAACCCCGATTTGCGGGTGATCAATGTGCCCGAAGGTTTTGAATGGAGCGTCTACGCCCGTGGCACGATGGATAATCCCACAGCGATTGCCTTTGGCGCTGAAAACGAACTATACATCGCCGATATTGCTGGCGATTTGTGGATTGGCCGCGACCAAAATAATGATCAGCAGATCGATAGTTTGAGCAAATGGGCTGGCGATTTTGATTTGTTGGTTGGCTTGGTTTGGCGCGATGGTGAGTTGTATTGCGCTAGTTCGGGCAAAATCGAGGCCTTGCGTGATAGTAATGGCGATGGCGTAGCCGATAGTCGCCGCATTGTGGTTGATAATTTGCCCTCAATGATTTTGCAGCCACACTCCAACAATGGCTTGGCCTTTGGCCCCGATGGCCGCTTGTATTTTGGGGTTGGCAGCACTACCGACGGTAAATTTGAGGAAAATGAATTAGCCGCCAGCGTTTTATCGGTCAATCCCGATGGCACGGATTTGCGTCCGTATGCCCGTGGCTTGGGCAATGTGTTTGATGTTGCTTTCAATGCCGATGGGGCGCTGTTTGGGGGCGATAATGGCCCTAGCTCAGTTGAGGGCAATGATCCGCCAGATGAATTTAATTATTTGGTCGAAGGCGAACACTATGGCTACCCCTACTTTTTTGGCGACCCGCCCAGCGATGGCGGCACACGCGGCGCATTAATCAGCTTTCCCGCTCACTCGGTGCCCACGGGAGTTACATTTTATAGTGGCGATCAGTATCCGCAAATCTATAGTGATAGCGCCTTTTTGACGCTCTGGCAGACGGGTGAGGTCGTGCATATTGAGGTTGGGCAAACCAGCAACGGCGATTATCTGGCCAAATCAACCACCTTTGCTGATGGTATGCTCTACCCGATTGATGTGATTACTGGCCCCGATGGCAACTTGTATATCGCCGATTTCGGTACGAGTGCAATCTACCGAATCACCTATAATGGAGCGCGTTAATGCGACGATTTGGCTATTTTGTGGTGGGCTTGCTGTTGCTGGGCTGTGGTGCTGCCAACGATAGTACCAGCGTGGGCAATGCTGAGCGCGGCAAACGCATTTTTCAGGGAGCCGAGGTGTTGACACTCGATCAACTCGAAGCATGTGTCGATTGCCATAGTGATGTTGCTGGTGAAGCAGGCCAAGGCATCGGCCAAAATCTCTCAAATATTGGCAATCGTGCTGCGCAACGCCCCGATGGCACAAGTGCGATCGATTATCTGCGGCTCTCATTGACCGAGCCAGATAAAGAACTGGTGGGCGGCTTTCAAGAGGGCATTATGCCGCGCGATTATGCCCAAAAATTATCAACCCAAGATATTAACGATCTGATTGGTTATATGCTAACGCTAAAAAGTGGCATTGATTAAGCGCGTTAGTTTTGAATGAATGTAGGTGCTATGCAGCAATTGCGAATTGCGTTCTTGGATTCGTGGTTACAGGCGGTGGTTGATGGCAGCGGCACGGCGGCAGCAATCGGCGGTTTGGCGCGGACCTTGCAAGCCCGAGGCCATGTAGTTGATCGGATTGTGCCAACTGGCAATTGGCCGCGTAATTTGACCCTGCGCCGACTTTATTACAATTGGCAATTGCCCCGTCGCCTCGCCAATCACAACTACGATTTAGTGGTTGGCTTTGATATTGATGGAGTCCGAGTTGCCCAGCGCTTAAATGTGCCCTATATTTGTAGCATCAAAGGCGTGATTGCCGAAGAACAGCGCCATGAACAAGGCTTTATTCGGGCGTTGCTCTGGTCGCTCTCGCGGATTGAATTGATCAATGCGCGGCGTGCGCCCAACGTTATTTCAACCAGTGAATATTGCCGCCAGATGATTCATGCCCATTATGCTGTGCCAATCAGTAAGATTGGGATTGTGCCCGAAGGCATTGATTTGAGTTTGTGGCAGGAGCAAGCCCAAAGCAGCCAGCGTGATCCATGGACGGTGCTATGTGTGGCCCGCCAATATCCGCGTAAACATGTGATTGACTTGATTCGGGCCTTTGCCAGCGTGATCGAACGAGTGCCGCAAGCTCAATTGGTGATTATCGGCGATGGCCCTGACCACGATTTGTTGCGCGGAGTGGTACGAGCCTACAATCTCGAAAGCTCAGTACGCATGCTCGGAGCGATTGCCGATGATGCTGAAGTGCGAGCCTGGTATGGGCGCAGCAGTATTTTCTGCTTGCCCAGCGTTCAAGAAGGCTTTGGGATCGTCTTTTTAGAGGCGATGGCAAGCGGCTTACCAATTGTCAGCACCAATGCTGCCGCGATTCCCGAAGTTGTGCCGCATGGGCAGGCTGGCACGTTAGTTGCCCCAAGCGATGTAACGGCAATCGCTGAGGCGCTGATTGAGCTATTGCAAAACCCCAAGCTACAACAGCGCTACCGCGATTATGGCTTGCAGCATGTTCAACAATATGCTTGGGAGCATGTGACCGATCGCTTTTTAGCAGCAGTTTGGGCTTAGTTGCTGCGCTTAAACCAATTGTTAACAATTTATATACTTTTGGCCAAATTTAAACGCGATTAATTGAACTTAATTGGGTGCAGAAACTAGCAGTGCATAGGAGATCCACAACAGCCAATTTAACCGATTAGAATGGCCTAATCAATTAATCGACCAAGCTAGCTAGCAGGCTAGGTCGTGATAAATCGAGCTGAACTTATTTTTCAGAAAAAATTAAGTTTTTTTATATATTTTAGGCTTGCCAGTCATATCTATCTATGTTACCCTGCATGCTAATTAAAGAACTACCCAATCAGGGACTCAATTCCTATTGTCCAATGAGTGTTTTGTCGAAGCATCGATCGTGATTTCATACCTCTACGGACACTGGAGCAGGTATGGCTTGTTTATTTATAGTTGATGATCAACCAGACACTCACATTATTCTCGCGCGTTTACTTGAGGTTGATGGGTATACGGTGGTTGGGGCGCACAATGGTAGTGAAGCCCTGAAGCAAATACCTGTAGTTCGCCCAGCCTTGGTGTTATTGGATCTAGCCTTGCCGGGCATTGATGGTTTAACGGTTGCCAAACAGTTACGCATCAATACCAGCACCAAGCATGTGCCAATTATTGCCATGACGGCCTTTGGTGGCAACGATTATCGTACCCAAGCTATGGCAGCTGGTTGTAGCGAATATCTTTTAAAACCATTGGATTTTGCTAAACTTCGCGGGGTGATTGCGCAATTGGTGCTACAAGTGGCCTAAATGTGTGATGACAAGTGGGGTGTCGGCATGAAACCCGAGCAATAATCGGGCTTTTTTATTGCCAAAACATGGCAGCATGGAACAACTCCATGCTGCCATGCCTTTTTAGAAGCGATCAGTAATGGTTTTGGCTTGAGTGAACAACAAGAGGTAATCGGGGCCGCCAGCTTTCGAGTCGGTGCCGCTCATGTTGAAGCCACCAAACGGCTGAACCCCAACCAACGCGCCTGTGCACTTGCGATTGAAATACAAGTTGCCGACATGGAAATCGCGCCGAGCTTCTTCAAGTCGTTCGCGTGAGCGGCTAAATACCGCGCCAGTTAAGCCATATTCGGTGTTGTTGGCAATTTCCAAGGCATGTTTCCAATCGTTGGCTTTGATAAATGCCAAGACTGGCCCGAAAATTTCTTCCAATGAGAGCCGAGCTTCGGGGGCAATATCGGCGATGATCGTTGGCGGAATGAAATAGCCTTCCGAGCCATCGCCAGTTTCGCCGCCAAGCATCAAGCGACCTTCGCTCTTGCCAATTTCAATGTATTCGCGAATCTTGTCGAAGGCTTTTTGGTCAACCACCGCGCCCAGATGGTGCTTGGGATCAGTTGGATCGCCCATGGTCAGCTTTTTGGTGCGATCAACAACCTTCTTCAAGATTGTGCTATAAACGCTATCGACGATAATTGCTCGCGAGCAGGCTGAGCATTTTTGGCCTTGGAAGCCAAACGCTGAGGCCACGATCGCATCGGCAGCAGCATCGAGATCGGCAGTTTCATCAACTACAATCCCATCTTTGCCACCCATTTCTAAGATTGTGCGTTTGAGCCAGATTTGGCCAGGTTGCAATTTGGCTGAGCGTTCGAAAATCCGCAAGCCAATTTCCTTCGAGCCAGTGAAGGCGATTAAGCGGGTTTTGGCGTGATCAACCAAGGCATCGCCCATTGCGCCGCCTGAGCCAGGCACGAAATTAACTACGCCATCGGGCAAGCCAGCTTCTTCAACCAACAAGCGCACAAATTGGGCGGCAATCGCGGGCGATGCCGAGGCTGGTTTCAACACCACCGTATTGCCAGCAGCAATCGCAGCGGTGGTCATACCGACCATAATCGCCAAGGCAAAGTTCCATGGTGGAATTACCACGGTTACGCCGAGCGGCACATAACGTAATTCATTTTCCTCGCCGTTGTAAGCGACGACTGGTTGTGGGCCACCAAACTTAATCGCCTGACGACCATAATATTCCATAAAGTCGATTGCTTCGGCCACATCAGCATCGGCCTCAGCCCAACTTTTGCTTACTTCATACACCAACCATGCCATAAATTCAAACTTGCGGCGGCGCATCACAGCCGCAGCGCGGAACAAATAGCGGGCGCGTTCTTCTGCCGCGACGTTGCGCCATGATTCGAAGGTTGTGGCGGCAACTTCCACCGCTTGATTGGCATGCTCAACCGTTGCCTTGGCAAAACTGCCGACAACTTGGCTTGGCTTGGCCGGATTCAGTGAATCAAATGTATCAGCCAGTTCGATATGTTCGCCACCAATCAGAAGCGGATAAGTACGCCCTAATTCATCGCCAACCTTGCTCAGTGCCGTGCGCATCGCATCGGCATTGGCTTTCACACTGAAATCGACAAACGGTTCGTTGCGGTACTCGGGTAACATGTACATCTCCTAGCGATAAGCGCCATTGCTTATTTGGATCAGATTGTGGATATTCTATACGAAATTGCTTAGCTTAAGTTAGGCCAATTCGCGCAGATCCAACGCTGGCCCATGATGACACAGCAATTTTGGCTGTTGTCGGGTAAGTTGCCAGCACCCACCACACATCCCAATGCCACATGGATAGGCTTGATCGACGATAAATGCCGCAAAACCTTGTTGCCAAGCATAGCGTTCACGCCGAATCCGTTGGCTCAAACGACTGGCCAAATCGAGGCTGCCAGCGGCCAGCAAGCGATTGGCCCAAACCAACGGGGCATCAAGTTTGGTGCTACTTTCGAGCAAATCAAGCACATCGTCGGCGGTCGCCAAATATTCGATCTCAGCTGGGAGTACAAACGGCGGTACGCGCATTGCATCATTGGCACTCGCCAACAGCAATACCGGTGAGCCAGTTTCGGTTACCCGTTGGGCATACAACAGCAGGCTGTAGATTGCATTACCCTCTGCAATCAACAAGGTTGCTTTTTGACCGTCGCTGCTGAGCGGTCGTCCAAGTGGCCCAAGACAATCAAGCTCAAAGCCTTTGGGCAACCGCGCAATGCTGGCCAACAACGGGTCTTGTAAATCCAAGGCCAAGGTGGCGGTGCTACTACGATTAGTCGCAATAATCCAAGCCCGACTGCGCAAGAGTGGGTCGTGGCTCAAGCCGTGATGCAGCATCGCCCATTGCCCAGGCTGAGCGCTGGCTAGTTGTGGCGAAGCCACCGTCAGCAAGCCATAATGTTGATTCAATTGTTGCTGATCAAGAATAACTGTTTGCATAGCAGCATTATCCGAGAAGATCGGGGCTTATGCAAGGAGTGAGGCAAGAGCATAGAATATAGGGATCAGGAGCGAGGCGTAACGTTTAACCACGAAGGACACGAAGAGCACCAAGAACGATTTAATAGTTCTATGGCATCGATTAGTAATTCAGATATTTAACTAATCCAGCTTAGCGCTCTTCGCGTTCTTCGCGGTTAAGCATTTCATTCTGACGGATCGCGCTTATCGCTGGGTCAAAACCCGATCCCCAATCCCCAACAACCGATCCCCAACAACTACAATTGCTGCATATGCTCGACTTTAATACATTTATCCATCACAACCTCTAAGCCAGCGGCTTCGGCAGCGGCAGCAGCCTCGTGATTGACGATCCCGAGTTGCATCCAAATTGCCTTTGCGCCAACCGCAATTGCTTCTTCAACCACTGGCGGCACATCTTCGGCGCGGCGAAAAATATCGACAATATCAATTGGCTCTTTGATATCGCTCAATGATGCAACTGGTTGTTCGCCAAGCACTGGCTCTTTGAGCACCGGATTGACCGGAATAATTTTATAGCCCGCCCGTTGCATATATTCAGCCACACCATAGCTCGCCCGATCGGGCTTGTTGCTCAGGCCGACCACGGCAATCGTTTTGGAGTTGCTCAACAGTTGTTTAATATCGCTCATAATTCCTCCTTATAACCAACACGTATCGCAAGGATTGTACCCCAAAAAGGCGAGCTTGCCCGAAATTGCCGAGGATTAGGACAGCAATCTCATGGCTTGGGACGCGTCAAAGGACATGCCGATAGATCAATTCAAGGACAATATGTAATTATCATAGTTACAGATACAGCAAACGCAGCCCAAACGTCGGCGCTGCACTATTTTCTAGGAGCATAGACCAATGACTCAGCCAGCCGTTAACAATACCTTGAGCGTTGCCGAAGCCATTTCAAGCCGCCGCTCAGTTCGTAAATATACCAACGACCAAGTAAGCCAAGCCGACCTCAACACCATTTTGGAATTGACTGGCAAAGCTCCTTCAGCCTGGAACATTCAACCATGGCGCTTCGTTGCTGTGCGCAACCAAGAAGTCAAAAATAAATTGCAAGCTGCTGCGTATGGCCAAGGCCAAGTTGGTAGCGCTCCAGTGGTGATCGCCGTTTATAGCAATACCGCTGAAGCCCTCGATACCCTCGCCGATGTGATTCACCCAGGCGTGCCAGCCGAGCAACGCCAAGGCGCAATCGATGGCATTTTGGGTGCGTTCGCTCAGCGCAGCCCCGAAGAAAAAGAAGCTTGGGGTTTGGGTCAAACCAACATCGCCCTTGGCTATCTTTCATTGGCCGCTCGCTCATTGGGCTACGACACCTCGTTGATGTTGGGCTTTGACCCAGCCCAAGTCAAAGAAATTTTGGGCTTGCCAGCGCACGTGCAATTGGCTGGCTTGGTGGCCTTGGGTGTTGCCGCTGAAGAAGGCTACCCACACCACCGCCACGCTGTCGAAAAAATCACCCAATTCGTTGACTAAGTTTGGTTTGAACCAATAAAGTAAAAGGCCAGAGCATTACGCTTTGGCCTTTTTTGATCTTCGCGTCCTTCGCGGTTTCATTCCAAATTATGCTTCCTGCTCTTCGTGGATCAATGCCTATACGCCAGCGATGACCCGACCTTCGGCTAACAATTTTTCGACCAACTCTGGTGAGCGGGTTTCGGTATAAATACGCAACAATGGCTCAGTGCCTGAGAAGCGAATCAACAGCCAACTGCCATCTTGCAGGTGGTATTTGTAGCCGCCTTGGGTGGTAATCGAATTAACCGTCAAGCCAGCTAAGGCATCGGGGCGAGCCGAATCAACCCGCTTGAGAATCGTATCGCGTTGCTCAGCAGGATAGGTAATATCCAAGCGATCGTAGAAATGTGGCCCAACTTTGCTGAACAACTCTTCCATGGTTTCGCTGGGCGTTTTGCCACGCTTCAAGAACAAATCGAGCAACAGCAGCGACGATAAAATCCCATCACGTTCCGGCAAATGCTTGGCAAAGGCAAACCCGCCCGATTCCTCGCCACCAATAATTGCATTCGATTCGATCATCTTGGGGCCGATATGCTTGAAGCCAACCGGAGTTTCGTAGATTGGCACATTGTAAAGCTCGGCCAAACGATTAACCATCGAAGTGGTTGAAAGTGACTTAACGATTGGGCCGCGCCAACCTTTAACTTCTAATAAATAATAGGTTAGTAAGCCAAAAACCCGTAACTGATCAACAAATTTGCCTTTTTCATCAACCAACCCAACCCGATCAGCATCGCCATCGTAGGCCAAGCCCGCAAAAGCCCCACTTTGCTTAACCACATTTTTGAGTTTGGTTAAATTGTCGTCGATTGGTTCGGGCGAACGCATTCCAGGAAATAAAGGGTTACGGGTATCGTTGATTGGCACAACTTTGGTTTGGCCACCATCAAGCAACAATGGCAAGAAACCAGCGCCAGCCCCATACATTGCGTCGTTGATGATCGTCCAGCCCTCGCGTTTGATCGCCTCAAGATCAACCATTTGCTTGACTTGCGCGACATAATCGGGCGTGCCGTTGATCCGTTCAACCAAGCCTTGTTTTTCGGCCTCACGCAGTGCCATGCGCTTGACTGGCGCTTTTTCTAAACGATCTTCCAAGCGGGCGATCACTTCGGGCGAGGCTGAGCCAGCATATTCGGGCTTATATTTATAGCCGTTGTCGCTTGGTGGGTTGTGCGAAGCCGTGATAATCGAGGCTCCACCAGCCTTTTTGCACAAAATGCTCCAACAAACCACAGGCGTAGGAGTCGCTTTTTCAGTTAAATAAACATGAATTCCGTTGGCAGCCAGCACCTCGGCGGTGGCGGCGGCGAAGCGCTCGGAACCGAAACGAGTATCATAGCCAACCACCAACCCGCGCGGGGCCAAGCCCGACTCATGCAGATAATCCGCGACGGCTTGGGTGACAATGCGCACATTGTCAAAGGTATACTCTTCGGCGATCGCTGCTCGCCAACCGTCGGTGCCAAATTTGATTGCTGATGCCATACACGCTCCTGAGCTTGCGATTGAAATTGGTTTCCCATGAATGAAGATTGGTGACGATCGCTCGTCAATACAACGAAATAGCGTTCATAAATTTGAATGGGATTGAATGATATTAACCAAGCGCGAGACCTTCGACAGTTGCATGGTGGGCAACCTGCACATCATTGGCAATGGCGACATTGTTTAGGTTTGCAGCGGCTTCAATTGTAACACGATCCCATGCGATCACCCGTTCAAGTCGGGCATGCTCGCCCACCACACAGCCGCTACCAAGCATAATCGGGGCAATTAGTTGGGCACTAGGGCTGATTTGAGCATCAGCCGCAGCCCACACTCCTGCTGCATATTGTATGCCATGCACCGTTTCATGCGGCAAATGGCCCAACAATACCGCTTCGTTGGCGGCTAAATAGCCTGCCAATGTGCCAATATCTTGGCTGTAGGCGTTGTGTTGATAGGCATAAATCGGAGCTTGAGCCGCTAGCAAGCTGGGGAAGAGATCACGTTCGAGCATGGCAAAACCTTGGGCTGGAATCTGGGCAAGCGCCGCTGGCTCAAATATATAGGCTCCGCTATTGATGGTGGTGGCCAAGGCCGTGCCAGCTGCGGGTTTTTCTTGAAAGGCATATACTCGTTGATTCGCATCGCTAGCAACTACCCCAAAGGCTGAGGTATCGGCCACTTGGCGCACGGCAATGGTTGCCACGCCGCCAAATTGGGCATGAGCTTGCCAGAGTTGAGCCACATCGAAATCAGTCAGTTCGTCGCCATTCAGCACCAAAATCGGCCCAGCCTCAAGCAAATTGGTTTGTTCAAGGGCGTAACGTACTGCGCCAGCTGTGCCCAGGGCTTCTGGCTCTTGCACAATCTGCAAATCTAGCCCAAAAGCCGCGCCATCGCCATAGGCTGCCAAAAATTGTTCGGCCAAATATTGCACCGCCAAAATCACATGACGCACACCTTGCTGGTGCAAACGCCGCAAGGTTCGGCTCATCAAGGCTTCGCCGGCAATTGGCACGAGTGGCTTGGGGAGTTGGTTGGTCAATGGGCGGAGGCGCGTGCCTAATCCGCCAACTAAAATAACTGCACGCATACAACTGCTTTCATAAAAAGCACGGCAGTGGTTTGGTTATCGCTAACCACCTGCTGCCGTGCCCTTCAATTATAACTTATAACACATCATTGCGGCCTTCAGTCCGCAATTGATCGACAATTTTCTTGACATCTTGAGCGCGATCACGTGGGGCAATCAGCAGGGCATCGCCGGTATCGACCACCAAAAAGCCATCAAGGCCAATCGTGGCGATCATGCGGCCAGAATCGCTGTAAATCAAGGTCGATTTGGTATCAACCTCGACGTGTGGCCCAATCACTACATTAGCCGAATCGTCGTCGCTCATCAAGGTTGTCAGGGTGTGCCAATCGCCAACGTCGCTCCAGCCAATATCAACTGGCACAACCGCGACGTTTGGTGCACGCTCCATAATGCCATAATCAACCGTGATATTTTCGACGTTCTCCCAGACGTGGGCCAAAGTATCGTGGTAGCGCGATTTGCCAAACGAGGCTTGAACTTGATTGAGTTGGTTGCGCAATTCGGGCATGTGGCGACCAATCGCATCAAGGAAGGTTTTGGTTTGCCAAACGAAAATCCCAGCGTTCCAGAAATAATTGCCTTTGGCGAGATAGCGCTCAGCAGTATCTTGGTCGGGCTTTTCGGCAAAACGCTGCACCCGATGAATTTTATGATTATGCGCTTCGGTGATCAATTCGCCACATTGAATGTAGCCATAGCCCGTATTCGCAAACGATGGTTTGACCCCCAGCGTCACCAAATAGCCTTCGCGGGCGGCAACTTCGGCGGCTTGCAGCGCTTGACGAAAGGCTTCGTTGCGCAAAATCAAGTGATCAGCACTCAACACTGCCATCACTGCATCAGGAGCTGAGCGGCGCATATGAATTGCCGCCAAGCCAATTGCCGAAGCCGTGCCACGACCACTTGGCTCTAAAATAACGTTATTGCGCGGCACGTCGTTCAACTGCTCACGAATTAATTCTTCGTAATCCGAGCCAGTTACCACGAATACCCGACCTTCTTCCATCAAAGGCCGGACTCGATCAACGGTTTCTTGCAGCATGGTGCGATTGGAAAGCAAGGGTAAAAATTGCTTGGGCTTGGTGCGACGTGAACGCGGCCACAATCGCGAGCCAGTACCCCCAGCAAGCACTAAAATATCCATATGGTTAATCCTCTGTTATTCGTTAATGTGGGAACCAACTCTCTCCAACTCGGTTGCGACGTGGCTGCGCCATTCATTTAGAATATCGCGCAGCGTATCATCAAGGCGATACTGCGGCTCCCAACCGATTTGGCTGCGCAAACGGCTGGCATCGCACGCCACAATTGGCACATCAACTGGACGCAAGCGTTGAGGATCAACTTCGACCGTGATCGTTTGGCCACTGAGTGCAATGAGGCGATCAAGAATTGACTGAATTGAGACACTCTGACCTACGCCAATATTATAAATTTCGCCAGGCTGCGCTCGTTCAAGCAGCAGATGATAGGCCCGGACAACATCACGCACATCGCTAAAATCGCGCTGCGGCGTAAGGTTGCCAACCTGAATCACTGGCGGCTGCAAGCCCGCTTCGATGCGAGCAATTTGGTGAGCAAAGGCTGGCACAACAAAATCAGCCCGTTGGCCAGGCCCAGTATGGTTAAATGGCCGAGCACGAATCACCTTCAGGCCATGGCTATACCACCATTGCCCTGCTAGCAAATCTTGGGCTGCCTTGGAAACAGCATACGGATCCGCTGGGCAAAGCATGGTGTTTTCATCGGCGGGTAAACCTGAACGATGGGCCATGCCATACATCGCATTCGAGCCAACCACCAACACAATTGGATCAAGTTGAGCCGACTTGATCGCTTCAAACAGGTGTAATTGGCCGAGCACATTGATATTAAATGTCCCAGCGGGATCACGAAACGATTGGGGAATCGCTGATTGGGCCGCTAAATGCACCACCACATCGGGAGCTGCATTTGCCACCGCCGTTGCTACCGCCGAACGATCAAGCAGATCAGCCAGCACGGTTGGGAGTTGTGGGTGGGCTTCACGCCCCAAGGCCCATAATTCCCAAGTCGTTGCTTGCTGCAAATAGCGAACAAGATGTTGGCCAACAAAGCCATTAGCGCCAGTAATTAATGCTCGTGTCATAGCCCGCACTATACTGCGAGTTGAGATTGTTGGCAAGAAGCTGTTTAAGCCTATTCGCATCCATGACTTAATCTTCTATACTTAGGCTAGCATTTTGGATATTTGTGCTGGAGATTGTTGAATGTTCGAGCAATTTCACCTTCCGGTTGCAGTTAGCGCCGAATTAGCCGATTTAGTCGCTCGTTTTGGCATGCCCCGTTTGCACCAAGTTGCCTTAGTTTTGCCCGATGGTCAGTATCCAGCTAGCGCCGATGAGCAAGCGCTTGCTGTCCAAGGCCTCTTTGCCCCCTTTGGCAAAGCCGACCGTTATGGCGAGGTTTGTATGGTGGTGCAACGGCCTGATGGCAGCTTGATTAGTGCGCGAAAAGCCTATTATCCGCCCGAAGCCTTTCGCTTATTGACTGGTGGGATCAATTACGATGAGCCAGTCTATGAGGCGTTGTTGCGCGAAACCGCCGAAGAAACCGGGCTTGATGTGCAGGTTGAGCGCTTTTTGGCGGCGGTCAGCTATCGCCCAACCAATAGCCCAACCCCAACGTTTTATACCTTTGCCTTTTTGCTGCGTGAATTGGGTGGCACCTTGGGGGCTGTTGATGAATCGGAGCAAGTTGCGGCCTTTGGCTTTCCTCAGGTGAACGATCTGCCGACGCTCGCCAGCCAACTCGAAAGCCTGAGCGGCAGCGAAGATCACGAAATTGCAGGCAATTGGCAAGATTGGGGTCGGTTTCGAGCAGTACCACATCGGGTTATTTGGAATTATTTTCAAGCCTAAATCATGCAACGAGAGGAGTAAACATTTATGCAATGCCCACGCTGTGCCATGGCCATTCCAGTTTCTACACCTAGTTGCCCATATTGTGGGCAAAAATTGGTCAAATCAAGCCAACGTTTGAACGAACTTCAAGTTATTGGGTTAGTTATGGTTTTTGCAGCTAGCTTAATGTTGGTATCACTTTTCTTACCCTTAATCCAGATCGAACAGACTGGTCAAGCCTTTAAACCCATCGATGGTTTTACTAGCGATCAACTTACCCCTTGGCCAGAGCGTTGGCGCTTTATGAGCTACACATTGGTTGTAATTGGGGGCATAGCTTTGATTAGTGCTATTGGGAGCACGCTGACATTGCGCCAAATCTGGGCAACAGGCGCTACAACCATTGCGGGAACTACTTTGATGTTTGTCAGGGTTTTCTTTCGGTCTGAAATCAAAGGTGCGAGCTATGGCGAAGGTTTTTGGTTCATGGTAATTGGAGGAGTTGGCTTATTAATCAGTGGCTTTTTGTTCCGCTACCTTACTCGACCACAAATCGCCAACTAAGCAAGGAGGAAGCGATGCAATGTCCCCACTGCGCCATGACGATTCCGATGGTGAGTGATAATTGCCCCTATTGCGGCAAATCGCTCAGGCAGCACCAAGCACAAAACAGTATCAGCCTCCAGGCGTTTGGCTCTTCAATGTTTTTAGATGCGATCCTGATGCTGGCTGCACTCGGACTAGGCCTAGCTCAACGAGCCAGTGATGGTCAAAGTTTTCGCATGCTTAGCAGTATCCGCCAACCGAGCACTGAATGGCCAGCTTTGTGGGCAAGCCTCAGTTATGGCTATGCGATCGTGGGCTTGCTGGCATTATTGTTCAGCATCAGTTGCATGATTACCAAAAATCGGCGTTGGGCCATGGGTACGCTGCTGTGTGGCATGGCTGGTCTGGCAATCTTGGCAACCTTTGGGGCTGGCAGCTTATTCAACGATTCCGGGTATAGCCCTGGCTTTGGCCTTTGGATTGGCTTGTTTGGTAGTTTTACTTTGATCACCACAAGTACACTATTTCAATTCTTGACCAGAAAATGAAAGGAAACGCGATGCAATGTCCTCAATGTTCCGCCGCTGTGGCCGATAGCAGCCGTTTTTGTACCTCGTGTGGTGCGACAATCACGCAACCTGCTGCCGTTGATAAAACCATGGCCTTGCCCAACTTACCACCAATGGCTAGTCCAGTTGATAAAACTCAAGCGATCAATCCGGCGCAAGTGCCAGCCGCTCAGCCAAACTATGGCCCGCCAGCGCCAGTTCAGCCGAATTATGGCCCGCCAGCCCAACCCAATGCCTACCCGCAGCAGGGCTATAGCCAACCCCAACAGTATGGCCAAATGCCGCCAGCAAATTATGGCCAAGCGCCGATCGGCTATGCAGTGCCCAACCAAGCGGGCTATGCGGCGATTCCTGCGGCTAATGGCAGTATTCCCGCAATCTTGATGATTGTGAGTGCCTTGGCTATTTTGGTTGGGGCATTTCTGCCGATGATCGACACAAACGCGACTACTGAAAACTTATTTCAAGTGCTGAGTTATGCCAACGAACCCAGTTCGCAAGATATGGATAATTATCAAGCAGTGATTGCCATTCTCTATGGGATTCCGATTTGTGCAGGTTTGGGGATACTCATAGGCATGTTGGCCTATTTTAAACGGCGCAATCTGTGGGGCGTTTTAAATCTGATTGTTGCAATTATTGCCTTTTGCTGTAGTGGCATTATTGTTTTAGGGGCCGCAGTCAGCGATGTTGGTAGTGAAATGGGCAGCGGTTTGTTGGTGATGTTTCTTAGCTCAATTTTCTTATTCGTTACAAGTATTGCCTTTTTGATTCGCAAGAAGCAGCCACGCTAATATGTTGTTATCTGTTGCTATTATTGCTCGTGATGAAGAGCGCCATATCGGGGCCGCGTTGGCCTCAATCGGCGATTTGGCCGCTGAAATTGTGGTCTTGCTCGACCCGCGTACCCGCGACCGCACCGCTGAAATTTGCCTGCAAGCTGGAGCACGCGTGGTCGAAGTGGTTTTTGAGTCGTTTCCGGCGCAGCGTAATCGTGCTTTGGCCGAATGCCAAGGCGATTGGGTTTTGTTTTTAGATGCTGATGAGCGGATAACCCGCAACTTACAGCATGAAATTCGCCAGCTTTTGCAAGGCCAACCTGAATATGCTGGCTACTGGATTCCGCGCTTCAATCGCTATTGGGGGCGAGCTTTGCGCGGCGGTGGTTGGTATCCTGACCATCAGTTGCGTTTATTGCAGCGCAGCAAAGCCCAGTACGAGACCAGCCGTTTAGTCCATGAATTAGTCATTTTAGATGGCCTCAAAGGTCGCTTAACCCAACATCTTGAGCATATTAACATAGAATCGTGGGCCGAATTGCGCGAAAAACAGCAGCGTTATGCGCAAGCCGAGGCTGCCACGCTCTATCGTAATGGCGTGCGCGTCAAGCCCCAAAACTATATTTTGCAGCCATTGCGGGCGATTTGGCGGCGCTATATCACGTGGGGCGGCTATCGCGATGGCTTGTTGGGCATGCTTTTGGCCTTGGTGATGGGCTGGTATGAGTTTAAAATGTATCTGGCTTTGGCCAAACATAGAGCTTAAATCAAAATGGGTTGGGGAAATTGCCCCAGCCCATTCTTGACTTGACATCATTGTTAATGTCTTCGCTCGCTTACTTAACCTTTGGTTTCTTGAGAAAGTTCAAAAAGGAACCAAACTCGATTTTCGGCCTGATCGATCATTGGTTCAAGCTCGCTAGCGGTGGCTACATCATTGGCCTCATCAGCAACATCGTGGGCTTTGCGCAGATTTTTCACCAAGGTTTGATTATCGCCGACCAACTCAGTTAGCATAGTGGCTGGCTCAACAAACTCAGCATTATTATCATCAATTGTTTGCAATTCGCTGATATGGCCAATTGAGCGCAACGATGTGCCGCCAATACGGCGAGCGCGTTCGGCCAAAATATCGGTTGTGGCAAAAATTTGGTTGGCATGCTCATCGAACATCAAATGCAAATCGCGAAAATGGCGACCAGTCAAATGCCAATGAAAATTTTTGTATTTCATGTATAAGGCAAACGAATTGGCCAAGCTGCGGTTGAGTGCCTCAATGACGGGTCCAGTCGCTTTTGTATCCAAGTCAGTTGGGGTTTTTAAGCGTTTATCCATGGCGATTTAGCTCCTTCAAACAACGATTTTCTACCAACAACATTGCAGATGCTGTGCCACAAGATCATGATTATGAATCCGATTCATGACACCTTGCGTTGCAAGGGATTGACAAGCCTTTAATCAATCCCTAGAATAAGCCCATCAATGCTTACACCTTGATTAACGCCTTTTAAGGTTGTTGTGTCTGCAACAACCACGCCGCTGTAAACGTCGATGCAGAGAGAATCTCAACACGTTTTAATTCAGAAAGGGTCCACGTATGCGCCAGTATCTTGACCGCTATGTGAAGCCGCTTTGGCAAACCTACAGTTCACCAGGGCAACCACTACGCCCGACAAATACGCGGGCGCTGCACACCATTTATGGCATTTGGTTGTTTGCATTTGTGCTCAAATTGATGGGTTCGGGCTGGGATGTGGCTTGGCACTTCCGCTTTTTGCGCGATGATCTCGCCCCACCGCATATGATTAACACGGTTGGCACGATTATCGTGATTATGCTGGTGATGTTTCATACCTGGACGGGTTATGGGGTTGATCGGCTGACATTGCGCTTGATGCAGGCGGGGATTTCGATCTTTCTGATTGCAATTCCCTTGGATTTGATCAACCACCGTTTGTTTGGCCTCGACATTACGAGTTGGAGCCCAACTCATGCCTTACTCTATCTTGGTACGGCGGTGATGTTGCTGGGCGTGTTGCGTGGCTGGTTACTGCTCACCCCTGAAAGCTCAATTAAAACAGTTTTTGGGATTGGCTTCTGGGCCTTTTTGCTCGAAGATTTCCTATTTCCCTTGGGTCAACAAGAATATGGGGTAACGGCAATCGAAGCGATGCGAATTGGCAAGCCCTATGCTGATGCGGAATTGTTGCTTGAAGCCGGAGCCAACCCTGAGCGCTTTGCCATTCCTGTACCAACATGGCTCTACCCACTATGGTTGATCACTTCGTTGGTGTTGGTGTTGGTGGCTGCTCGCCTGATTATGCGTGGGCGCTGGACGGCAACCTTGGTTGCAGGCAGTTATCTGATCTATCGGGTTGTCTCGTTCTATATTTTACGTGGCATCGAGTTTCCACCATCGTTTGTACCATTATTTATGATTGGTACAGCTCTAGCCATCGATCTTGGTATAACCTATCGCGTGAATGCCTTGGTTGCCACAGTTGGAACCTTGATTATGTTTTATGCTGGGGCTTTGATCAGTTTCCAAATGACCCTTATGCCAGAAATTCCGCTCAATACAATTCCAATCGCAGCAATTCTTTTGTTTGCGGTTTGGGCGGGTGCACTCTGGATCGAGCGCAGCCCGTATGTGGAGCGCTGGCGCACCCTAGTTTAGTTTTGCTGAATAACACGGAGCAGGATAAACTGCTCCGTGTTGTTATTTAACCGCTTGTTCGAGCCAATCGACCGTGAATTGCGCAACTTCATCTTCACGGGTTAGATAATAATGATCAGCCCATTTGAGTAGATGCCAGCTTTTTGGCTCGGTCGCTTGTTCAAAGGCCGTGCGCGTTTCAATCAAATCGAAAAATTGATCGCGCTCGGCGACGATTGCCAATAATGGTCCATGCTGGCCTTGAGCACTCTCCTGCAAACCAACAGGGTTGGGCGTAACTGCCACGGTTGCGCGAATCGTTGGGTCGCTGGCCATCACCCGTAATACCAATTGTGCGCCAAACGACCAGCCAATTAAGCAGATTTGAGCTTGCGGTGCACGTTGACGCGCTTCGGCCAAGGCTGCCTGCAAATCGAGATCTTCACCTGGGCCGCCACTAAATTCACCTTGGCTTTGGCCAACTCCACGCGAGTTGTAGCGCAAAATCCCCCAACCACGGTCGCGCAACACCTTGAAGGTCGCGAAAATCGCCCGCTGATCCATATTCGACATTGGCGGAAAATGATGGGCCAACACGGCAACCAATTGTGGCGATTGGCTGGGCGCTAGCCATTTGCCCTCAAGTAACGTGCTGCCATCGGCAGAAAGAAAATGAATTGTTGTTTGCATCATCCTACTCAACGATCCAACGAGCTTGGGTGGCATTTTCGATCAACACCCGAGGCTCTGATTTTTCAGCTAAATTAACCGTCCAGATTGCCGAGGGTACGTTTGCCGAACCGACGGTTAAGCGCGTCCAGAGCAATTGTTGGCTATCGGGAGTCCATTGCGGATCAACATTATCGTAGCCGCCGCCAGCCGTAATAGCCCGTGGTTCGCTGCCATCAGCATTAACGACCCAAATTTCGCCGCGAGGTACTTCACGGGTGCGCCGCACAAAGGCGATTTTCGTGCCATCGGGCGACCAAACGGGGGTAAAATCATCAGTATCAGTTTGGCTAGTCAAGGGCGTTTGTTGCTCAGTTGCCAGATCAAATAGGATTAATTCGTTGCGAAACCCTGCTTGCGACTCCCGCAATACACTAATTACTAAACGCTGATCATCGGGCGACCAATCAAAATCGCCGCTAAATGGAATGCGCCGCAACACATCGCTAAAATCAAATAAAACCAATTCGTTGCGTAACGGATCGGTAAAGCCTAGCAAACGTCCAGCATTCGACCAATGTGCGCCAAAGGTAACCACATCGCCGCCTTTAACCACTGGACTAACTTGGGTTCCATCGGGCTGCATCAACCAAAGTTTGGGCGAACCAACTCCGCCAGTGCTAATTGTGCGTCGTTCATAGACAATCACGCCATCAGCAGGCGACCAATTTGGCGTATAGCCAGTCCAATCAGCCGAACCTGTGCTCGTAATCACCTGATTTTGGGTCAGATCAAACATTTCGATGCGGCTTGGTTGGGCTTCGGCTTGAGTGGCATAGGCGACTTTGCGCCCATCGGGGCTAAGGCTATAATCGCTAACTTGTGGCACAAGTAATTGCTGCCCTTGACCATTTGCATCCGACCGCCACAATTCAGCTTGCTGAGCGGGATTGCGCAAAAATAAAATACCACTAACTTGGGCTTGCGCTTGATTTGGCTTATTGTTAGCAACTTGACCTGCACTAGGTTGTTGACCAATCGTGACCAACAAAATCACAATCGCCACCAAGCCTACTGATAAACTGGTTACCGTTCGACGACCTATCTGATCCATGACGACTCCTTGGACATACTTGGCTTGATTATCACCCTATAGCCAGCTTTGAGCAAATGCGCTACGATAGGCAGAATGCCCGATTTAATGAAGGAGGTCGTATGGGCTACAATGATCATGCTGAGGCAGCGGCACAACATCAAGTACCAGTGCGCTGTGCAATTATTACCATTAGCGATACACGAACCAGCGAAACCGATAAAAGTGGGGCGCTGGCCCAGGAATTATTAACTGCCGCAGGCTTTCAAGTGGTCGAATATCGCATTATTCCCGATGAACCAGATCAGGTTGCTGAGTTTGTGCAACAGTGCATTGCACGGAGCGATTGCGACGCTGTTTTAACCAATGGTGGTACTGGGATTGCCCGTCGCGATGCCACGATTGAAGCGATTGCCCCGTTGCTTGATAAAAAATTGCCTGGGTTTGGCGAAATTTTTCGCATGCTTTCCTACAACGAGATTGGCGCAGGAGCCATGCTTTCACGCGCGATCGCGGGCATCGCTGGCCGAACCTTGGTTTTTTGTATGCCTGGCTCGTCGGGAGCGGTGCGTTTGGCCATGCAATCGTTGATTTTGCCTGAATTAAAACACCTCGTTTGGGAAATAGCCCGCCAGTAACGCCATAATACCGAATCAGCCAACCAAGCCCAAGCAAGCCAAGCAGCCAAGGCCAGAACGTTGGCAAGTTTGGTTGGCTGGTCGCTGGCAACCGTTGCGGTAAACCCAAATCGGCAACTTGGCGTACTTGCAATCGCCAAACATCATCATAGCGGCTAATAATTCCTGTGGCATTCAATTGGGTTGATGTTGGCAATTGCGGCAAACTTTGGCCTTGAGCCAAACGTATTTGCAAGGTCTGAGAGCCAAATTCGACCAATAAACTATCGGCATGGCGTTGTTTATAGCGTAATGGCAATTTAACCAACTGTCCAAGATTGGCTTGTTCTAGCTTCTGCGGGCTATGAATGACTAAATTGGCTTGATTTTTAATAATGTTGAGATCAGCGGCATCAGCCACAATCAACTGTGGTTCTTGATGATAGCTGCCAACTTTGGCCTGAATTCGTAGGTGCATGCCTTGGCGTAGTTGAGGCAAGGCGACGTTATTGCTGATAAATACTAAGATTCCAGCGCTAGCATCTTGCAAATAAAACGCCCGTTGCCGAAACAAATTGAGTTCAGCACTGACCACGCCTTCAACCACAACGTGGCTATCGATTGGCGCTTGCTGAGCTTCGCGCAGACTGAAGGTTTTGCTTGGTTTGAGCTGCACCGAATTATTGGCTTGCTGCGGGCTGGGTTGTTCAAAAAGTTGCCATTGTTGATTGCTTGGATGCCGACCCCAACTTTGATCATAAGCCAATTTGGCATAGCTAACCCGATCGATCACCACTCCATTTGGTTGAAGCAAGCGCACCTCTTCGCCAGTATTGGTGAGGCTTAGTTTGCTTTGGCTGGCAAAAATCACCAGATATCCTTGGGCGGCGATGCGCATTCCAGCGGGGAAGCGCCATGATCGCGAGCCAGCATCAGCGGTATCATCCAACTGCCAACCAGTTAAATCGACCTGAACATTATTTGGGTTATATAGTTCAATCCATTCATCGCTGCTATTATTCTCGCCATCAGCGTTCCAATCGATGGCCCGTGGGGCTGGCACAATTTCGTTAATCTGCAGTGATGGATAATTCGCTTGCAATGCGCTGGTTGGCTGAGCAGTCGGTTTTGGCTTGGCAATTTTTGGCTTGGCGCTGGCTTTGGGCGTGCTGGTAGGTTTCGGTGTCGCTGTTGGTTTCGGCGTTTTGGTTGTTGGGATGGCGGTTGGTTGCGGCGCACGATTGGGCTGATTAGGCGTGGCCGGAGCATTATTCTGCCAACTCCCAGCATCGGGAATGCGGCTCCAAGTGCTGTTTGCGAGCGGCTTGGTATAGCTTAATTGATCAACGACCCGACCATCAGCCATCGCTAGTTCAACGTTATCGCCACTATCGTTGAGCAAACTACTCAGCGTGATCGTTAAAAATTGGCCTTGAGTGATACGGGTATTGGCAGCAATTCTGATGCTTGTGCCCGAACTATCGCTGATGCTCCAGCTACTCAAATCAATGGTTTGAGCATTTGTAGAATACAGTTCGAGCCATTCATTGCCAAGCGGCGAGATTTCGTTGATCACAAGGCCTGTGGGAATTGCTGCCAACTCACGATTACGATAATTAGGGCTGATTCTCATGCCGTTGTGCCAACTCAGGCCGCCATCAGGCCAACGCCCCGCCGACAAACCTGGTAAAGCTGAGCTATAACTCCAAACAGTATATTCTTGCAAGCGATAATCGAGTAAGCGCACTATGTCGCCGTTATCATTCAACAAATTGCTGCTGTAGATGGTGTGCCAACTGCGTGGCTCGATCAAGGTGTCGTCGGCGATCCGAATCGGCACACCCCCAGCATTAGCTTGATCATCAAGCCACCAACCACTCAAATCGATCGCATTACTACTAGCGTTATATACTTCGACAAATTCCTCGCCAGCGCTTGGCCATGCTAAGACCTCATTGATCAGGAGTTGATTTGGTTCAAGGCTGGGATTTTGGCGGTTGCTGTTGGCTGGAGTAGATCGCGAGGCTGCTTGCCATGGGCCAATCCCATCGGGCAAACGGCTCCAAGTGCGTTCACTCAGACTGCTGGCGTACTCAAGGCTATCGGTGATAATGCCTTGATTGGTAATCAAATGCACACTATCCAATTCAGCATTCAACAGCGTACCAACTGAAATAACCAAGAATGAATTGGGGCTAATGATCGTTGAATATTGGATGGTTTGGGCTGCCCCGCCACCCTCAAGCTGGTCGTCAATTTTCCAGCCTTGCACATCAAGCGGCTCTGGGCCGAGATTGTAGAGTTCAATCCAATCGGTGCCAGTCAAGGGTTGACTCATCACTTCGTTGATCACAATCCGTGCTTGAGTTGGTGTAATTGGCAGATCAGCCGGATTGCTTTGACCCAAACTTGGTGCTCGATTGGCCGCCCAAGCTCCTGTGCCATCGGGAATTCTGGCCCAAGTACGATTGCTGATGGTGGCGTGATAACTAAAAGCATCGATCAATTGACCAGTTGGATCAAATAAACGCACATCATCAGCACTATTGTTGTAAACATTGGTCATTGAAATGACCAGCCAACTTGTGGGCTGAATAATTGCTTCAAGCAGGATTGGGTTGGCTCCAGCAGCGGCATCATCAAGCTGCCAACCATGCAAATCGATCGCTTGATCGCCAGCATTGTATAGCTCGACCCATTCTTTGCCACTGCTTGGCGCTGCCATTAATTCGTTGATCCGAATGAGCGATGGATTCGGTGTGGCCGTTGGGGTCTGGCTTGGTACTGGAATTGAGGTTGGCAACCTTGTTGGGCTAGGTTGGGGTGAGGGCGGGTTGGTTGGTTGAACTATAACTGTGCTTGTGCTGGGAGGAACTGTTGTAGCCGTGTTGGTAGGGATTGTGGTTGGCGTGGTTTGGCTATTTGCACTGCCTGGAGTTGGCGTAGTTGCTGCTTGCCATGAGCCAGCACCGTCGGGCATGCGGCTCCACGATAGGCCTGCACTAGCACTGGTGTAGCTGTAGTGGTCGATAACCTGACCCGTAGGATTGAGCAAACGCACCTGATCGCCGCTATTATTCAACACATTGCTCAGCGAAACAACCAGCCAAGCGTTTGGTTCAAGCAGGGTGGGCGTTGGCAAGATTTTAGGGCTGCTGCCACCTTCGATATCATCAACCGCCCAACCACTTAAATCGATGGTGCTTTGGGTTGGATTGTACAACTCGACAAATTCGCTGCCGCTGATCGGAATCGCCAAAAACTCGTTGAGCACCACCTGAGTTGGGCTGATTTGGGCCAGTATTGGTTGTGGCCAGAGCCAACCAATCATCATCAATAGCCAAACAAATCGCTGCATAGCCGCCTCGCAATTGGAGCACCAAAAGCCAAGATTGCCCTACTTAGATACACAAGCCAGCGTTTTCTGGCATGCTCAAGCAAGCAATTTCGGCCCAAGTTTTGCAATGACTGATGGCTTATAAATCTACGACCTTCGCCCGATTTGCAAAAAAGTAGCAGCTATGCTATACTATCAAAGTCAACGGAAGCGTTGAAGATAACTCGGTGATGGCGGATCGTCTAAAGGTAGGACAACAGTTTTTGGCACTGTTTATCTAGGTTCGAATCCTGGTCCGCCAGCCAACAAAACTCAGCAATTTTGCTGAGTTTTTTGTTTAACTTTGATATTTTGGCCTAACAAAAAAGGCTGGCAACACGCCAGCCTTTGAATCTTCTACCTAGCCTAACTACATTGGTGGCTTGATACCACTTGAAGCCACACTAACCGGATGTTCCTCTTTGACGTTGACTCGATCGATCCCCGTCATCATTAAACCTAAGAGGGCTAGCACCAAACAGCCAATCGTGCCAAACAGCGCTTGATCGCTATGTTTATCGCCAACCATGGCCATAACGCCGCCAGTTAACGCCGGCCCAACAAAACTGCCAAGCCCATAACAAACCGTAAACATACCGCTTGCCCCACCTAATTTGGCTGGTGGAACGCGTGCCGCCAATACCGCTAAACCAATTGGGTAGAGCGTTCCAGCGAAGGCTCCCAGCAACATCCCGAGAAACAGGGTTAGCAAAAATGGTGGGTGCAGGGTCGAGAACAAAGCTGCCGCCGAAAGGAGCGATAACGATCCAATCAGCAATGGCCGATAGCCATAGCGATCAAGCATTCGCCCAATTGGCACCTGAGCCACAATGTTGGCAATGACGGTTACCGAAATTAGCGTGCCAAGCTCCCAGTTGCTGTAGTTGAGGGTTGGCAGCAATGAAACTAACGACAACGTGCCATAGCCATAGAGGAAGGCAATTGCCAGAGGCAAAATTAATGGACGAGTGATTTTAAAGCTCACCCCGCCACTTTCATGCTCAGTATGCGCCACATGTGGCTCTGGCACAACGAGCACCACAATCACGGTTGCCACGATTGCCGCAGCGACGGCTACTAAAAATGGATGGACAGGATTTTTGGTCCATTCATAAACTGCTGTGCCAATAATTGGGCCAGCTGCCGTACCACTGGCCAGCGACATTCCATAAACTGCCGTATTATGCCCCCGCTGCGCAGGCGAACTAACCCGACTGACATAGGTTTCAGCGGCAGTCCAAACGCACGACCAGCCAATCCCCTCGAAAATCCGCCACATAAAAAAGAGCGGGATATTATTTGTCCATGGCATTGCCAGCATGGCAACGGTGTAGGAAATTAAACCAACGATCAAAAAGAGTCGAATGCCAAATTTATCGATTGTGCGGCCAATCGGCATGCCCGTTAGCACAAGGCTGGCGAACATCACACTAGTGCTTAAGCCCACGATAAATTCATCAGCGCCATTTTGTTCAAGCAAATGCGGAATCAACGGGTTGATGATCCCAATTCCAAGGGCAGTAACCGCAACGCAGAGATAAATTGGCCACATTGGATGACGCACATGCGTCGAAGGAACCTGCTGCATAATACTCCTCACGCTATTGCCCGCAACCCAGTTGGCCAGGTTTGGGTAATTACGGAGATTTCTTCATCAACAATCGTTTGGATGCCTTGGATATTTGGGTGAATATTGGTAAACCAACGCACATCATGGCCATGAATATGATCAAGTGCTGGCCCCAATACCGGAAAATCCTCATCGACTGAGCCAAAGCCCCGCGCCCGTAAATCCCAGTTACCTTGTTGGGTTTCGCGTTTCATGCGCTCGAAAATATCGACTAGTGCATAGCCACGCTGCTGGGCAAGTTTGGCGATCATCCGATAGACTGGCTCAAGCTTAGAGTTACGATCAAAGGCATAATGGGCTGGGTAATCGACGTAAATCCCAGTTTCCAAGATGATTTTGGCTTGGGGATAATCACGCTCGAACAAATCGCAAAGCTCGATTAATTTGGCTTCAAATGGCCCAATCCCATAGCGTTTCCGATCATTCACGCCATACCGCACAATAATCAGATCGATTTCGGGATAGCGAGCCATCGTGCGATCGTAGCGTTTGAGAAAATCCTCAGTTGCTTCACCATCTAAGCCTTCGTTATGGACAAGCGTTTCGTCGGCAAAGACGCTACGCAAACGGGTTTGCAGCAAGGCATCGCCACGCTGATGCGGCAATGCATACGAACAAGCAACCGTACAATCACCAACTTGCAAAACCAACGGGCCAGCCATCCAGAACCTCCGCCGAAACGTTGATATTTGCGGCATCCACAGCAAACATCACATACGGCAGTATAGCGGTCTCGTCTACTTTTGACAACTTTTAGCATGACATAAAACGAGTTTTTGAGTTACCAGCGTTCGCTTGAACGCCTAAACTCATCAAACGCTCATTTCTGCCAACAATCAAAAAAGCGTCCTGTCGTATGACGACAGAACGCTTGAAGTTTGTTTTAGCTTAATCGGTTTTTAGATGCGACGGCGACGAGGTGCCCGCATAAACGAAATGACCAAAGCAAATAAGGTTGCGCCAATAATTGACCAGATAATTGGGAAGGGCTTGCCTTCGATATCGAGGGTCAAAAGTTCGGGTAAACCTAAGTTGGCAGCCAGCCATGAGCCGAGCAATGCGCCGATAAAGCCGACCCCGATTGAGGCCAACAAACCACCCATGCTATAGCCAGCAATCGCTTGACCAGCTGCACCACAAACTGCGGCAATCAACAACATCAACAATAAGCCGATAACTGAGAATTCCATTGCATTTCCTCCTAGATTTGATATTCATAAGCGTGTCTGTCATCTGCTGTTCTGTAAAAGCAAAAGCTGTGCCATGAGTAAAGGATGAAGGATGAATTATGAAGGATGAAGGTGCTAGGATTAATGCGATGCCACAATGTGAAGGGATTAAATGTTTGGGAATCTGAAGCTAATCCGGCAAGTTTGTGGCAAAAACAGCTGAGCATTCTTTGGATTTATAACTTGGTTTTAGCGCTTCGTGTTCTTCGTGTTCTTCGTGGATCATTTTGCAGATACCCCCAAGGATTAACCATCTTCTCACCAAAACAGGACAATTAGCAGCGATTTTTTGCCCAAGCCTTTGTTACAATAGATAGCACGATTATTGTCAAGATAGATAAAGGGTTGCCCATGGCTTCATCAAGCAGTTTTATCATCGTTCTTTTAGTGGTGGCAGTGATTGGCTGGTTGGCTACCGTCCATTGGATTCGGACGCACGAGCGTATTTCAGCCCGCTTGAAACGACTTTTGGTGCTCCCTGCTTGGTTTCCATGGATGGGCGCGGCGCTCGGTGTGCCTGTGATGCGCGGTGATATGCCACTTGGCGATTTGGGCAAGGCCATCGCTAGTTTTGTGGTTGGCTTAGGCGTTTTTTTGCTGACTCGCCGCGAAGCCTAAATATTTCCTCGGTTACCTCAATCAAATAACCAGCTTTTTCGTAAAATAGTCATTTCTGGATTGAACCCATGGCTGAAGCAATTTAACCATGGGTTTGCTCATGCCTAGCCCCCTGAATAGGAATAATGGGCGGTTATTCATTCTATAGTTGTATGCAAAAATTAGCATATCGTGATATGATAAACCCATTACTGCTTAGACAGGAAGCCGACAGATGCTTGAAAAACGAACTTTAGCTCAAACTTTGCATATTCCACGGCAATGGCCGTATATGTTTCGAGCGCTGAACCACCGCAATTTTCGCTTATTTTGGTTTGGCCAACTTATTTCGCTGATTGGCTCATGGATGCAATCGCTAGCATTGCAATGGCTAGTCTATCAACTAACCAGTTCGGCCTTTGCCATGGGCACGGTTGCTGCATTAACCTCATTGCCAGTGCTCTTGCTCTCGCCATTTATGGGCGTGGTGGTTGATCGCTATTCCAAGCGCTGGGTGGTGTTTTGGGCGCAAATGGGCGCAATGATTTCATCGTTGATCTTGGCAATTTTAACGTTTAGCGATAGCGTGCAATATTGGCATGTGTTGGCTTTAGCGCTGGTCAATGGGGTAGTTAATGCCGTCGATATGCCTGCGCGTCAAGCATTCACCTCAGAAATGATTGGCAATCGTGATGATCTGATGAATGCGATTGGCCTGAATGCCTCGATTTTCAATGGTGCACGGGCGATTGGGCCAGCCGTTGCCGCAATGTTGGTGAGCGCAGTAGGCTTGGCTTGGGCCTTTCTGCTGAATGGCTTGAGTTTTATCGCTGTGCTCATTGGTTTGATGATGATGACAGGTTTGATTGCGCCAGCACCTCGCAAAAGCAACAGCTCATCAGTCAGCGATTTTATGGATGGCGCACGCTATTCGTTACAAACGCCCTTAATTCGAATCATTTTGGTGTTGGTGCTTGTGCCAAGTATTTTGGGTTTTGGCTATACCTCGCTGCTGCCGATTTTTGCCGACCAAATTTTGGTTACGCCGCTCATCCCTGAAGGTTCAACCCGTTTGGGCGCGATGATGGTGGCAAACGGCATCGGTGCGTTGCTGGCGGCGCTGCGGGTTGCTCGCACGAATGCCCAAACTGATCGGCGCAAATTATTGCTGAATGGGGCGCTTGGTTTTGGCCTAGGTATCTGTTTGCTAGCCTTTAACCGCTCGTTTTGGTTGGCGCTGCCAATTATGACTTTTACAGGCTTTTCGATGGTTAGCTTTTTGGCTACCGCCAACACGATTTTGCAAACCACGGCGATCGATCGGCTGCGTGGGCGCGTGATGGGCTTTTATGTGATGACCTTGGTGGGCTTGGGCTTGGTTGGTAGTTTGCAGGCTGGCTTTGTGGCTGAACATTGGGGCACGCCAATCGCAACTGGAATTGGTGGCTTGGCCTGTGTGATTTCAGCCTTACTCGGTTTGCGTTCCAAAGCCTTGTTGACCTTAGTTCCGCAGCAAGAACAAGCCTAAATAGGAGGTGCGCAATGGTGCGTACAACAACGCCGTGATCGTTTTTAGGCGATCACGGCGCTCTTATTTTAGCGACACACAAATAAACCGACTGATTTTTGGATTGGAAATAGGCCTTGATTGGCCGCCAATTGGTCGCTGACCAACTCGCGACAAACTGCCAAATGCTCCTCACTCAAGCGTTGGGTCGAACGCACATACTCGACGATTGGCTCAACTTCAGTTACAGCTAAATTATTCTCGAATTTGATCATTTCAACCTGCTCAAATTGACTTTGGAGCAAAGCAACACCATTTTCGAGTGTAAAACTCAGGCTAAACGGCGTAACATCGGCGCTAGGATCGACTGCTTGAATCAGTTCTTTGATTTCGTGCATATGCTGATTGCCATTGGTCGCGGCGAAAAACAGGCCATTTGGTTTGAGTACCCGCCGAATTTCGGCCAAGGCTAGAGGTTGGTCGGCAACGTGGTAGAGCATATGATTGGCAATCACCACATCAAATGAGGCATCCGTAAATGGCAAATAATGGGCATCGACCTGGCTAAAATTCAATTGAGCTAGATCGGCAAGTTGATTTTTGGCGGTTTGTACCATGCCCAGCGAATGGTCGCTATAGCTAATCTGCAATTGGCCTAAATCGTGGCGATGCTCGTGCCACAAACGCCCAGTGCCGCCGCCAAGCTCCAAAACTCGGCCTTGGCTGGGCAATTGCATGACATCCCACAGCCACTCGACCCAATCTTGGGGATTGGTGCTAAATCGCTCGTGAATCGCGATGCGGGCTTGCAGATTATTGCTGGTGCCATATTGTTGGGCTAATTGCTGGCGCATGGTCATAATCACGTGCTCCCATATTTACATCCTAGCCTTGGAAAATATGTTGATTGTGGTAGCGCAAAAAGGCTGGATCAGGCTGAAATCGTGCAGGCAGTTCAATTTGCCGTCGATCGTAGGCCAATAATAGATCGTTTGTAGCTGAGTTAGCTGAGGATTTGATGAGGGTTGAGGCAACCTGAATTTGATAATCAGGCGTAATCGTGACCAAACCGCGATCAAAAGCCCGATCATGCAAGGCGTTCAAACATAGCCCATTATGCGGATTGACTCGTTGTTCGGCGGCATGTGCCCAAGGGACGATGTGGCTGGCATTCAACAAACTAGGAATATTTAAGCCAGTAATGCAGCAACGCTGATCATAGGCTGCAAGGACTATGTTACGAAAAAAGTGTTGATTAACGCGCACTCGACGCAGTTGTTCACGCTCTAAACCCTCAACAATCGGCAGTTCAAGCAAACTTGTTTCAAGCTCTGTTGTTGCTGCTGGCTGTAATTTTGCCAACAATTGTTCACTTTCAAACGCTAAAGCTTCCCAATTGTTATAAAATTCATTCCAGACAATACCATCTGCTTGACCAATATTGCTGGAGCCAGCAATCCCACGCTGTTGCTCTGAAGGATCAAGGCTAGCAAAATTGCCTAATTTACGGGCAACTGCCCCTGGAGTACGCCCAATTAGTTGTGCTAGTGCAATGACTTGGGGATTTCGGGCATGCATCTTACCAAAAGGGATCTGATAATAAAGATTGAGGACTGGGATTAATTCATCACGTTGCCAAAGATTTCGAGCCATCGCTACTCTCCCCAACAAAAGACCAGCCGCAAATCGCGGCATTTACGGCTGGTTGCTGGCCTAAACCTGCTCGCTGCCAGTAGCAAGGTAATAGAACAAAGCCATGCGCATGGCTACGCCGTTGGTAATTTGGGTTTCAATCACTGAATGCGGGCCAGTCGCCACGTCGGGCATAATCTCCACGCCTTCGTTCATCGGGCCTGGGTGCATCACAATCACGTTGGAGTTGGCGCTGGCGACGCGGGTCGCATTTAGGCCAAAGCGGCGGCTATACTCGCGCAATGATGGCAACAAACCACCTTCCATACGTTCGTGTTGCAAACGCAAAGCCATCAGCACATCAGCGCCCTCAGCAGCTTGATCGAGGCTGTGCGAAATTTCAACATTGGGCCATGTGCTTTGCCAATATTTGGCTGGGCCGATCAAGGTTGGTGGGCCACAAACTACTACTTTTGCGCCCATCGTCGTCAGTGCCCACAAATTGGAGCGAGCCACGCGGCTATGCAAAATATCACCAACAATCACCACTTTTTTGTCGGCCAACTCACCTAGCCGTTCGTGCATCGTGAATAGATCAAGCAGGGCTTGCGATGGATGGGCATGCCGACCATCGCCACCATTAATCACCGAGCCACGGAAATGCTGAGCCACCAGATAGGGCGAGCCACTTTGGCCATGGCGCATCACAATATAATCGGCTCCCAAGGCTTGTACCGTGCGCACCGTATCAACCAGTGATTCGCCTTTTTTGACGCTGGTATCTTTGGCTCCAAGGCTGAGCACGTTGGCCGAGAGCGCTTTGGCCGCTAGTTCAAATGATGAACGAGTGCGGGTACTATCTTCCCAAAACATATTGACCACAATTTTGCCGCGCAACGTTGGCACTTGCTTAACCGGACGCTCCAGCACATCCTTCATCTGGGTGGCGATGGTCAAAAGTGTGCGTAACTCATCAGCACTCCAATCATCAAGATCAAGCACATGCCGACGGCGCGGGGTAGTGGTTGGCGAACTCATAAAAATTCTCCATCTATAGCAAGTAGCAACTAATAAACAAAAGCGCTTAGGTTGTGGCCTAAGCGCCTTGACGGTTTAGCGACGGGCTGGCAAGGTTGCTCGCCAACGTAACGCCGCTTCAATAAAGAGATCAAGCTCGCCAGCAAGGGCAGCTTTGGGATTCGTATGGACGATTTCGGTGCGCGGGTCTTTGATCGTTGAGCGCTTGCCTAAGTGATAGCTGCGCACCACCGAACCCCAAGCATCGTCGCTGGGTTGAATAAAATCATCAAGTTGTTTCATCGCCAAGCGTCCCAACAAGATGCTCAGCAACATTTCGCGCACTGCCCGTTCGCTGCCGGCACATGCAAAGGCGGCTGCACCACTATAGCGATGAATTGCGCGTCCGGTTACCCGCAACTTGCGTAAGAAATAGCCATCGGCGCGGGTATTCATAACGGCCATTTCAATTTCGCTGCTGGCCGGGGCGGGCGTATCTTCGGTTGGCACAGGCAATACCGTTATCTGCACTTGGGTCACGGTTTTGAGCCGTGGCTCGCCGCCAGTTTCTGAGATGCGATGCGTGCCTGCTTCGCTGCGCAATAAACCGAACGCGCCCGAGCCGCTAATTTGTAACGTCACGCGAATCAGATTATCTTCGGCGGGCGTTTCGTCGATTACTTTGGCCTCAAAGCGTTTGCCCAGCGACCATTCCAAGTAGGCGTTGGCCAAGTTGCGAACCCAGCGCAAGCCCGCTTGGTCGCTCTCCAAAATGATATAGGTATCGTGCCAATCTTCGGGGTTGCTGAACAGCATTTCAAGTTCGGCAAAGCGTAAATCGCGCTCAAGCCGCTTGGCCATGCGCATCAGTTCGGGGAACAAACGTCGCTCGTTGCGATCACGTATCCGTTGCAATAGTTGGTCGGCATCATCATATAAACGCCGCAGATCATCGCAGCGGCCAACACGACGGGCTACATTGCTCAATTCTGTCAGCAAAAACTGCGCTTGTTCATGATCATCCCAAAAGCTGGGGCTAGACATTTCGTCCATCAACTCGGTTTGGCGTTCGCGGGCCTCAACCACATTCAATTGCTTGATCAGATGATTGAGCCGATTATGCAGTTGCTCAATAAACTGGGCTGCTTCTTCGATTGTTTGCGGCAATTGCAGCGCTTGTTCCTCAGGCGATGGCAGCAGCGGCTCATCATCATCATTTGCCACCCACGAAGCCTTGATTTGCTCGCGTGCCACGTACAAACGTAACAAGCCATTGGTTTGCTCAGGCCGTGTCAGCAAAGCCGAAGCCAAAGGATAGGTGACCATCTTTTCGATTTGGCGCTTGAGATAGCGTGCGCCATAACGGATGCTATAGCCATGTTTGAGCAAAATATCGAGCACAGCATCGTCGAGCTCAACCTGCACGTTGCGCCGCACCAAGCCTTCGCGTTCGAATAATTTGCGCATTTCGCGGGCGGCAATTTTGCGCATATCGCTTTGCGAAAGTGGCTTGAAGAAAATCACTCCATCAAGCCGATTAATAAATTCAGGCGAGAAAAATTCTTCAGTTTCGCGTAACACGCGCCGTTCAACCGCTTCGATACCTTCGCGGGCGGCAAAGCCCCAAGTTTCGCCTTGCACAATCGTCGCGCCAAAATTGCTGGTCATAATGATGATCGTATTGCGCAGGTTAATTTCCTCGCCCATCGCATTGACCAAAATACCTTCATCAAACAATTGCAAAAAGCGATTGAAAATTGAGCGATGAGCTTTTTCAAATTCATCAAGCAGCAGCACCGCAAAGGGCAAATTGATCAGCGCCATGGTCAGCTTGCCACGGCGTTCAGCATCGCTATCGCCCCAAGTACGGCCAAATAATTGGGCAAAATCGTATTCGCCGCTGTAATCGGCCATGTTGAAGCGCACAAAGCGTTCTTCGCTACCAAACAAGGTTGAGGCTAAGGTTTTGGCTAGCTCGGTTTTGCCTACGCCCGTTGGCCCAAGGAAAAAGTAGACACCCATTGGCCGCGCCGGATCGTGCAAACGGGCTTTGAGCAAGGCCAACTTTTGGACCATGGCAATCACTGAGGGATCTTGGCCAAGTACTCGTTCACTGAATGAACGGCGCAAGGCAATTTCATCAAAGCGCTCATTTTCATCAAGCAATAATTTGGTTAGGCCAGTGCGATTGCCAAAACATTCAACCACATGGCGCGGCAACACTTCGGGCTCGTGCTGGCGTTCAGCCAAGAGCAGCGAATCTTCCAGCAATTCAATCGCCTTGCCAGGAAAAGCTTGGTTCAGAATAAAGCGGCCTGCAATATCAATCGCTGTCGCTTGGCTGGTAGCCTCAATATTGGCGCGTTGGCGATGACGTTCAGCCACATGCTGGACAATTTCAGCAACCTGCTCAGGCTTGGGAATCGCCAATTGAATCGAGGTAAACAAATCGGCGAACGATTCACGATCAGCAGCGATGGCCTGCCACCGATCTGGGCGGGCTTCGGCGATAATTTTCAATTTGCCATTGTGTAAATTTGACTCAAGCGCGGCGGCCAAATCATCATCATCATCATCACCACGTTTGACCCCCGCCCCAACTGCGGCATGGATATCGCGAATAAATAACAATACCGCGCCATGTTCAGCCAATTTGCCAAATAAGGTTGAGAGATTGGCTCGCCAGCCCTCGCCAAATTGCAAGCCAGCCAATAACGAGGCTGGAGTCATCTCATACATCGGCAAATCGCGCAGTTTTTCGGGCATGTCTTGGGGTGTTTTAACCAAACGCCGCACCAATTCATGCACCAAGGCTGTTTTGCCCGAACGCGCCTTGCCCAAAATAATTGGATTCACATGATCCATCGAGGTGAGCAATTGCTGGACTGCCAGCAAATCCTCATCGCGCAAAAAGGCTGGACGCAACTCATCACGTTCAGCGCGAGCGCGAAGGTCAATCGTACAGCGGCTCAACAAATTGGCTAGTTCTTCATCTTCAACCATAATTCTCTGCTCACCTAACAATGGTGCAAGTTCATCAAGGGTCGCCAACAACGCAGCAGTTTCTTCGCGGCCATCAAGTTGCAATGGTGCCACCGCTGCTCGTTTGCGCCGTGACCCAACCTGCTCCAAAAAGCGTGATGTCCGTCGCCGTCGTCGTGCTTGCCCGCTTCGCCCCATCAGTCCTCCTGCACAATTACAACACTATCTTGGGCTGAATCAATTTCACTGAGTTGTACATCAACTCGCTCATTTTTGGCGGTTGGAATATTTTTGCCGACAAAATCGGCGCGAATTGGCAACTCGCGGTGGCCGCGATCGACCAGTACGGCCAATTGGATGGCACTTGGGCGACCCCAATCGCTCAACTCATTCAATGCTGCACGAATGGTGCGGCCAGTGTAGAGCACATCATCGACCAACACTACCACCCGTTTGCCTAATTCGGGCAAAATTGTGCGACCCAAAATTGGGGCTGGCCCACGCGAATGTAAATCGTCGCGATAGAGGCCGATATCAAGCTCGCCAACTGGCACCTGCACATGTTCGGTTTCGGCGATCATCGCAGCTAAGCGGCGAGCCAACGGCACACCTCGTCGGTGAATCCCCACCAGCGAAACCAAACTCGCTCCAGCGTTGCGCTCAACGATCTCATGGGCGATACGTTTGAGGGCGCGGCGAATTTCCTCGTCATTCATCAACTGTTTGGGTGTCATGGGATCTTGCTCCTGCCAGCAATAGCGTATTGTCTATTGTAGCCCCGATTGGCTGGCGGCGCTACCACACAGCGACCTAGGGCTAATGAATGATTTAGCCGCCCAAGCGAACCCGTACCAAGCCTTTAATGTCTTGCCAAGCGGTTTTAACAATTTTGACCGTTGTGCCCAAGTCTTCGATCCATTCAACGGGTACTTCAAAAATGCGATAGCCGCGTCGTTCAGCTTTGAGCAACAATTCAGTATCAAAAAACCATTCGTTATCGCGCACCATTGGGATGAGTTCTTGGGCTGCTTGACGGGTAATTGCTTTGAAGCCACATTGAGCATCGCGAAAACGATGCCAAAACAGTACTCGAATCAATAAATTGTAGGCGCGTGAAATCATTTCGCGCTTCCATTGGCGGGTAACAATCGCCCCGTGCATCAAGCGTGAGCCAGTGCCAAGGCTATAATCGCTGTGAATTAGGGCAGCGAGTAAGGGTGGCAAGGCACGAAGATTGGTCGAAAGATCAACATCCATATAACATAGGATATCGGCTGAACTTTTGAGCCAAGCAGTGCGTAATGCCCGCCCGCGCCCACGTTGCTCCAAGCGCTCGAAGTCGACCTCGCCCGGAAAACGGCTGCGCAAATCTTGGCAAATTTGGGGCGTGCGGTCGGTTGAGCCATTATCGGCGACAACGATGCGCCAACGATAAGGGCACGAGGCCTGCAAAAAATCGCGAAGGGCTAAGACGCTTTGCTCTAGCTGCTGCTCTTCATTCAATACCGGAATTACGATATCAACAGAGTAGTCGGTGTGTGCCATACAACCTCGGAGAAACAACAAACCCTAAGCCGACGATCCGACCTAGGGCATGAGCGAAAATGGGCAAAAAATTGCTATTGAGCTACACGCCTTCGCAGCCTCGCCGGACCGCATTTAAAGGACTGCTCGATTATAGTTGGCAGCTTGGGTAGTGTCAATCCTAGAAAGGATGAAGGCAAAAATCAAAAGGCAAAATATTGGGTAACCCACGAAGAGCGCAAAGAACCACAAAATCAAACTTTGTGCTCTTTGTGTGCTTCGTGGATCAAAACTTTGTGCTAGGCTCAATCCAACACAATGCCGCGACACTCGCCAAGCCCAATTTTTAGGCCAGCGGTAGCACCGCACCAGCCACGAATAATCACTTCATCGCCAGCTTGCAAGAAGCACCGTTGCTCGCCATTGCTGAGTTGAATTGGCTCTTGGCCACGCCATGTTAGCTCCATCAAACAGCCGCGTGAGTTTTTGCTTGGGCCTGAAATCGTGCCACTGCCCAATAAATCGCCAGGCTGAAGGTTACAGCCGTTGCTAGTGTGGTGGGTCAGCATTTGGGCGAATGTCCAGTACATATCGCTAAAATTGCCAAGGCTGATGACTTCGGCGGCTTGGCTTGCTGCACGCATACTGGCAGTTTGTAAACTAACTTCAAGGGTTAAATCAAGGCCACCAGCGCTGCGATTGGCTGGGCTATCCAAGTAGGCGAGTGGCGCAGGATCATCGGCAGGGCGCTCGAAGGCGGGGCAGCGGTAGGGTGCAAGCGCTTCGAGGGTAACGACCCATGGCGAGATGCTGCTGATGAAATTCTTGGCCAAAAACGGCCCGAGTGGCTGGTATTCCCAGGCTTGAATATCGCGTGCTGACCAATCGTTGAGCAAGCAAACCCCAAATACATGATGTTCGGCCTGCTCAATGCTGACTGGCTGGCCTAACTCGTTGCCTTGGCCGACCCAAAAACCTAACTCTAGCTCGTAATCAAGCAGGCGACATGGCCCAAATGTTGGTACTTCGGCCTCGGGAGCTTTGGTTTGGCCATGCGGGCGTTTGATGCTTGCACCGCTGACCCGAATCGAAGAAGCTCGCCCGTGGTAGCCGATTGGCACATATTTATAATTGGGCAAAAGTGGACTGTCGGGGCGGAACATTGAGCCAATATTGGTCGCATGAAAAATCGAGGCATAAAAATCGGTGTAGTCGCCAATTGCAGCGGGCAATGCCATTTCGGCCTCGGCTTGGGCCAGCAATAGTGAGGTTAATTCAGCCTGTAAGCTTGAACCTTCGCGCAACATTCGGCTGAGTTGCAAACGAATAGTGCTCCAAACCGCAGGCGTTAAGCTCATTAATTGATTTAAATTTTCAGCCCGACATGCTGCCAAACTGGCTTGATCAAGCTCGCTCAGATACTCGGCAGCTTGGCTTAAATCGAGAATTTCAGCGCCGATGGCTACGCCGATGCGCCATTGCTCTTGGCTAGCTTGGCGGCGAAACACGCCAAATGGCAAATTTTGAATCGGAAAATCGGCTCCAGCGATGTTGGCGCTGGATACCCAACTGCGCAAAGCTGGATCATGGGTTTCGTTTAACATTTAATTGGTTGCTCCATAGGCCAAGGCTGGCTGCTCGATAAAGCTGGCAAATTCGTTGATCGGCTCCTCGAATGAACAGGAACCAAAGGCGATCAATCCGTTCTGGCGCACAGCCTGCAAGTCATCATGCTCAAAATGCCAGTTACGCCAGCTGAGTCTGTGCTCAGTTAACTTAATTGCCGCTGGATCATGCTCAAGCAAGGCGGCTAGCACGTCGTGATGAGCAGCATTTTCTTGCAACAAGGCACTGGCTAAAATCAGATTCAGGTAGCCATACATCCAGCCCTTAGCACTATCCGTTGCATAGGTCAGGCGATATTGGCCGCGTAAGGGGTGGTGTAAACCAGCAGTCGCTTTATAGGCGACCCCATTGCTGATGCAGGTATGCAAAAAGCGCACAATTTGCTCTGGCTCAGGAAAAGCTTCGGCGATAATCCCACCAGTGCGAAGTTTGGCGCGAAGCCCAGTGCTGCGCAGAGCTGCAATTAAATGGCTTGGGTCGTGATCATGAGGAATTTCAACGAATACCATAGTTTGTTCAGGCCTAGCCGCATGAATCGCGGCGATTTGTTCGAGGCTCTCAGCCTTAATCTCAGCTGTATCAATCACGAACCAACCCTGATAACGCTGATTAAGCGCGGGGATTTCAGCAAGTTGAGCAGGATCAGTGGCTAAGAGGCTGATTGTCCAAGGTTGGCTTGGTTGGCTGCCAAGGCTGGTTTGCCATTCGGCAATCCGGCTGTAGGGCAAAATAAAACGGGCTAAATAGCCGTGTTGATTGCTAGTACGATAGTTGGCATACTGGCTGGTTGCTTGATCCATGGCCAGGGCGGCTGGTGGAAAAAGCCCGGCATAATCAATCAAGCCAGCGAGCAATGGTTCCCAAATCGGTGACATATCCAAAATCCTCCACGTCATTGTGGGACATACGATAGCCGATGATACTGCAAGTGTACGTGAAGTGAGCACTTGGGGCAAATAGTTGAGATTAATTCCATCGCAAAACCGAGCGTCAGTCTAAATCCAGAGACTGATGTCAAATCACTTAAGTTATGGTCAAATAAAGCTAGCAACGGAATTCAAGCAGCGCTTAATCTCAAGGCCCAAAGGAGCCAACCACGCCATGGATGAACGTCGATTAATTCGGGTTAGTAAATATCTGAGCAAACATCTACGCCATCAACCAGAGCGCTTGGGATTAACGCTTGAATTGGGTGGTTGGGTTGGGGTTGAGCAACTTTTGGCGGCCTGTGCGGCCAATAATTTTGCAATTAGCCAAGCCGAGCTGCGGGAAGTTGTTGAACAGAACAACAAACAACGCTTTGGCTTCGACCCAACTGGCCAAAAAATTCGCGCCCATCAAGGCCATAGTGTGGCGGTCGATTTAGGTCTCGTGGCCCAGCAACCGCCAACAATCCTGTATCACGGTACAGCCAAACACAACCTAGCAACAATTTTGAGTGATGGGCTGCGGCCTATGCAACGCCAGCATGTCCACCTCTCGCGTGATCGGGCGACAGCGCTGCAAGTCGGCGCACGTCACGGCCAAGCAGCGATTTTAATCGTCCAAGCTGACGAATTATTTCAGGCTGGGCAAGCCTTTTTTTGCAGCGACAACGGCGTTTGGCTGACTACCGCCATCGCTCCTGCCTATCTGGCGCTTGAAAGCTAAGGCGCTTGGGTTGTTCTGAGGCGGCAGATCGGGCTATGCTATAATACGCCCATCGCGCTTTGGCCACCCATGATCCAGCAACATCCACGGATTTTCCGCGATGTTTTGGCTCTGCGTGGGTAGATGAGGAACTTGCTCATGCCATTTGTAGACATTCTGTTGCTGCTTTTCGTTGTGATTGGGCTATTCTATGGCTTTTTTCAAGGCATGTTAAAAGTTGGTGTTGCCATTTTCGTTTTTTACCTAACGATTGTGCTTTCATCACTGTATTATCGGCCATTAGCCTTGATGATCAGCAAAAATTCGACAACGCCATTCCAAGTTTTGGAAATGTTATCGTTTTTGATTTTGTTGTTCGTACTATTTTTTATTTTGCTGTGGGTGGCCAGCTATACCTTTCGCTATCTCAAAGTCGGCGGTCAACTCCAATATATCGATAAGGTAATTGGAACCTTCCTTGGGTTAATTCTCGGGGCGATGATTGCCAGTATTTTTGCAATGATGTTACGCTATTTATTTACAACAAATGCAGCAGCAGTGCTCGATTATCCAGCGATGAAGTTTCTACAAGCTAGCACACGGGCATCAGTATTAAAAGATGTATTTTTAAATATTATCTTGCCGCTGATTTACGGGCCAATTAGTCCAATTATGCCCGATAGTGCTGATACATTATTCCGTAGTATTCAAAGGTAATCGTGCGGTGCTTTTGCACTTGCAATAGAAGAAGTTTCGTGATGATATCAGAAGTTGTACTCCAAACCCTTGAGTTCGATAAAGTTCGTGATCAGCTTGCACGTCATGCTGCGTTTAGCGCAAGCCGTGAGTTGGTTGCGCAACTCCATCCATCAACCGATGGGCAGTGGATTCTGCAGGCGCAAATTCGTACCAGTGCCGCTCGTGCTTTAATTGAATCGTTTGCCGATGTCTCAATTGGCGGTGCTCGTGATGTTCGCCCTGCGGTGGAGCATGCTCGTCGTGGTGGGATTCTTGAGGCGAGTCGGGTACAAGAAATTGCCTCTACTTTGGGGGCGATGCGGCGGTTGCGCGGCCAAGTCTTGCGTAATCATCCCGATTTTGTGCCATTACACCCTTTGGCTGAACAACTGCCAAATTTGGTCACGCTAGAACATGAAATTGAACGCACAATCGGCCCTGATGGTGAAGTTTTAGATAGTGCTTCGGCTGAATTGGGCCGCTTGCGTAGCGCCATTCGGGTGGCGTTTAATCGGTTGCAAGAGCGTTTGCAAGCAATTATCAATTCGTCGCAATATGCCGATGTGCTGCAAGAGCCAATTATCACGGTGCGCGATGGCCGCTATGTCGTGCCAGTCAAAGCGCCGCAACGACGCGCCTTGCGCGGGATTGTCCACGATCAATCATCATCGGGCGCAACCCTGTATATCGAGCCATTAGCCACGGTTGAGTTAAATAACCAGTGGCGTGAGCTGCAATTGGCCGAACGCGAAGAAATTCAACGCATTCTGGCGGCGCTTTCGGGCAAAATTGCCAACGAGGGTATGCCAATTATTGTTGGAGTTGAGGCTACCGCTGAATTAGATTTAGCCTTTGCCAAAGCTAAATATAGCATTAGCCTGCGTGCTAGCCAGCCTTCGATCAATACCCCAGTTCCCGTCGATGATTTGCATCCCGAATCAACTTTGTCGTTGCTCAAAGCCCGCCATCCCCTGCTCAACCAAGATCTGGTTGTGCCAACCGATGTCTGGCTGGGTGGCCCAACTCAGATGATTATTATCACTGGCCCGAATACTGGTGGTAAAACCGTAGCGCTCAAAACCGTCGGTCTGATGGCATTAATGGCCCAGGCGGGTCTGCATATTCCAGCGCATCAAGGCTCACGCCTCCCCATTTTTGGTAAAATTTTTGCTGATATCGGCGATGAACAAAGCATCGAACAAAGCCTCTCCACCTTCTCCTCCCACATGACCAACATCATCCAAATCCTAGATCGGGTAACCCCCGATTCATTGGTGTTGTTTGATGAATTGGGCGCTGGCACTGATCCGGTTGAGGGTGCGGCTTTGGCCCGCGCAATCATCGAACGCTTATTGAATGTGGGATGTTTGGCGATGGCAACTAGCCACTATGCTGAACTCAAGGCCTTTGCCTACAGCACTGATGGGGTTGAAAATGCCTCAGTTGAGTTTGATGTTGAAACCTTATCACCAACCTATCGGCTTTCAATCGGCTTGCCAGGCCGCTCGAATGCTTTGGCAATTGCTGAACGCTTAGGGCTTAAACGCGACTTAATCGAACGTGCTCGGGCGACGATTAGCCGCGATAATGTCCAAGTTGAAGATTTGCTAGCTGCGATTCATCGCGAACGCACAACCGCCGAAACTGAAGCCGCCCGCGCCTTGGAATTGCGCGAAGATGCCGAATTGGTGCGTGATCGACTGAGCCGCGAATTGTATGAATTTGAACAGGATCGCGAACAGCAATTAGCCAGCTACCAACGCCAACTTGATGAAGAATTGCGCGAAGTACGAGCTGAATTGCGCCGCTTACGTGATGAATTTCGCTCAGTTTCGGTTAGTCGCCAATGGATGGAACAAGCCGAACAACGCCTCAGCCGAGTTGCCGAACGGGTTCCCCAAACTCCAACTCCTCCCAAAGCCAAAGTTCCAGTTGTTCCCAAAGTTGCGCTGGCCCCACTTCCTCGCACAATTCAAGTTGGCGATCAGGTGTTTGTAAGCAGCGTGAAGCTTTCGGGCGTGGTGCTCGACTTGGATGAAGAAGCCAACGAGGCCGAAGTTCAATTGGGTGGCTTCCGCTTGCGGGTCGATTTACGCGAGCTGCGGCTGGAAAAAGCTGGCACAACCCCAACCCAAGCGGTACAAAAATATGTGCCTGTTCAGCGCATGATCAATACTCCACCGCCGCCGAATGTTTCGATGCAGCTTGATATGCGTGGTTGGCGAGCCTCGGATGTTGAAAGTCAGCTCGATCATTATCTCAACGATGCGTACCTCGCCAATCTTTCAGAAGTGCGTTTGGTCCATGGCAAAGGTACAGGGGCGCTGCGCCAAGTTGTCCGAACATTGCTCAAACGCCATCCCTTGGTCGAATCGTACAATAGCGGCAGCCAAGGTGATGGCGGCGATGGCGTAACTATCGCCAAAATGGTTGCTCGTTGAGTTAGCACAGGGTTGAGTTTGCTCAGCCCTGTTGCTATTTTAGAGATCGATTATGTATGTTGTGCCGCACGATCAAGATAGCTATCAAAGCATCAATCAACCATTGCTCTGGCTGAGCGGGCTGAATGCTGGCTGGAGTGTTTGGTCAACTCAGCAGCAGTTAGCCCAAATTGATTTGCTGTGGATTGGCTTATTGTTGGCTGGCTATACGGGCTTGCTGGCGTGGCTGCGCACCCTGAGTTTTCAGCGGCGACGGTTGGTGATCGATGGGCTGCTGATTGTGCTAAGTATTGCTTTGGGTTTGGTTGGCACAGTCATATTTGTGCAGATCACATCAATTTCAGGTGCAGTTTGGCCGTGGCTGCGCCAAATGGGCCTTGTGGTTGGGCTATTACTTTGGCAACAATGGCGCATGATTTCAACCCAATCTGCTTGAAATATGCCCAAATCAAGGCTTTTTTGGTATGATCTCTGCAAGGTAGCTGAATGTGAAGTTCAGCCAAAGCTAGGAGCCAACAAGGCATGATTCATTCGGCAGCGTGGTTAAGGCAGCGCCATCGGCGGGTAATGCGTGGGTTACGGGCATACTTCGGCTTGCAATTAGGGCTTTCGGTTGGCGGTGCGTTATTGCTGTATTGGCTTGGCGAGCGGCCTGTTTCCCCATTAATTATTGGTAGTGGCATTGTGGTTGGCCTCTTGTTATTGCCGCATGCTCGGCGCTGGCTGGGCTGGTTGTATATTCCCAGTTTGTTATTAACTGATTTGGTGCATGTGACTGCGCTGCTGTGGCTAACTCCCGCCAATGCCTTAGAACGGGGCAGTTTATGGGCCTTGGCTTATATTCCATTGTTGGTAGCGGCGGGGCGTTGGTGGAGCTATAGCGGTGGAGCTTTGGCCTTGGCGGCAATGTTGATTGCCGATGCAGCGGTGTTGTTTGGGCGTTTGGCTTGGCGCGAGGCCTTGCCAGTATTTATTTTCCAAGCAGTCACAGCAGCTTTGGGCACTTGGGCCGCCGCCCACAACGAGTCGCGCACTCGCCGCGATTTGTTGCATAGCGAAGCCTATCATCTGAGCGAATCGCGGGTGAATGAGCTAACTAAAAGCTATCAACAAACAATTCAGCAATTGCAAAGCCTACGCGAAAACCCTGAAGCCTCGGCCATCGACCAATTGCGCCAACAGCTTCACCGCACCCTGCGCGATGTTGGTGGCCTGCCTTTGGCTCAACGTACCTTGCCTGAAGCTTTGGCCGCCGAGTTGCGTACCCTGAAAACTGAAGGTAATTTAAGCATCAACTACACCTGTGATGGCCATTTGCCCGTACTTTCGCCCAGAGCAACAGCCTATATTTGGCGGGCTGCCCAAGAATTATTGAGCAATGTGCGCGACCATGCCCAAGCCCAGCATTTGGATGTTGAGTTATATGGCGATGAAGCGACAGTTGTGTTGCAAATTCGTGATGATGGCATTGGGTTTGATCCTAATTTGCTGCGCGACGATCAGCATTATTCCAGTTTGGCGGCGCTGGCAACTCAAGCCGAAATCCATCATGGGACATTTGAAGTTCAATCGCAACCCCAAGCGGGTACAACCATTACCGTGCGGGTTGAGGGCTAAGATTAAGCCCAAGTCTCAATTGAAACTTGGGCTAATCGAGCTAGGATTTATCGCCATTAATTGGCAAGCGATATTGGAAATTGCTGCGTCGGCCCACCGCCTGACCAATAATTTCAATCACCTGCTGGCGATGATCATCGCGATTGACCACATCCAGATCGTCAGTTTCGATTGTAAGCACTGGACACAACTCGAAACGGCGTAGCCATTCATCATAACGATTGTTCAGATGGCTCAAATAATCGGCGCTAATATTCATCTCGCTTGGCCGAGCGCGTTTTTTGATTCGCTCCAATAAGGTGGGAACCGAGCCGCGCAAATAGACCATCAAGGTTGGTGGGGTCGTCGATTGAATCAGCGCTTGGTAGAGTTTGCGGTAGGTGCGAAAATCGCGATGGCTCATAATGCCCTGCTCCAACAACCCCTTGGCAAACACCTCATAATCTTCATAAATCGAGCGATCTTGAATTAATGAGATCGGCGTATCAGCAATTTCGCGTTGTTGCTCGAAGCGCTGAGCCAAAAACCACATTTGCGAATGAAAGCCCCAGCGATGTTTATCGGCATAAAAATCATCGAGATACGGATGATCGGCCACAAATTCGTAGTAGGGCTGCCAGCCAAAGGCGGCGGCCAAGGTTTCGACGAGGGTGCTTTTGCCCACCCCAATATTGCCCGCCACACTCAAATATAAGTGTTGGCCGAAAAATGTATGTCCCATGGTGCTTCAATCCTTGTTACCAGGCGAATCGTTGTTCTGCAACCAATCCATTATAAAGTCAAAAATCAAAAGGCAGAAGGCAAAGAGAACATAGAGCAAAGAACATAGAACATAAGGAATATGGCTATTGGCTGTGGGCTATCGAAATATGCTTCGTGTCATTCGTGGCTAAAAAAAGGATGAGGAATTGGCTATAAGCTATCGGAACAATTGTTGGCATTTCGAAACAATCTCCGATAGCCTACAGCCGATAGCCTAATCTCCCTTCGTGCTCCTTGCTGGCCCCTGACCCCTGGCAACTGATCCCGCGAATGACATTTGACAAGGCTGATGGGCACTGCTATAATTTTCAGCGCACATCAGCCGATGTAGCTCAGTTGGCAGAGCAACTGTTTCGTAAATAGTAGGTCACGAGTTCAAGTCTCGTCATCGGCTCCATTCAATCACTCGCTGCGGCGAGTGATTTTTTATTCAGCTTTGGCAGGCCGGAAGCCCTCGCCCAGCACCTCAACCGCTTCAGTCATTACCACAAACGCCCGTGGATCGATGTTGTAAATCATCTTTTTGAGAATTGCAATTTCGGCTTGGCTGATGACGCACATCAATACAGCTCGTTCGCGGCCACTGTAACCGCCACGGCCTTCGAGCATGGTCACCCCACGATCAAGATCGTGCAGCACAGCATCACGGATTGCCTCAGGTTTGTCGGAAACGATCAAGGCTGAACGGCCATCGCTGAAGCCTTCTAACACAATATCGATCACGCGGGTTTCGATGAAGGCCAGCAACAAGGCATACAACACCGGAGTTGCGCCGTAAATCCAGCCAGCCGCGCCAAACACCACAACGCTCGAAATGAGCATCGATTGGCCTGGGCGAATGCCACGCCATTGCTGTAACAAGCGAGCCACAATATCGACCCCACCAGTTGTACCGCCAACTCGCAAGACCAAACCTGTGCCGATGCCGCTGAGCAAAGCTCCATAGGCGATGTACAACAATGGTTCGCGTTGCACAAACTGGCCTACCCGATTAGCCGTTAGATCAATAAAAACCGAGAGCATTACGGTGGCGAAAATTGTGCGCAAGCCAAAGACAAAGCCGCCCAACCGCTTCAAGCCAATAATAAACAAAGGAATGTTGAGCACCAACGACGTTACGCCAATTGGCAAACCGAGCAGCGTTTTGAGCATGGCGGCGATCCCCGTCACCCCGCCAAAAATCACATTATTGGGGTCGAGAAATATATTCAAGGCGAGCGCGATACAGAGCGTACCAATCGTCATCACCAAATAATCACGTAGAATGCCGGGAATTTGTTCGCGGCGGATAGCTAAACGGTGCATAAAAACCTCAAGATGCTGATAACCAACCAAAAAGACCACCTCAGCAAGGTGGTGCATACATGGCTCGCTATCAAGGTAGCTGTTGATAGCGCTATCCTACCGCGAAATTATTAATTTTCCAACCCCATGAAACTATGCCATTAGTCCTAAGCCTTGAAAGGATGAAGGATGAATTATGAGGGATGAAAACAAAAGGCAAAAGACAGAAGGCAAAAAGAACATAGAACATAGAGCAATAGGGGTCAGGATTCAGGAGTCAGAAACTACTAAGGAATTGACACCGGATTTGGGGGTATGAAACCTTTGCGCCCTTCGCGTGCTTCGCGGTTCCGATCCTTCGTGCATCTTCGTGTTCTTCGTGGTTAAAACTAACCCCAGCTCCCGACAACCGATCCCCGATTCCTAAGATTTACAACGGCAAACACAGCGTTAGCAATGTACCAGCGCTTGGCTGGCTTTGAATCGAGAGCGAACCTTGGATGAGTTGAGTTCGTTCGCGCATGCTGGTCAGTCCAAAGCCACCGCTGGCCGTTTGTTGCACAGCGGCTAGTTCAAAACCTTGGCCATCATCGCTGACCGTGATTTGCAGCTGGCCGGCGGCGACGGTTGAGCGAATGGCTACATGCTTGGCTTGGGCATGCTTTTCAACATTGCTCAAGGCCTCGTTGACCACCCGCAATACCTGAATCGCCATATCGCTAGGCAGCGTAAGCTCTTGACCATCGTGGCTGTATTGGCTTTGAATATTGGTGCGTTGATGAAATGTATCAACCAACTCAGCCAAAACATCGCTGAGCACCCGCCCATCAATCGCTGGTGCAGATAAATTCCAGACGCTGCGCCGCAGATCGTGCAAGGCTGCCAAGGCCAAATCATAAGCTTTTTGCAAGCGTAATTGGGCTTTTTCGGGCTGATGGAGGTTGCGCATGCCAGCCTCAATTTGTAAGCGCAAGCCTGTTAGTTGTTGAGCCAAGGTATCGTGAAAATCGCGGGCTAGGCGGTTGCGCTCAGCCAAGGTTGCCGAGAAACGTGCTTGTTCGTAGAGTTGGGCGTTGTAAATCGCCATTGCTGCGGCATCGGCAAATGGTTGCAGCGCTTGGCGCAAAGCTGAATTGGCTGGCTGGATACTCCAATAGCTCAAACTACCAATTGTTTCACCTTTGGCGTGGAGCATGATCTCAAGGCTCTGTAAATGGGTATCAGGACTCCCAACGCTGGCCACGATCCGCCATTCTTGATCTTCGAGCAGGGCTACCGTAACTGCTTGGGCATTGGCTAAACTGCGGCCTGCCTCAGCTACTTGGGCTAAAACGCGGGCTAATTGAACTTCGCTGGATAATGCGGCAGTGATCGCACTGAGCTGTTGTAAATAATCGCGCTCTTGCGCCAATTCTTGGGCGAGTTGCTCGACTTTTTGGCGGGTGAGCACCGATTGGTTGGTGACATAACCAAAGAGCGTAACAAACAGGAGCAATACAATTTGGCTCGATAAGGCGGATAAACCAGCACTGCTTAATGGCAAGCCTGCGCCAATAAAACTGGCACTCATCAATATTGCAATTAAGCCAGCAATGATCAGGGTTTTGGGGAGGGGATAGGTTCCGGCGATAAAGACCATTGGAACCATAAAGGCAATTGGTTGGGTCGTGAAATCGCGGCTAAGCAGTTGCATCAAGGCTGCAAGCCCAAAAACCACACTAATTAACAGTTGTGGATTGCGGCGAAAACGGTTACAAAGCGGTGTTTCAAACCAAAAAACACTTTTCAAGCCTATATAACCAATGGCTGCGCCTAAATAAATAACCAAATTCACGCCACGCAGACTGCCATCACTCAATCCAATAATTGGTGGCACACCACAGGCTACCAAGGCGGCAATAACGCCCGACCACAATAAACTTTGGTTGTGAACGCGATCTTGCGGGGTTTGTTGATCAATTGTGATTGACTCTGGGTGCATCATAAACCAGCTACTCACCTAAATCTGCCCATACTATAGCATTATTGGCTTCTAACGCCCAGCTAGAAGCCAATGATTATGTGATTAATTACGCGGTTTAGTTGCTTGCTGCATTGCCCAATTGCTTGGATTTGGGGGCAAAACCATAGCGTTGATCAAGCTTGCGACCCACATAGGGCAGAATGAAGAAGGGTAAAGAAACTTCAGCCGCAAAAATCCACATGTTAACATCAACCCCAAGGCGGGCAATAATTTGATTGAGGGTTGCGACACACACAAAGGCATATGATTGGGTCATCCATTGATAGTGTAGGCGTAGCCAGCGTCGCCCCAAGCGTTTACGAAAGAAAATCACGCTATAGGCAAAGCTGGCTGAGGCCATTCCCAATCCATTCAGGACATCGGGCGCACTAACTCCTGCCCGACTGATGACGATGCCTGTACTGAAGAGGGTTACCCATCCCAACAAATAGCCTTTGCCAATCCATCGATGGGTGGTTGTGCCGTTGGGCCAGCGATGGGCCGCCAAGCCAGTGCCAAGTGCTAAGACCGCCCCCATAATATGCAAAATCAGAAACATTGCCATACCTCACCAGTAAAGAAGCCTAATTCCAATGACTGGAGTTTAGCAATGTGCGCGTGCTAGTCCATCAGTACTAAGTGTTACAACCAAACTAGATCAAAAGAACTAGTTGAGGTTAACCATAATGTTGCCTACTATTGTCTGTCGGGCAATGCTATCGTATCTCCAATGCTCCACCTTTAATCCACGAGGAACCTAGTGATGGATACGGCCTTACCCCTGATTGCCATTCGCGATATCTACAACCAGAGTTTACCATTTGGCTCGTTATGGCGCGATCAAGCGGCGCTTTTGGTGTTTTTGCGCCATCCAGGTTGTGCGGTGTGTCGGCGTAATTTGCTCGATTTGTATGATTACACCACGGCTTTTCGCATGTTGGATATTAATTTGGCGGTGATTACGATGGCCGAGCCAGCCGCTGCCCAAGCCTTTGCGCGGCTTTATCGCTTGCCCATCCCAATCTATAGCGATCCAGAGCGCCAAATTTATCGGGCAACTGGGTTTAGTGAGGGTAGTTTATACAGTGTGGCTAGTCCTCAGGTGATGTTGCATCAGGCTTGGCAATTTTTGCAGGGGCATTGGGTTGGGGGTGGGCAAGGTCAATCGTTGACCCAACATGGCGGTCACGCGTTGATTAAATGTCGCGCAACCGCCCCAAGTTATATTCACGTCGCCGATCCGATCTATCGCTACCCAGCTTGGCAAAGTGTCTTGGAATATACCCAACAGCGATTTTACACCCCTGAAGAGATCAATCCCAGTTTTGCCCGTCAATTGGCTTAACTGCTACCAACCTTCGTCATCGCCGCCTTGGCTATCGGTCGGGTTGCCATCGGCTCCAACCGCGTAATTATCATACAGATCTTCGCGATTGCGATCCTCGCTACGCTCCAATTGATCGAGTTGGCGTTCAGCTTCATCAGGGTTCATGCTCGATGGTGGGGCTTGAGGGCGTTCCGGTGGTTGGCCGCCGCCACTTGGATCTTGATTTGGCTCAGGCTGTTGGCCATCTTGTGGTGGTTGATTAGGATCTTGTTGGCCATCCTGTGGCTGCTGATTGGGATCTTGTTGATTGCTAGCTTGTTGCTGTTGTTGCTGCTGCTCTTGAATTTTTTGGGCTAGCTCAAGGTTATATTTGGCATCAAGGTCATCGGGATTAATCCGCAAGGCTTTTTTATAGGCTTCAATCGCCTCATCAAGCTCCTCTAGCCGAAAATGGGCATTACCTTGGTTGTAATAAATAATCGCTTGGGTAGCAGCATCGGCAGTTTGCAAGGCATTATTTGGGGCTTCGATTGCACCTAAATAATCGCCCATTTGATAGCGCGTATTGCCTAAATTAACCTGTGGTTCAGGCCGATCAGGAGCCATCAAGACAGCTTCTTTATATTGATTGAGGGCTTGGCCATACACGCCCTGCTCGTAGAGTGCGTTGCCCTCAGCATTAATATCGGCGGCAGACGGTGCGCCGCAACCAGTCAGGGCTAATAACAGCAAGCCCGTGCTAACAATCGTTGTAGGTTTCATGCTGCTACCACCTTTCGTTGCTCCAAGCGCCCAACAAAGACATCGGCAACCAATAAAATAAAGGCTAAGCCTGCGAAAATATAGAAGCGCTCGCTGTAAACTCGCCGAGTTTGATCAGTCAGATCAACCGGAGCGCTTTGTTCAAGCGCCGTTTGCAATTGGTTAAGATCTAACGTGCTGCCATCGAAGTAGGTTCCACCAGTGGCTGAGGCAATTTGTTCAAGCAAAGGTCGATTGAGTTTGCTAATCACCCGTTGGCCTTGATCTTCAACATAGCTAATGTTGCCGAGATCATCGTAGACTGGAATTTGGCCGCCAGCTTCGGTTGCCATGCCAATTGTATGAATTGTCAGCCCCATTTTGGCAGCTTCGCGGGCGGCGGCAACCGCTTCACCATCGCTTTGCTCATCGGAATCGCCGCCATCGCTGATCAAAATCATGGTTCGGCCTTCGATTTGGCCAATTGGAAATGAGCGTAAGCCCTCGGTGATGACTTCTTCAACATCGGTTCCACCGAGCGAAAGCCCGCGTGGGTTGATTGGCTCAACCAAAGAGCGGGCCGCTGCAAGGTCGCTGGTCAAGGGAAATTGCACATAACTCGATGAACCAAACATCAGCATGCCGACTTGATTGCCTTCTAAGCGGTCAAGCAAGGCTAAAACCATGCGTTTGCTAGCATCGATTCGCGATGGTCGCACATCTTGAGCCGCCATACTGCGGGAGCCATCAAGCAAGATTAACACTTGCAAACCGCTACGCTTGAGCGTTTCGTCGCCGCTGCCCCAAACTGGCCGTGCCAATGCGACGATGATTAATCCTACGGCACTGAGTTGCAAGACGATCCGAATGCGACGTTGGCGGGTAGGCTGCATCGAGAGCAACGAAGCAATTAATCCTGGGTCGCCGAGAGCGGCGCGATCGCGCTCTTCGGCACGCCGAGCCAGCCAGAAAACCCCCGCTAAGGGCAGCAAAACCAATAAGAGCCATAAATTTGCTGGTACAAGTGCCATTAGCCAATACTCCGTAGGATGGTATTGCGTAGCAAAATTTCAATCATCAAGAGCAAAAGTGCTCCGGCGGCCCATGGTTGCCAAGCCTCGGTGTAACGAACTAATTTTTCGCTAGCAACTTGCGAACGTTCCATTTTATCGATCGTATCGTAGACATCGCGTAGGCCTTGTTCATCGCCAGCACGGAAGAAAATACCACCCGTCTGTTCAGCAATATCACGTAGGGCCACTTCATCCTCGGCAGTTGGTGCTGGAATCAAATAGGTTTCATCGCGCCAAGGATCATGCACTGGATATTCGCCGTTGCCTGGTTTACCAACCAAAATGGTGTAGACCCGCACATCCAAAGCTCGGGCAATTTCGGCAGCTTGGGCTGGCTCGATATCGCCACGATTGTTCGAGCCGTCGGTGAGCAAAATCACGACCTTGCTTTTGGTGGTGCTATTACGCAAGCCATTGACCGAGTGGGCTAAGGCGAGGCCAATCGCTGTACCATCAGGGCGACGCACGGTTTGCACTTGACCCAATAAATTTTGCAAAAAGTCGTAATCAAGCGTCAAGGGTACTTGGGTAAAGGCATGGCCCGAAAAAACTACCAGCCCAATCCGATCATCTTTGCGGCCTTTGACAAACTCGGCAATAACTTCTTTGGCCACGGTAATTCGATCTTTTGGATCGAAGTCGCCAGCCTTCATACTCAACGAAATATCCAAGGCTAGCTGAATATCGATGCCTTCGCGCACTACCCGTTCGGAGCTTTGGGCATATTGTGGGCGGGTGAGCACAACCACCAATAAGCCAACCGCCGCAGCTCGCAACGAAATCAACACAGGCCGCATGCGAATCCGCCACGACGGCTTGACCCCACGCAGCATGCCCAAATCGGAGAAGCGCATGGTTACCACTTCGCCGCGACTTCGGCGATACATCGACCACCAGACAATCGGCACAATTGGCAACAACCAAAATAACAATGGATAAGCAAATGTCATAAGCAACTCTGATATAAGGATGAAAGATGAGGGCTGAAGGATGAATTAATCAGCTTCATGACCTTTACCATCGATCAATTAATACGCATAATTTTCGAATAGTTTCCCAACCAATAGGGTTTCATCCCTCATCCTTCATCCTTCATCCTTTCGATCAGCGTGTCGCCAAAATCGCTTGGCGGGCGTTATCGATCATGGCGTGGGCTTCGATTGGATTGGGTAGTTGGCGGGCAAATTTCACGCCATCAGATTCGGCCAGCAAACGCAACAACATATCACGGCGTTGTTGCATGCTCGGGTGCGAGAGCGCTAACCGCACTTCGTTGGTGGTTCGCTCAAGCGCTGGCACCGAGAAACGATCAGTGATGAAGGTTCGCAGCACATCAGCAATCAAGGCATAATGTTCGACAATTCGGCCTTGATCGATTAAGCGTAAACCGCCAATTCGTTCAAGTTCAGCCATCGCCACCGCAAATGGGTCACGGACTGGTTGCAGCGCTTGGGCCGGAACTGGCACTGGCCGATGTTTGCGGAAGTAGGTGATCGCCCAAGCCGCAAAGCCAGCCAGCAAAATTGCCAACAACGAAAGGCCAATAATCAATAAATAGTTTGCTTGTTCATTCATAATCAATTGTGGTTTCAATGGTTTAATATCTTCAGCATTTTCATCGAGCACCGAAGCCACTTCAACACTAACGGGCTGGGTATTGGCTCGGCCAGTGGTTCCATCGGGATTGGTTATTTTGACCAGTTGGGTTGGAAAGGCATGAATGCCCACATCCCAGTTGGTTAATTGGCAGCGCCAGCCTTGGCGTAAGCCGTCGGCAACGCTGGTTTCAGTCAGCGGAGCACAATCGCGCACTTCCCATTCGCCAAACATTTTGGTTGGCATCGCTGGAAGTTCGCTTTTGAAACCGTTGGGCGTGGTCACTTGCAATTCGTATTCGACCAAATCGCCCACCGTAATTTTGGTGCGATTGAGTTGGGCACGCACGGCTACGGCTGGCTCGGCGGCTGCGACCGGAGCAATCAAGAGCAAACAACTTAATCCGAATAACCACCACAATTTTGCCATAGCTGTTCCTCTAGCCGCGTTCACGGCGTTTCATCCGACGATTAAAGAAGCTTTGCAGCGAATCGGCGTAACGCCCATCAGTTTGCAAACTCATATGATCAACGCCCAAGGCCCGTAGTTCGGCCACATGGCTTTGGTGCTGAGCTTCGGCCTGCTTTTCAAACATTTCGCGTAATTTTTCGTTGCGCAAATCGACGACCAACTCTTGGCCGGTTTCAGCATCTTGTAGCCGTACCAAGCCAACCTTGGGCAATTTGCGTTCGCGCGGATCTTCTACGCGCACTGCGACGACATCATGGCGACGCGCCGTAATCCGCAACGGTCGAATCCAATTATCGAGCGAGCGAAAATCCGAGATGATGAAGACCAAGGCTTTGCCTTCGACCACATTATTGAGGTAATCCAAGGCTTTGGTAATGTTGGTGCCGCGATGCTCAGGGTCGATTGTGAGCAATGAGCGCACAATTTGCATCACATGGTTGCGGCCTTTGCGCGGCGGGATAAAGCGCTCAACTTCTTCGGTAAACAGCAGCATGCCCACGCGGTCGTTATTGCGCACTGCCGAAAATGCCAAGGTTGCGCATAATTCGGCTTCTAGTTCGCGTTTGAGTTTGCGAGTTGTGCCGAAATCTGCCGAAGCACTCATATCGACTAACAGCATCACCGTCATTTCACGCTCTTCGACGAAGCGCTTGATAAACGGACGACCTGTCCGCGCCGTAACATTCCAATCGATCGCACGAACATCATCGCCAGGCTCGTATTCGCGAATTTCATCGAACTCAACGCCACGCCCCTTGAAGCTGCTCATGTACATGCCTGCAAACACACCAGTTACCAACTTGGTCGTTTTCAATTCAATGAAGCGCACTTGGCGCATGAGTTCTTGTAAGTTCATGATGTATCCGCAATTGATCCACGAAGGACATGAAGGGTGATGTGGCTATGGGCATTTGGCTATTGGCTACCGGAATTCTTGAGTTACCACAGGATGTTCCGATAGCCAAATGCCTTTAGTCTATAGCCATCGTTCTCTGCATTGAATCCCGACCCCCGAGCCCCAAAAACCGATCCCCAACTCCTACGGTACCCGCACTCGATTGAGAATTTGGGCGACCAAGTTTTCCGACGTGATATTTTCGGCTTCGGCTTCGTAGGTGGCGATCAAACGGTGGCGCAACACATCCAAGGCCATATGTTTAACGTCATCGGGCGTAACATAAGCGCGGCCTTGCAAGAAGGCGGCCCCTTTGGCGGCCAAGGTCATAAAAATGGTGGCCCGTGGCGATGCACCAAATTCAATATAGGGCTTGATTTGGGCCAAGCCATATTGTTCAGGTTTACGGGTGGCAAACACCAAATCCAAAATATAATGCTTGACCCGATCATCAATATAAATTTGATGGAAAATCTTGCGAGCGTTATCAAGCTCCTCGATCGTCATGGTTGTGCTCATTTTAGGAGTGGTTGCCCCAGTCATGCGATTGAGAATTTCGTATTCTTCCTCGCGGGTTGGGTAATCGACCACGACTTTGAGCATAAAACGGTCAACTTGAGCTTCAGGCAAGGGGTAAGTTCCATCGTTTTCAATGGGGTTTTGGGTTGCCATCACCAAATACGGGTGGGGCAATTTAAAGGTATCCGAGCCAATTGTCACTTGGCGCTCTTGCATGGCTTCGAGCAAAGCACTTTGCACTTTGGCCGGGGCACGGTTAATTTCGTCGGCCAGCAAAAAGTTGGTAAAAATTGGCCCTTTTTTAATCGAGAAATCGCCAGTGCGTTGATTGTAAATTTGCGTACCGATCAAGTCGCCAGGCAACAAATCGGGGGTAAACTGAATCCGTTCAAATTGGGCATGAATCCCTTCGGCCATACTTTTGACCATCAAGGTTTTGGCCAACCCTGGAACACCTTCAATTAATAAGTGACCATTGGCCAACAACCCAATCAAGATGCGTTCAGCTAAGGCCCGCTGCCCAACCACAATTTTTCCTACTTCGCCCACAAGGCTTTGCAAGGCCTCGCCTGCGCGGCGTACATCGCTACTATTTGTTTCCAAGGTGAACCTCGCACGTCAACAACGGGTAGCCGAATCTTTTTTCTGTTGTCGATAATACCATAACCTTGGGCCAAAAACCCGCTTTTTTAGCTGCGTTTAAGCCAATTCTCACCATACTTAAGCTATGAAGAAATAATGAAGACCGATGCTAGGCTACTATACCCAAGCAAAATGCTTAAAAATTGCCAAACCAGATGTGATGTTTACGACAATCAGGTTAATGCCCGATACCCATCCCCTGTGGGGGCAGGTATACTGAGCTTGTGCCTTACGACCGTTGCCAAGCTGCCAACGGTTGTTTTAATGAATACCGTTTGAAAGGATGCTTCCGTGAAGAAGTTGAGTCTTGCACTCTTGCTTGTTGTTTCGTTAACTTTAGCTGCTTGTGGTGGAGAAGCTGCCACGACCGCCCCATCAACAGATAACGGCGCTGCAACCAGCGCACCCAGCACCGGTGGCGGTAGCTCGACTCTGACGATTGACGCTGCAGCTGGTGGTACTTTAGCTTTTGCCGCAACGGCAGCCGAAACCACCGCTGGCGAAGTAACCGTAACCTTCAATAACCCAGGCGCTTTGGCCCATAACTTGGTTATCGTTAAAACTGGCGAAGAACAAGCTGCAGTTGATGCCTCGATGGCTTCGGCTCCCGACTTCTTGCCTCCCGCAGGCTCGACCCTTGGTCATAGCAAAACGATTGCTGCTGGCGCAAGCGATACCTTCACCGTCAGCTTGCAACCAGGTACCTACAGCTTTATCTGTACCTACCCAGCCCACTATGCTGCTGGCATGAAGGGTACTTTGACCGTCAAATAAGCAACGAGTAAGCCTCGTAGCAATCAACGCGAATGGGTTTTCCATTCGCGTTTTGGTTTAATTCACTACATAGATTTTTGAGATTCTTAACCTCGATATGACCAACACTTAACAATTGGCAACTACCCTACAAGCTGTATAGTTTGTGGAGTGTTGGGCTGTGCTACAACGATTTTTTTTGCTTTGCTGCCTCGTAACGTTGGCTGGATGTGGTGTAACTACCGCCCAACCGACGGCTACAAGCCTCCCCGCGACAGCAACACCCGCTCCAACCACCCTCGCTCAAACAACTCCTGCAGTAACGGCGAATCCAGCTTTGCGCGGCACAATCGTGATCGATGGCTCAAGCACGGTGTTTCCAATTACTGAGGCAGTTGCCCGTGAGTTTGCCCTGACTGCGCCGAATGTCCAAGTGCAATTGGGCGTGAGCGGCACTGGTGGCGGGTTTAAGAAGTTTTGTGCTGGTGAAACGGTGATCTCCGATGCTTCGCGCCCAATCAAGCAGAGCGAAGCTGCCGAGTGTGCTGCCAATCAGATTGATTTTGTGGAAATTCCAGTGGCCTTCGATGGCCTCTCGTTGGTTGCCAACCCCAGTAATACATGGCTCGAATGTATGACTGTAGCCGAATTAAACACGCTCTGGCAGCCAGATGCGACCAATATTATTACCAATTGGCGCATGTTGCGCCCCATTTGGCCAACCAGTACCTTGCAATTGTATGGCGCAGGTCAAGATTCAGGCACCTTCGATTATTTCACCAGCGCAATTGTTGGAACTGAGGGTTCCAGCCGTAGCGACGTGATCAGCAGCGAAGACGATTATCTGATTGCTCAGGATATTGCGGGCGACCCCAATGCCTTGGGCTATTTTGGTTATGCCTACTATCGCGAATACCAAGAACGTCTGAAATTAATTGCGGTTGATGCTGGCAATGGCTGCGTCCTGCCTTCGGAGCAAACGATTGCCGATGGCTCGTATCAACCACTTTCGCGGCCAATTTTCATCTATGTGCGAGCCGATGCGCTTGATCGGGCTGAAGTGGCGGCGTTTGTTGATTTTTATCTCAGCGATTTGGCGCGGGTGGTGGCTGACGTGAAATATGTGCCCTTACCAGCCCGAGCCTATCAATTTGCCCAAGAGCGCGTGCAACAACGCAAACTTGGCTCGCTGTTCGAAGGTGGTTCGCAAATCGGGGTTTCGATTGAACGCTTGCTTGAGCTAGAAGGACAATAAGCGATGCGGCTTTCTTTTCGCACAAAATTGCTTGGCTCAATTGCCCTCGACTTGGCCTTGATGATCGCCTTGGGTGTTTTTGCGTTAAACGGCTTTAGTAACGTTTTTCAAAAAGCCTCGATGATTGAGCAAATTACCATTCCTTCGCTCGATTTGAGCGATCGGATTAATTTTATCAGCACAAAATATCATGCCTTGCAGCTTGAATATATTATCAACAACAGTGCTGCTGATAAAGCCCGCATCGAGGGCGAAATGCAAGCGCTTGAGCAACAAATGGATAATGCATTTGCTGCATATCGCCAACTTGATACCACTATGGTCGAAGGCGAAACCTTGAACGCGGTGGCGATGGCTTGGCAACGCTTTGTGCTAGAAACTAACGAACAGTTTTTGCCAACTGCGCGTTTGAGCAATACTGGCAGTGTGCAGCCAGCGCTCAATCGCCTCAATCCCTATTATGAAGATGTGCTTAGTGCCACCGATATTTTGGGTCAGTTGAGCCAAAATCAAGCCAACGAGGCCTTGGCTTCGGTTGGCCAAACCTTTGAATCAGCGCGTTTGGTGATTTATGGCGAAATTGCCTTTACCGTGCTGCTTTCGGGCGCGATTGGCTTGATGCTGGCAACCCGCACGGCACGGCGGATTCGCAATCTGACTGATGCCACCGTGGCTGTGGCTGGTGGTGATTTGGAACGCACGGTGCAAGTGCGTGGCGGCGATGAATTGCAAACCTTGGCGAGCAACTTCAACAGCATGGTGCGTAGCTTGCGCGAGCATCGCGATATGCTCGAACTGCGCAATGCTGAACTGGCCGAGAGTTTGTATGTGCAGCAACAATTGACCGAGGATATTATTCGGCGCAAGCAGGCCGAAGAGATTGCTTTACGCGCTCAGGCAGCAGCCGAAGCGGCGAGCCAAGCCAAAAGTATGTTTGTGGCAACCATGAGCCACGAGTTGCGCACCCCGTTGAATGCAATTTTGGGCTATACCCAATTATTGCATCTCGGAGCCAAAGCGCGAGGCCAAGAAGATGTTTTGCCCCAGCTTGAGCGGATTCGCTTGGCGGGCAAACATCTGCTCACCTTAGTTTCGAATGTACTCGATTTCTCCAAAATTGAGCATGGCAAGATGAACCTTGATCTTGGCGATGTGCAATTGGCCAGCTTAGTTGATGAAGTGATGGGGATTGTTCAGCCCTTAGCTGAAGCCCGTTTTGATCAACTGACGACTGAATTTGCTAGTACCAGCCTGATTTACAGCGATGGTGGCAAAATTCGCCAGATTTTATTCAACTTATTGAGCAATGCGATTAAATTTACCGAAGCTGGCACAGTGACCCTGCGCGTGTGGGATGAGCAACGTGCTGGCGAGCCATGGCTGGTATTTGCGGTTAGCGATACTGGCATCGGCATGGCTCCTGATCAATTACGGCGTTTGTTTAAGCCATTTGTCCAAGCCGATGAATCGACGACCCGCACTTATGGCGGGACTGGTTTAGGCTTGGCGCTTAGTCAGCAACTTGCAGCGATGCTTGGCGGCTCGATCAGTGTTGAAAGCTGCCCCAATGTTGGCTCGACCTTTACATTGCAGATACCCGTTCAATGTCCAGAGCAATCTGAAGCTACGCTGGTGATGGCAGCATCGCCACTGGTTAATTCGAGCGCTGTGGCCTGATACCCAACCAACTTAGGAGGATTCCCATGGGGATGATTTTAGTTGTTGATGATAATGGCGATAATCGTTTCTTGCTTCAACAGATGTTATCGTTGAATGGCTATAGCGTGATTAGTGCTGTGAATGGGCAAGATGCCCTTGATAAAGTGCATAATACCACTCCCGACTTGGTGCTAATGGATATGGCGATGCCAGTCAAAGATGGCTGGACTGCAACCGCCGAATTGAAGGCTCAAAGCCGCTATTCACATATTCCGGTGATTGCGGTAACTGGGCATACTACCTATAACGAGCTATCACGCGCCACGGCGGCTGGCTGTATCGATCATCTCGAAAAGCCGATCGACTACGAAGTGCTTGTGCGCAAAGTGGCCCAATATCTAAAAAAAAATGAAAAACAATTGGCGCTAGGCGCTTAAGTTTCTTAATCAATAAGTACTTGCCCTGTCACGCTAGTGATGGGGCATTTGGCGTGTGCTCTGCTATACTAGGCCAATATCAACAGGAGGATCAATAATGGAACCAATTAGCATTGGGATTATTGGCGGCAGCGGGCTGTATGCGATGGAAGCCCTGACCGACCGCAGCGAAATACAACTTACAACCCCATTTGGCGACCCCAGCGATGCCGTGATTGTTGGCAATTTGGCTGGGCAACGCGTGGCATTTTTGCCGCGTCATGGCCGTGGACATCGCTTTACCCCTTCAGAAGTGCCCTATCGCGCCAATATTCATGCGCTCAAACAATTGGGCGTGCGTTTTATTCTTGGGGTTAGTGCGGTTGGAAGTCTGCGCGAAGAGTTGGTACCAGGCCATTTGGTTATTCCCAATCAAGCGATTGATCGTACCAAGGGCGTGCGGCCTGCGACCTTCTTTGGCGAGGGCATGGTAGCGCATGTGGCTTTTGGCGAGCCAGTTTGTCCGCATTTAAGTGCTTTAGTGAGCCAAGCTGCCCATGCTGCTAGCAATACAACCGTGCATGATGGTGGAACCTATTGCTGTATGGAAGGCCCACAGTTTTCGACGAAGGCTGAGTCGGAGCTTTATCGCAGTTGGGGTTGCTCGATTATTGGCATGACTTTATTGCCAGAAGCCAAACTTGCACGAGAAGCCGAAATTGCCTATGCCAATCTTTCGCTTGTTACCGATTACGATTGCTGGCATCCTGATCATGATAATGTCACGGCGGCGATGGTGGTTGAAACGATCAATCGCAATGTAACCGCAGCTCAATCGACAATTGCCGCATTAATTCCCTTGATTGATCCGACGGCAGTCTATCCAGCACATTCAGCATTGGCTCATGCCGTGATGACTGCTCCAGAAGCGATTCCTGCGGCAGCGCGTGAACGTTTGGCCTTGCTCTATCGTGGCTGATGCTGAACGATTGTTTGCGCCGATCGAGGTTGACGAAAACGATCGTTAAATACAAAACCAGCACCAATTGGTGCTGGTTTTGTGTACTTCCGGTTGAACCTAGTTCAAAGCGGTAGCGACGGTGTTGAGTTTGTTGTTGACGTTCTTGCCGAGCAAGGTCAAGACAGCGATAACAACGATAGCGATCAAGGCGAGGATCAAAGCGTATTCAACCAAGCCTTGGCCTTCTTCTTTAGCGAAAAATGAACGAAACATTGCGGTATCTCCTTGCGAGAAAGGATATAATTACGATGTGTGCATAATATCCGAGCGCAGTTAGAACGACAATAGGATGTTGGTACTATCGACGAGGGTGGATTCAAAGTCACCATGGGTTATATCGAGTTTATAGGGTATTTGGTACTAGAGGGAAACTCAAAATTGAGAGTTAAATACAAAACCAGCACCAATCGGTGCTGGTTTTGTGTACTTCCGGTTGAACCTAGTTCAAAGCGGTAGCGACGGTGTTGAGTTTGTTGTTGACGTTCTTGCCGAGCAAGGTCAAGACAGCGATAACAACGATAGCGATCAAGGCGAGG